>Ga0335074_10000070_pt1 | contig 194227 bp, 149 predicted proteins | sample Lox_Sample_23_FD_206715 | JGI IMG/M metagenome (GOLD analysis project Ga0335074, IMG submission 206715) | Soil microbial communities from Loxahatchee National Wildlife Refuge, Florida, United States - Lox_Sample_2.3 | ecosystem: Environmental > Terrestrial > Soil > Wetlands | place: USA... | reverse complement strand
AGTAAGCTGAAGGATGTGACTTCAGACAATCAGATCGATATGGAGGGGCAGTCCGAGGCCGCCGCGGCGCTGGGGCGGGCTGCTGCGATCATGGCGAAGCTTCGTGCGCCGGGAGGCTGTCCCTGGGACCGGGAGCAAACCTTCGACACTATCAAGCGGCACACGCTGGAAGAGACCTACGAGGTGTTTGACGCCATTGAGCGCAGAGACTGGCCGGCGCTAAAGGACGAGCTCGGCGACCTGCTGCTGCAGGTACTGTTCTATGCCGAAATGGCCGCTGAGGCCGGCTATTTCACGCTCCAGGATGTAGCCAACAATTTGAGCGAAAAGCTGGTCCGGCGGCATCCGCACGTCTTTGGCGAGGTCAATGCGCCGGACGCGGAAGCGGTGCTGCGCAATTGGGACCAGATCAAGGTTGAGGAAAGGCGGGCGAGCGCCGAGGCGGGCGGCCCGCAGTCGATGCTCGATGATGTGCCGCGGTCGATGCCCGCGACACTCGAGGCGGCGAAGCTGGGGTCGAGAGCGGCCAAGGTCGGCTTTGATTGGACGAGTGTGGATGGCCTGTTCGATAAGCTTGCTGAGGAGACCGCAGAGCTGCGCGAGGAGCTCGCACGGAATCCCGGCAGCGAGCGCGTCCAGCACGAGATGGGGGATCTGCTCTTTACCGCCGTCAATCTTGCCCGGCACGTAAACGTGGACGCGGAGTTCGCACTGCGCGGAACAAATGCGAAGTTCCGGCGTCGGTTCGCCACGATGGAGCTGGTGGCCGGTGGCCGGGCTCGTCTCGAAGATCGCACGGCGGAAGAGTTGGAAAGCTTGTGGGCTCGAGCCAAAGAAAGCGAAAAGACTTCAGGTGAGGGAAAGTTTTGACGAGTATCGATACACAACTGCAACCGAAGACCGAGGTACAGATTCGCACGCTTACGGAGCTGCCTGAATTCGATCTCTGCGTTGAGATCGAGACGGCCGTATGGGGCTACGATCCCGCCGACATCATCCCGCGCAGAATGTTTCTTCTGGCTCAGCGCATCGGCGGCCAGGTGCTGGGAGCCTACGTTGGCGAGGTCATGGCGGGGTTCGCGATGGCGCTGCCGGGCTATCGCAACGGCCATCCCTATCTGCATTCGCACATGGTCGGCGTGCTGCCGGAGTATCGCAATCTGGGCCTCGGCCGCACTCTCAAGCTCGCCCAACGCGACGACGCGTTGAAGCGCGGGTTCAAGCTCATGGAATGGACCTTCGATCCGCTGGAGATCAAGAACGCGCATCTGAACATCGCGCGGCTGGGTGCAATCGTCCGCCGGTACAAGCGTAATTTTTATGGCCCGTCGAGCTCTCCTCTGCAGGGCGGCCTGCCCACGGATCGGGTCTATGCCGAATGGTGGCTCGATTCAATGCGCGTTCGCCGCGTCCTTGCAGGGGAGCAGCCGGAATTCGATGTCCTGGAGCAGGTGGACGTGCCCGCAAGAATCTACGAATGGAAGGCATCCGACGATCACCGCGAAACCGCGCGGGAGATCCAGTCCAACAATGCTGCGGCCTTGGAAGATGCGTTCTCGCGTGGGCATTCCGTGCTCGGCTATCGTCGAAATCCCGCCGGCGATGGTAGCTTTCTGCTGGGTGTTTGGGACGAATCACTGGGCTACTGAAATCCGGTTCTGAAGGCTCGCGAATACAGAAGGGAACTGAATGAAGATTGATGCCATCACGTTGCGCGAGATCAATATGCCGCTCGCGCATCCTTTTGAGACCAGCTTCGGGGTGACCACGGGACGCCGCATTCTGCTCGTGGAGATCGAAGCGGAGGAGCTCAGCGCGTGGGGCGAGTGCGTCGCCGGCGAGCACCCGTACTTCTCCGACGAGATGATCGACACGGCCTGGCATATCGTCGAGACCGAACTCGCGCCGCGTTTGCTAAAGGCAGAGATCTCCAGCGGCCGCGAATGCCCCTCGATCTTCGAGCAGGTGCGCGGTCACAGGATGGCGAAGGCCGCCCTTGAAAACGCGGTGTGGGAGCTCGATTCCTTGCGCCAGGGCATTCCGCTCGCGAAGCTTCTGGGTGGCACACGCAAAACAATTCCGTGCGGGGTATCCATCGGTATTCAGCCCTCCATCCAGCAGCAGATGGAGAAGATTGAAACCGAGCTCGCCGCCGGCTACCGCCGCATCAAGCTGAAATGCAAGCCAGGCTGGGACGAGCAGGTGTTCGAGCAAGTGCGCGAGCGCTGGCCCGACATTCTACTCAGTTGCGACGCCAACTCCGCGTACCGCCTGGAGGACGCTGAGCGCATCGCGACATGGGACCGCTTCCGCCTGCTGATGATCGAGCAGCCGCTCTGGTACGACGACTTCTACTTCCACCGCGAGCTGCAGAAGAAGATCAAGACCGCAATCTGCCTGGACGAATGCATTCGCAATCGCCGCGACGCGCAAGCCGCGCTGGAGCTCGGCAGCGGACGCATCATCAACATTAAGGTCGGACGCGTTGGCGGCTTCACCGAAGCGCTGGCCATTCATGACGTTGCACAGGCACACGGCATCCCGGTATGGTGCGGCGGAATGCTCGAGACCGGCATCGGCCGCGCGCAGAACATCGCGCTGTCGAGCCTCCCGAACTTCTCGCTGCCCGGCGACGTCTCCGCCTCCAGCCGTTACTGGAGCGAAGACATCATCGAGCCGCCGGTGACCGTGTCATCAAGCGGTGAAATCGATGTGCCGTGGCACAAGCCGGGCCGGGGCTACGAGCTGGATCGGGAGCGCCTTGAAGCAGAGACCGTACGCCGTCTGCGGATCCGGGCCTGACATTATTGCGGACGTACAGGCATCGCCAGCAACGCATGCACCGCGTCCTGGAACGACATCGGCTGCGGCAGCAGATGAAAATCCCACGCGGTCATCTTTGTCCTGTCCGAAACGGTGTGCAACATTACTTCCCGGATGGTGAGATCTTCATCCAGTCGCGAGTATGCCCATCGCTTGCCATCGACGAGGGTCTGCTCAAGCTCAATCGTGCCGCCCGGGTAGATCCTTGCCACGAAACCCCAGCCGAAGTTGACCGCGTGCAGCACGTGGCCTTCAATACGTGTCATCGTTTGTGTCCGTGAATCGATCCAGACACGCCCTGCAAGCCCCGTCAGCACCTCGGAGATCATCGTCGGCGGATGGAACTTCGGATCAGGTCGAAAGTCAATGACAATCTGTCGCGACTTGCTGCCGGGCGGTTGCGGCTGGTCTGGAGCGTACGTATAGATCATCGCGGATGGCATCAGCTTCACTAACTGGACTGCATAGTTTCTTGCGCCGCTGCCGCGTTCTTCATGCTTCAGATAGTCCTGCGGCGATTTCAAAATGTCGTTCAGCCGCTGACGCTCGGCGTCATCTTCCTCCGCCGTCAAAGGCTTACCATCACGCGCCACCAAGCGCGCAACATTCCCCTGCGCGCTTTCGATGACCTCGCGCGTCGTATCGCCCTTGCGATCGATCTTTCGCATGCGATAGCGCATGGGATGACTATCATCCTGAATGATGGCGATCCCATTCTTTGCCGCAGCGTCGATCCACGATCTGGGCGTGCCCGGCGGCAGCGCCTGCTGCATGTTCGATGGCTCCTGTGCCGGTACCGCTTTCGGGGCAGTTACACCAAGTAGTCCCCATGCGAGCGCGACCGCGCCCGCCAGAGCTATGCAATGTATCTTGGAATGAGGTTCCGTCACTCAGCGGTTAGACGTTTCAGCCCCGTCAAAGGACCACACGGGACTCCGTTGATATTCTTGGGGTACAGTCCAGTGAGGCAGGGACCCAGCATCGGTTCAGGCCTGCTAGTGAGGCTCACGGGATGTTCAGCAGATTTGGCAAGGATCGCTCCCCGGGCGGGAGCGGCCACGGCGGAGAGCGGACGCGTCCTTCGCGCGGGTGGGCCGATGTGCTCGCCTATCTCAAGGCGAACGAGAGCCTGCGCGTGTTGGATTTCGGAACCACCTCGCCCGCGAACATTAACTTCCTCACTTCGCTTGGCCACAGCGTGTACATGGCGAACGTCGTACAGGACGCCAATAAGCCGGAGCTTAAACTGCCCGCCGATGACCCTTCCGGGGAAACCTACAACATCAAGGAGTTCGTAAGTTCCGGCCTCGACTTCTCCGGCCGCGACTTCGACGTGATTTTGCTGTGGGACACCGCGAACTACCTTCCTGGCCCGCTGGTTCCACCAATGTTCGATCGCCTTTACGCAGTGCTGCGGCCGCAGGGCCGCATGCTGGCTCTCTTCCACGGCAACATGGAGGGTCCCGAAACTGCCTTCTCGCGATATCAGCTGACCGACTCCGATCAGCTTCACGTCCATCACGCCGGCGACTATCCCGTAAAGCAGGTCTATCAAATGCGCCAGATTGAGAAATTGCTTGATAAGTTCTCGAGCACTCGATTCTTTCTCGGCAAGGATAACGCCCGCGAGGTCATTGCGGTTCGCTGATCCGATACTGTTCACGACAAAAGAGAAGGGAGCCGATCGAGGCTCCCTTCTCTTTTGTTCCAAAAGACCCAGTTGGGGGCACTGAGTTCGAAACTCTCAAACTTGCGACTCAGAATCGACGGAGACACCTGTCGGGACAGTCCGTTACTTCGAAGCCTGCTTCTTGGCAGCGCCCTTTGAAGCGGCGGCGCGTCGCTCTGCCCACCGGCGCTTCATCGCGTCCGCAATCCGCTTCCGGCCTTCCGGGCTAAGATTGCGCTTACGGCGCGTCTTCGTGGTGCTCTTATTGACGCTTCCCTTCGGGCGCCCACGGCGCGGAGCTACCGTCCCACTCGAGGCGATTCCAACCAAAGCACTGCGCGCCTGCTGCAGGCGTGCGATTTCGGCATCAATCTCCGAAACAATTCGACTTACGTCCATACACTTATCCTCTATTGTTTTAGTCCGGTCTAAGAACGACTCGGTCCCGCCTGCTACGTGGTGCTAACTCACTCTACGGCTAACTCCTTTGCCTGCGCAAATCAGCAACGAAGATCCCGAATGGTAGACTCGCTGCGTGCGCAAGATTCCACTGCACCTCTACCTGCTTTCACTGCTATCCGCCGGATTGCGGATATTGCCATTTCCTCTAGCAGGCCCCGTTACGCCATGGAGAAGGCTTGTCTCGCTGGTCTGTCTTGTTCCGCTTCTAATCGCATTGCTCGGCTCGCAACGCTCCAACAAGCCCTTGCGGCCATTTCAAACTGCAATATTGGGTTATGTATGCGGAATAGCCTGGTATCTCGGAAACTGCTATTGGATTTATTCAACGATGCATCTATACGGAAACTTGTCCGAGCCTGCATCGCTCGGTGTCCTGATACTGTTTTCCCTCTATCTGGGCTTATATCTGGCTCTTTTCGGATTCGTTTTTGGTTTTATTCGCGTTCGCTCGGGCGCAATCGTTGCCTTATTAACTTCGCCGCTTCTTTGGGTAGCCATTGAGTTTGCCCGCGATCGAATCACTGGCTTTCCATGGGACCTGTTGGGCTACACACAGGTTGATAATCTTGCGCTCGACCGCATCGTTCCCTGGACCGGTGTCTTCGGACTGTCGCTGCTGATCGCCATCGTCAATATGTTATGGGCCACGTCTGCACTTCGTGGACGTAACTCGCTGCGCATCGGAGGACTTACCGTCGCGGCGCTCTCCTCGCTTTCCATCATCTGGCTGGCCTTCAGGTTCCCAGCGCCGCCTGCGGCTGAAACTACAGCGACGGCAGTGCTTGTGCAGGAGAATCTTTCCATCGGCGCCGGCTCGGAACAAGGCACAGAAACGAAAGATGAGATGCTGACGCAGTTTGCGAATCTTAGCCGGTATCCCAACTATCCTCCCGGAGCCGCTTCCGCTGGCCCTCCACAACTTATAGCTTGGCCGGAATCACCCGCATCTTTTCTGGATTCCGATCCCGCCTATCGAGCCTATATGGAGCAGTTAGCAAGCTCTACGGCCGCTCCCATCATTGCCGATGACATCAGTCTGGGACCGCGCAACGCAGACGGTACTTATAGCCTCTATAACTCCGCAACCTTCTTCAAACCGGACGGAACTTACGGCGGACGCTATGACAAAATCCACCTTGTTCCCTTTGGCGAATATGTTCCGTACAAGCCGCTCTTTTTCTTCGCGGGACACTTACTCGACGGCCTTCCATTTGTATCCGGCAGCCGCAGGGTCATCTTCGATCAAGCCGGTCATCACTACGGCACATTTATCTGTTACGAGTCCATCTTTGGCGACGAAATTCGTCAATTCGTGATCGAAGGAGCGCAGGTCCTTGTCAACCTGAGTGACGACGGATGGTACGGTGACAGCAGCGCTCCCTGGGAGCATCTCGACATGGCGCGGATGCGAGCCATTGAAAACGACCGCTGGCTGCTTCGCGCGACAAACACCGGCGTAACTGCGGCCATTGATCCGTCAGGTCGCGTCGTCGAGCAGATGCCCCGTCACGTGCGCGGCGCGCTTCTAGCGCATTTCAATTTCATTAGCGACGAGACGTTTTATACGCGCCACGGCGACTGGATCGCCTGGATCTGCGCAATCCTTTCCACCCTTCTATTCGCCGCCGGCTTCGCGCGTTCGCGCCGACAGACCGCGGCACAGTAAACTACTCGTATGCTGAACGATCTCGAATTTGCTTACTCCCCGGTCCGCGAGAAGGTGCGCGATCTGCGGGAGTATCTTTGACTCTTCCCGCCTGAATGCTGAGTTAGCCTCCATCGAAACGAAAATTGCCGATCCGTCCGTGTGGGCTGATGCGGCAAAATCGCAGCCGCTTATGCGCGAGCGCCGCCGCATCGAAGAGCAGATCGGCTACGACGCGGAGCTGCAGCGCCGCAGCGAAGACATCGACGCCTATTTCGAACTGTTTCGCGAGGGCGAGAGTTCCGTCGAACCCGACCTGAAGCGCGAGATCGATTCGCTCAGCGAATACGTCGAGCAGCTCGAGTCGCGCACCATGCTTTCCGAGGAGAACGACGCGCTGAACGCCATCGTTACTGTTCACCCGGGCGCCGGCGGAACCGAAAGCCAGGATTGGGCGGAGATGCTGATGCGCATGTATCTGCGCTGGGCCGAGCGTCAGGGCTTCAAGACAGAGATCAACGAACTGCAGGACGGCGACGAGGCAGGCATTAAGTCCGCGACCTTCACGGTTACCGGGGAGTACGCGTTCGGTCTGCTCTCCGGAGAGACCGGAGTTCATCGACTGGTGCGCATCTCTCCATTCGATCAAGCCAAACGCCGCCATACCAGCTTCGCCAGCGTCTTCGTTTCGCCCGAGATCGACGATTCGATCCAGATCGACATCAAGCCGGACGAGATTCGCACCGACACCTATCGGTCTGGAGGCAAAGGCGGTCAACACGTGAACACTACCGACTCCGCCGTACGCATCACGCACATCCCAACCGGAATCGTCGCAGCCTGCCAGAATGAGCGCTCGCAGCACAAGAATCGCGAGAAGGCGATGAAGATGCTGCGCTCGCGCCTCTACGAGCACGAGCTCGAAAAGAAGCGGGCGGCCAGCAAAAAGCTGGAGGACTCGAAGCTGGAGATCAACTTCGGTTCACAGATTCGAAGCTACGTGCTCCAGCCCTACAGGATGGCCAAAGACCTGCGCACACGCGTTGAAGTTGGCGATGTCGATCGCGTCCTCGATGGCGACCTGGAGCCCTTCATTCGCGGCTATCTGAAGATGCGTCGCGAGGGCGGCGTTCCCGCTGCCGTTCTGGCTGACGAACCTGAGTAGACGTTTCTCGTTACAAAGCACCGCCGCTTGCACAAAACTTGCCGTCGCAACTAATCGCTCTTGCCCTCGAGCTCGCGGTACAGCCAGCCCACGTGCAGGTTCATTCGGATTGCGGTGTAACTCAGCATCTCGTGCAGTACACGCTCCGCCGCATCAACATCGTCAATGTGCCCCAGCGGCGCGCGCGGTGATGTGTACACGGTGAGGCCTGCGCGACGGCACAGCAACGCAATCCGAAACAGATGCGTCCCATCGCTCACCACCACGATGGTGTGAAAATGGTGGACCGCAGCGATATCCGCGAGCCGCTGCACCTGCTGCTCGGTGTCGAAGGAATGTGTCTCGGCGATGATTTGGTCGTAGGGTATGCCGTTGGCAAGCAGATAATCGCGTCCCACGCCGCCTTCGGTGCGTCCAGAGTCTTTCGTTGATCCGCCGCCCAGCGTGATAACGACGGGCGCAATGCCGCGATCGTACAGCGCAACCGCCTTGTCAAGCCGCGCATGAAGCACCGGCGAAGGTCGTCCCGCATACTCTGCTGCCCCGAAGACAGCGATGGCGTCGGCCCGCTCCGCGTTGTCAATGTGCGCGGTCCATTCAATTTGCCGGTAGACCCACGTGAACCACACGGCTGCAACAATGAGCACCAGCAGAAGCAGCCACCCAAGCAGGCGAGCACCGAAGCTGCGGCGCGACCTCGTCGCTTTGCGGAACCGGGCAGTCATCGTATAGGAAGCTTCAGCAACCAGTATCGGCTATCCGGCGGGCGGCGGCTAGCATCAAGTCCGCTACCGCCGTGATCACCTATGGAGCGCCAGCGCAATCTCGTGTGTGGGGATGGCTCCCTCGCGCAGAATCATCCAGGAGTTGCCTCCGCCGCTAAGATCAACAATCGTCGTTGCAACCGAGCGCGAGGTCGGCCCTCCATCCACGATCAGCGGAATCTTGTCGCCGAACTGCTCGCGTACGCATGCTGCGTAGGTGCACTCCGGCAATCCGCGCAGATTGGCTGACGTCGCTGTGATCGGAAGCCCCAGCTCGCGCACAAGGCTGCGGCATATCGGCGCCTCCGGAACGCGCAGCGCAACGTTGCCCGTGTTCGCCGTGACGCGCAGCGGAAGTTTGCCGCCGGCTTTGACCACCAGGGTCAGCGGCCCAGGCCAGAAGCGCTCGGCAAGCCGATCGAACGTCCCATCGAGCGAACGCGCCAGTTCGTACGCCTGCGCGACATCTTCGATCAGCAACGAGAGCGGTTTATGACGCGCGCGTGTCTTGAGATCGTAGATCCGGTCCACGGCGCGCAGATTCACCGGATCCACGGCGAGGCCGTAGAAGGTGTCGGTCGGCAGCGCCACAACATCGCCGCCACGAAGCGCCATCGCGACGCGCGCGACCAGCTGCGGCTCCGGCTCGTCCGGGTCAATACGGAGCATCTCTGCAATCAAGGGCGGGGAATTCTCCTCGAGATGACTTTACCGCATGACGATGAGGAACATCACACCCGGGTACACTGAGGGGCGATGAGCCTGCCGCCCGCCATTACCAGCCGCACCAACGCGAAGGTGAAAGCACTGCGTGCGGCCTTCGCCGGCAAGGCATCGCAGCCGGGCGAGCTCGTCGCGATCGAAGGCGAGACCCTGCTGCTGGAAGCAATCCGCTCCGGCATCCAATTGGAGACGATATTTCTGCGTCACGGGAGCGAGAATCTGTTGCGGCGGACCGAGCTCCAACCGCTTCGCGGCGTTCCGGTAACTGTGCTGAGCCGCGACGTCTTTGAGTCCGCCGTCGACACCGCCTCGCCCCAGGGTGCGGCGGCGACGTTCGCTATTCCCCAGATGCAGCGCAGGCCCGACCGTCACGGCAAAGGAAGCAGACTGATACTTGAGTCGATTCAGGATCCCGGAAACATCGGCACGATGCTGCGGGCGGCTGAGGCCTTCGGAGCCGATGAAGTTCTACTGACCGGTGACACCGTGAACCCGTGGAGCCCGAAAGCGATCCGGGCCTCCGCGGGCTCTGTGTTTCGCACGCCGGTCCGGCGCGCGCCCCTCAACGAGATTGCGACATGGGCTGCTCAACATAAGATTTCCCTCTATGCTGCCGTCGCACAGGCCCGCGGCGCTGTCGCATGCATTGATGCCGATCTTGCGCGGCCTTGCGCCATTATGATCGGCAATGAAGGTGCCGGTCTTTCTGACGCCGCGCTCTCCATCGCCGGCCAGCGCCTTCACATTCCCTGCATCACCGAATCGCTCAATGCGGCCGCCGCTGCGGCGACTCTGCTCTACGAAGCCATGCGGCAGCGCCTCGCGCTTACCATCCCGGCGGAGGAATCGCGATGAGTCTCTTCGATACTTCGCCAATTCGCGGCGGCGGTCCTCGAGCGACAGCGCCCTTGGCGGAACGCATGCGCCCTCGCACGCTGGATGAGTTTGTCGGGCAGCAGCACCTTCTCGGCCCTGGCAAACCGTTGCGGCTCCAGATCGAGCGCGACGATGCCGCGTCGCTGATCTTCTGGGGCCCCCCGGGCGTCGGCAAGACCACACTCGCCAAGATCATCGCGCACGCTACTAGCGCAAGCTTTATAGAATTCTCCGCTGTTCTCTCGGGAATCAAAGAGATCAAACAAGTGATGGCCGACGCCGAGAAGGCTGCGCAGTTCGGCTCGCGCACGATTCTCTTCATCGATGAGATTCACCGCTTCAACAAAGCCCAGCAGGATGCGTTTTTGCCCTATGTAGAGCGTGGTTCCATTCGTCTCATCGGCGCCACAACGGAAAATCCTTCCTTCGAGATCAATGCTGCGCTGCTCAGCCGCTGCCGTGTTTACACGCTGCAGGCTCTCTCGCAGGATGACATTCTCGCTCTGCTGCGGCGCGCGCTCGCCGACAGCGAACGCGGACTCGGCGCATTGAATCTGACGGCAGAAGACAGCGCGCTTGAAGCGATCGCCTCCTACTCCAGTGGCGATGCTCGCAATGCGTTGAACGCCATTGAGGTAGCGGCGAAGCTCGCCCAGAGCCGGGGGGAAAGAGACATTACCGCCGCACTCGCCGCCGAGGCCGTCCAGCAGCGCGTGCTGCTGTACGACAAGAAAGGCGAGCAGCACTACGACCTGATCTCCGCGCTGCACAAGAGCGTTCGCAACTCTGATGCGGATGCCTCGCTCTACTGGCTCGGCCGCATGCTGGCGGCCGGTGAAGATCCGATGTACGTCGCGCGCCGCGTGGTGCGCATGGCTGTCGAAGACATTGGCCTGGCTGCGCCGGAAGCGTTGAACCTCTGCCTCTCCGCGCGCGATGCCATGCATTTTCTGGGCTCACCCGAAGGCGATCTCGCCTTGGCTCAGGCCGTCGTCTATCTCGCACTGGCGCCAAAGTCGAACGCGCTGTACACGGCGTACAACGAGGTCCTCGCCGACATTGAAGCGAAGCCGGCAGAGCCTGTGCCCCTGCATCTGCGCAATGCGCCGACGAAGCTGATGAAAGAGCTCGATTACGGCAGAGACTACCAGTACGCCCACGATGTTGAAGGCAAGGTCGCAGACATGGAGTGCCTTCCGCCGTCTCTGGCCGGCCATCGCTACTACCAACCCACCAATGAAGGCCGCGAAAAGCTTCTTGCACAGCGCATCGAAGAGATTCGTCGCATTCGCGCATCGAAGCGCTGAGCGAGCGTATACTGCGGCACACCATGAAAACGCAAATCGCTACTGCGCTCTGCCTGGCAGCCCTCTGCGCCGGTGTGCAGGCTCAGGCACTTCTTGTCGCCAACCAGGGCAATGCGACCGTCAGTATTCTGGATCCGAATACCGGCTCGCAGATCGCGGTCGTCGAAGAAAATACGCCCGGCGTTCACGGGCACGAGATCGTAGCCAGCCGAGATGGCCGCACCGCTTTCCTGCCGATTTATGGGAGCACCGGCGTCGGCCGGCCGGGCATCGACGGCCACGAGATGCTCATCATCGATGTGCCGTCGCACAAGATCACCGGCCACGTCGACTTTGATCATGGCGTGCGGCCGCATCAACCGGTGCTCGACGCCGCGCACAATCTTCTGTATGTGACGACTGAGCTCGACAATGCCGTGACCATCGTCGATCCGCGCACCGATAAGATCATTGGCAAAGTCCCGACCGGACAGCCCGAGTCGCACATGTTCGTTCTCTCGCACGACGGCAGGCGTGGCTACACAGCAAACGTCGGTCCGGGAACCGTCTCCGCGCTCGACCTCGTCGGCCGGAAGACCATTGCCATCATCCCCGTCTCACATGAAGTGCAGCGCATCTCGATCTCCAACGACGACCGGTACGTCTTCACCTCCGATCAGACGGCGCCGCGGCTCGCCGTCATCGATACAGCGACCAACAAAGTAATGCGCTGGGTCGATCTTCCGGGGAAGGGATACGGCACAGCCCCGACGCCGGATGGCCGCTGGCTTCTTGTGTGCGTCCCCTCGGCGAGCGCCGTTGCCGTCGTCGATCTGAAGACGATGAAGGTTGCGCGAACCCTCAAAGTACCCAGAACTCCGCAGGAGATACTCATTCAACCGGACGGCGCTGTTGCATACGTATCCTGTAACGCAAGTGGCAAGGTCGCGGCCATCGATCTCGCCAACTGGACGGTCGCCCGCACATTCCCGGCAGGTCCGGGGGCCGATGGCCTCGCGTGGGCAAAGTAAAAGGCTCGCTAAAGGAATCGCCGTTGCATCGTCGCCACTTTCTTCGCAAGACCGTTGCTGGCAGTGCGGGTCTCGTACTGCAAACAGTTCCCGCCGCATCCAGCCAGATCTCCGGTCCCACTGCATCCTTCCACCGCGCGGACTGGTTGAGGATCATGCAACGAGTCGCCGCGCCTGTACTGCGCGCAGCGGCCGCCGGGCAGCTTCAGCAGCAGATGCCCGTCGAAGCCGCACCCGGGCACGTCGAGGAGCGCCGCAAGGTCACGTACCTCGAGGCCGTCGGCCGGACATTGTCAGGACTCTCCCCATGGCTGGAAAACAACGCCGTCGCCGGCGAAGAAGCAGAGCTTCGCAAAACGTACGCGGACTGGGCGCGTGCAGCCATTGCTCACGGTGTGGACCCGGCTTCCCCGGCATGGCTGCGCTTCGGCGAGGAGCGCCAGACCATCGTCGACGCCGCATTTCTCTCGCTGGCACTTGCACGCGCGCCGCAGACACTCTGCGCATCGCTTTCCACCGGCACCAGGAAGCAACTTGCGAGCGCACTGCGCGCAACGCGCCACCAACTCCCGCCGTTCAACAACTGGCTGTTGTTTGCCGCAATGAATGAAGCTGCGCTCCATCAGCTCGGCGAGGACTGGGACAGCGAACGCGTCGACTACGCACTCCGTGAGATCGCAGCCTGGTATCTGGGCGACGGCGTCTACGGCGATGGTCCGCACTTCCACGACGACTACTACAATTCCTTCGTCATTCATCCATTCCTGCTCGCTGTTCTCGACGCGCTCGGCGCGCAGCAGCCCGCATGGCGAGCGATGCTGCAACCCGCACTCGAGCGCGCCCAGCGTTACGCCGCGATCCAGGAGCGAACGATTGCGCCTGACGGAAGTTACCCTCCCATCGGCCGCTCACTCGCCTATCGCTGCGGCGCCTTTCATCTGCTCGCCGACGCAGCCTATCGCCAGATGCTTCCGCCGCAGCTCTCGCCCGAGCAGGTCCGTTGTGCGTTGAGCGCGACGATCCAGCGCACTCTCGACGCCGCGAACACCTTCGACGAGCGCGGCTGGCTTCGCATCGGCCTCTGCGGCTACCAGCCCTCCATCGGCGAGACCTACATCTCCACCGGCAGTCTCTATCTCTGCACCGCAGCATTTCTTCCGCTGGGGCTCAGCCCCACCGATCGCTTCTGGGCCGCGCCCGATGCAACATGGACTGCAAAGAAAGCATGGAGCGGCGTCGACATTTCAACCGATCACGCAATCGACGACTAGTTTCGGGTATTCTGCGGACTTGACGGAGCAGCCGTAGCTGCGCGTCACTGGCGCGGCACGGACTTACCTATGGGTTTGACTAACTTCAAAAGTATTTTGCGCGGTACCTCCGGACTCGATGCTGTCAAACTTCTTTTGCTGCAGTCGATCTACAGCCGTCCTCGCTATAGCAAGCTTGCCTCGGCTTTGTTGCGACCGTTCTATAGAGCCGGCAAACTATCTGTTCACTTTGACAGCGGTGGGCGACGATTCACCGTGGATATCCGCAAGTCCGATCAGGCGAGCGACTTCTACAGCCTGATGGAAATCGGTGTGCGTCATATCTACAATCTCGACCCCGCATTTGCTCCGACTCTGGTGATCGATGGCGGCGGAAATATCGGGGTTTTCACGCTATGCGCTGCTGCACTCTACCCGGGCGCGCAGATACGTACCTGCGAGCCGGTGCCTTGGAACGTCGCTCAGATACGTACGCACCTTGCACAGAATGACGTGACAACAGATCTGCTTGAGGTGTGCATTGGCGGCTATCCTCGCCGCATCCCGTTCTACTGCCGCGAAGCGAACCAAAGCAGCTTCGATCCAGGCAAGCCCTACACCAGCACGATAGAAGTGCCCGTAGTGACGTTGGCGGAGATCACGAAGGGCGAAGCGCAGCGAATCTTGATCAAGCTCGACATCGAAGGCATGGAGAGGGAAGCGCTCGAGAGCTATCTTCCAGGCGAGCATCGCAGCGTATACATCGTCGGCGAGTTGCACGGGCACAAACAGCACCACGCCGAGATGGAGCGCCTCTTTGTCCAACATGGCTGGCGGTTGCGCTTCGATGACGTCAGTGATGCCGGATCGATCTTCGCGGCCTGGTCTCCGGCCGCGTGCGACGAGAGGTCTACTCGACGTTCGGCCTCAGCCTGATCGTCTCACTCCGCGTACTTCACACTGCAGCCGTAGCTGCGCGTCACCGGCGCCGGTATCTGCCTGCCTCCCATCCCGTCTTCCAGCGCCTCGCTCACATAGTTGTGCGCGCCCTTCAGCGACTCCGGATCCGGGGACGGCCTGTCATCAATCGCGCCTTCGTAGATCAGCCTGCCACTCGGATCGATGACAAACATATCCGGCGTCGTCTTCGCGTCGTACAGGTGGCCGATCGCTCCCGTCGGATCGAGGATCGCGGCCGTCGGCGCAGCGTGCATCGTGCGCAGATACTCGTTCTCTTCCGGAGGCGTCATGTATCCCTGCTGGCCGGGCGCGGAGGAGAGAATGCTCAGCCACACCACGCCTTTCGCGGTCCACTCTTTCTGCAACGCCTCCATGTTGCCGCTCTTGTAATGCTTGATGGTGTACGGGCAGTCGCGATTGGTCCACTCCAGCACCACCCACTTCCCGCGATACTGCGAAAGCGTTTGGGTCTTGCCGTTGGACTCTGTGCCTTTGAAGTCGGGCGCCTGGTCGCCGGGCTTCACGGCATAAGCAGTTGAGGCGATGAGGCACGTCGTGAGAACACCAGACTTGATCAGCGTGGCAAAGCGATTCATGTCGGCTCCTTCCGTTCGCGGAGAGCGCCGCGAACGTTCAAACGAGATTGGCGTCCCGCCACAACTTCCATCGTCCACCGGGACGCCGCCGGTAGATCGAAAGGGTGTAGCCCGTGCGCGTCATCGGCTCGCCCTTCGGCGGAGTGATGCGGACCTCGAGCCATGTGCGCGCAAAAGCAAGATCCTCTCGAACCTCCACCTCGCGCACCTCGGCGCGAACGTGGATCTGCATCTGTTTGACGTTGTTTTCGAAGTGTTGGTGGAAGGCATCGCGGCCGAAAGGCTCATTGCCGGCCGTCATGAAAAGAATGTCGTCATCCATCAGTGTCTCGATCGCCGCGAGGTCGCCCGCTCCCGACGCGCGTGCCCACGTCGCTACAAGCTCACGGATCTCCTGCTCGTCGTCTTTTTGATCGGCATTCATGAGTGCGCATCCTTGTCCAATGCTTTAAGAACAATGTCCTTGGTCAGCAATTCGGGCAGAACATCCGCATTGCTGTTGGCTCCCGCCGGATAGATGACATACGTCGGGACGCCGCTTCGCTCCACTGCGGTCAGCTGTTTCGTGATCTCCGGATCGTACTTGGTCCAATCGGCCTTCAGCAGTTGAACGTGATCTTCGCGCAGCTTGCGTTCCACCTCGGCGGAGCGCAGCACCGTGGCCTCGTTGAACTTGCAGCTTAGGCACCAGTCGGCCGTGAAGTCAACGAAGACCGGTTTGCCGGAGGCACGCGCCGCCTGGAAGTTTGCGTCGGTGTACGACTGCCACGCCATTGTCTCGGCGGCGGGCTTTCGCAGCGGCAGCACCAGCGCGCACGCGATGATCACAGCGGCCGCAATTGCTGCGCCCCACCGCGCCGGCCACTTGTGCAGCACCCAACCGGCAATCGCCAGGATCAGGAAGCAGGCCAGCAGCCGTGTCATGCGGTCTACACCTTCGCTCGGATACAGATGCGCGTAGACCCACGCTAGCCACAGCGCTGAAATAAACAGCGGGACGGACGTCAGCTGCTTCAAGGTCTCCATCCACGCGCCCGGCTTGGGCAGCGCACGCGTCCACTGCGGCTGCATGCTCAGCACCAGATACGGCAACGCCAGGCCAAGCGCCAGCGCCGTGAACACGACGAAGGTCATCCACGCGGAATGCGCCAGCGCGAAGCCGACCGCCGCGCCCATCAGCGGCGCCATGCACGGCGTCGCCACAACTGTAGCCAGCACGCCAGTAAAGAAGCTCCCGGCGAAGCCTTGCTTCTGCGCCAGTTCGCCTCCCGCGCTCGTCAGCGAGAGTCCGAGCTCAAACTGCCCGGCAAGCGATAGCGCGAGGAAGAACATCAATGACGCCAGAATCGCGACAAAGCCCGGCGACTGCAACTGGAATCCCCACCCGAGTTCGCGGCCGCCGGCCCGCAGGATCAATAACGCCGCAACAATCACCCAGAACGAAACGACGATGCCCAGCGTGTAAACGAGACCGTGCAACCGTTGCCGGTGTCGCTCCTCGTTCGACGAGTTCACTAGAGCCAGGCCTTTGAGAAACAGGACCGGGAAGACGCACGGCATCAGATTGAGGAGCAGGCCGCCGAGAAACGCGAGCCCAATGGCCCCGAACGCGGTGACATCGGATGGCGTGACCTGCTTGGCCGCTTTCGCTGCCGGCGTCAGGTTGTCCTTCACGACGCCCGGTGTGACCTGCGCCGTCACGTCGTAATTTTCGCTTGCGCTCAATTCGACGAGGCCGTGCAAGGTCTTCGGCAGTGCCATCGAGTCCGAAGCGCGTTGCATCGTGAGGCGCACGCCGTCAGGAAGCGACTGCACCTCCTGGTCCGCGGCGTTCTCGATGACTTCGGGATCAAACGGATAGAACTCGGCGTCCTGTTCGCGTGATCCGGTGCGCACGGTCAACGCAATGTGCTTTGCGTCGCCGGCGGCGCTTGCAGACATGGTGTCGGGCAGCGGTTTGGGAAGCGAGTTCAACGCCTCACCCAGCGCGCCCACAACCGGCGGCGGCTTCAGCGGACCGCGCACAACATTCATGTCCATGCCCAGGTGCGCCTTGCCGGGAAGACAGACCTGCGCGCAGACCAGCCACGTCACGTGCGCGTCCAGATGAGCCTTACCCAGCTTCGCATTCGCCGGTGCGGTCAGCGTAATCGGGAACGCGACTTGGTCCTCGTACCCGTAGTCCATCAGCGGTCCCAGCGGCAAGCGCTGCGGCGGAGGGAACTGGAGCGGACCCGCGGCGAAGCCTTTGGGCAGCGTCCACTTGATGGCTGGAGGCTCGCCGGAGTCACCCGCGTTGATCCAGTAGACGTGCCAGTGCTCCTCGATGGTGAGGACGAGGCCAATCGTCTGCTTTCCGCCGGGTGTAATCTGCGACGAAAGCGACGTGAGCTCTGCGGTGAGATGCTGGGCCTTCACCGGTCCCGGACCGCCGTCGCCGACTTCGGCAATTTGTGCGGAGGCGCATAGCGCCGGGATCAACATCAGCATCCATGCGAGCGCTTTCATGCCCCAGTTACCCGGTCCAAGCCTCATGTCAGATATTGTAGAGGCCGCGATCTCACGCCACGCGTACAGACCGGCCAAACAGCCGGTGATGCTCGATCAGGACGCAACGGTCCATAACCACGCAAATCCCTGCTTGTTGCGCCTTGATGGCGGCGGGTTCGTTCACGATTCCGAGTTGTACCCAGAGATTTTCGAAGCCCAGCTCGATCATCTCGTCCACGATGCCGGGAATGTACCGCGGCAGGCGGAAGACGTTAACGACGTCCGGACGTTCCGGCAGATCGGATAACGTTGGATAGGCTCGCTCTCCCAGCACTTGAACAGCACTGGGATTCACGGGAATGATGCGGTAGCCGTTGCTCTGCATGTAAGCGGAGACGGAGTGGCTGGGGCGCGTGGGATCGTCGGAGAGGCCGACGACCGCAAGCGTGCGCGGCTGGCGTTCGGGGCCGCCCAGCATGTTCAGGATGACGTCGGGTTCGTTCATAACAACCTCCCTCCGGTCGTCGGGAATGCACAGAGCTTCGGGCGCAGGCTCCTCGTCTACAATAGACCCTGGCGGGCGGCCGAGTAGCGCGCCCTCTCTTTGGAGTAGCTTTTGTACGGAAGACGATCGCACCTGAAGGCCGTGCGCGCAGGCTGGAATTCGCGCAGGCCGCTTGTCGGGAATTCAGTTCGGGCCGCAGTCCTCGGTTCCGCCGCCGTTCTCAGCCTTCTGGCACTGGGCTGCGGCAATCAGTATCGCCCCGTCGTCGCTGCCATCAATCCGGTGGGACCGGCGTCGCAGCCAGCGAAATACGCGGTGGCCATCTCGAATCCGGGTTCGTCCGGTCCAGGGCTGCTGACGATGGTCGACTTCGCCGGCGACACTATTCTGACGACGCCGAATATCCTCTCGAATCCGAACTACCTGGCGCTGGGATCGAGCGGCGGTCAAGGATACGTCATCAACAGCGCAGGGTCGCTCAATGAGTTTCAGACCAGCAATCCGTCGCAATTGATCAACAGCGACATCAATCAGAGCACTCTGAGCGCGGGCGCGTCTCCGATCAGCATCACGGCCCTGACGCTGCAGAATACAAGCGCATCGGTGTTCGTTCCCGAGCCGCCTCTCTCACAGGTCGCGGCGTTGAACGGGACCGGATCGCTGCTGCAGAACATCTCGGTGCCCGCCAATCCGATTTATGTTGTGGGCGCGAATGGCGCCACACGGGCGTATGCGATCAGCGCGGGCGATGGAGTCACACCGGGCTCGGTGACGCCGATCGAGAGCGGCAATCTCGCGACCTCGACTCCGATTACGGTGGGCGTGAATCCTGACTACGGCGTGATGACCTCGGATGGAACTCGGGCGTTCATCCTGAACAAGGGCTCGGGCACGGTGAACGTGATCAACGTCATCAACAACGGCCCGGACGTGAACTCGAACCTCGGACCGAACAGCACCATTGCGGTGGGTTCCAATCCGATCTGGGCCGATCTTTCACCGGCTACGTCGGAGCTGGTCGTGTTGAATGAGGGGGACGGAACTCATCCGGGCTCGTTGAGCATCATCAGCATCCCGCTCTGCAACTCGGCTTCGCCGTCGACGAACCCGAACTGCAATACCAGCAATCCCATAGATGCGGTTGGGTTTGGGACTGTCGTGGCGACGGTGCCGGTGGGGGTGAACCCGGTGATGGTTTCGGTGCTCGCGGACGGGTCGAAGGCGTATGTGGCGAACCAGGGCAATGCGTCGGCTGGGATTGAAGGCTCGGTGAGCGTCGTGAACCTGGCGAGCGGCACTGTGACGGCGACGATTCAGGGGATTTCGTCGGCTGCGGCGACGAGCGATACCAACACGTCTCCGACGATGGTCTACGGACATCCGAATACGATTGCGGCGACGACCGGAACTCCGACAGGCAAGGTTTATGTGACCTCAGGGGACAGCAACTTTATGACCGTCATCGAGACAGACACGGACACGGTTGAGACCCATGTGAACCTGCAGGGCGCCGGCGTGAAGGTGCTTGTGACAAGCCAGTAGTGGTTGAATTCAAAGGACTTGAGAGTCATGGAGCCGCCCGAAGGGGCGGCTCTTTCTTTTGGGCGATGGGTAGACACCCCGACCCCCCGCAACTCTGTGCAAAGTCTTGATTCCAGATACTTTAGGCTTGGACTTCGATGTGCAAAGTCTTGATTCTAAAGGATTGGGGACCTATCACGGGGTGTGGAACGAGTTGGGCCGCAGCGCGTCGCTTGATTCGGCGTTTCGGCGATCGCCGGGCTCAGGACATGACGATGGGCAGGGTCGGGGTCTGGGAGCCGCCATCGTTTTCGATGGTCACGCCAAAGCCCTTGGCGGGGACACCGGCGGGGATGCGCGGCATAACGACACTGGCGCTGCCCTGGGCGTCGGGTTTGAAGGTGCCGGCAGGGATGGCGTTCTGGCCGTTGGCGGGAATGAGCCAGAGCTCGTAGGTCTTGCCGGCAGGAGCAGGCTCCATGTGCGTGGCGACGAAGACAAGGGCTCCCTTGTTGGCGAGGTAGGCGGCCATGGCCTCGGGCGGCACCGGGGCTGGAGCTCCTTTGACGGCGGGAGGCTTAATGGCCGCCGTAGTGTGAAGCGCGACCTGGATGGCGTTGGCGGAGGTGAGCGCGGAGATGGCTTCCTGGGCGTTTAGAGCGCGGGCGGTCTGCTTGTGCATGTCGTCCAACTGCGCTTGTTGTGACGCCAACGTGCTTTGCATCTGCTGACGCTGGTGAAGCTGGAGTCCGGCGACGAAGGAACAGCCGGCAGCCAAGGCCCATCCAGTCCAGGCAAGGACCCAGGGAGCGCGGCGGGGACGGCGGCGATCTTCAGCCAGCGTGTCGTCCTCGTCTTCAATGTCATCGTTACGGAGACCGCGGCTTTGGCGGGCGTGGAAGACGGGCTCGCTGGAGGAGCGGTCTGGCGTACGCTCCGGAACGCGATCCGGGATACGCTCTGGCACACGGTCTGCCGCGCGTTCGGTGAGACGGTCCTGTCTGCGGTCCGGGAGCCGGTCGTGCGGGCGATCGCCCATGAGATCCGCAAAGTGCTCGGGCATGCGATCGATTTCGCGCTCGGGCATGCGCTCGGGGATTCGTTCCGGGGTGCGCTCTGGAACGCGGTTCATGGGGGCGCCGGGAGGAGGCTCTCCGGTGAGGGAGCGATTCAACGGGCGCGCAAGGTCCGAATCGCGCGCGAGGTCGGAGTCGCCCATCAGCCGTGGATCGCCCATGAGCGAGAGTGGCGGCTCGGGCTTTGGCGCGGGTTGTTCTTGCGGGAGCGGTTCGACCGGGCGGGGTTCAGGCGCGCGAATCTCTTCCAGCCGCGGCTCACGGGCGAGCTGGCGTGTGAAGCGGTCGCGCGCGGAGGGCGGCGGAGCTTTGGGCTCGGCGGTCATGGAATAGGCGGCGAGATCGCCCTGGATTTTGGCGACCTCACGGCGGCACTGCGGGCATTCCTCCAGATGAGCCATGGCGGCGCGCATGCGCTCTTCGGGGAGGAGCTGGAGGGCGAAGAGGACAAGATCGTCGTCGGGGAGGTGATTGGCGGTGTTGTTTTCCTGGGTCACGCTTCCAACTCCCTTCTCAGCGTCATGAGAGCGCTGCGGATGCGGGTCTTTACGGTGCCGAGCGGATCGCCGGTAATTTCGGCGATCTCGGAGTGAGTGAGTCCGTCGAAGTAGGCCATCTCGAGCGTTTTGCGCTGCTCGAGCGGGAGACGCATGATGACGGCGCGAGCGCGCTCCATGATGCTGTTGCGTTCGGCCTCACTGGCGAGGTCGAAGGGTGAGGCAAGATAGATCTCTTCGACCTGTTCGCTGGGGCGTTTGCGGCGAAGAAGGTCGATGGAGCGATTGCGGGCGACGACGGTGAGCCAGCCGCCGAGCGAGCCGCGCGCCGCGACGAAGCTGTTGGGATTGCGCCAGATGGTCATGAAGACGTCCTGAAGGATGTCCTCGGCGGCGGCGGGGTCGCGAAGCACGCGCAGAGAGATGGAATAAACCACTTTGGAGTACCGGTCGTAGAGCGCCGCCATAGCCTGTTCGTCCCCGCGCCGGACCCGATCAAGCAGTTGAAGATCCTGATTCGGAGCTCCGTGCATGCCCGCTGCCAGCCCTTCGAGGTTGCTCTTCATAGGTACGTTCCTGAGGCGATGCCGGATTGCCAGGCACGGCGGGCAATCAACCGTGGGAGATGAGAAAGCTCTGCGCTGGTTGTTCCGAGCCAGTGTACGTCATCGGGACAAAGAAACGCATGAGGAAGGCTCCTACGAAGGCCCATGCGTGTGCGACGCGAACACCCCAGCCTTTCACGATAAGGCTGTCAAAAGGCGGGCCACCTGGTTCATTGGCTTGAGAGACTATTGCTGTGAAGATTCGGCTGGACAAGGTGCTGGTGGAGCGCGGACTGGCGGCGTCGCGGGAGCGCGCGCAGGCGCTGATCCTCGCAGGGCGCGTGCTGGTGAGCGAGCAGAAGGTGGACAAGCCGGGAGCGCAGGTGGCCGAGGATGCGGAGATTCGTCTGCTGGGCGAGGACCTGCGCTATGTGAGCCGCGGCGGGTTGAAGCTAGAGCGTGCACTGGCCACCCCAGCCAGCGAAGGACACTCGCCGGGGGCCCCGGCCGAGAGGTGGGCGATCGATGTGAACGGGATGGTGTGCGCGGATATTGGGGCTTCGACGGGAGGGTTCACGGATTGCATGTTGCAGCACGGCGCGGTGTCGGTTGTGGCGGTGGATACGGGGTTTGGGCAGATGGCGCACAAGCTGCGCGTCGACAGCCGCGTGAAGCTGATGGAGCGGAAGAATGCGCGGCTGCTGGAGCCGGGCGAGCTGCTGCGCATGAGCGGCGAGAGGATTGGATTTTTTGCGATGGATGTGAGTTTTATCTCGGCGGCGCTGGCGCTGCCGGCGGTGGTGAGGGCGCTGGCGGATGAGGGTGAGCGGTGGCGCGGCGAGGCGGTGGTGCTGGTGAAGCCGCAGTTTGAGGCGGGGCGCGAGTACGTGGGCAAGGGAGGGATTGTGCGCGATGCGGCCGGGTGGGAGCTGGCGGTGAAGCGCGTGTCGGAGGCGGTGCGGGAGTTGAAGGGTGAGGTGGTGGCGGTGATGGAGTCGCCGATTCTGGGGATGGAAGGGAATCGCGAGTTTCTGATGTGGGCCAGGTGGAGTTGAGGGGGATGCGGCGAACTTCTGTCCTTGAATCGAAGCGTGGGGCAGGCGGCGCGGGTCCTCGGATGGTTCTGGTTCGCTGCCGCGAACGACACCCCACTCTTTCACGATGAAGTTGTGAAAGAGTGGGCCACTCCGTCGTCTTTGAGGGCGAAGGTACACTACAAGCGATGCCCGTCGCCGCAATTATTTCGAAGCCGCAGAAGCCGGAGCTATGCGAGGTGCTGGCCGAGCTGACGGAGTGGTTTGCCGCGCGCGGATACACGTATTTGCTGGATGCGGAGAGCGCGTCGTACCTGGAGCGTCGCGAGGAGGCGGTGGAGCGCGGAGAGATGGCGGCGCGTGGGCCGCAGATCTGCGTGGTGCTGGGCGGCGATGGAACGCTGCTGTCGGCGGCGCGGGCATTTGCGCTGACGGACACGCCGATCCTGGGGTGCAATTTGGGGTCGCTGGGATTTCTGACCGAGGTTCCGCTGAGCGAACTGTACGCGACGCTGGAGGCGTGGAAGGACGGCGCGGCGTTCGTCGATATGCGGCACCTGATGCATGCGGAGCTGTTGCGCGAGGGCCAGGCGCCGAGGGAGTGGCTGGCGCTGAACGATGTGGTGCTGGCGAAGGGCGCGATTGCGCGGATGGGCGAGTTCATGGTGGAGCTCGACGGGCAGTTTGTGGCGCGGTTCCGGGCGGACGGCGTGATTGTGGCGACGCCGACGGGGTCGACGGCGTATACGCTGGCGGCGGATGGGCCGATTCTGATTCCGTCGATGGATGCGATGGTGATGACGGCGATCTGTCCGCACCTGCTGACGATCCGGCCGATTGTGGTGCCGGGATCGTCAGAGATTACGGTGACGGTGGACGTCGTGCCGCATGAGACGTACCTGACGGTGGATGGGCAGGAGGCGGTGGAACTGCTGCTGAACGATCGCGTGCGGTGCAGACGGTCAGAGCGCTGCGTGCGGCTGCTAAGGCTGCATCCGAATGGGATTTTCAATGTGCTGCGGTCGAAATTGAGCTGGGGCGAGCGCTAGAGCGCTGAGCTGGGGCGAACGATAGGCGCGGGTTCGCGGCGATTGGCCAAGATGGTGTGGGATTTTGGGGAAGTGGTGCGCCCGGAGCGAGTCGAACGCCCGACCTACTGGTTCGTAGCCAGTTGCTCTATCCACTGAGCTACGGGCGCACATTGCGAGGCATGCAACTTAGACAGGATAGCGCATGACGCGAGGCTGTCGCAAATCTTGCGACGCGATTCCGGTGAAGGGAATCGGGTTAGCTGGCGGCGGCGGGAGCGGGTGTGGGCTCGGGTTGCGGAGGGATGAGGGAGATGCGCTCGACGACGTCGAGGCCCGAGCGGCGGAGCAGCCCGTGGACGATGGGTTCGGTGAGGCGGGTGGCGTCGTACTCGATGCGCACGGTGCGGGCGGCTTCGTCGAAGGTGAGGGAGCGGATTCCGTAGACTTCGCGGATGCGGCCGAGGGCCATCATGGCGGCTTCGGTGGGCGGCGCGCCGTAGCGGTACATCACGTCCAACTGCGTCATGCGTCTATGGTATCGCGAGCGTGGGCGAGGCGAGCGGTGGTGGACTGTGAAGAGAGTTTCTTGAGATAGCTGACGATCTCGGGGCTGGTCCAGTCCTGGGGGCCAATGAATTTGCGGCGGATGATGCCGGACTTGTCGATGACGTAGGTTTCGGGATAGCGGAAGGTGCCGTAGAGGGAGTTGGAGTGCTGGGTGGCGTCGCGGATGGTGAGGAGGGTGACGCCGTGGTCGACGAGGAAACGCTGGTAGGCGGCGGGGTCGTCGTCGGTGGAGATGGCGACGATTTGGACGGAAGGAAGCTGCTGCTGAAGGGCTTCGAGGCTGGGAAGCTCTTCGAGGCAGGGAGCGCACCAGCTGGCCCAGAAGTTGAGGACGACGACACGGCCGCGATAGTGGCTGAGGTCGACGGTGTGGTGGCCGTCGGTGATGGTGAACTCGGGTGCGCGGCGGCCGAGCTGCTCCGGGTGATTGCCGCGGTCGCAGCCGGCAAAGAGGGCGGCGGTGAGCAGGGTGAGAGCGGCGATTGTGCGGCGGATCCGGCGCGGGCGGGTTGAAACAGACATCCTTCCTATAATACGAACCAGTGTCCGACAGGCCCAACTCCGAGCAGCCCAAGCTGAACCCGAAGCTGAGCCCGATTTTGGGCTTGCCGGTGGACGATGCGCCGGCGATGCGCTCGACGACTCCGGATGATGCCGCAGAGCCGAAACTGACGCCAAAGGGCGAGACGATCGTTTATGAACTGAGCGTGATCATTCCGGCGCGGAATGAGGAGCGGAATCTGCCGGCGTGCCTGGGAAGTCTGCTGGTGGAGGACTCGAGCTTGTTTCCGTTGGGCGAGGAGTGGGAGCTGATCGTTGTCGACGATCACTCGACCGACAGGACGCGTGCGATTGCGGAAGAGGCGGCGGCGGAGCATAAGGGAGTTCGCGTTCTGGAGGCGCCGTCACTGGCAGAGACGCAGGGTGGGTTTACGGGCAAGACGAACGCGTGCTGGTTTGGGGCGCAGCATGCGCGCGGCAAGTGGCTACTGTTTACCGATGCCGACACGGTGCACGAACCGAACGATCTGCGCCATGCGATGCATGAGACGGAAAAGTACAAGGTGGTGATGCTTTCGTATTCGCCGCGGCAGATTGTGTCGGGGTTGTTGCAGCGGGCGTTGATGCCGCTGGTGTTTTCGGAGCTGGCGAGTGTGTATCCGCCGGCGGAGGTGAACGATCCGAGCAAAAAGACTGCGGCGGCCAATGGGCAGTTTCTGCTGGTGGAGCGGGCGGCGTACTTCGCGATTGGAGGGCACCGGGCGGTGGGCGGATCGGTGCTGGAGGATGTGGACCTGGCGTGGAACATGAAGCGGGCGAAGAAGCCGATACGGTTTCGCTATGGGCCGGATGCGCTGAGCACGCGGATGTATCGCGCCGTGGGCGACATGGTAGAGGGATGGACGAAGAATCTGGCGCTGCTGTTTCCGCATGCGCTGCGGCTGGCGGCGTGGCGGGCCCTTGATATTGTGCTGTTGTTGCTGCCATTGCTGTTGTGGATGCTGCCGTATCTTGTGCTGTGGCAGAAGGCGGCGATTGTGCTGCTGTGGCTGCGGACGGTGATCCGCTTCTATACTCGCGTAGCGCGGTCGCACTTTGGATTTGTGAACTGCGCGATTTCGGTGGTGGGGCTTCCGCTGTTTATTGCGCTGCTGGTGCGGAGCTGGATGCAGCATCGCGTGTTTCACAAGGTTGCGTGGAAGGGACGCGAGTATCGCACGAACCGATAGGTGTTTCTGAAGCAGGAATGGAACTGGCGCATCTAACGAAGTGGCAATGATTTGATTTCGCTGCGAACTTTTTATGATTCTGCTGACACGCAAAGCCAATTTTTCCGCCGCCCACTTCTACTACAACCCTGCGTGGAGTGAGGAAGAGAACCAACGCGTGTTTGGCAAGTGCGCAAACCGGCAGGGGCATGGGCATAACTACACACTGGAGGTGACGGTGGCGGGCGAGCCGGATCCGGTGTCGGGGTTTGTGGTGGACCTGAAGCAGTTGAAGGACATTCTGGAGAAGGAAGTGGTGTCGGTGTACGACCATCGGCATTTGAACTTTGAGGTGCCGGAGTTCAAGAGCGCGGTGCCGACGACGGAGAACATCGCGATTGCGATCTGGCGGCGGCTGGACGGGAAGATTCCGAACGCGAAGCTGCATCGCGTGCGCGTGTATGAGATGCCGGACCTGTTTGCGGATTTTTATGGAGAGGGCGCATGAGTCTGCGACCGCGCGCCCATCTTTCACGCCGCTATCGATTCTCGGCTGCGCATCGGCTGCATGTGGATGCGCTGACGGCGGAGGAGAATCGCGCGACGTTTGGGAAGTGCAATAATCCGTATGGCCATGGACATAACTACACGCTGCAGTTGACGTTTTCAGGGCCGGTAGACCCGGTGACCGGAATGGTGACGAACCTGGCCGACCTGGATGCGTTTGCGGCACATAATTTTCTGCAGCAGTTCGACCACGCGAATTTGAATACGCTGGAGTGCTTTCGCGATGAGGTGCCCTCGACGGAGAACCTATGTGCGGAGGTGTGGCGAATTTTTGCGGGCTATCCGCATGCGAATCTCGAACGCGTGCGGATTGAAGAGACAAGTAATAATTCGTTCGACTATTTTGGCGCGGGCGTGAAGCCGGTTGAAGAATGATTGATAAGACGACTATGACAACGAAACCACCAGTTGAAAAACCAAACGGGGGACGATCGGGCGAAGTGCCGGCGGAGGTTGCCCGCGAGGCAGCGCACGTGGAGCTCGGGAAGGCGACGCTGCCGCAGATCTATGCGGAGTTGTTGAGCCGGATCGGCGAGGATCCGGCGCGCGATGGATTATTGCGGACGCCGGAGCGGATGGAAAAGGCGATGGCGTTTTTGACGCGCGGTTATTCGCAGACGGTAGAGGGTGTGCTGCACGAGGCGCTGTTCGATGTGGACTATGACGAGATGGTGATCGTGAAAGACATTGAGTTTTACTCGCTGTGTGAGCATCATCTGCTGCCGTTTTTTGGCAAGGCGCACGTGGCGTATCTGCCCGACAAGAAGGTGGTTGGGTTGAGCAAGGTGGCGCGGATTGTGGATCTGTATGCGCGGCGACTGCAGGTGCAGGAACGGCTGACGCAGCAGATTGCAGAGGCGATTGAGGATGCGGTGCATCCGCAAGGCGTGGGTGTGGTGCTGGAGGGACAGCACCTTTGCATGATGATGCGCGGCGTGGAGAAGCAGGATTCGCGCACGGTGACAAGCTCAATGCTGGGAGTGTTCCGGTCGCAGCAGCAGACACGGAATGAGTTTTTGTCGCTGGTAGGAGCGAGAAGTTAGGGAGTTCGTGAGTGAGACGTTAGGGAGTTATCGAAAATTGCACGTATTTTTCTAAGTGCGCAATTCCTGACTAACTATCTAACTCCTTGACTTCGTTGTTATGAATGGGCTGATTATTATCGACAAGCCAGCCGGGATGACATCGCACGATGTGGTTTCGATTGTGCGGCGCGCTACGGGCGAGCACAGCGTGGGGCACCTGGGAACGCTGGACCCGATGGCGACGGGAGTGCTTCCGCTGCTGCTGGGAAAGTACACGCGGCTGGCGCAGTTCTTTTCGGATTCAGAGAAGCATTACACAGGGACGATTCGTTTCGGGTTTGCGACGGATACGTTTGACGCGGAGGGAACGCCGACGACGCAGCCGCTGGCGCTGACCCTCACGCTGGCGCAGTTGCAGTTGATGGCCGCGCCGTTTCGCGGAACGATGGACCAGATGCCGCCGGTGTATTCGGCGAAGAAGATTGGTGGAGTGCCGGCGCACAAGCTGGCGCGCGCGGGCAAAGAGGTTCGGGTGAAGCCGGCGCGGATTACGATTCACAGTTTGGCGATTGAGTCGCTGGAGGATGAGACGGCGGCGTTTTCGATGCAAGTTTCGGCGGGCGGCTATGTGCGTTCGGTGGCGCACGAGCTGGGACAGCTTGCAGGTTGCGGGGCGCACCTGGCTTCGTTGCGGAGGACGCAGGCGGGAGCGTTCACGCTGGCGCAGGCGATCACCGTGGATGAGTTGAAGGCGATGACGCCGGAGGAGATCGCGGGGAGGCTGCCGCATCCGCGGACGATTCTGCCGGAGATGCCATCGGTGATTGTGGATGAGGCGACGGCGGGGCGGATTCGGAATGGGATGCAGGTGAATGTGCAGGAGCTGTCAGGGGCTCCGCTGATCAAGGTGTTCAGCGGGCCGCGCGAATTGCTGTGCATCGCGAGGCGCTTGGCGGGGACGCTGGTGCAGCCGATGGTTGTGCTGGGGTAGTGATGACGATCATTGAGAGCCGCACTTGTTCTGCAGATACACGAACGCTTCAGCGATTGATTCTTGTGTTCGTTACTTTTTCAGCATGGGGCGGATGAGTTTTTCGACGTTGGCGGCGACTTGTTTTGCGCCTTGCGCGGTGGGATGCACACCGTCGGGCTGGATGTCGCCCTGGACGCCGTAGACGTCCTGGAGAATGAACGGCAGGAGCGGCACGTGGAACTGGTGCGCAAGCTCGGGATACATCCTGTTGAACCGGGCGATGTAGTCGCTGCCGTATTGCGCGGGAAGCGAGATGCCGGCGAGGGCGACCTTCGCGCCGCTGCGTTGGATGTCCTCGATCATGGTGGCGAGATTGCGCTGCGCCGCTTCGACGGGAATGCCGCGAAGACCGTCGTTGCCACCGAACTCGAGGACGACGATCTGCGGTTTCTGCGCGAGAACGCGGTGGAGGCGCTCGAGGCCGTCTTTGGTGGTGTCGCCGCTGACGCCTTCGTTGACGACGCGGTAGTGATAGCCGGCGGCGTCGAGGAGGCGTTGGAGGTCGGCGGGGTAGCTGGAGCTGCGGTCGGCGATGCCGTAGCCGGCGGTGAGGCTGTCGCCGAAGCAGGCGATCACGGGAGGGTCGGCGGCGATGTCGAGTGAGGATTCGGTGCGCGCGGGATGAGTGGCTGGGCCATGCTGCGCGGAGGCGCGGCAGGTGAAGAACGTAGAAAATGCAGCGAAGGCGAGAACTAAGTTGGCCCGCCACCCGTATCGTATGTGCACAGACTAATTTTACGCAGAGGTCCGCTTTTGGTTCCGTCATCCGCAGGGCAAAAGAACGAAACAGCTTCGAGCTCGATGATTGTTGTTGAAGCATTGCGAAAGAGTCTTCGCACGGGATCAACGACGGTGGACATACTGCGCGGGTTGGACTTCGCGGTGGAACGCGGCGAGTTTGTGGCGATTATGGGAGCGTCGGGGTCGGGGAAGTCGACGCTGCTGGGCCTGCTGGCGGGGCTGGATAATCCGAGCTCGGGCGACGTGCGATGGCAGGGAAGGGCGATCAGCTATCTGCCGGAGAATGAGCTGGCGCAGTTGCGCGGGAAGACGATTGGATTTGTGTTTCAGAGCTATCAGCTGATTCCGACGCTGACGGCGATCGAGAATGTGCTGCTGCCGTATGAGCTGAATGCGGATGTGGGCGGGCGCAAGGCGGGATTGGAGCGGGCGCGGCAACTGCTCACGTCGGTGGGACTGGCGGAACGGCTGGATCATTATCCGGTGCAGCTTTCGGGTGGAGAGCAGCAGAGGGTCGCGCTGGCGAGAGCGTTCATGCTGCGGCCGCCGATTGTGCTGGCGGATGAGCCGACAGGCAATCTGGATTCGACGAATGGAGAGCATGTGCTGAGGTTGCTGCTGGATCTGAATCGCAAGGAAGGCACAACGCTGGTGCTGGTAACGCATGATTCTGCGCTGGCGGCGCATGCGTCGCGGCGGATTGTTCTGCGCGATGGAGCGATTGTGGCCGAAGAGCGGGCGCAGGCGGGTGAGGCGTAGCGGATGGCGGGGATTTCGTACTCGACTGCTGCGAGGATTGCGACGCGGGAACTAAGAAGCTCGCCTGGGAAGTTTGCGTTTGTTCTGCTGTCGGTGGCAATTGGCGTGGCCGCGCTGACGGGAGTGCGCGGGTTTTCGGCGGCGTTCCGGTCGATGCTGCTGCTGCGGGCGCGCAGCATTATGGCGGCGGATCTTTCGGCGCGCATGACAGAGGCGCCGACGCCGGGCGAGCAGGAGAAGCTGGATCAGATTCACGGATTGGATACGACGACGGTGACGGAGCTGCTGTCGATGGCGTCGTCCTCGACGTCGATGGATCCGCTGCTGGTGGCGGTGAAGGCTGTGGACCCAGCGAAGTATCCGTTCTATGGCGATGTGGTGTTCGCGCCGGCCATGCCGATTGCGCAGGCGCTGACGGATTCGACGGTGGCGGTGGGCGATGACCTGCTGCTGCGGCTTCATCTGAAGGTTGGCGATTCGATCAAGCTGGGCAACAGTATGTTTCGGATTGCGACGGTAGTAACGGATGAGCCGGACCGGTTGACGGGAACGTTTGCAGCAGGACCGCGAGTGCTGATCTCGCAGCATGCACTGGCCGGAACGGGATTGATGGGACTGGGAACGCGGGCGACGCGGCGGTTGCTGTTCAAGCTGCAATCCAGCGCTTCCGGGCAGCCGGCGAGCGATGCGCACGTTGCGGATCTGCGCAATCAGCTGGAGGCGATTCTGCCGCAGGCGCAGATCAATGACTACCGCGAGGCGAATCCTTCCATAACGCGTGCGCTGGATGGAGCGACAGGATTGCTGTCACTGATGTCGCTGGTGGCACTGGTGCTGGGTGCGGTGGGTGTGGCGATGGCGATGCGCGCACACCTGCAGCAGCGGCTGGATTCGATTGCGATCATGAAATCGCTGGGCGCGGGTTCGTCGCAGGTGATTCGGATTTATCTGCTGCAGACGTTGTTGCTGGGTGTGGGCGGAGCGCTGATCGGTCTGGTGCTGGGGCTTGGAGTGCAACTGACACTGCCGCTTTTTCTAGCAAAGCTGCTGCATCTGACGCCGGGATTTCGATTGGATGCGCATGCGGCGCTGCTGGGACTGGCGGCGGGAGTGCTGACGACGCTGCTGTTTACGCTGCCGCCGTTGCTCGATATCCGCGGTGTGCGGCCGATTCTGATTTTGAGGAGAGCGGTTGAGAACGAGGATTCGCCGTTGTTTGCGCGGTGGGCCGAGCACGTTCGCGGATCGGGTGTGCAGCTTGGGGCGACGGTGCTGATTCTTGCCGGGCTGGCGTTGCTCGCGGCGACCGTGGCCGACTCGCGGCAAGTGGGGATCATCTTTGCGATCGTGCTGCTGGTTTCGCTGCTGGTGCTGCTGGGGGCGTGCGCGCTGACCCTTTATCTGCTGAAGGTGTTTTTGAATACGACGCGGCGGCAGTTGCCTTCGACGCTGCGGCATGGGCTTGCGAACTTGTATCGGCCGGGGAATCCTTCGGCGGCGCTGTTGGCGGCGCTGGGGCTGGGCGTGATGCAGATTGCGGCGATCTCCATGGTGCAACGCTCGATTGTGGGCGAGATGAAGACGACGACAGCGGCGAAGCTGCCGAATCTTTTTCTCATCGATATTTCGTCGGATGAGGTTGCGGGCGTGCGGGGGCTGCTGGCATCGCAGCCGGCGGTCGAAGGAACGCCGGAGATTGCGCCAGCAGTTTCGGCACGATTAGTTGCAATTAATGGGACGCCGATGGCGGAGCGCCAGGTGAGGCACATGTCACGACGCGCGGCGAACACGATTCAGTTGACGTGGCCCCCGGATGCGGCGACTCCGCCGCCGGGCGACAAAATCGTTCTTGGAAAGTGGTGGACGGCGGAACAGGCGGCCGATACGACGCATCCGGTGATTGCGATTGCGCACGACGTGGCCGAGCGGCTGAATGTGCGCATGGGCGATCGTGTGACGTTTATGCCGCAGGACGAGCCGGTGACGGCCACGGTTGCGGCACTGTTTGAGGCGGACAGCCAGCATGCGTTTTCACGCGCCGAATTTGTGGTGCCAGAGGCGGAGCTGCGCGGGATGCCGGTGACGTGGTACGGCGGTTTGCATTGCGATCCGAGTGAAACGGGGCTACTGCGGCGCGTGCTGTACCAGCACTATCCGACGATCACGGTGATTGATGTGGCGGCGACGGTGGAGACGGTGCGCCAAGTATTGTTGCAGATCAGTTACGTGATCGATTTTCTGGCGGGCTTCAGTACGTTTGCAGGAATCGTGATTTTGGCGAGCGCGATTGCAGGGACACGCTACCGGCGTATTCGTGAGGTTGTGGTTCTGAAGACGCTGGGAGCGACGCGTCCGCGGATTGCAGCGATCTTTTCCATCGAGTTTGCGGTGCTGGGGCTGATTGCGGCGGTTGTGGGCCTGGTGTTTGCGAATGTGCTGGCGCGGATTTTGCTGGTGCATCAGTTTCATTTTGATTACAAGCTGAACTGGGCGTGGAACCTTGCGGCGCTGCTGATCACAGCGGCGCTGACGGTGGCTGCAGGATGGCTGGCGAGTCATCGCGTGCTGGGGCAGAAGCCGCTGGAGGTGTTGCGAGAGGAGTAGGGAACGGTCTTCGTGAGCTCGTTGGTTGACTTCGCGGGCTTGACGGTTCGCTTCGCTGGGTTGACCCGGCAGCGGGCGTCCCATACACTCAGACAGGCGGCTGATAGTGGCTCTTTGTTGAGTCTGCGGTCGCGTGGCAGCGAATCTGAATTGCCCTCTCGTTCAATGGTAGGACAGTCGGCTCTGAACCGATCAATCGGGGTTCGAATCCCTGGGGGGCAACCAATCATTCATGCAGTTATTTCATGACTGGACTCAGTGACCTTCTCCTGCGGCGCTGCGACGGTCACTTCGCATGCCCTGGACTAAAGGTGGGCGCGGAATAAAGCGACGTGCGCGCGAGGATGTAGAGCGTGCGGCCATCCTTGCTGAGTGCGAGTGAGGTGGGCCGCTCGGGTACGTCGATCTCGCCGATCAGCGTGCCGTCAGGGCGATACGCGTAGACCTGGCCGGCGGCAAGGTAGACGACGCCATCGGGAGCGGAGGTGACATCTTCGCCGCCGCGGTTCGTGAAGAGCTTGATCGCGGACAAAGAGCCGTCCTGCTCGACGTGCGCGGAGTACGTGACCTTCTGACCTTCATCCGAGACATAGAAAAGCTTGCCGGGGACAGCGGGGTTCAGCGTGAAGGCGCGCAGCACGTCGGCCATTTTGCTGCCGTAGTAGAGCTGGCCGGTGACGAAGTCATTGCCGGCGGGAAGAAAGACAGTGCCGTCCGGCGAGGTGTACATCCAGGGGCGTGCGCTGCCATTGTCGGAGAGCTGGCCATGCAGAAAGCGCCAATGGTCTGCGGGCAGGACGGCCGTAGCGCCGCCGTGCGCGGCGGCTGGCTGTGGTTTCAACAGCTGGAGGTCGGTCTGCGGGGCATCCGGCTTGGTTGTGTAGACGGTGCCGTTGCCGAGGAAGGAGACGATCATGAGATCGCCGGCGTTGTCGAAGAAGATGTTTGCGGGATCGATGGGAGCGTCGCGAACAATTTCGAGCTGTGAGGTCGCGGGTGTGTAGCGGTAGATGTGCTGCTTCATCGTGTCGACGAAGTAGAGGCGGCCATCCGGCGCGACGGCTGGACTGGAAGCGTTGAAGAAACCCGTGGCGAGGCGATGAGCTTCTATTGCATGTGAGCCGGCGTCAGGGGAATCGTGCGAGGGGATGTTGAGCACGGAGATCTCGAGCTCGCGGTTGTGCGTACGCGAGTCGTCATCCACGACCGAGTTGTCGAACACGGCTTTGCTATCGGAGTAGATGTGGAGGTTGCGAAAGCGAAGGTTGTGCGAGCCGTTGACGTGGATGGTTTCCGGGAATGGCTGGAAGCTGGAAACGACGCGGTAGGCATGCATTTCCGCGATGGTGATGTCGTGCGAATCCTGAATTGCGAGAGGAAGACAAAAGCCGCTTTCGCCGCGTTCTTCCTCGGTTTGGAGAGCGACGATTTCCCAGTTTGCGACGCGGTTGAGTTTGACCTCGTTACGGACATGATGCTCGGAGGAGAGCTCATAGACGTGGCCCGGCGTGGTTGTGTCGGAGATGTAAAGGCCGGCCTGGGCGAAGGTATCGGGTGTCCATATGTCGACGAAGGTGCCGCCGCCGTTGTTGTTGACCCAGAGACTTGGATACTGTGCGTCCCAGCGGTAGGCAGGGTTGGGATCGCCGCTATGGGTGCTGTTGTAGGGGTTCATGCGCGTGCCGTCGGGGAGATTGGTGCCGTGGCCGCCAAGAAAGCGCACGTCATCGACCAGCGAATCGGGACCCGCTTGCCACATGAGTGCGGTGGCCAGCGAGTTGATGCCACCGGTGAAGAGTCCGATGCCCATGACAATGTTGTGTCCGCCGGGAGGCGCGAGCAACATGGGTTTCGGCGGACCGGTGCCGTCGAACCCGGGAGTGCTGTCGGCGAGGTCGAACTGGGTGGTGCTGGGATCGAGGCCGATGAGGACGGTGTCCAGCTTGAGGCGAAGGGTATCGGTGAGACGATAACGGCCGCTGGGCAGATAAACGGTTCGCGCGGTGTCGATGAGGTGCTGCAGCGCGGCGGTGTCGTCGGTGCTGCCATCGCCTTTGGCGCCGGCGCCGAGCGCATTGGCCCAGCCGGTATGCGAAGGAAGCGGCGTGAGAGTGGGTGCGGTGGGGGAAGGAATCGGGGCGAGCGGATCGACCTTCCAGCCGGTGTTGAAGCGGCCTGTGGCTACAGGTGTGTCGAAGGTGAGGCCGTGGGTGAAGCTGGCCACGCGGTATGCGCTTGCTGGCACTGGAAAGATGCGTCCGCTTTCGCGCAGTTTGGCGAAGGTTGGCACGCGATCGCAAACGACGTCCTCGATGTTGATCTCGGTGAGGCGAGATTTTTCGGCGGAGATGATGATTGCGGGGCCGCTGATATTTTCAAAGCGCGAGTGCTGGATCCAAAGCTCTTCGATGGACTCGGGCTCGATGTCGATCGCCGACGGCGTGTTGCGGAAGGTGTCGTGAATGAGAACGAGACCGGTTTCATGTTCGCGGACGGCGGCTTCGCGCTGGCCATCGAAGGTGGAATCGAGAAGGGTGTATTGCCAGCCGGACGAGGGTCGGCCGGTGATGATTCCGTAACGGCCGCCGAAGAAGTGGAGATCCTCGCCTTCGTTGCCGATGTCCTCGAGCGCGGCAAGTCCGGACCCGATATGGAAGTCCATGTGGGAGAGGAAGCAGTGTTGCGCGACATGGAAGCGGATGCCGACGGCGCCGGAGTTGCCATCTCCGATCTGCAGATCGATGTTGCTCATAGCGGAGTAGAACGTGCCGGGATTCGCGTCGATGATGGGCGTGAGCGGTACCGTGCCGGGCAGCGGCTGGGGGACTCGACGCATGCCGCCGAAATGTTGCGCGCCGCCCGCGCGGCGCGGCGAGATGCGGCCGCCCGCGAAGACGATCATGTATGCGGGACCCTCCCCGGAGTATCCGGGTGTGTTGGGAGCGAGCGAAATGATGGGCCGCTGCGCGCCGAAACCGATGAGGCGGATGCTGGGCCAGACGAACAGGGTGTGCGTGATCCGATAGCGGCCGGAAGGCACGAATAGGATGCCTTCGTGATGCTCGTCGGCGACTGCGTCGATTGCTTTTTGCAAGGCGTCGGTGTCGTCCGCTACGCCGTCGCCTTTCGCGCCGAAGCGGGCATCGTTGAGGTATACGGCGGCAGGATCGTCAAGGCGCTCGGGGTAGAAGGAGCTGGAACCCTGGCAACGTAGGGATGCGGCGCAGGCAGCGAAGGCGAAGACGGAGGCCAGGCAACGAAGAGTCGATTGCATTTTTGGCTACGGCTGTTCTGAGAATGTGGCGTGATCTGTGGCGAGAGAGGAGTCGCCAACCCATACGTCGAAGATGCCCGAACCTTCCTCCCATGTTCCGGTTGCGGCACTCCAGTAGCGGAGATCCTCGGCACGGAGTGGAATCGTGACCGTGCAAGTCTGCTGTGCGGGGACGGACACTCGCTGAAATCCCTTCAGCTCGCGGACGGGTCTTGCGGAAAGGCCGGCGCGCTGGTGGATGTAAAGCTGCACGACCTGATCTCCATCCCGCCGGCTTTCATTGTGTACCGTGACTGCAACCGACAGGGAGCCTCCCGGCCGCAGAGTCTGCGCAGAGAGCTTGAGATCACTCACCGAAATCCTGGAATAACTGAGACCGAAGCCGAAGGGATAGAGCGGAGCATTCGAGCCGTCCCAGTACATGGTGTCGCGGTCGTTTGGGATCTGGCTCAACGTCGGGTTGTAATAGAGCGGTTCCTGCCCAACGGTGCGCGGCCACGTGATGGGGAGCTTTCCGCCGGGATTGGCGTCTCCGAAGAGCAGGTCCGCAACTGCGACACCGCCTTCGGTTCCGGGGTACCAGGCATCGAGAATTGCGGGAACGTGCGCGGCGGCCCATCCAATGGTGAGTGGCCGGCCGGTGAGCAGAACCAGAACAACCGGCTTGCCCGTCGCAACAGCAGCCTCGAGAAGTTTCTCCTGATTGCCGGGCAGATCGAGCGATTCGCGGGACGCGCGCTCGCCATTCATGCTTTGCAGCTCACCCATGACGAGGACGGCTGCATCACTGTGCTGGATGGTGTCGATCGCCTGGGCGAAGGCAGCGTCCTTCTGCTGTTGGGTGATCAGTGTTGGCTGCGGGCTGGCAAACTGGGGGTCGAAGATGGATGCGTTGCCCCGGTCCAGCTCGACACCGGGAGCGAACTGTACGTTCACCGATTTCCCCAACTTCGCGCGGATGCCTTCGAGAATTGTGACGGTGTCTTCGTAATGACCGGCGAGACTCCAGGAGCCCATCGTGTCTGGCTTGGAGTCCGCCAGGGCGCCGACCACGGCAAGCGTGTGCAGTGAAGTTCGATCAAGCGGCAGCAGATCGCCTTGATTCTTCAGCAACACAGCGGCTCGTTCGGCAGCGATTCGAGCGCTCGCGCGCTGCTGCGGCGACAACAGTTCTCTGTCTGCGGCATCCTCCGGAGCGTATGGATTTTGAAACAGTCCAAGTTTGTACTTTGCTTCGAGGATGCGGCGCACGGAGTTGTCGATCGTGGCCTCGCTCACCCTCCCTGCTTTGACATCGGCGGCGAGATTCTGGAGATAGACGTGCGAGGTCATCTCCATATCCACACCTGCGTTCACGGCGCGCGCGGCGGCATCGGCAGCATCGGTGGCGAAACCGTGTGTTATCAGGTTTGGGATCGTGCCCCAATCGCTGACCACGAATCCCGAGAAGCCCCACTCCTGGCGCAAGACGTTCTGCAGCAGAAAGCGGTTGGCGCTGGCAGGTACGCCGTTGAAATTCATGTAGGCGGCCATGAAGGTGGCTGCGCCGGCTTTCTCCGCCGCATGAAACGGGGGCAGATAAAGATTCCGCAGCAAATTGTCGCTGACGTCGACCTCATCGTAATCGCGGCCGCCCGCGGCTGCGCCGTAGGCAGCAAAGTGCTTCACGCAGGCGAGTATGCTGTCAGGCGCGCCCAGATTTGAGCCCTGAAACCCGCGCACCTGGGCCTCCGCCATACGTTCACCGAGAAAAGAGTCTTCACCGGCACCTTCCATGATTCGTCCCCATCGTGCATCGCGCGCGATGTCGACCATGGGCGCAAACGTCCATCGCACACCAACTGCGGCGGCCTCGCGCGCGGCCATATGTTGCGATCGCTCCACCAGGAGCGGATCCCAGGAGGCAGCCATCGCAAGCGGGATGGGGTAGATGGTGCGGTAGCCGTGCACCACATCGAAACCGAACAATAGAGGGATGTGCAACCGGGTTTCATCCACGGCGATGTGCTGCAGGCGATTGATCTCGCGGGGATTGCGAACGAACAGAAAGGAACCAACCTGTTCACGGCGGATGCTCTCTTCGTGCGGGATGTGAGCAGGATCATTGTCTGCGATCTGCGACATTTGCCCGATCTTTTCGTCGAGCGTCATCCGGGCCAGCAGCCCATCGACGAAACGATGCATCGCGTCTTCAGACGCGGCAGTCTTTTGCGCGCTTGCCGAAAGAGCGGCGGCGCAGAGCAGTGCGGCTAACAACAGACGGCAAGAGTCACGTAGCCGGTTCGTCATCCTCTCTCCCGTGAACCACAGTTGCATCGCCTTGAAGCATTCCGGCGGTCGCCGGGTGAAACGTTCACCATTGATAGGTGGCTACTGCGCCCGCGGGCAGTGTGACCTCGGCAAACTTTCCTTTGTAGCCAATCGAGAAGTCTGCGCTTTCAGCAGATGTATTACTCACGACCAGCACGTGCTCGCCGTTTGGGAAACGATACGCAACGTGGGGCAGGTCCACGCCTTCGGCGGCCGCGGCTATGCGTGTGCTGCCCGGAGGGACGAACTGGGTGAAGTGTGCGGTCACGTAATACGCAAGATTGCGCGTGACCTTGTCTCCATCCAAGGTGATCGCGCCGGCGCAGACGGTGCAGCCTCCGTCGTTTGTGTGTGGGCCGTCCTGCGGGTCTGCAGCAAGGTTCCAAAGCAGCACGTTCCGCGCCCAGTTCGTGCTGGCGCCGATGACCACGCGAGCCACCGGTTCTGCGATTCCGAGGTCGGTGGATCCACGACGCGGGAGCACCAACTGCTCGGTGAAGAAGATGTCTTTGCTGGGAAAGGCGTCGTGGACCGTGGTGAGCGCCGTAATCTCTCCGGCATACAAGTGAAAGGCCGAACCACCGGTGTACTTTCCGGCCAGGGGATCGCTCAACACGGTGATCGGATACTGCGGATGATCGCAGTTGTGGTCAAAGGCCAGGATTTCAGTGTGCAGACCGGCTTTTGCGACAGCGGGTCCCAGATACTCTCCGATGAACCGGGCCTCCTGTTCCGCGGTCAATACCATGCTCGGGGTGTTCTTTGGATTTTCCGGTTCGTTCTGCACGGTCATTGTGGTGATCCGAATGCCGCGCTCTGCCATGCCTTGTAGATACTTCACCAGGTATTCGGCGTACACCGGATAGTCTTCGGGCAGCAGCGTGCCGCCCTTGGGTTTATCGTTATCCTTCATCCAACTCGGGGGCGTCCACGGGGAGGCGAGAATACGAATTCCTGGATGAATGGCAAGAATCTCCTTCAAGACGGGAACCAGGTAGACATCGTCGGGAGCGAGAGAGAAGTGGGACAGGGTTGGATCCGTCGATCCGTCCGGAACGTCGTCATAGGTATAGACAGATTCGTTCATGTCAGAGGCGCCGACGCTGATGCGGATGTAGCTGATATTGCGCTGTCCCCTCCTGTCGCCAAACAACTCCTCCAACAACCTGTGCCGCGCGCCGGCTGACATCTTCATCATGAGCTGCGCGGTCCCGCCGGTAACTGCATGACCAAAACCGTCGATTGTCTGATAGGTGATCGAATCATCAATCTGAATTAGGCTGTGCGGCGCAGGCACGCTCCGAAAGCGGATGTTGTGCTGTTGGGAGACAAGACTCGCGCGGTCCGGCGTCGTAAGCCAGGTTCTCAGTTCTTGGGCGCGAACCGGTAGCACACACGCCAGCGATACGAGGACGGCCGATGCGGTGGCAGCGGACCGCAGGCAACAAATTGGTTTTACAGGCGTCACGTGTGAGCCTCACTATCTGGCAACATCGATCGACGGGTTGTCAAGGCGAATACTCGTTTTATGGCCTAGATAATCGCTTGTCTAACTAGCGGCATCTTTGCTCGAGCCATATAGTAACCAAAGCATCAGGCTGCCGAGGACGGCGAAGCCCAACTTTCGATTGGCATTTCGTTTGCTAGCGGACCTTATAAAGACAAACCTTTGTCTTGGGAGAAGGGCAGATACGCCCATTTTCCGGCCGCTTGAATTTCGAGCTTGACATTCATGGATTGTTCAATTCGAATGCTGAACGCACGGTAAGACGAGCGTTTGTCTTCACGGAAAAGCGGCGTGAGCAAATTGAGATGAATCGCTGCTTGCCATCGCGTGACGTAATTGGCGGATGGATAGCGAACGCCACCATTTTGTATTGACAAGGGTCCAAAGATTGAGTTTGAATTTGCCGGAACCAGCTAGTAAACCAGTTTACTGACTTTGCTACACGATTCACCTCAATTGGATTGAGCGGCCACCGATTAAAGGCGGAACGTCACAGCACAACTGCGGGTCGAAGTCTGAAGAAAAAAGAAGTCTGAAGAAAAGAGAGGCGTCGAGTATGCATCCTCAGTCGGCCTCAGGAACAAAAACGCTCGATCGAGGCGTCGTTCGGCGAGCGAATGTAAGTGAAGGAACTTCGGGAGGCGATATGAAATGGATTCGGACGGCAAGCGAATTCGCGCTTTGCGCTGTCGTTTGCGCGGGTGCGGTCATCGGCGCGTATGCGCAAAACACAAACTCAGGTGACATTCGCGGTACCGTCACGGACAGCTCGGGGGCGGTGATTCCCGGCGCCACTGTCACGGTGCTGGATATCGACAAAGCCGTGACGAAGACTTTCACGTCGGACGGCGCCGGCTTGTATGACACCGGTTCCATCGTGCCAGACCACTACAAACTCACCTTTTCCAAACAAGGGTTTCAGACCCTGGTTCGGGGTCCGATCACGGTCGAAGTGGGCGTGCAGGGCATCAATGCGCAGCTGAAGGTGGGCAGTGCCAGCGAGCAGGTCGAGGTCACCACCGACGTGCCGCTGCTGGACACAGAGCAGGGCGGGCAGGAGCAGACCCTGACGGCTCAGACGATGTCGCAACTGCCGCAAGTCGGCGCGGACTGGGAGAACTTCATCTGGCTGGAACCCGGTGCAACCGGAACGCCGGAGAACAGCAGCACGGCTGTCCAGCCCAATGGCGGTCAGACGTCCATCAACGGCAACCTGCCGTTTGAGTCGTATTTGTCGGATGGCGCGACGACAACGCTGCCCATGAGCACGAACTCCGACGTCACCATTTTCGAAACGACGGCGGAAGTAAAGATAAGCGACAGCGGCTTCTCGGCGCAGTATGGTGTGGGCAACGTTGTCTACAACCAGATCACCAAGGGCGGGACGGACCACTTCCACGGCGCCGGCTATGAGTACTTCCAGAACAATGCACTCAACGCGGCTCCCTACGCATTTGGACAAAAGGGCTCAGTGCCGTTCCTTCGCTATAACAACTTCGGTTTTAACGTGGGGGGCTTTGTCTGGCCGCACAAGGTATTTTTCTTCTTCGACTACGACAAGACCATCGACCATGGCGGAGCGTCGAACGGCTTCGAAACCGTACCCGATCCCTCGGTGGAAGCAGGAAACTTCAGCGCGGCCGGCATTCCTACCCTATACGACCCCACAACCCAGACCGTTCAGCAGACGGGATCGTACACGTACAACCTGCCCAGCGGGCCGTACACCCAAACCTGCCCGTGCGTCATTCGCAAGACCTTCCTCTCGGAGTATGGGTCGAACGCTATTCCCACGGCGTTGATTGACGCTGTTTCGGCAAAGGTTCAGGCTTACTACCCCAAGGCCAACGTCAGCAATCCGACCATCAGCAACGGCGTGGCCATCAACAACTACTTTTACAACGTGCCAAGCTCCAATCCGTTCACGAAGTTCTTCGGGCGTTTGGACTATGACATCGCATCCAACAACCGCTTGACCATCTCGGAAACGGAGAGCGACAACCCGGCCACATACCTCAACCAGGGCATCTGTCCGATTCAATGTCAGAATGGCGACGTCGGACGCAACAATGCGCAGGTCTCGGATGTGCATACGTTCAGTGCCCACCTCCAGAACGAAGCGCGTTTTGGCTTCACCGATCAACTCAACTTCTTTACGCCATACACGATCGGACAGGGCTATCCCGGCAAGCTGGGCTGGCAGTTCGCAAAAGCCGACAACTTCCCGAACGTCGGGATCAGTAACAGCGGATATTACGGTCTTGGATCGCAGAGCAACTCCGTCTACAAGGAGTTCGTCTTCGATCCGTCCGACGTTGTGACCCTGATCCACGGCAAACACATTCTGCACTTCGGCGGCGAGTTCCTCATCAGCCGCGCCGACTCGACGGCCTGGGGCAACATCAACGCGGGTTCCGTGAACTTCAACGGCGACTACACCTCCATCAATGGACAAACATCCATTACTCCATGCAAGGGCTGCGCATCCTATGCGTCCGGCTTCGGCTACGCGGACTTCCTGCTCGGGCAAACCAACAGCTGGAGCGCCGCGGTAACGCCGGAGTTTGGAGCGCGGCAGAAGAGCCCGCAACTGTTCGTCCAGGACGACATCAAACTAACCCCCAAACTCACCGTCAATGCCGGACTGCGCTGGGAAGGAAATACGGGATGGTCTGAGGTTAAGGGTAACGAATCCACGTGGGATCCGACTGTTCTGAACCCCGGTACCAACACCCTTGGCGCGATCTGGTACGGAACGACCAAAGCGAATGGCCGTACCCAGCTTGTCGCTCCGCAGTACAACATATGGCTACCGCGCGTGGGCTTTAGCTGGCAGGCCATGCAGAACACCGTACTTCGTGGCGCCTTCGGTATCTACTCTGCTCAGCTGAGCGAGGACACATACGGCGGCGGCATGGGTGGCGAGTTTGGCAGCAGCGGCAACGTCAACGATGCGACGAACGGCATCTGCCCGGTGGTCCAGTTCAGCGGCACCGGAGCCACGCCGGACACCACCGATCCTGGATGTGGAACGGGTTCGTTCAACAGCGTCAGCGTCAACTCACAGTATCTCAACTCGCCTACGGCACCTGACGCAAGAAACTCAGGGCATCAGAACGTCGGCTACACCGAGTACCACACGCCGGTCCCGACGAACTATCAGTGGACCCTGTCCATGGAGCGGCAGTTTGGCAACAGCTGGGCCGCGAGTCTTGCCTATGTTGGCAATCACGGAACGAACCTGAACACCTCGGGGATCGACATCAACCAGGTACCTGAGAGCAAGCTGGGGGCAAACGACCAGGGGTCAGAGCCTTATCCCATCTACGGCACGATCACCGGTAGCACCAACAACGCGATTTCGAACTACAACGCCCTGCAGGCTGTCTTGAGGAAGCGGCTGAGCTATGGTCTCGATTTCCAAGTGAACTACGTATGGTCCCACTTCCTGAGCGATATGGATTCGTCCGGGTGGGGCAGCCGCGAGGGCTGGCAGAACTATCAGAACGCATACGACATCCACGATAACTACAGCAACTCGAACTTCGACGTCAGGAACGCTTTCAAAGGGAACGTCATCTACGAGCTTCCCTTCGGCAAGGGACGGCAGTTCCTCAACAATAGTTGGGCCCTTGATGAGATTCTTGGCGGATGGCGTGTATCCAGTTCGTTCGTCCTTCAAACCGGCAACCCGATGGGTATCACAACGGGAGGCTACAACAGCTCCGAAAATCAGTCCGGCTCTTACACTCAATTCCCGGATCTCGTCGGCAATCCATACCAAGCCGGGGTTATAGCGGCGAATCCTACCTGCGCTCCTCCTGCGGGTCCCACGCGCACTCTGAGTATGTGGTACAACCCGTGCGCGCTTGAGGTTCCAGCCAACTTCACGTACGGCGATTTTCGACGGAACACCATCTACGGCCCGGGAATTGAAGTTATGAACGGGTCTCTGGGCAAGACGTTTGACATCTATCCCGATCGTGGCGTCCGATTGGAGATCCGTGCGGATGCATTCAACCTACTCAATCATCCGAGCTTCGGCCAATCGGGCAGTAACGTAATCGGCCCGAATGGCTCGCCCAACCCGAGCTCCTCCGATCCGTACTGCCAGACCCTTGGTTGCGGCAATATAGGCGATGCAGTAATCAGTGGCGTCACTATCGGCGGACGTACGGTTCAGTTGTACGGCAAGATCACATTCTGATAAACAACGGGGGACGGCGCAGAAAGTGCCGTCCCCCATTTTCTTTTCCGGAAGACGATCTCGCGTTCGGGGTCGAGTGGTTTCGTAATGCGGCTTCACCTAAGAATCCTGCTCCTCGGGCTCAGCTGTGCCGCCACTCTTCCGGCGCAGCCTTTGTACAATTTGCCAGGCATCATTGCTGCGCCTCTCATGGCCATCCAGAGCGGCGAAGACTCCGCGCAGATCCAGGAGCATCTGCGGAAGGCCAACCAATACCTCCAGCATAAGCAGCCGGCTCTGGCGATCCCCGAGTTCGCCGCAGTCGTCGCTGCTGATCCGAAGAATCTGGACGCGCAGGCGAATCTCGGCGTTCTCCTCTACTTCACCGGACAGCCGCAAGAGGCAGAGCCTCACCTCCGCTCGGCGCTGGCCATCGATCCTAAAGAGATCAAGCTGCAGGCGCTGCTTGGTTTTTGCGAACACAGAGGCGGCCAGCTGCAGGAGGCGCGAAACGACCTGAGCTCCGCCTTCCCGAGCCTGCAAGACCCAAAGGTGCGCCGGCAAGCGGGGCTGGAGCTGGTCGAGATCGATACCTCGCTCAGCGATCTGCCCGCGGCCGCCATCATCGTTAGCCAGCTCAAGGTCACGTTTCCGACCGACCCTGAGATTCTCTATGCCGCATACCGCGTGTATACGGACCTGGCCGACGAGGCGCTTCTCGATCTGTCTGTGGCCGCGCCAGACTCCGCGCAGATGCATCAAGCGATGGCGCACGAATTACTTCGGGAGCGCGACAGCGATGCGGCGATAGCCAACATGCGCGCCGCTCTGAAGATCGACCCGAACCTTCCGGGCGGGCATTTCGAGCTGGCCGAGGAGCTTCATGCATCGTCAGAGCCTGCTCAGAAGGCACAGGCGGAAGACGAATACAAACTCGCGATTGAGCAGAATCCGAGGGACGCTGCCGCGTTCACACGGCTGGGCGACATTGCCGCGGACAGAGAAGACCATGAAGCGGCGCTTGCCCGCTACAAACAGGCTCTGGCGATCCAGCCCGACAACGAAGACGCCGCGATCGGCCTGGCCTATGAACTGACAGAGACCGGACATCCGGATGCCGCTCTCCCATTGCTGAAGCAAGTGGTAAAAGCCGACCCCACCAACGTTCTGGCGCATTACAGATTGAGCGCTGTGTACCGTCGTCTGCGCCGTATGGATGACGCGAAACGTGAGGTCGCTGAATATGAGCGACTCAAGGCGATGAAGGAGAAGCTCCGAAATATATATCAGGCGATGCGCATGGCATCGCCGCAGGGCAGTGATGCGAAAGAGTAGATCTCTTCTGATTGTGGTGCTCTGCGTAATAAGCCCTTTGCAAAAGGAGATCGGCGCTTCTGCCCAGACGGCACAGAAACCGGCGAACAGAGCTGATCATGTACCGCAACTGGTGGACATCACGGCGTCGACGGGCATTCATTTCAACCATCTTTCGAGTCCGGAAGCAAAATACATTGTTGAATCGATGAGTGGTGGTGTGGCTCTGCTGGATTACGACAATGATGGATGGCCCGACATCTATTTCACCAACGCGCCCAGCGTGAGCATGTACCAAGCAGGAGTAAAGGCGCGCGGAGCTCTTTATCACAACAACCACGACGGCACGTTCACCGACGTCACCGAAAAGGCCGGCCTGGGCTACCCCTGCTGGGCCATGGGTGTGGCAGTGGGCGATTTTGACAATGACGGGTGGCCGGATCTGGCCATAAGTTGTTTCGGTGGCGTAGTGCTGTATCGAAACAACCATGATGGCACCTTCACCAACGTCACGAAGTCCTCCGGGCTGGCGCAGGACAAAGGATGGGCAACCGGTCTCGCCTTCGGCGATTACGACAACGACGGCTTCGTCGATCTGTTCGTCCCGCACTACGTGGACCTGGATATTAACAATCTGCCCGTCTTTGGCAAGGAGCAGACGTGCACCTATCACGGGATCGCGGTGCAATGCGGACCGCGCGGACTGAAGGGATCGCCCGATTCGCTGTATCACAACAACGGCAACGGAACCTTCACGGACGTGAGTCGCCAGGCTGGAGTCGATGATCCGCAAGGCTACTTCGGCCTGCAGGCGGTATGGTCCGATTTCGATAACGACGGCAAGCTTGATCTGTTCGTTGGCAATGACGGGGAACCGAATTACCTTTACCACAATGAGGGCAACGGCCACTTTAAAGAGATCGCTAATGACGCGGGCGTCGCTCTAAGCGAAGACGGAAACGAGCAGGCGAACATGGGTATCGCTCTCGGGGACTACACCCGCACGGGTCGCCAGAGCATCGCAATTTCGCACTTCAGCGAGGACTATGCGGTTCTCTACCGCAATGAGGGCTCGCTGAACTTCACCGATGTTGCCCATACGGCGCACATCGCGCAGTCGACGCTTCCTTATGTGGGGTGGGGAGATGCTTTCCTCGATACGGATAACCGCGGCCTGCTTGACCTCATCCTTGTGAACGGGCACGTGTATCCGCAGGTAGATAATGCCAAGCTGGGAACCACGTATCGCGAGCCGAAGCTGCTCTTCTGGAACAATGGCGACGGCACCTTTCGCGACGTGAGCCGCGAGGCAGGCAGTGCGCTTTCGGTTCCGCAAGTCAGCCGCGGGTTGGCCGTGGGTGACCTCTTCAATACCGGCCGGCTCGATATCGTGATCGAGAATCTGACCGGCGAGCCGATGATCCTGGAGGCGAAGAGCGATCCGGCGAACCACTGGGCCAGCTTCCAACTCGAGGGCAATCCGTCCAATCGGCTGGCCTTGAACGCGCGTGTGTATGTACGCACCGGCGCGGTGCAGCAGATGCAGGAGGTTTTGAGCGGTGGCAGCTATCTGTCTCAAAGCGATCTGCGCTTGCACTTTGGCCTGGGAGCCTCAGCGCGTATGGATGAGGTCCAGGTTCACTGGCCCGACGGCAAGCAACAGAGTTTTCGCGATCTCGCGGCCGATCAGTTTTACCGCTTGAAGGAAGGCGGAATGCCCGAAGTCGATACCCGTTGCGCCCACGGATCGCGTATTCACTGATTTTCAGTGCGTGAGAAAGACCGCCGCAATCCGCTCAGGATCTCGTCGCCATGCATCCGGGGCTTCGCGCACGCATTGCGACGATGCAGGCGAAGCCGAAATGTCCTGTTCGAGATTAGGTTCAACGAAGGCTTTTGGATTTCGGACTTCTCGCGGCCTTCCGGGTTGTCGAGGCAGGGACGGCGGTTGACGAGCGCACGACAAGGTTCGGACGAATGCGGACGTCTCCGACGTTTGGTTCATTGGCGAGCTTGCGCAGAAGGAGCTGCGCCGCGATCGCTCCCATCTGGTGCAGCGGCTGCCGCACGGTCGTCAGCGGCGGCGATATGATGCTCGCGAACTCGATGTCATCGAACCCCACGACAGAAACATCTTCGGGCACTCGGAGTCCCGCCTCTCGTAAAGCAGTCATGGCGCCGAGTGCCGAGATGTCATTAAAGGCGACGAGGGCGGTGAAGCGTTTCCCGCTACTCAGCAGGGCATGGGCAGCGACTCGCCCCTCTTCAGCGTGACGCGTGCCGGTCGGTTCGAGCAGCTCCAATTGCACGGTAAGGCGAGGATTGACGGCAATGCCAAGCTTCTTGCAGGTTGCAAGAATTGCGCTCCACCTTTCCTCCGTGTCGCCGCTTCCCGTTGGGCCTTTGATGAACGCGATCTCCTTATGCCCCAGCGTTGCGAGGTGATTGATTGCTTTGCCGATGCCAAACGCGTTATCGATGGCGACGCGGGTACTCCGCAGCGGCGAACGGCCGGTGCCGACGGTAACGGTGGGAACGCTCGGCGATTCGGTGGGAGCGGAGTTAATCAACACCAAGCCCTCGACGCCGCGATCACATAGTGTCTCAATGTGCTGCTGGAGAAGCGACGCAGACCAGAGGTGAGTGGAAATGAACGACGTGTAACCGGTATTCAGGAGGCCGCGCTCGAAACCGCTGAGCACGGTGGCCTCGAAGCCATTGCCAAAATCGGGCGCCAAGACTCCGATCAAATAGTTTCGCTGTTTTCCAAGTGAGCGCGCGAAATAGTTCGGCCGGTATCCGAGCGCCTTCGCGCTCTCGACCACCCGCTGCCGTGTCTCCTCCGGAAAGCGTGCGGCCTCCGGAACGCCGTTGAGAATCAGCGAAACAGTCGTGCGCGAGAGAGCAAGACTCGCGGCCAGATCCCTCAGCGTGATGCGCGAGCCGGATGCGGGTTCCGAAGCTGATCGAGACGCGGCGGATTTCTTAGGCTTCGCTCGCATTTCGAGTCAGCGTATCACGTTCTTTCTCGGTGTCGTTATTTGGGTGTTGACAGAAGCCGTAATTCCGGCGTTGAATGCATGCAATTTAGTAAACCAGTTAACTCTGAATAGTGGCCCGGTTAACCTGAAGCAGAAAACAAGGCGCTCTCATCATGCTTAACGGTTATGCATGCTTCTCGTCACAGAGCAATCGTTTCCGATAGAAGAGCGGGGTTAGACCGGTCAGTCGAAGTTTGGATTGAAACTTTAGGTCCTCCTCGGGGGCGAATGGGTCATCCTGCGCCCCCTTTTTGTTTCTCTGTCAGGGTAGACAAGGGACGTCGGGTCATCGGCTTGCCGGCTTGAGGAGAAAGAGCGAAGGATTGGACCCGATACCCGTTTACTTTTGCGGAGCGATGCCTTTCCCCTCGGTAATCACGTAGAAGCGGTCCACCGCAGCGGGCGGGGAAATGATCTCCGTCCGGCCGCTCGGCCAGCGAACCTCGATCTTATCGATCTTCGTCGCTTTGCCCAGACCAAAGTGGGGCCGCTGATCGGAACTGGAAGCAAAACTTCCGCCGGCCAGAACATCCGCGCGCTGCGTGAAGCCATTCGCTGTAAGCAGAACGCACGCGCCTATAGCGTCGCGCGGGCTGCCACGTTTTCCCGGCCCCGGCGCCGGGGCGCCGACGAGCTTGAACGCGATCCAATGATTGCCGTTGTTGACCACGTTGCGGAGCAGTGACGGAGGGCCGTCCAGATTGTTGATCACGACATCAATGTGGCCATCGTTGAAGAGGTCGCCGTATGCCATACCGCGCGCGGTTGTGACCTCGGCCAATCCTGTTCCTTCCACAGCCGGTACGAGAGTCAGCTTTCCGTTGTCGCTGTGAAAGAGTAGCGGCCGCTGAGCCCAAGTCGTGCCCCAATTCTGCGAGTCTGCCTGCCGGTAGACATGGCCGTTCACTTCGATCAGATCAAGCCATCCATCGTTGTCGTAGTCGATGAAGGCCGTGCCCCAACCCAGAAACGGTATCGTAGGCTCGGCGATACCGTCCTGATAGGAGGTGTCGGTGAAATTGCCCGAGCCGTCGTTGCGATAGAGGGGCTTGTAGTCGTCGGAGAACGTAGTGTTGAACAAATCTACGGTTCCCTTGTGCAGGAGATCGCCGGCGGCGATTCCCATCGACGCAGTTTCACGGCCGCTCTCGTTCAGGGCGTAGCCGCTCGAGAAGCTGTCATCCTCAAAGGTCCCATCGCCTTTGTTGATGTAGAGGTAGTTGGGCGTCGAGTCATCCGCAACCAGGAGATCGACCTTTCCATCGCCGTTGACATCGACGAACAGCGAGGCGAGACCATAATAGCGGTTCGTGTCTGCAACCCCTGCGTGCACACTGACGTCAGTGAACGTTCCGTCGCCGTTGTTGTGAAAGAGATGGTCGGGTTCGCCCTGCAGGCCGCGTGGGCCGCACATCACCGTGACACCCCGGAATTTACAGAAGCTGAACTCCTTCGGCTGATTGTCGAGGTCGTAGTGTACATAACCCGGAACGAAGAGATCGAGCAGGCCGTCCCCGTCGTAATCTCCCCACGTGGCGCCGGTAGACCAGTTGCCGAGCGTAACGCCGGCTTTCTCCGCTACATCGGTGAAGGTGCCGTCGTGATTGTTGTGATAAAGCCGGTTCTTGCCGAAGTTTGTGACGTAGATATCCGGCCAGCCGTCGTTGTCGAAGTCACCGACGACGGCGCCGATACCCCAGCGGTCATTGGCGACGCCGGCCTTTGCCGTTACGTCGGTGAAGGTGCCGTCGTGATTGTTGTGAAACAGCGCAGCGTGCGGTGGGGTGGTCTTGCCGGAGACAGCATCATAAGTTGAGCCGTTGACGAGATAAATATCCAGCCAGCCGTCGTTGTCATAATCCAGCAGCGCGACGCCGGACCCGAGCGTTTCGATAATGTAGTTCTTCTCCGGCGTGCCCATCGTGTGTTTCCACTTAGTCAACCCGGCTGCGGCGGCCACATCTTTGAAGATCACCGGACCCGAGGTGACGAAGCCGCCGGCTGTGATGGGCCGATGTTCGGCATCGAGCACGGCTGCGTGCGGCACCCCGGTAGAGACGCTGCTGCTGGACGCCGGCTGCGATCCTTCGACCGGTCTTTGTGCTTCCTTCTCGAGCGGTGTGGGATTCTGCGCGTGAATCCCAATCGAGCAACCCAGCGTGATTGCAAGCAGGCCGCACCAGGTTGGTTCCAACATTCGTTCGAAGATGATGCGGCGCTTCATATGAAAAGCGAGCCCCCTGGGTGTGGTCTCAGCTGCCAGGTAACGTCCTGGGAGCTTTCTTTTTGTGCGCGAGATAGTCGACCAGCTCGCGCATCTCATCGTCGTTGAGCACATCGCCAAAGGGCGGCATCTGCTTTCCACCCTCGCGAATCTGAAGTTCGATTTGATCCTTCTTCAGGCGCTTGCCGACAGTTGTGAGAGAAGGTCCGCGCTCCGTGCCTGCGCCGTCTGGTCCATGGCAGTGTTCGCAGCCATGCTGCTTGAATATCACTGCTCCGGCGGCCCGGTCCGCGCGGGATGCAGCCCGTGCGCCAGGACCGGGGCAGGCGGCGATGAAGCACGCGCCCGAGGCGCACAGCAGCAGCCTGCCCAGCATCTGCCGTGAGCCCATGGATTGTTTGAGCGGGATACCGTACATCCTCATCGCGCATGCACTCCGGATGACGGAGCCATAGCTTCGACCGGTTTCATCGGTGTCATCTGAAGATCGTGCGTATGCCAGGGAACGCTCTCATTGGCCAGTTCCGGATGCTTGCGCAGGAATTCGAGAGCATACGTTGTCGCGACCGGATCATCCTTCTGATCCGCAAACTCGGCGGCCTCTTTGGATGCCCTGTTCCGGTCACCCATACGGCGGTAGAGGATAGCGAGGTTGTAATGTGCGGCGAGATCATCGGGAGCGATGTCCTGAAGGGTCTGGTACTGCTTCAGCGCCTCAGCGTATTTGTGCTCCTGATACAACGTGAAGCCGAGCTCGCGGTGTGCGTCGCGCGACAAAGGGTACTGCCTCGCCATCTCTTCAAAGTCCGCAATCGCGAGATCGAGCTTGCCCTCGTTCCGCTCGACAAGAGCGCGGTAGTAAAGCGCGCGCGCGTTCTTCGGCGAGAGTTCGAGCGCCTTGGCCAGATTGGGCCGCGCATCTGCATAGCGCTCCCACTGGATATCGACGATCGCCATGTTGGTGTATGCGTCCGCGTAGTCAGGACGAAGCTTCGCAACATGCTGGAAGGCCGAGTAGGAGCCGGCATATTGTTGTGCATCCAGAAGCGCGATGCCGTAGTTATTCCATCGCATCCACTCTTTGTTTTCGTCTGGTCTAGGTGGAGTGGGCACGTTTTCGCCAACACGAATGACCCGGCTGGCCGACGCCATATCTACAATCGGTTCGGGGTAGTGCTGCTTGGCCATGCCGAAGTCGATAAAGTGCTGATCGAACCGCCGGTACTTGACGATTGCGGTGACGGTCACAGACCCGGTCACCTCCGGCATCACGAAGCTGTAGCGCACAACCTGCGAGCGGCCCGACTGGACAGTGTTGTTATAGGCGACCACCCGGTTGTCCCAGACCTGGTGAAGATCGTTGAGGCCACCGTTCACGTTGATCAAGCGATTCATGAAGCTGTGCGCTTCGGGGTCGAGCTCACCATCGGGCTTAAGAAAGCCGCTCTCGCACAGAAGCCTCCCACTGCTGTCCTTGACTGTGAAGTCAACCCAGGACTCATACATGTCGCGCTGCTCAGGGACATGGCTGTGCCCGATGCCCTTGTTCTGAATTACGACGTCGAGCGTGACGCGTTCCCCGGGGTCCACCTGAAAATTCACTAGGCCTAGCGGTGCCGCGATCTTCGCCTCGCCATTGGCCTCCGTTCCGTGCTCCAAGGCGAATAGATCGACATTGAAGACATTGTTCTGCAAGAACTCGACGGTACGGCGCTCCTGGACGGGATATCCGTAATACTGAGGAATCAACGTATTCGCACCGAGCCAGCGATGTGAGGCAAGCTTGCCCTGCTTGGCTCCCTCATCGCGAGTCTCCACGGTCTCGCGAGGCATATGACACGTCTGACATGTGGAAACGGAGTCCTTGACGTAGAACGGCAGCGGAGACTCCTTGGCAAACGAAGAAGCCTGCCACTCCTCATACAACGAGATCGCCCGCTGCCACTTGTAGTCGTTCAACGACCGGGGCAGCGCAGCCTCATGACACGCCGAGCAGAACTCGGACGTGTGATAGAAGTCCTTCATCACGGCCCTGCTGTGGCGGTCGAGATGCGCGAGGATTTCCGCGTCGCTTACAGGCCGCGTGATTGGCTTTCCGTCTTCATCCACCAACACCGCAGGCACCCCGATCACATAGCTGCCGGTTCCCCGCGTACTCACTTTCTGGATGGAGTGGCACACGCTGCAGGTGACACCTTCATCGTCGTACCACTTCCGTCCAGGACCGTTTTCTGTCAACGCTCCGCTCACCAGCGCAATCGGGTCGTGACAGCCTTCGCAGTGACGCGTGTACTCCACGCCTTTCTCCGCCTTCAGAAGGCTTGTGTTGCGCAGGTACCACGGCGGCCGGTTGGAGTTCGAGTGCGCGGACTCGCGCCACTCAGTGTGAGCCTCTTCGTGGCAGTGTCCGCAGTACTTCGCCGTCGGAAAGCTCTTGGGGTCGATGAACTCGCCGTTGTCCGTGGTAGCGTTCGAAGGCAAGAAATGATCGTGCGGGCTGAAACGGCTGTTGTAGGTAGCCAGGGTCTTCTCGCTGTAGGCTTTGCGTGCTGCTTCCGCGGCATCGCTTTCAGAGGATGCCCGTACCGCACGGAACAGGCATCCGGTGCCGGCAACTATGCCAAGCACCATCAGCAGTCTGAGAACCCATCGCGAGTTTGTTGGCGAAGCCATCCGAGTAGAGTCTTAGCAGCAAGACTAACGTTTTCCTTGAGGCACCTGAGGAAATTCGGGGAATTGTACCAAACTGGGCCCACACTTTTCACCCTTCCCCAATTTCTTCGCCTGAGGAGCCTCAGTCATGTCGTCCGCCGCATGACGAATCATGCACTTGGGCAACCGGCTATCGGGAAAACTCGACGTAGTCACGCCCGAGATACAGGCGATAGTGACCGTTAGCCGCTGCCGTCACCAACAGGGGGCGTGGCCGTCGCATTCCGGCGTCATGTTGGACAGGCGCATGGAACAGCTCGGTTCCACCCAGATCCATGACCTCGAATCCGCGGTCAGTGAGGAAGCCGGCTCCGTAGGCTCCCGCCGGCAGATGCTTACCGTCGATCTCGACCGGCACGTCAGTGAGTATGTAGAACTGGTACCGCTCGCGCATGCCCGTGGAATAACCGCCGGAGTCGACCATCCCGAAGAGCGTCTGCTTGCCTTCGCTCCATCGCACCCCCCCGGTGTTGCGCATCTGCGCCGTGGTCATTTGCCCGTTGAAATAGACGGTGGCGGGAAACACCGCCTGAAGTTGGGTGGGGCTGAGAACTCCGGTTGGTTGACTCGGGGCTTGTGCGTTTGCAGTTCCGATCAGCGGCAGCAGTAAAGAGATGAGTAAGAGTCGTTTCACGTTAGCTCCTCCATGGTCAATCGAGTAGCCTTTGTAGCACATTTGCGGCGACTCGGAATTCCGGACCGGATGAAGGAGAGCGAGATCCGTTAGCAACTAATGGGGACGCTTCTCAAACGCATGAGCCCAGTTGCCGCTCGCGTCACGCATCGAGTGCTTACTGCAGCTGCGCGGTACGGAGGAAGTCGAAGGTGCCGCCAGGGTCGAGCGTTACGCCTGAGAGCCGCGTCGAGTGGACGACTTCGTTGTTGGGATACCAGAGCGGGATGGACGGAAGGTCGCGGCCGAGAATCTGTTGGACTTCAACGTAATCGCGGCGGCGCGTGGCTTCGTCGGTTGCGGCGTTCGCTTCGGCAAGCAGCGTATCGACACGGGGATTGGAGTAGCGTCCGCGGTTGCCGCCCTTGGGTGGGAAGCTTGAAGTGGCGAAGGCGTAGCGGAGGAAGTCGGGGTCTTCGTTGGAGCCGATCCAACGAAGCATGTACATCTGGAACGCGCCGTGCGTGATGTCGGAGTAGAAGGTGCCGAACTCGGCGGAGCGGATCTCGAGTGCGATGCCGGCGGCACGCATCTGCTGCTGCATGGCTTGCGCGACGAGGCGCGTGGTCTCGTCGGTTGAGGTCTTGAGTGTGAAGCGCAGGCGAATGCCGTCCTTGTCGGGCTTGAGACCGGCGGCGTCGAGCAGCGCGATGGCACGTGGGATGTTGTGCGGGTATTGCGGAAGTTCGGCGTCGCTGGCGGCGGCCCAGTGACCGGACGGAAGCAGCGTATCGGCGAGCTGCGCTTCGCCGTGCCAGAGAGACGCGATTAGTGCGGGGCGATTGATGGAGCAGGCGATCGCCTGACGCACGCGCGGATCGCGGAGCCTGGGGTCCTGTGTATTGAAATTGGCGTACATGACGATGGCGCCCGGACCAGTTTGGACGACAACATTTTTCTCGCGGCGGAGCGCCTGGACCATGTCCGGCGTGAGGACGTTGCTTTCGATGTCGGCCGAGCCTTTGCGCATCTGGAGTGCGGCAGTGATGGTGTCAGGAACCACTTCGAAACGGATGCGTGCGATGTGTGGCGCGCCGGCCCAGTAGTCGGGGTTGCGCTTGAGAATGACATCGCGGTCCTGCATCTGGCTGACGAACTCGAAAGGTCCGGTGCCGACGGGGTGAAGACCTTCATCGCGGCCAGCGCCGCGCTCGACGATCCCGAAGAGGCCGTCGCTCAGGTTGAAGAGCAGACTGTCGTCGGGCTGTTTCGTCTTGACCGTGACGGTGAGTGGGCCGGTGGCGATGACGGAAACGATGGGAAGATTGCCGCCCTTGGGGGAGATGATCGTGCCGTCGATCATGCTGCGGATGGACCAAGCGACGTCGTCGGCGGTGAGCAGCTTGCCGTCGTGGAAGCGGACGTTGGCGCGGATGTGAAAGACCCAGGTAAGCGGATCGGGGCGGTCCCAGCTTGTAGCCAGCCATGGTTGCAGGACAAAGTGCGCGTCCTTCTTGACAAGTGCGTCGTAGATAAGACCGCCGATGCGTTCGGATTGGGCGTCGGTGCCCTGGCGGAGATCGAGGTTGTTGGGCGAGCTTTCGATGAGGAACCGAAGAATGCCGGGATCAGCGTTGTGTGGACCGCAGGCGATGAGCGGCAGCAGCAGCGCGAGCGCGCAGAACGAAAGAGCACGCGAGCTCACGCGAATGTCACCTTGCCGAGGATCACAGGGCGGCGCGTGCCCGTGGCGCTGGGCAGATTGCTGGGCAGGCCGTGCCACGTGAGCCAGCCAAGCAGGGCAAAGGCGGCGGCTTCCTTTGCGGCGGCTGCGAGGCCGGTGGCTTCGATGGATCGGATGCGGATATTTTGTGGGGCGAACTCGTCTGCGAGCATTCGCATCAGTGTGGCATTGTGTACGCCTCCGCCGGCCGCGATGAGTTCGATCCTTGCGTTGGGCGCAAGACGCGCGAGGTGGGGTGTGCAGAAGTTTGTGAGCGCGGCGGCAACGGTCTTCGCGCTGAATGCGGTTGCGGTCGCAAGGATGTCTTCGTTGGTGGCGCGCTCGCGCTTGCACGCGGCGATGAAATTGCTGACGAAGACTTCGCCGAACTGTTCGCGGCCGCAGGACTTCGGTGGTGGAACCGAGACGTATTTTGCGCGAAGCAGGTTTGTGAGCACTTTGTCTAACACCCGACCGCGCGCGGCGATAGCGCCATTGCGATCGAACCTGCGGTCGAAGAGGCGCTGCATGCAGGCGTCGATGACCATGTTGGCCGGACCGGTATCGAACGCGATCGCATCTTCCGCGCGGCAGCCGGCGGGAAGCACGGTAAGGTTGGCGATGCCGCCGAGGTTGAGCAGAAGGCGGCTCTCCTTTGCGTCGCGAAAGACGCAGAAGTCGAACATGGGGACGAGCGGAGCGCCTTGTCCGCCGGCGGCCATGTCAGCGGGGCGGAAGTCGCTCACAACGGGAACGCGGAGGCGCTCGGCGATGACGGAGGCCTCGCCGGTTTGCCACGTGCAGCGGATGGGGGCGCCGAGATAGTTGGACGCGACGCCCTGATGGTAAAGGGTCTGTCCGTGGCAGGCGACGAGTTGAGGCTTGATGCCGATTACTTGCGCCGCCGATTCGACCGCGTCCGCGTAGATCGAGCCTAGGCGCCAGTTGAGGCGGGCAAGCTCGGCGGTTGTGGTGTTCTTTGCGTCCATAGCTGCGAGCACGGCGGCGCGGACCTTGGCCGGATATTTTGTCGCATAATGGCCGAGAACTTTAATGCGTGGCGTCGCAGCAGCCGGAGAGACGCGGCAGATGGCGACGTCGATGCCATCGGCGGAGGTTCCGCTCATCACCCCGGCGACGACCATGGCTTGCGGCTTTGCAAATTTCACGTCGTCTCACCCTTCAACTCACGTTGCAACTCGGCGAGAATTTGCAGCGCCTCGCGCGGCGTCAGGCCGTCGACGTCGAGCGCTTCGACGCGGTCGACGATGCGCTGTGAGAGTGGGGTGAACATCGTCATCTGCATCGATGGAAGGCGTTCGTTGGCGGGGACGGCTTCACGGACCTGCTGTGACTCGGCGTGTTCGTGAACGCGCAGGACCTCGCGAGCGCGTTCCACGACGGTCTGAGGAAGCCCGGCCAGACGCGCGACCTCGATGCCGTAGCTCTTGTTGGCGGCGCCAGACTCGACGGCATGAAGAAAGACGATGCCGCCGGCGCCTTCGCGGACCGTGACGCGGGCGTTATGCATCTTTGCGAGACGGTCGCTGAGAAGCGTGAGCTCATGATAGTGCGTGGCGAACAGCGTGCGCGCGCCGATACGATCGTGCAGGTGCTCGACGGTGGCCCAGGCGAGCGAGAGGCCGTCATACGTGGCCGTCCCACGGCCCATCTCATCGAGAAGAACGAGCGAACGTTGAGTTGCAGTGTTCAGGATCGCGGCGGTCTCGGTCATCTCAACCATGAAGGTGGAGCGGCCGCGCGCCACGTTGTCGCTGGCGCCGATACGGGTGTAGATGCGATCGACGAGACCGAGGCGCATGCGTTCGGCTGGAACGAAGGAGCCGCACTGCGCAAGGATGGTGAGCAGCGCGCCCTGGCGAAGATACGTGCTCTTGCCGCCCATGTTAGGGCCGGTGATGAGGAGCAGCGATGGTCCGGAGGCCTCCGCGGCCGATTCGATGTGTAGCGAGTTTGGCACGAAGCGTCCGGCTCCGGACTCTTCGAGGCGGCGCTCGACGACGGGATGGCGGCCGGCGATGACTTCGAGTACACCGCTCGCATCGACCTGAGGGCGCGTCCAACTGCGAAGCGATGCCGTGTGAGCGAAGGATGCCAGGAGATCGATCTCTGCGATGTGGCGAGCGGTCTCGCGCACCCGCGCGGCAGAATTCAGCAGTTGCCGGCGAAGCTCGCTGAAGATGCGGCGCTCAATCTCAGTCGAGCGTTCCTGTGCGGTGAGAATCTTGGTTTCCAGCTCTTTGAGTTCGGGGGTCGTGAAACGTTCAGCGTTAACGAGGGTCTGTCTGCGCTCGTAGTCGGCGGGGACTGATCTGCTGTTGGCCTTCGTGACCTCGATGTAGTAACCGAAGACGGAGTTGAAGCGGACCTTGAGAGATGCGATGCCGGTGCGCTCACGCTCGCGCTCTTCGATGGCGGCGAGCATCTGCCGGGAGTTGGCTGCGATGCTGCGCAGCTCATCGAGTTCTGGATCAACGCCGAAGCGGACGGCGCCGCCATCCGTAAGCGTGAGAGGAGGCTCATCGACGAGCGTACGAGCGATGAGCTCGTGCAGGTCTTCGAGCGGATCGAGAGCCCGCTGAAGTTCGGCCCAACGAACCGCAGTTGGCGCGAGTTCGGCGACGGCCGAGCGGAGGTCCGGCAAATGGCCGAGGGTTGTGCCAAGCGCGACCACTTCGCGTGGACCGGCGGAATCCAAGGCGATGCGGCCGAGAAGGCGCTCGAGGTCAAGAATGCCGTCCATGGCGCGGCGCAGCCCTTCGCGACGGCGAAGATCACTGAACGCGACGGCAACGGCGTCGAGACGAGCATTGATGGCATCAAGCGACTGCATGGGACGCAGAAGTTGTGCACGAAGCAGGCGCTTGCCCATTGGCGTGCAGCAGGCGTCCATCGTCCAGAGCAGCGTGGTCTGCGGACCTTCGATGGTGAAGAGCGGCTCTATCAATTCCAGGTTGCGAACGCTGACGGCGTCGAGCTCGAGGCAGTCGCGCTTCGCATAGAAATGCAAACCGTCGATGTGTTCCAGCGCTCCTTGCTTGGTCGCGCGCAGATAGTGCACGACGCCGCCTGCCGCTACAGCGGCGGCGGAGTGGCCGCCAAGGCCCATGCCGTCCAGCGAATGCACGCGCAGTTGCTGACGGAGCAGAGGAAGCGCGTAGTCTGCGGTGAAGACCCATTCGTCAAGCTCGGTACGCGCCCCGGCGATGTCCAGGGAGTTCGCATCGTCGGGGACGGCGGAATCGCCGGCTTCGCGAAGAGATTGTTGTTTGCTTTGTGAGCTCGATCCAAATGCGGTTCCTCGCGCGAGCAGAATCTCTGCGGGGGCCATGCGTGCGAGCTCGTCGCAGGCCAGCGCCCAGGCGTGCGGTCCGGTGAACTCAGTGGCGCGGAATTCGCCGGTGGAGAGATCGATGGAGGCGACGCCAACCGCCGCCGACGAACCGGAGCCCAGGCCTGCGACGCCGGCGAGCCACTGGCTTTCGCCTGCGCCCAACGCGGCATCGAGCGCCGTGCCGGGCGTGAGGACGCGCGTGACCTCGCGGCGCACCACAGTCTTTGCGGTCTTGGGGTCTTCCATCTGGTCGCACATCGCGACCTTGAAGCCTTTGCGCAGCAGGCGTTGCAGATAGGTTCCGGCAGCGTGATAGGGAACGCCGCACATTGGGACAGACTTGGCTTTGTCGCGCGCGGTGAGCGTGAGCTGCAACTCGCGCGAGGCGACGAGGGCGTCCTCGTAAAAGAGCTCGTAGAAATCACCCATGCGGAAGAAGAGCAGGGCGTCGGGATGGACTTCTTTGGCGGCGAAGTACTGTCGCATCGCCGGTGTGGCCTCGGCCGCGCGTTGCGAGCGCTCGTTGCTCGCCAATGGCGACGGGGTCGCCACGTCGATCGTCATGTCCTTTGTGGATTCCATCGCCGATCAGGAAGGCTCAGGATATCGTTTTTCGGGCTCTGCATAACGCGTCGATAATCGACGTCTGGGACGCGAGCCTTAGACTTGCAGAATGATTGAAGTTCCTTTGACGGAAGCGCAGTTCGAGGAAGCCAGCCGGCGCCTGCGGGAGGCTGGAGTCAACATCAGCGGACCCAGCGGCACGTTGAGCCGGGAGGGGATTACGGCGAAATACAGCTATGGGAACGGTGTGCTTGTGATCGAGGTCGTGGAGAAGCCGTTTTTCCTGCCGCTCAGCGTGATTGAGTCGCAGATGCGAGGCTACATCCAGAAAGGCCTGGCGGAGCTGGATCGCCCTGCGTGAGAGCGGCGGACGATATACTGAACGTTCGCGCAGAAACCTGCAGGGTTACCGTTCGCAATGACACTCCTTTGGCTCCGAGTCGCGGTCTTCTTGTACAGCGTTGCCGCGCTTGCGGTACTTCCGGCCGCACTTTATAACCGGCCGCGCTGGCGGCATCTCGCGATGCCTTGTGCGACGGCAGCTGTCTTCTTTCACTTTGTGGCACTCGCCGAGATGTTGAACGCGGCGCATCATGCGCTTCCGGTGGATACGCACGAGACTCTTTCGATGCTCGGGCTGCTGCTGGGCGCGGCGTTTCTGATTCTGGCCACGGCGTACAGGACAGTGTCCTTCGGCGTATTTTTGCTGCCTGTCGCGGCGCTCCTGACGGTCGTGCCGGCGTTTCGTCCGGGCCACGAGATATTGAATTATCCGCTGCTGCACACCGGCTGGTTGTTTCTGCATGTGGCGCTGCTGCTGGCCGCGTACGCGGCGCTGCTGATCTCGCTGATCGCAAGCGCTCTATATCTCGTGCAGGAGAGGCGGCTGAAGAAAAAGACAGCGACGCCGGCCCGGACGTGGCTTCCTCCGTTGGAGACGACGGACCAGATTGCGCTGAAGGCGTTGCTGTTCGGGCTGCCCTGCATGACGGCGGGGTTGCTGATCGGATCCGTGGTCGCGCTTGAGACGCGGGGGCCGGCGTTCTTTGCAGACCCCAAGGTGCTCCTATCTGTGGCGATGTGGCTCGTGTACGTTGCGATGATCTTTATCCGGCAGCACTCGGGATTGCGCGGACGCCGAGCGGTGTATCTGTCGGGCTTCGTATTCCTGATTGTGCTGGCGGTGTGGGCGGCGAATCAGCTTTCGGTTGTGCACAGGTTCAAAGCTCCATGAGCGACCAGACAAAACCCGGCTTGCTGCTGCTGGTGGGCGTGAACCATATGACGGCGCCGCTGGATGTGCGCGAGCGGCTGGCGATCCCTGCGGCGCGGCTGGCGGATGCGACGCGATCGCTTGCGGAACAGCCGGGCATTCGCGAAGCGCTCATCCTGTCGACGTGCAATCGTGTCGAGCTGTTAACGGTGACGGAACTCCCCGACGGAAGCGGCGAAGACGCCGAGGCCGTAACAACATTGAATTTTCTGCACGAGTATCTGGACATTCCCGCGGACGCGGTCACCCCGCATCTCTATAAGCTGCGCGAACGCGAGGCCATCCGGCACCTGTTTCGCGTGGCCAGCTCGCTGGATTCCATGGTGGTGGGCGAGCCGCAGATTCTGGGACAGGTGAAGGAGTCATGGAGCATCGCGCGCGAGGTGGGAGCGATCAGCTCCGCGGGAGCCTTCAGCTCGACACTCGACCCGCTCCTGCAACGCGCGTTTTCGGTGGCGAAACGCGTGAGGACGGAGACGCAGATCGGGAGCTCCTCAGTTTCGATCGCGTCCGTGGCAGCGGCGCTGGCGCGGAAGATCTTCGGTTCGCTCGCGAACAAGACGATTCTGCTGGTGGGCGCTGGAAAGATGAGCGATCTCGCCGCGAAGCACCTCATTGAGCAGGGGGCTACGACGCTGCTGGTTTCCAACCGCACCGAGGCGCGCGCCGAGAAGATCGCCGATACTTTGCGCACGCCGACGATCACGACGGGAGTGATTCCGTTTGAGCAGCTTCACGAGCAGACGCATCGCGCTGACATCATCATCACGTCGACGGGCGCGGGGCAGGTGTTCCTTCCCGAGCATGGCCGTGAGCTGATTCACCGGCGCAAAAACCGGCCGGTATTTTTCATCGATATCGCGGTGCCGCGCGATGTAAATCCAGCGGTGAACGATCTGGAAGGCTGCTTCGTCTATGACGTCGATGATCTGCAGCAGGTTGCGCAGGAGAATCGCAGTCTGCGCGGTCGCGAAGCAGAGACAGCAGAGTCGATTGTGCAAATGGAGGCGGAGCGTTACGGCGAGCGGCTCGCGCAGGCTCCCGCGACCGAGGCGATCCGGCAACTGCAGTCATCCGCCGAGGCTGTGCGTGAGGCGGAGCTGACGCGCGCGGCGCAGCGTCTTGCAAACTTGAACGCGACGCTCACGCCAGAGCAGCAGACGGTCATCGAGCATCTGACACGGTCGCTGACGAACAAGCTCCTGCATCCGCAGATCGTAGCGCTCCGCGACGACGGCAAACGCAAAGAGTAGGCGATCAGTTCTGCAGTGCCTTGGGCTTGCGGGTCAGCAGCACCACCATGCCAATCAGAATCGCTACCGAGACCATTCCCGCGATGCCCAGGATCCGGACCACAGACACGCTGTACTTTCCAGCCGTCGGGCTGTAGTTGCAGCAGTAAAGAATCAGCAGATCGACCGGGTTGCTGATTTTCTTTTCGCTGGCCTGCAGCAGCGCCATGCGGAGGTCGCGGGGCTGGTAGTCGATGCCGGCGAGATACTTCGACAGCTTTCCGTCCGGCGTCGCGAACATGATGACGCTGGAGTGCGCGAACTGGTCCATCTTGCCGTCGGGGCCTGGGACGCGGACGAAGTGAAAGCCCGTGGCGGCACTGATCGCGTCAATGGACGGTTGCGCGGCAGTAAGAAAGTGCACTGCGTTCGCGGCTTCCGGATGCCCCATCTCTGCGAGAAAGCTTCGCTTCTCAGCGACGGCGTCGGACGGTTTATCGGTCGGATCGATCGAGAATGTGAGGACGTCGTAGTCCTTGCCGGGCGTGAGGGTTGTTGCTTTGAGTCCGCTCGCGAGGCCGTGCAGCACCTGCGGACAGAGCATCGCACACTTGTAGTAGACGAGCGCCATCACCACTGGCTTGCCGTTGAACCAGTCGGACAGCGGTCCGGTCTTTCCGGTCTCATCCGTAAATTGCGCCTGCATCGGCAGCGGTTGACCGAGACGCTGCTCGAGCCCGGCATGCGCCAGATAGTCGGGCCGCTGCTGGGCCGTGGCCCCAAGGGGCTTGTCGGCGGAGTAGCCTTGCGCGGCAGCCGCGGTCAATCCAAGCAAAATCGTTCCAACGAGCCCGCAGGCAAACCGCAATCTCATCGATACTCCTTTGCTCTATCGTAGTCCGGCACAGCCGATGTGTGCGCGCCCGGCATTCGATGACCGCACGGCGCGGCGAATGAAGGGCTTATCACCCTTCCACGGAGAATCGGCATCCCACAAATTATGAGTGGACCCTTCGTCCAGTTCACTGGCCCCAATCACGCACTCACGCTGGGCGGCGTAAAGCTGCTCGGGGTCAACACGCAGAACGGACATAAGCTGCTCTTTACGCTGATTCTGTTTGTGGGACTCTATGCGCTCAGCAAGATACTGCGCTTCCTGGCGCGCAGTGTCGGAGGCGAGCGCCAAAAGACGGCGTTCTGGGCCGGCCAGGGCATCAGTCTGACGACGTTTATTCTCGCCATCCTCGGCTTCTGCTCCATCTGGTTCGACAATCCTGCGCGGCTGACAACGGGCGTTGGGCTGGTGTCAGCGGGCGTGGCCTTCGCCTTGCAGAAGGTGATTACCAGCTTCGCCGGCTACTTCGTCATCCTGCGCGGCAAGACCTTCAACGTGGGCGACCGTATCAAGATGGGAAACGTGCGCGGCGATGTCATCAGTCTGAACTTTATTCAGACCGTCATCATGGAGATGGGCGAGCCGCCCAGCGTGCAGAATGAGGATCCGGGGATGTGGGTGCAGTCGCGCCAGTATTCCGGACGCATCGTCACGGTCGCCAACTCCAAAATCTTTGAAGACCCCGTATACAACTACACACGAGACTTTCCGTACATCTGGGAGGAGATGCACTTTCCCATCCAGTATGGCGACCGCCAGCGCGCGGAGCCGATCATCCTCGACGCCATCGCCCACCACACGCAGGACATCGCCGAACTCGCGCAGCCGGAGCTGGAGAAGATCAAGGCGCGATTCTTCATCGAGGCCGCCGATCTCAAGCCGCGCAGCTACATGCGAATTACCGATAACTGGATTGAATTCACGGTCCGGTTCCTTGTGCACACGCATAAAATTCGCACCGTGAAGGACGCCATCAGCCGCGAGATCATGGACGGACTGGACGCGGCGAAGATTGGAATCGCATCCGGTACCTACAATATCGTCGGTCTGCCGCCGATCCGGATCGAGTCGGCTAGCCCCCAGTCTGCTTCTCCGCCGCAGCGTTAATGTCGCGAGTTTCGAGAACCCTGGTAGGCCATCCGCAGCGAGCGACCTGAAGCATGGCGCGGCCGACGGCGCGGGTGCTGGTGACGAGGGAAGGCATCATCCTGCGAAGAAGAGGATAGGTCCACGCCAGCGCCGCATAGAAGCCGTTGTACCAGTCGACCTTGGATCGCACGCCATTGAGCGGCTGAATGTAGCCGGGACGAAAACAGTAAACGCCACGGAACGGCAACGCCATCAGCGCGTCTTCCGTCTCGCCTTTCACGCGCGCCCACATCCGGCGTCCATTGGCGTCGGTGCCCGCGCCGGACACGTAGACGAACACAGCCTGCGGAGAAGCCTGCACAAGAGGATGCGCGAGCGCCATGGTGAGGTCGAAGGTTACATGACGATAGTCCGGTTTGGACATGCCGAGCGAGGATACTCCGAGCGCGAAAAAACAGGCGTCGAATCCGTGAAGATCGACATCGCTCCAGTTGAAGAAATCGCGATGCTGCACTTCAATCAGCTTCAGCGCGGGAATGCGGAGCAGCGGGGAGCGCACAACCGCAACCACCTCGGTTACGTCGGAAGCCGTCAGGCATTCGCTGAGAACGCCGTGGCCCACCATTCCCGTCGCGCCGAACAGCAGCACACGCATCGCTGTTCCCTCGCAGGCAGTATCTCACCTGCAGGGAACCTTCGGTGCGGAGACGCGTATCCTTAAAACACGGTGAGCAAGACACGATGAGCACAAGGACAATCCGTATCGGCAGCCGCGGCTCTGAACTGGCGCTGTGGCAGGCCAACTATGTGGCGGAAGGGTTGCGCGCGCGGGGGCATGACGTTTCCGTCGAGGTGATTCGTACGACGGGCGACCGGATGCAGGACCCGAACTTCCGCGCGTCGAAGACGTTCGAAGATGGTTCGCCGCTGGATGCGAAGGGGATCTTCATCAAAGAGATTGAAGATACCCTGGCGGCCGGACGAATCGACGTTGCCGTGCACTCGCTGAAGGACCTCCCGACCGAACTCGACAGCCGGTTCACGTTGGCCGCTGTGCCGCCGCGCGCCGATGCGCGGGACGCCTTTGTGTGTGAGGAGTTTTGGGGGTTGCACATGTTGCCGCTCGGCGCGCGCATCGGCACAACGTCGCCGCGCCGCAAAGCGATGCTGCTGGCACTGCGTCCGGACCTTCGCTTTGTCGAGCTGCGCGGCAATGTAGATACGCGGCTGCGCAAGTGGCAGGATGGCGCCGCGGATGCGCTGGTGCTCGCAGCGGCGGGGCTCGACCGGCTGGGCCGATCGGCGAACGTCCACCAGCGGTTCGGAGTGGATGAGCTTTGTCCGGCGCCGGGCCAGGGAGCGCTTGCGCTTGAGGTCCGATGTCCGGAACATTCGCCGGAGGGATCTACAGCGGAGGCTGAATATGCTCGAGCCGCGGTGGCTGAACTCAACTGTTCTTCGACATCGTTTGCAGTAGCCGCGGAGAGAGCTGTGCTTCACGCTCTAGGTGGTGGATGCAGTCTTCCGCTGGGAGCGTTCTGCCATCTCGTCGACGAGACGTGGCATCTCCACGCGATGGTCGTGAGCCCTGACGGAGATCAGGTGGTGCAAGTCCTGGACCGTGCTCCGCACGGAATTCCCGCCCTGGAGCTTGGAGAGCGCGTGGCGCAGACTCTGAAGGACCGCGGCGCAATGGAGCTGCTCAACGAACCCATGCTGCCGTGAGACTGTCATCGCAGGATTGGCAGAGGTTCGGACCTGATTCAAAGAGCGATGCAGGAGCCCCGCGCGATCGAGGCCCCTGAATCCTGGTGAACGCGGCCGCGTTTACCGCCTGATGGAGAGCCAGCTGAGTCGCCGGCCCTCGGTCCCGTGAGATATGGAAAGCAGGCCCGATGCTGAACAGGACTCCCGATGTTCCATCGCTGATGACACCCGGAGCGAACCATAGTTGTGCGCAAGGGCTTTCTAACGCTCGGAACGTCCGACGGGATTGCATCCGCCCAAATGTATAAAGCATTCTCATATGCATCAATGCAAATTGAGGTTCAACATTGGATGAGCTGGAAACGTCGGTAGTGTTATCGACAGATGAGGCGGAGCGCATCAATGCTGGATGACGTCAATCCGATAGGTTGCGCATGGACGCAGACCGCCCGGTTGCCGTTACAGGCTCCGCATTGCGATATTGTGAGGCGAGAGAGACGGTGGGTCGCATCCGGAGCAGTGCCGCCAGCGATCGGTTCAACGAGGAGAATGTGAAGCAGGACCCTGCAAACGGCAAACCTCGATCCCGGGCCACGCTGCTCAAGGCCGGCCTCGCTTACGCCGCAGCGGTTGTCCTTCCATACCTCGGAGCAATTCTCGGCGTTCACATGCGCCAGTTTCAAGGCACGCCAATGGCGCTGTGTTTTGCCTCGATCGCCGGGGTGACGATCCTTGGCGGGTTTGGCCCGGGCCTGGTGGCGTCGCTTGTCACGGGAATTGCATTTCGCAACATCATCTCGCCGGTGATTCCCGTTTTCTCTCACGGACCGCGCGAGCTGGCGCACATGGCGGCGATCGTTCTGCTGGGACTGGTTGTCACATTTCTGTGCCAGCGCCAGAAGATTGTCGGCGACCGGCTGCGCATCGCTTTGGCAAAGGTGCAGAACCAGGCGGACGCTCTTGTAGAAGCCCAGCAGGCCAGCGGATCGGTGGCGTGGACCTACAACACGCGAAACCAGCGCATCGAGTGGGCGGAAGGGGGAGCGCCGATCTTTGGCTATCCGTTCGATGATGCATCGATGTCCGACCTCCCGATTCACCTGGTTGTCGAAGAGGACCGCGAGGCAGTCAGTCAGGCATTCCAAAGCGCGTTCGAGTCCCGGATCGGCTTCCATGTTCAGTTTCGCGGGCGATGGCGGGATGGAGAGATTCGCTGGTTCGAGAGCCGCGGCAATCCGTCGGCGTTTGACAAGACGATCTGGCGCGGCGTGACGCTGGACATTACCGAGCGCAAGCAGGCGGAGCTGGCGCTGCTGCGAGCGGAGAAGCTCGCAGCCATAGGGCGACTTTCAGCGACGATCGCACATGAGATCAACAATCCGCTGGAGGCGGTGACAAACCTCCTCTATCTCTCGTCCACAGATCCGGCGCTCACCGGCGAGACACGCGCGTATCTGGCGACCGCAGATGAGGAACTGCGGCGGTTGGCCAGCATCGCGCGGCATACGCTTACGTTCGCGCGCACGCGTCCTTCGGTGGGGCCCGTAGAGGCGGCACCGGTTGTAGAAAGCGTCGCGGCGATGTTTCGGCCGCGCTGTGCGTCACGCGACGCGGAGATTCGGACTCTTGGCGCGCGTGATCTTCGGCTGGCGCTGCCTTCGGACGATCTCCGCCAGATACTGACGAATCTTGTGTCGAACGCCTGTGACGCATTGCGCGAGGAAGGCGGCGTCATCGAGGTCGAAATTCGCCGTAGCAAGACGCAGGCTGGTGTGATTTGTGTCCGCGACAACGGAGTCGGAATTCAGCCCGAGAACGTTGCGCACATCTTCGACCCGTTCTTTACGACAAAGAACGATGTAGGCACCGGAATTGGTCTGTGGGTGACGCGCGAACTGGTGGAGCGGAACGGCGGCGAGATAAGCGTGCAGACGGCGAATCTCCCGCCGGGATTCCATACGATGTTTTGCGTGGAGCTTCCACTGGCGGAGTCTGAGTCGAGGACCAGTTACGACCCCGTGCGCTGACCGCTTGCCGCGGAGAGTTCGAGCAGACGCCGCACCTCGTCGTCGGAGGTCTGATCGAAACGGCGATACCACTGTCCGACGGCCGCGAAATCGATCGGCGTCATCAGGCAAACAACGCTGTCGGCGTGCCGCTGCAGTTCGATGCATGTGCTCTGCGCCGCGACCGGAACCGCGACGACGATCTTTTCCGGATGCCGCTTGCGCAACGCCTCCACGGCGGCGCGCATGGTGTAGCCGGTGGCGACGCCGTCATCGACCAGCAGAACGCATCGCCCTGTCACATCAAGGGGAGGCTGATCGCCACGGTAGGCGAGCTCGCGCCGCTCCAACTCGCGCGTCTCCTCGGCGATCACTCGCTCGACCTCGGCCTCGGTGATTCGCAGAGCGCGCACGGCTTCCTCATTCATGACGCAGACGCCGCCGGAAGCAATCGCTCCCATGGCGAGCTCCGGTTGCATGGGCGCGCCGAGTTTTCTCACCACAAAGACATCGAGGCCGGCGCCGAGGGCCTTCGCCACCTCGTACCCCACCGGAACACCGCCGCGCGGCAACGCCAGCACGACCGCATTCGAACCTGTGCACTCGGTATCGTCGAGCTTCTTCAGTTCAGCTCCGAGCATCTGGCCGGCTTCAATGCGATCGGTAAACACGGCGGCTCCTCGCCGTTTCAGTATGCGCGTTGTCGCCGCGTCTCGAACCGCACAAACCACGTCCCTCGAACCTTCTGCGGCTGGCGAAGACAGAGCGGCGCGGCCGCTGCCATCACGCGCACATTCGCTGCCGGTCTCCGGTGAGCAGAGCTCCGTAGAGATCGAAATAGTGCCGCACCATGCGGTCGCGTGAGAATCGCTCTTCCGCCGCGGCGCGGCAGGCCTCATGCGAGATCTGATCGATGTTGCGGATGGCTTCAGCCATCTCCTCCACGTTGTTGACCAGGAAGCCGGTGACGCGGTCCTCCACGATCTCGGTGAGCGCGCCGGAGCGATAGGCGATCACAGGAGTTCCGGCGGCAAGGGACTCCATCGCGATGAGCGAGCTGGCCTCCGGCGTAAGCGATGGCAAAAGCAGACAACGGGCACGTGCCAGCAGGCGTCGGCTTCGGTTTGCATCCAGGGGGCCAAGATAGGAGTGCTTCACATCGTCCCGTCCAAGCAGCGGCTCGACACGCTGGCGGAAGTAAGCGCCGTGCTCCTGGAACGGAAAGAGATGGCCGCCGATCAGGACGCGGGTGCCCGCAAGCGTGCCGGCCTCAAGCGCCTCATGCACATTCTTCTCCGGACAGATTCGGCCGATGGATACCGCGAACTCCTCACGTTGGCGATTGACATCATTCTCTCGAATTGCAACTCCATGCTGAATGACCGAAACATCTCCCATCGATCCCGGCCACCCGCGCCGCTGCGTGTGCGAGACGCACTGGAAATGCGTCACATCGCAGTGGCTGGCCCACGCTTCCGAGCGGTACCGGCTGAGCCGCGCATGCAGCGTCACCAGCGTCGGAATTCCCGGCGGAAGGACGTGCTCATCAAAGTCCAGGCCATGCATATGGATCAGGTCGACGCGGTATTTCGAGAGGGCGCGATCGATGGCCGCCTGAAACCGCCAGCGGTACCAGCGGCGGTCCGACTCACTGGCGAGCGAACGTTCGGGCAGGGGAGCAGGGAACAGCTCACCAGCCACCAGCGATCCGGCGCATGCCGCAACCAGCGACCGCTGCCCCTCGGCGACGAGCGCGGCATCGAGTTCGGAAAGAATCCGTTCCGCGCCTCCCACGCTATAAGGGCCGACCGGAGCGAACGGAAAGGCTATGCTGAGAACCGTTAGAGACATACCGAGACCTCCGCTGCACGGACCGCCGGGCCTCCGAAGGTCCGAGTGCTTGTCTCGCATATTCCCTGAAGATTTGTTTCGAAGGCGCTTCGCTCTTGCCGTGCTTTGAACACTCTTGCGGGCCCGTCCTCTCCTGTCTTTCTGTCTGTGATGCGAGAAAATGCGCACCGACTGCCAAACCGGGGTTACCGGAGGTTACTTTCGATGTCACGAATGTGAGTTTGGGAACACTTCGGCGCAGTTACTCTGCGGATTCAACAACCTAACTCCCGGGCGGCCGGAGCGGGCGTTTGAGGTCGCGCAATCAGGGAGTCAGCTGTTCAATGGCGGGCTCTTCGAGCCGCGAGGCCGAGCTTCCGTGGTTGTACCACTCGACCAACTGCTGCAGCGGCATCGGACGCCCATAGAAGTAGCCCTGTGCCTGGTCGCAGCGACGCCACGCGAGGAAGCGCTGTTGTTCCTCCGTCTCCACGCCCTCGGCGACGACATCCATGCGCAGCCCGTGGGCCATCGCAATCACCGTGCGCACGATCGAGGCCGCGTTGGCGTCCTCCGGGCACCGGGAGACAAAGCTGCGGTCGATCTTCAGCCGGTCGACCTTGTACTCGAGGATGTACTTGAAACTCGAGAACCCCGTACCGAAGTCGTCCAGCGCAAACTTCACGCCCAGGGAGCGCAGCCGGCTGAGTGCAGCGATGGTCTCGGCTGAGGAGATCATCAGGGTGTACTCCGTGATCTCGAGCTCAAGATCCGTTGGCGCGAGGCCGGAGTTGCGTAGCGCCTGTTCCACAATCTCGCCGAGATTTTGCTGTAGGAACTGCCGGGGAGAAAGATTGACCGCCATCGTCACTCGCTTGCCAAGCCGTTCCTGCAGCAGCCGGGCTTCCTCGCACGCCTTCTCGAGAACCCATTGGCCCAGCGGAAGGATGAAGCCGCTCTCCTCCGCCGCAGAGATGAACTCCTCCGGGCTGAGCAGACCGCGGTTCGGATGCCGCCAGCGCAGCAGCGCTTCCACACCAACCAACTCTCCCGTACGGCAGGCGACCTGTGGCTGATAGAAGAGCGTCATCTGGTCGTTGATGAGCGAGCGGCGGAGATCGGATTCGAGCTCCAGCTCATCCGCACCGGAATCGCCGAGCGCGGCGGAGAAAAGCTGCAGGCAGTTGCGGCCGCTCCGTTTGGCGGCATACATGGCGGCGTCGGCGTTGCGCAGCAGCGTGGCGGCATCCTTGCCCCACTCGGGGAAGAGGCACAGGCCGAAGCTGGCGGTGACCGAGAGCTCCTTGCCGGCGAGCTCAAGGGCGTTCTGGAGCTTGCCGGAAAGCCGTCCAGCGGCGCGCATGGCGTCGTCCTGACTGCCGCAATTGGGCATCACGACGACGAAGGTGTCGCCACCGATGCGGGCCACGGTGTCGTTGGCGCGCGTGGTGCCACGCAGGCGCTCCGCAAAGACCGTCAGGAGCTCGTCACCGGCGGAGTGGCCCAGCGAGTCATTGACGCGCTTGAAGTTGTCCAGCCCAATCGACAGAACCGCCACGGGTTGGTTGAGGCGGGTCGCGCGCTCGAGAGCCTGATCGAGCCGCTGGCGCAACTTCATTCGATTCGGAAGTCCAGTTAATGCATCATGTTGCGCCAGGAAGGTAATCGAATCCGTGAGCTTCTTTCGCTCCGAAATGTCATAAGCCGTCGCCAGATAGCCGGTGATCTCGTCGTCGTCTCCGCGCAGTGCGGTGAGCGAGATGTGCACCGGGACCCTGGTTCCATCCGGCGAGATATAGTGCCAGTCCGACTCGGCGGGCTCACGATGATTGACCAGCGCAAGAAGTGAGTCGAAGGTGACAGCGGCGGATCCAGCGTCTCGCCCCGTCTGACCCATGACCCGCTCGCGCAGTTCTTCGGGATCGTGCAGGTCGACAAGCGAGGCATGGCCGACAACGGCGTCGCTGGTGAAACCCGTAAGCCGTTCGGCAGCCGGGTTGATGGCCGTGATCGTGCCGCCGACGTCTGTGGTGAGAATGGCAAACGGCGCATCGTGGATCAGCGACCGGGAGAAGCGGTTCATCTGCTCCACCTGGCGCTGGCCGGAGCGTTCGGCAGAAAGGTCATGCAGGGTGACGGCGACGCCGCTCTGCATCTTCACGGCTTGGAGCTCGAACCATAGGTCGTCGCCGGAGTCATTGCGATAGCGCAGCTCGCCGGAGTAAGGCAGCCCGGTACGTTCGACCTGATGGAGCCGTTCCACGAGGCTGCTTTCCGGCAGGGTTGGAAGCGCGTGGCCCAGCGGCATGCCGATGAGATCGCGGCGGCGATGGAGAAGCAGTTTTTCCGCGTTGGCATTGACGAAGCTGAACCGGAAGTCACCGCCCTTGGAAAAGGGACCGCGGTCGCTTTCCAGGATGAAGAAGGCCTGGCGGCCGGTCTCGGCGGCCGAGACGAACCGCTCGTGCGCCCGCTCGGCAGCGTCGCCGAAGGCCTTGACCTGATAGAGCATGGGCAGGATGAGAACGACGCCACCGGCCAGGACAAGCGAATTGAGGCCTAGCAACGTGTTGGCGGCGCCCGCCGGTCCCTGCAAACCGTGCCCGAAGAGGTCAATGAGACGCTTTGCCGCCGCGACGCCCAGCACCACCATCAGTCCCAGCGCCGCGATGCGGAAGGTAATCTGCCGCCGGATAAGCCAGAAGACGCGGGCCAGCACAAACAAGGCAGCGGTACAGCCGATGACCGTGAGCACGTCGGCGGTCATCCTCAGCCAGAACAGCACGGGCGACATGTAATCGCCGAGGACTAACGCGATCCAGTCGGTGCGCCAGAGGCCCAGCTGGGCCAAAAGAGCCAGCAGAAAGCAGAGGAGCAAACCAAACTGCAGCAGAGGCCCGCGGATGCGTCTAGGGTGAACGGTCTTCTCCATACAGGATCCGGCCTAACTTTCAGGCAAATAAGCCTATACGGAACCTATCACTGAATGGCGGATTTCTGCCGCTTTTTCGGCCTCCCGGCGTGGCGCGTCGGTGGTACGACTTTGGCGGATTATTCGCCGTACGGCACCCAGATGTTCTTTATCTGCGTTGCATGCCGCAGATAGAAGCGTCCTTCGGCCTGCCGCGGGTCGAACCAGTCGATGGCTCGGCCCTCATTGGTCCAGACCTGCTTGAGGTTACCGGCCGAGCCCGACTTCACCATGGCGGCCGACGACTCGTCGCGGAAGCTCCAGATAGCGTCGACATCGTCGTGCTCCGAGAGTGTCTTGCCCAGCTCTGCCGGCCGGCCCGCGACGAAGTTGACCACACCGCCCGGAAGGTCGGACGTGTCGAAGACCTGGTAGAGGTCGCCGACGATCGTGGCGCAGCGCTCGCTGGGCACAACGACGACGGAGTTGCCGACCGCGATAGCCGGAAGGATGAGCGAGAGCAGGCCGAGGAGCGGAGCGTCATCCGGCGCGAGGATGCCAATCGTCCCAATGGCCTCCTTCATCGCCAGCGTGACCATGCGGAACGGCGGATTGTGCACCGAGCCTTCATACTTGTCGGCCCAAGCGGCATAGCTGAAGGCGCGGTCGACGCAATCGTCGAGCTCGACGGCAGCCTGTTCCGGTCCCACGAACGCTGCGAGCTTATCGACGATCTCCTCGCGCCGCTGGACGAGGTTTTCGGCGATGTAATAGAGCACCTGCGCGCGGGTGTGCGCTGGTGCCTTGGCCCACTTGTTGCCCGCGGGACGCGCCGCTTCGACAGCGTTGCGGATGTCCTTGCGGTTGCCGAGCGGGGCCTCGCCGACCAGCTTGCCGTCGCGTCCATAGACGGGGAAGCTGTAACCGGAGTCGGGCCGCGCCTGCTTGCCGCCGATGTACTGCTTCACGGTGCGGTCGATACCGATCGCGTTGGCCGTTGCCCGTTGTCCGTCATCCGTTTCGTCAGTTCTTGCAGGCAACGGAGAAGTCAGGACGGACAGCGTTTTCGTCCAGGCGGGTACGACGTACTCGTACATGCCCTCCTTGCCGCCTTCGCGGCCGTAGCCGGACTCGCGGTAGCCGCCGAAGCCGCAGGCGGCGTCGAAGAGGTTGGTTGAGTTGACCCAGACCACGCCGGCCTTGACCTGCGCGGCGACGTCGAGCGCAACGTTGATGTTCTCGCTCCAGACGCAGGCGGCGAGGCCGTAAGGGGTGTTGTTGGCGAGCTCGACGGCTTCGGCGGGGGTGCGGAAGGTCATGGAGGCGAGGACGGGGCCGAAGATCTCCTCCTGGGCGACGGTGGAGCTGGGGTGGACGTCAGTGAGCAGCGTGGGCTTGAGGAAGAGGCCGTTCTTCGGCATCGGGATCTCGGGCTGCCAGCAGGTCGCGCCTTCCGCGATGCCCATGGCGACAAGCTTCTGGATGCGGTCGTACTGGACCTGGTCGACGATGGCGCCGATATCAATGGCTTTATCGAGCGGGGAGCCGACGCGAAGGGTCTCCATGCGGACGCGGATCTTGTCGTAGAGCTTTTCGGCGACGCGCTCCTGCACGAGCAGACGCGAGCCGGCGCAGCAGACCTGGCCCTGGTTGAACCAGATGCCGTCGACGAGGCCTTCAACGGCGGAGTCGAGGTCGGCGTCGTCGAAGACGATGAAGGGCGACTTGCCGCCGAGCTCGAGGGAGAGCTTCTTGGGTGTCTTCGCGGTGGCCTTGCGGATGATGCGGCCGACCTCGGTGGAGCCGGTGAAGGCGATCTTGTCGATGTCGGGGTGGTTGACGATGGCTGCGCCGGTTTCTCCGGCGCCGTTGATGACGTTGAGGACGCCTTTGGGCAGCCCGACTTCGGCGGCGATCTCGGCCATGGCGATGGCGGTGAGTGGAGTGAACTCGGCGGGCTTGATGACGACGGTGTTGCCGCCGGCGAGCGCGGGCGCGACCTTCCAGGCGAACATCAGGAGGGGGAAGTTCCAGGGGATGATCTGGCCGACGACACCGACGGGGGTGTAGCCGCGGAACTCCTCGCCGTCGAAGCCGGTGTCGGTGACATCTCCGAGGAGTTGTGCCCAGCCGGCGTGGTGGTAGAAGTGGCGGGCGACGAGCGGGATGTCGATGTCGCGGGACTCGCGGATGGACTTGCCGTTGTCCATGGACTCGAGCACGGCGAGGCGGCGCGACCACTTCTGGACCTGGCGCGCAAAGGCGTAGAGATAGCGGGCGCGCTGATGGCCGGGGAGAGCTTGCCAGCCGGGGAGAGCGGCGCGGGCGGCTTTGACGGCGCGGTCAACATCAGCGGCGTCGGCTTGCGCGATGGTCGCGAGAACTTCGCCGGTCGCGGGATTTTTGGACTCAAACTTCGAGGCTCCGACTTTGGTCCACTCGCCGTTGATGAAGTGGCCGAAGCTCCGCTTATGAGAGTCGAGCCACTTGTTTACTTCGCCCGGATCTTCGGGTGCTGGACCGTATTCCATCGATTGAAACTTCTCCACAATGCTGCTTGCCATTTTTGCCTCGCTAGTGCGTCCGATTACCGGTCACGCTTGGGAGGGTACCCCCTCCCCTTTTTTTGCAAAGTCTTCAGAACAGGTTGGTTAGCGGTGGACTTCGGGTCGGTTCTCGGTAAAGTATCTCGATTCAGTATGTTACAGGTAAAGTATTGGTTTAAAAGCTAGTTAACAGGTAGGGGGTCACTTTTTTCACATCATTCGATCAATAGCTTTTGGGTGTATAGATTCCGCTTGCGGATCAGAAATTCGATCGTGTGTGCATAGGGCGACGCAGCGTCAACCGAGCTTTCGATGTATTCGGCTCGCCTGTAAAAAACCTCAGAGTCCTCAATGGTCTTATAAACTGCGCCATTTGTCGGCTGAAGATTCAGATAAAAACGAAGCCCATGGATGAGAAAATCTCCCATCAACAGGTTTTGCGCTACTGTCTTTGCGGTGTAGCGAAACCTGTCCTCTAGCTGGACAGTCTCATTGCGTTTGAACGCGACGTACATTCCTTGACCTACTGGTAAAGCCTCAATTCCGAACGCAGCCCGCACGAGCCACAGTGGCACAACTCCGGCTTGCATCTCTCCAGGACCTATTATCAGCTTTCCTCCGAACGCGATCCCCAGCATGACTTTTAGGAACCAGCGTTCGAGCAGCCGAGCATCGATTCTGTAATGAGTCTGAAGCCAGTTGAGTTTCGGAAAGTCGGCTTGATCCAGTCGCCTCTTTGTGAACGCTCGGATTGCGTTGAATAGCTCTCCTCCTGCGCGATCCACTTCTTCGCCGAGTTGCGAGTTGTGAGTTCTGCAGAGAATCTTGGCGGTCAACGAGTTGACGTGAATTTCTTTCGGGCCATCCTTACAGAAATCGAATCCGCTTACGAAAATGGCTTGTTCAGGATAGAGACATTGGGAGATGGCATGTTCTCGACTAATCCCTCCACCACAGTTTCCTAGAGCTTTGGCCCAGCACTCGCGTGACATTACGCGATCGGGTGGCGGTAGGTTGCGCTGTAGCGGCCGGTGACGTGGTGCTCGAGCTGGCGTTCCATGTCGGCGAGCATGGAGCTGGCGCCGTAGCGGAAGAGGGTGGGTTCGAGCCAGGGGCGGCCGAGTTCGTCCTTCATGAGCGCCATCCACTCCATCGCCTGCTTGGCGGTCTTGATGCCGCCGGCGGGCTTGTAGCCTACGGCCATGCCGGTGCGCTCCGCGTACTCGCGAATCGCCCGGATCATGACGAGCGAGACGGGAAGCGTGGCGTTGACGGCTTCTTTGCCGGTGGAGGTCTTGATGAAGTCAGCGCCTGCCATCATGGCGACCCAACTGGCGCGGGCGACGTTGCGCAGGGTGAGCAGGTCGCCGGTGCCGAGGATGGCCTTCATGTGCGCGGGGCCGCAGGCGTCTTTGAAGGCGGCGACCTCGTCGTAGAGAGCGTTCCACTCGCCGTTGAAGACGTGCGCGCGAGTGATGACGATGTCGATCTCGCTGGCTCCGGCGTCGACGGAGCGGCGGATCTCCTGGACGCGGGTCTCTAACGGAGACAGCCCGGCGGGGAAGCCGGTGGAGACGGCGGCGACGGGGATGCCGGAGCCTTCGAGGGCCTTGACGGCGGTTTCGACAAAGGCGTGGTAGACGCAGACGGCGCCGACGTGGAGGTTGAGCGACTCGATGCCGAGGGCGTGAACGAGATGGTCCTGCAGGGGGCGGCGGGCTTTGGCGCAGAGACGCTTGACGCGCTCGGCGGAGTCGTCGCCGGAGAGGGTGGTGAGGTCCATGCAGGCGATGGCGCGGAGCAGCCAGGCGGCCTGCCAGTCCTTCTTGACGGAGCGGCGGGTGCCGATGGTGGCGGCGCGGCGCTCGACGGCGGAGGTGTTGACGCGGACCTCTTCGACCCAGCTGGTGTCGAGAGGGATGCGGTGGTTGGGCAGGAGATCGCGCCCGTGGAGGGCGACGGGAATCTCCACGGTGGGAGCGAGAAGGGGAGCGTGCGCGGAGCCGTTCCGTTCCGGCGCGATAGTTGCGTTCTCAGTCTTCTTGGTTACTGCTTCATCGGTTTTCACGGCCATAGCCCCATCTCCGCGGCAAAACAACCCAGCCCGCCGCGTGGGGCAGGCTGGAATCGCTTCCGAAAGACCAAGTGTATACCCTTCGAGGCGGTTGGCCATGACCTGGCGCGCCCAGCCGCGGCTGGCTGGATCGGCGATGCGAGGCACCGGCTCACTGTTGCGGCAGGGTGAGGATGGTCACCACGCCCTGCGGGGTTTTGGTGAAGGCGTGCAGGATGTTTCCGTTCGGGTCCACGTGGCGAAAGGTCAACAGGCTGGATTGAATTTCGAGATGGCTGAAGCCGTGGCTCTCGTCAAAGAACGGACCGCGGCTGTCTTCCGCTGCCACCTCGGCGTAGAGCGGGGCGCCGCCGCCGCCGGAGCCGACGAAAGAGGTGGGATGGCCGGTGAACTCGAGATGCTGGAGGTCGTGGTCGTGACCTGCCAGGTAGAGATGCACGCCGTACTGCCGGAAGAGCGGATCCCAGTTGGTGATGAGGGTCTCGTTATCGCCGTGCTGGCCGTTGGAATAGACGGGGTGGTGTCCCATGGCGATGAGAAAGGGTGTGGTGAGGGGCTGCTGCAGCTGCGTTGCGAGCCATGCGGCCTCGGTGGCGACATTGGCGGCCGTCGGCGTAAAGAAGCTCGAGTCGGGCGGAGGCGGCTGGGCGGGCTCATTGGGCGCGTTGCTGTCCAGGGCGAGGAACGTGACGAGGGGATTGGTCGCGGGGAACTGGAAGGTGTAGTAGGTAGAAGGCATGGTCCAGCGTGTGTTTCCCTGCGCGGCGTAGGCCAGCTCGGCGGCGACCTTTGAGGTCGGATAGTTCTGATAGTCGTGGTTGCCGGGAACGGCGTAGGCGGGGCAATTGAATGCAGATTGAGGAAACATCTGCTCAAAGCCGGACTGCCAGCGAGCGGAGGTGACTCCGCCGGTCATGTCGCCGTAGAAGTTGTCGCCGAGCATGAGCAGCGCGCTGGCGGTGATCCCCTGCTGGGTCTGGTAGGTCTGCATGGCGGTGGCGACGGCCGACTCATTGCTGTCGCCCGTGCCCCAATCGCCGACCATGAACAGATGCACGGTCTCTTTGGGGGCCGGTGTGGTGGGAGATGCGGGCGCCTGGCTTCCGCCCGTCGCACTGGTGATGCCCTGGGCGCACCCGGCCAGCGAGGCGGCGGCGCTGAACGCAAACGCGCGCTGCAAAAAGACTCGCCTGGTCAGCTCTCGTGGGGAGCTCATATCGTTTGTCCCTTTCCTGGCCCGACCGCTGCAGTGACCTTGCCTTGTAGCCGGCAGTCCGTTCACCCTCAGCGATGCATATGCTCTGAGTGCTTAGAAAAGGGAGTAACAGCTGAATGTTGTATTTGCTCACGAATAATCTTCACTTGCAACAAAGAAGCATGCCGGATTCTCATCTCTTTCGTAACATCCGTTAGTTTCTCGCATGGCGAACAGATTGCAGGGGCTAGCGCAGGCTGGCGGGAGGAACGTCGACAGCCGACATTCGATCGAAGGCGTCCTGCGGAAGAACGAATGCGGCTGCGGCGATGTTCTCTTCAAGATGGGCGACGGACGAGGTGCCGGGGATGGGCACGATGACGCGGGAGCGTTTGAGCAGCCACGCAAGCGCGGTCTGGAGCGGCGTAGCGTTGAGCGCGGCGGCTTCCTGCTTGAGGGCGTCGTGCGCCTCGCGCGCCTGGCCGAGCGGAGCCCAGGGGAAGAAGGCGATGTCGTGTTGCTCGCAGAAGTCGACGATGAAATCGGATTCGCGGTCGGCGAAGCTGTAGCGGTTTTGCACGGAGACGATGGGGACGATCTTCTGCGCGCGCTGGATGTGCTCGCGCGTGACGTTGGAGAGAGCGACGTGGCGAATCTTGCCCTGTTCGCGGAGGCGGGCCAGTGTTTCGACGGAAGCTTCGAAGGAGACGGCCGGGTCGGGGACGTGCAGCTGGTAAATGTCGATGCGGTCGAGCTTGAGCCGGTGGAGGCTGCCTTCGACGGCTTCGGTGAGATGGCGCGGGCTGGCATTGTGCGTCCACTTGCCGGGGCCGACGCGCTCCCATCCGCCTTTGGTTGCGATGACGAGACCGTGTGGGTAGGGAAAGAGCGCTTCGGCGATGAGCTCTTCGCTGACGTTGGGACCGTAGGAGTCGGCGGTGTCAATGAGGTTGACGTCGAGTGCGGCGGCGCGGCGCAGCGTGGCGAGTGCGGCGGCCTTGTCTTTGGGCGGGCCCCAGATGCCGTCGCCGGTGATTCGCATGGCGCCGTAACCGAGGCGGTTGACGGTCAGCGCCTGATCGCCGCTCGATGGGCCGATGGTGAAGGTGCCTGCGGCGGCTGCGCTCAGTGTCGTGGGGGTCATGCGATTTTAGCTCCTGTTGTGTCGATGGTCTCACGGGAAGAATCGGAGAAAGTACGTCGGCGATCTATGCTACAGTCGGCGAGACTTGGCTCGTTCATCGGGACTGACAACATATGCGTTCTATATCGATTCTTCTGTTGATTGGCTGCTGCCCGGCGATGCAGGCGCAGACCTCATTTGCTCCGGTGGCTGTTGACAGCCAGACCGCAGAGCAGCATCTGCAGGCCGATCCAAATCTGGGCATCGCGCCGATTGCGAAGTTGGCGCATGTGGTGGGCGATGTTGCGATTCAGGTGAAGGTAAATCGGGCAGGGCGTGTTGTGGGAGCTGTGGCGCTGAGCGGACCGCCGATGCTGGTCGGGACGGCGATGGATTCGGTGCGTCAGTGGACGTATTCGCCGTTCACCGAGAATGGCCAGCCGGTATACGCAACGACGGTAGTGAAGGTCTCCTATACGGAGCAGACACCGCTGGAAAAGGGGGAGAGCCGGCAGTTGCAGGACTACTATCATGCGCAGGCGGAGTGCATGATGTCGGAACGCCAGCATGAAAAGGCGGCCGCAATCGCAAAGACCTGCGCGAAGTTTTCGAAGGCCGCGGACGCTTTGCCTGCGGAACAGTTTGAGTGGGAGCGGCGCAAGGCTTATACCGAGGCCTCGAACGGCTATCTTCACAACAACCAGCCGGACCTCGCGCTGGCCGAAGCAGAAAAAGCGGTGGTTCTGGTGAAGTCAGGAGAGGACGACAGCCAAAGTATCGCGCTTGCCTATGGAGCGCGGGCGCTCGCAGAGGTGCAGCTGCATAACCTGAGCGCTGCGCAGGTGGACCTGGCAACGGCGGAGCAGGCCGAGCGCGGCGCGATATTAACGATCCAAAGCGAGACGATGAAGAAGGCATATACCAGCGTTCTCAAGTCGCTCCTCGAAACCCAGGCCCAAGTGCTGAGCTCGGAAAACAAAGCGGCGGAAGCGAAGGTTAAATCGGACGAAGCGGCGAAGCTTTGAGGGATGACTGAAGGGCTAAGCTTTGAAGCAATGGAGCCACGGTGGCAAAGCCGCATTCTGGTCACGCGTTCGGAGCATCAGGCTTCGGAGCTTGCGGAGCGATTGCGCGAGTTCGGTCTGGAGCCGCTGCTGATACCGGTGATCGGGATTGCTGACCCGATCTCATTCAAGATGCTGGATGACGCGATTGCATCGATGGAGAGCTTTGACTGGATTGTCTTCACCAGCGCAAATGCTGTGGAGGCGGCGCAGCGACGAGGATTTTCGCAGAGCGCAGGAAGGAAGGTTGCAGCGATCGGTCGAGCGACAGCGCACGCGCTCGAAACAATTGGGATTGCCGCCGATGTTGTTCCTCAGGAGGCTGTGGCGGAGGCGCTGGCGAAAGAGTTGGTTGCGCACGCACGTCAGGGCGATGGGAAGGCAACGCGGTTTTTGCTGGTGCGGGCGGAAGAGGCGCGCGATCTTCTGCCGGAGACGCTGCGCGCTGCCGGAGGCGACGTCACGATTGCGCCGGCCTACCGGAATGTGATTCCAAGCGGATCAGTGGAAGCGATTCGTCAGGCGTTCTCAAGGCCGGAGACTGCGCCGGACGCGATTACGTTCACGAGCTCGTCCAGTGCGCGCAACCTGCTCGCACTGTGTGACGCGGCGGGCGTGAAGCTGCCGGAAAGAGCTCTGCGGGTTTCTATCGGACCGATTACATCTGGGACGATGCGTGAGCTGGGATATCCGCCGGATGCCCAGGCGCCGGAGGCTTCGATCCTGTCGCTCGCCGAAACAGTGGCTCGTGCGCTGAAGGACCGCGACAGGCCGTGAGCTGGCGTCAGCGGGCGATGATCCGAGCAAGCGGAACAAGAATCAGCGGCGTTGTCAGGACAAGATCGGCGAGCGCGCGCAGATGGACCGGCTGCAGCCGGCGTCGCGGGATGTGCAGCAACAGCAGCAACGTGGTGCTGGTGAAGACGCAGGCTGTGAGCACAAGCGTGCCGTGGCGAACGCTCACGGCACCTACGAGAAATTGTGCGGCGACGAGCCAGCCAAGCGACAGAAGCGCGACGGAAGATGTAAGGGCGATGAGATGGCGCGTTGCCCAACGCGTGCTCCAGTGGGCGTGCGGGCGATCGCCGGGATGCTCCCACGCGTAGAGAAAGAGGCAGTTGAGCGAGCAGGTGGCGGCGAAAAGGAGCGCAACGGGCAGGAGATCGAGCCGAAGTTGCGGAAGCCGCGCGATGGTGGGGATGAAGACCGCGGCGGGAAAGAAGATGCCGACGGCAAGTTCTTTGGGCAGGCGATGCGTGCCATCGCCGGGCAGCGGCCGCGCGTGAATCAGAAGAAACCAGGCGCACAGCAATGCAGCGAGAAGGCCGAAGAGATGGATCGCGGGCGTAGAGGCGGACCGCAGGAGCGCGGCGAGACCAAAGGCGCTGAGCGTGATTCCGATGAGGAACGCGCGGCGATGGCGCTGGTGGAAGCGATGCCGTTCCTCGAGCTCCGGTGGTGGGTGGCCGCCGGGCAGCGGACGCGCATCGAGCAGGCGGTCGGAGGCGTAGAGCATCCAGACGGCAACAAACATGGCTGCTGGAGCGGTCCACGGCAGCCTGAGTCCGGCGGCGGACGCGACCGCCCATGTCCAGACGGCGGCGACGGAAGGAGCATCGAGCGATAACAGGTGCCAAAGAGCGAGCGGAGTGTGCGGGACCTTCGCGGGCGACGGCTGACGGGAGACAAGACTGAGGGAAGGTTGAACGCCTGCATCCGAGGAGAATGAGATGGCCCGCGGCGATTGCTTTTGCTCGCCATGAGGTTGGTTATGAGGGCTCATCCGCATCCTCTGCGCTGTCCCTCGCACCCGGGGAAAGCGGAAGAAGGAACTTGGGCACCTCGCTTACGGTACCGTCGTTGGTCCGTTCCCGCTCCTCGTTTTCGGGCAGTCCGGCAGAGATGTGAGGCGTGCCATCGGATCCGCCCGGCCGGGTGGCGTGCGCTCCTGTCGCCCAGAAGCCCGGATCGATATCGGCGAAGATGTTGTCGCGCTCCTCGATGGCGGCGAGACGCGACTCCTGCTCGGGTGAGAGCGAGCCTCCATCGCGGAGCACATTCCACACGGCGAGAAGATCTTCGAATTGATCGCGGTGCGTGTTGAAGCGAAGCTCGGCGTAGTCTCGCGCGGCGCCGGTGGTGATGAGGAACTGCCAGTCCGAGGACTCAAGCAGCAGAAGCTCGCGGCAGAGCTGTTTGACGATGCGTTCGCCGAGGCCACCGTCGCGCCAAGCCGAAGAGCTGCAAATCTCGCGGCAGGTGAGTTCGGCGGCGTAGAGATAGGCGTAGGTCCAGGAGGTCTCGTTGTTCATCCAGACCTGATTGTTGCCTTCTGCGCCCCAGGAGCCTTCATGCAGCGCGAGGAAGCCGCCGCGTGGATAGCTGTCGAGATACGCAGAGCCGGTGGTGAGCGCGATGCCGGTGTCGTAGTCGTGCAGGATGCGCGCAACCGTTTCCAGCCATTGCACGCCTTCAAACCACCAATGCCCGAAGAGCTCCGCGTCAAACGGCGAGCAGAGCACGGGAGGAACGGTCTCGTTGAAGCCCGCCGAGAGCACCTTGTAGACGAGATCCACGAAGTGGGAGGCGTGCTCGCGGATTCGCGCGGCGGCGGCGAGCGGAAGATAGGGCTGCTTGTCGCCCATGTCGACGCCCGGACCGGTGACCCGCCAGTAGCGGTGGCCGCCGGGCCAGCGCTTCTTGTGGAAGTCAAGATAGTTTTCGTCGCCGGGATAGCCGGTGTCGCCGGACCACACCTGTAGACCGGTGCGCGGATCGCGCGGAAAGATGGTGACGGCCGCACTCTTTGAGTAAGCGCCTTCGACGTAGAACGGATGGTAGAGGCGGCGATCATCGGGCGGATGGAAGTCATGGGACGATCGCTTTTCAGAGCGCTGCAGGAATTCGTAGGGCGAGTGGATGCGGGCGGACTCCTGCACGAGATGCGTATCGACAAAGAAGAACTCCAGTGACGACTCGCTGAGCGCCTGCTCAACGCCGATGCGGGGGAAGCTGGCAGGCTCGGTCATGCCGTCGGGCGTGACCGGATAGGACCAGAGTCCTGCCGGCCGGTAGCCGCACTCCGGCGCCCAGATGCCGCGCGGGCGGCGGCCGATATGCTTTTCGTGAGTGGCGATGGCGACGCGAATCTGTGCGCGCAGGCTTTCGTCTGTGCCGAGCAGCGGCATATAACCGTGCGTCGCGGCGCAGGTAATGATCTCGATTGTCCCCCGCTCCTCCAAGCTGCGGAAGCCGGCGACGATGTCACCGTTGAGCGCCTGGAACTGCGCGAGATCGTCCGCGAAAAAACTCTGCCAGAAGCGCGCGGTCTCGGCGTAGATGTTCTCGCCGATGGACAGAAAGAAGGCCTCATCCTCGCGCGCGGCGAGGATCTTGCGCTCGAGATACTTGGGGAACTCCGCGCGGAAGACTGGGTGCGCGAGCTGCTCGAGCAGAACCGGCGAGAGATTCAGATTGCAGTGCAGTGCGATGTTGTCGTTATGCAGGCGCTCAAAGACGCGCAGCAGCGGAAGGTACGTCTCGGCGGAGGCTTCGTGCAGCCATTCGATGCCATGCGGCCAGCTCCCGTGGTTCACCACGTAGGGTAGGTGGGCGTGCAGAGTCAGCGTGAGAAACCCGCGTGGTTTGGAGGGCGGCTGCGTCACAGAATCCGTCTCAACTACTGTCTTTAGGGGCACCAGGGAAGAACAGGCGCGCAGATCGCGGAGCGGAATGGCTCCGGGAGGCCAGTGTACTACCGCGGGTGAACGTCCGGCCACCGCGCACGGGGTCTTGCACTCTGCGCGGATGTCGAAGATTCTGTTTGCGTAGAAAAGAGGCTGTGGCTGCACGGCGGGAGGCGCTTATGCTACCCTCCTTGGACACCGGCAAGCCTGCGGAGAACGCAACCGAAGGTTACCCGGAGAGCATCTACCCGCATGGACGGGTTCCTTTTTACGAGGCCCTGAACCACAGATTGAGGCACCACAGGTTTGCGGCCCGAAGTGACAACTCTTCGAAGAGTGTTTTCGAAGGGAGCCCAAAACGAAGGATCACCGTTGAGGAGAAGCTGATATGGCGGACAATAGCAGCGCAGGTGGGTTTGGTTGGTTTCTGGCAGGACTCGGTATCGGCGCCCTGGTCGGTGTGTTGTATGCGCCGAAGTCGGGTAAAGAGACGCGGGACGATCTTGTGGCCGGCGCACTGGAAGCGCGCGACAAGGCCAACAAGTTGTACGCGCAGGGTAAGGAACAGGCGAATCAATACGTTCAGCAAAGCCGCGATGCGGTGACCCAGTATGTCGACAAAGGCAAGGAGTATTACGACAAGGGACGCACGCAGTGGTCGCAGTACGTCGACAAGGGCAAGGACCTGATCCAGACGCAGACGGATGCTGTCTCCGCAGCGGTGGACGCCGGCAAACAGGCTTACGCGCAGAAGACGTCGGAGACGCCGCAGGCGTAAGAGGCTCTTCGACAACGCAAGGGCCGGTTCGTGCGACCGGCCTTTTTGTTTGGCGCCCGCCGCTCTCCGCAGCTGTTGCGGCGGCTGAAGACAAGCATCACAATGGACGTATCGAAAAGGTGAGTCAAGAGGGGATGGAAGAGGTGACGGATGCAATCCATTAGCTGCCTGGCGCTGGCGCTGTTGCAGGATGATGCAGGAGCACTGCAACACGATCTCCATCTCATCATGATTTTCATGATGGTCATCATGATTGCCGTGGTGCTCGGCTTCCTGGGAATCGCGGTGGGAGGCCTGATGGGTCTGAAGCTCTTCCGCAAGCTGGAGGAGATGGCCGAGGGGGCGGACGCGAAGGTGTCGCCTGTGCTGGTGAAGACGCATGCTCTGATTGAGGAACTGGGGCCGAAGGTCACGACCATCACCAAGAATGTGGAGCAGATCAGCTACACGGTGCGCGGCAAGGTGGATGAGTTTGCGGCGACGGCGGATGAGATCAACCGCACCGTGAAGGACGCGAACAAGCGCACCCAGGCGCAGGTTGTGCGCGTGGACGGCATTGTGAATGAGGCGATGCAGACGGCGCAGCAAGTGTCACGCACTGTGCAGGAAGGCGTGCGCAAACCTGTACTGCAAATCGCCGGCATCGTGGCGGCGGTGAAGAAGGGAATTGAAACCTGGGTGGAGCGGTCGCCCTTCAAGCGCAATGTGCGGGAGGCTGAAGAAACGTACCCTCCGTATGATGCGCCGCGGCGATACACGACAACAACAACGGAATACACGACGACGACCGAGTCGAAGCGGACGACGCCTTACGGCTAGATCATTTCTCCTGAAGAAATGCTTAGAAGATCCAGCCGCCGCCGGCGACCTCGTCCTCCTGATAGAAGACCGCGGACTGTCCGGGCGTGATGGCGCGCTGTGGTTCATCGAAGATTGCTTCAATGGTGTCTTCGCCAATGACGCGCAGTGTTGCGGGCGTGGGCTCGTGCCGGTGGCGGATCTTGATGCTCACGCGGACGGGCTCGTCGGGCTCGGCAATTGAAACCCAGTTGAGGCGATTGGCGCGAAGGGTGCGTGAGTAGAGATCGGTGTCGGGGCCGACCTCGACGCGATGCGAGTCGGGGTGGATCTTGAGGACATATAGCGGGTCAGGCGAGCTAAGCCCGAGGCCCTTGCGCTGGCCGACGGTGAAAGTGTGAATGCCGTCGTGGTGGCCCAGTACTTCGCCCGTGCCGGCGGCGACGAGCTCGCCGGAGGAGTCAGGAAGATCGCGGCCCTGCTCGTCGAGATAGGCCTTCAGAAACTGCGAATAGCTGCCGCCGGGGATGAAGCAGATCTCCTGCGAGTCAGGCTTGGCGGCCAGCGCGAGGCCGGCGTCGGCGGCCATCTCGCGCACCGCGGGCTTGTGCAGATCGCCGAGCGGAAAGAGTGTGCGCGCGAGCTGCTCCTGTGTGAGGCCGAAGAGAAAGTACGTCTGGTCCTTGCTGTGGTCAGCCGGACGTGACAGCACCCAGCGCTGCCGGGTGGGGTCGAAACGGTTGCGCGCGTAGTGGCCGGTAGCGATCTTCTCCGCGCCGATTTGGCGCGCGGTGGCGAGAAGTTGATCGAACTTGAGATGGTTGTTGCAGAGGGTGCAGGGGATGGGCGTGCGGCCGGCGAGGTACTCGGCGACGAACGGGCGGACGACCTCGTCCTCGAAGCGGTCCTGGGCGTTGACCAGGTAATAGGGGATTCCCAGATGCTCGGCGACCCGGCGCGCGTCATAGACATCGTCAATCGAACAGCAGCGGCCTTGCACTTCCTTGGGCATGCCCTCACGGCCGGCGAGGCGGCGCTGGTTCCAGAGCTGCAGGGTGAGGCCGATGACGGGGTGTCCTTGGGCGTGCAGCATCGCGGCCACGGTCGAGGAGTCGACGCCGCCGGACATGGCAATCGCTATGGTCTCGTTCTGCTGCATCCTGTCCAACTCTCTATGATAGCTGTTCGGCGATAGCTGTCCGGTGTGCCGGGCGCCGAAAAGAGGACGCACCTGTAACTGTGTAGACTCAAAGAGTTGGGAGCGATGGTGGAGCGATCCAGGGACACACACAGTGGAGCGCTGAGCGGACGGTGGGCCCTGCCGTTTCTTGGGGTGGCGTGCGCCGTCGGCGTCGCATCCCTGTATTACAACCAGCCACTCCTGTCGGTCATGGGCGCGAGCCTCGGTGTGGACGCGCGGCACATCGGCTTCGTCGCCGTGGTCACGCAGATCGGCTATGCCGCCGGCCTGTTGTTCTTCGTTCCGCTGGGCGATGTTGCCGAGCGCCGTACGCTCATGCTGCGCATGTACGCCGGTGTTTCCGTCGCGCTTGTGCTCGCGGCCTTCGCGCAGAATCTTACGTGGCTCATCGTCGCCAGCGTCCTGATCGGGCTCATGGCGTCGGTGACACACGTGGCGCTGCCGATCGCGCCCGACCTCGCGCCGCACGAACGAAGAGGCCAGGCGATTGGCACGGTGATGACCGGGCTTCTGCTGGGCATTCTTCTGGCTCGCACCTTTGCCGGCTGGCTCAGCCGCTTGAACGGGTGGCGCACGGTGTTTCTGGTGGCGGCGGTGATGAACGCAGCGTTCCTTCCGTTCATCTATCGCGCGATGCCGAAGATGCGGCCCCGCGAATCGCTGACCTACACGGAAACGATGCGCTCGCTGTGGACGCTGTTTCGCTGCGAGCCTCTGCTGCGTGAGGCCGGCGTGATGGGCGGGCTGGTGTTCGCGTCGTTCAGCTGCTTCTGGACAACGCTTGCGTTCCTGCTGGAAGCGCACTACCGCATGGGTCCCGGAGTCGCGGGAACGTTCGGCGTTGTGGGAGCGGCTGGAGCTCTGACCGCTCCGCTGGCTGGGCGAATGTCGGACAGACGCGGGACGCGCTACGTTGTCACCACCGCCGGTGCTGTGCTGACGTGTTCCTACGCATGGCTGTGGCTTTCCGAGTGGGCGCATACGTCGGTCGCGATGCATATGCTCGGCTTGGTCGTTGGGGTGGTCGTGCTCGACGTGGGCGCTCAGATGATGCAAGTGGCGAACCAGACACGGATCTTCGGACTGGGCGCGCAGGCTCGCAGCCGGCTGAACACTATCTACATGACGATGTACTTCGGCGGGGGAGCGCTTGGTTCGGCCCTGGCGACGCTGGCATGGGCGCGCTGGCAGTGGGATGGGGTCTGCGGACTGGCGTTGTTGTTTATTGCGGCGGCGGGCGTCCGGCACGTGACGGGATACAGCAAGCGGCATCCGCAACCCGCGGTGCACATGCCACCCAGCGAGGGCGAACCCGCGTTGTGATGGCAGGCGAGGCAGGGATCGAACCTGCAACCCCGGACTTAGAAGGTCCGTGCTCTATCCAATTGAGCTACTCGCCCGTATCCGCGAAACCGAAGGGCCGCCGGAGAGGAAGCCGTTGAGGGAAACCGCACGATCCAGAGAAATGTGCAATTTCCACATTGATTCGCTACATGCAAATGAATGTTCCACGCGGAACATCGCTGTTCCATGAGGCAAACGGCTACACGTCGATTGTAGCGGAGGTGCGATTGACCTCGAACTCCCGGCTGCGCAGAAGCTCGACGACATCTTCCAGCGCACGTCCCCAGCGATTGCTCGCTGTCTCCGCGTCGGAACCGAGCGACGTAACGTACAGCGTGGTCGCGAATCCTTCGAGCGTGGCGCCGAGGTCGACCATTGCCGGGCGCAACACGCACTGCAGCATCGACTCCGGATGGGGAAGCTTGGCCGCGCGACGCACCAAACGATCCAGCCTGTCCTGCTGCTGATGCGCTGAGGCGAAGATGGCGCGTTCCCGCCACAGGATGTCGATGTAGCCGGTAAACGCGAAAGCGGCTTCCTCCTCGTCGAGCATGAGCTCGCGCCGGATCGCTTCGAGCTCCTGGGCGCTGTCGCGCGCTGAGAGCGGCCAGGCATCGCATTTTGCGGTGAGAAACGGAGAACGGTTGGCGTTCAGAGCCCGGATGGCGCGACCGAGATCGGGATAACGCTCGGCTTCCGGAATGTCCGCGATCGCATAGGGCTCTTCGCGGAGATTGATGAAGCGCACGCTGTCCTTCGCGACCGATGGAGCGTCGGAACGCGAGCCGGGCCCAAGCTCAGGCGGAGAGTCAGACCAGGGGACAACCAGCATCGGTGCATCAGCACCACACTCTGCGGTCCATTCTGCGTGCATGTCGCTTCAGGATACAGCTTTCGCAGTAACGCCGGACGGGAGGGCATCGCTCTGGATTCCTTTCAGATGAGCCATGACGAAAGACAGAGCGATCTGCTCGGCCCAATAACCGTCGTCGCCGAGGGAGGATTGGGGCGCCGCGAGAAAGGCACAGTGGCCGCCGTGAGCGGTTTCGAGAAGCGTGATGTTCGGGTTGGCAGCAATGACCGCACGAGTCTCAGCGGTGAAGCGAATGAAGGGATCGTCGCAGGCGTGAATCAGCAGCGTGGGCACTCGAATGCGATCGAGCACACGCGCGGAAGCGGCGCGCTCGTAATAATCGTCGGCGGATCGAAAACCGGAGTAGAGCGCGGTGATCTTATTGTCGAATTCACGCAGCGATCCTATTCCCGTTGCCATTTGCGGGTCGAAGGCGCGCGGAAACAACATGGCCTTGCGGCGGAATCGCTTGAGCAGGGCGCGAAGAAATCGACGTTCATAGAGGCGATTCTGCATCTCGTGCAGTGCGTCGGCGGAGGGACCGAGATCGACGACCGGAGACACGCCGACGACGCTGGACAGCTGCGGCGGAGCGGCGGCGCCTAGCTCGCCGGCGAGCTTGAGGACAAGGTTGCCGCCCATTGAATAACCGATGAGTGAGATGGATTCGAAATGCTCGCGTTCGAGAAAGTGCTGCATGACGCGCTGCACATCGCCGGAAAGGCCGGAGTGGTAGAGCGTGGGCGTGAGCTTTGCGGGGTCATATTTTGCGCCGCCGCAGTTGCGCATGTTCATGCGGATGACGTTGAAGCCGGCCTTCCAAAACTTGTTGGCGTTGCCGACGACGTATTGTGACTGCGATGAGCCTTCGAGCCCGTGCAGAATCACGACTGCAGGGCGCTTTGCGCGGATGGACGCGGGCTGCCAGTGACATTCGCAAAGGACCTGGCTGGCAATCTGTGTGCCGCGCGCCGGCGAGACTTCGACGAGTTCCGCGACGGGTGCGGGAAGGTCGTTCCTGCGCGGGAGAAAGTTGCCGGCGATGGTTTGCAGGTGACCGTTCGAAAGCCAGCGTCGCGGGTGGAATGATCGAAACCTATCGGGGCCGTTGCTGCCATTGTTGCTCATCCGCGCTCGCCTCGTGCCGGAGAAGGTGCGAGTTCGGCGGCTCGTTGCTGAAGGCGGGCGGCGTTGAGCGCTCCGGTGGGTTCGTCCTCATGCTTCATGAAGACGTAAACTTCGCCGTCGTGCGCCATAGCAACGAAACGCTCTGCGAATGCGTCGAGCTCTGCTTCGGTGTAGCCGCCGGAGCGACGGAGACGGTAGCAGCGATGCGATGCGGTCCGCACGTCTGGACTTTGGAGATCGTCGCTTTCGGCGACGCAGAGCGCCGCGTTGTGGGCGCGGAGAACAGAATAGATGTCATCGCTGAACCAGCTCCTGTGGCGGAACTCGAACGCGAGCTGCGCGCGAGCGTGTTGAAACGGCGCAAGATCGAGAAAGCTCGCTAGCAGATCGCGATTGGCCTGAAAGTTTGGAGGAAGCTGAAAGAGCAGTGGGCCGAGATTGCCGGCGCGCGTGGCTGCGATGGAGTTGAGAAAGGCGGTGATAAGCGGCTCGCAGTCGCGCAGGCGCGCGAAGTGCGTGATGCGTTGCGGAGCTTTAAAGCTGAAACGAAAGCCTGCGGGAACGCTGGCCATCCAATTTTCGATTTGCGACGCCGTCGGAAGTGCGCGGAAGGTGTAGTTGACTTCGACGGCTGTCAATTGCGAAGCGTAATAGGAGAGGAAGGAGCGAGCGGGAACGCCGGGCGGATAGAACGCGGGCTTCCATGTGGGATAGGACCATCCCGAGGTGCCGATGAAAAGGTTTGGTGCGGAGGGTGGAGGAGAGATTGTTTCGGGAGGTTGAGCGGCACGCGGCAAGGCTGATCTCACAGGGAGCGCAAGCAGAATTGCGCGAAGGATAAGCGCAGCGGCTGATGAGATAACTCTGTGGAAGTGGAAGATTTTGGGGCGGCTAGTGGGGTTCGAACCCACGACATCCGCTGCCACAGAGCGGCGTTCTGCCACTGAACTATAGCCGCCGTACCATTGTCGATTGTAGCATCCAATTCACGAAGAACGAAGGAGGTTGGGCGAGCGATGGCGACAAAGACCGGATATGGTGAGGTGCTGCCGCCGGGCGTGGTGGACGCGGGCCATCTGAGGCCGCGTTTTCGCGCCGCCGGCGGCGCCTTCCGGAACGAGAACCTGGATCTGCTCTCACGTCTACTGGACACGTGGTTTCGCGTGCCGGGGACGTCGATCCGTTTCGGACTTGATGGCATTGTGGGATTCGTTCCGGGGATCGGCGACTTTTTGGCCGGGCTGGCGAGCTGCATCATTGTGCTCGCGGCGTTCTTTCGCGGCGTTCCGATGATCACCATCGCAAGGATGGTGACAAACCTTGCGATTGAAGTTGGGATTGGCGCGATACCGTTTGCGGGAAACCTCTTCGACATTGCATGGCGCGCAAACCGGCGCAATTATCATCTGCTGGAGCGCAGCCTCGCGGTCGGCCGCCGCGACACGTGGAAGGATTGGATGTTCATGCTGTTGCTGGGGCTCGGGCTGATGGTGATGGCGATGCTTCCGTTCTTTCTGCTGTTGTGGATCGGGGGCGCACTGCTGCATCACGCAGGCGCGCCGGGATGGCGCTGACGCCAACGCGCTATCGCGTTGGTGTAAGGCGGTATGGGAAAATGAATCAGTCGGGGCGTAGCGCAGTCTGGTAGCGCATCTGCTTTGGGAGCAGAGGGTCGGGGGTTCGAATCCCTCCGCCCCGACCAATAAAATCAATAATTTACGCTTTTTGAGCGACCTGCTCATGCAACTGATGTCGCTCCATGCAACTAAAATCGCGCTCTTATTGTTCCCTCATGTGCTCGTCCCCTCCGAAAACGCCCATTCTCAAGGCGATTTGAAGAGCGACCCTTGTCTAATGAGCAGAGGGTCGGCGAATCGCATGCTGCTCAAACGTGAGCGTTCTCCCAACACTGCTTCAGTGCATCCAACAGAGCGGGCATTTCAGATTGAATATCCCGCAAACTAACATTTTTCCCGACATGTCCTGCCAAGTGTCTTTTGAGGCCGTTCTTCTTACCTAGCTCCTCAACTTCGGCAGGAGTCTTCTTGTACGGGGATGGATAGTATTCTTCGAGGCTTTGGGTGGGAAGAACATGTAGCTGCCCGTTAGCTACGAGTGTCTTATACGAATTCTTGAAGCGATCGAAATCGGACATTTTGCCTGGATGAGGATGGTCGCAAAGAATTACCAACCGATCTTTGTAGATCGGATTCAGCGCAAGTGGAGCATAGACCGCATTGATCCCGTCCATCGATTTACGCTGCTTTTCGAAATCGCCTTCTGAGAAAATTATCTGGATCGGCGGCTTATCTGCGTAAAAGCGATCGATGATCGATTGTACAAAGATCTGATCGCTTTTACCCTCGACAATTAGGAAGTTACGAGGTAACAACAAGTCCGCGGGGCTTCCGCCCAACAGATCATAGATAACAGCGGGTTTGACAGTCTCAGTAACCGGATTGATCGACGACTTGCGATCCCACTTTTCTACGGAAAAGACAGTCTGCTCTCGAGACTCATCTGCCACAAGAACAGAAGAGTGAGTGTTGATAAAGACCTGATCTCCCGCGCTGGCAATATCCCTCAACGCAGCCTTGAGATGGCGCTGGGCTGTGGGATGCAAGTGCAGTTCGGCCTCATCGATCAAGAACAAGAATCGTTTGCCACTAGCTTCTCCCTTCCGACGGAAGTCCGCATACGTCTGCAAAATCGCGAGCATCAAAGCTCGTTGCATACCGTCCCCCTTTTCCGCGGCACTCGTGAGGATCCCGTCGTCGATCTCTGTGGTACAGCCTTTCAATAGATCTTCAAAAGCTGGCTCAGTTATCTGAAACTTGACAATTGTGCAGTCGGGGAACTGCTTCGTGATATATGCCGTCACCTGGGAGCCAATCTTGTCCAACTCGATACGGACATCAGATTCAGGAGCCGTGAATAGTTCATCGAATTTCTGACGAAAGTCCTTGTAGGGTTTGCTGTGCTCCAACAGCGCCATGAGTACACCTGAAAGCATCGTCCCTATAGGAGAAGTTTTACTGTACTTCGTCACGTCGCTCAGATGAGTGCTCGAATCGACATATTCGAGTAAAGGCAAAAGGTCGTTGAACGCGGAATCGAAGCCGGTTGGGTTTCTCTCCAGCCACACTTTCGCAATCGGATCGAATATCTTTCGAGTGCGATTGTCAGGCGTGGCACGCTTGGCCCGGATAGAGTCTTCGGTTCCGATTAGCTTTTCTATTGAGGCCCTGTTTTTGTCATTCTTCATGAGAGCTAGAGCCGTCTGAACTCCGACAAATTCGATCTCTACAGACACTTCGGCATCGCCGGTCCGGCCAAATCTAAGCGCACTGATGTCCCCTTGATTTGTATAGAACCAGTTCAAGGCTTCAAATAGGTTTGTCTTCCCATGATTATTCTGGCCGACAAAGACATTGAATTCTGACGGAGAAATTTCAGCATGATGTATAGAGCAAAAGTTGTCGATCACAACTCGATTGATGCGCATTGATCTAGTTAGGCCTCTTGCTTTTGTAGCAACAAGGTATCTGCGGCATGCCTAGTTAGCAAGAACTTTGTAAGGCATGATGGTGCCACATCCAGGTCTTGCCTAGGTTTCAAGGCGCAATTACCGATGTCGACCCATTACGTCTTCATCTGCCGGCTAGCAAATCTTCGGTCAGTCGCAACAATTCGGAAGGTTCCAGGCCGAGAGAGCTTGCGAGCTTGCGAATCGTACCCAAACAGGGTTCTTTGGCCCCACGTTCGATTTCAGAGACGTAGGTGCGGTTTGAGCCACTTCTGAACGCCAGCTCCTCCTGCGAGATTCCAACCTTCGCCCTAAGCTGAGAGACCGCGCGGCCGAACGCCACCGCGGCGGAATCCTGGCCTAGCCCCGTTGTCCTTTTCGTTCCGCGCACCACGGAAGCGATTGTTCGATATGCACGCTATAGACACCACACGCTATAGCGTGCAAAATGCTTTCCAGGAGGCTGCTTGTTCTGTTCTGGATGCGGAAGGAGGCTTGAGGACTTCGCGAGATTCTGTCCGATGTGCGGGACGATGAAGCAGGAAGGGGAGGGGCTGATGAGTTGCAATGAGGTGGCTGCACTCATGAGCGTCCACCCATCCTGGGTGAGGAACCACTCAACGAGAATCGAACCCCTTTTGCCTTCGATCAAACTGGGGTCGACTCGCCACGCGAAGCGAGTCTATCGCCGGTCCGAGATTATGAAGTTCATCGAGGAGCGGGCACGTCTCAGCAGAACACCTGATGAGGGCATTGCTAGAAATCGACTATGAAGCTGGCAGCCCCTCTGCTCCGAAGAAGCATCGTTTGATTCGCCCACTTGGGAACAACAAGGGAACAATAAGGAGAAATGCAGTGCAATCCATGCCGCGCAAACAGCTCAAAACCCCAGTAAAACGTGCTTGTGCGTGATAATTTGGTGTTTTGGGAGCAGAGGGTCGGGGGTTCGAATCCCTCCGCCCCGACCATCAAAAAAGTTCAGATGCTGGTGGATGCACGCGGCGCGGTTGGCTTCGTGGAACCCGCATTGCGGGTGAGGATGAGCTCGTCCGCAGATGTCACCGACGAGCCACGAAGATTGACGACCCGTTGATCGCGTTTGTCTTCTTGTGATTGGCGAGCGTACGTGTGGCGGAAGGTCGATCGGCAGCGATTCATGAACGGGACAAAAAAGAGCGGCGAGGATGAGTCGCCGCTCTAAAGAGAGGAGAAGAGAGGGAGCCCGGTTGAGGATCAGAAGATGATTTTGGCGACGAATTGAGTGTTGAACGGTTCGCCGGCGCCGATGCCAGGGGCACCGTTGTAGTCGCCGATGGTGTCGTAGAGTGTGGCGCTGCCGCCGACGGAGGCCGAGGGCGGAGCGTAGTTGATGCGGTTGAAGAGGTTGAACATCTCGGCCCGCAATTGCAGCGTGACGCGTTCGACGATCTTCGTGTTTTTGAAGACCGATAGATCGACGTCGCTGTAGCCGGGCGCATAGAGCGAGTTGCGGCGCACGGTTCCGAAGGAGCCGAGTGGGGCGTCGGTGAAGGCGGTGAGATCGATCCAGTTGGCGCCGGGGTGTTGGCCCTGGTAGCCGACGCGGGGGTTGCCGATCTGAACGGCGCGATCGGTGCCTTCGTTGGTGCCGGAGATGTCGCCGCCGGCGTAGACGGTGAAGGGTTGGCCACCGTGGAAGGTGAGCAGCGAGTTGAGCTCCCATCCGTTGGTGAGGGCTCTCAGGTGCGCGGAGCCCGGCAGGGCGTAGCTGAGGAAGCTGGCCAAGGTGTTGCGGGTGTCGAAGTCAGAGTTGCCGTAGTCGCCCATGAAGTTGAGGCTGTTCTGCGGAAGAGCGCCACGGTAAGCGGTGACCTCGTCGAGCGCGTGCGACCAAGTGTAGACGGTGGAACTGGAGAAATGATGCCAGCCGGAGAAACGCAGCGTTGCCTGCAGCGCGTTGTAGTTGGAGGTGCCGATGCTTTCGACTTGGTTGATATTGCCGTACTGCGGATAGAGAGAGAAGTAAGGACGTGTGACCTGGCGCTGAACATCTGTCTCGTAAGTGCCAGGGAGAGCCTGGTTGATGTCGAGCAGTGAGAGCAGGTGACGGCCTTCCGAGCCAACGTAACCGAGCTGCGCGACGATGGAAGGGGAGAGCGTGCGTTCAACCTGCAGGTTGTAGTTCTCGTTGTAGGAAGGACGGAAGTTGGGATCGATGGAGAAGACGCCGCAAGGCGAGCTTGAAGAGCAGGGGTAGCTTGTGGTCGAGGGAAAGATGGCGACGTTGGGCTGGATCTGCTGCTGCGCCGCTGCGGTTGCGCCGATGGTATAGACCGGGTCGGGACCGCCTGGATTGCCTTCCACGCCGTTGGGCGCTTGGTTGCCCGGACGGTTGTCGAGGAATGGGTTCAGGTTGGGGGTGTCGGCGTACCACCCGTAGCCAGCGCGGATAACAGTCTTCGAGCCGAGAGCGTAACTCATGCCGAGCCGAGGCGAGATGTTCTTCCAGTACTGCTGGTAGAGGTTGGCGATCTGCGCGCCCTGGAACGCAAGCCCGTTAGTTGCGGTGAGGGCGGGACGGAAGACGGAGATGTCCTGGTAGGGCTCGTGGAGCGGACCTTCGTAGTCATAGCGGACGCCGTAGTTGACGTTGAGTTTGGGCGTGATCTGCCACTGGTCTCCGGCGTTGAGGAACCAGGTATTGACGAAGACCTGGCGCTCGGGATCGCCGATGGCGATGGAGGCGGCAGAGAATCGGCCGGAGAGGAAGTCGGCGAGTGGAGCGATGAAGCCGTCAGGGTAGTAGCAGGTTTGATGTGAGGACGGACCGTTGCGCAGACCTTCGTCTTCGCAATTGTTGTTGATGGTCGAGGCAATGCGCGTTCCGTCGAAGGTAAAGGAGCCCACCGAGTGGCGCTTGTAGAACTCGTCGAGCTGGGCCTGACGGAACTCACCGCCGAAGCGGAACTCATGCTTGCCGAGGACCCAGGAGAGCTGGTCGGTGAGATGGCCGGTGATGTCGTTGCGGCCCTCCGGTGGAGTGAGGCCGACGGGATCGAAGCTGCCACTGGTGACGCTGGTGCCGCCGGCGCCGAGGGTGTTGCCGATCTCTATGTTCGGAGCATTGGAGTAGGGAGCGCCGGTGATGAAGCCGAGCGACTGGACGTCGTAGTCGTTGTCGTAGTCCGAGAAGACCTGATTGAAATAGTTGACGCCGGCGAGGAGCTGGTTAGAGATGGACGTCGTGATCATGCGGTTGTAGACGATGGCGATGTTCTGCACGTGGATCGGCGCGACCTCATAGTAAGAGAGAAGTTGGGAGCCGACGGGAGCGACCTGATTGCCCTGGCCGACGAACCAGTGAACACTGAGTGCGTCCTTGGGCGTGATGTGGTAGTCGACTTTGCCGAGACCATTCCAGCTGTAGCCAAATTCGGGATCGTTGGAGTGGAAGTTGTTCACGACGCCGACAGTGTCCTGCGCGAGAACGCTGGATCCCCAGAGACTGTTGAGGAGATTTTGCATGACGGGAAGGACGGGAACGTTGTTGGCATCGAGCAGAGCGATCGCTTTGTTCTGCCAGCCGACGGAGGGCTCCGTCGCGGTGCCGGATTCTCCGATGACGAAGCGCTGATGCTCAAACGTGAGGAAGCCGAAGAGTTTGTCCTTGATGAATGGAGCACCGAGGGAGAAGCCGGCGTTGTAGTTGCGGACCTTTTGCTTGGTGGGTGAGAAGGGGCTGCCGGCGCCGAAGAGCTCATTGCGATTGAAGTAGTAGACGGTGCCGTGCAACTGGTTGGTGCCGGACTTGAGTGTGAGATTGATGGTGCCGCCGGGGTTGCGTCCGCCTTCGGGGCCGGATTGCGTTTGCGCGGAGAATTCGTCGACGGCGTCAATGGGAAGGATGATACCGGCGATGCCGGAGACGCCACCCTGATTGACGGCGGGGATGTTGTGCCAGAGGTCGTTGTTGTCGACGCCGTCGATCTGCCAGTTCATCTGATTGGCTCGCGTGCCATTGAGCGAGCCGTAGCCGCCGCCGGAGTAGCCGGCGTATCCGGGAGTAAGCGCAATCATCTGGGTGAAGTCGCGGCCGTTGAGCGGGATGTCCGTAACGGTCTTGGCGTCGAGCACCGTCGTCTGGGTGACTGTGGTGGTGTCGAGCGCGACCGAGTTGGCGTTGACCTCGACGGTTTCGGCGGCGCTGGAGACGGCAAGCTTGATGGGCAGGGTGTAGATGGCGCCGGCGGAGACCATGACGTGGTCGACCCTGGTTTTCGCGAAGCCGGCGGCAGAGACAGAGACGGAGTAGTCACCGAGAGGGAGATCCTGGAAGAGGAACTCACCGGAGGATGAGCTGACACCGTTGGTTTTGACGCCGGTGGCGACGTCGGTGGCAACGACTGAAGCGCCGGAGACGGCAGCTCCGGTGGCGTCGGCAACGGAGCCATTGATTCCGCCGCGGAAGGTTTGAGCCTGGGTTGGGAGCATGAAGGCGAGGAGTAGAGGGATGACGAGGAGAAGACGAGTGATTTGAAGTCGAGTGCGCTGCGACTGCATAAAGGCCTCCGAGACAAAACGGGTGCGCGGCCGCTGCGTGGAGCAGCCGGGGCGACGTTTGAGTGTGGGGTCTAATGCGTATGCCGAGGCCTGCCGGTAGTGCGGGACTCTCGGTGAATCAACTACGTTGGGTTGAGTTGAGGGACCTAAATTTCCGGTTTTTGATGAATTGACCAGAAATTACATGCAAACGCGTATGGGCGCAAGCAGGAAGTTTCGGGAAAAACAATTGCAGAGGATGATTGGCGAAAAGAAAAACTCGTCGGGTTTCCTAACATGAACGTGCGTGATGAAGCCTGCTGCTGAATCGCAAGGAGTTATCGCTGATTGAATAGTGGTGGTCGATTGGCACCGATAGAAACTCTCTATCAGTCGCCTTCTACTTTTTAAGACAGTGATTGCCGCACCGTCGGGTAGAGTGGACCTATTCCATAAGCAACGCAACCAACCACTGCCAACACTCAATTCACGCAGATGGCGCCAATGGCGCTGTGTGCTCACAAAGGTGTCGCCTTACTGCGAAAACCGAAAGGGATGGTGTCTTCGAAAATGGGCGTTTCACGGCGCGAGTTTTTGTTGCGTGTAGGACAAGCCGGCGGATACAGTGCTGCATTTCTGGCGATGCAGGGTCTCGGATTTATGCCGGCGAAGGCCGAGCGGATTGAATCGCTCGGCGTCGCTCCGGAAACGGGCAAGGGAACTACCGTGGTCATCCTCGGCGGCGGCATCGCGGGCCTGGTTGCGACGTACGAGCTGCGCGAGCTCGGCTACGATGTCACGCTTCTCGAAGCCCGTCCGCGCCCCGGCGGCCGCAACTGGACAGTGCGCGGCGGCGATACCGTCGAGTTCCTGAACGGTATTACGCAGCAGTGCACGTGGGACAAGGGCAACTACCAGAATGTCGGGCCGGCCCGACTGCCGTCGATTCACGCCCACATGCTTGGATACTGTCGCAAGTTCGGCGTGCCGATGGAGGTGGAGATCAACACCACGCGCTCCAGCCTGCTGGAGAATGACGATGCCAATGGCGGCAAGCCTATTGTGCAGCGCGAGGCGATTAACGACACGCGCGGCCATGTTTCGGAGATGCTTAGCAAATGCATCGCGCAGGGAAATCTGGATACCGAGCTGTCCGCCGATGACAAGCAGCGCATGTTGGACTTTCTGCGGATCTATGGCCCATTGGACGACGCGGGCAAATACATCGGCTCGGATCGCGCCGGCTATGCAGTGCCTCCGGGCGCGGGGAATGACGCGGGCGTGCTCTCAAAGCCGATTGACATGCACACATTGCTGAATGCGGACTTCTGGTCGGGACTGCTGTACGAGGAGACATACGACTGGCAGGCGACCATGATGCAGCCTGTCGGCGGCATGGATCGGATTCCCTATGCGTTCTCGAAGGAGCTGGGCGCGGCGATCAAGTTCGAGTCGCCCGTCACCGAGATTCGCAAGACCGCCAAGGGCGTGCGAATCGGTTACAGCGACAAGGGAACGCCGATGTCGATCGAGGCTGACTTCTGCGTCTGCGCCGTGCCCCTGCAGATGCTGAAGAAGATCCCGAACGATTTCTCCGCGCCGTACCAGAAGGTGGTTGATGAGTGTACTTATGCGCATGCCTACAAGGTCGCGTGGGAGTCGCGGCGCTTTTGGGAGCAGGACTACAACATCTATGGCGGGCTGGAGTTCGTCAGCCAAGGCCTAAGCCCAATATGGTTTCCTTCCGGGAATCTCTTCGCGCAGCGCGGTGTCTTCGTCTCCGGATACGGCGACGCTGGCCAAGCCGGCATCGATGGCAAGCCGCTCCAATACACACTCGATCTCAGCAAGGCCACTGTCGAAAAGCTTCATCCAGGCCACGTTCAGGAGATGGAGAAGCCGATCTGGGTCAACTGGGGCGAGATCAAGTGGAACGAAGGCTCATGGATCTCGAGCTACGGTCCCGGCCAAAGCCGCTTCGGCGGCGCACGGACCACGCGGCAGGGAACGATGTCGGTCAGACCGGGGGGCATGGTGAAGTCTCCGCCGGGATACGAGACGCTGCTTCAGCCCGACGGCCCCATCTACTTCGCGGGCGATCATGTCACCCACATCGTGGGTTGGCAGGAGGGGGCGGCTGTTTCAAGTGTGCGCGTTGTGAAGATGATCAGCGAGAGAGTTAAGCAGGCGCGCCTTGCGCACACCGTTGCCGGCCCAGTTCCCGCTTAATCAGCTCGCAGTTTCCACTCGATGCCGGCGCACCCGGCTATTCCACAAGTTAGGAGCACCGATGAACTCTCTTCCGAAGTTTGCACTCGCCGCCGCACTCGTCACTGTCGCGACTGCAGCTCATCCGCAGGTCAACGTCAAGCATCTGCAGACCGAGAAGTCTCCCATAGCCTCCGGCGTTTGGGCCGGTGACACCCTTTACCTGTCCGGCCAACTCGCCAGCCCGATCGATCCGACGGCTGCAAAGCCCGAGTACGGTGACACCGAGCGGCAGGCGTTCAGCGTCTTAACCAAGATTCAGAAGCTGCTGCAGGAGCAGGGCCTCGGTATGAAGGACGTCGTCAAGATGACAGTCTTCCTCGCCGGCGACCCCAACAAAGGCGGCAAGCTCGACTTTCCGGGACTGCAGGCCAGCTACACCAAGTTCTTCGGCACCAAGGAGCAGCCGAACAAGCCTGCGCGCTCGGCCGTGCAAGTCGCCGCGCTCGCCGCGCCGTGGGCGCTGTTGGAGGTGGAAGTAATCGCCGTCAAAGGCAAGTAAGCCTTCAAATGCAATGGCCCTCCATCGCCGGAGGGCCATGCACTGTTTGCAACGGCTCGTTACGCCATCTGTAGCCCGTCGATTGACTTCGGCACGGCGACGCTGGCAGCGGTCTTGCCCTTGGCGTCCATGACCTGTTTGAAGGCGACCATGAACGCATCCATGTCCTGGGGAGAGCCGACGGTGACGCGGACGTGGTCGGGCCACACCGGCCACACGCGGCCGATGAACACATTCTTCGCGGCCATGGCGTCGATGACCTGCTTGCCGGGTACGCCGACATCGATCATGAAGCAGTTCGACTGTGATCCCGGGACGTACTTGTAGCCGTTCTTGTCCAGAAACGCGAGCGTCTTTTCGCGCGAGTCCGCGATCCACTTCTTGCGCGTCGGCACCAGGCTCGCATCGAGCAGGCTGGAATGCGCGGCGGCGGAGCTTGTAACCGGCATCGGATTCTGCAGAAACGGCTGCAGCTTAGCCAGCAGGTCTGGCCGCCCAATCGCGAAGCCGCACCGAATTCCCGCCATGCCGTAGATCTTGGAGAACGTCCGCAGCACAATGAGATCCTTTCCCGCGGCAACCTGATCCAGCACGTTGGGTGCGCCGCTCAGGTGAATGTAGGCCTCATCCACGAGCAGGATCGCGCCCTTGGGCTTGTTCTCGAGCGCCCACAGCATGTCCTCGCGCGGCGTGATGGTGCCCGTCGGGTTGTTCGGATTACACACATAGATCACGCCCGCATTGGGATCCGCCGCCACCAGCGCTTTCATGTCGTGCGCGTACGTCTTCGGTTCCAGTTCCACCTTCTTGACGGGCGCGCCGGAGAAGCCGGCAGCGTACCACGGCGCCTCATAGGTTGGGTTCGCGGTAACCAGCGCCTTGTCTGGCCCAGTGAACGCGCGCACGGTGTAGTGCAGAGGTTCGCTCGATCCGGCATACACCGCGACGTTCTCTTCCTTCAATCCGTTCTGTGCGGCAAACGTCTTGGCCAACTCCGGCGTCATGCCGTCCAAGTCATAACGCCCGCCCGTCGGCGTGATGGAGGTGATAGCCGCGCGTGCAGATTCGCACGGTCCCAGTGGGTTTTCGTTGGCATTGATCAGCACCGCTCCGGGCGGAAACTCCGGCATCTGCATGCGCCGCGAGGTTTTGCTGGAAGACGTGCTTTGCGCCAGCGCAAAGTGCGCCTCGGTCATTACCGGCATGGTGGCCGCGGCCATCGCGCTCAGTTGGAAAAAGCGGCGGCGTGTCAATTCATTCGCAGTCTGCTTCATGATGCATCTCCTGGATCAGCTGTCAAAGATCAGAACATCGAAGTTACGTCACGGTCCCGCATGCACAACAAACTTTTAACTCGCCTCTCGCTGGGCAGGGAACATCATCAGCGGGGGGTCGGCGACCTTTGGACGCCGCGCGGCCGCCGGCATCAGCTTCCGGCCGAACGCCTCGACGGCACAGTCCTGCACCACGCGGCGGAAGATCGTCATCGCACGCGAATCGTTGTTTCTCATCGCAGAAAGCCCCAGCTGCATTGGCGGAAGAGCTTCGCGGAAAGGCCGCGTGACGACGCCGGGGAATGTGCAGCTCTCCATCAGGCGCGGCGCGAGCGCGATGCCTTCACCCGCTGCAGCATAAGCAAATTGCACCGTGCACGAGTATGGCGACTCAACGATCTTCGGGGAAATTCCGAACGGCGCCAGCATACTGTGCAGGAACGGTTGGTGAAAGCGGCAGTCCTTCATGCGCGAAGCAATGACCGGAATCTCCCGCAGCGCCTCGACAGAGATTTCTGTCTTTGTGGCCAGCGGACTGCGCCGCGAAACCACTGCGACAAAGTGATCTTCATACAGCGGATCAAATCGCAAGCCGCTGATCGGAAGGGCGCCGGACATCAGCAACGCATCCACCTTGCCCTCCTGCATATGCGAGATCATCTGTTCCGTGGTTAACTCGAGCACCTCGAGTTCGAAGTCCGGATATCTGGCGGCCAGCGAATGTAGCACCGAGGGCAACAGCATGAACTGTCCCACCGGCCCACAGCTTACGCGCAGCCGCAGCCGTTTGTGCAGACTGCTCAGGCACTCGTGCGCTGCATGCACCTGGTCCATGATGTTTCGCGCATACTCGCGGAACGCCAATCCCGCATCCGTCAGTCGAACCTGCTGACGGTCACGCACGAACAGTTTCGCACCGAATGTTTCTTCCAGGGACTTGATCTGGAACGAGATCGTTGGCTGGCTCATGTACAGCACACGAGCGGTTCTGCCGTAATTCAGCAGATCGGAGAGCGTCAGGAAACACTGCAGCTGTCGGATCCTGAAGTCCAAGTACGAGCCTCCGGTAACGGGTAGACGACTGCGCGGACGTTGAACAACACAACGAGGGAACCGGGTACTCAATTGTTGGGCAGAGAGAAAACTGCGATGAACACTGCAGATTTGCACGTTGCTCACCGCGCTGTAACGCTAGTCTGGGTGTAATTGGCCCGTTTGTCAACAGCTTTTCGCAACCTCCACATTCCACGCGCGTGGGCGCGCTGGGGAGGCAAACTGCAATCACGCAGAACTAGTCGCCCTCGACCGCAATGTTTCCTATTGCTGCTGCTGTTCGATTCGCTGCAGCTCCAGGATCGGTAATCCGGGCGGCGTTGGCTCAAGTGCACGCTCGACGTGGATCGACCAATCTTCGGGAATTGCGGGCTCCTGATCCAGTGCGGGCGCCTGTTCGTGACCCGTGACCTGTACGGCAACGTGTAACTGACCAGCTCCGCCGCCGCGATAGACCCCGCGGGTGGGCGGAACGTCAGCGTAGTCGCGTCCGAGCGCTGTGCGTATGTGCCCTTCGTGTGCGAGAACGTTATTGGTTGGATCGAAACCCACCCAGCCGAGGTGAGGAAGGAAGGCATCGATCCACGCATGCGTGGCCAGAGGAGTGGAGCGGAGACCATCACTCGGTGCGTGATGGAGATATCCGCTCACATAACGGCAGGGGATGCCTAACTGCCGCACCAAGGCGGTCATGGTGTGAGCAAAATCCTGGCACACCCCCTGTTGCTTTTCGATCGCCTCGTCGATTGGAGAGTCCACCCGGGTGCTGCGCGGCACGTACTCGAAGTACGTATTGAGCCGCTCGTTCAGTTGACGCAGAACGGTGAGGGGATCGTCGCGTCGAACGGCATCCAGTTTCCGGCCGAGTTCAATCACCGCGGGGGTGGGCTGCGTAAATGTGCTGGGCAGCAACATCTCGAGATAGTCACCGTTCGCAACAATCTCATCCAATTCCCTCCACGCCGAGCGATCGAGCTTTTCCGGAATGGCGGCGATCTTCTGCATCTCCACGAGAGACTCAGCGATGATGACCAGCGTTTTGTGCTCGCTGGGAATGTCGAAGTGGTGGATGCCGTTCCCCAGGTAATCGCGATACGCGAAGACTCTGCAGCGAGGACTGACGGAGAGTGCGAAGGTGAGGCATCGTTGCGTGGGGTCGGTTCGCGGGTGCATGCGAGTCTCCATGAGCGTCTCGCACACAGGGCTGTCGTATTCGAAGCGGGTCAGATGCCGAATTGTAAAAAAGCTCATTGTCGGGATCCTTGTGCTACATGGTCAGAGCTGTATCCACCGAATAGCTGATGTACAAGCGATAGATCAGTTCCTGAATCGCACGGCATTGATTCAACATGTTGCGCAGGTACTCCGCCGGATCACCGGCAAGAATCTCTCTGATTTCCATAAAGCTGAGAGAGGCTCGCAGCTTTCCGGCCGCTCTCGTGAGGGCTTCGGCTGCCGCGCGGTGGCTGCCCTGCTCGACACCGGTGAGGGCTTCCACGAGTGCATTGACGGAGTACCAGAGCGTGTGTGGAAACTCGCGGTTCAGAAGCAGAAACTCCAGTATTCGCTCCGGCGTCAGGTCCGCGGTATAGACGGTGCAGTAGGCTTCAAATGAAGTACAACAGCGCAGCAGCCCGATCCATTCGAGGTATTGCGAGTGGTGCTCTAGTGAATCGTCCTCAGCGAAAAGCTCGCGATAATGTGTCTCGAGCAACATCGCGATCTGCGAGGCACGCTCCATGTAGCGGCCGATACGAATGAAGTGCCAGCCTTCACCGTGGGGCATCGTCGTGTCGGTTACGCCCTGGAAGAGATGAATGCCTTCGATGATGGCTTGCGTGGCGTCGGAAAGCATTGGGAAGCGTTCCATATCGGAGAGCGCATGAAACAGCCGGTTCAACTTCTGCCATTGTTCACTGCTGATCTCATCGCGGACCTGGCGTGCGTTCTCGCGCGCAGAAGCGATGCAGGTTGCCACTGAGGCACGATCTGCTGTGTCGAAGATGAGCCGGCGCACGGTCGCGTCAATATCGCCGGGATCTATATTCTGCGGATGGCCGAGAGCGCGCATGACGCGCCGCCAGCGCGATTCTGCATCCATGTGTGAACCTTCCAGCATCAGACTGAGATTCACATCCAGGATGCGTACTGTGTTTTCAGCGCGCTCGAGATACCGCCCCACCCAATACAAGCTGTCTGCGACACGAGAGAGCATCGTTATTGCTCCAGAACCCAGGTATCCTTACTGCCGCCACCTTGCGAGGAGTTCACAACCAGGGAGCCCTTTTGGAGAGCAACTCGAGTCAAGCCGCCGGGGACAATGTTTACCTGATCGCTATAAAGAATGTAGGGCCTGAGATCAATGTGCCTCGGCTCGATGCGATCGCCGATGAGACATGGCGCCCGGGAAAACGACAGTACAGGTTGCGCAATGAAGTTGCGCGGATTGGCGAAGATAGCCGAGCGGAACTGGCGCCTCTGTTCTTCCGTACTTTGCGGACCGACGAGCATCCCATAGCCGCCCGACTCACCCACAGGCTTCACCACCATTTTGTCCAGATTGTCTGCCACATGTTGTCGTTGTTTCGGATCGGTGAGCAGAAAGGTTTCGACGCTGGGCAGCAGAGGATCTTCGCCGAGATAGTAGCGGATGATGGCAGGAACATAGGCGTAGAGCGCCTTATCATCGGCGACGCCACTTCCAAACGCGTTCGCAACCGTTACGTTGCCGGCGCGGTACGCATTCAACAGGCCAGCAACGCCGAGGATGGAGTCGGATCGGAAGGCGAGCGGGTCGCTGAAGTCATCGTCGACCCGCCGATAGATGACGTCGACTCTGCGGAGGCCTGTGGTCGTGCGCATGTACACGATGTTGTCGTGCACCAACAGGTCCCGGCCTTCAACGAGTTCTACTCCCATCTGACGTGCGAGGTAGGTGTGTTCGAAAAATGCCGAGTTGTAAATGCCCGGGGTGAGCAAAACAATGTTGGGCTCAGGACGACCCTCCGGAGCCAAGGAACGGAGCGTGCTCAACAGCACCTGCGGATATTGGTCGATCGGCCGCACACGATATTTGTGGAAGAGGGCAGGCAACGTGCGTTTCATCGCCTTGCGGTTCGTCAACATGTAAGAAACTCCGCTGGGCACGCGAAGGTTATCTTCAAGCACGACGAATTGGCCGTTTTCCAACCTCAGCAGGTCCGTGCCCGTGATGGCGATATAGATATTGCGTGGAACCTGAAGCCCGCGCATCTCACGCCGGAAGTGCCGGCACGTGTAGACAATTTCTCGCGGAACCACCCCCTGGTTCAGAATTTTCGCCTCGTGATAAATGTCGCGCAAGAACAGATTGAGCGCGGTGATACGTTGGGCGAGTCCCTTTTCGAGCTTCTCCCACTCATCGCCCGAGATCAGCCGCGGCATCAGGTCGTACGGGAAGATCTTTTCGGTGCCCTCCTCGCGGCCATAGACGGTAAAAGTGATGCCGTCGGTAAGGAAGGCCACGTCGGCTGAGCGTTTGCGGGCCGCCAGCTCACCCTTTGGAAACTCCAGGAATCTTTTCAGCAATTCGGTGTAGATGGGACGCACCTCTCCGTTTTGCGTGAACATCTCGTCGAACACGCCGTCGAGAAGATAGTCAGGCAGCGCATAGCCATCCAGATTCATGGGGGCAGCAGATCTCATTGGCTAGTGCCGACCTCTTCGGTGATTACGGAGAAATTCGTCAACGCAACCTCGCCGAACGTTGTAGTGATCGCGACATCGGTGGCGTCGCGGCCAGTCGCCATCACGATCCTTCCCACTCTGGGTTGGTTATGACGCGCGTCGAATGTGTACCACTTGCCGCCGATGTAAGCCTCGAACCACGCGCTGAAGTCCATGGGATAGGGTGCGACCGGGACGCCGATGTCGCCAAGGTAGCCCGTGACGTATCGTGCAGGGATGTTGAGTGCGCGGCAAAATGTAATCGCGAGATGTTGAAAATCCCGGCATACGCCTACGCGCTCGGTGAAGACCTCAAGAGCTGTCTTGGTCGGCCGCGCTCGCCTGTAATCGAACGCGACATGATCATGCGTCCAGCTACAAATCGCCTGGACTCGCGACCAGCCGGGTGCAACTTGACCGAAAAAATCATTGGCAGCCGGCGAGAGCAGGTCGACTTCGCAGTAGCGGCTGTTCAATAGATAGGGCAGTACACCGGGCGGAAGCTCGTTTACAGACAGCTCCTGGGCGTCGGGAGCGATCGGGTCAAGTTCGCCGCTGTCGGATGCGACGGTCTCACAAGTGAGGGTGACTGCGCCCGCGGGCGCCTGGAAACGAGCTGCAAGGTTGCCGAAGCTGTCCTCGAAGTGTTGTACCGGCACATCGGGGCTGACAGTGACCAGATCAGGCCGATCCAGATCCTTCTGCCGCGATGGATGCACCCGCAGCAGAGCTATAAATGTGGCGCCGTGAGCAACGTCGAAACGGATATCGTAGCCCAGACGGATCTGCATCGGCGTTTCCTCCGCATCCAGCTCATTTGTGGGACAAATAGCTCGGCGTTCGTCCAGAGTGCGACGACGACTTGATCCGACTGTTATTGTGTATTTACTAACAGCACCTTTCCGCAAGCGCAAGCGCCGACGGAATAATCGTTTGGAGTCGAATGACCTATTGCGTTGGAATGAAGACTCAGCAGGGCCTTGTTCTTGCCTCGGATTCGCGCAGCAACGCGGGACACGACCAGGTGAACACCTGCCGCAAGATGTTCACCTTTGTCATCCCAGGTGAGCGTGCTTTCGTCCTGCTCACCAGCGGGAGCCTCTCGTTATCGCAGTCGATCATCACGCTGATAGGACGGGACTTTGCGGCGGGAACGGGGCTTGCGACTGCCGAGAACTTCTATGATGCAGCTCGGTGCGTGGGGGAATATGTCCGCCATGTTTCAGATATCGACCGCGGTCCGCTGGAGAGAGACAGCTATTCGTTCAACGTGCACGTGCTTGTAGCCGGGCAGATCAAGGGAGATGAGCCGCAGCTGTATCTGGTTTACCCGCAGGGGAATCCGCTTCGTGCGACGCGCGAGACGCCGTTCCTGCAGATCGGCGAATACAAGTATGGCAGGCCGATCCTTGAGAGAGGGCTGGTGTACTCTTCGACGACACTTGAGGGCGCGGCGAAATATGCATTGCTTTCCTTCGACGCCACGATGCGATCCAATGTGAGTGTGGGCCCTCCCATCGAGGTGCTTCTTTACAAAAGAGATTCACTCGATTTCGATCGATACAGATCCTTTGCCGCAGACGATCCGGAGCTGCTCTCGATACATAGGCAGTGGGAACGCTCTCTCAGAAGCGCGGTGGAAGCGCTTCCGGAGATAAAGTTCGACACAGGTCTACCGAGCCCACTTCCGTAAATATTTAAGTGCGCTGCAAGTCTTTGCTTGCGCGCTGTGTCGATTCGTTGCCTTCATCGTTCCACGGGGAGACGAGCCTCAACATCGGCGGCGTGCCTGGCGGTACAGTTATTCTCCGAATACTTTGTCGCGATCAATTAGGAGAACGCGGGCGACAGCCTATAGCTTGCTCACAAAACAGCAAGCCACTATGCATGGCACCCTTCTTCAAGGGAGGGTGTCGTCTGGTGTTTATACATAATGAAGTATTCGCGATGTCCTAAGGCTTCGGGTTTGGTCGGGGCGCCCTGAGCTACTTCGGCCACCAGCTTTGCGAGCGAGCGTGCTGCTTCATCCAGCGTGCACCTGCCATCGAGGACTTCACCAGCATTGAAGTCGATATCCTCGCGCATTCGTTCGTAGGTACGTGAGTTTCCCGTGATCTTGATGAGGGGAGCAATGGGCGATCCAATGACGCTCCCTCTACCGGTCACGAAAAGAACGATCTGCGAGCCTGCAGAGATAAGGTCAACGATACCTTCCGTGTCATTGGGATTGGTGTAGCCGAACTGCATGAACGTCTCGTCGGGCACGGAATCCATCAGCCATAGACCGCTATGAGTCGGCTTCTCCGCGACCTTGATCACTCCTTGAATGGGGCGACTTCCACTTTTGGCAATCGCCCCAAAACTCTTCTCCTCAATCGTCGTCAGGCCTCCGGCGAAGTTTCCTGGCGAAACGGAATATTGCCTCACCGCCTTACAATAGCGCTCTGCCTTGTCATAGGTCTGTTCCAACTGACCCTTGATCTGGTCGTTCGCTCCACGATCGCTGAGCACGCTCCTCAAGCCGATCATTTCCACGACTTCCTCGAAAATTGCTGTGCCACCCTGATCGACAAGCCAATCGTAAAATCGGCCCACGGCGGGATTGCCGGCCAGACCCGATGTGCCGTCTGAGCCTCCACATTCACAGCCCACGACAAGGTCAGACCATGACATGCTTACGCGTGGAACGGTTTGAATCTCCGTCCTAAGCTGCGCAAGGATCTCTTTACCAAAGCGGATGCTCGAGGTGGTGCCGTTCTTCTCTTGAATGAAGAATGACGCAGCCGGTCGACCGGACGCCCGGATGGTCTGTGCAATCCGAGCCGGTTGCGTGTACTCGCATCCAAGTCCTACTGCGAGCACAGCGCCGACATTCGGGTGTCTGCCCAGCGCCAACAGCAACCGGATCGCATATTCATTGTCGTAGCAGCCGGGAAAGCCGATGACATGGGTATCGGGCTCGCCCTGCGCGATGTTGTGTGCGACGAACTCAGCACACTGAACCGTATAGATCACGAGCAGAATGTTTCGGATACCCTTACGGCCATCCGCTCTCAGATAGCCCTGCCATTGCAAATCACGCATAGCGGGTCTCCTTCGGCGCCCCAGAGTCAACGTCCAGATGCGATGACTTTTGGTCGTAGCGGCTCGCGCAATTGTGCAGATGAACCCATTCGCCTGCCTGGATCGGCGCGGTGGCAATCCCAATCGGGACTCCATATTTTATTATCGGCTGGCCGCACGCAATGGAGCAGAGTGCCAGCTTATGTCCTGACTTCACCGATTGCCCTGCCTGCAAGGTTCTTGATGAACCTTCACCGCGATGGAGAACCTCTGCCCCTGCGGCTACGTCGTGCAGGAGGGTTCCAACGTTATCCCTCTCGTGGATCTGGAAGAGAATTCGCACGGTGCTCATAGGATGCCGTACCGATCGAAGACGGCAGAGCTCGTGGAGCCCGCCTCGATTTCCTTCCTTACACGTTTCTCCCCCATCACCTTTTCAAGAGCAGCATCAATCACCTGTTTCTCGAGTTTGCGCGGAATGACTACCACGCCGTCGATATCTCCGAAGATAAGATCGCCGGGTGTAATCAGAACGCCTTCGATCTCAATCGTGCAGCGAAAGGCGGAGACGATGGATCGTACGCCGGCATCCTGCGCGAAGCTGCCGCGGCTGAAGACAGGCCAGTTCTGTTCGATGACTCGCGGCGTATCGCGATGAAATCCATTGATCACAGCACCCGCTGCTCCTCTGGTTCGCGCAGTCGCCGTCATGATCTCACCCCAGGCGGCGCAGTTCATTGAGCCGCCTGTTGCGACATAAATTTCTCCGGCCTGCAGGGAATCGAGCGCGTCGGTGAGCAAACCGAACGGCCTTGCCTGCGGGCCGGTCACCTCCGCGATTTGCACTGGCATCGCGCGGCCGATCAAGCGCTGCTGATTCGTGATCGGCTTGATGGATTGGGGCAGGAACTGATGCCAGCAGAGTTCACGGTCGAGAATGTCGCCGATGACCGGCGTAAAAAGTTCGGCAAGAACAGTCTCGAAAAGCTGCGCGTCCGACGCAGTAGTCATACCGAGGCCACTGTACCACTCCAAAGCAGGTGATTACACCGTCGCCGTGGATGCGAGGAATGTCCATCATCCAAATCGATGATTGTCGTTGACACAATCTATTGGACGAATGAAAGTTTGGGGGCTTAGTTTGGTCAGCCATAAAAGGAAAGGTGCGCTCGTCGGATTCAAATTCTTCCGGCAGTCAGGCGCAGATCCTACGAGGTTCTGAGATGAATCGGATGTTTTCATTCTTTCAGGGGCAGGCCGGCAGGCTCATCCACAATTCGAGCATTGTCATTTCAGGCGTATTGGTTGTTCTGGCGTTGTGCAGTGTGAGAGCACATGCCCAGGGCTACGGCACAATCGTTGGAACGGTGACAGACCCGACCGGTGCGGTCGTCCCGAATGTGTCCGTTCTCGCAACTGCGCCTCAGACCGGACAGCAGACGACTGCAGTGACGAACGCGCGGGGTGAGTTTACGTTTCCGACCCTGTTGCCGAGGCAATACACCATTTCTGTAACCGCTTCGGGCTTTAAGGCATACAAACGATCCGGCATTCTTCTCCAGGCAAATCAGGCGCAGACGTTGAACATCACGCTCGCAATCGGCTCGGAGACGCAGACCGTCACGGTTTCGAGCACGCCGCCACAGGTGAATACAACGAATCCAACACTATCGCAGGTGATAGGCGGCGCGAGTGTTGTCGATCTTCCACTGAATGGCCGAAATGCCGCCTCACTGATAACTCTGGTGTCGGGTGTGGCGAGCGCTTCGAATGAAGGCAACGGAGCGGACCAGGGCACCAGCAAGACGTTTCCCGCAGCCGTCATCAGCAGCTCGAACGGGACCCTCCCCAATCAGGAAAACTTCCTTCTTGATGGCGGAAACAACGTGGACGAACAGACGAACGTTAACGACCCGTTTCCGTTTCCTGATGCGTTACAGGAATTTAGTGTCCAGACCACCAACTACGATGCCGAGTTTGGACAGAGTGCCGGAGCTGTTGTGAACATTGTTACGAAATCCGGAACGAACCAGTTTCATGGGGACGCGTTCGAGTTCTTGCGCAACGGATTCTTCGATGCGAGACCGTACTTCGCGACCAGTGCAGACACTCTGCACCGGAATCAATTTGGAGGGGTCATCGGCGGGCCTCTCATTATCCCGCATCTTTCCAAGGGCAAGACCACACAGTTTTTCGTTGGCTGGCAACGTACGATTAGCCATTCTGCGTCGACCGGTCATACGTCGACCGTACCCACCCTTGCCGAAGAAGGACGCGCTTCGGGTGAAAGCTATGCCGATTATGGTAACCTGTGCAACTCCAGCTCCGGCCACTCGTTCAATAGCAGTGGCATTTGCGTGAATTCAACTGGAGCTGCCGTTCCCGCTGAACAGATTCGGAACCCATTCACCAACCAGGTTTACCCCTACAATCGGATTCCTTCCAGCGATTTCGATCAGGCTGCTGTTGCGTTTGAAAAGGTTTTTCCCACATATTCCGGGACAGAAGCACCGGGTAAGATCGGCGGAACTGTCAATTATTACCTGCCGTCCATCCAAACCTTCAATGAATTTGTAGGCCGTATTGATCACCAGTTCGGCGACAGTGACCATCTCTTTGGCCGCTACTACTACAATTTTTTCAATGCGCCGGGTTATTACGATTCATCCAATTTACTCGAGTACTCATCGTTTGCGAATACACGTTATCAGAACGCGCTGCTTTCCGAGACCCATACCTTCTCACCAACGGTCGTCAATAATCTCGTGGCCAATTATCAGCGGGAATACACGTTGCGCGGCGGACCTCCCGGAAGCCCACTGATCACCGCTTTTGGCGTTGGGAATATCTGGCAGCCGTCGACTGGGCCTTTTATCCAGGCGAGCATCTCCGGTTATTTTCAGGCGGTGGCTACTGCCAACGCGGTCTTTGGGCGTAACGATTACAACTTCGACGACGTTCTGCACTGGGTGAAGGGAAGTCATAGCTTTGCCTTTGGCGGCCACTTCGAGCTCAGTAAGTATGACGCGACGAACGTCTACACCTCTTATGGAAGCTTTGCGTTCAATTCGGCAACGAACACCGTGGCCGGTACCACGTATAACTATCCAAATGCGATGGCAAACTTCCAGCTAGGATTTATGACCGGCTTCGGCCAGGGCAACTATGAGGCTGTCAACAATCGAGGTCATTTTCCCGCCATCTTTGCCCAGGATAACTGGAGAGTGACTCATCGCCTCGTTCTGGATTATGGCGTGCGCTGGGAGTTGTTTGCTCCGTGGGCCGACCGCCTGAACAAGCAGACTTATTTCAATCCAGCAAACTATGCGGCAAATATAAAGACATCGCAGTACACCACTTTGCCGGCCGGCATGGTGCTGTCGGGAGATCCGGATTATCCCCAGAATGGAATCAACGACGCCTATACCCACTTCATGCCTCGCGTGGGCTTTGCTTACGATGTATTCGGGAACAGCAAAACATCCGTGCGGGGCGGCTTCGGCGTCTTCTATCAGGATCGCCTGCAAGCGTGGATGAACCTCACGCAAAGCACTTTCGTGCCCAATACTATCTCAGTGTCGCTGACCAATCTGGGCATGTACAGCTCTACGCCAGGCGCGAATCCCGGCGGCCCGTTCAGCAATCCATATTGCACAGGCTGCTCGGTGGGATCGGTGCCAAATCCGTTTCCGTTTACCAAACCATTTCCGTCCACACAAGTCTTTCCGAATGCATTTCAGGTCGCCGAGTTTGATCCCAACAACTTTCATGCGCCGGTAACATATGGTTACAACCTGACCTTCGAGCAACAACTGACGAGCAGCATGTCGATGCGTCTTGCGTACGTTGCCTCCGGGTCACGCCATCAACTGGTGAACCTGGAGCTCAATCCCGCTGTGAATAACGGATCCGGGCTGAGCACGAATCAGCGGCGTGTTTATAACACCGCCCCCACGGTCGGACCCTGTGCGACCGCCGCAGGATGCCAAACCAGCTATTCAGATATCACCGAAGGTTCCACCAGCGGTTCCACGAACTACAACTCGTTGCAAGCGTCCCTACAGAAGAAGATGGCGCATGGCTTGTCTATGCTGGCCAACTTTACATGGTCTCACTCGTTGGGTGACATGCCGCTCTCGAGGCTGTCTAATACCGAGGACGTAAACGTCGATCAATCGTATGTCTATCCGATCTATCCGGCGAATGCGACAGGTATTCCGGCGGCTGCGCGGGTATCAAACATCAAGGCGCTGGATATCGGTAATTCCGATATCGATCATCCGATCATTTTCTCGCTCTCCTATGTTTATGCGCTCCCCAAGCTTCGTGAGGGGAGTCGGGTACTCCGCGCATTTTCAAATGGGTGGATGACCAGTGGGATTGTGTCACACCAGTCCGGTGATGCGCTGACCGCCTACATGGGAACCGATAACTCCCTCACAGGCGTTGCTCAGGATCGCGCACAGGAGGACTTCTCCATGTCGGCTTATAAGAGGGGAGCCGGACTCGGCGATTGCTCGCCCGGTAAGTCCTGCGTCAACTGGCTTAATCCCAGCGCGTTCTCCGTCCCTGTCCAAAATGGTCCCGGAACGGGCTTCGGCAACGTTGTGAAGGGATCGCTTCGCGGTCCTGGACTTACCAACTGGGATGGCGCCGTGATGCGCTCCTTCCCGGTATACCGTGAGACAATCCTGGAGTTCAGAGCGGAATACTTCGATCTGCTCAACCACACGGAACTCTCCAACCCAAGCACCAGCAATCCGAGCAGCACTTCCTTCGGGACCATCACGTCCACGCAAGGTGGCCCGCGTATTGCGCAATTCTCCTTGAAGTACACGTTCTAACCGGCTCGTCCGGCGAATACGGTTTGTGAACGGAATGATCCGTCGGTGCTCGGATGGACGTCATGAACCGCCCCATTCAATGGCCATGGAAAATCCGGATCGGATGACAAGTCAAATTTCCTCTTGTGATATTCGGTAAATTGAGAATCCACGTCCGCATGTTCCCACGGTCTCTTTGCCTCTCGGGTATTGTGCTGCTTTCGGCCTGCGTTTCGCCGGCAATCGCACAATCTGTTCTTCATGCGAGTGATTTTGGAGCGGTCGGCGACGGCAAGACGTTGACAACTGCAGCACTGCAAAGAGCTTTAGATGCGGCGGCAGCGCGGGCTGGAGAAGTCGAGCTGAAACCGGGCATCTATCTGACCGGAGCTCTATTTCTGAAGTCTCACACTCATCTTGTCCTGGACAAAGGAGCAGTCGTTTTGGGGACAACCCGAAAGGACCTCTATCCTCTCGTTCAGACACGTGCTGCCGGGATCGAGATGCAATGGCCCGCCGCACTGCTGAATATCGCGGGCCAGACGGATGTTTCCATCGAGGGACAGGGGACGATCGACGGAGACGGGGATCCATGGTGGAAAGAGTTCTGGGACCTTGTGCCGGCCTATGAGTCCCGCGGGCTGCGGTGGGCTGTAGACTACGATGTTCAGCGGCCGGAGCTCATTCGTATCTACAATTCCAACTCGGTGCGAATCGGCAATGGACTGATGCTGAGGCGTTCGGCCTTCTGGACGGTCCATATCTGTTATTCAACGCATGTAGTCGTATCCGGGGTTACGATTCGTGACAATGATGTGAGAGACGTGCGCGGCCCGAGTACGGACGGGGTTGATATCGATTCCTCGAGTCATGTCCTCGTAGAAAAAATCGATATTGAGAACAACGATGACGGGATCTGCCTCAAGGCTGGGATGAATGCCGATGGTTTGCGTGTGGATCGACCTACCGAAGACGTAACGATTCGTGATTCCATTATTCGGCAAGGTATTTCCGGCATCGCGATTGGGAGTGATACGGCGGGCGGATTCAAAAACATTAAGGTCTATGGGATCACTATTCTCGGCGGAGTCCGGTATGGAATCTATCTGAAGTCGACTCGAACGCGTGGCGGGTGGACGGATAACGTTGTGATGAGCCACATTGTGATGGAGGGTGTACAGACGGCGATCAAGATTGATCTGAACTACTTTCCGGCGTTCAGCACACCAAAAATACCTCGCGGCATCGAGAGAAACTTGCCGTCCAACCGTCATGCCATACCAGATTACTGGCATATTCTGACTGCTCCGGTTGATGCCGCGAAAGGTGTCCCGCATTTTCGGGATGTCACTCTGGAGAACATTCGCGCAAGCGGCGTGGGCACAGCGTTTTCAGTGAATGCCGCCCCCGATGCACCACTGGTGCGGTTCACGCTGAAAGGTATTCACATCGATGCCGAACGTGCCGGTAGCCTCGCCCATACCCGGGAGTGGACGTTTCAGGATGTCACCATTCATACCCAAGACGGAGCTCCGCTGAAACTGGACGACGTGGAGCAATCGCACGGAGCAATCAAGCAACTTTGATGACCTCCTTTCGGGACTTTTGTTTCGCGGTGATTGGTCCAATAACGAGCGTGAGTAACAAGCCGATGCTTTTGGTGCAAAGGATCATCGCTTGTCCAATCGTCAAGCATCATCTGCCATGTCAATGATTACCTGCAGAAATTTGAATAAGTAAATTGACGTTAAGACTGATAAGGTTTTGGCGTGTCATTCACCTAAGCGCAACAGCCGCAGGTGCGAACCCGGAGTTAGGCATGAATATCAGAGCTTTCAGTGAAGGAGAAGCTTTTCGCTGCGCGGGAAATGATTTTCGGATGCTTTTGCCTCGCGACCTTACCGGAGCCTGCGAAGTGGTACTGCAGATCGTCCGGGCCGGAGGAACGACTCCGCCGAACAGCCATGAAACCTTCATGCAGGTTTACCTGATCTGGAGCGGGGAGGCCGAGCTGGTTATCGGGCCGGAGCGCCGACGCATTGCAGCACCAGCCATAGCCTTTGTTCCTCCCAATACCGAGCACTGGGTCACCAATCCATCTTCGGATCGTGAGCTCCAATATCTGTATATCAGTGTGTGGCCGCATGGAATTCCGCGAGAAGAGTCCGACGGCGGATGGCGGAAGGTCTACGCCGGAATTATCGACGATTACGTCAGCCGCGGATTTCCCGTTGACGGCAACGAACGCGATGAGGAGGACGGTAGATGCGAATAACAGAGGTCGCCATCAGCGTGATCGCAAATCCGTTCTCCGAAATGGTGACGGCCGGTGTGAAGGGTGGCAAGGCAGCGCACGACATCGTATTCCTGCAGGTGAAGACGGACGAGGGCATCGAGGGAAATGCTTTCGCATGGGGCGGGCGGAGCGGTCAGGCGACAGCTCATCTTATAGCGAATATCATCCGTCCACTTCTGATCGGTCAGGACCCGTTGAACCGGGAGCTATTGTGGCAATCGGTGCGGCGCATGGACCGCTGGTGGGGATTTCTGCCGATCTATGCGCACGGACCTGTCGATGTCGCGCTGTGGGATATCGGCGCCAAAGCGGCGGGCCTGCCGCTTTATCGGTTTCTCGGCGCATATCGCAATCGCCTTCCGGCATATGCGAGTTCACTAATTCTACCGACCGTAGATGCCTTCGTGCGGCAGGCAAAGGAGTATCGCGGGGCAGGATATCGCGCCTACAAGATCCATCCCTGGGGCGACCCTACGCGGGATATTGAAGCCTATCGGGCGCTCCGCTCTGAGTTAGGAACCGAGATGGTGCTCATGAGCGACCCGGTCGCCGGGTATTCCCAACAGCAGGCGCTGAGGATTGGCCGCGAACTGGAGCGGCTGAACTATTACTGGCTTGAAGAGCCTCTGTCCGACTACGACATTTATGGGTATCGAGAGCTATGCCGCGCGCTGGAGATACCGATTGCCGGTGTCGAATCGACGCCCGGCGGCCTCTTTGGAACTACCCAGTATTTGGTGCAGCGCGCCGTGGATATTGTCCGGAGCGATGTCTCGTGGAAGGGTGGCATTACAGGACTGATGAAGACTGCGGCGCTCTGTGAAGCGTTTGGGGTCAATTGCGAGATACACACGACGACGAATGCTCTGCTGGACTATGCCAACCTTCACGTAAGTTGCGCGATTCAGAACTGCGAATATTTCGAGGTGCTGATTCCACAGGAACCTTTCTCGTTTGGCGTGCGAAACCCAATCCGGGTGGACGCCGAAGGGTATGTCACAGTGCCTGAGACTCCGGGTCTCGGCGCAGAGATCGATCACGATGCATTGGAGAATCACGTCATCTGCCGGGTTTAGACGATGCTGCTCGCTGCCACGCAATTCAGCGCGAGGCGATCAGAAACTAGTCGGATTTCGCCGCATCTTCAGCCATCTCGGCGCGAATCTCAGAAATGGACCGGCCCGACAATCCTTTAGCAAGACGAGCCGCGAAGGTATGGATTGAGCGCGGTAGCACGGGCGCTTTTGGAAGGGCTAGTGCGAGTTCGCGTTTGATTGGAAAATTGCGCACTCGTAGCTCGTGCAGATTGGCTCCCTGGGTTCCAGCTACGCTGCAGGACGGCAGAATGCCCGCTCCAAGACCGGCGCGTACAAGCGCCTTGATGGCCTCGATATTTTCCATCTCCATTGTGATCCGAGGCGTCACTCGCATCGCGGCGAAAGCCCTGTCGAGCGCTCCCTGCATGGCCGATCCCCGGAAATAGGAGATCAGCGACAGTTCGGAGATCTCCCGCGGATCGATCACCTTTTTTCTGGCCAACGGATGATTGTTGTTGATGACCAGGACCATCTCTTCGTGCATCAACGGCAAAATTTCGATCGAATAAGACGGCTGCACAGGAAGCATGACGACCGCGACATCCAGCTTTTGCCGGTGGACGGCATTTGCAAGGTTCTCGCTGGAATCGGTTGTGACAATCAGCTCGACTTGTGGATGCTTGCGCTGATAGGCGGCAAGGATTCTTGGCAACCGATACGTTACGGTGGTCGCACCGGAGCCTAGCCGAATCGTTCCCCGTTCCATGCGGCCCAGCTCTCGCACCGCCATGTCGGCATTCTTGAGTTCCCGAAGGATGCGCTCGGCGTATCCGAGCAGCACCTCACCGGCTTCATTCAGATAGACACGACGCCGAGTGCGCAGGAAAAGCGGGCTCCCGAGTTCCTCTTCAAGACGCTTCATGTGCAGGCTGATGGTCGACTGAGAGAGATGGAGCTCCTCGCTGGCGCGTGTAAAACCGCCGCTTCTGGCCGCCTCCCGGAACACTCTGAGCTGCTGAAGATCCATTGAGAAAATCAATTATAAGAAGCAGATTTATCTATTGTCCAACATAAAGACCATGGTGGTAGGTTTGCTATGCAACGAAAGCCAGCGTGACACAGAACTTTTCATTTCGGCAACAGCCGATCTTTCCTTGTCTACAACGTCAGGTGACTTCGCTTGAACAGGAGTGCCGTGCATAGTTTTGTCCAGCTCCGAGATGCATTTTCATTGGAAGGCAGTCTTGCCGTTATTACTGGTGGAGGCACAGGCCTCGGCGCGGCAATGGCGGCCTGTATGGTGGCCGCCGGCGCCAAGGTTATCATCACGGGGCGGCGGCTGGATGTGCTGCAGGACTCTGCGGCGCGGCTGGGCAAGAATGTTTTTCCCGAGCAGCATGATGTCACGGATGCCGAAGGTGCAACCCGGCTCATGGATCGGATTGTGAACCGGCATGGTCTGCCCACCATCCTGGTGAACAATGCAGGATCCCACGTCAAGAAGACGATCGAAGACCACACTGTTTCGGAGTTCAGGGAGATCATGGGCATCCATGTCGAGGGAGCGTTCTCCATGACGCGTGCGGCAGCGCCACTGATCCGAAAGGGAGGAGGTGGCAGCATTCTTTTTATCGCCTCGATGAGTGCGCTGATCGGAATGCCGAACATCGTTGCTTACTCTGCGGCGAAGGCGGCTTATCTTGGCATGGTGCGTTCTCTCGCAAGTGAACTGGGGCCGGACAATATTCGTGTGAATGCGATCGCACCGGGATGGATTGAAACTCCGATGCTGGTTCAGGCGCTGAACAACGATCCGGAGAGAAGAGAGAAAATTCTTGCACGCACGCCGAAGCGGCGGTTTGGCCAGCCGGAGGACATTGGCTGGGCTGCGGTCTATCTCAGTTCTCCTGCCGGCTCGTTCGTGAACGGATCGGTGATCGTGGTCGATGGTGGTGCGAGCATCGGTTTTTAGCGCCGCGAGGATTCGATGATCAGGAAAAAGTGGATCATTGCGGCGCTGCTGTTCGCGGCTACCTTGCTGAACTACCTCGACCGCCAAGTGCTTGCCTTGGTCAGTCCAGTATTGCGAGTGCACTTTTCATTGAGCGCGGTCCAGTATGCGCGGCTGCTCAACGCATTCCTGCTGGGCTACACCGTGATGCAAGTCCTCACCGGATGGTTTGTCGATCGCCTCGGAGCCAGGAAGGGATTGATGCTCGCCATGATCTGGTGGTCACTCGCGGGCGCCGCCGCAGCTGCTGCCCGCAGTCCTTTCGAGCTTGGCCTTTGTCTCTGTCTGATGGGCGCGGGAGAGGCAGCGAACTGGCCAACTGCAGTCAAGGCGATCCGGGAGTGGTTTCCGCCGACAACGCGTGCGATCGGCGTGGGATTTTTCAATGCCGGTTCGTCGGCAGGAGCAGTGCTGGCTCCGCTGCTTGTGACAGCCCTCACGCTTCACTTCTCATGGAGGATTGCGTTTCTGTTCTGCGGAGCTCTGGGGATGCTCTGGATTTTCCCATGGAGAAACGCATACTCCCACGCCCCTTTCAACGCGGAAGCGCACAACACAAAGTCTTACCGTGGACTGAGCTTCCTTCTCGATGTACGGGCCTGGGGAATCATCCTTGCCCGCTTTTTCGGCGATTCGATCTGGTACTTTTACATCTTCTGGCTTCCGGATTACCTCCATCATGTCCTTTCGCTTTCTCTAGCCTCCATCGGCAGAGTCGCTTGGATTCCGTTCTTAGCGGCCGGTCTTGGAAATTTTGCGGGAGGCGGCGTGTCCGGATCCCTCGTGCGCCGGAGATGCGGAGTGGTCGCGTCGCGCCTCATCGTCATGGGAGGTAGCGCTTTGATTATGGCGACAGGCGCTGAGATTCGTTGGATTCACACAGAAGCCTCGGCGATCGCCGCGATCAGTCTGGTTGTCTTTGCCTACAGCGCCTGGGCGGCAAATGTACTTACCCTGCCGAGCGACATCTTTCCGGTGTCGCAGGTCGCCACGATCACCGGTGCGGCCGGAACGACCGCCGGCGTTGGCGGCATGTTGACCATGTGGCTGACCGGCCGCATCGTGGATCACTTTTCCTATGGTCCGGTCTTTGTGATGTTGGGGTGCCTGCCGGTGCTTGCGTTCGCGTGCAGTCTGCTGTCCGGACGCGATCGAGGCGAGGGAGGGGACCTTCATCAGGTGGCGGAGGTTCGAGGCATGGCTTCGGGTGGCGCCTCGCAAAGATTCCGTGCGTGACCAGACTGCGGAATTGGCATCCCGGTGCACGGCGTGGTGTTCTTGAAGATCACCCAAATAGGTCCTTGAGAGCGTGTGAATTACGCAAATCGTTTATCCAGCGTGTATGCTTCAGGATTGTTTTGAGAGGATCCGATGAAACGAATCTTTGTCGCCATGCTGCTGTGCGGGTTGCAATTGGGATGCTTTGCGGGAGCAGTCGCGCAGAAGACACTGTTCTATATGCAAGAGACCGCTGCCTCTGTGCATTCCTTTGAGCAGCATAAGGACAAGATCGATATTCTCGTGCCAACCTGGTACTCGGTGAATGGGCACGGCCTGGTGACAGGGGAGCCGGATACAAGAATCCTGAGTGAAGCGAAGGATGCGCACGTTGAGGTGATTCCGATCGTTGTGCTCTTCGATAAGCAGCAGCTTCATGAGCTATTCAGCGATGTAAAGGCGCAGGATGAGATGAACCGCGCGTTGGTGCGCGAATGCAAACAGCACGGATATGCGGGCATCCAGTTTGATCTGGAGCACGTGCTGTGGGTGGAGCGGGACGGGCTTTCGGCGCTGATCAAGAGAAGCGCCGCAGCCTTGCACGCAGAGGGATTGCAGGTACAGATTGCAACGGTGCCAAATGCGCCTGGCTATGCGGGCTCGCTGCCCTATGTGAAGTGGATGTTTGAGGAGTGGCGTGGCGGATACGACTTGAAGGCGCTGGCGGAATCTGTGGACCTGATACGCCTGATGACTTATGACCAGCACTCGCGCTACACCGCTCCAGGGCCGGTGGACGGATGGCAGTGGACGGTCGAGAACTTGGACTACGCGCTGAAAGATGTGCCAAGGGAGAAGCTGTCGCTGGGTGTCGCGCTTTACGGCTATCACTGGTTCGCGGGCGATCCTGGGCTTAACAAGCCGGAGCAGCATCCGAATCCCACGGCGGAGTCGATCTCATTTACGAATGCGGAGTTTTTGCGCACGAGTTTCAACGCCAAGCTGCAGTGGGATGATGACGACCATACGCCATGGTTTTATTTCAACCGGGACAATACACGCGAGTGGATCTTTTATACCGACAAGCGCGCTTTCATGGATCGCTATGAGCTTGCGAAGCAACGCGGCCTGCAGGGTGTATGTGCGTGGGTGCTGGGTGAAGAAGACCCGGCAATCTGGGATGCCATTCCAGCAAAGCGGTAGTCACTTGTAAATCAGATAAGGGTCGCGTGCCGTTCTGAATTGATCGAGTGCGGGTTGCCATCTGGCGGCAATGGCGCGAGGATCGTCACCGCGTTCGATTGCTTCCAGGGTGGCAGAGCTGGCGAGAAGATTGGCGGCGCGTTCCAGGCGGAATTGCGTTGGATACAGTTTGTGCAATGCGCTTAGAATCTCGACGCCAAGCTCGGGGCTGTCGAGTGCATTACGATTGGTGACTGTAATGCGAACAGCTTCAATCGTCTGGCCATGATACGGGTGGACGGGATCGTCATCGACGGTGGTCCTGGTTGCCGCGAAGGTGACGCCGGGAATGTCACGAGCGTTGAGCGCATCGGCTACGTCTGCCGCATGGAACCATGCAGGCGATTGCGCGCCGGTAACTTTGTCTTTAGGTGGAAGACCGCCGCCAATGAGTTCAAACGGTGTTGGGGTGCCGCGCCCAACGGTCGCGTTTGTCGCTTCGACCATCGTGAGCCCGGGAAGAAGAATCGTTGCGGTGAGTTCGTGAAGGTTTGGACTCGGATCTATCCAGGGAAGTCCGGTCTGATCGTAGAACTCCGACCGCGCCCAATGCTGCATCGCGACGACCGTGAGCGGGGCGTCGATGTGTTTCGTACCGTTGTAGAAGCGCGCAAGCTCGCCGAGCGTCATCCCATGGCGCAAGGGAATCTGCCCATAGTCGGTGTAATTTTCATGGCCCGGGTCCGAGACGGGACCTTGCTCCGCGATACCGTTGATGGGGTCAGGGCGATCAAGCACAACGATGTTCAGCGTGTGATGGAATTCGGTTTGTTCACGCGCTGCGGCCTCCAGGAAGTAGCCCGTGACGGTCTCGTAAGTGTAGGTGCGGACGCCGGCGTCCTGAAGGTCGATGATGACCGCGTCGAGATCCTTGAGCTGTTCGTGTGAGGGGCGACGATCGCTGTCGTGCACTCCGTAGAGTGACGTCACGTGAAGGCCGGTTGTCGGGTCGATCTCTGGGTCGAAACTCTTTGTGTCCTGCTTACCGAAGATGCCGTGCTCGGGCGAGAAGATCGTCTCCAGCTTCGCGCCCGGAACAATCTTGGGAAGATCGTTTGCAATGACATCGATGGTGCGATCGCCGTGGGCGTCGACGCCGGACTGATTGGTGAGGATGCCGAGATGAAGCGAATTGTTGTGCTGCGCCGCGAGTGTGGCGAGCTCGGCGAAATGATCGGACTCAAGTACGTCGATGCCCGTGAGGGTCTGGCTGGGACTGCTGGCAGAGAGCTCCGTTCCGATGTAAAGCTTCAACGCCCGGGCCACGAATGTTGCAACCTGGCCGCGCAGATTGGAGATTGGCGGATTGCCGCGCGGATGCACCGCGTTGGCGAGAAGCACAACGTAGGTGTCGGAGCCCGGGTCCATCCATAGCGATGTTCCGGTGAACCCAGTGTGGCCGAAGCTGCCTATAGGGAAGATCATGCCGCGCGGCTTAGAGAAAGCGGTATCGATATCCCAGCCAAAGCCACGCAGATCCATGCCGTGAATGGCCGGATAGCGCGGGGCGAGCCCAGGCTCGGCACCCTTTTCGCCGTTCGCGATCGCAGATTGCTCGGCGGTGTTCGCGAGCGTGAGCTGTCCCGCATAGTGGCCAGGCTGCTCCGGCGTGGTCATCAGTTCCAACGTGGATTGCTTAAGCGGAAACTTCGACGGCCGGCCGGACAGACGGTCGAGCAACGCCTGCGCGAAGAGCGACACATCATGCGCGGTGGAGAAGACACCCGCGTGTCCTGCGACTCCACCCATGCGGCGGGTGGTGGGATCATGCACGGTTCCGCGCGTGAGCATGTCAAAGTGCGGATTCGCAGCGGGGTCTGCCTTCGATTCGTCGTCGTGCGTTGTGGGAGCGATGCGGCGCAGAAGAGACGTGTTCCAATCTCCTGCTTTGCAGGGATACTTCTTCGAACGCGAGGCGGGAGCCCACACAATCGCTGCGCCGACGATCCTGTGCGGGCCGCATGCTTTGGCGATGGGAAGATAGCGGGTGTCTGTCATGCCAAGCGGTTTGAAGATGTGATCCTGCGCATAGACATCGAGGGGTTCGCCGGACAGCGTTTCCACGATGTCGCCGAGCAGGATGAAGTTGATGTCGGAGTACACGAAACGCACACCCGGCTCGCGTTGCAATGGCGCGGAAAGCGCCCGGCGAATGCCTTCGGCCTTATCCGGCTTCTCAAGACCCCACGGGTCGCGCAGATCAACATCAGGAGGCTCTCCTGACATATGAGTAAGCAGCATGCGCACGGTGACCTGCGCACGCTCCGGATCATGATCGGGATTGAAATCCGGCAGCAGCTGTTCGACGGGCTCGTCGAAGGTGAGCTTGCCTTGTTCGTAAAGCTGCATGATGGACGTCGATGTGGAAAGATTCTTCGACAGAGACGCCATGTCGAAGATCGTGTTCTCTGTCATTCGCTCCGCGGGCGAGGGACGGCCGTTCAGGCCGGGTTCGCCGGCGAGTTTGCGATCGCCGTAGGCGTGTTCGAAAACCACGCGTCCGCTGTGACCAATCAGAAGAACAGCGCCCGGAAGATGGTGATGAGCAATCGCATCATTAATTAGATCGGCAGATTCGCTGAAATCGGGCTTGGACGCAAGGCGGGGAGCGGGAGCTGTTTCGTGGTGCCTGCGCTGCGCGCGCAGCGGGCATGTCCCTATCGTGATCCCGAGAAGAATCGCTGTAACTGCGAACGCGGCCTTTCGTGCGGAAGTGCTCTTGAGGAAAAGGCTGGCGAATGAGCCGATGAGGAAGGTTGCTGCGGCCCCAATGAGCACATACCACGTCCATGCGATATGCGGGATAGTGATGAAACCGAGATGCACGGGGAACGCTCCTTGCCAGATCCAGAGGTTGATAGCGAAGCCGCAGATCATACCGGCGATAGCGCCGCGCTCGGTGGCGAAACGCGTTAGCGTGCCGAGCAGGAAGACGCCCAGCAAACATCCGTAGGCTACTGAGGCGATGGAAAGGCCGATCTCGACCACGTGACCCTTGCCGCCGGCGTGGACGGAATAGACCGCGATCGCGAAGAGAACCAGAGCCCAGAGCACGGTGGAAGACTTTGCGATGATTGCGCGCTCTCGATCGTCCGCGTCGGGCCGGAACCGCATGTAGAAATCAACCACGGTCGTCGATGATAACGAGTTAAGCGCAGCCGAGAGATTCGACATCGCCGCCGCAAGTATCGCTGCAACCAGCAGGCCAGCAATTCCAACGGGCATCTCTTGCACAATGAAGGTAGGAAAAATATAGTCATTCGTTCGAAAGTGCGCGCCCGTGTGCTGCTGGTAGAAGACGTAAAGGCCCGCGCCTATCAGTAAGAACAGAGCAAACTGCACAAAGATGACGACGCCGGAGCTGAGCAGCGCCACGCGCGATTCGCGCAGATTCCGCGCAGCCAGCAGCCGCTGCACCATGAGCTGGTCCGTGCCGTGCGATGCCATCGTGAGAAACGTGCCGCCAAGCAGGCCGGCCCAGAACGTATAGGTTGTAGTCAGGTTCAGGGCGAAGTTGAACATGTGGAACTTGCCTGCAGCAGAGGCCACGGAGTGGATGACCGGCCATCCGCCATGCACGTGCGAACCAAGCGTGAAGAGCGCGACGAGCGTGCCGCCAATGTAGATTGCCATCTGCACGACATCGGTCCACACCACTGCGGCCATTCCGCCCTCAAATGTGTAAAGCAGCGTCAGCAACGAGATGATGCCGATGGATAGGACATCGCGAGTGCCAATGGCGATGCCGACAACGATAGACACCGCGAAGACGCGAACGCCTTCTGCGGCGGCACGTGTGGCAAGAAACAGGCCTGCGGTAACTTTGTGCAGCGTGGGGCCGAAGCGGCGATCGATAAGCTGATACGCGGTTAGCATCTCTCCAGCGAAATAGCGCGGGAGAAAGATTGCAGCGACGACAACGCGGCCGAGAAGATAGCCGATAACAACCTGCAGGAAGCCGAAGTCGCCGCCGAAAGCAAGACCCGGAATGGAGATGATGGTGAGCGTCGATGTTTCTGCGGACACGACCGACAGGCAGATGGCCCACCAGGGAATCGTGTTGTCGGCGAGAAAGTATGTTTTGAGAGAACGGTCTGAAGCTGTGGTCCCGCGAATCTTGCGAAAGCGAAGGCCGAAGAGAGTAATGCCGACAAGATACGCTGCAACCAGTACGAGATCGAAGACGCTGAGCCGCTGTGTCTGAAGAAAGAATGCAAAAGCGTTCATGAAACAGGGCAAGCGGTCTCTCTCCTCCCTACCGGCGATACGCGACGTAAGAAATCTATGCAGGTTATGATAACGGGCTTGGCGCAGTGTTGGCTGATCGCGCCGGAAGACGGGAGATCGAATGGCTTATTTCGTGGCGCTGGATGGCGGAGGAACCAAGACGGAATGCTGGGTGGCCGATGAGACGCGGGTGCTCGGTCAGGCGTCAGGGCCGACGGTCAAGCTGATGAACGTCGGCGAGCAGGCCGCCACGAATGGGCTGCGCTCCATTGTGCGCGAGGCGCTGGGGGCGGCGGCCATCACGGGTGACTCGATTGCGCATACGTGCTTTGGGCTTGCGGGATCATCCAACACAGAGGTTCAGGCGTGGGCGGAAAAGACGCTCCGCGAGTTGGTGAGCGGCGACCTGACTCTCACCGGTGACGAGCAGATCGCTCTGGATGCGGCTTTCCGCGGCGGCGCAGGTGTGCTGGTCATTGCCGGAACCGGCTCACATGTTACCGGCAGATGCGCGGACGAAACGATGGTCGGCGCCGGCGGCTGGGGACCAGTCCTCGGAGATGAAGGCTCGGGCACCTGGATCGGGCTTGAGGCCATCCGGTCATCGCTGCGCGCACGCGATCGCGGCGTGGAAACATGTCTGCTGCGCGAGATACAGCACAGATGGCAGCTCGAGGACCTTGCGTCGCTGGTGGCAAAGGCGAATCTACGAGAGCGCCCGGACTTCGCGACACTGGCGAACGTTGTGGCACGGTGCGCGGATGAAGGAGATGTGCTGGCGCAGGGCGTTCTCGACCGCGCAGGGGAAGAGCTTGCGACCCAAGTCAGCCTGGTCATTTCGAAGATGCGCGCGGCCGGCTGTGCGCACGAAGATTCGCAGCATGTCGCTTTCAGCGGAAGCGTGCTCAGCAAAATCCCTGGCGTGCTGCGAGCGATGGAGGCTCATTTGCGCGCCGGCTGGCCGGAGATCATCGTGGACAGCATGGCGGTGCAGCCGCTCGAAGGCGCTCTGTGGAGAGCGCGGCGCGGGCGATAACGGCGATCAGTTTACGATCTCGCCGCGAATATACGTTGCAATCAAATGTCCGTGCGCGTCGAAGCGATTGAGATTCGCCATGCTGCCGGACGCAACCCGCGTGAGCTCCGGACGGCCGATCATCGCGGCGGGATTGTGTGACGTCAGTCGCGTTGCGACTGCAAGCGAACAACCGGTAAACCTGCGAACATTGGCCACCGCGCGATCCATGGTCAGCACCGAACCTGCAAGCGTCTCTTTGCCGTGCGATGCGTCGCCGCTGAGGAAGGCGCGTCCGTTTGCGACCGTGACGTCCAGCTCGCCGAGCTTGTACTCACCGTCGGGCATGCCCGCGGCCGACATCGCATCCGTGACCAGAATCGCCCGCTCCGCACCCTTCGCCCTAAGCCACAGCCGAACTACCTCAGGAGCTACGTGGACTCCATCACAGATCAGCTCCGCATAGAGCCGCGCGTCATCGAGAACGACGCCGAGCACGCCAGGCTCGCGGTGATCCAGCGCGCGCATGGCGTTGAAGGTGTGGGTAGCGCTTGTTGCGCCGGCTTCCAATCCTGCGATCGCCTCGTCCTCAGTAGCATTGGTATGTCCCATGGAACAGCGCACGCCCTGCTGAGTCGCGTGAGCAATCAAATCGGGAGCGCCGCGTAATTCGGGCGCTATCGTAAGAAGGCGGATGTGTCCCCGCGCGGCCTGCTGAAACTGATCGAACAATGCAATGCTCGGTTCCTGCAGCTGATCTTCCGGATGAACTCCGCGTTTGGCGTGAGAGAGAAATGGCCCTTCGAGATGAATTCCGATGGGCCGAGCCTGCAGGGGTTGCGGTTCGGCTTCGATCGCGTTCGCCAGCGCATCCAGGGCGCGGAGTGTCGGCTCGATGGGCGCCGTCACGGTTGTGGGAAGAAATTGCGCGACTCCGCGTGAAGCGAGGAAGCGCTGCATCTCCGCCAATTGTGCTGGAGTCGCCGACATGACGTCGTGACCAAGTGCACCGTGTATGTGCTGGTCAAAAAAAGCGGCGCTAAGCGTGTCTTCCTCGTTCATCAGCGCTGCCGGATCGGAGCTGATATCCGTGATCGTTCCATCATCGTCAACGATCAGAACCGGGAACTCCACGGAGCCAATGTCGGTCAGCAGTCGGCGAGCTGTGATGAGTGTTGGCATAGGGCTATCTGGAATGCGGCGGCGTGGCCGGCGCAGGGGGACCGGTGGAAGGTGCGTTGGGCGGAGGAGCGACCGCCGGTGAGGACGGAGTTGCGGTTGCCGGCGGAGTTGCAGCTGGCGGCGGTGCCGGAATCTCGAGATCGGCCGCCGCCGGCAATGTGTGGCTCTCTGCCCATTGCCGCTGCGCGCTACGGACCTTATCCATGCGGGTGAGCCAAATGCCGATCGTATAGTCGTAGTGTTCCAGCACAGGCCGCAGCGCATAAGGGCGATTCGTCCGCAGCCAGAGCTGCGAGTACAGACCCCGAAGGAGCGAATACCCGTCCTTGATGTCCTGGATGCGTCCGTTCACACCGTTGATATCCGAGAGCTCGCGACTCACCTGGCCGCGTGTATGGCGATCGGTCGAGCCCGCATCTTCCTGCGCACGAGCGTACGCCTCCGTCATCTCATCGGCGAGCTGAAACTTTTCGCCGATAAAATCAAAACGCCGCGCCCCAAGCTCTAAGGCATCGATCGCGTTGACTTCCCGCAGTGACGTCGGGTCCGCCGGCAGCTCGTTAGTGGGCGAGTAAACGACCGCCTTTGCGGGCGCAGGATACGCTGCGCGCGCCTGTGCGATAAGGTCCAGGGCACGCTCGGCATGCAGGCGAAGCTCATGGGTGTAGGGCCGGATCCTGTCCGCGTCGTTCTGACCGTCTTTCGACCACGGATCGATCCAGAACAATCCATCGGACCCATCGCCGACGTGCGCGTCGTACTTCAGGACGTCGTGCGCGGCCATCAGCTCTTCCTGCGCCTGGTTTAGTTTGCCGGTCAGATCGCCGTGGAAGACGGGACCATAGTCGTTCTGAAACTGTGGGATAGAGCTTTCACCCTGTTGCCATGCGGCGGCGCAGCCAAACAGAATCCCATACCAGTTGTTCGATGCGAGCGCTTCTCCGTCGTCATACCAGATGGTGTTCAGCTGCCCGGTAGCACCCATCGACTGCCCATCGCGCGTGAACTCCTGAATGTTCTCGAGCCCCATGTTGTAGTTGGGATAAACGCGCGACCAGTTATTGATTCCAGGCGATACCCAGAACTCGAATCCGGCGGACTTGAAGTAATTCAGATACCTTGTGAAACCGGTGTCCGAGGGTGCGTAATGCCAGCTGATGGCGATCGTGTTCTTCTTGAAATCCTCCGGCATTCCCTTGAGCAGGTCGGGTGAGCGTTCTGCGATATCGCCCCAGAAGAGAAGCTTGCGATTCAACGGCTTCAGAGTGTTGTCGATCTGCTGCATGAAATCGAGGTAAACCGGGCCGAGACCCTGCTGATCGACCGCAGCCTTGGTCTGGCCGAGGCCGAGGTCGAAGGTCTCGTCCGCACCGATGTGCAGAAACGGCGACGGGTAAAGTGCGGCAAGCTCGGTGAACATCTGCTTGATCACCTGCAACGATCCGGGCTGACCCGGAGCGAGCACGGAGCCATGCGGAGTCTCGGCCAGCGGTTGGTATTCCTCATAAACCAGCATGTGGCGTAGATGTCCGAACGCCTCCTGATCCGGAACGATCATCACGTGATACTTCGCAGCGTAAGCCACCAGCTCGCGCGCCTCGTCCGGCGTGATGCTTCCGCCCGGAGGAGCGGGCAATGGATTGGAAGCATACTGTTGCGTGTTTTCGAAATAGGGCGAGTACAGGTTGTCCTTGTAGGCGGCGAGTTCACGGATCAGCTTTTCTTGAAACTCAACGGTGTCAACGGGCCCACGTGAAAGATCGTCGCTGAGTCCGCGATACTGCATCGCCGGCCAGTCATGAATATCGGCAGCGTGCAGAACGAAGCTGCCATTCGGTTGCCGCTCGATCATCTGTTTCACAGTTTGCGCGGCGTAGAACACCCCGGACGCTGTGGCTCCGGTGAGCGTGAGGGTGTTGTTCGCATACACGATGGTGTAACCCTCTGGCTTCATCGCGTCAGTAAACGAAGGGTCAGGATGCTGCCCAAGCCGCTCGAGAACGATCCTCAGATTATCTCCGGCAGGCAAGCCGCGTGCAGCCAGTGTGTCGCGCAGATCGCCGGCCGCGAACTCATCTTCAGCTCCGCAGGCCGGACACTCGATGGTCACGCTTGCGACCGGCTGATCGGTCTTGAAGGCAACCTCGCGCGGCATCGGGATCAGATGCAGCGGAGAGGAAGCCGTTTGAGCAGAAGCGGACGCGCAGAGGCCGACGAGCACAACAAGAGCAACAGAACGCATGCGTTTACGGTACACAACGAATCGCTTGCCGCAAAGCAGCCAAGGTCATCTTCGCGGATACGGAGCACCCGCGCAGCCGGTCACATCAGTGCCCGGGGCTCAATGCGACGGAACCACGATCATCGTGATCGACTGCGCCGGGAAGGTCAGATTGGCGATGGTGCCGGTCGTGCTTCCCGAACCCGGCAGTGTAATCGTCGCATTCGGCTGCGCGACGATCGCGTTCAGGTTCGCATTGCTGTACTGGAAGACCTCGGCGTTCGTCGCCGTACTGGTGAAGTTGCTGATCGAGAGCGTGTCGGTCAACGAACCGTAGGTCTTGTTGATCAGCACAATCGTCACCGCACCATCGGATGTGCGTGACGCGGCGTATACGGCAAGCTTGCTCTGATCCGACGTCGTCGAAGTCAATTCCTGATCGCCGAACGTGGACTTGTTGCCGTCGTAGTTGCGGTAGATCTCAAAGGCCATGTTGCCCGGAACGTTGCTGCTGTAACCCGAGGTCGGCCAGAACACGCCCATATCGAGCCCATATTTGCCGAAGATGCCGAGCACGTCCGCCTGTGTCACCGCGCCGTTGATGGACTCAGTTCCGCCGAAGTTGTACTCGTCGATGGAGGTCTTCGTTCCCGGATAGTCGGCTGCAACCCATCCCTTCAACATGGGAATAAGCTCCGGCGCCTGCAGTGCCACCGTGCAGCTCTGGCTGCTCGGGTTCGCGCTGTAGTTTGGCTGCGGGAAGTTCGGATCGGTGTACGTCGGGTCCCACAACGCGCGCGTCGAGTTCATGCGGGCTTCCTGCTCGCCTGTATCACCCGCGGTGGTGAGGCCCACGGAGGCACCGTTGTACGTTGCGGCGACGTACCCATGAATCGTCACATAGTCGAGCAGACGCACGCCGTAATTGGCCGACGCTTCCGACATCTGTTGCAGGTAGTACTCGATCATCGCAATACCACCGTGCGCCTCTCGATCACTTGGGTTGCTCCACGGTTGATAGCAGGGTCCTGTTGCCCAACCGTTCTCGATATCCTTCTTCGAGTAGAAGTAGTTCCACCAATAATCGATCACCGGCCCGCTCGTGAGAGCGTTCGGATCGGCCGTCTTGATGGCCAGCGCCGTACCAATCCCGCCGTTGGTAACTTCGTCGTAGGTAGAAGGATTGGGGTGCACGTCGCGGTGCACCGCATCCCACCACGCCGGCTCGTTGTCCAGATCCCAGATGGTGGCATCTTTCCCTGCAGCGTTCGCGCAACTCGCACCGTTGGTGAGAAGGCAGTTCACCCACCCACCGCTCCACGTCGCATCGGCCCAGGCGGCGTTCACATCGCTGGAGCTGGCTGGCGCGGTCGGCGGCGGCTCCTGCAGGCTGGTGGTCTGCCATGTCGTCGAGCTTCCCGAGAGACTGCAGCCCGCGGAGTTTGTGCAGCCGTTGGTGCCATTGGCATAGATACCGTTGCCGCAGTTGGCTGCGTTGTAGCTCTGCTGATTCGGATAGGTCGACTGCGGGAAGCTGCAGGCGGTCGTACTATTGTTCGTTACATAGCCCTGCACGGGCGCAGTGCCGATGGACTTGATGCCGAGCGCCGTCGTTTCTGCGATGAAGTCGTTGAAGTTGGCCGCCCCTGCAACCGTGCTTCCGCTGCCCGAAAGCATGCCGTAAGCGCCTCCGGAGTTCTGGAAGTAGTAATCGCTCGCAGAGTTCGTATTGCCATTCTGGTAGTTGTAACGCGAGGTATCGTCGCCACCCCATCGCGCAACCGTGATGTTCGCATTCTGGGCTGTGGTCGCGTCGAGCAGGTAGGCGTTCATGCCATAGATCAACGGGCTGATCGGGCATGCGCTGCCGCTGCTGCAACTCGAGTTTGCGGGATCGCCATCGTTCGGGTTGGCGTCGACCGCCAGCGCAGGTCCCGCCGTGGTCGCGGGCGCGACGAGCGTTATCGTGGTCGAACCCTTCACGGACGTATTCACCGTGCTGGTCGCGGTGATGGTGACTGTCGTTGCAGCCGGATACGGCGTCTGGTACAACCCTGCGGAGCTTACGGTGCCTGCACTGCCCGTGCCGGAGGCGACGGCGACCGTCCAGGTGACCGTGCTGCTGCTCAGCCCGGTCGCCGTGGCCGTGAACTGCTGCGAGCTTCCAATCGTGACATTTGGATTCGCCGGCGAGACCGAGATCATCGGAGCTGCCGTCGCGTAGTTCGCCGTTACAGTCGTACTTGCGGTTACATTCAGAGTGCAGGTGAGGGCTGGCGTTCCCGAGGTGGAGCTGCACCCAGTCCATCCGTTGAACGTGTTGCCGGTCGAGGTGGTCGCCGGCGCTGTCAGGGTTACGGTCGTGCCCGGCGCGTAGTCGAGCGAAAGCGGACTCGATCCGCTGCCATTTCCATTCGCATCCTTCGGACTGACGGTAATGGCGACGCCGCTCGCCGGGTTGGTTGTGGCGACCGTCACGGCGTAGACCACGCTCACGCTGGCCGTCTTCGTGGAACCCCCGTAGGTGGAGGAGCTGTTCGAGTCAGGGGTATAGGTCGCCGTAAGCGTATCGCTCCCTGCCGCCAGCGATCCTGCCGGAACCGTAATCACGGCCACGCCGCTGGTCAGGGTGGTCGCCGAGGACGTGTAGCTTCCGCTGCTCAGCACGACGCTTCCCGTCGGCGTGGGCGTGCCGCTGACGGTGACCGTCACGGTCAGGGATTGCGCCGTGGTGATGATCGAGCCGGACAGACCGACGTTCATGGTCGGGCTAGGCAGCGCGGTAACGGTCACGTTCGCTGTGCCGGAAGCGCTTGTGTACGCGGAAGAGCTGTTCGAATCGGGTGTGTAGGTAGCCTTGAGAGAGTCGCTGCCCGCGGCCAGCGAACCCGCCGGGATGTTGATCGTCGCGCTGCCGTTGCTCAGCGTCGTCGCCGCCGAGGTGTAGGTGCCGCTCGTCAGTACGACGGATCCAGTTGGGGTTGCACCGCCGGTAGGACCGACGACCGAGACGCCAACCGAGAGCGATTGGCCGGTGGTAATCGAACCCGACGCTGGTGTAACGCCGACCGTAGGCGCCACGGCCACCGGCGTCGAATAGTTCGCCGTGATGGTCACGTTTCCGGAAACCGTTACCGTACAGGTCGAGCCGGACACCGAGCTGCATCCGCTCCACGAGCCAAAATTGTTGCCTCCGGCATTTGCCGGAGCGCTGAAAAACATCGTCGTGCCGGAGCTCTCCGTCACGGTAAACGTCGTCGATCCCTGTAACACGAGGTTCGTTAGGGAGTTCCCATAGCTGATCGCAACCCCACTGGCGGGATTCGTGCTCGAGACGGTGATCGTATAGTTGGTCGGATTCGTTCCGCCGCCACCGCCGCCGCCGGTATTGTTGGCGCTGCCGCCGCCACAGCCGCCGAGCAGCAGGGAAGCGCAACCGGCAGCAAGGAACAAAGAGGGCAGGGAACGGGCTCGGAAGCAGCGCGATATCGTTATCATTGCGGCATCCACTGTACCCCAGCACCCGCAAGAATGGCGACAAAATTCCCTTTCGCTTCCGCAAACCTTGGTAATGCCCGCGCCTGCGCCTGAATCGCTTTAGATGGGGGCTGCCCCGTCGATCACCGTTACGCCCGGAGGCGGAACAAACCGGAATTCCGTCTCTTCCGTCGGCACGTTTTCGCGCATGTCAGAGAAGCTAAACGTAGTTATCGCACCATCCGTTTCCTCAATCCGCAACCGGTGGATGATGCCCTGCGCATCGACGGTCACCCCGATCGCGCGCACGCGCTGCAACACGTCCTGGGCTCCCGGCAAGCGCTCTTCTGCTCGCTGGGGCGGCATTCCGGCCGGCGTCCCCCACAACGTATAGCCGGTCTGGCCGTCCAGGTTCACCAGCGTTACGCTGAGCCCCTGCAGCTCCTTTTCGAGGTCGGTGTGCCCCAGCAGAAACCGCAGCGGCGTGCGCAAGTCATCGAGCTTCTTCTCCGGAAACCTCGTCGCCTCGGCGTCGCCGGGCGTGTAGGAGATCGCGTCCTTGCCATCCAGGAGAAAGAGCTTCCCCGCCGGCGAATCATAGGCCCAGCGCATGCGTCCCGGTTTGAGCAAAGTCAGCGTCCCGGTCTCCGTCCGGTCGATGCCCATGCCCTGATACCGCTCGGTATAGCGCGTCTCCAGCGAACGCAGATGGTTATAGTGCGCGTCGACCCTCTTCGCCAGCGTGGCCGCGGGGATGTTCTGCGCCACTGCCATCCCGGCACTTGCAAGCAGCAGGCAGCTGCACGCAAACACTCTCGCTACTGCAGGATGTCGGTGCAGTTCGTCCCGCCCTTCGGGTCGTAGCGGATCTCGTTCCCTTCGGTGCAGAATCCGCGGTCGCCGGTCTTGCCGACCGCCGTCGGCACGGCCGTGATCTCAAAGCTGTTGTACTGGTCGACGTTGTTGACGGTCGTCTTCGATCCGCAGGTGATCGTAAACGTATATCCGGCTTTCACGCCGCTGGCCAGATCCTCGGGAATCAGCTGCGCGGCCTCCGGGCTCGGCGGCCCCGATCCCGCCTTGCCGCCCAGCTCCGCCAGCGTGCACGCATATCCATGCGTCGGATACGTCGAGTTGTACATCCCCTCCTGCGAATTCAGATCGCGAAGCGATTGGATCGCCGAGGTCTCGTTGCTCTTCTTGATGACCTTCTGCATCTCCGGAATCGCCAGCGTCATAAGGATGAGGATCACCGACATAACGATGAGCAGTTCAACCAGCGTGAAGCCGGCTTCAGCAGTGCGGTGATGGCGATTGGAGCGTACGGTTTGCAAGGCGAGGTCCTCGGGGGTTCAGGAGTGTCAACTCAGCAGTATAGACGTACCGGGTCGCCGCTCGTCATGCGCACGCCGGTACTCAAAAAGTGGCACTCAGCACACCAGATCGGTCCGGTCGACCTTCAGTGAACCGAGGTTCCCCAGCAAAGTCAGAGTCAGGTGCTCCGGCCGGAACAGCTCGTTGGACAGCCGCTGAATGTCCGCAGCGGTCACACGCTCCACCTCGGCTGTAATCTCGTCGGCTGAAAAAAAGCGCCCGTGGTACATCTGCTGCCGCGCCAGCGAGCTCATGCGCGAGGAAGAGCTCTCCAGCCCAAGCACCATGTTTCCTTTGATCTGGTCCTTGGCGCGACGCAGATCGTCCTCCGAAACGGGTTGGGACTTCATGCGGCTCAACTCCGCGAGGGTCAGGTCGAGCACTTCGCGCGTGCTCTTCAGCCCGCAACCCGCATAAACAGCCAGGGAGCCGGTATCCCGGAACGGGCTCAGCTCCGAATAGATCGAGTACGCCAGACCGCGGTCCTCGCGGATCGACTGGAAGAGCCGCGAGCTCATGCCGCCACCGAGGATCGAGTTCAGCAGAAACGCCGCATAGCGATCGTCATGAGCCACAGGCAGCGCGGGGACTGCAAGGCACATTTGTACCTGCTCCAGCGACCGCTTGTTCTTCAGCGTGATGTGCGGCTTCACGTCGGGAGACTGCAGGCGACCCAGCTTCTCGCCATAACTCTCCATCAGGGAATCGAACGCCATGTCAGCCTGGGCCAGGAATTCGTTGTGGTGCAGATTGCCGGCCGCTGCAAAGACCATGTTCCTGGGTGTGAAACGGCGCGCATACTCCTCGAGCACGAGCTGCTGGGTAAAACTCGAAACCGTCTTTACCGTGCCCAGGATCGGCCGCCCCAGGGCGTCGTGCGGCCAGAAGTTGCGGGTGAACAGCTCATGGACGAGGTAATCAGGATTGTCCTCGTCCATCTTGATCTCCTCGAGAATCACGCCCTTCTCGCGCACAATATCGTCCGGCGCAAACGTCGGATGCAGCACAAGATCGGTCAGTAGATCGAGCGCGGCCGGAACGCTCTCGTCCAGTACCTTCATGGAAAAGCAGACGGTCTCCTTGCCGGTGAAGGCGTCCACGTTGCCGCCCAGCGCATCAGTCTCGCGAGCGAACTGCTGAGCCGACCGCGTGGTCGTCCCTTTGAAGACCATGTGCTCCAGAAAGTGCGAGATACCGTTGGTCGCCGGACTTTCATCGCGGGAACCGACGTCCAGCCAAACTCCCATGGAAACGGAACGAAGGTGCGGCATGCGTTCGGTCAGGACCAGCAGTCCGTTCGGTAGTGTCGTGGACCGGATATCGCGGGTATGAGGGCTGCTCGGCGTCGCGTTTTCGGCGACCGGAACTGAGATGGGCATCAAAGCTATTGTTTCACGGCCCGGAGTGCGGCGGCACGGTAGCCATGCTATTGGAGAAATTCGTCTACAGGGCCGTCGCACGCACCTCCGGTTATTGTTCCCGTATAGAGATCCAAAGCCCTTACGGCTGCCGAACTTGGACCATGATAAGAATCTGTGAACGTGGCCCGAAGGACAGATCCATCATTCATCAGGACGACCTCCTGTCCCAGGTTCCCGCTGAGAAAGCTGCCGGGCTGAAGGGTTCCTTTCGTGAAACATGCCGATCCTTGGACCGTTACGGCCCCGGTCAGGGCATAGTCGCCGTGCGAATCAGGCGTCGAGGACTGCATGATCTCTTCAGACAATATGGGCCCCGAAACTACCGTTGTGGTATTCCACGAGCCCGCGAGAGCCGGGATTCGAAACGCCGTGACAACTTCCAGCGCTCCCGGACCTTCATCGACGGTGCCGCCAGTCAGGCTGCCGGTGCATCCGCCGGTGACAGTGAAACCTGCGTTCGTTATCGAGGAGCCATCGGCAGCAAGGACACCGTGAAATGTCAGGATCTGGCCGGCCACCGGAGCCGACTGGATGCTGAGATTGTTTTTCGCATCCACCGTGCCCGTATAGGGAACATCCGTCGTACCCGAGCCGAAGCACGGTTGGTTGATATGCAGCACACCGCTCAACTGACCATTGTCATTTATGAGCGAGCCGCCAAAGGAGTAAGGAGAGATCGCCTGCGTCGTCTGGGACAGACCTGAGACGATCCAGTTGCCGGTGCCCGTCGTCACCTCAGCCGGAGGAGGTGCCACAGTTGTGAGCGTGCCGTTGCAACCTGCGAGCAAGAGACAAACAATCGGAGAAGCCGCCAGCCCAAATCGGGTTTTCATCGGTTTGCCGGTTAGACGAACAACCGGCGGTTATGCAATCGGCAAATCTACATCGAAATAACTTGCACGGTCGGGGTTTTCAACAGCCTCCCGCGGGCGTAGATTGTTGCCCATGAGCGGTGACGATTGCGTGATTGAAGCAAAGTCAGCGCGGCGCCAGGGTCGGCTCTCCGACGCTACGGCGCTGTATGAGGAAGCAGCAGAATCCTTCCAGGCAGAACAACAACCTGCTCGCTGGGCCCACGCTCTGCGGCACGCGGCCGAGTTCGCCGTGAAGGCGGGCGACAGCCGAACGGCGTTGCGTGAAGCGCTCGCCGTTCTGGAGTATTACCGCAGCTCTCCGCCGGCAACGCTGGAGATGGCGAATGCGTTGCGCGTCGCTGCTCTGGCTGAAGCCGCTGCCGGCGAAAGCATCAGCGCCCGCGAGCACTGGTCGGAGGCGCGTGCGCTGTATATGGACGCAGGCGTAGCCGATGGCGTCGCCGAAGCCGATCGACGCGTCGCCGCGCTCAGCGCCGCGTAACGCTCGGTGGCCGCTGGCCGAGTGTCTGCCTTCGCCAGCGAATACACTGGAAGTGTGGGCGCTCTCTTCGGCAAGAACCTGGCAGAGCTGACCGAGCTCGTGGCGAGTTTCGGACAGAAGCCCTATCGCGCTCGCCAGCTCTTCGAGGCGCTCTACAAGCAGCGCGCGACCAGCGTGGAAGACATCACCACGCTCTCCCAGGAGCTGCGCGAGCGCCTGATGACCGAAGGCTGGAGCGTCGGCATGCCGGAGATCGTGCAGACGGCGCGCTCCATCGACGGCACCGAGCGCTACCTAATGCGCATGGCTGATGGCGAGACCGTCGAGACCGTGTGGATGCCGGATGGCGACGGTGGGGAGCGCGGCGATGGCAGCGAGGCCGCCGAGGAAGAAACCGCAGAACAGGTGGATGCCGAAGAGGCGGTGAAGGCCGGCTACTGGGACCGGCGCGGCAACGGCCGGGCCCAAAGCCGAAGTAAGTCGAGCTTCGGCGCGCTTGCCGAGAAGGGATACAGGCGGGCGACGATCTGTATTTCAAGCCAGGTGGGGTGTGCGGTGAACTGCCAGTTCTGCCTGACGGCGAAGCTGGGCATCAGGCGCAACCTTACGGCGGGCGAGATCGCCGGGCAGGTGGCAGCGGTGCTGAACCGGCACGCAATCCAGATCGGCAAGGACAGGATCAACCTGGTGTTCATGGGAATGGGCGAGCCGTTCCTGAACTACGACGAGTTTATGGAGAGTGTGCGTTTGCTGGTCCAGGGAATCGGGATTCCGGAGTCGCGGATGACAGTTTCGACCAGCGGGATTCTGCCCGGGATCGAGCGCTTTGCGACGGAGGATGTGCGGCCGAAGCTGGCGCTCTCGTTGAACGCCTCGAACGATATCGTCCGCGAGCGCGTGATGCCGATTACGCGCAAATGGAAGATTGCGGAGTTGCTGGCAGCATGCCAGCGGATTCCGCTGCGCACGCGCGAATGGGTGACGTTTGAATATGTGCTGCTGGGCGGCGTGAACGATCAGCCAGAACACGCGCGCGAAGTTCTGGAACTGCTGAAGGATATGCGGGCGAAGGTGAATTTAATTGTGTGGAACCCGGGGCCGGGGATCGATTATGTGCAACCGAAGCCGGAAGATGTCGCGCGGTTCCAGAAGATACTGATCGAGGGTGGGATGCCGGCGTACATTCGCAGGCCGCGAGGGCGGGACATTTATGCGGCGTGCGGGCAGTTGAAGCGGACGGTGTTGGATGAAAGCGATCCGGCTTCGCAGCTTGTGAATCTGACGGCTTGAGCCGGAGCTTTTTCGAAGTTTTGTCGTGCTAACTTAATAGAAGAGCGAGCGGGTAGCTCAGTTGGTAGAGCATCGCCCTTTTAAGGCGCTGGTCCTGGGTTCGAGCCCCAGCCCGCTCACCACCCCCCCCTCCCCCCTATTTTGTGCAAAGTCTTCAGGAGATTGGACTTAGGTCCGGACTTCGGGGTGCGCGCGATGCGTCGTGGCTGCAAAGTCTTGATTCTGAAAGGGTAAGGTTTTGCAGGGAGGCTGCGGTCGCGGCGGGTAAGTCTTGGGGAATGAAGACTTTGCAGAACTCCTCGAGCGGGTGGATGATGGTGGGTGCGAGGTGATCGGGATGGCCGGTGCTGTGGGGAAGGTTGAGGAGATTCAGCTGCCGAAGATTTTGCTGCGGATCTTGATCGATGGGCAGGGGAGCGGGGCGTCGCTGACGATGTTTGAGATGGAGGTCGCGCCGGGAGGGGCGATGCCGGTTCCGCACCATCATGTGGGGTTCGACGAGACGGCGTACGGGATGGCGGGCCGGCTGCGGATGATGCGCGACGGGGAGACGGTGGATGTCGGCGCAGGGGAGACGGTGCATATACCACGCGGGATGGTGCATGCGTTCGAAAACCCGTTTGACGAGACGGCGAAGGTGCTGGTGGTGATCACGCCTGGGGTGTTCGGGGCGCCGTACTTCAGGGATGTTCGGGAGCTGATGGCGGGCGGTGGGCCTCCGGATTTGAAGCGGGCGGCGGAGGTGATGGCGAAACATGGGCTGGTGCCAGCGATGGGGCGGTAGAGGAGGCGATTTAGTCGCTTCGTCCTGCGGACTTCGCAGGACCTTCGACGGAGCGGTACTGGAATGGCTTGAGACGATTCGGTAGAAGCCGCGTGACTAGGCGACGTTCGACGATTTGAACCCATTCTCTTTGACGATCTTGAGGTTTCCATGAAGACTCGGAACGGAGAGTTCGTCGCAAAAGAACATAATCTCGGAGCCTTGCGTAGCTTTTCGGGCGCTGTACCCGATGCTGTAAATGATGTTCCGGAAACCGGAATAAAACTTGCGGATGGACGGAACGTTGTCATATGACACGATCCATCGTTGTCGTAGTTTTGCTTGCCGCAGATAATTGGCTATCCGCTTGTGGTCATCGTGCTCGTAGAAATCGTGATAGAGGTCACGACCCTTGACGTAGTAAGGCGGATCTAAGTAGATCAGGGTTGCCGAGGACCAGCGCTCGCTGCCCTCTCTTAGGAGGGTTAAAGCATCTTTTCGCGTAACCCGAATCCGGTGTTTCATCGAAGCGATGGCTTGGATGCGGCGCACCAATTCTTTTGCGTTATACCGAGCGTCGATTTTCCACGGTCCAGTCTGGTCTCTTCCTCCGATTATTCCGCCATTAAGAATGCCGGACCTATTCGTTCGGTTCAGGTAGAACATCGCAAACCCAAGTTCAAGTACGTCGTGATGGGTTGGGCGGCTAAAAACGGCCTTCTGCTTGTCCCACTGTGCCACTGTTAGTGGTTTGTCGTTTACGAGTCTGCACAGTTCCTCCGTTCTAGTAAGAACTGCTTTCCAGAACGAGTAAACGGGTCGACTGATGTCGTTGATGTGGACTCTATCCACGTATTCCTGTAACAACAGTTCGAGCGCGATCGCTGCCCCGCCGGCATAGGGTTCGACATACTCGCCGTCGAGCAGACGATTTGACTTCAGCAGCGCTTTAACCGACTCGGCAAGTTTTGCTTTTCCGCCTGGATAACGGAGCGGAGTGAAATGTATCAGCTGTGATGTCTGTGAGCGGCCGCATTGACTCATGGCCAGATTTTCTCAAAGAATCGTTGGGCGTTATCCCATCCAGTCGCTAGGTGAGCGTCGGTGGGCGTGAAGAAACGATTATGAATGTATGAGTGCAGTGTGTCGATGGAGAATGGGTTCAGCTTATCGGTCATACCGACCATGATGCCCCGTAGTTCTGTTGCGGGAGTCCCGTTGGCAACCAAATGGTCAATTGTCTCCTTCACTTTGTCTTTGAGTTTCTTGTCCAAAATTCTTCCGCTGTTTGGGTCTTGGAACGTCAGGGTACTGTTTGCTTTCTTTTCTAAGTATTCGTCGACTGACATTTCCAGAAAGACACGCATAAGCACGCTGATAGCGTGAACATGTCTTGTGAGTTGGAGCGAGCGGAGTTCCTGATATATGCCGTTGATTTTCGCGACAGGAATGTTCAGATGACAGGATTTCGGGACGACGGTAACGCGCGGCGACGGTCTTGCTGTGCGTTGTGGGCGCGATGGGGATCCTTGCTTTGGAGTGAAGTCTCTTTGTGTCATCGACTCCACAGCCGTTGCGTGGCCCGTCTTTTTGCTCAAGTTTGGCCTATCGGCTGGACGGAGAGTATTTATATATGCGTTTTGTTGATCCTTGGACTTCAGCTGAGTTACGTTTATCTTCCTGTCGGCCAGGTCCAGTACTAGTCGCTTCAACGGCTTGAGTGCCTCTTCAGGCGGAAGCTCGGTATTCAACTTTCCATTCGAGATGTCGAAGCCGATGGCCGTTCTTACTGATGGAGTAGACAGAAGCCTGTCAAGGGTTGTAAGTGGAAACTTGCCCGCGATTAATTCCTGATGTTCGTCGGACAGGCCGCCGTGCTCCATTACGAAATCTAAGGCCTGCAGCGCTGGGTCACGACCCTTAAAGCGGGAACGGGCAATTGATGACCAATCGACAATGCCTCGGCCCTCGTCTGCGCCGTTGTGCCGCTGGCTGATCCATTCGATTCCTTCAGCGCGGTCAGCGACCTCGTAGCAGTCGACTGGTTCAACTCGTTTTACGTTGAAGCCGTGCGCAGCCTTTAGCAGTCTCTTGCGGAATGCGTCCGGCATGCTCAACGTCGGGATCAGCGCTTGGTTTTTCAGTAGCTTGACAGCGAGTATCCGCCTGTTGCCCTCAAGCACGATGAATTTTCCGGTATGTGTCGGAGATTTCACCACCAGAAAACGGTCCATTGGGCTGAATCCCCGACTCGCGATGCTCTCGGCAAGATTTACCAGTCGGACCTACTGCTCATTGAGAATTTTCTGCATTGCGTCACGTTGATCGGACGCTAAGGTGATACGGGGATTTTCGAGATCAAGCTCAAGGCTATCAATCTTTAGGGACTTGCTCGGCATCGGTGCGCCAATAGTACAACATCAAGTCGGTTGGCGAGAGGATCTTTTGCTGCTCACGCCGTGGGTTTGGCGGGGGCGTCGAGGCGGGCGTGGAAGTCGGTGTAGAAGCGGGGCATGTAGGAGTCGAGGAGGGTTTCGATGCGGGTGGCGCTGGGGCTGCGGAGGATGAGGCCGGCGTGGTGGTGTTTTACGAGGCGGTGGACGATCTCGGGGTCGGTGTAGGCGGAGGTGTCGGGCCAGGGCTGGCGGGCGAGCGAGATGAGGCTGCCGGCGTAGTCGTGGCGGATGGGTGGGAGCTGATATTGCTCGTCGCGGGCGAGGGCGGCTTCGATGCGGGCCCACTCGACCCAGGGGTTGAGGCCGGAGGCGTGCTCGACGACGTCGGCGATGTAGGCGCCGCCGACGCGGGCGGCGGTTTCGAGGAAGTAGAAGCGGCCGTCGGCGTGAGCGCGGATGAACTCGGAGTGGGTGACGCCGTTTTGCATGCCGAGGGCGCGGAGGGTGGCGGCGTGGATGGCTAGAAGATCGGCGGCTTCGGGGGTGGAGCGGTCGAGGGAGCGGGTGGAGAAGATGCCGCCGGTGTGCATGGTGTCGAAGGGCGGTTGGGCGTACTTGTGAGGCGCGGCGAAGAGGAGCTGGGAGTTGAAGGTGATGCCTTCGACGTGGAAGATGTCGCCGGGGAGGAAGCGCTCGACGAGGTGATTGGTGGCGGCGGGGCCGAGCTGGTCGAGGAGTGGCCAGACGTCGTTGGGCGAGGAGAATTTGTGGATGCCGATGGCGGAGGCGGACCAGCGGGGCTTGAGGAGCCAGGGGCCTTCGGTGGATTCGAGGAAGCGATAGAGCGCGTCGTGGTTGGCCACGGAGGAGAACGGCGGGACGGGGACGCCGGCGCGGGCGGCGGTTTCGCGCATGGCGAGCTTGTCGCGGAAGGGGCGCGTGGCGGTCTGGCCGAGGCCGGGGAGGCGGAGGTGCTCGCGGGCGAGGGCGGCGGTTTCGAGGTCGAACTCGTCGAGCGGGACGATGCGGGCGATGGGGAGATGGCGCATGAGGTTGGCGATGTGCGGGAGGGCTTGGTCGGCGGACAGGTCTTCGGGCATGGTGTGGAGGCCGGCGAGGATGTCGCGGGGCCAGTCGGCGTCGCGGAGCTTGTGCACGGTGAGGAGGTGGGTGTCGCAGCCGAGGCGGGCGAGCTCGCGGAGGAAGGGCTGGCCTTTTTCGTAGGTGGTGAGGCAGAGAATGGTGGGTTTGTCGGCGGCCATTTGGGTGCAAGGGTACACGAGGGTGGCGCGCGAACCCACGTCTCAAAAGCGAGACGCGGGGCACCCGGTCTTGCGACTACTCGGCGGTGCTGGCGAGTTTGCGGACGATGTTGGTGGTGGAGAAGCCTTCGACGGTGGGGATGATTTCGACGCGGCCGCCGGCGGCGAGGACGTCTTCGTGGCCGACGACGGTTTCCACCGTGTAGTCACCGCCTTTGACGAGGACATCGGGCTTGATCTCGCGGATGAGCTCGAGGGGCGTGTCTTCGGCGAAGAGGACGACGGCGTCGACGGCGGCGAGGGCGGCCATGACGCGGGCGCGCTCGTTCTCGCCGACGATGGGGCGGGTGGGGCCTTTGAGGCGGCAGACGGAGGCGTCGGCGTTGAGGCCGAGGACGAGCTTGGTGCCGAAGCGGCGGCAGTCTTCGAGCAGGGTGATGTGGCCGACGTGGAGGATGTCGAAGCAGCCGTTGGTGAAGACGATGGTTTCGCCGGAGGCGCGCCAGTCGGCGATGCGCGCGGCGAGGTGGGTGCGGTCGAGGATCTTTTCCGCGCCGGAGAAGGGCGTGGAAGGCGTGAGGAGCGCGATGAGCTCGTGGTGGGCGATGGGCGCGGTGCCGACCTTGCCGACGACGATGCCAGCGGCGAGGTTAGCGAGGTCGGTGGCGGTTTCGACGGTGAGGCCGGCGGCCATGGAGGCGGCGAGAGTGGCGATGACGGTGTCGCCGGCGCCGGAGACATCGAAGACCTCGCGGGCGCGAGCGGGCGAGTGGAAGCTGGAGGCGGCGGAGAGGACGCGAATGCCGCGCTCGCTCATGGTGGCGGTGAGGAAGTCGAAGCCGTGCTCGACGCGCTGCTGTTCGGCGGCGGCGAGCAGTGCGTCGAGGTCTTGCGCGTCCTTGTTGGTGAGGCTAACGCCGGTGGCCTGGGAGAGCTCGGCGAGGTTGGGACAGACCATCGTCGCGCCGGAGTACTTGGAGAGGTCGGAGGTTTTGGGATCGACGAGGATGGGGACGTCGCAACGGCGCGCGGCGCGAATGGCAGCTTCGCAGAGCTCGCGGGTGAGGGCGCCCTTGGCGTAGTCGGAGAGGATGACGGCGTGGACCTTTTCGACGAGGCCGAGGACGCGGGCCTGGAGGCGGTCGAGGTCTTCGGCGGAGGGAGCTTCGCGGGATTCGATGTCGAGCCGGAGGAGTTGCTGGGTGCGGCCGACGATGCGGGTCTTGGAGATGGTGGGCAGCGAGGAGGTGACGACGCCGGTGGTGTCGATGTGCGCGGCTTCGAGAGCGGCGGCGAGCTCGCGCTGTTCGGCGTCGGAGCCCCAGAGGCCGGCGAGCAGCGCCTGGCAGCCGAGGCCGGCGAGGTTCATGGCGACGTTGGCGGCGCCGCCGGGTCGCTGGTAGCGGTGGGCGTGGCGGAGCACGGGCACGGGCGCTTCGGGGGAGATGCGGTCGACGTCGCCGACGATGTAGCGGTCGAGCATGAGGTCGCCGACGACGAGGACGCGGATGTCGTGGAAGCCGCCTTCGAGGAGGCCGAGGACGCGATGGAGTTCAGCAAGCATGCTTCAGATATGTTCGCAGATGAGATGAAGTTCCGGAGCGAGGAAGTTGGCAAGTTGCCTGCTGGCTAGAATGAATGCAGTGCCAATGTGGAGGAGTGAGCTGCAATGCCCTGGTTTTCAGTTCAAGCGGATGCGATTGAAGAGCAACAGATCAAGGAGACGGCGGTTCGACTGGTGGATGAGGCGCAGAGGCGGATTGCGCCGAAGCTCGATCGCGTGTTGCTGCTGCCGCCGGACCTGACGCGCGCGCACTCCGGTGTGGGCAAGGTGACGGAGTGGGTTTATCAGGAGGTGATGCGGCGCAACCCGAAGGCGCACGTGAGGGTGATTCCGACGCTGGGACAGCACGTGCCGCACACCGAAGCGGAGAACAAGTGGATGTTCGGCTCGATTCCGAACGAGATCATTCTGGCGCACGATTGGCGGAACGGTGTGTCGCCTGTGGGGACGATTCCGGCGTCGCTGGTGAGCGAGACGACGGGCGGAGCTGCGGACTGGGAGATTCCTGTCGATCTGAACTCGACGCTGATGGATGAGCCGTGGGACCTGATTGTGAACCTGGGGCATGTGGTGCCGCATGAGGTGCTGGGTTTTGCGAATCACAACAAGAACTATTTCATCGGGCTGGGCGGCAAGCGGACGATCTGCGCGGCGCATATCGCGGCTGCTGTGTATGGCATTGAGAAGAATCTGGGCTGCCTGGTGACGCCGCTGCGCGCGTGCTTCAACTACGCGGAGGAAAAGCTGCTGGGACGCCTGCCGGATGTGTATCTGCAGATTGTGATGCAGCGCGACGCGCAGAACCGCCTGGTGACGAGCGGTCTCTTTGTGGGCGACGACCTGGAGACGTATCTGGCGGCAGCGCGGCTCTCGCGCGAGCAGAACATTACGGTCTTTGAGAAGCCGCTGAAGAAGGTGGTTGCGGTGATGCAGCCGGATGAGTTTCGCGCGACGTGGGTGGCGAACAAGGCAGTGTATCGGACGCGGATGGCGATTGCCGACGGCGGCGAGCTGCTGATTATTGCGCCGGGCGTTGAGCGATTCGGCGAGCAGCCGGAGGTGGATGCGCTGATCCGCAAATACGGATACAAGGGCACGCCGCGGACGCTGGCTCTGTACAGGACGGAGGCGGATATGCAGGCGATTCCGCATGCCGTGGCGCACCTGATTCATGGATCGAGCGAGGGCCGCTTCACGATCACGTATGCGCCGGGACCGAAGATCAGCAAGGCGGAGATCGAGCAGGTGGGGTATCAGTATGCCGACGCCGCCGAGATGGAGCGACGGTATGACCCGGCCGTGATGCAAGAAGGATGGAACACGATGCCGGATGGCGAAGAGATCTTTTACATCTCGACGCCCAGCGCGGGGCTTTGGGCGACGGACGCGAAGCTGAACGATCCGGCGCGGCGGGAGCTGGTTGCGGGTTGAAGTTTTGCGGCGTGGTTATTTCGCCAGGTGAGATGTGGCCCAGTGGAGAGATTGTTTCCGGTGAGGATCATTGCGGGCTCGCCGTTGCCAGCCGGGCGATGATGAACTCGGATATCTGTTCAGCGGCTGGCGGGTCCATATTGGCCAGCACGATAACGGCGTAACGAGAGTTGAGACACATTTCGAAATCGCCATTGACGCCGCGAGAACTGCCGTTGTGACCGAAGCATTGATTTCCGTTGATCGTTTGCACTCCGAAACCGTACGCATCAAAGCCGAAGGGATTCCGCACTCTGCCTGTCGTCATGAGCTTCATGTACTGTGCGTCGAGAAGTTTGTCCAATCGCAGGGCATTGGCAAATCGCAGAAGATCGCCGACGGTTGAGTAGCCACCACCGGCCGGCGATCCGCCGTTCGTCGACGTATCTGTCACTGCGGTCCAGCGGGCCGAGCCCATTTTCGTGTACCCGGTGCTCAGGTTTGGAGTCGGTGTGTCATCCATTCCGAGGCTTGTTGCGTTCATGCCTGCGCGACGGAAGATGTGCTGATGCACGTACTCGGAGTAACTCTGCCCGCTTACTTTTTCAATGACTGCGCCAAGCAGGATGAAGCCGTAGTTGCTGTACTCCCAACGGGTGCCGGGCTGAAACCGGGGCGCGCGATTGCCGAAGAGATGGATGTAGTCCTGCGTTGTGTGCAGCTGCCGGCGATGCTGCTCGAACTCCGGCCCCCAGATGTCGCCGGTGCCGCCGGTGTTGGTGAGCAATTCTGCAATCGTCACTTTGGCGGCGAGCTCTTTGTTGGGATAGTCGGGCAGATATTTTTCCAGGGGATCATCAAGTGCGACCTTGCCCGCCTGCACCTGCTGCATAAGTGCAACCGCCGTGAACATTTTGTTCATGGAGGCGAGAGCAAAGCGGCTTTCGAGCGTGTTGGGGACGTTGTGTTCGCGATCGGCCAGACCATACGCTCGCGCAAGGATCGGCTTCCCTTGGTCCGCAACCAGAACGGCGCCGGAGAATCTGTCCGAAGCCGTTTCGTCGGCGAGGCGTTCGCGCAGCGCCGCCGCCAATTGTTGATCGACCAGGTGAGGCAGAGCAAACTCAGCGGGACGTGGGATCAGGTTCACATCGAGCTTCAAGATGCGATGCGGTTGCTGAGGCTCGACCGTTAGAGTGGCGCGCACGAAACCATCGCCGGCTCGCTCCGCGAGTAGTGCCGTGACTGCGGTGGGAGTTTCACTCTCGATCTTTTTGAGATCGTATCCGCCGGTGCGATCGCGGAAGGCGGGGTCCTGGAAGCCGCGCTCGGGTTGCGTGACGAAATGGGTCTTGAGAAATGCGAGGTACGCACTCCAATCGGTTGCGTTATACGCGGCCAACCAGGCGGCGAGTTGCCGCTCTGCGGGGGACTTTGTGGCGGGCCCCTGCGCCGCGCATAAGACAGACATCAAGACGATGAGACAGATGGCCGGGATGCGGCGCAGGACGGTGGGCATTGGAGGTCAGGATAGCGCGGCGAGACTTTGGCCGAGGCGAAGGCTCGGCCGATTTGCGCGTCGACGCGCTATCTTCAGAGAACCACCACGCGGTCCTTTGCGTAAGGGCTAAGAACGATGAGGCAGTCTGCTGTCTTGTCTCGCGCCGTTATGGCATTGCTTTGAAGTTCCTCCAGGAGTGAAAGTGAGTACCGAAAGTCCAACTCTTCCTGCGACCAGTGGCCGCGCGACCGATCCCGCACTTCGTTCCGCGCTGAAGCTGGCGGCGATCTTTGGCGTAGTTAAACTTCTGCTTACGTTCGCGCTGACGCTTTACACGACGCACATCGGATACAGCTACTTCCGCGACGAGTTTTACTACATCGCGTGCGGGCATCATCTGGCGTGGGGATACGTCGATCACGGCCCCATCGTGGCGTTGCAGGCGCGGCTGGGCGAGATTCTGTTCGGTGACTCGCTCTTTGGGATACGCGTGCTGTCGGCGCTGGCTGGAGCGCTGACGGTGTTTCTCGGCGGAGTGATCTGCTGGTCGCTGGGTGGACGGCGTCCCGCGCAGGCGCTGGCGATGCTGGGGCTGATTGTGACGCCGCAGTATATCGGGGTGGATGGCTTCCTTTCGATGAACTCGTTTGAAGCTGTGTTCTGGTCCGCGTGCCTGCTGGCGGTGATCATGATCGCGCGTGGCGGGTCGGCGGCGAAGTGGTGGACGATCTTCGGGATCAGCGCGGGGATTGGGCTGCTGAACAAGCCGTCGATGGCGTTCTTTCTGATCTCGCTGGGCGCAGGGCTTCTTGTGACGCGGCACAGGCGTCTGCTGTTTACGCGCTGGGCGGCGGTGGGCATTGTTTTGCTCGTGGCGATCGCGCTGCCGAATGTGTTGTGGCAGATTCACAACCATTGGCCGACGCTCGAGTTTTTGCATAACGGGCGAGTGGGCGGCAAGAACGTGGTGCTGAATCCGCTGCAGTTCTTCCTGGCGCAGTTTGCCAACATGCATCCGCTGAACGCGCTGCTGTGGATTACGGGTGTGGTTGCGTTGCTGCGCGCGAAGTCGATTAAGGACGCGCGCTGGTTGGGATGGACCTTCGTGATCTTCTTTGTGATGATGTGCGCGGCGCACGCCAAGGACTACTACCTCGAAGGCATCTACCCGGCTTTCTTTGCGGCGGGCGCGCTTGCGTGGGAGCATCGGTTCGCCGGTTCAACAGGTGTGCAGAAGGGGCGCGTCTTTGCGTTCCCGGTGTACGAGACGCTGCTCATCGTGACCGGCATCATCATTTTGCCGATGAGCAGCCCGGTGCTGCGTCCGGCGACCTGGGTGCGGTACACGGCGGCGCTGCATCTGCACAGCGCGCCGACGGAGACGAGTCCCACCGGTCCGCTGCCGCAGTTCTTCGCGGACCGGTTCGGATGGGGCGAGCAGTACGACATCGTGGCGAAGACGTTCCATTCGCTGTCGCCTGCGGACCAGAAGCGCGTGTGCATCTTCGGGGCGGACTATGGAGAAGCGGGCAACATCGATCTGCGCAACCGCATTCATCATGACGGGATGCCGCCTGCGCTGAGCGGACAGAACAGTTACTGGACGTGGGGAACGCATGGATGCGATCCGAACGTCGTGATCGCGATCATTCCGGATACGCCGGCCGAGGTTGGGACGAAATACGAATCGGTCACGGTTGTGGGGCATAACAGCGATCCGTACTCCATGCCGTTCGAGCGAAGAAACATCTATCTGCTTCGCGGCCGAAAGCCGACGGCGCGGTTCCATTGGGCCGATGAGCGCTTTTACTACTGAGCATTGCTTGTAGCTGGCCTGTTTCCTACGAAAGTAGGAACCGCGAATGCGGAGTCAGGCGATGTTGATCATGATGAGCGCCGCCGCGGCGCGCCGTCGTTCATGGCGGAGTGGATGGCGGCGAGGACCTCATCGACGGTGATGGAGAGCAGGCACTTTTTTCGCTGCTCGATGCAGGTTTCGAGGCCGCAGCCAGCGCATTCGACGCGGTGGTAGAGGATGCGGTGGTGCGGGCCATAGGGGAACCACTGGCGCGGGATGTTGCGGGCGGAGAAGATGGCGACACAGGGCGTGCCGACGGCGGCAGCTAAGTGCATAGGGCCGGAGTCGTGACCGATGAAGAGCCTCGCGCGGGCGAACGCGGCGGCGGATTCGCGTGGTGTGAGGTGGCCGCAGAGGTTGATGACGGGACCTCCGCCGTTGGCGATCCAATCTGCGGCCGCGAAGTCGCTGGCGTCGGATTCTTCGGGGCTGCCTGCCAGGAGTAGGGTGCGATTGGGGTAGGCGACGGCCAGTCGTGTGAGTAGCGCGTGCCAGTTGTCGCGCCCCCAGTCTTTAGCCTGGACCTTTGTGCCGACGCTTACGGCGAGGAGCTCGCGGGCTGGATCGCCTTGGATAAGGCCTTGGGGGCCGATGGCACGGGCGGCGGTTTCGTGTTCGGCCGGCGTCAGGTGGAGGTCCCACAGGGCGGGGTCGTCGAGGTCCGCGGCGCCGAGGGTTTGATACAAAGAGCGGATGTTGCGGACGAGGCGGGCGGCTTCGGGCTCGAGATCTGCGTCGGGGGTTGGGGCCTCTTCACCGAAGAAGTTGATCTGGGCGGCGGTGTTGACGGGGACGCCGATCTGGCGGCGGATGCCGCAGAGGCGGAAGAATTTGGCGTCTCGTTGGGCGGCGCGGATGCCGCGGGCACCGGCGAGATAGACGAGCACGTCGGGGTTGAGCCCGCGGATGGCGACGGCGAGGCGGAGGAGCTCTGGGAGATTGCGCGTGCCGGCGGAGTAGCGGATGTAGCCGTCGACGAGGCCGGTGTGCTCGAGGACGGCGGCGGCGGGAGGGGCCTTGGCGGCGACGGGAAGGTTGGTGAGGAGGTGGCGCTCGGCGTGGGGGAAGGCGCGGGCGATGAGGTGCAAGGCGGGGAGAGCGATGAGGGTATCGCCGAGTGAGCCGAGGCGGTAGATGAGGACGCGGCGGACGTGGTCGCTGGCCAGGACATGCCCGAGGTCATCGATCATGTGGGTAGTGTAGCCCGCTGTATCCTTGTGAAGTTGTCGGAAGAAGGCCGTACCTCAGGGCTAAAGCCCCATTTCTGTTTTGTCGTTTTATGGCACGGCTGACTCCGTGGCCCGACGAGACATGGTCGGGGCAACTGACCAATAGGCAATGAGTGAATGCTGAACGCGAAGAAAATCGTGAGGCTGCAGGCGGAGGCGACGCGGGTGTGGCATGCGGACGCGGAGATGCCGGCGGAGGGTGAGTTCGACGCGCTGGTGGTCGAGCAGCACCGGGCGAATTATGAGCTTTGGCATGAGGAAGACAAGGCGCGCGATCCGGAGGTGATTGGGGCGGAGATGGTGCGGATCAAGCGGGCGATCGATACATTGAATCAGAGACGCAACGATTTGATGGAGCAGATCGATGAAGCACTGTTGCGGGAAGCAGGCGAGCAGCGCGCGGAGGCGCCGCTGCACTCTGAGACTCCGGGAATGATGATCGACCGGCTGTCGATCCTGGAGCTGAAAAGGTTTCACACGGCGGAAGAGATTGCGCGGCAGGATCGCGATGAGCAGCATGCGCGGCGCAACCGGGAGCGATTGGCGGTGTTGAACGAGCAGAGAGACGACCTGGCCGAAGCCTTGGATGCTCTGTGGAGGGACGTAATGTCGGGTAAGCGACGGTTCAAGCTGTATCGACAGATGAAGATGTACAACGACCCGGAGTTGAACCCGGTGCTGTATCGCGGGCGCGCAACGTGAAGGCGCGATATGCTCGTATAGATTTGAGTAGATGGACTTGATGATTTGACCTTGGGAGGCGCTGGACCGTATAACTCCGAAACAGCTTCCCATTTTGAAACAGTATCGAGGTTCCCCCGAGCCGCGACCCACCTGAGAACGCTATGGCCACGAAGTCGGCATCCCCCATTGCCATGAACTCCGCACAGAACGCCCACGGCAAGCCCGATGGGAAGACGAGTAATTTGCGGCGCATGCCGCGTACGCTTGCAGGTAACTCTGTCCCCGATGATTCGAACCGCAAGGCGACGCTGTCGCTGTATGAGAGCGCGCTGAAGCTGATGCAGAGCGGGAAATATGACAAGGCTCATGCGGCGTTCACGCAGATGCTCGACTCGGCCCCGCAGGATCTGGCCGACCGCATCCGCATGTACATTGCGGCGTGCGTCGCGCAGATCGAGAAATCGGCGACGAAGTTTGAGAGCAACGAAGAGCGGTATGACTATGCGATCTCGCTGCTGAATGACGGGCAGTATGAGGATGCGCGGCAGCATTTCGAGGGGATACTGGCGCAGAACGGTTCGGCGGATTACGCGTTCTACGGGCTGGCGCTGCTGGCCAGCATGACGGGCGATACCGATGGATGCATCGATAAACTGCGCGAGGCGATCCGCCTGAATGACCACAACCGGCTGCAGGCGCGCGCGGATTCGGACTTCGAGGGAGTGGCCGAGGATCCGCGGTTTACGGAGCTGCTGTATCCGGAGGCGTAGGGCAGCGAGTTAGCAGGTGAGCAAGCTAGCGAGCTAGAGCCGGGGTTCGCGCCCCGGCTTTTTCGTTGATCGGGAATGAACACAGCGGTTGTCCACTCCGCGGCTTTACTACGCGCCCAGCAGGCAGGCCGCGGATTCGATGCGTCGCTGTGCTGACTCGCTAACTGGCTGACTTGCTGTTTTGTTGTGGAAGCTTCGTTCTCCGCAGCGTCTACACTGGACGGACGCATGTCCGGTCTCGTTCTTCCTCAGCTTCGAGTGGTGGCGATCGGCGGCGGCACGGGCCTTTCTACCTTGCTGTTGGGACTGAAGCGGTACGTTGCCACGCCTGGATCGCCGACGGGTTTTGACCGCCGCGGGGGATCGCGCGGCAGCAGCCCGAACCCGTGTCCCGATGCTCCATGCCTGATTCGCGAGCTGGCGGCGGTGGTGACGGTGACGGATGACGGCGGCTCGTCGGGCCGGCTCCGCGAGGAGCTGCAGATGCTGCCGCCCGGCGACATTCGCAACTGCATGGTCGCGCTGAGCGAAGATGAACACCTGCTGTCGCGGCTGTTTCAGTACCGGTTTTCGCAGGGGGATCTGGAAGGACACAGCTTCGGGAATTTATTTCTGGCGGCGCTGAATGGGATCTCGGGCGATTTTGCACAAGCGGTGCAGACGTCGTCGCAGATTCTGGCGACCAGGGGACGGATCTATCCGGCGACGACGGCGAACGCGACGCTGACGGCGCAGATGGATGACGGCTCCGTGGTCCGGGGCGAGACAAACATCACGGCGTCCAAGCAGTCGATCGTCGAACTGATGCTGGATCCGCCAACGGCGGACCCGCTGCCGGAGACGCTGGCGGCGATTGCCGACGCAGACCTGATTACCCTGGGGCCGGGGTCGCTGTACACGTCGCTGATTACGAATCTGCTGGTGCGGGGGATTCCGGAGGCGATTGCGGCGTCGAAGGCGACGCGGGTATACATCTGCAACCTGATGACGCAGGCGAACGAATCGCTGGGGCTAACGGCCTCCGAGCATATCGAGAAGATTCTGAACCACTGCGGCGGAGCGCGGAGACAGCGGCTGTTTGACTATGCGCTGATTAATACCGCGCCGATCCGGCCGAAGACGCTGGCAAAGTATGCGCGCGAGGGTCAGGCGCCGATTGAGGCGGATGTGGACCGGGTGCGGGCGCTGGGGGTCGAGCCGATCCAGGGCAGCTTTGTGCACGAGGGCGAAGTCCTGCGGCACGACTATGAGGCGGTGGCGAAGAGGTTGATGGATCTGATGGCGAGCGAGCGGCGGCTGGCCTGAGAGTTCCTTAGGCGCGTTGAGGCGGCTGCGCGTGGTTACCAAAGTGCCTAGTGGTTACTCAAGAGTTAAGCGCATTTTGGAGCAGTCTTCGTGCCATTTTGCGGCGTGAAGCCGTCTTTAGGGTTTCGTCTTTGTGTTACTTACGGTGCATTGACTGTCAAAAAGGGGAAACGTAGCCTCACCCTACTGGATAGACCTAGCTAGGTTTCTTGCGAGAACTCCGGTCGACGAGACGGATTTTAACCGGGATTTGAGGCGCGGATGGATGGTCAAAAGCCGGAGGCGGTGGAAGAGCAGTCGCGCATGGAGAATCCGGAGGACGTAGCCGTCCTCTACTCATGGGCGAACCTGCAGGGAGCCCGCTATCGGGACTTTTCGGGGGCGCGGCGGGAGTCTCGCGCGCTGATGCGGCACCGCGCCGCGCAGGAGGCCAAGGACGCAGAGAGCCGGGCGCAGGCGGAGGCCGAGGCGGCCGCGGCGGCTGCGGAACGGGCGGCGCGCGAAGCCGAGGAGATTGCCCGACTGCACGAGCGAGCGGCGCGCAAGGCCGCCGAAGCACGACAAAGACGCGACCTGGAGATGGAAGAGAGCGCTCGCGCGCTGGCCATGCGGCAGGCGACCGAGCTGAGCCGGAAGGCCGCGACGGAGCGCGTGCAGGCAGCCAAGCGCGCCGAGGCGGCGGCGGCCGCGGCGGCTGCGGCGCGGCGCGAGGAGCGGGAGATTACAGACGCGAGGGCGTCGGCCGAGCGGCAGGCGCTGCGATATGCCGCAGCGGAGATGCGCCGGCTGAAGCTGGCTGGGCCACAGCCGGTGAGCCGGTTGCCGGGCGAGCTGACGGATCCGTATCAGCGCGAGCCGGAGCAGTCGCCGGAGAAGATCTTCTCGACGCTGATTACGCCGGAACAGGACATGCGGCCGACACACTTTCCGCAGACGCGCGACGGGCGGCACCTGCTTCCGCCGGCGTCGGAGGATGAGACAGGCGAACGAGGTCCGGTGGACGAGGCGGTCCGGGCGGAGCCGATAGCGCCTGGAGAGAGCGAACGCAGCGACGAAGAATCCTTCATGGAAAGCGTGAGACGGACCGAGGAGGCTGCGGAGTCCGTTCGCGCTATAGAAGGTCCGGCGCCGGTGCCGGCGTGGCTGGCCGAACAGGAGGTGCAGAGCCATGCTGCGGCTGTCGAGGAACCTTCGCCGGTAGAGGACACGCTGCAGCAGTCGCGGGAACGCGTGGCTTCGCGGTGGTATGCGCTGCGTGAGTTGTTCGACCAGGGCCTGCGTGAGCATGCGCCGGAGGTGCAGAAGTCTGCAAGCGGCGAGGTGCCGGTCCTTGCCGTGTTTTCACTCGCCGGAGGCGTGGGCAAGACGAGCCTGGTAGCGACGCTGGGACGTGCGCTGGCGTCGGCGGGCGAGAAGGTGCTGCTGACCGACACGACCTCACACGGGCTGCTGCCGTTTTACTTTGGCGCGAGCGAGCTGCGGCCGGGCGTGGTGCGCACATTTTCGCCGCCAGTGGGCAGCGCGGATGCGCCGATCCATCTGCTGAGCTTCGATCTGCTGGATAAGGGCGGAGATCTTGAGTCGCAGGAATGGCTGGCGGAGGAGCTGACGCGCAACGGGCAGGGAATGCAGCGCGTACTGGTGGATCTGTCTCCGTCGTTGCCGTGGGTACTGAAGCGGCTGGCGAAGATGAACTCCATCGTGATTGTGCCGATGAAGCCGGACATGAGCTCGGTGATCAGCCTGCCCGTGGTGGAACGGTTTTTTGCGGACGTGACGGACGCCGTGGGCAAGCCGGTGCATCCGCGCTATCTGTTGAACGGATTTGATTCGGCGCAGCCGCTGCACCTGGACGTGCGGGAGGTACTGCGCCAGCAGTTGGGAGATCGTTTGCTGCCATTCGTGATTCGGCGGTCGCCGGCGGTGTCGGAGGCGCTGGCCGAGGGGATGACGGTGATGGATTATGCGCCGGAGACGGCGGTGGCCGGCGACGTGCAGAACTTGGCGTCGTGGTTGCGGACCCAGGCAGCGCCGGCGGCCGGCTTCAGAAAGGCGCGGTGGAGCGAGCAATGACGCGATCTCCTCTATGGCGGGAGTTCGAGTCGAGCGAATCGTTGCTTCCCCGGCTCCTGCGGCTTCTTATTTTCGTCTGCGGAACGTTGTTCCTGATCGCTGCCGCGGCGGTGCCGTTGCCATGGCCGCAGCAGGCGATGCTGGGCGGGTTGCTGCTGTTGAGCGCGCTGTGGCTGCATCGCGGGTCGGGGTCGTATCTGACGACGCTCATGCTGGTGCTGCTGTCGTGTTTTGCGACGGTGCGATACGGCATATGGCGCATTCACGCCGTGGAGCGCTATTTCCGCTTCCGCGGGCCGGGATGGAGCCGTCTGGACGCGTTCTTTGTCATCGTTGTGCTGCTGGCGGAGTTCTATGCGTTTGTCGCGCTGATGCTGGGGTATTTTCAGACGCTTTGGCCGCTGCGGCGCACGCCGGTGCCGCTGCCGGAAGATCCCGCAAAGTGGCCCGAGGTCGACCTGCTGATCACGACCTACAACGAGCCGCTGCATCTCGTGAAGTACACGGCGCTGGCGGCGAGCAACATCGACTGGCCGGAAGACAAGCTGAACGTCTATCTGCTCGACGATGGACGGCGCGAAGAGTTTCGTGCGTTCGCGGAGCAGGCGGGCATCGGCTACATGACGCGGCCGGACAACGTGAATGCGAAGGCAGGCAACATCAACCATGCACTGGAGCGACTGAGCGCGCCATTTGTCGCCGTGTTCGACGCCGATCATGTGCCGACGCGAAGCTTTCTGCAGTTGACGATGGGATGGTTCGAGCGCGACTCGAACCTGGCGCTGCTACAGACGCCGCAGCACTTCTATTCGCCCGATCCGTTTGAGCGCAATCTGGATCAGTTCCGGCATATTCCGAGCGAGAATGAGCTGTTTTACGGCGTGGTGCAGGACGGTAACGATCTGTGGAACGCGACATCGTTCTGCGGATCGTGCGCTGTGCTGCGGCGGCGGGCGCTGGATGAGATTGGCGGCCTAGCCGTCGAGACGGTGACCGAGGATGCTCATACCTCGATCCGGCTGCAGAAGCGCGGATGGAGCACGGCGTACATCAACATTCCGCAGGCGGCGGGGCTGGCGACGGAGCGGCTGAGCGGACATATTCGCCAGCGCGTGCGATGGGCACGCGGCATGACACAGATTCTGCGCATCGAGAATCCGCTGTTTGGGCGCGGGCTGAAGTTTTCGCAGCGGCTGTGCTATCTGAATTCGGCTGCGCACTTCTTGTTTGCATTGCCGCGGCTGGTGTTCCTGATGGCGCCGCTGATCTACCTGATCTACGGCGGAACGAACCTGCCGGGCGCGTGGCAGATGCTGCTGGCGTATGCGATTCCGCACCTGGTGATGCTGTATGCGACGCACCTGCGGATTCAGGGGCGGCACCGGCACTCGTTCTGGAATGAGATCTACGAGACGGTGCTGGCGCCGTATGTGCTGCTGCCTACGATTGGAGCGTTTCTGTGGCCGCGGCGGCCGCGTTTCAACGTGACCGCGAAGGGGCAGATCTTCTATTCGACCTTCTTCGACAGGAAGATCGCGAGTCCATTTCTGCTAATGCTGTTCGTGAACTTTGCGGGGCTGGTGTGCGCCGTGCCGCGGCTGCATCTGTTTCCAGCATCGACATTGCCGGGGTGGGAGGGATGGCTGTTGAGCACGCCGCATCGCATGTACGACGGTGGTCACCTGGGGACCATCGTAGTGAATGTGGTGTGGACGCTGTTCAACATGATGCTGCTGAGTGTCGCGACGGCGGTAGCGTGGGAGAACCAGCAGCGGCGGCGAGCGGTGCGGGTGAAGGTCGAAATTCCCGCCGGAGTGATTCTTCCGGATGGCGCCGCCGTGCAAGGGCTGACGGGCGATCTCTCGAGCACGGGGGTGCGTTTGTGGACGGGGCAGAGGCTCTCGGTAAAGGCGGGAGCACCGGTGCGCATCGTGCTGCCGGTGCTGGATGGCGATGCATCGCTGCCAGCGACGGTGATTCGTGTGGACGACGAGTCGTTGCGCGCGCAATTTGATTCGCTGTCGCTGGCGGAAGAAGAGTCGCTGACGATGGTGTTGTACTCGCGCGCAGACACCTGGCTGGGATGGGATGAGACGCGCGACGGCGATCACCTTGTCCGCAGCTTGGCGCGAATTGTGCGTCTCGCGCTGCGCGGTTTGCGGCAGACGGTTCTGCCGGGACGACGGCGTCCGCCGGACGGAAGCCTGCTGACAAGCATCGCTCCGCTGCTGCTGGCGGCGATCCTGCTGCCGGTATTGGCTGGGAGGGCGATGGCGCAGGAAGTGCAGACGCCGAAGCCGGCAGCGGCGATCACAACGGCTCAGACGGGGCCGCCCGTAGTTCCTCAGCCGAAGCCGGTGAAGCCGATTCCGTCGAAGAAGATGGAAGGTTTGTCGCGGCCGCCCGGGGATCACGCGGCGGCCAACACGACGGCGGCGACAGCGCCGCCGACGCACAACGCGGCGGCAACGACAGCGCCGCTGAGTGCAAAGACAGAAAGCCCGAAGACAGAAAGCGCGAAGACAGGAGATGCCGCTGGTTCGGCGACCAAGTCGTCCATAGCGACATCCTCGTCGCCCAAGCATGCGGATCCATCGGCGACGGATGTGGGCAAAGCGCTGAGTGGCACGGCTGCTCCCAAGCTGACGAAAACGATTCGAGTCTCGGGACGAGTTCCGGCGGCGAAGGCAGTGGGGGCGGCGGTCACGGCGCTGGCGTCGTCGGCGATGGCGAATCCGCTGGCACAGATCAAGCTTCCGCCGTTGACGCCACAGGCCGCGCCGAATGACGGCGGGGCGAAGGCGCAGTTGGTGCAGTTTTATCGCGCGCGAGTGCTGCCGGTGTGGGCGCGGGCGACGCTGCTGGCGACCGAGTATCCGTGGGGTTTGCTGATCGCCGTGTTGTTTCAGACATTTCTGATCGCCGTGCTGCTGCGGGCGGCGCTGCGGCGGCGTGCGCGTGAGCGTCTTCTGGGCAATATCTAGAAAGCCTGCGAACCTAGAGCTTGCAGACCTTGATCGCGCCGTTGTTGTAAGGGCAGGCGAGCGCGGCGGGCGACGTGGAGCGGAGCACGAGCCACGTGACGCCGAAGGGAGCAAGACGCGCGCGGAGTGTGCGCTCATCCAGCGAACTCAACCCAAGCTGCGCTGTAAAGCCTGCGAGCCATCGATCTGCAAGGCGTGGCGTGATGGAAGCCTCGCCGCCGTCCTTGGAGAAGTCAGGCAGCGCGCTGCGTTGGGCGATGGCGCGGAAGGTTTGCGCGTCTTCGCCGTGGGTGGTTATGTAGTGAGCGTCGAGCGCGAACAGAGCGTCGACGGGTGTGTTCGCGCGGCACCAGAGGAAGGCGCGCACCCAGGGATTGGGATTCTGTCGCGTGCGCCAGGGGAGCTCGATGTGTGAGGAGGCCGAGAATTGTTGGCGCTGCGACGCGTACATGGCGAAGGCGGCGACGAGAATAATGAAGCCGGCAGCGTAGGAGGCCGACCGGCTTAATCGCCGGCTGTCGAGGCGTCCGAAGCCGTATTCGAAGAGCTGCTGAAGGCCCGCGCCGAGCAGCAGCACCATGAAAATGTAGATCATCTGGAACACGCGCAGGGGCTGCAGCCGCGCGACAATGTGCGATGAGGAGCTCTCATGCGCGAAGCAAACCGCGAGCAGGATCGCGAAGCTTCCGTAGAGCAGCGCGGCGATGCAAAGAGCGGATGCGGGTTGGAGCAGGCGCGCGCGGTTCAAGCGAAGCTGCGCGAAGAGGATGAGAAACGGGCCGCACAGACCGAAGATTTCATACCAGTGCCACTGCGAGAGAAACCAGTAGTAGCGGCTCTTTGAGGCAAGAACGACAGCGGGTGAATCGACCGGCGCGTGCGCCTGCAGGATCGCTGTGCCGAGGAAGGTCAGCGCGGCTAGCATCACAAGGAACGCGAGACGATGTAGGCTGCGCAGCACTCGAAGTACGATCACAAAGCCGACGGCGTAGCCGGCCATGAGCGGGTGGAAGGCCGCGGCAAGAGCCAGTGCGGCGACGCAGCCGGCGAGTGAGCCGCGGCGTTGGCGATCCCATGGATCGAGTGCCAAGGCAATCGCCCAAAGCGACAGCGGCGTGGAGAGACTGCGCGCCGTCAGGTAGGGATCCATCAGCAGCAGCGAGGTGCCGGCGATGGGAAGGGTCAAGAGCGCACCGAGCATGGCGATGCCTGCGAGTTGTGCGCGCTCATCCGCTGTGATGCGGCGAAGCAGAGCGAGTCCGGCGGCGAGCGTAAGTGCAATGCTGACGAGATCGACGAGCAGGATCATGTACAGCATCGGCAGGTGAGTGACATGAATGAGCGAGCAGAGCACTGGAGCGAAGATGGAGAAGCGTAGATGCTCAGAGACGAATTGCGTGTAGTGGGGGAAGAGATGCGGGTTGAGTTTGAATTCGATGCCCGCGACATAAAGGCCGCCGTCTTCGGCGAGCGGATGATAGCCCTGGACGACGAAGGTTGCGAGCGTGAGCGCCGCGATGAGGAGCGTCCAACGATAGGGTGACCAGGACGAAGGCCGGGTGCGACGTACGGAAGCATCGATGAATGGCGAGGAATCTGGCAAGCGATCTTTCCTGAGGAGATTCGGCGGAGCGGGTGGCGTGTGTTCCTCGGCTGCAAGTGCGTGGCGGCGCTTCGATTCCGCTGCGCAAAGGACGGCTAAGTGCAAACGGTACAATGAAAAGGCGTGTCAATGCTTAATATCCGCACAACTTCGCCGGGGAATCCTCGGCAGCGACACCTGAGGACCTCGCGATGAGCCGGGAGCACCGCGTCAATCTGCTGAAGATGGTCCCCGGATTGTTGATCAGCGCTTTCTTCCTGTGGTGGACCTTTCGCGGCTTCGACATGGCGGACCTGGAGACGGTTCGCTTTGTGGCGCCCGTGTGGATTATCGGCATTGTGGCGTTTACGCTGGCCGGCTATACGATGCGCTGCGTGCGCGCGTGGTGGATGCTGCGCAGCGTGAAGGCGCGATTCAGCGCGTGCTCGCGGATTTTTCTAACGTCGCTGGCCGCAAACAATATTCTTCCGCTGCGCATTGGCGATGTGATGCGCGTGTTTACGTATGCGTCGGACGTGAATGCGACGCCGTCCATGGTGCTGAGCACGGTGATTCTCGAGAAGCTGCTGGACGTGTTCAGCCTGGCGACGCTGTTCGTGATCACGATGCACGGCGGACGGGCGATGTCGTCGAAGCTGCGCGGTGGCGCGGAGATTGGGCTGGCGATCTCGGCTGCGTGTCTTCTGGTGCTGGTGTTTGGAGCTCACACGCTGCAGGAGCCGGTGCGGCGAATTGCGGCGAAGAGCAGCAACCGGTTTGTGAAGAAGATTGAACAATGGCTGCTGCTGGCGATGGAGTGCATTGAGAAGATTGGCGTTGGTGGAACGTTGTTGCTGGTCTTGTTCAGCTTTATCGCATGGTCTTTTGAGGGTTTGATTTATGTATCAGCGGCGAATCTTGTTGCGCTACGAACGGATGCGATCGGACCATGGCAGGCGGTCTCGCAGGCGAATCTGTCGTTCCTAATTCCGAGCTCGCCTGGCGGCATCGGGCCATTTGAGTGGGCGTGCAAGGATGCGCTGGTGCGGCATGGGTCGCCGCCGGCGGCGGCGGGGCTGTTCGGGCTGCTGATTCATGCGTGGCTGTTTGTCGTGATCACCGGCGTGGGCGGCGCAATGTTCCTGATGCACCGACTTCATCGCGCGCGGCGTTTACCGCTCAAGGAAGAGCTGGATACGCTGCCGGCGCAGCTGCCCTACGAAGAGATCAGAGATTAGAGATCAGAGAACGTTCGACAATGTACAGGATTCTTCAGCAGACGATTCAGGCGCGGATTCAGGCGCTGCTCAGCGAGCGGTACGGGGTGGAGCTCGCGCAACTGGCAGTTGAGCTGCCGCCGAAGCTGGAGTTCGGCGAGATGGCGCTGCCGGTGGCGTTTGAACTGGCAAAGCGGGTGAAGAAAGCACCGCGGGCGATTGCGCAGGAGCTGCAGCCGGAGCTCGCGGCGATTGATGGCGTGGCGAGTGTAGAGATTGCGGGCGCGGGCTACTTGAACATCAAGCTGGACCGCGCGGCGATGGTGAAGCGCATTGCGGCGGATGAACATGCGAATGTTGGCGGCGATGGGTTTCGGCTGATCGAGCACACGAGCATCAACCCGAACAAGGCAGCGCATGTGGGCCATCTGCGCAACGCGATTCTCGGCGACAGCTTTGCGCGCATGGTTCGGCCGGACGATTACAAGCAGGGGTATGCGACCGGCGTGCAGAACTACATCGACAACACCGGCGTGCAGGTGGCGGATATTGTTGTTGCGATGACCGCGCTGAAGGGCTTCGACCTGAATGGCGTGCGCGGGTGGATGACAGAGCTATTGGAGACGAACACACGGCTGGATTATGCGTGCTGGGATCTCTACGCGCAGGTATCGCAGTGGTATGAAGCGGATCCGGGGCAGGCAGCTGCGCGGAAGCAGCTTCGGCTGGACACGCTGCATGCGATTGAGCATGGCGGCAATGAGACGGCGGAGATTGCGGACCTGATCGCGACGGGCGTGCTGCGGAGGCATCTCGAGACGATGGAGCGGCTCGGCATCGAGTACGACTTTCTGCCGCGCGAGAGCGAGATTCTGCACCTGCACTTTTGGGAGGCGGCGCGGGCGTTGATGGTCGAGCGCGGCGTGCTCTACAAGGAGACGGCGGGGAAGAACGCCGGCTGCTGGGTGATGCGAAGGGCTGGAGCTGCGCCACTGTCGCCGGGCGAGGTCGACGAGGATGCGAAGATCATCGTCCGCTCGAATGGCACGGTGACGTATGTTGGGAAGGACATCGCCTATCACCTGTGGAAGTTTGGACTGCTGGGGCGCGACTTTGGGTATGCGCGATTTCGCGAGTATCCGACTCATACGTGCTGGGTTTCGACGACGCATGGCGAAGATCCGCGGCCGGATCTAGGTTTGGGCTTTGGGCATGCGGATGCGGTCTATAACGTGATCGATTCGCGGCAGGACGACCCGCAGGCGCAGGTGAAGGAAGCGCTCCGCGCGCTCGGCTATGAGCACGAGGCCGATCGCTACACGCATGTGAACTATGCATTTGTGGGACTAACGCCACGCACTGCGGAGGAGCTTGGCTATGTGCTGAGCGATGAAGACAAGGGCCGCGCGTTCATCGAGGTGAGCGGGCGCAAGGGCTTCGGCGTGAAGGCTGATGACCTGATCGACCGCATGATTGCAGCGGCGCAGGCGGAGGTGGATGCGCGACATTCGGAGGTAGATGAGGCGGAGCGCGCGGAGATTGCCAACGCGATCGGCGTGGGTGCGCTGCGGTATTTTATGTTGCGGTTCACGCGAAATACGCTGATCGCGTTTGATTTTCGCGACGCGCTGAGCTTCGAGGGCGAGACCGGGCCGTATGCGCAGTATGCGGCGGTGCGCGCGGCGAACATCTTTCGCAAGGGCGAGGCGGACGAGGCGGACGTGCTGCGCGAGTTGCAGTCGATGGACGCGGACGCGCTGGCGCTGCTGCTGAGCGGTGAAGATGGAACGAGCGTGTGGGAGGTTTGGCTTGCTGCGGCGCGCGTGTCGCTGGTGCTGGAGCAGGCGATTGCCGCGGCCGAGCCGGCGGTGCTCGCGAAGTATGCGTTCACGCTGGCGCAGACGTTCAGCAACTTCTATCACAAGCATCGCGTGCTGACGGAGAGCGATCCGGCGCGCAAGACACTGTTGTTTGCGACCGCCGCGGTGGCACGGCGCGAGATTACGCGCGTTCTGGGATGGCTGGGGATTAGCGTGCCGGCGGCGATGTAAGCGGCGATGCCGGCATGAGGAGCATGAGCGCGTTGGGCACGATCTCGACCTGCATGGGTGTTGTGCCGATCCATTCACCGTCGGCTTGCACGTGAACACGGTGCGGCGAACCCGCCGAGCAGGTGAAGGAACTGACGTTGAGGTGCTGGGTGTAGGGATTCCAGCGATGCAGCCGCGCCCAGCTTGCGGCGAACCATGCGGGCAGAGCGAGATGCGATGGCGGTTGAGTCAGTGCGAGGCGCAGCGTTTCGTCCGCCGGTGAGGCGCCGCGAATCAGCGGGCTGAACAGCCCGCCGAGGTCTCCGACGCGAACGGCCATGGCACTGACGGCGTCGCGCTCGAGCGGATCGAGACCGAGTTGCTCGGCGATGACGTGGAACGTGGCGAAGCGCGAAGCGAGGAAGAGTTTCGCGGCGCGCATGTAGTAGACCGAGCGGCCGAGGCGATGTTTGCCGGAGGCAAGCATGCGGTAGACGAGCGCGCCGTCCGGACCGGCCCCGGCCATGACGGCGAAGTACCGTGATTGCGTGCCGGACGGCGTTTCACAGCTGACGCGGCCCAACGGGATGCGACGCGGGACGAAAGTCAACTGCTGCCGAACAGCGTCCGCCGCGTTGAACGAGAGCCCGAGATGCCGGGCGAGCGCGTTGGCGCTACCGAGAGGAATCATTCCGACGACCGCGGACGGATGGAAGGCGAGTCCCTGGATGACTTCGTGGAGCGTGCCGTCGCCGCCGCAGGCGAAGAAGAGGCTGACTCCATCGTTTGCGGCATCGAGCGCTTGCGCGCCGGCGGTTCCTGCCGCGTGTGTGTAGACGATCTCCGCACCAATGCCGTTGGCGCGAAGAGCCGCAGCGGCTGACGCGGGCGCAGCCTGGCGCGGGCGGCCGCCACGTCCGGCATGCGGATTGAAGATCAGGGCCGCGCGGCGCATGGGTGCAGATTCATTGTGCCGCAGCAGCCGCACATCTGCTCGGCCACGGCGTTACATCGCCGGCGGAGGCGTGGCGGGCGCTTCATGGTGCTCGTGCTCACGCGGCGGAGGAACGAATTCCGGAGGCGTTGACATGCCGCGATGGCAGGTACCGCAGGTGACCGTTGCGTCAGACTTCGGATCGGTGAGCTGGGTCAGGTATTCGGCGTTGATCGCCTTGGTCATGCGCATCATCACGCGCGCGCGATTCTTCATGGGATTGGCGTCGGACGCGAAGTTGGGGTGCCCGGTCGCGGGGTCCTTGGCGTGGCAGTAGGTGCATTCGACGCCGAGATCGCCTTCAAAGGTTCGCATGATGGCGATGACCTGCGGTCCAGTGGTGTCCTTAGGCAGCACCTGCAGGTTCGTGGGGGGCGGTATCTGGCGCCGCGGCCCGGGGGCGTTTCCGTTGGCTTGAGCGAAGGCAGCGGAGGCTGCAAGAAGAGAGCTGACTGCAAGGAGAGACAGGGAACGCCCGACCATGGATGTCCTTTGCACTGCAGAAGGTTGTGGACCACCTGCTGCTGAGCGTATGCAAGGACCGGCCTCATTGCAAGTGAACCTTTCGTCACCAAGGCAATTGGTCGGCGATGAACCTACTTGACGTAGCCGCGGACCCACTCCGTGATGCTGCGCACGCCGATGCCGCTGGGTCCCTTGGACTGCCAGGGTTTCTGCTCATCGGCCCAGGCGGTGCCGGCGATATCGAGATGAATCCACGGCGTGGAGCCGGCAAATTCTTTGAGAAACATGGCTGCGGCGATGGCTCCGCCGTAGCGGCTGCCGCCGGTGTTCATGATGTCGGCGATGGAGCTCTTGATCTGGTCGCGATAGTCATCGGTGCAGGGCATCTGCCAGAACTTCTCGCCGGAGGCGGGAGTCACGTCGAGGAAGCGGCGCGCGGTTTCGTCGTCGTTGGTGAAGAGTCCCGCGTTCAGCTGGCCCAGCGCAATGCCGATGGCTCCGGTAAGCGTAGCGGCGTTGATCAGGTGCGTGGCGCCGAGCGTCTGTGCGTAGTGCAGCCCATCGGCGAGGACGAGCCGCCCTTCGGCATCAGTGTTGAGGACCTCGATTGTCTTGCCGGACATGGCGGTGAGTACGTCGCCGGGTTTGTAGGCGCGCCCCGAGGGCATGTTCTCGCAGGAGCAGACGACGCAAAGCACGCGCACGGGCGGCTTGAGCAGCGCGATGGCGCGCATGGCTCCGAGCATGGCGGCGGCACCGGCCATGTCGTACTTCATCTTGTCCATGTTTTCGGCGGGCTTGATGGAGATGCCGCCGGTGTCGAACGTAATGCCCTTGCCGACGAGGCCGATGACGGGAGCTGCCTGTCCATTGGCTGCGGGCGCCGGCGGATTCTTCGGCTCGTAGCGGAGAACGATGAGCGCAGGCGGTTCGTAGGAGCCTTGCGCCACGCCGAGGAAGGCGCCCATTTTCAGCTCTTTGAGCTTGTCGGTGGAGTGAACTTCGCAGCTGAGGCCGTGTTCGGCGGCCATGGCAGCGGCGCGGCGGCCGAGCTCGGTTGGCGTGAGCACGTTGCCGGGCTCGTTGACCAGCGACCGCGTGAAGTTTTGACTTTCGCCGAGGATGACGCCTTCATCCCAGCCCCGCTGGCAGTCGTTGCGGGTCTCATCGTCGGCGTCCGGAACGAGGACCGTGACGCTGTTCATGCTCAGGTCTTTGCGGTCGCTGCGGTAGATGTCGATGTCAAAGTCGGCGAGTACGGCGCCTTCGGCGATGGCGCGCGCGGCAAGATAGCAGGGCAAAGCGTCGATGTGCTCATCAGAGAGCGCATGATCATCCGGAAAGACGATGGCGAGGTCGCTCAAGCTGCGGGGGCGCGCGATACGAACGGCTGCACCGGCGGCTTTACGGAGCTCATTGGCGGTGAGCGACTTTGCTTTTCCCATGCCGAGGATAAGAAGGCGCTCGGTCTTGAGGCCATCCGGTTGGCGGAGAAGCATCGGTTCGGCGAGAGTGGCCTTGAACTCGCCGGTCGCCAGCCATGGAGCTGCAGCCTTGGCGATGGCGTCAGATGTCGTCAGCAGCGTGGGTGACGGTGGATCATCCTTGCCGGAAGCGATGTCGACGGCAAAGGCGATGAGCAGAGGGGTGGCGAAGGCCGCGGGGTCCTGGAAGACTAGCTTGAGGGTCATTGTTTAACTCCATCGTAAACCGCCGCGCGGTGGAGGACTGTCTGGATCTGAATCAACGGCGCTGCGAGCGGGCGATGGCGGCGCGGGCTTCCTTGTCGGCCTCGCGCTTGCGTTCCGTCTCGCGCTTGTCCCATTGCTGCTTTCCGGTGGCGATGGCGAGCTCGCATTTCACTCGGCCGTTGCGGAAGTAGAGACGGACTGGGATCAGCGTTGTGCCTTTGCCCTGCGTAGCGGCGGTGAGCTTTTCGATCTCGCGGCGGTGCAGCAGGAGCTTGCGGGTGCGCAGAGACTCGTGGTTCATGGCATTGCCGTGCGAAAACGGGCCGATGTGCGCGTTGAGCAGGAAGGCTTCGCCGTCCTTTAGCAGGCCATAGGCGTCCTTGAGGTTGGCTTTGCCTTCGCGAATCGATTTGACCTCGGTGCCGCGGAGGGCGACGCCGCACTCGTAGCGGTCGCCGAGGAAGTAGTTGAAGCTGGCGGAGCGATTAAACGCGGCGTCGCGCTGCCCGGCGGCGACGGGGTCGCGGTCCTTCGGTTTGGCGGAAGGTTTGGGGCTGCCGGTGGGGGTGGTCGGGTTGGAGAGCGAGCGCGGCATGCCGAGAAGTTTCGATGCTAGCAGAGGGCCGGCGATGCAACGGAACCGGATCCATCGGAGACTACTGCGAAAGATGTAGCGGATACACAGGACAGGCGCGGCCGAAGGGATGACCTCGTGGGGAGACGTTCGTCCAACTGACAGAGCGACAATCCTGAACGTGACCACCAACTTTTCAAAGGGCGCGACCGCCAAACGGCGACCAAGCGAGCCTGTTTCGATACGGGGGAGTGCGTGAGGCCGATGGTAGTATGGGGCGAGCCCGAACATTCGCTCGAAACCGCAGCAGATCCACCCCGGAAGCGCCACAGACGCATCTCCGGAGGCTTCCTCCGGCGGCGTTCCGAGTCCAGGGTGCGGGAGCCACGGGAGCGGACTATAGGAATGACAAGGCGCGAGATCGGCCGGTGGTATGAAGCGCCGTCAGCCCGGTGGGCAATGGCGGCCGCAGGGCTGTCTCTCCTGTTGGTTTGCGGGCTGCCGGGCGCGGCGCACGGCCAGTCTGCCAGTACGTGGAACAAGCGAGGGCAGGCGGCGGAGGCGCGGGAGGACTACGATGCCGCCTTCGAGGCCTACCGTCAGGCATGGCTGAAGAAGCCCAAGGATTTGCGCTACAAGGAGCGCTACGAGCGTCTCCGCTTTCAGGATGCCAACCAGCATGTGGATCGCGGCCGCGTGCTGCGGCAGGCGGGTGACGTCTCCGGCGCGATCAACGAGTTCGCCCGCGCGCTGCAGATCGATCCCGGGAACCAGGCAGCGGCGCAGGAGCTGGAGCTGACGCAAAGGCCCGGAGCGGCCACGCCCGCAGGCCCGTCGGGCTCGGCCGCGGGGATCAACAACAAGGCGCTATCGAATGCGGGTCCGGAGGCGCAGGTGCTGGTGCCGGGCGTGGACGAGGAGACTCCCCATCAACGCCAGGTGCAAAAGGATATTGCGTCGCTGGGCGCGCCGGTAAAGTTGCAGCCGGTTTCGAATGACCCGATCTCGCTGCACATGGTCGAGGACACGAAGGTCATCTATCAATCGATCTGCAAGGCGGCGGGGCTGAATGTCATCTTCGATCCGAATTACAACAAATCGCAGCGCATTCCGTTCGATCTGACGAATGTGTCGCTGTATGAGGCGCTGCGAGTCCTCGGTGTAGAGAGCAAGACGTTCTGGCAGCCCGTGACGCCGAATACGATCTACGTCGCCGAGGACAACCCGACCAACCGGCGCGAGGATGAGGAGCAGGCGGTACAGACGTTCTATCTCACCAACGTAGAACAGCAGAGCGACGCGAACGAGATCCTGATTGCGCTGCGCAATCTGATGGGTCAGGACTTCAAGCTTTACCTGGTGCCCAGCCAGAATGCGATTGTGGTGCGCGGAACGCCGGACGAGCTGGTGCTGGCGGAGAAGATCATCAACGACCTCGACCGGACCAAGCCGGAGGTTGTGGTGGACGTCGCGGTGCTGGAGGTCAGCCGGCAGAAGGAACGGAACCTCGGCATTACGCTGCCGCAAAGCTTTGGGCTGACGCCGCAGCAGAGCAACTACAACCAGAACACGAGCTCGACATCCACGACGTCGACCACAGGAACCACCAGCACCAGCACCACCACGACGAACGGCCTGACGCTGAACACGCTGGGTAACATCAACGCGACAAACTTCGCGGTATCGGTCACCGGCGGTCAGGTGAATGCGTTGCTCTCCGACGCCGACACCCGCATTCTGCAGAACCCGCGCATCCGGGCAACCGACGGACAGCGCGCGACGCTGAAGATCGGATCGAAGATTCCGGTCGCGACTGGCAGCTATAACGCCGGTGTCTCGACCGGTATCGCCAGCCTCGGCGTGCAGACGCAGTTTCAATACCTCGATGTCGGCGTGAATATCGACATGACGCCGACGGTGCACTACGACCGCGAGATCTCGCTGAAGCTCCATGTCGAAGTTTCGAGCCAGAACGGAAGCTCGACGATCTCCGGTGTGACCGAGCCGATCTTTGCGCAGCGCTCGGCGGATCAGACAATTCAATTGAAGGACGGCGAGCCGAGTTTGCTGGCCGGCATTCTCACCAACCAGGACACGAAGAACGTCAGTGGAACGCCGGGACTGGGCGAGCTTCCCATTCTGAAGTACTTCTTCTCCAGCCAGGACAAGATTCAGCAGTCGGACGAGATCGTCTTCCTCATCATTCCGCACATCGTTCGCGACTCCATCCTGACGGACGAGAACACGCGCGCGATCTACACGGGCACGGGCCAGACGGTGGAGCTGATTCGGCATCCGGACGAGGTGCCGACCACGAATGCTGCCTACACACCGACACCGGCCTCGACGACAACGGCGGCGAACGCTGCGTCGGCCATGATTCCGGAGATCGCTGCAGCCGGCCGGCCCGCCGCACCTCCGCCGACGGGCACGACTGCCGCGGCCGGAGCAAATATCCCCTCCGGTACCGCGATGACGCCGTTGAACCTGAGCGTCATCTCGCCCGCGCAGACGACGGTGGGCTCGACCTTCCAGGTGACCGTAAGAGCATCGAATGCACATGACCTCTTCGGAGTCCCGATGCAGATGCAGTTCGACCCCAAGGTGCTGACGCTGGTCAACGTCGACACGGGCGATTTCCTGGGGCGGGACGGGCAGGCCGTAGCGCTGAGCCATCGCGACGATGGCGAAGGCGCCGTGACGATGTCCTTGACGCGGCCGCCGAACACGCCGGGAACGAGCATACCCGGCATCAGCGGACAGGGATCGCTAGTGGTGCTCACCTTCAAGGCGATTGCCCCGGGTACCTCGTCGCTTGCGCTGGTCCGGGTTGGAGCCGAGGACAGCCACCAGAACAAGCTGCCGGTCGTCGGCGGACAGGCGACGGTGCGGGTAACGCCCGCAGGTCCTGCAGCGAGCCAGTGAGGGCTTGAGGATGCTAACGGGCTATCAGGAGCGAAGGAATCGGCAATCGTCATCGGGCGAAGCCGGTGTCACGCTGATCGAGCTGATCATCGTGGTGGCAATTCTTTCGATTCTGTCCATGGCTGTGCTTCCGGTCGCCCGCTTTGAGGTGAAACGCCAGAAGGAGCGCGAGTTGCGCCGCGACCTCTGGGAGATGCGGGCGGCGATCGACGCCTACAAGGACGCCGCAGACAAGGGCGGCATCCAGACCAAGGCTGACTCCAACAACTATCCTCCGGACCTGCAGACACTTGTCGATGGTGTGGACATTCAGGATCACAAGGTGCGCTTTCTGCGCGCGATTCCCGTCGACCCGATGACGAATTCGACGGACTGGGGACTTCGCTCCAACCAGGACGATCCGGATTCAACCAGTTTCGGTGGCCAAAACGTCTACGATGTGTACACCAAGAGCCAAGGCACCGCGCTCGACGGGACAAAGTACGACACATGGTGAAACTGGCGAAAATGCGAGAGGGACGGCGATCTGGTGGACGGAGGTCTGGGACAAAGAGTGTGCGCGAAGCCGGCTTCACGCTGATCGAGCTGATCATTGTGATGGCGATCATCGGGATCCTCGCGGCCGTAGCCGCTCCGCGCTATGTGATCTTTGTGCGGCACGCAAAAGAGGCTGTGCTGCGCCAGGACCTTGAAACCATGCGCAAGGCGATCGACAGTTACACGATCGACAAGGAGAAGGCGCCGCAGTCGCTCGACGATCTGGTCCAGGCCGGATACTTGAAGTCGATCCCGGTGGACCCGATGACCAACAGCCAGGACACCTGGATGACGGATACGTCCGACACCTTGATGGACATCGACCAGACCGAGGGCGGAATCGACAACGTCCACTCCGGCTCACAGGCGATCGCAACGGACGGCAGCAGCTACAACACCTGGTAAACCGCTGGCGGCGGGAGTGTGGCTGGACCGTCTGCCGTACGACATAGTCATCCCGATCGCAACCGTGGCGAACGAAACCCGTCTACAATGGACGGGAGTGCTGTGCCTTCAAGGCAGGGCCTCCGGCCTCCGGGAGTTAGCCATGCGCGTCCCACTCGTTCTCGCCTTCGCGGGTCTCTCCGCCTCGCTTGTCTTCGCACAGCAGCCCACACCGTCAACGAATCCCGCGAGCAGCACTGTGCCCAGCATCTCGCAGACGCCGGCCGCGCAGCCTCCTGCGTCGCAGGCCCCGGGCGCGCCGCCGCAGCAGGTTCCGACGGCGACGCCGGGCACAAGCCCGACGGCCGCGCCGGATACCACGGCCGATAGCGGCAAGAAGCCGGACGTAAAGCCCTCGAAGAACAAGGACAAGAAGGGCGATGTGAATGCCAGTGAGGCGAAGGACGATTCGATTCCGACGCCCGGTGAGGAGCTGGATCCGCACATCAAGAAGGGCAGTGAAGAGGACGTCAATGCGATCGGCCAGCGGAATATCGGCGGCCGCGGGTTGGGGAACTGGTACTCGACGAACTGGGAGATTTCGACGGGCAAGCAGTACTCGATGGAGATCGAGAAGAGCTCACACCTCGTCACCGACCCCGTCGTCGTCGAGTACATCAACCGCATCGGGCAGAACCTGGTGAAGAACTCGGATGCGAAGGTGCCGTTCACGATCAAGGTGCTGGACACCGACGAGATCAACGCGATGGCGCTGCCGGGCGGATTCTTCTATGTGAACTCGGGGCTGATTCTGGCCTGCGACAGCGAGGATGAGCTGGCCGGCGTGATGGCGCATGAGATTGCGCACGTGGCCGCGCATCACGCCGCGCGCGAGATGACCAAGCTGAACTACATGCAGCTCGGGCAGATTCCGCTGATCATCTTCACCCAGGGAACGTGGACCGGGTACGGCATCTACGAGGCATCGCAGCTGGCGATTCCGCTGACCTTCCTGCAGTTCTCGCGTGAGTACGAGGCTGAGGCCGACTATCTCGGGATTCAGTACATGTACAAGGCGGGATATGACCCGCAGGGCATGGTGAGCATCTTCGAAAAGCTGGCGGCGCTTGAAAAGCATAAGCCCGGCGCGCTGTCGAAGGCGTTCAGCGATCATCCGGCGACGCCGGACCGCATTGCGGCCGTTGAGAACGAAATTGCCACGATCCTTCCGCCAGAACCGCAGTACCTGGTGACCAGCTCGGAGTTTGACCAGGTGAAGGCACGGCTGGCGAGGATCCAGAACAAGCGCGGGCTGAACGACAAGAAGAACAACGGCAAGCCGACCCTGCGCCGCGTAGGCGGAAGCAACAACGATCCGAACGCGCCCAACAATCCCAGCAACTCCACGGACGACCGCCCGACGCTGGGACGGCGGGATTAGGAACAACGACCAGCAAGCAAAGGAATAGGCGAGGGCATGGTTTGTGGCCATGCCCTCCTTGTTTAATCTCGATCGATCCCCGAGCCTCACCGAGCTACGCGGTCTCCTGTGAGCGACGACCACCAGGCTGCATCCGCTCCTTTCGTAACTTCTCCACGTGACCATTGAATTCCCCATCGTCATGCGACGTAGAGAAGATTTGGGAGTAGGATAGTCGCACTCCAGCTCTTTCTTTCGCCAGAGGCGCTATAGGCGCCGCGCGATATAGTCGGGCTCTATGACAGCGGCGGCCATTGCGGATGGCATCTCTGGGGGAAAAATGAAGAAAAACGTGTCGATGATATGGACCTGTGCGGCGGTTGTTGCGCTGGCGTTCACGGCGACCGGGCGCGCCTATGCGGACACCCAGACGGTGGATATTACGTTCAATCCAAACCCTACGATCAATATAGTTGGAGGCGGTTACGAGGACTCCGAGGGGTTCGCGCAATTCAATCCTGCGCTGGGAACGCTGGAGAGCATATCGTTTTCTGTCGCTTGGTCGCAAACCTACACCACACCGTCCGGCGGGGCGGTCTATCTAGCGTTCAGCCCGGTTGGCTATGGAGAGATTGTGGAGAACGATAACCCCAATTCTGCCTCTTTCAGCATCAACAGCGTACCCGTTCCATTGAGCGATTTCGCCGCGTTTACCGGGACAGGAGACGCCAGCCTGGAGGTTTCGGATAATGGGGCCGGGGAATCGTTGTATGTCGATTTCAGCTCAGTCAGCGTGACGTACACCTATACGCCCAGTGTCGCGGCGACGCCGGAGCCTTCATCGTTGGCGCTGCTGGGCACGGGAGCGCTGGGCGTTGCGGCCACGATGAGGCGGCGATTCCTTCGCACATAATTTGCGATGACTTGCTGTAGAGCTATAGGCGGCGCGTTACCGTCTTGAAATTTGCCAACTCGTCAGGGGGTGTTTATGAAGCGGGTGGTCGCAGCGGTCTTTCTGATGGCGATGACGTTCGGTATGAGCGCGGCATCGCGGGCGGATACGGAAACGGTGACTGTCGTATTCAACAATCCGGCTCTCAACGACAGTGCAGGCCCGGGCTACTCCGATCCCTTTGCACAGTTCAATCCCTCACTTGGGACGCTTGCGAGCGTGACCCTCGATGCTTCCGCATCGGGCACTACCTATAGCACCAACGCCTCGAATATCGGGTTCTTCGCGGGGAATGACGTCTTGTACTGCTGCACAGACACTAGAAACACCTTCAGCTTCAATATCGGTAACACCGTGTCCAGCGCAGATGTCCTCAACTTCTTTATCGGAACGGGAGATGTGGAGCTAAATGTGGAAGACGGCGGTGAAGATATGGATGCGACAGTCCTGAATGTGAATTCTGCCTTAATTACCTATACCTACACACCAGCGGCGACTCCTGAACTAGGGACCATATCGCTGCTGGGAACGGCGTTGCTGGGCGTGGCCGGAGTCGTGGGACGGCGGTTGTTCGAGTGATGGCTGGTTCTCAGTGTTGATCGAGAGAGTCGCGGAATGCGGCTCTCTTTTTCTATTGAGGTGAGAGAGCAGGGGGCCGCGCCGGCAGGCGGCGTTCCGTTTGAGAGAATGGGGTATGGCAGAGAAGAAGTACACCACTGGCTATACAAACGATCACGCCAAGGCTGGGCTGGAGACGAAGTTTCCGGCGATTGAGACGTGGCGGAATCAGTTCCCAAAATATGAAATCTTGATCGACGACCCGGAGTTCACCAGCGTTTGCCCGAAAACCGGCCTACCGGACTTCGGGACGCTGCTCATCCGCTACATGCCAAGAGAGAAGTGTCTCGAGTTGAAGTCGTTGAAGGAGTATCTGTTCACGTATCGCAACCTGGGTATCTTCCAGGAAAACATCGTGAATCAGGTTCTCGACGATGTGGTGAAGGCGACCGACCCGGTTTGGGCCGAGGTCAAGGGCGACTTCCGGCCTCGAGGTGGAATCTCAACGGTCGTGACGGCGCGCTATCCGCGAACCGAGGAGATGCGGTGAAAAGAAGAGGCGCAGGCGATGGTTGCCCGCGCCCCTTGATAAGCTGCTCCGCAGTTGACCTTAGAAATTGACCCGTGCGGAGAACTCCATTTGGCGCATATCACCGGCTGTGGAGGCGTAGCCGAAGTTGCTCTGGTCGGTGGCGATGTTGTTGGACCATGTGCTGTTGAAGCTGTTGATGTTGGGGTGGTTGAAGAGGTTGAACGCCTCGGCACGGAGGACGACGCCGACGTGTTCGCCGATGGGAATGGTCTTGTTGATTGCGGTGGCGACACTGACCTCTTTGGGTCCGCGCAGAACGCCCGGCTCAGAGTTGCCGAACGTTCCGTAGGGTGGCTGGGCGAACGAGGTGTAGCTGTAAAGCGGGCTCTGGCCGAGCGCCTTCTTGCCGCTGCCGCCGTTATGGATCAGGGGAGCAATCTGGTTGGGGCGGCTGGCGAGACCGTTGGTCGGTGTGCTCAGGCTGACGGACTGGACGAAGCCGCTCTGTGCGGTGATGAGACCGGAGATGCCAAAGCCGGAGAGCGTCTCACGCATGAAGAGGTTCGAAGAGTGCCGCATGAAGGGCAGTGAGTAGACGAACGCAGTTGTGAAGACGTGGGTGCGGTCGTAGCTCGGGCGTCCATAGTCGCCGCCGGGGAAGCGCGGATTCTGGAAGCCGATGTTGGAGTCGAAGCCGTAGGCGAGGTTGCCGCCGGCGTTCTGGTTTTGATCACCCAGCGCTTTGGAAAAGGTGTAGGCCTCGTTGAGTTGCAGGTCGTGCAGGCGATAGACGAAGCCGGTCTGGAGTCCGTTGTAGTTGGATTCGCCGATGGAGACGCCGGTGGTGATGCTGCCGAAGCCGCGATAGGGCCGCTCATAGTTCGTGTTGACTGCGCCGGTGTTCAGGCAAGGATCAAACTGCCACTGGCTGGGATTGCTCGGCGTAGGGCTGGAGGCCGCGCAGGCTGTGGAGTTGACCGCGGAGTTGATGTTAACCGTCGTGTTGACGGCGAAGTTACGATCGACGGCGTTGGAGAAGATGTGGTCGACCTTGTCGCCCGCGTAGGCGATGTCGAGGATGCCGTGCGGGACGATCTCATCTTCCCAGGACAGCGACCAGTTCTGCGCCATCGCCGGCCGGTAAGTATTGTCGAGTGCGGAGAGCGTCTGGATTCCAGGAGCGCCCGCGGTCCCGCCGCCTGGATTGCTGAATTGCGCGTAGCTGTAAGACGGTGTGGAGACGTAGGGGTTGTTGCTCAGGAGGCTAGAGGTTTGGAACATGCCGACCTGGTCGTAACCAACGCCGTAGCCACCGAAGACTGACATCGTGCCTTTCTCGTTGAGGCGATAGGCGAAGCCCACGCGCGGAGCGAACAGGTCTTTCTTGGCGACCGTGAATCCGCAAGGCGTGCCGTTCTGGCACGCCTGCACGACACCGTTGGTCTGGTAGTTGGCAACGGCGCCGGTGGGCGTGACGGGAACGATGCCGCTCACGGTGTACGCGCCCGTGTTGTAGACGATGCCGGGTGCGACATTGATGTTGAAGTCGGCCGGGTTGAAGTTGGTGATGTCGTTACCGTCCATGGTGGTGGGCGAGTAGAAGCTGTAGCGAACGCCGTAGCTTAGCGTAAGGCGCGGCATCGCCTTCCAGTCATCCTGCGCGTAAAGCTCGAACCAGTGCTGGTGAAAGACTCCGGCACGCTGGACGTTGGACTGCGAGTAGGACGCGGCAAATCCGAGCAGGAAGTCGCCTGCCGTATCGCCGGTAGTGTTGGCACTGCCGGTGAAACCGAAGTTGCCCATCGAGAATGCCGAGGCGTTCACCCGAAGGATGTTCCACATGTACAGGCCGCCGACCTGGATGACGTGATGACCCTTGGCGAGAGTGAGGTCATCGGAGAAGATGCCGTCGCCGGTTTTTGAGTAATTGGGTTGGACGCCGACGCCGAGCCATGTCCAGAAGCCGCCGATGGTGACGGCTGGAAGACGGAGATCGCCGTTGTTGAAGACGTTGTTGATCAGGCCCGAAGGGATGGTGAACTTGCCGGTCGGAAAGAGATCGACCTTCTGGTCTGTGTAGGCCAGGCCTGCGCTGTTGATGATGCTGGGAGTGATGTCGTAGTTCCAGCGCAGGAGCATGTTGAGCGCGGGCGTGTAGACGGAAGCTCCCGGGTTGGGCGCGGGGTCGTTGTAATTGCGTGCCGGACGAATGTTGTAGACCTCTTCATGCATGTAACGGGCGGTAATGAGATGCTTCTGGCCGATGTGATGGTCGATGCGATATATGGTGTCGTTTTGGCTGTCCAACTCAGGGTTGGTGTTGATGTAGTTGGCGAAGTTCGTGTTGTTGTTTTGCGGGAGGTTGGGCAAAGGCATGAAGCTGTTGGAGGGATCGATGAAGTAAGCCGAAGCCGGATCGAAGCAGTTCGGGTTGATCTGGTTCGTGACACCAAGTGAGTCCTTCGAGAAACAGATGGAAGGCGAGAGCGAACGCGCAGCGAGCAGGCTTTGGCAGAACTGTCCGCAGAGTAGGTAATGGTCGCCAACGGTTGCCGAGGTGCAGCCTGCGGCGCTGGCCGCGGAGGTCAGCGTGGATGGGCAGGACTGGGCGTCGTGGCTCTGGCTGAGATCGCCGGCACGGATGGCAGGCGTGAACTCGGAGCGGCTGTTGAGAACGGAAGCGTAGTGATTCGTCTTCCACTCGGCGCCGACGAAGAAGAACGTCTTATCCTTGGCCGTGTTGTACACCTTGGGAATGTAGATTGGACCGCCGAAGGTGAATCCGTAGATGTTGTAATGCAGGCTCGATTGCGTGGCCGGGACACCACTGATGGAATAGGGGCGAGCGACGGCGATGCTGTTGTTGCGGACGAACTCATAGCCGCTGCCGTGAAACTGGCTGGTTCCGCTCTTGGTTTCGATGACGATCTGTCCGGAGCCTGCGAAACCGTAGCGCGCGGAATAGGAGTTTTTCAGCACGCGCATCTCGTTGATGGCGTCGATGGACGGAGTGATGTTGATGTTGATGAGCGAGGTTGGCGTCATGTCATAGACGCCGTCGATGGTGTACGTGGTCTCTTCGGACGATGCTCCGCCGACGATGAGGTCGGTCTGGCCGAGATAACCGGCATTGACTTGGGCATTCGTTCCTTCGACGGAGGAGACTCCGGGGATGAGGGTGGCGAGCTGCTGAAAGTTGCGACCGTTCAGCATGAGGTTGGAGACTTCTTTGGCGGAGATGGTGCCGGCATTCTCCGCGGACTCGGTCTGTACGGCCAGTGTGTCCGCCTGGACGTTGACGTTGGTGCTTACATCGCCGGGCTTGAGGGTCACGTCCTGACCGCGGTGCTGTCCGGGATCAAGATGCAGGTTGGCAACCTTGAGGGAGGAGAAGCCATGCGAGGCGAAGACGAGCGTGTAGTCGCCGTCCGGAAGGTTCTCGACGGTGTAGAAGCCGCGCGCGGTGGCAGTGGCGGAATGGACGACGTGGGTATTCTGATTGGTCACTGTAATGGCGACGTTAGGCACGCCGGCACCGGAAGAATCGGTGACGTTGCCGGAGATGGAGCCGGCGGTGCTGTTCTGAGCCAAGAGTCGCGTCGTGCAGCAGAGCAGAAAGAAAACTGCCGCCGAGATCCAAGCGATCCTACGTGGAAGGGTGGTTTGTTTCGACGAGCGCTTGCAAGGGGGACGACCAGCCATGACTGCCTCCAAGGACTTGCGAGCCTGGACATGCGTGCATGCGCCGAGCTATCCGACGTGCATCGTCGTGCTGTCCAATGCGCCGCGAACATTACGAGAGGACGCGGGCAGTGTCAACGCTGAAGTTGTCTGTGAACGCTTATGAAAGACAGGCCGGACAGAATAGGGCCGATTAGGTGTCGCCACATCCCGCAATGTGGAACGATTTGCGCAGCCGTTGATCGGTCAACAGGTCGTACGGAGACGGAATACATAGGCCGCGGGCGTGGGCAGAGTCGATGGTGCAGTTGCGGGCAGCGTGAGGTGCCGTACTTTGCGACGGTGTCGACGAGTTGATCGATGAGTGAGGTTGCAGTGCGGTACTCATCGTTTTCGACGTAGCCCCAGGAGTGAATGGAGATCGAGGTGTCGGTCTGCCACGGAAGGAGCCGCAATGTGTCGAGTTTGCCGCGTTCGATGTCGAGTGTGGCGGCGTTGGGCGGCATCGCCTCTTTGTAGGTCAGAACGGCTGCCGGTTTCAATGAGCGGAACGGTCGTAGTAGTACGCGGCGAACTGCTGCAGATAGGGTTTGAATGCCGGCTGGCAGATCCACCAGTCGAAGTAGAAGAAGTCGGGAGAGTAGCGATCGACGAGCTCGGTCGATTGTGCGAGCCACTGATCGAGGAAAGCTTTGTTTGGTGGCAGCCAGAGCTCTAGATGCGATGGGTCGGGTTCTTTGGTTGGGTTCGCCGGCGATGTGTTGGACTGCGGGAGAGACATGGGTTCGGCGGGGCCGTAGAGAAGATTCGTCTGCGGTGTGCGGTCGCGAACGTCGGAGGGGATCGCGTTGCCGACGCCGTATCACCACCAATGCTCGGCGGTGTGCGAGGAGACGCCGAAGTGCAGACCGCGGGCGCGTGTGGCGCGGGCGAGTTCACCGACGACGTCGCGGTGTGGGCTCATTTCGACTGCATTGTAGGGCGTCATGGCGGAGGCGTACATCGCGAAGCCGTCGCAGTGCTCGGCTACCGGAACGACGTAGCGGGCGCCCGCTTTGACGAAGAGATCGATCCAGGCGTCGGGATCGAAGTGTTGTGCGCGGAAGAGCGGGATGAAGTCCTTGTAGCCGAATTTTTCGAGCGAACCATGCAGAGCGATCTGGTGCTCGTAGGCCGGATTTCCTGGGATGTACATGTTGCGCGAGTACCACTCGTTTCCGAATGCCGGAACGGAGTAGACGCCCCAGTGAAGAAAGATGCCGATCTTCGCATCGCGAAACCAGTCGGGTGTGCGGTAGGCGGCGAGCGAGTTCCAGGAAGCGTGAAAAGGAACTTGGGCGTTGTTTTGTGCTGTTTCCGCGCGGACTTTCGCGACTTGCGCGGCGATGTTGCGCGCGAATTTGGGCGAAGGACTGGATTGGGCGAAGAGCGCGGGAGCGACGCACAGAATACAGAGCTGGCAAATAATTTTCAGGGCGACACGATAGCAGAGGCAGCGTAGTTTGTTGGACAGGATGAAAATCGCAAATAGAAGATGGTTCTCGGTTGGACTGGTGGTGGTGTGTGTCGTTATGTGCGGGGCATCGGGAGTAGCGCAACAGGCTGCGGGCCCGAACGGATGGTCGGCGAAATGGATCGCTGCGCCTTGGAGCACGGAGCGAGATGGCGCCGAGGCAGACGGCAGCCGGCCGATGCCGGTGTTTCGGCGTGAGTTTATGCTGCGAGCGAAGCCGAAGCGCGCGATACTGCGAATTGTCGGGCTGGGGCAGTGGCAGGCGACTTTGGCTCACGGTGGGAATGCGCGGCTGGTGGAACCGAAAGGTCTGCTGGGCGCGTGGACGGATTACCGGAAGACGGTTGCGTTCGATGCGGTGGATGTGACCGCTTTGGTGGGCGCAGGCAAGAACGTGCTCGCGGTGATGGTGGGCAACGGGATGTATAACGTGCAGCGGACTGCGCTGCCGGGCGTGGCTCCGCGCGGCACGCGGTATACGAAATTTGTCGGCAGCTTTGGGCCGCCGAAGATGATTGCAGAGCTGGATGTCGAATATGGCAACGGATCGCACGAGACGATTGTGACCGATGACGGATGGAAGGTAAATCGCGGGCCGGTGGTGTTCGATTCGACGTATGGCGGAGAGGATTACGACGCGCGGCGAGAGCAGCGCGGCTGGAAGTTGCCCGCCTTCGATGATGCGAGCTGGAGCGCGGCGGAGGTGGTGGACGGGCCGGGCGGCGTTCTGATTCCGGCGATTGCTCCGGAGGTGGGACAGCATGAACGGTATGAACCCGTGAAGAGAACAGACCTCGGCGACGGGTGGGTGGTGTATGACTTGGGGCAGAACTTCGCGGGTGTTGTGCAGATCCGTGTGAAGGGGCCTGCGGGCGCGATTATTCGGCTGACTCCTGGTGAGTTGCTGAACAGGGATGGAACGGTGAGCCAGGCGACGTTTCATGGGCCGCAGTGGTGGAGTTACACGCTGCGCGGCGATGAAGCCGGCGAGACGTGGGAGCCGCTGTTCGGTTATGGCGGATTTCGTTACGTACAGGTGGAGTGGACCGCGGGTCCGGGGATGGAAGCAGCGACGCTGAACGAGAGTACGCCACGCGGTGAGCTGCTGAGCCTGGTGGGAGTTACACAGCACTCGGATGCGCCGATTGTAGGAAGTTTTGCCAGCTCGAATGAGATGCTGAACCGCATTCACGCGCTGATTGTTGCAGCGATGCACAACAACGAGGTGAGCCTGCTGACGGATTGCCCGGAGCGCGAGAAGCTTGGCTGGCTGGAGCAGACGCATTTGCTGGCGGCCAGCTTGATGTACAACAACAACCTTCAGGCGCTGTTTCGCGCGCAGGACCGCAACATGGAGGACGCGCAGTGGCCGGATGGAATTGTGCCGACGATTGCGCCGGAGTACGTGCGCTTCGGGCCAAAGAATGCGATCTTTGACGATTCGCCGGAGTGGGGATCGGCGAGTGTGCTGGAGCCTTGGTGGGCCTACACGTTTTATGGCGACAAGTCGGAGCTCAAGAATGACTATCCGATGATGCAGCGCTATGTGAAGGCCTTGGAGGGAAAGGCTGTCGATGGAATTGTGGCGTATGGACTCGGGGACTGGTATGACATTGGGCCGGGTGGGCCCGGGTTCGAGAAGAATACGTCGCTCGGTGTGACGGGCACGATGATGCTGTATGAGGATGCGGTCGCAATGTCGCGCATCGCAAAGCTGTTGGGAAACCCGGACGATGCTGCTGGTTACAGCGCGCTGGCCAAGAGTACTGCCGATGCGTTCAATCACAGGTTCTGGAATACGGAACACGGATGGTATGACACGGGAAGTCAGACGGCGAATGCGATGCCACTGACTTTAGGAGTGGTTCCAGCCGAGAGACGCGCTGCTGTGCTGGCGCATGTGGTCGAGGATATTCATGCGCACAACGATCACACGACCGCTGGAGAGATAGGGTTTCCGTATCTTTTGCGTGCGCTGGCAGAGGGTGGAAGGGATGACGTAATCATGGCAATGATGATGCGGAAGGATCCGCCGAGCTATGGATCACAGCTTGCGGCCGGTGCGACATCGCTGACAGAGGCGTGGGATGCGAATCCGCACTCCAGCCAGGACCACTTCATGCTGGGGAGCGCCGAGGAGTGGTTCTACCGTCGATTGGGCGGGATGGACATTGATCTTTCGCGTTCCGAGAGCGCGGAACGATTGACGATTCGTCCCATCGCGGTCGCGGGAGTGGGCTGGGTGCGGTGCGGTTTTGATTCTGCGCTGGGAAAGATTGAGAGCGACTGGAAGCGTGATGGCAATACTGTGCGCTACACGATTAGCGTGCCGGTGGAATCTACGGTGATATTGCCGAAGGGCGCGAAGGCGAAGAGTGCGGCGACGACGGAGGCCGGAGATCGGGCGGCCGGCGCGGTCTTTCATATTCCAGCGGGAAGGTCGGAGTTTACGGTTCGTGTCGATGGCGGAGATTGAGGATGCTTGTTACCAAGGTGTCGAGCGCGCCACGGCGATGCCACGAATCTCATTGGGCCACTTGCCGGAGACGGCGCAATAGAAATGATAGAGCGCACCGTCGTGATAGATGAGCGATGGCTTGTGTGCGAAGGTCTCGTCGATCGAACCGGCCGGGCCGACATCAATGAGAACTTCGGGCACTTTGGTGAAGTGATATGGATCATTGCCGAGTGCGAGCAGTTCGCGCGCCCGGCCGGGGCGTGTGTCCGTGAAACCGAAGTAGAACATTGCGAACTGATGGCCGTAAGTCATAACGAACGGGTTTGACGCGAAGCGCGCGTCATTGCTGCCGTGCGGGCCGTTGCGCAGGATGGGATTGCCGGGATAGCGCGTCCAGTGAGTGAGGTCTCGTGAGGTGGCGACGCCTGTCTGCTCGTGCCAGCCGCCTCCTTCGGATTTTGGCAAGGTGTCTGTCTTGGCGTTGTAGTAGAGGAAGTAGTTTTTGTCGTGCAGCAGAAGATCGGGGCGGTAGAGCCCGCCGTGTTCCCATGGCGCACCGTCTTGAGGCTTGAGAATGGGATCGGTGAGCTGCCAGTGAAGCAAGTCATCGGACGTGGCGAGGCCGATGACGGCGGCGCCGGCTTCGTAACCGGCGTTGGGATAAGCGTTCCATGCCGCTAAATAATGACCGTCGTGCTTGATGGCTTCGCCGGAGCCGTGCAGCGATTTGTCGCGGAGAATGCTGCTGATGGCGAGGTTGAACTTCGTCCATTGAGAGGCGGGATTGCGCGGGCCGACGAGAGCCACGCGCTCCCAATGAAGTAAATCAGCGGAGCGCGCCAGACCGGTCTGGTAGCCGGTGCCATCGAAGCCGATGTAGAGCATGTAAAAGGTACCGTTGGCGCGGAAGACGATGGGGTCGTCGACGGATTTGGAGTCGAAGTCTCCGGCTTGGCCGGTGCCGCGGAGAAGCAAGTGAGGATATTTGTAAGGCGTGCGATACGGGGCGATGGGATCGTGGGCGGCGAACAGCGAGGGGGCCGCGAGCGCGCAGGAGGAAGCCGTGGCGGATTTCAAAAAGGCGCGTCGGGTCCATTTCATCGGGCGTCCTCGGGGATAAGCACGGCGACTCCTTGTGAGGGTAGGTCAAGAACGGTCTGGGCTGTGGAGGAGGTTTTAGGACTGAGAAGGTTGCGGTAATGAGAAGGGAGTGTGATCTGGCCGGGAGAGTTCGAGTGATTGATGACGATCAGGACGCGGCGAGTTCCGTCGGAGCTCTGTCGTTCGCATAGCTCAAAGCCGGCAGGCAGCGAAGTCTGTGGCGTTGCGATGCCTGCGCTCTTCGCGAAGGGCGTCAAGATGAGATTCAGTGTCGCAGCATCCGGCAGTGTGCCGAGGTAGGAAAGCGTGCCGCGGCCGATGGCGCGAGTGACCATCGCAGGTTGATCGGCGAGCCAGCCGCCCGGATCGATGTACAGCATGTCTGTGGCGGTGGATGGTGTCAACGGTTGCAGCTGCTCCGCCCATATATCGGCAGATGCGGACGAAGGCAGCGGGGACAGTGGTGAGCTTGCTGGAGCTTTGAGTCCGAGCGGGTGTTCGAGCGCGTAGTACTGCTCGACTCTGGCGCCGAGTGCGGGAACGAGCGGACCGGGCTGGCGCTGCGGATTCAGTGCATTGAACTGATCCTTCATCCCGGAACGCGGGCCGAGAAGAAGGTGGCCACCCTCGCGGACGTAGTCCACGAGCTTCGCCGCAAGTGATTGCGAGATGACGTTGAGGGAAGGAGCGACGATGAACTTGTACTGCGTGAGGGAACCGCGTGTGGGATCGACGATATCGACCGCCTCGTCGTTGTCTTCTGCGATCTGCTGGAGGGGTTTGTAGAAGCGCAACATCACTTGCTGCTGGTCGTATCTGATTGTGTGAGGCTGGAAATCGATGGCCCAGCGCGAATCGTAGGTGTAAAGGATGGCGATAGACGCATCAGGAGATGTGCCGGCGATGGCCGCGCGTGTCTTGATAAGGTCGCTGCCGAGATGCTGAATCTCAGCGTAGATGGGGTTGGGTTGGCCGTCGGGGCCAACGATCGCGCCATGGTACTGCTCCTGACCGTTCAGCGCCGAGCGCCACTGCCAGTAGAGGATGGCATCGGCGCCGTGGCCAACGTCCTGCCACGCGAGCGCGCGAGTTTCACCGGGCGCGAGCGAGTTGTTAATGGGCGCCCAATTGACAGAGCCGGGTTCGGTCTCCATGACCCAGAAGTTTTGACGGCGCCAGCCGCGGACGAAGTCATTCAGCATCGCATTCTTGGGCGGGTCGAGGTGACCTTGACCCACATAGTCATCCCAGCTCGCGATGTTGAGATCTTCGGTCATTGCGTAGTGGTCCCAGTTGTCAGACCATGCCAGACCGCCGATGTTCGTGGTGATGAATTGCGAAGCAGAGATAAGCGGGCGGAGGACGTCGATTTGATTGCGCTGGAAGCTGCGCCATGTGGCGGTGACAAAGTGCTTATGGTCGAGCAGCAGACCGGGATTGCCGCCATGTGTGGGAAGCGGAATCTGTGACCATGCCGTGTAGGTCTGCGACCAGTATGCCGTCGTCCAGTGAGCGTTGAGGTTGGCGAGAGTCTTGTATTTGCCGCGCAAGAACTGCTGAAAGAGCGCGCGCGTGGCTGGATCGAAGCTCTCGTCGGTGAACTCGTTGCCGATCTGCCAGCCGATAACGTTTGGGTTGTGTCCATAGCGGTGGGCCATCTGGGCGACGATCTCGGCGCAGAAATGACGGTAGAGTGGGTTGGCGTAATTGAACTGGCGGCGGTTTCCGTGCTGAGCGGGCCGCCCATTCTCGTCAACCCGAAGGGTTTGAGGATATTTGGCAGTGAGCCACGCAGGCGGCGCGTCGGTTGGCGTGCCGAGCACGACTGCGATATGGTGGCGGGCAGCAAGGGCAATCGCGCGATCGAGCCACGTGAAGTTGTAGTGGCCTTCGGAGGGCTCCATGGTGGACCAGGCGAACTCGCCCACGCGGACTACGTTGAGGTGAGCCCGTTCCATCAGAGAGAGGTCGGCGTCCCAGCGGCCCTCCGGCCACTGTTCGGGATACCATGCTGCTCCAAGCAGAGGAGCATTGGGGGTGATGTATGGGGTCTGTGAGCGGGCGAATGAAGCAATGGCGAGTGTGATCGCGTATGCAAGAAGGCGCCAATGAGATGAACAAATGAAGCGCAACGCAACCCCACTTCTTTCCAGGAACGAAATCAGCATATGCTACGAAAGAGCTGGATGGGTTCCGCAATGCGGTTCACCGTTGCACTCAGAGTTGGCTGATGTGGTGGAATCGCGTGCGCTTGCGCATTGCGCTTTACTTCGACAGGCGACCCGCGGTAGAAGGGGCACTGCAGACACGCCGCTTGCCCAGCGCGCGATTTTGAATGACGTGGGCCGTGCACCGCGCCCTCATGAAGCGAGGATATAGAGACGATGGCGCAGACGCTTGCCTTGATCCACACCAGCCCGACGCTGACACCGATGTTTAGCGCGCTCTGCACTGCTGAGATGCCGGACGTGAACGTCTTTCATATGGTGGACGAGAGTCTGATCAAGGACACGATCCGCGCCGGCACGCTTCGCGGTCTGACGATCCGGCGTCTTCTTATGCAGATTGCATCTGCGGAAGAAGCCGGCGCGGATGCCGTGATGGTGACGTGTTCCTCGATCGGCCCCGGAGTTGCTTTGGCACAGAAACTGTTTGATATTCCGGTGATCCGTGTGGATGAGGCAATGGCTGAGATGGCTGTTCGCAGGGGAAAGAGAATTGGCGTGGCTGCGACGCTCCGCACCACGTTGGAACCTACCATCGCGCTGCTGCAGGAGAAGGCGGCCGAGTCCGGCCGCGAGATAGAGATTGTAGAGTCACTGAGCAGTGGGGCTTTCGAAGCTGTTCTTGCCGGCGATACGCAGACGCATGATCGAATCTTGGGCGATGCTTTGACGACTGAGCTGCAGGATGTGGATCTGATTGTGCTGGCGCAGGCTTCGATGGCGAGAATCGTAAAAGAACTGCCGAAGGGAGCCATTAGCGTGCCAGTGCTCAGTTCGCCCGAATTGGCTGTGCAACGTGCCAAGGAGATACTCGAGCGGGCGGAGCCCGCGGTTCCGGCTGGAGCCCGGGTTGAATAAGCGCACCGGTGTGCTCGCGCTGCTTTGTGGAGTGAGCGCGATCACATTTCTGGACCGGCTTGCGATCGCAGTAGCGGAGCCTGGAATCCGCGGCGATCTGAAGCTATCGCCAGAACAATGGGGATGGGTGCTCAGCGCGTACGTGTTTTCGAATGCGCTGTTCGAGATTCCATCTGGAGCCCGAGGCGACAAGAAGGGTCAACGATCGGAACTGACGCGGATTGTTGTCTGGTGGTCGGCCTTCACCGCGGCCACGGCGTGGTGCCGAAGCTTCCTGCAGATGGTGAGTGCGAGATTTCTGTTTGGGTTGGGCACCGCAGGTGCTTACCCGAACGCGTCGGGCGTGATTGGGCGTTGGTTCCCGAAGCAAGAACATGCGCGTGCGCAAGGATTCTTGTGGGCGGCTGGAAGGTTGGGCGCCGCTTTGGCGCCGCTGCTGCTTGTGCCGATGGAGCGCCGATGGGGATGGCACTCTATCTTCTGGGCAATGGGCACCACCGGCGCGGTGTGGGCTGTGATCTGGTGGCTGTGGTTCCGCTCATCGCCGGAGGAAATGCCGGGGATCAGTGTGGATGAACTGGCCGAGATCCGAGCCGGCCGGGTCACGCATGAGCTACAAAACAAAATTCCCTGGGCAAAGTTGTTGCGGTTGCCTCAGATCTGGCTGATCGTCGCGGCCTACTTTTGTTACGCGTGGGGAAGCTGGTTTTTTTTCGGCTGGTTTACCACGTGGATGGTGCAGGGGGCCGGGTTCACGCTCGCCCAGATGGGGGTATTTGCCTCATTTCCTTTCGTATTGGCCATGTTCGGCAATTTGCTTGGGGGAGTCCTGGCCCAATGGCTCGGAGAGCAAGTTGGGCGACCGCGGGCGTACCGGATCATTACATCGAGTTCCCTGGTTGTTGGCGCAGGGCTGCTGCTGGCGATGAGCATCGTGCGCGGGCACGTCGAAATCGTTGTGCTGGCGACGGCGGCCTTTGGGGTGATGGACCTGATGCTTCCTTCCGCATGGGCAATGTGCATGGACATTGGCGGAAGAGTTGGAGGCACTGCAACCGGCGTGATGAATACAGCAGGGAATCTCGGCGGATGGGTGTGCGCGCTGCTGTTTGGGTATGTGGTGCAGGACACGAGAAGCTACAATCTTCCACTGCGCGTGGTCGCTTCCATGGTGCTGATCGCCGCCCTCTTGTTTTCACAGGTGAAGAGTGAGCAGGGATTGCGATAGAAGGTTATCCACCTCGCGCAGCTCGGAAGAAATCGTCAGTGCCGACCTGGCCGCCTTTGAGAACCAGTTCTAATGGCTGCGCGTTTGTGTTGGCGAAGTGTGCACGACATGCAGGAGCGCCGGGCTGCACGCTGGCTGCCCAAGTCAGAGCCGAAATGCCGAGCTGTTGAATCGCGTGTGAACTGGTGTCTCCACCGCAGAAAATGACGCGTGGCGCAGGTGTGTGCAACAAAAGCTTGCGAACCAGGACGCCCAAAGCTGAGCCAAGAGTATCGCCGGCTGGAGAGGAAGGCGAGTCATCGAGCGCGGTGTAGAGTACTGTGTCCTTTCTTTGCGCGAGGTACCCGGCGACCTGATGAATCAGCGAAGCGCGATAGGCTTCTGCGGCGTGATGGTCCAGCAGTTTTCCGGTGTCGACTCGGATGATCTGAAATCCGTTGTCCGCTGCCCAGTGGATTTGCCGGGAAGTGGCAACAGAGCAGGAACCGCTGACAACCAACAGTGGAGAGGCGGCGGGCAATCGGATGGCGAGCCGTTGGCGTGCGAGAAGACCTGAGTTGCACCAGGCGGAGATGAGAGCTGTTGTCAGGCCGGAGCTGCCCGCGCAAAAGAGTCTGTGATTGCCTTTCCGGCTCCAGAGCAATTCACCGATGATTGAAAGAGATTGAGCGTCGACAGTGTCGAAGAATATCGCGCGATGGCCGCTGGAGAGGCGAGCCTGAAGGGCAGCGGAAGCGGAAGCGAAAGAATGGAGATCGGTGTGTGAGACAAGCCCGATGGGCATGGATGTTTGCCTAGCCAGATGGTTGCGTAAATCCGGTTCGCGCATAGGGGTTACGGGATGCTTGCTCATAGGGTGCCGATCGATGCGATGAATGTGCCCGTCGGGCGCAGAGGCGAAGAGAAGGCCATCGTGCACGAAGCGCCGAAGATGCGGAGCACCAACCACGATGGGGACGAAGGGGGAGTTCGTGGCCTCGATGCCCAGTTCGATGGCGCGGCCGATACTGCCGTGGGTTGGCGAAGAGTCAAACGTGGAGCAGACCTTGTAGTGGAGGATCGGCGCCCGAAGATTCGCGAGAGACCCGAAGATTGGCGGGAGGTGAGTTGACATCCATTCGGGCGAACGGGAGCGGCTGTCGCCCGCCACACCAAGTGCCTGGATCGAAGGGAAACGTTGGAGTTCATCCAGCGTCGGTGGCGCAAGGAAGAGCGCCGCTGCGATGCCGTGAATGGCGAGCTGCTCGAGAACGTCCGTCGAGCCTGTGAAGTCATCGCCGTAGTAGGTGTAGAGCAGAGGCAAGGAGATTCCTGTTATGCGAACTGTGCCAATGCGGCAGCGAGCTCCGGATGTGTGGCGGCGTATGCTTCAAGAGGCACATGCAGAGTGGCCGCTTCCCATGCCTGTTGCAGGCTTCGCACGCCGGCCGCAGGGCCCATGCTATGACCCATAATGCCACCGCCGGCCGCGTAGATGAGATCAATCGAACCAAGGGTCTTGAAGGTGTCGGGCGCCTGAAGTGCGGTTTGTCCGGATGAAAAGACAGGCATGATCTGACAACCAGGCGCCGGTTCTGGAAACATTGGAGTAAGGCAAGCACGCGCGGAAGCGATCACCGACTCATCCGACTCGCAGAATTTATTGCGCAGCCCGTTCACGTGGGTGTGATCGATGCCAGCCAGGCGCCAGAGTTTCTGAAACGCGATGAAACTCATACCGATTGCGGGTGAGCGGCCGAGCATGCCCCAACCGTTGCGATGACCGTGGACGACAAGTTGCGAGTGCGCACGAAGAACCTTCATGGCGGGTAGACCGATGGAGTTCATGCTGACCATCAGGCACGTGCCGCCTTGACGGACGAGGTGATCATGGCGGCGGAGCATCTGATCGAGGTCGCCCGTCAGGTTCGCCGCATACATCACCAGACGACCTGTGCGGTTTGCCACTTCATGCAGCACTCTGAGGACTGCGGTGGTGCGCTGTTCGAACGGGCAGTGTGAGCCGTCGGTTTGCAACTCGTCGTCTTTGATGAAATCGATGCCGGCTTCAGCGAGAACACGGACCTGTGCTGCCGTTTCATCGGCCGTCATGCCGATGCTAGGTTTAATGATTGTTCCAATGAGAGGACGGCCGTAAACATTGGAGAACTTGCGGGTGCCGGCCACACCAAACTGCGGGCCTTGATATGCAGACAGGAATTCTGTAGGAAGTGCGATATCCAGGAGACGGAGACCTGAGAACGCCTTAAGCTCGGAAAGATTGCCGGCTATAGTTGCGAGCAGATTGGGAAGCGATGGCCCAATGTTGTGCAAAGGCCATGAAAGTGTAACCTCGGCCGTTCTGCGGACGCCGTCCCAATTTTTGGGCGTACCTGAGCCGGGAAGGCTTGGGGTCGTGGCTCGTTCCTGCTCAACGATTGACTCCACACGCGCAGCGAAGCGTTCCCGGAGCTCTTCGGTTTCGCCCGGCACGCGCAGAAACGTCCCGGTCGATTGCTCGCCGGCCATCGTTGCAGCGGCTTGATCGAGCGGGAAAGCGGTCTCAATGAAATAGCGCGCGTAGAAACGGTCGGGGTGATTGAGTAGGTCCATGTCGGGCGACTAAGTTTTGCGGAAGTATGAAGTGTAGGTCTCATTGACGATGGCTCGCAGCGGAACAAACACGAGTTCCTCACCGGAATCGCTCTGGATGTAGGCTTCCGGTCCACCGGGCTTCAATTGCGAAGGAAGAATGCGATGGCCATTGGGTGGGCGTTCGTTGGATGGCTCGATCGCTACGTATTGCACCGGGCCACGCATCAGCGCGACGGTCTCGGGGTGGAGATCATCGATAGGTTCGGTGCGAAAGTCCTGCGGAAGCGTGAGCTCAATCCGATCGCCGTTGTGCCACGTGCGGCGAAGAGTTGTGAATGCTCCGGCTGACGCGTTGAGTCGAGTCGAACGGCCGTTAATGCTGAGCGATGGAGATCCGGATAGCCAGCGGGGAAGCCGCAGATAAATAACGAAAGTCTTCGGATGGTTGACGCTGATGCTGATGACGACGCTGTCTTGCGCGGGAAAGCCGGTCTTCTGTTCAAGTTGAATGCTTGTGTCCCCATGCGTGAATGTAATCCGCGACGGCGTGTAAAGCATGACGTAAATGCCGTCCGAGGACTTGAGACAGATATCCAACGGATAGTCCGCTACAGTCTGGACAAGCGTTCCAGAACAACATGGCCATTTGCTTGGATAGAAGACTTTATTGGCCGCAGCGGAGTAGCTCGAGTAGTAAAAATAGTCACCGTCCGAGTCCGGGGCGCGAGCAGCCAGAATGGCGTTGAACAGAACTCGCTCGAGATAGTCAGCGTAGTCGGTCGATCGAGGGACGCCGGTGCGAAGTAAATATCTCGCAAGTTTGGCGGCCGCATAAGACCCGCAAGGGGTTTCGAAGTGATCCACCGTTGTTGCGAGTGAATCGAAGAGTTCACCGCGGTGAGGAGTTACGAAGGTTTCGTTGGGTCCCCAACCGCCCGATGCGAACTGCTGTGTTGAAGTGAGAAGCGTAAAAGCGTTCTTCATCGCTTCCTTGTATTTCGGCTCACCGAGAACAAGATACGCGCGGCCTGCAGACGACAGCGCGATCACGTGCGAGTATGCATGCTGACCGGGAAACGGATCGCGGCCCTCGGCGAGTGGATCGAAAAGATCGCGGTCCAGCAGGTAGCGAAGTGCAAGCTCATGGAAGCGTGGATTGTGGGTGATGGCGGCTGCGAGAAACAGATTCTCCGGCATCACGAAAGGTTCATCGTAGGGCGGATTCTTTTTGCCGATGCGGTCGTGAACTTTGGCGGGAAGCAGTGGCTCGGCTCCCTCGAGCACTCGATTGAGTACGGTTACAGCCAAGTCGTCTTCCGTGAGCGTCGCGGCGTCAATCAATCCAACGAAGTGCTTATCCAGTGTGTAACAGATCCACTGATTGCTCTCAGGACGGAGAATGCTTTGATTGTGCGCGCCCAGTGTTTCAGCGAAGCCGCCGATGAGGTTCTGGACCTTCTGAGTGCAGGCTGAGTCACGGGTGCAGGCCCCAATTCTTGCCAGACCGGAGATGTATTGTCCTAGCGAGTGCCCCGGCACGAAACCGTTCAAGTCATACCAGCCCCCCATATCTTCACCCGGGGCCGGAAGGCCTGCACGCTGGCGGTAGACCTTGAGCAATCGATCGTCAGAGAGTGAAAGGTAGTGCGCGTGAATTGCATCGTACTGTTTTGCGAATGGACCGCCAGTGAGTTGCACGGCGGAGTACGCCAGCTCCTGGAGCGGTTCCCTGAGATTTGCGGCAGGAACAGAAGAATACATTGGCCGCGCGACGGCAGCGGCAGCGGCGGTCTTTAGAAATGCTCGGCGAGTCACAGCCATTGCGGCCTCTCAATAGGATTTGATGCGCCGTCAATGAAGGGCCAAAGACTCATCAAGAGGAAGGGTAACGCATTCATGCAAATGCGAGTGAAGAGGAGTTTGCTGCGAGCTATCAACTACTCGATGAGGGCTCGATTTGCTTGCTGTGTCCAGCAGGATCATTCCAGATTGCGGAATGGTTCAGTCGATATTGCGCAGCTTCGAGTCAGCTTCATTTAGCAACACGGCAATTGCAATGTCCGTCGAGATGGTCTTCCAGATGAGCTCATCGATGATGGAGGCGATTTGTGGCCAATCGCTACGTTGAGGAATTTCCCGTGCATTCGCATGCAAGTTCTCCATCTGGTTGTAGAAGGGGATCCTGGCTCTGACGTCCGGATCATTCCATGTTGAGCGCCGGCAACCGATCGCGCCAGAAGTTGTAGTGATCTTGTCCATGGCAGGCGTTAGCGTGTGACGCAAGAATTTCCATCCGAGCGGCTGATGTGGACTTCCAGCC
>Ga0335074_10000068_pt1 | contig 196259 bp, 160 predicted proteins | sample Lox_Sample_23_FD_206715 | JGI IMG/M metagenome (GOLD analysis project Ga0335074, IMG submission 206715) | Soil microbial communities from Loxahatchee National Wildlife Refuge, Florida, United States - Lox_Sample_2.3 | ecosystem: Environmental > Terrestrial > Soil > Wetlands | place: USA... | reverse complement strand
CGCGCTGCTCCGGAGAAATGTAGCTGAACACGTGATTCTGCTGCTGATCGGTTCCTCGCATGTGGCATTGGACGCATCAACCGCCGCTTCGTTGCCAAATTTCCGAGTTTTTCAGCAGCCTGCTAGGCGGCTCGTACCACGCCATGCGCCAGCCTTCGGGCACAACTCCTCCGTGTCCCACTTCTTTGCGGAATTGCAATCGAGTTTTCATCAGCGTTTCACCTCGTCAGCGTCTACCGCGGTGCTTGGTGCTTCCACGCGGAATTCCGTGCGAACTTCGGGCCCGGCACCGACAAACAGCTCACGCCGGACGGCGTCATCTCTCTCGGCCCGCGTGCGCTCCTGCTGCAAACGCGCCTCTGCAATTGCGAGCCATGAAACCCTCGGCTCTTGCACTCGCACACCCGGCATGCGCCCGGGACCTGCAAATAAATTTCGCACCGCACGGGCTGGGTCGTTTTGTTTTTGGTTTTGCCGTTCACCTGAACAGGAAGGGTTCAGGTTTTGCGCCTGCTTTTGAAACGCATTCAGAATGTGGACTCGATCGGGGTTTGTTTTTGTTTCTATAAATTCTTCTACCGATGAACTACTTATCCGCAACGGAAGCTGCGTGTTTTCCGAAAGTTCCGCCCGCCCTGCTACGCAATTCCGCGTATCCCCCTCCGCACAATTGCGTGCCGCGCCCGCAAATTTGCGTAGCCGTGCCGACGCTCGGCGCAGCCTCTCGACGTTGCCTGCTTCGGCGAAATTTCCCGCTCGCGAGTGTTTCTTCGCTTTGCTTATGCGCACAATCAGTCCGCCCATCACTGCTTCCGTGTGTACATAGCCGCAGCGCCGTAGCGTGCTCATCCAACGCTCGAGCGTGCGAACGTTGAAGCCGGTCTCCTCCTCGATTTCGCGGTAACTCACAGGGGCTCCGCCCAGCACCCAGCCGGTCTCGCCGGTTTGGTGCGTCTGCCGCAGAACCAGCCAGGCGTAGAGCCAAACGGCAGAGCCCATCCGCTCATAGTGCCGCGCCTCGAAAAGCACGCCCCGCAACCCGGTATTGAAATCTTTGCCCCGCATGGATCGTTTGCCTCGCTCTGCTGCGTCTCCTCGCAAAAATCTCGGACTGCGGCCGCTCACTCCTCTTCGAACTCGCCCTCGCGAGTCGTCCGAACGCGCGCTAACTTATGCTGCTTCTGCTGGATATCTAACGCGCCTATGCGCGTGATAGTTCCTGCTCGGTAAAGTACGCAAAAAATATTTGTTTTTCGACTATGCCGGCGCCGGTCTAGCATCCGCGCACTCGCTTCATTGTGTTTCATAACTTATTCTGCATTCGCGCCCAATGCGCGATGGAGCCCGCACGCACGGAGGCTAGCGGCCATGGAAACCAGAACTTTGCCAGATGGGTACCTCGACGTGTGTTCGATCGAGGCGCTTGAATCGTTGGAACTCGCGCGCCTGAGCAAAGCTGCAAATTTGCGCGGCGAAATGAAAGAAGTGCTGCGCCGTTGGATCGACGCGGAAGTGGACGCAAAGCTGGCACGCTGGATGCTCGAAAAACGCCGTTCGCAACAATTTCGCGCCGGAGGAGCCGCAAAACCCTCGCCCGCGCAATCCGTCCTCGGACCGCCAACAGGCGCGAGCGGCGGAGCCAGACTCGTGCAGCGAGGTCCTTCATCGCCAAATGAAAGCACCGTTCGCCCCAACTGCGCGCCGGGCCTTGTGATGAACCCGCAACCTGGCGGCACGTTTTCGGCTGCGCCATCAAATGTTGCAGCGTCTCGCGAACTTGCGGACCTGCTCCCGGCCGAACCAGCCATCGCGGAAGTTGCGGTAGTCCCTCTTGTATCGGCGCTACAGCGCAGACCAAAGCCGCAGGATCGCAGGACGCCCAAAATACTTCCCACTCGCGCCCTGCGCGTTCGATCTCCAGCTCGCATGTTGCGCAAAGTAAGCGCAGTTCGCCGGCGCGCCTGATTCCCAGACTTCGCGTCCGGAAGTTGCCAATCGACGAAAGCTTCCTGAACGCCGGTACCTCGCGCTCGCGGCGTATCGCTGTCGACGGCGAAGGTTGGCGCTCATCGCGCCCGCCCAGGAGGGGCATTCCCCCGATTAGCACGCTTATTCGCTTTGGCTCACGATCTGCGTTCAGCGCTTTAAAGCCGTGAAGTTGCCTATTCAACTTTGTTCGCAGGCTCTGCTGTGATGGCGTTTGTCTTTCGAGGCAGTAAGTCCAACCGCAACGGTTCCTGCGTGTGCAATCTGCCGAGGGAAAAACAGAGGTATTTTGGATCGCACCTCTAGGCCCGACGTAAGCCCCACAAATGTGCGGGGCTTTCGATCCCGGAAGTTTCCAAACGCCGTTTTTCCTCAAACTCTGTTGCCGCATTGTTAAGGCTTCCGTCCTTCCCCATCCCGAGATAGGCCCGCGATGCCGCAAGTCGCCCGCTATCACGGGACCCGGTATCAGATCTGCGCCTGGATTTGCTCCCATCGAGACAAGATTCTGTTTCGCATCTTCGCCAAGTGCCGCTGCCCCATTTTTTCCACATCTCTACGCCACGAGTACGCCGCTTGCCGGAATCTTGGGGTCGCAATTCGAATTCATGGCTCTGCCCATCCTTTCGGCCACTTCAGCGAAGGCCCATCTCGTCCCAGTTTCGCTGTCTCCCGCTTCTTTAGCATCGGCGGCGGTCAAAGCGTTTTCAGCGAGTGCGGACGAAGGTCTCGTTTCGTCTTCGCCCTGAGCGCCGATCGTGTTTTGCCACTCCACGCCCCGCGCTCGTGCTTGTCGCAATTTTGGAATAGACCGTAGAACAAGCGCCGCGACTCCCGTTCGTGCCGCGTTCCGCTGGCCAATCCGGTCGTAATCCAGGAAATCGCATTGAGAAATGATTGCCTTATGCCGGTCCGAACACGCGTGAGCGGAAACTCTGGTGCCGTCGCACGGATCATCCGGTCTCCCAGTTCGTCCGATTCTTTCGGCACTCGGTCCTCCGAATCACCTCTTCGTGCGATGCTGCGCGTCGGCAATATCATCGGTTTTCCCGCCATGGCGCCGCGCGCCGACTTCCGTGGCCGGCTCGATCTACGTTCGAGTCGCCGTCGCTTTGGTTGAATCGTGCAAATCCCTTGGGCCTCATCCGCACGTCAACTGAACGTCTGCACCCCGGTGAGCCTGAACCGTGGGGACGTTAAGAACCGATTGCTCTACGCCCCTCCGAAAGCCATACCTCTTGAAACGTCTGGCGGGTGGCTTGCTGTGTCGCGTTCGCGCGACGTGCGGCATGCTCCGTCAGTCAAATCGACTGCGGTCCTCGCCGCGCCGCCGATCCTGCGATGGGGCGCCGCCTGGTCTGTCAGTTCGCCGAAGTATTGCAGCGATGCCAACCGCCCCGTCCCCCTGTCAGTCCGCGTCGCGGGACCGTCGCATTGCGGCAAGCACTCTGCCCGATGTGTCCGTTTACTGCTCTGGCGCCAGCCGCCCGGGAAAACAACCTTAGAAACGCCGCATCTCGAATCGTCCGCATGAGTCGCCAATCACCCCTCCGACCGTTGGACGACGCCGTGCTAAGTCAACTCCGACCGCACGCCGCCACATCCTGCAGTGCCAACCGCGCCCGCAGCTGAGTAGAAGAACTCTCGCGCCTCGCCCCGAAAACTGCGCAAGCCAAGCTCTTCTTCGCATATCTCGGTGTGGTGCTGTCGCAATTAAACACCTCGCGAACCGTGCTGGCCCCCGCGTCGCTCACGACCGCTCAGCCCTAAATTGCCGTTCACCACCTTCGTGTCAGCATCCATGCCTCGCCCTCCACCCCGCCCTAGCCAAATCGCGCCACCCTGCTCCGGCGCCAACGTAAGTATTCATTCGGAGGAACGAGGGACAGAGCTGCGAGAGGCACCGACTCGCGGTGAGGCGCTCGCAGGTGGACGACTCGCCGAAACACGCGGCGCGGTGCGAGAAGCTACCCGTTGGCACGGCGTTCGGGTGCGCCTTCGATACCTCGCGCCGACTGGGCGGACGAGCGGTCGGCGCTGAACGCGCGGTCAAATGCCCTGCGGAGACCGCGTAGGTGATGCCGTCAATCGCGCAAGATGAGGTAGGTTGGCGACGATTGGCGCTGCTTGGACGCGCCGACTTGACACTGCGGCAAGGGCGCCGCTGTTAGGGGCTTCACGGGTAGTGACGCCGCGAGTTGTCTGAAATGTTGGTGTCGAGCGTCTCTTGAACGTAACGCGGGGACAGGCTTTCCGGCAGATGCGCTAGATCGCGAGCGCTTCGCCTTGGCAAGGACGAGTACGGATAGTGGATTGTCTCCAGACGCTGTCACCCTTAACGGTGACCTGAAAATTCCACTCTGTGAAGCGGGAGACTTTCACGTCGAGTCAGAAAGAATGGACAGCCGCTTGTTGGTTGCAGCTGGTCCAAGCTGGTCCCCTGGCTCTGTAGCGTACCAAGGAATGTGGTCCTTCAATTGGACAGCTCATTGGCTACAAAACCAGACATCTTCACTTGTCCACTTGCTAGGAACAGAACGAACGCCGGTCGGCTGGCGTTCCGCACGCGCCGTCTTACCGAGTGCGTCCGGACGGCTCGCCCTGCAGAACGGGACAGAATCGTAGTTGGGCGGCGAGCGCTCTGACAGAACGGAGAATGGAAACATCCAGAATGCGCTACCAATGACTGAGTGCTAACTCGCTGCGAAATCTAGCGACACGCAGAGACCAGCGTACAGTTAGCGGGAAAAATCACATCGAAATTCACAGGCCAGTGCGCCGAGGAACAAAATCTTGAATCGCGGAAGCGCCGACCGCGAATATCCTAGTGGGAGATTCGATTACTGCTGGGGCGTCGTGGGGCTCTCCGTTAGCCATTGCCACGTGAAGTAGGCAGCTGTGCCGGCTCCAGCAGCGCCCAGAATATAAAAGCCGATTTTGCGGCGATCCGTGACATCCCGGATGTAGCCAGGCTCGTGACAGGAGGGGTCGGCGGCCCTGCCGAACGTGACGCGGGCGGACTGGCCAGCGGGAACGGTGTGAAGTTCTCCGCCACTGTTGAGGCTGAGGTCGCTGCGGCTTGCGGAAACGATTAGTTCCTTGGGGCCGGTGACATTGACGGCGCCGGAGTAAAATTGGCCGCTCTGCCGCAGGACGCCTGCCGGCGTATCGATCTCCAGGACAGTGGAGGACGGAGCTGAAAAGGTAGTGGTTCCGTTGATGACGATTACGCGCACGGCATCGGGCTTGCCGTCGAGGACGACTTCGCTGGATGGCGCGAGAAGAATTTGGGAGCCGTTGAACTGGGCGCGGAGAGATCCGTAGCTGTCTGTATCGAGCACGTCGCAGGCGTATAAGTCGCCGCCAGCCAAGGCGTCTTGGCTATCGACGTGGGAGTTGTTGGCCTGCACCACGGAGCCAAGCGCTCTGGATCGCCCCCGACCCGCCGACGCGATGCCAGGAACAGCGCCAGACACAGAAAGCAGTAACACTAGACACAAAACGCGGGCACGCATCAAGTTCCTCCCAAGGTTGTTATCACTTTGTGCTTAATGTGCGGGAGGGTCAATTCAGAGGTCGGGCGGGCGTGGTCAATCCGGCAATAAGAGTGACAACACTAGGATACGGAGAAGTTTTCGGCTGGATTCATGCGCGCAGGCGAAGCGAACCACTGACGAATGGATTGCCGCGCTCGTAGAAACGGAGGTCGCGTTCGACGGCCCTGGAGATGCCGATACGCACACTTACGCCGATCGGCCCGGTCTGTTTGATGGCAGCGCCGAGCCATAGAGGGCTCGAACGGGCGCAGAGATCGAGGCCATCGAAGCGCTTGTCTATATCCATCGCTTCCGCGAGGCGGCCGGGACCGCGAGTAGCGTCCAAGAGACGTTCTACGCCGCGGTACTGCTTCATGTGTTCAGCGCCTTCGAGTGGCTCGATGGCGCGAATCAGGACTCCCCCGCCCACCCCAGGCGCCTCGGCGCTTACGTTCATCAGCCAGCACGAGCCGTAGGTGAAGCGAACGTAGGCATGACCGTGACGAAGGAAAAGCGAGCGATTGGCGGCAGAAGGCCCGGTAAAGGCGTGGCCGGCGGGATCGCCGACCGGATACGCCTCGGTTTCGACGATTCGGCCACTGAGTCGTGCGTGGGGAAATTCGCGGACCAGCGTTTTGCCGATCAGGTATCGAGCTAGCTCGGTCGAGTCCAGAGGGAGCTCGGAGCGGCGCAGGCGGCGTATGCGCAGCTTCGATTTTCCGGGAGACGTTTCTTTCATTTAGGAAAAAGAGTATTCAGGCGCGCGGCATCCGAATTGTTTTACCATACTTGCCGGGAGATACCGCCATGGCCTCGGCTTGCCAGCACCTAAGCGCGATTCGAAAAGTGAAGCCAAGCTCCAAAGGCTGCGAGGAATGCCTAAAGATGGGCGACACGTGGGTGCATCTTCGCATGTGCCTGACGTGCGGGCACGTGGGCTGCTGCGACAGCTCGAAGAACAGGCATGCCACCAAACACTTTCACGAAACCGAGCACCCAATCATGCAATCAGTGGAGCGGGGCGAACACTGGAAGTGGTGCTTCGTGGATCAAATCATGATCGACTGACCGCGAGCGTTCGTGGAGCCCTGCCAGAACGTTCGTGCCAGCATCATTCCAATTAGAGTTGCGCCCTGGATCGTGCGTGGCGAGCTGCGGCGCAGACGGAGAGAGACATGGACCGCAGAACTGAGGCGATCGACCTGACCCACGAGGACGCCTGGCCCGCTCTGCCTCTCGCCGAGTGGCAAGCCACGCGCGACACATTGCACATGTGGACGCAAATCGTGGGCAAGGTCCGGCTGGCGCTGGCGCCGCACATGAATCACTGGTGGCAAGTGCCGCTGTACGTTACCTCGCGTGGGCTTTCGACTTCGCCGGTCCCATGCGGGCGCGGCACGTTTGAAGTGGAGTTCGATTTCATCGCGCACGTGCTGCGAATTGTCACCAGCTGGGATCAGGCGCGCATGATGGCGCTAGCGCCGCAGACGGTGGCGGAGTTTTACCGGAACTTCATGTCGTTGCTCGACTCGCTGGGAATTTCGGTGAGGATTTGGCCAATGCCTGTGGAAATTGCCAATCCGATCCGGTTCGATCAGGATACCGTGCATCAATCCTACGATCCGACAAACGCGCACTGTTTCTGGCGAATATTGGTGAGCGCGGATTCGGTGTTGAAAGAGTTTCGCGGCCGTTTTATCGGCAAAGCGAGTCCGGTACATTTTTTCTGGGGCAGCTTCGATCTGGCGGCGTCGCGTTTTTCGGGACGGCGCGCACCAGAGCGGCCCGGCGCCGACCGGGTGACCCGCGAAGCATATTCGCACGAAGTAATCAGCGCCGGCTGGTGGCCCGGCGGAGGAGATGTAACGCAGCCGATGTTCTATACGTATTCCGCGCCGGAGCCAACAGGATTTCGCGGGGCGCCGATCCGGCCGGAGCAAGCCGCGTACAACACGCAGTTGGGCGAATTTTTGTTGCCGTACGAGAACGTCCGAACCGCGGCCGAGCCGCGCGTGATGCTGCTGGATTTTTTGCAGAGCACGTATGAGGCGGGCGCGACGCTGGCCCATTGGGATCGGGCGGCGTTGGAGCGGGCGATTTAGGCAGTGCCGCCCGCAGCGAAGTCGTCAGGCTTGTCCGCCCAAAAGAGCTACGGCGCTCGATGGCACGGAAGTGGCGGGAGTTTCGAGACGCCGGCGTACGGCCCGATGGCGTTTGGCGAAGTGAGCCTGCGCGCGGTGGCCCCAGGCGCGAACGAAATAGTAGTTAATTGTCGCACCAGCGGCCATGCCCACCACCGGAATGACGCGCCCTGCCCATTTTTCTGCCACGTCCTCGCCTACCCGCACTCCAATTCGATCGATGATTCGCGGGACTATTTGCTCGGCCGCTTGCTTGCCGAGAAAGTCGCGCCCCAAATCCAATCCTGCGGCGCTGGCCGCGGCGATCCAGAGCTGAACATTTTCCGATTCCGTCGAGTATTCGAATCCGTGCAGCAGGCTGAGCTTTTGCAGCATTCGCAAGGTGATGGCAGCGAGGATGCCCATGTCCGGAATGGCGGTGAGGAACGATCCGATGCCTAGCCCGGCGCCTTCGAGCGCGGCCAGTTTTGACGAGCCTGCGATGGTGCTTTCGGCGATGGGCGCGATGACTTCGGGTTCCATGTGGAGCATCTGCGGCCAGGATTCGACCGGCAGCTTATAGGCGCGTCGCACCTGCTTAAGGTATTTGTGCCCGTCTACGCGGACCTGCGAATACGCGCGGCGAAAGCTTGCGTTCGCGAACGCGCTCAATGGACCGAGCGATATCCGGGGTTGTTTTCCTTCCGCCATGTATTCTATTGGATGCTCCAGAACGCAAAACGAACCAGCGATCGCTCCCCTAGCGCCCCATGTAATAGTAGATCGTGGGCGTGACGAAAAGCGATAAAACCATGGCGATGAGTAAGCCGCCGATCACGGAGACCGCCAGCGGCTGCAGCATCTGCGAGCCCGCGCCAATTCCCAGAGCCAGCGGCAACATTCCGACTACGGCCGCAATCGCGGTCATAACGATAGGACGCAGCCGGCGACGGCCTGCCTGGAAAATAGCTTCTTCACTCGAGAAGCCGGCGCTGCGGAATTTGTCGTTGGCATCCAACAAGAGAATTCCATTTTTGGCCACGATGCCGATGACCATGATGAGTCCCATGAAAGAGGAAAGATTGAAGGTGATACCGGAAACGAGCAGCGCAACAAAAACTCCAGCCGTCGAAAGAATCGCGGAAACGAGAATCGATATGGGCGCGGAGAAATTCCGAAACTCGAAGAGCAGCACGAGAAAGACGAACATCACCGCTAGCGCGAGGACCAGCGTTAAGTCGCGGAAGGATTGTTGCTGCGTTTTGTAGAGCCCGCCATATTCGATGCGAATCGAGCTGGGCATGTGAAGCTTGGCCAGCGCGGCCTGCACGTCGGAAATGGCATGGCCTGTATCGAGGCCCTGCAAACGGGCGGTCACGGCAACGTAGCGCTGCTGATTATCCTGCAGAATCTCCGTCTGGCCGGGAGTCATGGTCATGTTGGCGATGGAACCCAGAGTTGCGGTTTGGCCGGTGGGACTGACGATGACTGTGTTATCGATCGACGAAAGAGAGGAGCGAACATCAGCGGGGTAGCGGATGCGCACCGTGTACGGGCGATCGTTCACCACCATTGGCTGCTGCGCGGTCACGCCGTCAAGCATAGCGCTCGCCTCGTTGGCAACGTCCTGTACGGTAAATCCGGCGTGAGACGCTTCGGCTATATTCACCTGATAGGAAACGGCCGGGCCGCTGGTGGTCGAATCGATGCCGTTGTCGATATCGACGATTGGATGGGCGCCACGCACCTGGATGTTACCGATTGCATCGGCCACGCGGGGAGCCCATTGGTCGAGAAGCTGCGCGTCGGCATTGAACATCATGATGTCGATGGGCTGCGGAGCGCTGGTCAGGTCGCCGATCATGTCCTGAAGTTTTTGCGTGAATTCCACGTCCACGGCAGGCTCGGCTTGGGCAACCTTGTCGCGAATTTCGTCCATGATCTGCCAGACATCGCGGCTGCGATTGGTTTTCAGGTCGACGGAAATATCACCGGTATTGGCTTCGGTGACCGCGGCGAGACCAAGTTGGAGGCCGGTGCGGCGTGAGGTGCTGGCAACTTCGGGAACGGAGCGGACGATTTTTAGGATTCCCTCGATCATGCGATTCGTCTCGGCGAGCGAACTACCGGGCGGTGTGACGTAGTCGATGATGAAGCTGCCTTCGTCCATTTTCGGCAGCAGATCGGAACCAATCTGCTGATAGCACAGGTACGAGCCACCGATAAGGACGAGAGCCAAAATGGGCACCCAAATGGGATGTTTGACGCTGCGCCGGAACCAGTGCTCGTAAAAGCGGATCACGCGGCCGAAGGCACCTTTCATCAAGTGCTCTTCTTCGGCTTGCAACATACGGCTGATTTCGAGAGCACCGTCGCGATCCTGACCTGTGGGAGCGGGAGTAGCTTCCAGAGGGTTCGCCGCCGGGGGGGAATGGGGTACTCCCACTTCCGCACCAGCATTGTCATGAGACGTTCCGTGCAGCAAATACAGGCACAACGTGGGCGTCCAGGTGAGTGCCAGAGCAAGCGACGTCAGCAACGCGGCGGCGATGGTGATGGCCATGGCGCGGAAAAACACTCCGGTGACGCCGGTGATGGCGACGAGCGGGACGAATACGACGATCGGAGTGAGAGTCGATCCGACAAGGGCTCGGGAAAGTTCCTGCAAGGTGAGGGAAACCGCTTCGAATCTGCCTTCGCCTGCTTCGCGATGCAAAACGACGTTTTCAAGCACAACGATGGCGTCGTCAATGATCAGGCCGACGGCCGCGGCCATGCCTCCCAGAGTCATCAAGTTGAAGCTTTCGCCGAGCAGGTTCATGACGATGAAAGTGACCAAGAGGCTGATCGGAATCACCATGCCCGCGATGAACGAAGTGCCCCAATCGCGCAAAAACAAAACGAGAACTGCCGACGCGAGGATTAGTCCGATGATGATTGCGTCGCGCACACTCTTGATCGATTGGCCGACGATCCAGGATTGGTCGTAAAAAGTGCTGACGTGAACACCGGGCGGCATTCCCGCCTCAATCTCCTTCATTTCCGCTTTCACGGCCGTGGCCACTTGCATGGTGTTGCTGCCGCGCTGTCGATTTATGTTGATCAGCACGGCGGGCTTGCCATTGGAAGTGACAATAGTGAAGTGCGGGCGGAACGATGGCTGCACGGTTGCCACATCGCCGATGTAGATAGGCGTGCCGTCCGGGGCGTTCTTAACGAAAGTGTTGGCGAGTTCCCGCGGGTTGTGTGACTGACCGGTGATCAACCCGAGGAACAACTGATGATTTTGCGTAAAGAGGCCGGGCGATTCGATGATGTTGGACCGATCTACCGCGTCCAGAATGCTTGAGACGCTTGCGCTGGTGAGGCGCAGCTTCGCGGGATCGGGAACGATGTGGTATTCGGGTTCTTCCCCGCCCTGAATCACGATGGTCGACACGCCGGGAAGGCCGGCTATCCTCGGCTGAATGTCGTACGTCGCCATCTGCCACAGCTGCTGCTGGGAAACTGTATCGGACGTGAGTCCGTAGCCGAGAATCGGGAAGCTGGAGAACTCGAGGCGTTGAGCGCTTACTTGCGCGGTGGACGGAAGAGTGGTCTCTACGCGCGCAAGAGCCGCGTTGACGCGCTGGAGCGTCTGGAACATATCGACGTTCCAGCTGAAATACAGGTCGATTTCGGCAGATCCGCGGCTGGTGATGGACTGCACATCCTGAATGCCCTCAACGCCGCTGACCGCTTCCTCAATCGGACGAGTGATGGTGACCAGCATCTGGTCGATAGGCATCACGCCGTTGTCGACGCCTACGATGATGCGCGGGAAATCGGTGGTGGGAAATACCGCGATCGGAATACTGAAAGTCCAATAGGCGCCGACCAGCGCCAGAATGACGATCAAAAATATGATCGACTTGTGCTCGCGCGCGAACCAATAGTTTTCGGAGTTGGGCAAGCCCTGATTCGGTCGGCGCGGAGGTGTGGAGTTCGAATTCGCCATGGGCGGTTGAAACGCTTGCTACTCGGCTCCGCTGCCGGTGACTCCAGCAGTGATATGCACTTTCGTCCCATCAGGAAGGCCGTAAGCGCCCTCGGCTACAACCTGCTCGCCGATGTGCAGGCCGCTTGTGATCTCCACTTCGCCATCTTGGTGAATGCCCGTCTGGACGCTGGTTTGGTGCGCGACCTGATCGCTGCCGATGACCATAACCGAAGTGGCGCCGTTGTCCGCGGTGAGCACCGCCGCGGATGGAACCACCAGAGCGTTTCTGACGGTCCGCGCAACCATATGCACATTCACAGTGGCGCCGGGCCTGAGCAGATCGTTGGGATTCGCGGCTTCGACCCACACTTCCACGGTGGTGCTATTGGGATTGAGCGCGGGGCTAACGACAGTCACCTTCGCCGGAACTGTGGGTGCGGCGCCGCCGGGCACGATGGTTGCGGAATTACCCACGTGAAGAAGCGACGCTTGATCGGGCGAAATATAAGCGCGGCCGATCACGCGGGAGAGATTCATGATGGTCATCATCGGCGTGCCGGCGGTGGCCATTTGCCCCTCGTACAGCGGCCTTTCGGTTACGACTCCGGTGATCGGGCTGCGGATCTGTGAGTATTGCAGTTGCGCGAGAGCCGCGTGATATTCCCCTTCGGCAGCGGCCAGTTGGCCCTTGGCGGTCTGCTCCGCGGCGCTGTGACCGATTTTCTCAAGACCCTGCATATGCGCCAAGGCCATCTGATATTGGTTGTTGGCTTGCGTAAATGCGACGCGCGCTTCCTCCATCAAATTGCGCGAAATGGCGCCGACTTTGTAAAGCTTCTCCCGGCTCTGGAAAATCATACGGCTGGATTGCATCGCCTGGCGCGTGGCGTTCAGGTTCAACTTAGCGTTCTGAGTTTCGACCGGAAGATTCACCTGCGTATTGGTGGCGTAGGCGGCTTGCGCTTGTTCGTAAGCTCCCTTGGCCTGCTCCACGGCCGCTTGCAGATCTTTGTTTTCCAATTGCGCCACGAGCTGGCCGGCGCGAACTTTGCTGCCGCGGTTCACGTAGAATTGTTGAATCGGCGCACTGATTTTCGGGACGATGGAAACCTGATTTTTCGCGTACAGCACTGCCTCGGTGGAGACGACTTGCTGGATCGTTTTCCGCTGCACGATGGCGGCCTGCACCGTGACTGTTGTCTCGTCGGGCGGCTTGCCGCCGGAACAGCCCGTCCACGCCAGCGCGGCGCAGAGGCTCAGCGCGACGGCCGCGCACCGGCCCAGCCTGTGTTTATGCACGCTCAGAAGCTCCCCGTGATGGTTTGCAAAGTGGCCAGAGCGTTGCGATATTTTGCTTCTCCTGCTGCGTAGCTGTCGCGAGCACCGGCAAGCGCCGTTTCCGCGTCGAGAACCTGCAACACGCTGGTTTCGCCAGTCTGATATTGCAGGGTCACCAAACGCAAATTTTGCTGTGCCAAATCCACCGAGCCCCGCAAGTTTTCCAGCTGATTCCACGCCAGCTGCGACTCATCATAATACGAATGCAATAAGCTGATGATTCTCCGCTGCGTGAAAGAAACGTCGAGTTTGGCCAACTCGCGCTGGTCCTCGGCCTGGTGCAAATGGCTGAGCCGAACGCCCCAGTCCCACACCGGAATGGTGAGCGAATACGTGACGAAGTAACCTAGGTTCGGCTGCACCACCTTGTCTGTCGCGGTGTCCGTGTTGATACTATTGAGCGCGAAAGCGTTGGCCTCGATGCCGTAGTCGAAATCGATGGAAGCCGACGGGAAAAACTCAGACCGGGCTGACGCCACGTCCACGCGCGCAGACTGGTACGACGCCAGCGCCGCGGCAATCTCCGGGTTGTGGTCCTCGGCCATTGCTTCGGCCTGCTGGAAGTTAGGCAGCACTGGAGGCGTATCCAGATCGTCCACGACCGTGAAGTTCTCATTGAAAGTCGGGAATAGTAGCACGGCCAAATTCAATCTCGCCTGCGACATTGCCAATTGCGAATCGCCGAGGTTGCGCTCGGCCTGGCTTGCTTCCAATTGGAATCGGATTACATCCTGGTGCGATACTTCGCCACCTTGTTCGAGGGCTTGGCTAATCTTCAGGAAATGCTGCGCATCGGAAAGGCTCTGCTGGGCCGTGCCGTACGCGCGCTGCGCCACAAGCAGCGCGTAATAATCTTGCGTTACGGCAACGACCATGCTTCTTTTCGCCACTTCCGCTCCGGCTTGCGCCACTGCCTTCTCATAGCGGGCTTTCTTCGGGCCCAAATCCAGAAAGAAACTCGCCGGCAAGTCTTGGTGCACCACGCCCCATTCGCGATAGACGTGCACGCCGTCGTTGGTGACGAATCTTCCAACCGGCGAAATTCCGTTTCCCTCGGTGTCTAGATACTGCGTCAGATTGCTGATGTTGGGAAGCATTGCGGCGCGCGCTTGGATCTGCCCGTAGTGCGCGGCTTTGACTGCGGATAGCGCGGCTTGAAATTGCGGACTGTTCTTCTTGGCGCGCGAAATTGCGTCGGCCAAGGTTAAAGTGAGCGGGGCGCTCTGATCCACCGGAGGGGCGGCGGCGCGCGAATCAGGGTCAACCGCAACGCCGAGTGCGTTCATTTGCGCCGACCCGGACAGCGCGCAGAAGCAGAGTGCGGCCAACAGGGTCGCGGCGGCGCGTAGCCGAAGGCGGGCGGGCGAGCATCGGCCGATATTCCGCGGGCATTTCGCTTGGCTGTGCCCGCATTCCTGCCGGATGTTATATGAATTCGACGGATGTTTGACCGCAGGCATGTGTTCCCTCCCCGACTATTTGATTTGTGCAGCGAGCGAAGCGACGATGAAAAGGCATTTCGGAGTCGCCGTTTGCGCAAGTGCGCGCTTGTCCGCGCCGAGGTAGCATACAGCAGCCCCACAGTTGATAACGCATGGACGCGATGGAGTGTTACCGGCGCGCAAGCTTTTTACGCGGCGAAATCTTACGCACGGAAACGATTTGCAAATGAGCGGCGGATGCAGCATGATGGTGTTCTTTGTGCAGCTAGTCGCATCATCCGGGTGCAGGCGACACCCGATCACGCCGGCAAACAGTCGGCATTTTCGCCGGACACTAACCGCATTTTTATTTTCCGCGGACAGATCAGGGGGAACTGAATGCGCAGGCCTGCAAGTCTTACTCCGCCAAAAGGCAAGTTGGGCGTGCTGACGCCCGGCATGGGCGCCGTGAGCACCACGCTGATGGCGGGAGTTGAACTGATTCGCAAAGGCGAATCGGTCCCCGTTGGGTCACTGACGCAAATGGGAACGATTCGGCTCGGCAAACGGACCGAGAATCGCGTACCAGCGATCAAGGATTTCGTGCCGCTGACAAAACTGGACGATATTGTTTTTGGCGGCTGGGACATTTTTCCGGATACCGCGTATCAATCGGCCGCGAAAGCGGGCGTCCTGGACGCCAAGGATCTTTCGAAGGCTGAAAAATTTCTAAAGACGATCCGGCCGATGAAGGCGGCATTCGACCAGAACTACGTGAAGAATCTGCAGGGCACGAACGTCAAAAAGGCCAAGACAAAGTTCGATCTGGCGGAACAGATCCGCGAAGATATCCGCGGGTTCAAGAAAAAGAACAAGCTCGACCGCCTGGTGATGCTGTGGTGCGGATCGACGGAAATATTTTTGAAAGCCGAGGACGTTCATCGCGATTTGGGCGCATTTGAAAAAGCGATGAAGGAGAATCATCCGGCGATCGCGCCCTCGATGCTCTACGCGTACGCGGCGATCAGCGAGGGCATTCCGTATGCCAACGGCGCGCCAAGCCTGAGCGTCGACTTCCCGGCTCTGGAAGATTACGCGAAATCCAAGAACGTCCCAATTGCCGGCAAAGATTTCAAAACCGGGCAGACGCTGATGAAGACCGTGCTGGCGCCGGCATTCAAAGCGCGCATGATCGGCCTGAACGGATGGTTTTCAACGAATATTCTTGGCAATCGCGACGGCGAAGTTCTCGACGATCCAGGATCGTTCAAGACCAAAGAAGAATCGAAGCTCGGCGCGCTGGAATATATTTTGCAGCCCAAAGTCTATCCGGACCTCTACGGAAAGTTTACGCACAAGGTCCGCATCAACTACTACCCGCCGCGCGGCGACAACAAAGAGGGCTGGGACAACATCGACATCTTCGGCTGGCTCGGTTATCCGATGCAGATCAAGGTGGACTTCCTGTGCCGCGATTCGATTCTGGCCGCGCCGATCGCCCTCGATTTGGTGCTGTTCCTCGACTTGGCCAAGCGCGCAGGCATGCGCGGAATCCAGGAGTGGTTGAGCTTCTACTTCAAATCACCCATGTGCGCTCCTCAGCTTTACCCCGAGCACGACCTGTTCATTCAGCTGATGAAACTGAAGAACACGCTGCGCTGGATGATGGGCGAAGATTTGATTACTCACCTTGGCGCGGAATATTACGATTAGACGGGAGCCAATTTTTCCGCGGCGCATCCGATCAGTCTAGACTCCGGGAGGTCGCACCAGCAGCCGCTATAGGCGGCCGCCGCGGCGCGCTATGTACCCTGGAGGCTGTGACGGGAGGAGCGATCCATGAAGGCAGTGCGATTCGATAAGTACGGCGGCATCGACGTTCTTTACGTGGCCGATGTACCAACCCCTGAGCCGGCCGCTGGCGAAGTACTAGTCAAAGTGAAGGCTGCCGCGATCAACCCTGGCGAATCGAAAATCCGCGAGGGCATGTTCAAGGATATCTGGCCGGCCACATTCCCATCAGGCGAAGGCAGCGACCTTGCGGGAATAGTCACGAAGCTCGGTGCGGGTGTAACAAAGCTCGAGGCTGGCGACGAGGTGCTCGGTTTCACCGACCGGCGCGCCAGTCACGCTGAATACGTTGTCGTAGAAGTGCAGAATCTAACTCCGAAACCGCCGCGAGCGGCCTGGGAGGTTGCAGGATCGCTAGGCGTTGCCGGAAGCACGGCCTACGCTTGTGTGCGGGCGGTTTCGCTGAAGCCGCATGACAAGGTCGCAGTGTCGGGCGCTGCGGGCGGGGTTGGATCGATCGCTGTCCAGCTCGCGAAGCGGACGGGCGCAGAAGTGATCGGCATCGCCGGTCCGGCGAATCACGACTGGCTGGCCGCGCATGTAGTGCAGCCTGTGGCGTATGGCCCGGAACTCACAGACCGGCTTCGTAAGTTTGCGATCAACGCGTTCATCGATACGCACGGATCGGGCTATGTGAAGCTCGCGGTCGGGATAGGCGTGCCGCGCGACCGCATCAATACGATCATCGATTTCGCCGCGGCAAAAGAGTACGGCGTGAAGGCCGAAGGCGGCCAAGCAGCAAAGAATGCATCGGTCCTAGCCGAACTCGCCGGATTCGTAGCTTCGGGTGAATTGGAAGTGCCCATCGCGGCAACGTTCCCTTTAAGCGAGGTTCGCGCCGCTTTCCAATTGGTGGAACAGGGCCACACGCGCGGCAAGATCGTTCTGATTCCCTGAGCCGAGTTTCTGCTACGCGTCGAGTTTGGGTCAGTTGATCATTTTTGACGAGCTGACTGCTTCGTTAAGAATTCCCTGGTCGGCGATCTTGTGACCTTTGCGCCTTACCATCTCGATGAAATGCTGATGGACAGTTGGATCGTTGGTCAACTCGGGATGAAATGTCGCGGCGAGAATGCGTCCCTGCTGCACAAGCACCGGATGCGCCGCGTCTTTCGCAAGCACTTCGACACCCTCGCCGACTGACTCGATAATCGGCGCGCGAATGAAGACCATTTCCATCGGCTCATCGCGCAACGTCGTTTTTCCTTCATGCACATCGCTGGCAAGCTGCCTTCCATAGCCATTGCGCAAAATCGAGACGTTCAGGAAACCAAGCGACGCTTGTGAGGGGTTGTGCACTTCACGCGCCAGCACAATCGCTCCCGCGCAGGTGCCGAAAAACGCGCCGCCGCGTGAGTGGAATTGCCGCAGCGCGTCCCACAGGCCCTCCTCGCGCAGCACTTTCACGTGCGTGGTGCTTTCCCCGCCGGGCAGGATGATTCCGGCGATGCCGTCGATATCGGCCGGGCGGCGAACGTACGTCCACTTGACGCCCAGACGATCAAGCATCTTGGCGTGCGCTTCGTAGTCGCCCTGGATCGCGAGAATCCCGATTTTTACTTCATTCGCCATGTGTCACCGAATCCGAGCTATTTCGCAAACTTGCTTGCAGAAAATCCTTCGCTCACTGCATTCGCTGAGGGCGACGATCGTTGCCGGATCGTCACCAGCCGCGGGTTTGCAGCAAATCCTTTTCTTCGAGCTGGCGAACATCAATCCCCTTCATGGCCTCGCCCAGCTCTTCGGAAGCTTCGAGGACGATTTTCGCATCCTTATAGTGCGTGGTGGCCTTGACGACGGCCCGGGCGCGCTGCGCCGGATCGCTGGATTTGAAAATTCCCGAGCCTACGAATACCGCTTCGGCGCCGAGCTGCATCACTAGCGCAGCGTCCGCCGGAGTGGCAACGCCGCCCGCGGAAAAGTTCGGCACGGGGAGCTTGCCGTTTTTCGCAACCCAGGTAACCAGTTCGAGGGGCGCGCCAAGCTCTTTGGATTCGTGCACCAACTCCTCTTGGCCGAGCGTGGTGAGCTTCTTCATCTGCCCGACGATGGCGCGCATGTGCCGAACCGCTTCGACGATATTTCCCGAGCCCGCCTCGCCCTTGGTGCGGATCATGGCCGCGCCTTCGGCGATGCGCCGCAGCGCTTCGCCCAGATTGCGCGCGCCGCAAACGAACGGCACTTTAAATCCATGCTTCCAGACGTGATGCTCTTCATCTGCAGGCGTGAGGACTTCGCTCTCGTCGATGTAGTCCACTTCCAGCGCTTCCAGCACTTGGGCTTCGGCAAAGTGGCCGATGCGCACTTTCGCCATTACCGGGATCGAAACGACGTCCATGATTTCGCGGATGACGCGCGGAGCAGCCATGCGCGCGACGCCGCCCTCCTTGCGGATGTCCGAAGGCACGCGCTCCAGCGCCATCACCGCGCAAGCGCCTGCATCCTCGGCGATCTTCGCTTGCTCGGCATTGGTCACGTCCATGATCACGCCGCCTTTCAGCATTTCGGCCAACCCGACCTTCACGCGCCACAAATTATCGTTTAATAAGTCCATGACCCGCTCCTCGTGATTTGAATTTCTCTTCAAAACTTTCCGTGATCGGCGTCCACGATCGCTGCGTTCGCGTTGCGGATACTTTCCTGAAAGCGCTCGCGTCCAATTTCGACGAAATGGCCGCGGCCGCGCGCTAGAACCACTCCCGATGCGTTGCGGATTTCGCCCTGGCGGAAGCGGTCGCGGCCGTTGCGCTCCAACTCCCAGCCTTCCACAATCAGATCCGCCTCCACAGGCACCGGCCGCAGATACTCGATCTTCAGCTTGGCGGTAACCGCATGATCGCTCGCGAACGATTGACCTTGGCCATCACTTCATCGAGCAGCGTGGCGATGATGCCGCCGTGGACGAATCCCGCTCCGCCCTGATAGTCATTCGGCAGCCGAAAGCTGCCGCGAATGCGCTTGGCCTCGTCGTCCTGCTCGAACGTAAGACGCATGCCGCGCGCATTCGCGCCACCGCAAGCGAAACAAGAATTATCCGCTTTGGGCTCGAGTAGCATGGCCCAGCTAAATCAGCGCCACCCGCGCGTGGTATTCCTCGCGCGTCCCGCGCTGCCGCTTGCGCAGCTCCTGTTTCAATAGCTCGCCGAAGGTCTCGATGCCGCGCGCGATGCGCTTCTCGTCCACGCTGGCGAATGCCAGGCGCAACGTGTTCGGCTGTGGATGCTGCGCGTAGAAATATCGTCCGGGCAGAAAAATGATGCCGCGTTCGCGCCCGTGAATCAGCAACTCGCCCGCGTCGAATCCGGCGGGAAGCGTGACCCACAGCGTCATACCTCCTTCAGCGCGCGTCCAAGTGACCCCATGAGGCATGTTGCGTTCGAGCGCACGCTCCATCGCTTCGAGGCGACCGCGGTAAACGTTCTTCATCCGCGCGATATGCCGAACGAGATAGCCCCGGCGGACGAACTCGGCCATGGCGGCTTGCGAAAGCTGATCGCTGTGCAAGTCCGTCGATTGCTTCACCAAGCGCAGCCGTTCGATGGCGCTTTCCGCGCCGATACACCAGCCGATGCGCAGACCGGGAAAAGCTATTTTAGAAAAGCTGTCAATCTGAATCACGTTGCCGGTCGTATCCAGCGATTTGAGCGATGGGATGGGCTTGCCATGCAAGCGCAAGCGCGCATAGATCGCATCCTCGACCACCGGCACCTGATAGCGCACTGCCAGCTCCAGCAATCGCCGGCGCTCGGCCAGCGGCAAAGCCGTACCAGTTGGGTTGTGAAAATCGGGTGTGACGAAAATCAGCTTGATACGGTTCTGCAGCAGCACCGATTCGAGCGCGTCAATGTCGAGCCCGGGATGGCCGGTGCGCTCCGAATCCGTTTCAACGCCGACCGGCAGCATACGCACGCGTGCGCCGGCAAAAATTGCAATTGCGCCGGGATAGGCCGGGTTTTCGAGAGCCACGGAATCGCCCGGACAGAGGAACGCCTTGCAAATTAAATCGATGGCCTGCTGGCAGCCGTCGGTGATCAGCAGCTGGCCTGGCGGGACGTTCATGCCTTCCCCGCGCAAAAGCGCGGTCACAGCTTCCTTGAGCGGGCCGTAGCCATCCGTGGATCCGAGCTGCAGAATTTTTCTGCCTTCCCTGCGCAGGACGGTATTCACGCAGCGGCGAAATTCTTCAAGAGGAAACAACTCATCCGAAGGCCGAGCTGCGGTGAAAGCAATCGCGCCGGGCGGAATTTCCGGCATCACGCGGCTCAGGCCTTCCATGCCACGCTCGTCGGCAAAGAGCGATTCCCAGCGCATTGCACCGCCGTGGCCATTGGAGCGCGGCGGCGGAGAAAACTGTTTCACCGGAGGCGCGCAGATGAATGTGCCGCGTCCCACGTGTCCCTGAATCAGTCCTTCCGATTCCAATTCCGCGTAAGCATTGGCAACCGTTGTGCGATGCACGCCAAGCTGGCTCGCCAGTTCGCGGCTGGCGGGAATCCGGTCGCCGGAGCGCAAATCTCCCGAAAAAACAAGCGCGCGCACCTGGTCGCGCAGCTGTACGTACAGCGGGATGTGGCTCTCGGGTTGTAGATGCACCTGCAACATTGTCTTGTCCTGCAGTCCAATATAGCGCAGAAAAATGGGCCGTGAAGCGCCAAATTGTCTCTTTAAGATAAATTTCTTTTTGGGTTGAAACCGGCGGCAACGAAAGTTATTCGCGGAAGAGCTTCGGCTGTTCGGGAACCCCGGCTCCACGTTCGCTCGGCTTCGGTTGCGGCCGACGGGCTACTCCGACCACGCCCAACACCTTCATTTCGAGGAGCGCGGTACGCGGAATAAACATGCGAACCACGTTGCCGTGCAGGTCGGGAGGGGTGAGTTGCACGCCGGGCCCAAGCATGGCGAGGAGATCGTTGGGCACGACGCCTTCCATTTCGTCTTCGTCGCGGAACCGCAGCCGGACCCATAGACCGTCGAGCTTCGGCCGGCTCAAGAAAGACTTGCGCTCCGGCTCGAAGGGGCCGGTGAACTCGCGCACGAAGCAGATCGCCTTCACCTGATTCAGTGAAATCGAGCGATGCTCGCCCCCGGGAGTGAGCAGATGAACGGTATCGGCACTTTCGAGAGACGCCGGATTCAGATAACCGGGCTCCGAACTGCCATTCAGCAGAAAGACGGCGACTTTTTTGTGCGTGGAGGCAGTTGGACGGCTTTTCACGTGTGTTCCTGCGCGGAATGTTGCTATACCAACGTAGGTTATGTTATCGTGCAGTTGGCTGCTGATGTCAACTTATTGGTGCTTAAAGGGTTAGCATCGGAGCGCGAGCCGATTGACCACCAAGGGACAGCTGCTCAAATCGGCCTCGGTGGTAGCCCTTGTAACGGTTATCAGCCGCATTTGCGGATACTTACGCGATCAGCGAATAGCCCTCCTCCTCGGCACGTCGCCGACTGCCGATTCGTTCGTCCTGGCCTTCCGAATCCCCGGACTGATACGGCGAATGGCGGGAGAAGGCTCGCTCGGCGCATCGTTCATTCCCGTATTTACCGGGTACCTACACAACGAATCGCGTCCAAAGGCCTGGGCGTTCGCGCAAAAAGTGTTTTGGGATGTGGCGCTTACGCTCGCGGCAATCGCGGTGCTCGGCACGCTATTCTCCAGGCAAGTTATCGGGCTGCTGACAGTTTTTGGCGCCCACCACGGCCAATGGGAGTTGGCCGTTTATCTCAATCGCATCATCTTCCCGGCCATCGTGTTCATAGGACTGGCGGCCGTGGCCGCCTCGATTCTGAACAGCTTTCATGTGTTCGCCTTGCCCGCCGCGACTCCAATCTTTTTCAACCTGGCGTTGATCGTATGCTCGTTTGCCATCGTGTACCGTCCAGTCCTGCGCTGGGCTCCGGCGGCGTATCGCTCTCCGGCCGTGGCGCTGGCGATCGGGATTTTGATCGGCGGCGTTATACAGCTTGGGATGCAAATTCCAGCGCTGGCCCGGCGCGGGATGAAACTGTGGCCGCTCTTTTCCATGTCCGATCCAGGCGTCCGCAAAGTGGGACGTCTGGCGGCGCCGGCGTTTTTCGGCATGGGCGTCTACCAGATCAACATGTTCGTCGACACGATTTTCGCGGCGTCGTCGCGCATGCCGGAAGGCAGCATCACGTCCCTCTACGTGGCCGACCGCGTGATGCAATTAGTTCTGGGCAGCTACGCGATCGCCATGTCCACGGCGCTATTGCCGACGATGTCGCATCAATGGGCCGCTGGTCAATGGAGCGAGATGAAGCGCACGTTCGGATTTTCACTGCGCATCGTTTCGTTTATCACCGTGCCCGCAGCGGTGGGGCTTGTGCTCTTGCGCCAGCCGATCATTCAAGTGCTCTTTCAGCATGGCCGCTTCACCGCGGCGTCCACCACGTTGACAGCCCGCGCTCTTTTCTACTACTCACTGGGGCTGCCGGCATTCGCGGGCGTGAAGCTGATCGCGCCGATGTATTACTCGACGCAAGACACCGCTACTCCGGCGCGCACCGGGGCGTATGCGCTGGGCTTGAATATCGCGCTGAATGCTTTTTTTCTGCTGTTCTTTTTCCGCACGCTCTCGAATGGCGGCCCAGCGCTGGCCAGCTCGATTGCCGCGTATTTCAATTTCGGCGCGCTTTTCTTCTTGTTTCGGAAGCGCTACGGGCATCTGGGCGCGCGCGCTTTAGTGCAGTCGTGCTGCAAGATCGCGGCTTGCACGGCGGGAATGGGTTTTGCGGCGTGCGGCGCGTTGCGAATATCGCAATTTGCGCAGGCGCGACACGTGCTCGTTCAGGCGGGACTGCTCGCCGGGATCGTTGGCACAGCGGTGGCCGCGTATTTCGGGCTGGCATGGCTGCTGCGCTGCGAAGAGCTGCGGGAGGGTTTCGTATTGCTGCGAAGGACCGAGCCGGAAACGGCTTCGGCGGTTGAGAGCGGCGTTTAGCCATCACCAGCCGGTGGAAATGTTTGCCGCGGGCGGCGCTGGAATCGAGAGATGCTCTTTGGAAGCTGATATTCGTACATTTCTGAACTGTTTGAAAGTCGAGAAGGGCCTGTCTGACAACACCATCCAGGCTTACCGTCGCGACATCGAAAAATTCTGCGCGTTCGCAAAGAAGCGCGGGCTTTCAACGCGAGATGTGCAACGAGCCGACGTTGTTGATTTCCTGGCGTCGCTGTACAACAGTAAGCTCGACAGCCGTTCGGTGGCGCGCCACCTGGTAACGATTCGCAACTTTTTCCGCTTCGCGCTAATGGAAGGCTACATCGAGGAGGACCCGGCAGTCACCGTGGAATCTCCTAAATTCCGGCGAAGCTTGCCGCAGTTTCTGAGCCTCGAGGAAGTGGAGCGCGTGCTGCGGCAGCCGGACACAACCACGGTGGTGGGCTTGCGCGACAAGGCCATGATCGAGCTGATGTATTCCTGCGGGCTGCGCGTGTCGGAACTGTGTGGGGTGCGCGTTGCCGACCTGCAGGTGGACGCGGGATGCCTTCGCTGCGTGGGCAAAGGCGACAAAGAGCGCATCGTTCCCGTTGGCCGACGCGCACTCGAAACGGTGCAGGCGTATTACCGGACGGGACGCCCGAAACTTTTGTTCGGGCGCAGTTCGCCGTATCTGTTCCTGAATCAGCGTGGCGGAAAGATGGACCGCATTGCGTACTGGAAAACACTCGCCAGCTACGGGCGCAAGGCGGGGCTTCGGAAGCATTTGAAGCCGCACATGCTGCGCCACAGTTTTGCCACGCATTTGCTGGATCGCGGCGCGGACTTAAGGGCCGTGCAGATGATGCTGGGGCATTCGGATATCTCAACGACGCAAATTTATACGCACGTCGTTGAGGAGCGGTTGAAACAAGTCTATAAAGCGCATCACCCGCGCGCCTAGGAGCGCAGCGGATATCCTGCGCGCGTCGGCGGCAGGCCAGGAGGCGTAAGACCTCATGCCCGATTACATGTACTTGCTGGAAAGCCGGCTCTCTCCCGAGCAACGGGCGGCGCTGGAGCGCGTGCAGGAGCTGGCTCGATCACAGGAGTTGAATATCTATCTGACCGGCGGCGCAGTCCGCGATTTAATCTCCGGACAGCCGATTCGCGACCTCGATTTCACGGTCGAAGGAAATCCGGCGCGCATGGTGCGGGAGCTTGAAAAAGGCGGCGCGCGCACGCTCGTAGACAACGAGAAGACGCGGCATTACGAAATGATCTTTGCGGGAGACGCGGATGGGTCGATTTCCGCGGCGCGCGACGACGTCTACGAACGACCGGGAGCCAAGCCCGAATTCCGCTTCGCCGGAATCATGGAAGATTTGCGCCGCCGCGATTTCTCGATCAACGCCATCGCGATCTCGCTGAACGCGCAGTCACGCGGATTGTTGCTCGACCCCACGAACGGCTTGGCTGATTTGGAACGACAGGAAGTTCGCGCCCTTTCGATTCACGCGTTCACCAACCAGCCCGTGCGTTTACTGCGGATTCTTCGGTATTGCGCGCGAATGACTTTCACCATGGAATCGCGCACCCAGGAATGGTTCGATCTGGCCATGGAACGCGGTATACAAGAGCACATTGACCGCGCGGACGTGGGCCAGGAACTTCGCGCCGTCTCCCGGGAGGAAAATGCCGCGCCCGCGCTGAAGCAGTGGGAATCGCGAGAATTTCTCACCGTGATTGACGAGCAGTTGCAAAAGCGCAAGCCCGATTACGACGCTCTGAACAAGCTTTCGCGCGTAAAGATGGCTTTCCTCGAAGCGGGAATCCGGCCGCGCCTGCGCGAGGCAACCACGCTGTACATACTTCGCCGGCTGAAGCCGCGCGAAATGACTGCGCTTCTTCGCGAGTTGAGTTACAGCCAGGCCGAGATCGACAAAATCGCCGACCTGCCGGATGAGGCGCGTGAAGTGGTAAAGGCGCTTAAAAGCCGCAAAACGGAGACGCCGCGCGACGCGTATTTTTATCTGGCGGCGCAGCCGCCGGAAATATTGGCGTTCATGGAGGCGGAAATTCCGGATTCGCGCGCGATTTCAAAGATTCGGAATTATCTGCAGAAATGGCGCCCGCTCCGGCTGGCGCTTCCGGTCGCGGAGCTTGATTCGCTCGGCGTTCCACGCGGGCCGAAGTTCGACGAAATCCTGGAGCAGCTTTTCGAAAAGGAGCTTCGCGGAAAGGCGCGCTTGCCCGAGGAACGCACCAAGTTACTTCGCGATCTGGCGGGCATCAAGGACGAGCCCGCGAAAAAACCGGAGAAAAAGCGCAAGGGCAAAGAAGTTGCGCCCGACGCTGCTCCAGCACTTACCTCGAAGCCCGGGACAAAACTTGCGGCCAAAGATCGTGTCGGGCCCGCTTCCGCCGGCGGGAAAGCGTCGAAACCAGCCGCGGCCGCTCCGAGTAGCGCGGACGCAAAGGCTCGCAGGGCGCCCAAGACAGCCGCAGCGCCGAAGCCGGCAGCGGCGAAAAAATCGCGCGGCAAGTGAGCAGCGAGACTCGAAAAGCACGCACCGGCAGCATCCCAGGACGAGATTTTCGTCCGTGGGGCGTGATCTTGAATCGCCAGCGCACCGTCCGAATTCCGAAGCGCCAGTTGGAGGATTTTTTGATTCGCGCGCAGCAGGCGCTCCGCCTTCCAGCGGGATCGCTTTCCGTAGCCTTCCTGCCCAACGCCGAAATCGCAAAATGGAATCGCGAGTACCGTCACAAGGATGGCGCGACGGACGTTCTCTCCTTCCCCGCCGAGGCCTCGCCGCGGTCTCCTGGCCGCATTTTTCACGGCAGTACACGCCGCACCACCGCTACAAACGGTGCGCCGGTTTACCTCGGCGATATCGCCATCGCCCCCGCCGTGGCGCGGCAGAATGCGCGGCGTTTTGGCCGGACGTTCTCGCAGGAAATGCGCATCCTGATTCTTCATGGCATGCTGCACCTGATGGGATACGACCACGAGACCGATACAGGGCAGATGGAGCGCCGCGAAGCCCGCTTGCGTCGCTCGCTAGGAATCGGGTAACCAATGAGGATTCTCTTCTACACGCTCGGGATCCTGCTCCTTACAGCGGGACTCGTAGTGGTGTCCTATCTCGACCGCGTGTACCGCGAACTGGGCCACGTCTCCGGCAGGAGAATCCATCGGAACCTAAGCAACTTCGAAGAGCAGATTGAACCGCTGTTCAAGCTGGAACGGCGGCGCGGCGCAATCGTATTCAGCCTGCTGACGCGGCTCTGGCTGGCCATGTTGGCCGTGCTGACCGCAGGCGGAGTCGTGAGCTTCGTTCCCGCCGTGTGGGAAGAGACGCTCGAAGGCATTCTCTTCCTCGGCGCGGAAGTGGTGATCGCGATGCAGTTCCTGCCGTCGTTGCTTGTTGCTGGAACCCGCGGGAACTGGATCAAGCCCCTCGTGCCGCTGGTGCGGCTGTTGATCTGGATCACCTGGCCGATCCACGCTGGCCTCGACATGGCTGCTTCGGTGCTGCGTCTCTCCGAAGAAGAGCCTAGCGAGCCCGAAGCCGAGCAACAAGGTATCGAGGCCTTGGTCGACGCCGCTACCGAAGAGGGCTTGATCGAGCAGGACGACGCAAGGCTGATCGAGCAGGTCATTGAGTTTGGCGATAAGCGCGTGAGCGAAGTCATGACGCCGCGGCCTGACATCGTCGCGATTCCGGCCAACGCCACGCTTGAGGAGTTGCGCGACCGGATCGTGGAGACAAAATATTCGCGCCTTCCCGTCTACGACAAGTCGCTGGACGACATTGTCGGCCTCGCCATCGCCCGCGACATGCTGGAAATTTCCGAAAAAGACGCAGCACGGCGCTTCGTCCGCGAACTGATGCGGCCGGCCCTATTCGTGCCGGAAACGAAGCTGGGCTCGGAGCTGCTGAAAGAGATGCAGGCCAAAAATCAGCAGATGGCTGTGGTGATCGACGAGTATGGCCTAGTGGCCGGCGTGGTTACGGTCGAGGATTTGGTCGAGGAAATCGTGGGCGAAATTGGCGAAGAAGACCGCCGCCCGGCGCCCGATGTTGTCCGTGAAGTTAGCGGTGCGCTGGTGCTCCGCGGCAGCGTTCCTTTGGATAAGTTCGCCGAGCTTTTCAACATACAGCTTGATATGGCCGCGCAGCACGCGAACGCAACGACCGTGGCCGGGCTACTGAACGGCGTCGCGGGACATGTACCGCACGTCGGCGAAATTCTCGAATTTGGCGGCGTGCGGTTTGAGGTGTTGGAAGCGAACCAGCGCAAAGTGCTGCGCGTGCGCGCACGGCACGCACCGGCGAATGCCGCATCGTCAACGCGCTCGCCGTAACATTGCTTTCCCTCAAAAATATGTGCTAGACAGTAGAAACCGACAGTTGAACCGCGTGATTAGCGGCCTGCCAGCCCCGTGGAGCGTCGTGTGAAGTCTGCGCCTCTAACCCTGGCGGCTCCGCGAACATCGAATTAGAACGAACGCGTCTGATGAATTGAATTAACCTCGTCAACGATGCGAACGCGCACCGATTTAAACGGCAGTACATCACGACTGGCTCGATTAGCGCCCAGTCGCGCCGATCTGCCGATGATCGTGCTCGTTTGCGCCGCATATTTCGTCTGCGGCCGGCTTGGTCTGGCACTCGCGATTATCAACCCGATCGCCAGTCCCGTGTGGCCGCCGACCGGCGTGGCCCTGGCCGTATTTCTGATCTGGGGATATCGGATGTGGCCGGGCGTGTTTGCCGGGGCGTTCTTCGTCAACATCGTTCAATTTTCGCTCTCCTATCACCTGCATCCGCTGTCGGCCCGCGCGATTCTGGAATCGTTGACGATTGCAACGGGCAATACCTCTGAGGGCTTACTGGCCACGTGCTTGGTTGCCCGCTTTGCCAACGGACGCCGCGCCTTTGATACGTCCGAGGACGCCCTTCGATTTGCCGCGCTCGGCGGATTAGCCAGCCCGATGCTGAGCGCGACCACCGGTACGCTGGCTCTGGCAATCAGCGCGTTCGCGCATGGAGGGGCACTGCTCCGCATTTGGACTACGTGGTGGCTGGGCGACGCGACCGGCGCGCTGATCGTGGCCCCTGCGATTCTACTCTGGAGCGTTCCATCGCCCGTGAAGTGGAGAAAGTCGCGGCTGCTCGAGGCGTTTGTTTTGGTCGTTTGCCTGCTGGCGGCCTGCGAAGTCGTAATGTTCGCGAGCAACCGGTCACTTCCGGATATGCTTCCACTCTTGTTTTTGTGCTTTCCGTTTCTATTGTGGCCAGCGATTCGCTTTGGGCAGCGTGAGGCGGCCAGTTCGGTGCTGGTCTTGTCCTGCTTGGCTGTATTCGGCAGCGTTCCGGGGCGGCGATTCGCCCCCGAAGTGTCGCTGAACGTTTCGTTCCTGATGCTGCAAATTTTCATCGCGTCGATGGGCGTGACGGCGCTTGTGGTGGCGGCTGCAATCAGCGAGCGTCGCAACGCGGCAGCTGCGCTTACAAGCACGCTGGACAAGCTCGAAGAAACAGTCAGCCATCGCACCAAACAACTCAGCGAGCTTTCCGGCCGATTGCTGCGTTTGCAGGATGAAGAGAGGCGCCGGCTGGCCCGCGAATTCCACGACAGCACCGCGCAAAAGGTGGTAGCAATCGGAATCAACGTTGCCGTCGCCCAGCAGGAAGGGGATAAATTAAGCGATACGGCGCAGCGCGCGCTGCAAGAATGCCTGCAACTTGTGGATGAAACCGGCCGGGAAATCCGCACGATCTCTTACGTGCTGCATCCACCGCTGCTCGACGATGCCGGGCTGGCCAGCGCCCTGCGGGCGCTCGGCGAGGGATTTTCAAAACGCAGCGGCATCTCCGTCAAACTGGAAGCCCCCGAAACTTGGTCGCGCGTAAGCGCCGACGCGGAATTGGCGTTGTTCCGGGTTGCGCAGGAATGCCTAGGAAACATTCAGCGGCACTCCGGCAGCCCGTCGGCGAGAATTTCGCTCGCCACGTGGGATGGGACAATCACGCTGGAAGTGCAAGACCACGGCAAGGGAATCCCGAGCGAGACGCTTGACGGCGGGGCCAAAGGAACGCTAGGAGTCGGCATCGGGGGAATGCGCGAACGACTGCGGCAACTTGGTGGCACGCTCGAGATTCGCTCGGACAAGTCTGGCACCTTAGTGCGCGCCAAGCTGCCAGTAGCGCATACCGATGCGGGTTCGCGGCAACCGCCCAAAGATCAAACAAGCGATGGGGCTGGAGCCGAAGACAGCGAATCTGCCAATTAGCGTTCTTCGGTTACGCGTTGATCCCGACTTCCTGCTCCACCGCGGCGAGCACGCGTTCCACAGAGAGCGCCAGCATCGCCGGCGAGTACGAATCGTTCCGGATGTAATCGCCGCGAACGTAATCAGGAAGCTGCGATGGATCGGACGAGGCCTGCACCACCAAACCGCGCGGGAGCGGGCCGTTGCGTTCCGGATCGGTGGCGCCGAAAAGCCCGACCACACGCGTGCCGAAGGCTGCCGCGAGGTGCAGAGGACCGGTGTCTCCAGCGATTACCAGCCGAGCGTGCGCGAGAAGCGCAGCGAGTTCAGGAATATCGAACGAAAGCGCCGGGGTTTTCACCGGACCGGCCGCGCGGGCGATTTCACGGGCGATGCCCTCTTCCCCGGGCGCAATATTCGCGACCGAGGGCCAATCGTGGTTGCGGAAAATGGCGGCGGCGAGGGCGCCGAAGCGTTCCGGCGGCCAGCACTTCGACTTCCAGCCACCGCCCGGGCTGATGACCACGTACGGGCCGGCAATGCCCTCGCGGGCAAGTTTTTCGCGCACCGCGCTCAGACCGTCGGATGGAACGCGAAGCGGAAACTGCGGCTCCGACTGCGGCTTCGCTCCGCCGCGAACCACCAGATCGACGGTCATATCGACGATGTGGCGGCCGGTCGGCACCACGCGATCCGTGTAGAACAGCGCCGCACCAGGTTCGCGCGTGGCGACGGCGGCGCGGCCGATGCGCTGCGGTGCGCCGGAAAGCCATCCGAGCACGGCGGAGCGATAGCGTCCTTGCAGATCGAGCGCGCAGGTGTAGTGCTCGCTTCTTAGGCGCCCGATCAGAGCGAGTAAGTCGCGGGGCGAGCGGTCCAGCGGAATCGTTTGGTCGATGCAGGTGACCAGTTCAATCAATGGCGACCAGCGGCGATCGACCACCCAGTCGATCTTCGCAGTCGGAAAAGTAGCTCGCAACGCGGCCACGGCGGGAATCGTGTGCACCAGATCGCCCAGCGAGCTCAGGCGAACGACCAAAAATTTCGGCTCGGATGAATTCATGTGGGACGTCGCGAGCTATCGTACGAAATTCCGCGACCTGAGGCTATGCTAAGCCGCTCGCTCATGCAAATTCCAGACTGCGGCCGGCGGCAATTCACATTCGGGCGGGATCTTCCGGGTGCGGATCGCTCGAGGGGCGGGCACCACCGAAAAGATGCTTCACCGATGCTGACAGCCGATGTCGGAAGATCGCCAGGCGCTGGTTGCTGGTGTCGTTCACCCAGTTGAATTGGACTACGCGGCGCTCGCCATGAAAAGGCAGATGCCCGTGCCACGAATGATCCGAGCGCAGGAAAGCCACCAGAGTGCCGCCCGACGGCGGAACCTCGGCGACGAAATTCTCAATGTCGTCGCGCGATCGCAGCAGGCGCAACCTCCCGCCGCTATTATCCCATTCGGGATTCACGTACAGCAGCACGGTGATGATTTTGCTGGCTGAATCGCAATGGATGTTCCCGTCGCGCGCACCGCAACGGCCCCGTGCCGTGATCGTCGTTGGGCGGTTCGAAAGGTCGACGCCGAATTTTTCCTCAAACGCCTTGCGGAACTCCCGTGACTCCAGCGCATCCACAAGCTCGCGAAATCCGGGACCGAATTTCAGCGAATCGAGCGGGAAACTGCCGGTCTGTTCAATCTGCGGGTAATCGGCATTTAGGCGGCGCAGCGCGTCTGGTTTCACGAAGCGCGGAAGAATCAAGTGCTCGTAAGGATCGCGCACCAGAGGCGCGGCCTGAAACGCTTCGAGGTCCAAAATATCGTTCACCATGCGAGCTAGCTCACAACGTACCTTGCGCGTACTTGTCTGTCAATGGCATCGGCCGCTCGAGCCGACCAACAGCGAACCGGCACGTCCAGGATTTACCGTTTCGCAGCGAACCGTCACGTCAACTCATAACGCCAGTCCATCCTGGTGCTATGCTACCTCTTCCGATGGGAGCGCGCAGTGAGCGAGGCAGCCATCTCGGCATCAGAAACGACCGGCTCCGCCGGCGCGGAAAAGCGCCGCAGCACTAGACTCGTCCGCGCCGTTCCCATCATCGTGGTTGGTACCGACGCCCTTGGCCAGCCTTTCCGCGAATCCACCAGCACCATGATGGTGGATTGCTACGGATGCAAGTTTCAATCCCGCAACTACGCCCCCAAGCACTCGACCGTAACAGTCGAGATCTTCCATGCCCCTGGCTGGGACCGCCGCGTCGTCCACGGAAAAGTAGTTTGGGTGCAGCGACCGCGCACCCATCGCGAAAATTATCAGATCGCGGTTGCCTTAGAGGTGCCGGGAAACGTCTGGGGCGTGTCTCCTCCTCCACAAGACTGGTTTGCGCATCCCGACGACCAGGCGCCAGCGCCAATTGAAGTTTCCGATCTGGAGTCGATCGATGCCGCGACCTCTGGGCCAGCCGAAGCCGAGCGACGCGTATCTGCCGGGCCACAGGCTGCCTTGGAGGCTCTTTCCATGTCCGGCGGCGCGAGCACGGAAATCGTTGAGAATCGCAACGAGTCTATCGACGGCGACGCGGAAGATGCCCAGCCTGCGGTCGAAGAATTCACCTTCACGCGCGAGCATCTGGATGGACAGATCCACGAGGCCATTGGCAAAACGCTTCGAACGATGATCGAGCGTGCCGCGGAAGCCGCGGTCCAAGATCTGCTGGCGGATGTGTCTGAGCGCACCGCCGCACTCGTGGAAGCAGCGCGCAGAATCTCCCAGGAAGCAGCGCAAGAAGTGGATGCAAAGCTCCGCTGCGTGCTGGATGAGACCGTCAAATCTCTCCAGCTCGAGCTGCCCAAGCCCACGACGCACAAGCGGCGCCGCAAAGGCGGACGGTGACAAGCCGCACGACGAAGCACCGCGCGCACCGGGCGCGGAAAGAACAAACGCTGGGACGCGCATCGATTTTATTGCCAATGAGCCTCGTCAGCAAAATTTGTGTCCTTTGAGGCAGCATAATTTTAAGGCATTGCATCTGAGGGCTTTGACCCGCGACAGGGCCTATGCTATAGGTTAAGGCCGGCCCCGATTCAACATTTTCTCTGAGGAGCATCTAAAATTTCAGGCTCGGCGCTTCTTCTGTTTGCCAGCCCGGTCACTCTGTTGGAGCAGACTACCGGCGTTGCGCGAGTAATTCTGGGTATCCTCCTGTTCCTTTCCATTTTTTCCTGGGCGTTAATCCTCCAAAAATTTTCTCAACTCAGTGGGCTGGACCAAAAGACGGCGCGATTCCTGCAAATGTTTCGCTCCGGACGCGGGCTCGCTGACCCCAACACCCTGCGCGCAGGCGCGGGCACCACGCCACTGGTATCCGTCTACGCCGCTGGCTACCGTGAATTCGAGGCGCAGATGGGCAACGCCCACGCGCACGCGGCAGCATCCACTGCGACCGCAACCAAGCTCCGCAATGCCAACGCCGTGGGTGTGGAGATGCAGGTGGCTGCCGGTGAAGAGGTTCGTCGCCTGGAGAAGGGCATGTCGAGCCTCGCGACGATTGCCTCCGTTTCGCCCTTTATAGGACTTTTCGGCACGGTTTGGGGCGTGATGGACGCGTTTTCCGGGCTCGGCGAAGCCGGGACGGCGAGCTTGCGCGCAGTAGCTCCGGGAATCTCGGAAGCTTTGATTACCACAGCCGCCGGACTCTTCGCCGCGATTCCCGCCCTGATCGCCTACAACCATTTCCTTCACGGAATCCGCAGCGTGGCTACGCGGATGAGTGATTTCGCCTCCGAGTTCGTGGCCAAGATCGAGACGTTGTACACGTCCTAGGAAACGCCATGCCGCAAATTCAACGCGAAACGGGCACCTCATTATCGGAAATAAATATGGTGCCGTTCATCGACGTGGTCCTGGTGCTGCTGATCATTTTCATGATCACGGCGCCGGTTCTACAGTCAGGCATCGACGTGGACGTACCGAAAACAAAAACGGTGAAAGAGCTGACGCAGGTGCGGATGGTAGTGACCATTGACCGCGGGCAGCGCGTTTATCTGAACGACAAGCCGATAAACATTCACCAACTGGGGCAGCAGATCGCGGTGAAATCGCACGATGTGAAAACGCAGGCGGTGTACGTCCGTTGCGACCAGACTGTGCCCTTTGGAACTTGGGCCACCGTTCTGGACGCATTGCGCCAGGCCGGAATTCAAAACGTCAGCGTGGTCACTCAACCACTGGGCGAGAGATGACATGGCTTCCGCTCTGGCAATTCGCCGGGACGATACACTCAAACGATTTTTAACGTATTCAATTTTTCTGCATTGCGCTTTGGGAGTAGCCGTGGTTTTGTCGGTATATTTTTCGCGGCCGGGAGAAAACTGGGGTGGCCCCGGAGGCTCCATTTCGGTCGGAGTGGTTGCAAACGTTCCCGCCATCCCGCTGCCGCGTCCGGACGTGGAAACTCCCAGCAGGGTAGTCGATAACTCGAAAGGGCTTTTTAAAGCCAAGCCGGAAGCGCCGCCGAAGCCAACTCCGGACGCCATTCCAATCCCACAATTTCAGAAAAACAAGCCGCCAAAGTACGTCAAGCCCAAGCAGGAGCTCCAAAGCCTGACGCCTCCGGAGCCCAAGTATGTGACGCGCCCCTCCAAGCTGCTGGAGAACAAAGTTCCGCCTCCGCCAAACGCAGTTCCCTACGGCGCAGGAGGAACGCCCGAAGTGCCGGCCACATCTTTCACCATGGGCAACACCGGCGCCACGGCCGCGGGAATGACTTTTGGCGGCGCGCAGGGCGGAGATTTCGGCTCGCGATTCCCGTGGTACGTGCAAGCGGTGCAACGACGAATTAGCAGCAACTGGCTGCAATCAACAGTCGATCCAAGCGTCGCGTACGCGCCGCGCGTGATCGTCACATTCACAATCTTGCGTGATGGAACTATCACGAACATTCAGATTCAGCGGTCGAGCAACATCGGCTCGGTCGATACCTCGGCATATCGGGCCGTTCAGAATTCCAGCCCGTTGCAACAATTGCCGCCGGGGTATTCCGGTTCGTCGGTGAACGTGCAGTTTTATTTCGATTTTCACAGATGATGCGCCTGTTTTTAACGTTTCTTCATCCAAGGTCCTAATAATGAAGCTAAAAGTGGCGGTTCTTGCAGTAGTGGCAGTCGCGGTAGCAACGACGCTTAGCATGGCTCCTGGCGCCTCGGCGCAGGATTGGTTTTCGACGGGTACAGGACTCGGCGTGTCGAAAGTACGCTTGGCAGTGCCGGCAACGCCGGTGCGAACGCCGGCGGCTCAGACGTACGCGAAGACTTTTCACGATGTTCTGTGGGCTGATTTGAATTATTCGGGAATCATCGACATGGTCAGCGACAGTTTTTATCCGCTGTCGATACCGAGTCAGCCGAGTGAGCTGAACGCGCAGCAGTGGTCGGCGGCTCCGGCCAGCGCCTACATGGTCGCCTACGGAAACCTGAGCGTGAACGGGTCGGGTCTATCGTTCGCCGGATACTTGTCGGATGTCCATAGCCAAACTGCCACAACGGCGCTTCAGAAAATCTATCAGCAGCCCGCAACCGATGAAGGCGCGCGGCAACTGGCGCATCAGTTCGCCGACGACATCGTCGCGTTGCTCAGCGGCGGCCAGACCGGCATCGCGCAGACCAAGATCGCTTACGTGAGCGCTCGCAACGGAGACAAAGAAATTTGGGAAATGGATTATGACGGCGCCAACCAACATCAGCTAACGCACCTTCACTCCATCGCCCTTACGCCCCGATGGTCGCCCGACGCGTCGCGCATCGCGTTTACGTGCTATGTGCCGTACCGCGGCGCTCCATCCGCGCAGATCTGCATGTACTCCACCATCTCCAACCGTCTGATCGCGTTCCCCCATTTCCCCGGGACCAACAGCTCGCCCGCGTGGTCGCCCAACGGATCGCAAATCGCTTTTATGTGCAGCCGAACCGGCGGCACGCAAATCTTCCTCGCCAATGCGGACGGAACGCACATGCAGCAAATCACCTACGCAGCGGGAGTGAATACATCTCCCGTTTTCAATCCGAAGACGGGACAGCAAATTGTTTTCGTCAGTGACCGCGCCGGCGATCCCGCGCTGTACATAGCCAATTCCGACGGTTCCAGCGTTCAGAAAATAGACCTGCCAGACATGGGATACGTGGTCGACCCGTCGTGGTCACCAAATGGACAATTGCTCGCATTTAGTTGGCGCAGACCGACCGGAAACTACGATATTTACGTTATGGACATTGTGGGCCATCAACTCGTCGAGCTTACCAGGGACGAGGGGCGCAACGAGCGTCCCAGCTGGGCCCCGGACGGACGCCACATCGCCTTCGAATCGACGCGCACTGGGACCAACGAGATCTGGACCATGCTGGCCGATGGCAGCCAGCCTCGGGAGTTGACGTTTCGAGGAGAGAACCAGTCGCCTAATTGGTCGCCGAGCAGCCACTAACGGCGGCAGCGCTTTCCGCGCAGCGTAGCGCGAACAAAAGCGCACTTGGATTCCTCGCAGGTGGTAGGGGAGGAAGCAGTTGCAGCGTGTGTTTTGGTTGTGTGCGGTGAACCTGGATAGGATTCGACTATTTAAAAATTAATTTCGCGCTTCCGCTAAGCCCTCACGGAAGCCCGAAGGAGAGAACTACAATGCAGCTCCGTACTACTTCGAAGTGTGTACTCGTGTTTAGCTTGCTTGCATTAGCCGCGGCCATTGGCGGGTGCAAAAAGCAGGTCGCGGCGACCACCCCAGCGCCCGTGCCTGCGCCAACACCGTCGCCTACGGTGACTCTCAACGCCACTCCAACGTCGGTTCAATCGGGCCAAACCTCCACGCTTTCGTGGTCTTCCACCAACGCCACGGATCTGGATATCGAGCCGGGCGTCGGGAAGGTTTCCCCTCAGGGCACTACTCCGGTGACCCCGAATGATTCGACCACCTACACCATTACCGCCACCGGTTCGGGCGGTAGCGCCACGGCAAGCGCCCGCGTGGACGTAACCGCGCCGGCCGCAGCTGCAGCGCCCGCGGCAGCGCCGAACGTGAGCGACCTCTTCTCGCAAAACGTTAAGGACGCATTCTTCGACTTCGACAAGTCCGAGCTCAGACAAGATGCTCGCGATGTTTTGACGAAGGACGCCGAGTTCCTGCGCTCCTACCCGCAGGTGCGCATCTCGATTGAGGGCCACTGCGACGAGCGCGGATCGGAAGAGTACAACCTCGGTCTTGGCCAGCGCCGCGCCGAGGCCGCCAAGAACTTCCTCATTTCGCTGGGAATCACGTCGGATCGCATGACTACAGTGAGCTGGGGCAAGGAACATCCCTTCTGCACGGAGCACTCGGAAGAATGCTGGGCGCAGAATCGCCGCGCCCACATCGTGATGGTCCAAACCGGATCGGGACAGTAATCGAATCACCTAGTCGGCGGCGGGCCAAACCCCGCCGCCGGCTTTTTTATTGGAGCACGGTTCTTGAAATCAATAGCCGTGCGAGAATAGATGCGGAAGATTCGCGGGGTTGCTCGCCCGCGAATGCTAAGCCCAGCCACATTTAGGTAAGGAGGCACCATTGCGCATACGATGGATCGCGCTCGCAATTGCCGCCATGTTCTGCGGAGCCCTCGGCGGAGCCATTCTCGCTCCTCAGCCTGCCGACGCCGTCTCGCGGGAAATCATCGAGCTGCAACAGCAGGTCTCGCAATTGATTCAGGGTCAGCAAGACCTGAGCACCGCGCTGGCATCGGATACCGCAACGCTGCGCACGCTAGTGCAGCAATCACTCGATTCCTCGAGCCAGCTGCACAACCAGATGGGACAGCTTCAGAAAACCGTCCAGGACATGCAGGCCAATACCGGCTCGACAGTCAGCTCGATGTCGCAGCAGTCGCAGGGTATTTCGGACAACGTGCAGGATCTGCAGGCTCGTTTTGCCAAACTTTCGCAGCAGTTAAACGACATTCAAAGCACGCTGCAGAGCATTGATTCGAAGGTTTCGAGCAACGGCATGGGCGGTGGCGCACCCAGCTCCGCCGCGCCGGGCGCAACTGCTCCGGGTACGGCAGCCCCAACCGGCGCACCAGGCGGCACTACTCCCGACGCACCGCCACCCACCGGAAGCGCGGCAAATCCTGCTGGTCCGGCTGGTCCGGGCGCCATGGCGCCAATCTCCGCGGACACGCTCTACCAAAACGCGCTGCGCGATTACACCAGCGGCAACTACGCTCTTTCGCGCCAGGAGTTCTCGGACTACATCAAGAACTTTCCGCAGAACGATCTGGCGTCCAACGCGCAGTTTTACCTCGGCGAGATCGCCTACTCGCAGGGCGACTACAAAGCTGCCATCGCCGCGTACGAAACCGTTCTGCAGAATTACCCGCAGAGCTTCAAGCTGGGAGCTTCCCTGCTGAAAAAAGGAATGGCCGAAATCGAGCTGGGGATGCGAATCAGCGCGAAGCGTGACCTTCGCGCCGTGATCCAGCGATTTCCGGGTTCGGACGAAGCGCATCGCGCCGAAGCCAAGCTGCGCGAATTAGACGCCGCGTCTCGCACGCCGCGTCGCTAAACCTGATCGCTTTTGTGCCGTTAGCGGCTGGCCTGATCGCCGGCTGATCGACTTGGATTTGTGATTGGAAGTTGAGATGCTGCACCTCCGAGCGCCGGCTGCGCCGGTGCTCGGACCGCGTTATTGTCCTCAAGCTTCAATTTCAACTCGGATGCCTTTTCCGCTATACTCCTGCCCATGTCAGTGAACAAAGCGATTTTAGTTGGGCGTCTCGGACGCGATCCTGAGACGCGTTACACCTCCGGTGGCCAAGCCGTCGCGAATTTCACTCTGGCAACCGACGAAACGTTCAAGGACCGTTCCGGCGAGCGCCAGAAGCGCACCGAATGGCACCGCGTTGTGCTGTGGGGCAAGCTGGCCGAAATCGCCCAGCAATATTTGAAAAAGGGCATGCTGGTCTACGTCGAGGGCCGCATCCAAACCCGCCAGTGGGAAGATAAACGCGATGGACAGAAACGCCAGACTACTGAAATCGTCGGCACCGTGATGCGCATGCTCACTTCGCGAGGCGAAAGTGCGGGAATGCCCCCGGCAACGAGCCGTTCTGCTGATGCGGATGTGGAAGGTGTGATGCCGTCCGACGAGCCTTCCGCTGGGCCAGAAATCTCAGACGAAGATATTCCCTTCTAGGCACAACCTTGGGGCAACGCGACATCTCCCCGAGAGAAAACTTCACCTGCATTGGGTTTTCGTAGGTTTCAGGATAGCGGCGTTCAGTGCGCCACGCCGTTGCCGTTGGTCTGCGGATTCTCGAGGCCTTGCACCAGATCCTCATCCGTCGAAGGCAGCGTCGGCAGGACCTCGGCCGCGATCGAGCGATTCTGGATGAGGACGTCTTTCTTCATTCGCCCATCTCGAAATTCGATGGCGCGCTTGGCGTATTGGGCGATGTCAGACTCGTGCGTAACGATCACAACCGTCAAGCCCGTCTCGGTGTTGAGCCGCTGAAAAATGTCCATAATCTCAACGCTAGTCCGGCTGTCCAAATTGCCCGTCGGCTCGTCCGCCAGCAGCAATGACGGGCTATTTACCAGCGCTCGAGCAATCGCCACGCGCTGCTGTTGTCCGCCCGAAAGCTGCGACGGAAAGTGGCCCATTCGCTCCGCAAGTCCGACCCGCTCAAGGGCTTCTTTGCCACGCCGCTCGCGCTCGGCCGGCGGGACGCCCGCATAGATGGTTGGCAGTTCCACGTTTTCGAGCGCCGAGGTGCGCGACAGCAGATTGAATTGTTGGAACACGAAGCCGATTTTTTGGCTGCGGATTTTCGCAAGCTCGTGCCGGGTAAGTCCGGAAACGTCCTTGCCGTCGAGGTAATACTGGCCGCGCGTGGGTTTGTCGAGGCAGCCGATAATATTCATCAGCGTCGACTTGCCCGACCCCGAAGCTCCCATGATGGCCACGAACTCCCCGCGGAATATCTCCATCGTGATGCCGCGCAGCGCGTGCACCTGAATTTCGCCCAGGTCGTACGTCTTGTGGATGCCTTCCAAGCGTATCGTCGGAGTGCCATTCTCTGCGGCTGCCGATAATTGTTGGGAAGTCGCTTGTGCGGCGGCTGAATTTTCAATCATGAGGTTGGCCGGAAAATTTCCCTTCGGCCGGGCGCGCGCCGCCCGGTAAGTTTCGATCGCGGCAAACAGTATGCGCCGCGCTAGTGTCCAGAATTGGCCGCAGCTGCCGCGGCAGCCTGCGCCCTTCGCTCTTCATCCACGCGCTTCATATATTCGTCGAACTTCGGTCTCTGCTCCGGCGTCAAGATCGCACGAATCTGCGCGCGCCCCTCCTGCCGGATAGCCTCTTTTTGCCCGTCTAGCGGCGCGTACAGTGTTTTCCATTTTGCCGACGTGTTATCCATGATCAAAAGTATCTGTTTGCGCTGCTCGGGCGTGATCTTCACCGCCTGGCAAAAATTATCGATCAACTGGTCCCGCGTGGGATGTGCGGCGGTCACTACCGTAATGGGCTGGCCCGAAACATGCTGGTTCCACAGGTGATTGCCGACGCCTCCAAATATCACGCCGAGCACGAATACCGCTACGAACAGAATCGCCGCTTCGCGGCGTGCCTTAGTTTGTTCCATGACCAGATTCCGCGACCATCAGCAACACTTCATCTCGATTCGCCGGCGGTTGTGCCGGGTCGGACGCGAACAGAAAGTCCGTCGACTGTATAGGACGTATAGTCACTTGGTTCGGTTGCGCGCGCCGAGCGCTGCCCGCGTCATATGCCACCAGCGCGATCAGCGCCAGCGCGGCAGTGGCCGCAAAGCGCCAGCCGAGGGTGACCAGAGACTGCCAGAAGCCGGCGCTCTCCGCGGATATTTCCGACTCTGCGGCGCGAATGCGGGCCATCACCACCCGCGAGAAACCGGGGTCGGGCGTTACCTGCTCGGGTGCGGCTGCGCGGAATATCCGCGCGGTCATTTGCGCCATTTCGAGTGCCCCGCGGCACGCGGCGCACTCCCGCATGTGCTCTTCGGCGCGCTTCGCGTCCGCCGGACTTGCGCTGGACTCGGCGTAATCCTCCAGAAGCGCCTCAAATTGCGCACATGCCGTTCCTGGCAATGCGATATCACCGGCCATGCTTCACCCCTTCCTCCGCACCGCGGAAGCGGAACCCGCCTTATGCGACATATCCATGCGGCGGCGGTACATATCCATAATCCTGCCGCGCGCCCGGAACAGCCGCACTTTTACCGTGTTCACGTTCAATTTCAAGATCTCCGCTAGCTCCTGCACTGAAAAACCCGACATCTCCTTCAGCACCAGCAACTGCCGGTCCTGCTCCGGAAGCGCATCCAGCATCCGGTCCAGCATCTCTCGCGTTTGCACGCGCTCATCGGGACCTTCGGGCGGATGCGTCAACGATACGATGCCGTCCAGCCGCGAAACCTGTTCTTCCGAAAGATCCGACTCGTAAACCAAGGGGCGGACTTTTTTCTTGCGTAGATAGTCCCAGCACTCGTTCACAGCAATCTTATACAGCCAAGTCGAAAACGCCGCCCGCTGGTCGAATCTTTTGATGCCCAGATAGGCCTTCAAAAACACTTGTTGCGCCACGTCCTCCACATCTTCGGGGCGCCGTAGAATCCCTCCGACCAGAGCGAACACGCGCTGCTGATGGCGCCTCACCAATTCCTCAAACGCGCTTTGAACACCGCTCTGGCACTCGCGCACGAGTGTCCGGTCGTCCTCCTGCTTCCCCGCCCGGTTCAGCGGCAGGGCGATTGCCGGAGCGCTGGATACCATGTCTTTAATGACGTTCGCCATCGCAGTTAGGTTACTATCGGCGCCCCCCCGGTTGTATACACTTTGTTCTTGCAGGCATCACTAGCGCCATGTAACAATACCTGCCATGATAATCGGAGAGCGTATTCGCCTGCTACGCGAAACAAAAAAACTTTCTCAGGGCGACATCGAAAAGCGCACCGGTCTGCTCCGCTGCTACATTTCGCGCGTCGAGAACGGCCATACCGTTCCGGCGATCGAGACCCTGGAGAAACTGGCCCGCGCCATGGAAGTGCCGCTCTACCAACTATTTTACGACGGCGAGGAGCCGCCAGAGCTACCCAATCTTCCGAAGCGGAAGAGCGCTGACGATATCGCCTGGGGGAGCGCCGGCAAGGAAGCCCGCTTTTTGGGCCGTTTTCGCCGCCTGCTGGGGCGTATCGAAGAGGGCGACCGCCGGTTGCTGTTGTACATGGCCCAGAAAATGGCCAACCGGTAGACGGTTTCACTGTTCGACTCCAATCAACCAAAGTGGCCAGTTCACAACGAATCGGCGCCGAGGGCGAAGTGTATTTAAGGCGCCGTGTACTTCTCTTTTCAGCAACGCCTCGCCTTTACTCCCATTCGATCGTGCTCGGCGGCTTCGAGCTAATGTCGTAAACCACTCGGTTAACTCCCGGCACTTCGTTCACGATCCGCGTCGAAATGCGTTCGAGCACTTCCATTGGCAGCCTGTACCAGTCCGCCGTCATGGCGTCGAGCGACTCGACCACTCTCACTGCGATGGTATCGCCGTACGTACGCCCGTCGCCCATCACCCCCACGCTGCGAATGGGGAGAAGCACCGCGAACGCCTGCCAAACCTTCTCATAAATCCCTGCACGGCGAATTTCTTCGACGACCACAGCATCGGCGATTCGAAGCGTGTCCAACCGCTCCCGGCTGGCCTCACCGAGCACCCGCACAGCTAACCCGGGGCCAGGGAATGGATGCTTAACCAGTATTTCGTCCGGCAGGCCGAGTTCCCTGCCAATTCCGCGCACTTCGTCCTTAAAAAGATCTCGCAGCGGCTCGATCAGACTGAACGGCATATTCTCCGGCAATCCTCCCACATTGTGGTGTGACTTGATGACCGCCGACGGCCCCTTCACCGAAATCGATTCGATCACGTCCGGATACAGGGTTCCCTGCACCAGGAACTTCACCGGCAGCCCGCCGGACGCGCCCTCCGCCAGCTTCTTCGCCTCTTCCGCGAACACGTGGATGAACTCGTTGCCGATGATCTTGCGCTTCTGCTCCGGATCGGTGATGCCTTTCAGCTTGCCCAAAAAGCGCTCCGAAGCATCCACGCCGATCACTTGCAGCCCCAGCCGCCCGCGCAAGAGGTCCAAGGTATCCGCAAACTCGTTCCAGCGGAGCAGCCCGGTGTCTACGAAGACATTGGTCAGCCGCTCGCCAATGGCTCGCGCCACAAGCGCCGCCGCCACTGCCGAATCCACGCCGCCGCTCAGCGCGCAGATTGCTCGCGCGCCTTCCGCTTGCTTGCGGATCGTGTCGACGGCCCCGGTAATAAAGCCGGCGCGGTTCCAATTGCGTTTTGCTCCGCTAATCTCGAAGATAAAGTTACGCAAAATTTCGGTGCCGCGGTCGGTGTGCTGTACCTCAGGGTGAAATTCGACGCCAAAGATCTTCTTCTCCGGATTCTCAACAGCAGCCACCGCGTTGTCAGTGCGTCCGGTGACGTGAAAACCATCCGGTAACCCGACCACATGATCCCCATGGCTGTTCCAAATTTTCAGCGTTCCCGGCAAGCCGGTGAAAAGCGAGGACGACCGCTCGATTTCCAGTTGCGCGCGTCCATATTCGCGACGATCGGCGCGCTCCACGCGGCCGCCCAAATTGTAGGTGAGCCACTGCATACCGTAGCAGATGCCCAGCACTGGAATGCCAAGCCCCAGCATGCGCGGATCGCATATAGGCGCATCTTTTTCGTAGACGGAACTCGGCCCGCCCGAAAGCACCAGCCCAACAGGCTCGTAGGCGCGGACTTCCTCAATCGAGGCCGTGCACGGCAAAACCGCCGAGAAAACCTCCTGCTCGCGAATGCGGCGCGCGATCAACTGCGTGTACTGTCCGCCAAAATCGAGCACCACAATCCCGCCGCGCGTTCCCGCCGAAGCTTCGGACGCTTTCCGCAACACAGCACCGCTTTCAGTCACAGTTTTGCGCTCACTCACTTACCGCCGCTCCATCGGTTGGAAAGTCTCGATTCGGACGAACATCTGCAGAGAGAATATCACGAACGTGGCGCGCTGACGGACCGCCAAAAGTGAGCAGCAGAATTACCTCAAAACGATATTCACGAGTTTGTTGGGCACCACCACGACTTTTACGATTTGGCGGCCCGCAATCAGTGGCGCCACATGCGGATCGCCCATCGCCCGTTCCTTCAAGTCCTCTTCGCTAAGCCCCATCTCAACAGTAATCCGGGCGCGCACCCGCCCGTTGATTTGCAAGACGATTTCGACCTGCTCCTCGCGAGCCAGATCTTCCCGGTACTTTGGCCACTGCTGAGAGTAAACGCCCTCCGCATGGCCCAGCATCTCCCACAGCTCCTCGGCAATGTGCGGAGCCATCGGCGAAATCATCAGCACCAGCCCGTCGAGTACGCGCTTCAGCGTGTCCGGCGCAACATCCTGCTCCAGCGGCTCTTGCGCTACTAAATCGTTCACCAGTTCCATGATCAACGCGATCGATGTGTTGAAATGCCAGCGCGTCTCGAAATCGTCGCTCACCCGCTTGAGCGTCTGATGCAAACGCCTCACCAGGAACTTTTCCTTTGCGGTCGACCCCGCTTCGTCCGTAGCCGCCGAGGTAACGCCTTTTAGCCGCGGGCTATGCTTGTCAACTAGCCGGAACACGCGATTCAGGAATCGCGCGGACCCTTCGATTCCCTGCTCGCTCCATTCCAGATCTTTTTCCGGTGGCGCTGCAAACAACGTGTACATCCGCCCCGTATCGCAGCCGTATTTATCGGCCATTTCGATCGCGCCCACCACGTTGCCGCGCGATTTCGACATGGCCACGCCGCCCTTCTGCACCATCCCCTGGGTGAAAAGCCGCGCAATCGGCTCGTCGTGTTTGACGAGAGCCAGATCGCGCATCACTTTGCAGAAAAACCGCGAATACAGCAGGTGCAGAATCGCGTGCGTGATGCCGCCCACGTACTGGTCGATCTGAAACCAATACGCGACTTTCGACGTATCGAACGGCGCGCCGCCATTGTGGGGATCGGTGTAGCGATAGAAATACCAGGACGAATCGACGAACGTGTCCATCGTGTCCGTCTCGCGCCGCGCCGGGCCGCCGCATTTCGGGCACGCGGTGTTAAGCCACCCAGGAACGCCCGCGAGAGGCGATTGGCCCTGTCCCGTTAGCGCCACATTGTCCGGCAGCCGCACCGGCAGCTGGTCGTCGCGAAGCGGTACGATCCCGTCACGGTCGCAGTAGACCACGGGAATAGGCGTGCCCCAGTAGCGCTGCCGGGAAATCCCCCAATCCTTTAGCCGATACGTGGTCTCTCCGTTCCCGAATCCTTTCGACGCCGCGTCCGCCGTCATGTTTTCGATCGCATGCTCGGACGTGAGCCCGTCGTAGGGGCCGGAATCAACCAGACGCCCGTATTCGGTGTATGCCTCACGCATGCGCTCAGCGCGCAGAGGCTCTCCGGAGACCGGCTGCACCACAACCTTCACCGGCAGGTGGTATTTTTCCGCGAATTCAAAATCGCGCTGGTCGTGCGCCGGGACGCACATCACCGCGCCCGTTCCGTACTCAGCCAGGACAAAGTTCCCGACCCAAACGGGAACTTTTTCGCCCGAAAACGGGTTCACGGCGAATTCTCCAGTGAAGAAGCCTTCTTTTTCGGCGGTAGCGATATCCGCGGCCTTTGTGCTCTGCTGCAGCATTGACTTTATCTGCGCGTCAATTGCTGCGCGGCCATGGACGCCCTCAAGTAAGTGTCCAAGTTTGGAGTGTCCGGCAGCGATTACCACCGCCGACACGCCATAAATGGTGTCCACGCGCGTGGTGAAAACTTCGAGATGCAAATCCATTCCGTCGACAGAAAACTTCACGCGCGTGCCGCGCGACTTTCCGATCCAATTCTGCTGCATCAACAGCACGCGCTCTGGCCAACCCCTTCGCAATTGCTCCATCCCGGCCAGAAGTTCATCCGAATATTGCGTGATTCGCAGAAACCATTGTTCGAGTTCTTTTGATTCCACTCGCGTGGTTTCGTGGCGCCAGCAAAAGCCGTCGATTACTTGCTCGTTCGCCAGCACGGTGGCGCAGTCGGGGCACCAGTTCACTTTGCTCTTTTTGCGAAACGCGACGCCCTTCTCCAGCATCCTCAGAAAGAACCACTGGTTCCAGTGGTAGTACTCCGGCTCGCACGTGGAGATCTCGCGATCCCAGTCGTAGCTGAATCCGAAACGCCTGAGGACGCGCCGGAACTCGCGGATATTCGCGTTCGTCCATTCACGCGGGTGGATGCCGGCCTTGATCGCCGCGTTTTCGGCTGGAAGGCCGAATGCGTCCCAGCCCATCGGGTGCAGCACGTTGTAGCCGCACATTCGCTTGTAGCGCGCCACCGCGTCTCCGATGGTGTAGTTGCGCATGTGACCCATGTGCAGAGTGCCGGAGGGATACGGCAGCATTTCGAGGACGTAATATTTTTGGCGGGACGCGTCGCCGTCAATCGCGCGGAATACGCCCTTCTCTTCCCAAACCTTCTGCCACTTCGGCTCGATCTTCTGCGGGTCGTATTCCGCCACTATGTTCAGCTTCCTTTTCCGCCGAGATGTCCGGACAGCGCCTTAGGCTGGCACTTCCACGCGCTTCGCCACAGCGTGTCGCTGCAGTTTGCCGGGCTTCGCAGCTTTTCGTGTCTTCTTGGGTTTAGCTGCTGCGGCAATTGGCCTGCCCGCTAGCTTCCAAAGAGCCGCCACATTCTTGCGGTCATCTCCGGGCTGGTCGATGGGCGTCTCCAGAATGAACGCTCGTCCGCTAAGCAGCGGGTGCGTCAAAATTCGCGCGAAAGCCTGCGCGCCGATTTTTCCTTTGCCAATATGCTCGTGCCGGTCTACGCGAGACCCCAGCGCCGTCTTCGAATCGTTCATGTGAATCACCGCGACGCGCGCCATCCCGACGGTGCGGTCGATATCCTGCAGCGCCGACTCCAGTCCGTCAGCCGTACGAATGTCCCATCCAGCGGCGAAAGTATGAGCCGTGTCGACGCAGACGCCCACCGCGAGCTCCGGGGATGCGTCAATGATCGCTTTCAGCTCCTCGAATTTCGAGCCCACGCAACTTCCCTGGCCGGCCGTATTTTCCAACAGAATTTTCAGCTCGCCGAGCTTCAATCCCCGCGCCGCCTGCTTCAGTCCTTGCGCGATCCCCGCAATTCCGGCCTCCACGGCGCCGTCGCAAAAGCTACCCGGATGCGCCACCAAATAATCTGCTCCCAGATCGATGGCGCGAACCAGTTCCTGATGAAAGGCCTGCACCGACCGCGCTCGCAGCACCGGATTCGGCGAAGCCAGATTGATCAGATAGTTCCCGTGGATCACCAGAGGCCCGAGCTGCAATTCGCTGCGCCGTGCGCGAAAGCGAGCCGCATCTACAGACGGGATCCGACCAATGCCGCGCGTCCACATCCGTGGGCTGGCCGAAAAGATCTGCAGCGTGTTTGCACCCAAATCATGCGCAATTTCGAGTGAGCGGACCACGTCCCCGGCAATGGACGTGTGGATGCCTATCCGAAGGCTGCCGTCCTTCCACGCCGGAGTTTCAGGAGGCGGAACAGGCCTCTCGAAGTACTCATCGCCAGCGTCGTATTCGAGAGCCCTATCTTGTTCTTTTGGCATTCCCTTGATGTGTTTGGAAAGAATCGATTGCGGAGCAAACCCGCCCACAGCTCGCGCTGTAGGTCATCGATACTCCCCCGCATATGGAATTTTATAGTAAACGCAGCTACGGAGCAAACCAGCCGCTCAATTCGCAGCGACGTCACAATTTGAAGCAAAATCCTGGCGCGCCGCGGGTGCTCGGATGCTATGATATCCAACTGTTGAACGTGAGGCGCGGTCGCCAAGTGGTAAGGCAAAGGTCTGCAAAACCTTTAACGGCGGTTCGATTCCGCCCCGCGCCTCCAACCTCCGAACCCGTGGTAGATCTTCCTCACTTTTCGGCTGGCGCACCCGCCCGTGCGACCTTCGTTAAAATGCCTACTGAACCAAAAAGCGCCTCGTTGCCAGTCTGGCGTCGCTCGCAAGCGTACCGTGCCGCGCGTGGACGCTGGTCGGCCGTGGAATGCGCCGTCGCAACTTTTTCCCTGTGCCGTTGGGCATGAAAATCCGTCTGAACTACCGCTTGGTTGCGCTGCTGGTTGTCCTCGCCGCGCTGGGTGTCCGCGAAGTGGTACTGGAGTTGCGCCCGTCGTTCCTGCGCCCCGGCCTGCACTTGATGGCCTACGTCAGCAATACCGCCGATGGCACGCTCACGGCCATCGATTTGGTGAAATTGCTGCCGGTCGCAACCATCCCGGTCGGCGCCGATCCGACCGGCCTGCGCGCCGACGCCGCGCGCAAGGAAATCTGGGGACTCAGCGCCGCAGGCGGCTACGCGTGGGTTCTCGACGCAACCAACAACAAAGTGATCGCCCATATTCCAGTCGGAGCCGCGCCCTACGCGCTGGATTTTTCGCCCGACCATTCCGGCGCATACGTAGCAGCTTCCGGCTCTAACACCGTGGTGGAAATCGACTGCGCCACGCGCCGAGTAATCGCGCGCGGACGCGCCGGTCGCCGCCCGTGGATCGCGCGCCTCTCGCCCGACGGCAAAGTGCTGGTTGTTTCGAATCGCGCCGACGCCACCATATCACTTCTCGATCCGATCACCTTGGCATCCCGCGGAGTCATACGCGTTGCGCCCGACCCGGAGCAGATCGCGATTCTGCCCGACAGCTCGAAAGCGTTCATCACATCGGGGACCACCAGCCAAGTTTCGGTAGTGGACCTGAAGCGAAAAGTACTGCTCGCAAACGTGGACATCGGTGGCGCCCCGAACGGCTTGATACTCAAGCCCGACGGCGGCGAACTTTATATCCCGTCCACCAGCGCGCATGGCCTCATGGTCCTAGATACGCAGACCAATGAAGTCGGTGATTTCATGCTGCTGGGCAGTTCGCCGGTCGGGGGTACCCTCACCCCGGATGGCTCAACTCTCTACGTCTCGGACCTCGGCGCGGGCCACGTCATTCCCGTGGCAATAGGCATCCGGCAAGCGGACGCTCCCATCTCCGTCGGACAACAGCCGCTCGTCTCGCAACTCACGCCTGGCGGCGACATGCTCCTGGTGGTGGACTCGGCTTCCGATGATCTCGCGGTGATCCGTGCAAAAACCTCCAGCCTGATCACCCTGATTCCCACGGGCTCGCACCCGCGCGATCTCGCTATCGAAGCTTTCTGAAGCGCCGGTAATCCGCAGTGCGTTTCGCGGCGCGCGGCCACACGCAATCGATCGCTCTCCTTCCGCGGCTAAGCGCCGATGCGATTCTAATCGACGGTGAACGTCAAGGACGCTGTCCGTGTCGTCGAATTTCCGCCGCTGGTCGTTGTCGCCGTCACCGTGACGCTGTAGTTTCCGAGCGGCGTTCCCGGATTCAACGCCGGAGGATCGCCGCCCCCTCCGCACGCAGCGATGCCCACGGAAAAGGCGAACACGAGCGCCGCGATCTGCACAACTGTCGCCATCCGACGCGCGCTATTGCTCGCTCCTGCAGCAAACGCTCCGCTCGCTCCAGTGGCCCCCATCACCAGCAATACGCATATGGCCAGAGCCAACATTTCCCCCGCGAATTTGCCGCTCCATCGGGAAGGCGGCGCTCTCCATAAATTTCGCGGGAACACGGACGCCGCCGCGTAGGTTGGCACGGTGATGGTAAAACCGACGACGGCTGCAGGTGATGCCTGCACTGTCGTAGGGCTCACCGAACACGCTCCCAGATCAACTCCAGCCTGCTCCGTACACGATAGCTGGACCGCCCCGGCGAATCCACCCGACGAAGCAATATCGAGATTGAATATCGCTGGCTGGCCGGCGGTTACCGGTGCCGTGGCCGGTTGACCATTCGCCGCCGCAAGGCAAAAGTCTGCCGCAGCGCCCGTCAATGGAATCGGCTGCGGGCTGCCCGGAGCGTTGTCCTGCAACTGTAGCGTGGCACTTCGGTTTGTTTCCGCGCCGCAGGTCGCCGTTTCCTGCGGATCGAACGCCACTTGCACGGCGCACGAACTGCCCGGCGCGATCGAGTTGCTCGTCGCGCCGCACGAGCTCGCCGTAATGGTGAAGTCGGATTTGTTCGTTCCGGTGACCACGGTTTGCGAGACACTCAAACTGCCCGCGTAGAGGCCGCTGCTGCTATTCGTGATCGTGATTGGTTGAGGCGCACCCATCGTTCCCACGAGCTGACTCGAAAAGTTCAGGCTCGCCGTAAATGTAATCGCCGCTAATGTCGCAGTCCCGGAGAGGATCACCGACGACGGCGTTCCCCCGGGCACATTCAGTGTGGCAGCCCGCGGCCCCGCTGCGGCGCCCGTAGTCGGAGCGAACGCAATTGACACTTGGCAATTTGCCCCGGCGCTAAGCACCGGCGAGCACGACGTCTGCTCGGAAAAGTCCGACGCGTTCGTGCCTTTTACGGAAATTCCGCTGAGGCTCGCGGCTGATGATCCAGCGTTTGTGAGAGTAACTGTCTGCGCGGTGCCTGTCGTTCCTTCGCCCTGCGCTGCGAAACTCAGACTTGCCGGCGACACTTGCAGCACCGCGGGGCTGTCCGCCGCTCCCGTAAGCGTCACAGTCTGAGAACTGTTCGCGGCATCATCCGCAAAAGTCAGCTGCGCGCTTTTCGTCGTTCCCGCCGACTGCGGAGCGAACTGGACCGCGACCGTGCACGTTGCGCCAACTGCAACCGTACCTCCGGCCACGGGGCACGTCGTCGCCCCAGTGTCAAACTCGAACTCCGCGGCGTTGGTCCCTTGAATCGCTATGCCGCTCACCGCGAGCGCTATACTTCCTTGGTTTGTAACCGTCACGCTTTGCGGGCCGCTGGCCGTGCCCACCGGCTCCGTGCCGAAGGCCAGCGCCAGGCTTGCTGGCTCAATCTGCACCACAGGAGCTGCGGGCGTTCCAGTTCCTGAAAGCGCGATGATCTGTTCCGCGCTCGATTGCAGGTCCGAGTTATCCCAAATTTGGATTTGATCCTGAAAAGTTCCAGTGGTTGGCGGTGCAAAGAAAACAAGCAAAGTACACGAGCTGTCGGCGGCCAGAGTGAAGGTGCCAAACTTACAGCTTCCGCTCCCGAACCCGAACTCCGTCGTCGAAGGGCCGCTTTCGCGAGTCAGCGTCAGCGATCCAGTGCCGGAATTTTCAATCGTGATGGTCTGAAAATCTTTCGCGGTGGCGTTAACTGTCTGGCTGCCGAAATTCAGATTGGGAGGTGTAATCAGCGCGTGCGGAGCGTCGCCCTCGCCGGCAATCTCCAGCAGTTGCGGGCTTCCCGGTGCATTGTCCCAAACGGAAAGGTACGCCGTTTCCGTGCCGCCTATCGAAGGCGTAAAGGTCAACTCCAACGAGCATTGGAGGACGGGCCCCGGCGAAATTGCCGCTCCGATGCATCCTCCCGTTTGCGCCGAGAAGTCGGAAAGATTGGGACCGGTCACCGCGATATTGGAGACGGTCAGCGTTTGCTCTCCACCGTTGAAGATCGCTATCGGCGTGCCTACGTCGCCGGTCCCAAGAGTCGTGGGAGAAAATATTTCCCGACCGACATTGAAATAAACGCTCGGGCTTGCCACCGAACTTTCTGCGATGCCGATTAGAAACGCATCACCGCCGGGCGACGCCGTTTGACAGCTGGAGCAAGTCTGTTGGAACCCATTCACTGCGCCTGAAGTCGTGAGGGCCGTTGGAAAATCCGCGGCCGTCGTTTCGCCAGTCACGTACACTTGTCCCGAACCAATCGCAGCTACGCCGCTGGCTGCCGAGCTCGCCGTTCCGTTTGCAGGTGACGTGCCGCCCAGAGGCGTGGCGTAAATCAGCGAGGTTAGGCCCGAAGCAGTTGGATTGAACATCGCCAAAAACGCGTCATATGCGCCGTTAAACGGCTGCGCGTTATCGTGCCAGGGAAAATCGTACGAGTCCGTCTGGCCCGCAACATACACGGCGCTTGGCCCCGCGACGGCAACCGAAAGTCCAGCGTCTGCACCGGGATTTGCCGAGCTGCCCGTCCCTCCCAGATACGTGGAATAGCCCAGCGAAGTCATCCCGGAAATCGGATTTTGCGCGATTACCGCCAGAAATGCATTCTGCGGAGTGGTCCCGAGTAAATTGTTCCCACTCAGTTGTCCCTGAAAGGGAGCCGCGGCTCCGTTCACGGGAAAATCTAAAGACTGCGTTGCGCCGGTGACGTATGCGGCTGGCGGGATTCCCGGCGGCAGAGCGCTAGGTGGATCAAGCGCGATTCCCAAAACCTCGTCCATGCCGCTGCCACCAATCAGCGTCGCGTATACCAAGTCGCCGGGGCCCTGCCCAGTGGGCGCAATTTTCATCACGAAACCGTCGGATGAGCCTCCGCCGTATTGACTCTGAAATGCATTTTGCGAGGGGAACCCGCTCGACGCAATCGACCGCTCTGTTCCGCGTCCCAGACGGTCTGAAATGCTCCTGCGGTCACCGGCAAATCCGGTGACGAGGAATCGACCGGTCCCACATCCGTATCCGACGCGATGTACACATCTCCCGTTTGATCCAAGGCAATTCCGCCTGGGCCGCTTTGCGATTCCCGGCCGCTGCCGCCAAAATACGTTGAGAAGTTAAGCTGATTGCCGGTCGCATTCACCTCGCTGACGATCGCATCGTTTCCGCTGCCGCTCGTGAGGCCGCTGGTCGGCAGGCTCGATCCGCTTACCGGAAAATCCGTCGACGTGGTCGTGCCCGTGATGGCCACGTCGCCACTGGAGTCCACAGCGATCAATCCTCCCCTTTGCGTTCCGCTGCCGCCCAGAAACGTCAAGTACACCAGCGAATTCGCGCCGCTGACGGTAGTATCGATTTTGGCGATATAAAATGCCGACCCTCCCACCGCTCCGCCGATTCCCGATGCCGTAGTCTCCGGAAAAGTCGACGAAGAGGTAGTCGTCCCGGCTACATACACTTTGCCACTCGCGTCGATCGCCACATTTCCGCCCGTTTCGTTTCCCGCACCGCCCAGAAACGTGCTGTACGCCACCGAGATCGAGGGATCGACCACCAGAACTGCCCGCGAATCGTGAGCGCCCAGTTCGAGCCCCACGGATCCATCCGCTTCCATCACGTACGTTCCGCGAATCGGCTTCCGAATTCCGCTCGGAAACTCCTCGTAAATCTCGGGCTTGGCCATGCGCAGCAGGCGATCGCCCGCGGATAAAATCAGATCGCCGCCCTCGATCCGCGCACGGCTCGCGCCTGAAAATCGCAGCCGCAATCGTGATGCGTCGCTCCCTGCCGGCAAGCGCAAATCGTATTCGACTCCGCCCTCATAGCCATAGACCACCACGCCAACACGCTGTTGTGGTTCCGAAGTAGCCACTACGCGTTCGAAATGCGGCACGTTCGTATGCCACGCGCTCGAATTATTTCCAATGAAGTAATTGCTGATGGTTCTGAGTCGCCCCTCGCCGCGCCACATGAACCGCGCATTGGCACCAGCCGCTACGCCTCTAGACCTGTGCGATCGCGCCACCACCGACCGCTCTTCTCCGGCCCAGCCAACTCGAATCCGCACCACGTGAATCCGCGCGCGTCCGGGATTCGGAGCGCGATCCCCGACCTCTACGTCGATCCCGTCTCGCACCAGCAAAAGCGTCATTCCCGCGCCTCGTCCAATGAACTTCACCCGCCGATCAGATCGCAGTCCAAGGTGCCCTCCAAGTTGACCCACGTTTGGCTCAAACGTCATCGGGATCGCAAACGGCGATACGCACTTTCGCTGGAGTAAGCAGCGCGCTGCCGGCCCGCTCTGCCCAGCCAGCCTCGTTCGCGCAAGCACGCTGCTAGCGTCTGGTGCGTGAATCGGGACAGCTTGCTTGCCAACTGGCTCGGGGAATCCGATCGAGGGAATGGCGCGATTCTCATTGCGCGCCAAAGGAAACGCGGAAACTGCTGCCGTGATTCCGGCCAGCGCCAGAATACACACCGCCACAAATCGCCTGCTCATTTAGGCCCTCCTCCGGACGCGAAGCGTTGTTCGAATCCAGGTTGGGCGGCTCTCGGACCGCGAGCCGACTGCCGTCAGTAATTTTTAGCTGTGCCACCGCGCAGAACGGCGGCTCGGGGAATATCCTCTGCCATCGTTTGTAATGTCAAGGTGACATTCGTCTCTAGCGCGTGCTGTTTGTCCGGTGGCTTCTTGCGGGAATGGCTGCGCGTCGAGGCCCTCAACGGGACTCTACAAGGGGGGAGTGCCTGCGGGCGGGGCGTGTGGGGAGATTTCCCGCCCGCAAGCACTTACTGCAAGGGGTATTCCGCTTTACGGTTCCGGAGCCAACTCCGGCCCGTCATTCGGCGGAGGAGGGGCGCCGGCGCCAATCCTCATTCGCCTTCGAATCCTCACCACAGGCCCCTTCTGGACTGTGTAGCCAGCCGGCACCTGGAACAGCGACGGGTCGGGCTCGCCCATCTGAATATTGGTCAGCTGCCTGATGCTGTCTCCGCGCACCGGGTCGGTCGTCTTGGTCATCACGTACATTTGCAGGTCCGGCGAGTACCACCGCTCCGTGATGATCACGATGGGCTTCTCGTTGCCGATCTGCCCGGCTGGAATCGTGCGCGTATAGCGTGTTCCTTGCGCCGACACGCCATCGATCGTTTGCGTGCCGAGGGAAGTAGTCGTCACGTCTCCGGCATTCCGCACCGAAGTGTCCGACCCGTTCTGCCGCATGCCCGCGCGCTTTACATGCACCCTCAATTGCACTTCATGCGCGATCCTGCGGCTGGGATCCAGGATGTATTGCATCCCGCTGACTACGTCGTTGATAAAAATCACGTGCGGTGCGCCCTGATTGCTGGTGGCGAACGCGCCAATCGCCGATAGCGTCATCTCCCGCCGCACTCGTCCCTGGCTGTCCCGGGCGATCGTTCCACTAGTTGAGCGATCGATCCGATTGCCGTCCGCTAGCGTCTGCGTCCTTTGCACTGTCATGGTCGCCGTAAACGGCGCGCCCGTAACCGTCTTGCCTCCCAACCCAGCTTCGAAGCCGATAAAGTCCATCGCGTCGCCCGGTCCCATCGGGCCCAGGCCGGTACGAACGAACAACACATCCTGTCCGGACGGCGGATTCGGCGGCACCGGTGCCTGCGCGGGTGATTGCGCAATGGCGAAACGTCCCGTGATCGCCAGTCCGGCCAGCAACACCGCGATCCCAATCGCCCTCGACGCCATTCTTGTTTTCATAAACCCGCCTCCACCACTTCCAAAGCGCTCACCGCTGCTTCGTCGCGTTCGCATCATCCTGAGAGACTAGACGAATCGCCTGCGGCGTGCCGTCTGCGCTAACGATCAGATCCGCGCGCACCGTACCATCGCCTTCCATAGCTTCCACCGGCAATCCGAATGCCGCGAGATCCGCTCGCGGCATTTCCACGCGGACCACCGCGCCATCATCGAGCGTCACCGGATAATCCGCATCCGGCAGCGGAATGAATTCCGACGCATCCTCGCTGGCAACCTGACTGGCGCCATTCGATGCGGCTCGCGCGGATTGCGAAGCTTCGCCGTGACTCAGCGATGCCCCCGCGCGTCCCTGCTGCACGGCTCTAGATGAATCGTGATCGCGAACGTTCACGGCATTTGCTTTCGGTTCCATCGGAACCGCCCGCGCCGTGGTCGTCACAACCGGCGAACCAGTTTTCGCTTCCGTCCTTCGGTACAGCCAGAATCCCACCGAAAGCAGCACTATCGCGGCGACTCCGATTACCACTGCGAAACGGCGCATACTTTCCCGCGCTCCCGCTGCTTTCCTCTCGCGAAAAGCTTTCACCAGATTCGACTCAACGCGCATCGCAGCCCGCAAATGGCCGTCCTTCACAATCAACCGCCGCATTTCAGCATCGAGCGACTCGCTTTCCGTCAGCAGTTGCCCGCAATCTCCGCAATTTTCCGCGTGAATAAACGCTTGCTCGCGCACCTCCGCGGGCAGCACGCCGGGCCGGTCCAGTTCGGCCAAAAATTCCCGAAATTGAGAGCAATCCATCATCGGATCATCTCCTAATTCTCAGCACCAACTCACTCGCCCACCGCCGGTGCGCGATCTACGCGCCGGTCATCCCGCAGCTTTTCCGTCAGAAGCGCCCGCGCGCGATGCAATCTCGAACGCACGGTTCCCACCGGACATTCCAGCGCCGCCGCAGCTTCGTCGTAGCTCATCTCCTGCAGTTCGCACAGCACCAATGCCTCTCGATAGTTTTCCGGCAGCGTAGCGATGGCTCGCCGCAGCCGCGCCGTCGCCTCATCGTCGTACCGATCGGCGTGCCGTCCGTTGCCGTTCCCATTCGCCGGAACCACCGCCGGTACTTCGTCGGGATCATCCGCGAAAGCCACGAACCGCTGTTCCTGTTCCCAGCGCTTCCTCAAGTGATTGCGCGCGATGCCGAACAAAAACCCTCCCAGGCTGCCGCGCGCTGGATCGAACCGCCCCGCGTCCCGAATCAGCGCCATGAACACCTCTTGCGTCACGTCCTCAGCCACCGCGGCGTTTCCGCTCATATGCAGCGCAAAGCGGTATAGCGCCGGATGCTTCCGCCGGTACAGCAGCAGAAACGCATCCTCGTCGCCCGCCTTCATTTGGCCCAGCAGGCCCTCGTCTGTCGGTTCGTTCGACCGTTTCATGTTTCAGCTTTGGACGGCCTGCCCTGCCCTTCGTTATCTTTTCCAGCCCGGCAAGCCCGAAGTTCCCGAAATCTCTCCTGCTCAGTGCCTCTTGGGCAAAGGACCGACAAACGCCATGCGGCACTCACAAGCCTGTCAGCCCCCGATTCAGCCGGTTATAACCCAACCTACTGCCTTTTGACTCGCTTCTTGACCCCTATTTTGCCAGGAGGTACAATTTGTGACGTGGATCGCCTCTCCCTTGCCGGGGTCTGCTTCGCCTGTTGTTGCACAGGCACGGCCGGCTTGGGCGCGTGATCCGAAGAGTTCTAGAGCAATAAACCCGGATTTATCAGCCCGCTGGCCAGCTAAGAATCTGGCAAGCGGGTTTTCTATTTCTAGGCGCTTCGTCGGTTCGCGCCAACGCTCGTGCTCAGCAGGCGAACCGGCCCGTGGAGAGTAAAATTGACAGGTAATGGCAATGGTAAGCCCATCAAAGAGACTGCGGCCCAAAAAGCCGAGCGACTCAAGCATGAAAAGAACCCTTGGGAGGCGCTCGAAGAAATCCGCACCTTCGCTCGCAGTGGCCGCGGTTCGATCCCCGAGGAATGGAGCTTTTTCTTCAAGTGGTGGGGGATCTATACACAGGGCGACGGCATAGGCGCCGTAGGCGGCGTTGGCGGCGAAGGCAAATCCACTCCGTACTTCATGATGCGCATCGCCATGCCCAATGGACTGCTCACTTCACGTCAGCTCCGCACCATTGCCGATCTCGCACAGCGCTACGCTCGAGGAGTCGCCGATATCACCGTTCGCCAAAATATTCAGCTTCATTGGCTGCCCATCGAAGCGATCCCTGAAATTATCGACACCCTCGAATCCATCGGCCTCAGCTGCAAAGGCGCGTGCGGTGACGTGGCTCGCAACGTAACGGGCTGCCCTCTCGCCGGCGTCGCCGCAGACGAACTCTACGACGCCTCGTCTCTGGTACTGGAAGCCGGAGCGGCCGTGCGCTCCCGCAGTGAGTTTTACGATCTGCCGCGCAAATTCAAAATTTGCATCACCGGCTGCCCGGTGTGGTGCTCGTATCCTGAAATCAACGATATCGGCCTCACTGCCGTCGAGCGCTCCCTGCGCGGCCACCGCGAAGTGGGCTTCTCCCTGCGCGTCGGAGGCGGCCTCTCCACCGAGCCGCATCTCTCCGAGCGCCTCAACGCCTTCGTGCGCCCCGATCAGGTGGTGTCCGTGGTGCGTGGCATCGCCGAACTCTTCCGTGATTCCGACGCGCTCCGCGAACACCGCAAGCGAGCCCGCATGAAATATCTCTTCATGAATTTTGGCTGGACGCCGGAAAGCTTCCTCGCGGAACTCAACCGCCGCATCGGCTTCGAGCTTGATACCGCCGTGGAAGAGCATCCGCCGGTGGACGTCTTCCGCGACCACGTCGGCATCTACCCGCAAAAGCAGCTGGGCCTTTGCTACATCGGCGCTTCCGTTGTTCGCGGACGCATCACGCCCGAGCAGATGCATCTCGCCGCCGATCTCGCCGACCGTTTCGGCAGCGGCGAGCTGCGCGCCACCGTCATGCAAAACCTGCTGATGGTCAACATCCCAAAAGACAAAACCGAAACCGTCGCGCGCGAGCTCGAATCCGCCGGCCTGCCCATCGCCGGTTCGCCTTTCCGCCGCGGCGCGATTTCCTGCACCGGCACGGAATACTGCAAGCTCGCGATCACCGAAACAAAAGGCTTCACGCGTTGGCTCGTCGACGAGCTCGAAGAGCGCGTCCCGCAATTCGACCAGCAGCTCAAGTTGCACGTCACCGGCTGCCCTAACTCCTGCGGCCAGCACTGGATTGCCGATATCGGTCTTGAAGGCAAAAAAATCAAGCACGGCAAAGAAGTTGTCGACGCGTTCTACTTCTCGCTCGGCGGCGCGCTCGGCGAGTTTCAGCGCATCGCGCGGCCCGTAGGCTACCGCTGCCCCGCCACGGACGTTCCAGACGCGATCGCGCGCCTGCTGAAGACCTATGTCGACACGCGCGAGCCCGGTGAAAATTTGCGCGCCTATTTCGCGCGCTTCTCCGACGAAGAACTTCGCGCCCAGCTTTCCGGCGCCGTTCCGGCCGGACTCGGCGAAGCCGCAGCAGGCCACACCGCCGAAGCCGTCGCCGACTAGAACGCAGCCTTCGCAGCGAGCGGCAAAGCGACATATGTCGAGATGTCACAAATGATCGAATCTGGCAAAGTTTACTTGGTCGGCGCGGGCCCGGGCGATCCGGACCTGCTCACCGTCAAAGCGCATAAGCTCCTAGCGCTCGCCAACGTCATTCTCCATGACGACCTCGTGCCCGCGGCGATTCTTGCCCTAGCGGGCCCGCGCGCCGAGGTCGTGAACGTTGGCAAACGCTGCGGCGCCAAAGGCGCCACGCAATCTGAAATTAACGAGCGCATGATCTCGGCTGCCCGCGCTGGATCCAGCGTCGTTCGTCTCAAAGGCGGCGATCCGGCGATCTTCGGTCGCCTCGCCGAAGAAATCGACGCCCTAGAAGCCGCAAACATCCTCTGGGAAGTCGTCCCCGGCATCACCGCTGGTTTAGCCGCAGCCTCCGCGCTGGGCGCATCGCTTACTGACCGCCGAAAATCCGCGCGTGTCGTCATCATCACCGATCACCGCGCGGAGGGTAGCGCAGCGCCCACGCCGAGCGACTGGCAGGCGCTCGCCAGCGAAGACGCCACTCTCGTCATCTACATGCCGGGAAAAAATTTCGAAAATCTTCGCGAGCAGCTTCTCGCCGCCGGCCTGCCCCACGAAATTCCCGCAGCCGTAGTTTCGCGCGCCGCGTCGCCCGGCCAGTCCGTCGAATGCGCCACGCTGGGCGAACTCGCTTCTCTGCCAAAAAATCCCGCGCCATCGATCGTGCTGATCGGCTGGTCACTCGACGCTGCCGTCCGCCGCCATCTGACCGCCAATGCCGACTCGCTCCTCGCCGAAGCCGACCTCATCCTCTCTTCCCGCTAGCCGCCCGGAACAAAATCAGATCCCCGCATCCATCGAGTATCGCTTGCGTCGGCACCATTGTGTGTAGCTCTGGCGTCTCGCCAGCGTTTTTCCGTTTTCGATTCCACTGGTTGGCTCCCGAACGCGATTGACCGCCGCAATTGAGGGTTGTTTCTAACGCTTCCTCTCACGTCGCCCGCATCTCCGCCTGCGCAAATTGCCTTCGATACAAATCCGCATATAGCCCGCCGCGTTCGAGCAGCTCTGCGTGCGTTCCGCGATCAACGATTTTCCCGTCCTGCACCACCAAAATCTGATCCGCCTCCAAAATCGTCGACAGCCGATGCGCGATCACCAGTGACGTCCGCCCGCGCAGCGCCTCCTGAAACGCGCGCTGGATTGCGGCCTCCGATTCGGAGTCCAAATGCGCCGTAGCCTCGTCAAGGATCACGATATCCGGCGCCTTCAACAGCAGCCTCGCAATGGCCAGCCGCTGCTTCTCGCCGCCCGAAAAGCGATATCCCCGCTCACCCACCAGCGTGTCCAGCCCTTTCGGCAGAGATTCGACGAGCGCCGAAATCTGCGCCGCCCGCAACGCTTCTTTCAACTCCGCCTCGGTCGCGTCGGGCTTGGCATAGAGCAGGTTCGCGCGAATCGTGTCGTGAAACAGATGCGCCTCCTGCGTCACCGTTCCGATGCGTTGATGCAAGCTCTCAAGCTTCGCGTCGCGAACATCGATCCCGTCAATCGCGACCGACCCGCTCTGCACGTCATAAAGCCTTGGCACAAGCTGCGTGATGGTCGTCTTTCCCGCGCCAGACGGTCCCACCAGAGCCACCAGCTCCCCGGGCTTGGCCGCAAAACTAATATCTCGCAGTACCGTTTTTTCCGGCAGCTTGCCCGGCACGGCAATCGACTCCAGCGATGCCAGCGACACATCCGCCGCGGTCGGATACCGAAACGAAACGTGATCGAACGCAACCCGCGCTGGTCCTCGCGGAATCGCGACCGCGTCCGGTTTTTCCTGAATCATGGGCGCCAGATCGAGCACCTCGAACACGCGATCGAACGACACCAGGGCGGTCATCAAACTCACCTGGATATTCGAAAGCCCGGCCAGCGGTCCGTAGACGCGCCCCAGCAGCGCCGCCAGTGCCACTACGGTTCCAACGTCCAGGATGTGCACCGCGGCCAGCGCCCCTCCCCAACCGTAAACCAACGCTGTCGCAAAATAGGCCATCAACATCAGCGCCATGAAAAACAGCCGCCCGTAAACCGCCTGCGTCACGGTGATATCCGAGACGCGCGCCGCCTTCGTCGCGAACTCCCGGTTCTCGTCCTGCGCGCGGCCGAAGAGCTTGGCCAGTTGCGCTCCCGCCACGTTGAATCGCTCCACCATCAGGCTGTTCATCGCTGCCCGCAGGTCGTAACTCTCGCGCGTGATTTTCTGCAGCTTGCGTCCCCACCAGCGCGCCGGGAACAAAAACAGCGGAACCAGCACCATCGCCGCCAGCGTGATCCGCCAGGAAAGCAGAAACATCCCGCCGAAAACGAGAGCTACCGTGATGAGGTTTCCGACTACGTTCGAAAGAATGTCCGTGAACGCGGTCCGCGCCCCGCTCACATCGGTATTCAATCGGGTCACCAACGCTCCCGTTTGTGTGCGCGTGAAAAACGCCAGCGGCATTTTCTGGATATGATCGAACAGCCTCGTGCGCAGCAGCAGCACGATCCGCGAACCCACCTTCGCAGCCAAATACGACTGCGCCAGCCCGAGCGTGGCATCGAAAGCTCCCAGCGCCCCTGCCAGCACCGCCAATTTGATAATCAGCGGCACGTTCTGCTTCAATATTCCGTTGTTGATGATGTCTTTGTAAATGAAGGGGCCGGCGACTCCCGCGACCGCATCGACGATGACCACCAGCAGGAAAATCGACAGCAGCCCGGCGTAGGGTCGGGAAAACTTCAGCATCCGCTTCGCGGTCCCCGGCCGCACCGTCTGATTCAAGACCGAGTCGTCTTGCCTCAACGACCGCGCGGCGCCCAGTATTCTTGCCGATCCCATACCTGCTCCAGTCAGCGGATTCTATCACTAGCCTGCGCGGGAATTGCTTGCCTGGCCCACGCCAAGCCTACCGCCCGGTCGGCTTCTTCCTAGCGCGTTGAGCTGGCTCTTGCCCCAGTATTTCTTCCTCTGCCTCCGTGGCTGTCTCCATACCGAGTCGCGCACTCCGGCTGCTTTCACGCTCGGCTCGAACTCAGCTCGCGCAAGCCTCGTCCGCGATGATATTGGAGAACTTCGCAGCGCCGCCCGAACTTCGTGCTAGAGTCGCAAAAGATTCGCCCATGAAAAAAACGAGCGCCGAACACACTTGGGGACTTTTCGGCCGGAAGCGAGCCGCTGTCGACTGGATCGACGTCGTTTGGCTTGTCTTCATCCTGGGCCTGGCGCTACTCCCGCCCGTCCACGAAATCCACAAGCAGCTATTGCTCCTCGCCTTGGGCGTTTTTCAGCTCCTGGAAGGATCGCTCATCTCCCGCTACCCCCGCGCCGGGCGCTACGCCGCCGTCGCCATCAAGGTCATCCTCGCGACGGTTCTCCTCGACCATACCGGCGAAATCGGAATCAACAGCACCTACTGGCCGATTTATTACGTGCCAATCGTGACGGCGGCAATTTATTTCGGCCCTCTGGGCACGCTCCTGTGGACCGCTATCTCTTCCGCCGCTTACTGTTCCTACTTGATTCCGGCGCTGCAGGTGTACGAGTTCACCGAGGACGCAGCCACCACGTTGGCCATTCGCATTCTGTTTTTTTTCCTCGCCGCCATGCTCGTGAATCGCTTTGTGGTCGAAAATCGCGAGCAGGTCAAACTCTACCAGGAGCTTTCCGCTACCCTCGAGGAAACCAATAAACAGTTACGCCGCGTGGAAGCCGAAGCGCGAAGATCCGAGCGCCTCGCCGCTCTCGGACAAATGTCCGCCGGGCTGGCTCACGAAATCCGCAACCCGCTCGGCGTAATCAAAGGCTCGGCCGAAATGCTGGCTCAGAAATTGTCTGCTGCGGAGCCACTGGCCAGCGAACTCGCCGGATACATTTCCTCCGAAGTGGATCGCCTCAACGCGCTGGTGGCGCGCTTTCTTGATTTCGCTCGCCCGCTGCGGCTGGAAATGCGTCCGCAGCGGGTCTCAGAACTTGTTGACCGCGCGGTCGAATCCGTCGAACATCAGTTTCCGCACGATGGAGTGCGCGTGGAGCGCAACTATGCAGCCGCGTTGCCGGACGTGCTCGTCGACGAACAACTCTGCGAACGCGTGTTCATCAATCTGGTTCAAAATGCTTTCCAGGCCATGGCCGCCGCCAATCCGGAGGGTGATCGCGTTTTGAAAATTACCGCCAACGCTGAAACTTCCAACGGGCAAAGAGGCGTCGTCGTGGAATTCGAAGACTCGGGTCCCGGAGTTCCGCCCGAATTGCGCGAGCAGATATTCAACCCGTTCTTCACATCCAAGAAAGACGGCGTGGGATTGGGCCTGGCCATCGTAGCCAAAATTCTCGATCAGCACCGCGGCTCGATTCATCTGGAGAGCTCGCCACGCGGCGCGCGTTTCCGCCTATTTCTTCCCAGCGAGCCGCAACCCGCATGACCGCAGACAAGCCATCTATCCTCGTGGTCGAAGACGAGCCCAAGCTGCGCCGTCTGCTGGAACTTCAGCTCGCCGACGAGGGCTTCCGCGCGCGTAGCGCGGAGAACGCCGAAACTGGCTTGAAACTTGCCAATCAAGAGGCGTTCGATCTGGTGCTCACCGATTTCAAACTGCCTGGCATGACCGGCTTGGAGTTCTTACACGCGCTCAAGCGCGTTGACGCCAATCTTCCGGTGGTGATCATGACCGCGTACGGCACCGTCGAAGCCGCCGTGGAATCGATGAAGGCCGGCGCTTCCGATTACGTCCTGAAGCCGTTCGCCCTCGCCGAGTTGGTGCTGGTGATCCGCAAAGAACTCGCCGCACACGAACTGCGCGTGGAAAATCGCGCCCTGCGCGAAGCGCTCGGCAAGCGCTACGAATACAAAAACGTGATCGCGCACAGCGACAACATGCAGGCCGTGTTAGCGATGGTCGAGCGCGTGGCCGCCACCAATGCGACGGTTCTGCTCGGCGGCGAGAGCGGCGTGGGTAAAGACTTGATTGCCCGCGCCATTCACGAGCACTCCCAGCGCGCTTCCGGCCCGTTCATTAAAATCAACAGCACCGCGATTCCGGAAAATCTGCTCGAAAGCGAGCTTTTCGGTTACGAAAAGGGCGCGTTCTCCGGAGCCACATCGAGCAAGCCGGGAAAATTCGAGCTGGCCGACAAGGGCACTCTTTTCCTCGATGAAATCGGAGATGTGCCGCCCGTCACTCAGGTGAAGCTCTTGCGCGTGCTGCAAGACCGCGAATTCGAACGGCTCGGCAGTACGAAAACTTTAAAGGTGGATGTCCGCCTGATCGCCGCCACCAATCGCGATCTGCGCGCCGCGATCGAAGAAGGCGCCTTTCGCGAGGATCTATACTATCGCCTCAACGTAGTGGCCATCGACATTCCTCCGCTGCGCGAGCACAAGGAAGACATTCCCTCGCTGGCGACTTTTTTCCTCGACAAGTTTGCCCGCGAATCAAATCAGCCGATCCGCAAGCTTAAGCCGGACGCGTTGCGCAAGCTTATCGATTACCACTGGCCGGGCAACGTGCGCGAACTGGAAAACATCATCGCTCGCGGCGCCACGCTAGCGCTGGGCGACGCGCTCGGCGCGGACGACATTCACCTCGATAGCGAAGCCCCCTCACGTCGCGCAGCGCCACAGGCTTCGCCCGTGCTTCCTCCCGGTATGACCCTGGAAAAATGGGAAGAGGAGATGATTCGCGAGGCCTTGCGCCAAGCCAGCGGCAACAAAAGCCAGGCCGCCCGCGCTCTAGGACTCTCGCGCAACGCCCTCCGTTACCGCCTTTCAAAAATGGGAGTTCCCGATCCGGAGGACGCGTCCGAGGCTGCTGGCAGTCCCATTCCAGACGCGCCCCGCAGTGGCTGAAAACCACCATCACCGCGCCAAATCAACCAATTCAAACTCGCCCCACCGCCAGCGGGATCCACTGCCGCTTGCAACAGACTGAATATAAGCGACCTACCGAAATGTAAGAATTGTCCGCTTTGGCACAGACCCTGCATTATCGCTCATCGAATAAATAGGTCCCGAAGTTCGGCCGGGAGGTAGCGCAATGAAGAAAATTCTCATAGCAGTGGTGGCGGCTGCTTTCGTGTTTGGAATTGCTCCCGTCCGCGCGCAGGACCAATCCAATGGCCAAACTGTTCAGTCCGGCCAGCCCGGTCCCTCTTCCGGTCAGCAAGCTCCCGCCTCAGCCGACCCCAACACTCCGGGAATGGCGCGCGTCAGCTTCGTTCATGGCAGTGTTTCCACGCAGCGCGGCGACAACGCCGAATGGGTTCCCGCCATCGTCAACACTCCCGTAGCCGTGGGAGATCGGATCTCGACCGGTCCCGATGGCCGCGCGGAAATTCAGCTCGATTTCGCCGATGTTCTGCGCATGTCCAGCAGCGCCACCGCAAAAATCGCGCAGCTGAATCGCAACACCGTCCAGGTTCAAGTTGGGCAGGGCTTGGTTACGTACACGGTGATGAAAGATGGACAGGCTGCTCCGGAAATTGATACGCCTAACGCCGCGCTTCATCCGAGCGGTCCCGGCGAATATCGCATCCTGGTAAATTCTGACGCGGAAACCGAAATCACCGTCCGCAGTGGTTCGGCGCAAGTTTCCACACCCCAAGGCAGCACGGACGTGAATTCGGGCCAGATGATCACCGTCGCCGGAACGGACAACCCGCAGTACAAAATCTCCACAGCGCCCGCTTCCGACGAGTGGGATTCCTGGAACAACCAGCGCAACCAGAAAATCGAAGACGCGCAGAGCTGGCACGATACCGATCCCTATTACACGGGCTCCGGCGACTTGGACGGCTACGGCACGTGGTCGGAAGTTCCGGATTATGGTCAAGTGTGGATTCCGTCCGAGCCCGCTGGATGGGCCCCGTATCGGGACGGCAACTGGGTCTACGAACCCTATTATGGCTGGACGTGGGTTTCCTACGATCCATGGGGTTGGGCGCCTTATCACTATGGACGCTGGTTTGTCTGGGGCGGGAGTTGGGCGTGGTGGCCGGGCCCCGTTGCCTACAACCCGTTCTATTATCCGATCTGGGCTCCCGCATATGTCTCGTTTTTCGGTTGGGGCGGTGGCGTAGGCTTTGGATTTGGTTTCGGCTTTGGCGGGTTTGGCACCATTGGCTGGCTTCCCTGCGGACCAGGTGATTGGTATCACCCGTGGTATGGGCGCTGGGGCAACGGCTATCGGTTCTACGATGCGCGTGGAGGTTTCGGAGGCCGCGGTTTCCACGATGGCTTTGCGCCACTCGGCCATGGCCGCGACGGATTCTCGAATTTCAACGAGGCGGCACGAAACGACCGGGTGCGTGCAGGATTTTCGTCAATGAACGGCCGAGATTTTGGGCACGGGGCTGTCCCGATGCATCAGGGCCGAATTAGCGCTTCGCAATTCAGCCAGGCGCGCATGGTCGGAGGGCGCATGCCCGTCACTCCAACGCGGGCGAGCTATAGCCCCACCGGACGCGCCGCCGACCCGCGGTCGTTCCGTTCCGCGCCACCTGCTTCGCAGCATTTCTTCAGCGGCGGAAATCGCGACGCCGGATTCAGTCACGGCGCTAGTTCGTTTGCGCGGGGTCAGTCACCCGCATCGAATGGTTCTCGTGATTCGTTCCGTGGCATGAATTCAAATCCAGGTGGTTCGCGTGGCGCAATTACTTCGTCGCGTTCCGGATGGCGCAACTTCACTCCGCCGTCTGGCAATTCGCGCGCTGGATTCCAGGGCAATCGCGGATCAGCCGGCTCAGGCCGTGAATCCTTCGGCAACCGGTCTGGCTCGTCCCGCGGCGCCGATGCCAATCGCGGCGGTAATTGGCAGCACTTCACTCCGCAGGCGCGCCAATCGTATCGTCCTGGTGGCAACGAAGGTTACGGCGGTTATCAAGGACGGGGCTACGAAGGGCAGTCGGGTGCATATCGCGGTGGCTATTCGGGTGGGCGTTCGTATCGCCCGCCTCTTAACATGCACCAGCCAATCGTGCAGCCGCGCGGCGGTAACTACGGCGGATATGGGCGCTCGCTGTACGGTGGCGGGTCTCGCGGATATAGCGCACCGCGCGGCGGCTATAGCGCGCCGCGTGGAGGCGGTGGCTATCGCGGCGGTGGCGGAGGCGGCTACCACGGAGGCGGTGGTGGCGGGCACGCTGGCGGCGGAGGCCATGGAGGCGGAGGTCACGGCCGCTAGCCTCGATTCAAACCGATCAACTCTGCGACGGCCCCGAGCAATCGGGGCCGCGCCGTCTGCGGCCCCAACACGGATGACGCAAGTCACCGATTCGCAGCCCGTGGACGCTCGAAACTTGCGAGGCAGTCCGGTGTTGCATAAGCAGGAGCGCAAATCGATGCCCACGATGCGTGTTATCGGATGGTTCACATGGTTCGCTGCACGGAATGGGGTTCGCAGGCTTGTCGTGCTATCAAAGGAACAGATTCACATAGGAGTCTCTTCGATGAACAACGCCTTCTGGCGTACCCTGCCCTTGCTCCTGCTTCTGGGTGTGGCGGCAACTTTACCCAAAACCGTCACAGCGCAAGATGATCCGCCGGGCCGTGTGGCGCGGCTGAATTTCATGCAGGGCTCGATTTCCTATCAGGTTTCCGGCGACCAGGACTGGGTACAGGCAGACCCCAATCGCCCGCTGACCACCGGCGACAATCTTTGGGCGGACAAAGACTCCCGCGGCGAAGTACATATCGGCAGCACCGCCATTCGCCTTTCCAGCGAGACTGGAATCTCCTTTTTGACACTGGACGACCGCACGGCACAGATTCAACTGGCGCAGGGCACGATTGAAATTCATTTGCGCGATCTAACTCCGGGCGACGACTACGAGATCGATACTCCCAATCTCGCGTTCACTCTCACGCGCTCCGGCGAATATCTGGTTTCGACTGATCCCGACAGCAACACGACGACCATCGTGCTTCGAGAAGGCGAGGGTCAAGTGACCGGCGGTGGCGACTCATGGGATCTGCAGGCCGGACAGGAGTATGTCCTCACCGGTTCCGACCAACTTACCTACGATGCGCAGCCGCTACCTGCGTTCGATGATTTCGAAGCTTGGTGCCAGGACCGCGATCAGCGCGAAAACGATTCGGTCTCAGCGCAATACGTCTCGCGTGATGTGGACGGATACTACGACCTCGACAGTTACGGCCAGTGGCAATCCGATCCCGATTATGGCGAAGTCTGGGTACCCACGGTGGCCGCAGGCTGGGCGCCCTACCGTATCGGACATTGGGTCTACATCGCGCCGTGGGGTTGGACGTGGATCGACGATGAGCCGTGGGGATTTGCTCCCTTCCACTACGGACGCTGGTATTTTGCTGGCAGCCGCTGGGCGTGGGTCCCCGGCCCGCGCGTGGTGCGGCCTGTGTACGCGCCTGCGCTCGTGGGATTCGTGGGCGGCAGCGGCTTCGGGGTTTCGCTGGCATTCGGCGGGGGCGTGGCCGGAGTGGCGTGGTTCCCACTCGGACCTCGCGACGTGTTCGTTCCCGGCTATCGCTGCAGCCCGCGATACGTGGAAAATGTGAACATTACCAACACCCGCGTGGTGAACGTCACCGAAGTCAACACCGCTTACAACAACGTGGCGATCAACCATGACGTCACCCGCGTGAACTACACCTACGCGCGCAACGATCGCGCCGTCACCGTCGTGCAGCGCGATACGTTCGTGAATGCGCGGCCGGTTTCGCAGGGCATGCTGCGCGTCAACGCACAGCAGATTCAGCAGGCGCGCGTCGACAACTCGGGACCCATCGCGCCCACCCGCTCCAGCTATCGTTCGCCGTCCGCACATGTCTCGACATTCAGGCCGGCAGTTCCGATTTCCCAGCGCGCGGTCGTGGTGCGGCTGACGCCCGCCGTTGCCAATCCAAATCGCCCGGGTGCGGTGTACACCAATGACAGCAGGCCATTCAACCAGCCACCCGCTTCGCGGGGCGCTGCAACAACTCCGCAGCCTTCGCGCCCTGGATTCCGCCCATTCGGCCCTCCCTCAGGGGCAAACCAGACGCGGACGCCCGCGCAGCAAAACGGGATCGTCAACCAGAATAACAACCAGGCCAACAGGCCTCAGCAGCGGCAGCCCTCCTTCCGGTACGCGCCTCCGGTGAAGGCCAACGACAAAATGTACGACGTGCATCCTCCGCTCAACCGGAATCAGAACCGCACGCAAGCACCCGCGCGGCAGCAAAAATCCGCGCCGGCCCCTCGCCAAAGCGAAAGCCGCGGCGGACACAGCGACTCCCAGCATCACTAATTTTCTTCTCGAATCGTTCGCGCAGAGTTGGATAGGGGAAACCAGCGGCCCGGGAAACCGGGCCGTTGGCGTTTTTTCGGCCACTAGCGCGCATACTTCGTCAACCCACGCGATGGACGTCGCAATGAGTTTAATTCGGTTGCGATGTTGCCGGCGGAGGCGTGGCAACTGGTGATGAGCGTGGCGCTGATGAAGGCACGGCTTGCGAGCCCGGCACCGCGGGCACTTGCTCTAACGCGAAGTACGAGCGGCCAAAAGCAGCCTGCTGCGTTCCGGCGGCAATCGCGACGGCCTGCACCGTGTAGCGGCCCTTCGGCAATTTTTCGAGCGGCAAGCTGATGCGGAACGAAGCAGTATGCGAGCCTTCGTCAATTTGCGCCGGAGGAAGCAGCGGAGTGGCATTGACCTGCACTCCGTTGCGGAAAAACACCAGCCCTCCGCGCAGCGTTTGCGCATCAAATGCCGATTTGCCGCCCTTTTCAGGGAAATAGGCCTGGAAGAAAACGTACAGCGTTTGGCCCTGATTGAAGAAACGCGTCACGCTGGGAATGATTTTTTCGCCGCGTACCTCGAGCGGCGAATCAATCATTCGTGCGCGAATTCCCTCCGCTTGCGTCCGAACTTCCGAGGTTCTTTCCGCCGGTACCAACTGGCTCGATAGCAGGACGGAACTCAACGTCATGCGCGCAGTGGGACGCGCGGCGACGCTCAGCGGCTCCTCGAACGTGCCGATTTTCCCGGATTCATCCTCGCGCGCCAAAAATTTCAGCCGGTAGTTCCCCGGCGCGAGCACCACGCCGCCCTGGTACACCAGATCGCTGCGGCTCACCTGCTGAAACCGCTGCTCGTCCAAATGAACGGTGATGGTGTCGCGAAGCTGCGCCACGATTGCACCCGAAGGCACGCCGCGCACTTCCGCGGCAAAGTCAAATTGCGCTTCGCGGCGGTTGTGCTTTTGCGCCCAGTCGAGCGCGCTTGAAGAAAGCTTCGCGGAGATCGGCACGTACGCCTGCTGGTCGTTGATGCGAAACATTCCCGTTTCGACGGCGATCGGCAGATCGACTTCCGGATCTTCGGAATTCATCGCGTCTGCGAGCTGCTGGTCGCGATCCTCTTTTTCAAGATGCTGGAAGTCGCGCGGCGCGTAGTATCCGTTGCGATAGCGGACGTGCCCGCCCGGCGCGTTGACCTTCACGCGCACAGCATGCCAAGTGCCGTCGCGCTTCACATCCGGCGGCAAATCGTACCCGATCAGGTAATAGCCGCTGTTCTCGCTTTCGATTTTCGGAAACGCGTCGCTCAGGTCGCCCAGATCGAAGAATGCCCGTCCGCCGGTGTCGGTCGAAAGCGTGGCCAGCGTATCGCGGGAATCTTCGCGCTGATCGGTTTGATGAAACACCGACGCGCCGGAAAACATCGAGTTCCCGGTGGACGCCTCGGTGGTGGCGTCACCGCCGGGCACCGTGGCGTACAGGCCGCGCGCGTCAATGGAATAGATGGAGACATCCGCGCGATTGGCCGCGTCCGTGGCGGACCGCAGCTCGGCGCGATTTTCTTCCCCCGTTTGCGTGATGCCGCCGGTAAATTCCACCAGCGCCTTGCGTCCGGGAATCCCTGCGAGCACTTCGGTGAGATTCTCGATGGCCTCGAGCTTCTGATCGGTATTGAAAACGTTGAATTCGGTCTCGTCGGCTGTGTAGGCCGCACCGGTATCCTGCTGTACGTCATATTCGCCATTCTGCGCCGCGGCGTAAAGAGGATTGCCAAGCTGCGAAGCAGCGCCGGGCATAATCGAAGCCACGGCTTTTTCGAGCGTGGCGCGATTATTGGTGAAGTTCGCCAGGATGTCCAGGTTCGCGCTGAAAACCACCACAGCCACCAGATCGGCGGGGCTCATCTGCGTCTTTAGAAATTTTTCCGCGGCATCATGCGCGCGAACGATATCGTCCGTGGCCATCGAAGTCATATCGAAAAACAGCACGATCATGCGCCGGTCGTGAATCTCATTGCTTACGGCTTCTTCTTTGGCGGGCGCGACGCCGGGGCCCTCGTTATCGACCGGCACAACCACGGGCTTGGAGTCCTCCGGCCCGGCGGTTTCCATGCTTTCGATATCCGCGTACGAGAACGTCGAAATCCGCTCGGCTTTGCCGTCATCGGTAATCGTAAATTGGTCGGCACGCAGCCCTTTGATCGGGCGCCCCTTCCCGTCGGTCACTTCCACGTCGATGCGCACGATTTGCGATTGCGCGCGCAGCACGCTGCTGCTCATGTGCAGTTGCGGTATGGCTGGTGAACTCTGCGGGGTGGACCCGCCACCAGATTGCTGGGCGCGCACAGTCAGGCTCGGGGCAAAAATAAGCGAGGCCGCTGCGATCAGCCCTACCAGCGGGCGAGGCACAGTGCTCGCGTTATATCGCGGACGGTTCGCTCGCGCCGCCGATGTTTTGCCGCCGGATCGCACTTTCATATCGTAGTCCTATCGATCATCTGCTTCGCTAAAAATTGAATCGCGCCATCAAGCTCATGGTGCGCATCGACGACGCGCTGGTGACCTGCCCAAAAAACGAGCTGCCGAAAGTTGTTCCCAGTCCGTTGAAGCTCGGCGTGTTGGTGAGATTCTGCATCTGCCACTGTATGTTGAACATGTGTCGCCGCTCGGGACCAAATCGGAACGTTTTCGCCACCGACATGTTCCAGCTCAGCGTGCACGGCCCTTCGATCGCGCCGCGCCGCTCGTTTCCGTATGCGTCCGTTGCCGGAAGCCCAAAGACGGACGTGTTGAAGTAACTCAACGGCGCCCCTCCGCAAATTCCCGTGTTCGGGTTTCCAAACTGCTCCGCACGCAGTGAGAAATTTGCGCCCGTACCGTTATCGGAGGCAGTCCCACCCAGAAGCGCGGTGTACGGCATGCCCGTCTGCCAGGTGAAAATATTCATCAGCCGCCAATCGCCGAAAAGCTTTTCCGTCCAGCCGTGATTGGCCCAGCGGCTGCGCTGCCCAAAAGGCAGTTCGTACATGGAGAAGACGCGCATCTGATTTCGAATGTCAAACGTCGAAAGCCCGCGTTCGGCGGCCAAATCACCATCGATTTGCTCGACGGTACCAGTGCTTCCGCCAATAGAACTGGCGTCGTCGAGCGATTTTCCCCAGGTGTAAATTGCCTGCAGCAGCAGGCCATGCGTGAAGCGGTGCATCACGCGGACTTGCAGCGCGTTGTAAATCGAGTTGGCCCCGGACTGGTCGAAGGTAAAGCCAGTCGCATTCGGATCAACGCGGAAGGCTTGAATATCCGCCGACGAAGTGCCCAGCGGCGCGCGATTGGGTGCGCGCAGCACGTCGAGATTGGTTCCTTTCGTTCCGGTGTAAGTGAGATCGAGAATCCAGTCCTGGGTAAAGGAAGTCTCGGTCCCCAGAGTCCAAATCTGCGCGTAGGCATTTTTATAGAACGGATCGACCGCTTCGGTGTTGGCGATAAAAGTCCCCGAACTTTGAGGGGCCACAAAACCGTTTTCCAGCGTGAGCTGCTCGGTGGAGGAGGACGTCAAGGTTTGCGCCGTGGACACCGGTGGTTGATAGGCCAGCTCGCGCGCCAAGGTGTCGTAGCCGGATTCGTTGTAGAAAATCGAGAAGCCGCCACGCACCACGGTTCGCGGCTTGATGAATTTCGGCTCCCAGGCGAACCCGATGCGTGGCGCGAAATTATGGTAGTCGCCGTGAATCAGTGCGCGAGGTAACACGCCGCTGTACGTCCCGAGCTGCCCAGGCAGCACTCGCTGAACGCACAGCGGGCAGGATGCGCCTGAGGCCGCTAGACTGGCGATGTCCGGATTCATATCCAGGTTGACGATGTTGTTGAACAATTCTACCGGCGGCGTGACTGCATCGTAGCGAACGCCGTATTCAAACGTAAAAACTTTGTTCACGCGCCAATCGTCCTGCGCGTACGCTGCGAAACCCCAGCTGCGGAAATAGGTGTTTGGATTTCCAAATTGCTCGCTGGTGCTGAATGGGTCTCCCAGCAGGAAATCGGCGAAGTCGCTGCCGGTACCGGCAACCGGCGCGCCGCTGGCATCAAGCTCGCTGGTCAGCAGTCCAGTGAATACAAATTGGCCCCGCGGATTGGGACTCGAATCAGTGTTGAATTGCAAGCGCCGGATTTCGCCGCCGAACTGCATGGTGTGCGCCGCGTGAACCCAGGTGAAGCCATCGTCGAATCGAAAAGTCTGGTTGCGCACCAGCGACGGGATCGGATCGTCGATGCCCGAAAAATTCGTCAGGCTAATTTGCGGGATGCCGAAATCGATTGGCTCGGACGACACTCCGGTGATTCCCAGATTCGCGGCGATATTCGTGCCGTAGGAATTGTCGCTCAGCGACTGCACGCGGCTGCGGCTCCAGTTGATCGAAGTGCTTTCTACCAACCGCGGAGACCAGTTGTGCGAAACGCCGAGGTCAACGTTCTGGTCGCGCGTGGACTCATTTCCGCCAATTCCCGGAAAATTGCTGAGAGTATTGCCGCGCATCGACTCAAAGTTGTAGCCGCCGTTCAAGTTCCACTTCGAATTGAGCGTGTGCAGCACGTGGACGTTCAGATTGTCTGTGTTCTCCGGCAGAGTCGCTTGCAGCAAGAAATTCTGCACGCTGGCCGCAAGATTCGGCTTGGGAATGTACGCGAGCAAGCCGGCCGCGGCGGAATTGATGGTAAGTTGCTGCGCCAGTCCGCCAGTGCAATTTGGGTCCGCAACTGTCGGAAACGGCGTGGACGGGCTGCTGAACGGCTCATAGAGGCTCGTGCCGCAGAAAAGGCCGCTGCGTTCATCGAGAGTCGGCACAGTTGAAAAGGTGTTCACCGCGCTGGTCTGGATGTCGTGCTGATAATTCGCGAAAAAATATGTTTTATCGCTGCCGTTATAGATGTGCGGGATTTTCAGCGGCCCGCCGACGTTTGCGCCGAATTGATCGTTGTAGTGGCCAAGCTTTGGCGAAGGCTCGCCTGTGATCGCATACGGGCGAGCGTCAAACGCCGAATCGTCCAGCCGATCGTAGAAGGTGAAACGCATGCGGTTCACTTGCTGCCGGAAAAACATCCCGCCGCGGCCAGCGAAGAGCGCTCGTCCGCGGCCTCCGCCGCCGCCGACCACGAACGCACGATTGCCGCCGCCCGGGGGCCCGCTACCCGGCCCTGCTTGCGCGCCCGGCGCGCCGCTTCCGGGTCCGCCTTGGACGGTCTGTTCCCCAGGGCCGCCCGGTCCGCCCGGACCACCCGGCGACGGTGGCGTGAGTCCAACTTGTCCAAAGCCGCCGGGCCCGCCAGGCCCAAAGCCGCGCGGACCATTCGCGGAAAGCCCCTGGCCAACGGTGCCCTGCAACAAAAATGCGTCCGACGTGCTTCCGCCCGTGCCCATCGACATAGCTGGAGCCGCGTTCGCGCCAGCACCGGCTATTTCGTCGGTTCCCCCGTTGGCCCCAGAATCGCCGGTAAGATCGGTCTGCTGAAATCCCTGACTCATCGCATTCACAACCCCGGCAGGCAGCTGCCCTTGGCCGCCGAATCGGCCTCGGCTCGCGCCAGCGACTTGCGACGCTTCGCCGGGTCCATTGGAAGGTGATCCACGCCCCGCACCGGGATAAGCTCCTGGTGGACCGCGACGTCCTGCCCAGTGATTCGCGGAACGCGACGTTTGCGATGCACCTTCGAGATCTGACAGCGTGGCCACACGCAGCGTCAACTGAATCGGAGGGGGCGGCAATCCAGCCCCGACCTGCACCGCCCGCTCTATTTTCACGAACCCTAACTGCTCAGATGCGAGGGTGTAGCGACCGGCGGGGATGGAAGGAAATTCAAAATGACCCGAATCATCGGTCCACGTGACCCAAGCTTTGTTTGTGCCGCTAAGGGTTGCTCGCACGGCTGCGCCGGGGATGGCTTCGCCGCTTGCCGTTCGCACGCTGCCGCTGAGAGTGGTCGTCGGCCCGGAGTTGCTTGGGCTCGCGGACGGCGCCTGCGCATTCGCGGAAACGGAGCCAGCATGCGCGTTTGGCTGCTGTGCAATAGCCGAAAATGCGCACAGAACCAGCAGCATGGCGAACTGCCCGCACGCACGAATCACCGCTGGCGTGGCTGACACGGTCCATCCCAGAAATCTTTGCATCATGAAATTGTTGGCTGCTCCCGCCGCACCATCGCAATTGGGTCTTTCGACGGCGCAGCGCACCAACTGGTTACTCACCAGTTTTTGCCGGATCGTATACAAAGCGGATGGTCACCGGTTGCTGGAATCGGGGATTATCGATTTTCGTGATCATGTACAGCTGCTTGCCATCGGGCGAAAGCTGAAAGGTGCGGGTAGTCGTGCCTCCGCGACGCCCTTGCATCTGTACGACCAAGTCGCTGCCCTGCCATTGCGCTGCGGTCCTAGCTGCTCGATTTTCTCCACCATTGGAATTGCCGTCATTCGATTGACCGTTACTGGCGCTGCCTGTATCTGTGCTCGGATATACTGCCAACACTCGTCCGTTTTCATTGGTCACTTTCACGTTCGACCCTGTCTCGGTAATGGTCAACTGCGATACCTGGCTCATCATGCCGCCGCCTCCACGATTGCGGCGTCCCATTCCCATGCCGCCACCACCGCCCATACCACCGCCGCCGCGCCCGCCATAGCCGCCGGCGTCCTGCATCTTTTGCTGCGGATTGTCGCTCTGGTCCTTGTTCAGATTCCACGTGCCGGAAAGATTGGGCTTGGCCCCGGTTTGCGCAGCATCAGTCGAAGCGCCTGTTTGCGATGACTGATCGGACGGAGCCGCCGCGGATTGTGGCCCCGCTGGAGCTTCCTGTGCCGATGCGGGACCAACGGCCGCCATAATTAGAAGAGCAACTGCAGCGAAACAGACCATACCAAGCTTCCCGAAAATAGAATCCGGGTGATTCGTATAAGTGCTGTGTTGTTCGCTTCGCATCTCCGGCCTCCTGTGCGCTGAGTCAACTTTTACGCAGCGGCTCAGATGACAGGACTTCCGCCCGGAGCGATGAAAAGTTCCAGAATCGGTTCGCCCCTTTCTTCTTCCGCTTCAATAGCGGCAGCTAAATTTGCTGCGCGCGCGGTATCATCGTGGGGTTTGTTTTTGCCAAATTTCGCAGCGGAGGAAAACCAGTGGGACCGATCGACGAAGCGCTCCAATCCAACCGAGCGTACGCCCAGAATTTCCGCCTGGGCGATTTAGCGAAACCTCCCGCGCGCAAGCTGGCTATCGTTGCCTGCATGGACGCGCGAATGAGTATCGAACCGATGCTCGGACTGAAAACCGGCGACGCGCACATCATCCGCAATGCCGGCGGCATCGTCACCGACGATGCGCTTCGCTCTCTGATTATTTCGCATCACCTGCTCGGCGCCAACGAATTCATGATCATCAATCATACCGATTGCGGGATGATGGGCTTTCGTGATGACCAGCTGCGGAATCGCCTCCAGGAGGAAACTGGCGAATATCCCTTCGCTCCGGAGCGGTTTCACGCCTTCACCGATGTCGACGAGAATGTGCGCAGGCAGATGCGGAAGCTGTGTTTCCACCCCTGGATTCCAAAGTCGATTCCGGTGCGTGGCTTCGTTTATGACGTGAATACGGGACGGCTAAGCGAAGTCTCGCCGAGTCGGGCGGCCGTGGGCGACGACTGAGTTCCGGCGCCGAATGCCGCGAGTACCCGTGCATCCAATTCCGCGCTCCTGTATGATCGTTTCGTTCTGCATACCGGCGCTTCCGGACGCACAAGCTGCCGTTGTGGTGCGCCCGTGAGCTCGAATCGCGCGAAAGGGGAAATGGCGAATGTCACTGTTTGGAAATCAGACGCGGCTAGCGGTGCTGGGCGCCGGGAAAATGGGAGGCATTCTAATCGAGGCGTTTATCCGGCAGAACCTCGTCTCCCCGCAGAACATTCGCGCCACCGTGCAACACCCCGGCATCGAGCGCAAAAGCGGAGCGAAGCTCGCCGTCTCCCTGAGCACCGACAATTGCGGCGCAGTGCATGGCGCTGACGTGGTGCTGCTTTGCGTAAAGCCACAGACCGTCGGGCATGTTCTCGATGAAATCAAATCCGAGCTCGACGAAAAAAAACTGCTGATCTCTATCGCCGCCTCCGTTTCCACCGACTACATCGAGCGGCGGCTCGGTATTCAAATTCCCGTAATCCGCGCCATGCCCAACACTCCGTCGATGGTCGGCGCCGGCATCACCGCGATTTGTAAAGGAAAGTTCGCCGGGGCAAAACAGGTGGAAATGGCGCAAAAGCTCTTTGACGCCGTCGGCAAAACGGTGGTGGCCGACGAAAAGTACATGGACGCCATCACCGGCCTTTCCGCCAGCGGCCCGGCGTTCATTTATATCATTCTCGAATCGCTCGCGGAGGGCGGCGTGAAAGTCGGCCTGCCGCGCGAACTGGCCACGCAACTCGCCGCGCAAACGGCGCTGGGCGCCGCCAAAATGGTGCTCGACACCGGCCATCATCCCGCGCTATTGAAAGACACCGTCACCACTCCCGCTGGTTGCACCATCGACGGCATCCTGGAACTCGAGGAGGGCGGACTTCGCGTCACGCTGATCAAGGCGGTGGTGAAATCCGCGCAGCGCGCCAAGGAACTCCTGATCACCGACGGCGAAGCTTAGCTTTGCGAAACGCGAGAGCGCCGTCCCGCGAAAACTAGGCTCCCTCGCGCATGATTGCGCTCCGCCGCTTTTGCATCTCAGCTGCTAATTAATTGCCGCTCGGCGCGTTACTTCATCAATAAAACGTTTACCGCTTTGACCACGATTTCCACTTCATCGCCTTTTTTCACGCCCAGCTCTTTCAGCGATTCGAGCGTCATCACCGACGCCATCTTTGAAGAGGCCGGAATCTGAACCTTGACCAGGCACATCAGCGAGCCCTTTTTAACCTCGGTCACTTTGCCGATAATTCGATTCCTCGCGCCAACTTTCATTCGTTCCTCCCATAAAAATGATTCGCGCTGAACGTGCGTTTAATGTGGCCTGCCGCAACAGGTTACTACGAATTTGCGGCGCGCGTCCTCATTCGCGCACAACCCTCACGCAATAACGCGTGAAGTCACGCCCGCTCGCGGTAATCCCCTTGAACGCTGGCACGCGCGGGAAGATAATCGGGCGCTCCCAGGAGATCACGGCGATGAAAGCGACGCGCGTTGCGAAAGCAGAAGATTCCGGCAGCGAGACGTGCGCTTCCGCGCTCGCCCGAAGATACGCGTGGCTCAGTTGCGCGATGGTATTGTTCCTCGCGTCGCCCGCGTTTGCAGCCTCGCCTCGTCAGGGCGCGCCGCAAGCTGCCCCTGCCTCCGCGTCCCAACAGCGTCCTGCGCAGCCGCGCGGCGCAGTCGTCGGGCCTCCCGAGCGTATGGCAGCGAACGCGCTTTTCAATCAGCACTGCGCCAGTTGCCATCTCAACGCCAAAGCCAGCGCAAAAGCGATCCCGCTCACTGGACGCACCGCTCCCGATACCGAAGTGCTCGGGCAGATGAGTACCGAAGCAATTTACGCGGCGCTTACGACTGGCGTGATGGTCCAGCAAGGCAAGAGTCTTACGAACGACCAGAAGCGCATGATCGCGGAATTTTTTGGCGGGCATCCACTCGGCAGCAGTGAGGCTGGCGAAGCCTCGCACATGACGAACCGCTGCTTGTCGAATCCGCCGATGGGCGATCTTTCCGTAAGCCCATCGTGGAACGGCTGGGGCAACGGCCTCGCCAATACGCACTTTCAAGGTTCCGAAGCGGCAGGACTTACCGTTGAATATTTGCCGCTGCTGAAATTAAAGTGGGCGTTCGGCGTTCCGGCGGGAGCCGAGATGTCCGGCCAGCCGTCAGTGGTCGATGGACGCGTCTTCTTCGGTGAAGACAACGCGTTCGCTTATTCCCTCAGCGCGGCTACGGGCTGCGTCTACTGGTCGTATCACGCCGAAGCGCAAATCCGCACGGCCGCATTGATCGCGCGCATTCACAACGCGGGCCGCTCCGTCGACGCGGTTTTCTACGGCGACAAGCGCGCGAATGTCTACGCGCTCGACGCCCGAACCGGCGCTCTGATTTGGAAACGCAATCTCTCACCGCGCCTGCTCTCGCACATCACAGGCGCACCCGCATATTATGACGGGCGCCTCTACGTTGGACTTGCTGGCTCGGAGGAACTTGTCTCCTCCGATCCTCATTATCCTTGCTGCACGTATCGCGGCAGTCTGTGGGCGCTCGACGCCAACACCGGACGAGTAATTTGGCGCACGTACACGATTCCCGAAGCGCCGCAGCCGACCAGGAAAAATTCCATCGGCACGCAGCTCTGGGCGCCAGCTGGCGCTTCGATCTGGGACGCGGTAACCATCGATCCTGCGCAGCACGCCATCTACGCCGGTGTCGGCAACGCCTTCACCGACCCGCCCGCGGAGCTGTCCGACTCCGTCGTCGCATTCGACATGAAGACTGGCAGAGTGCTCTGGCATTACCAAGGCGTGCACGATGACGCTTCTCCAGGCGGCTGCTTCGCTCCCGGTCCCCGCGGCGCCGAATGCCCAAAGGTGGAAGGCCCCGACTGGGATTACGGCGACTCGCCGATTTTGCGGACGCTTCCGGACGGCAAGCGTGTGCTTGTCGACGCGGATAAAGGCGGCACGGTGGTTGCGCTCGATCCCGATGATCGCGGCAAGCTGCTTTGGAAAGCAGACCTTACCCCTGGCAGGCCGGGCGGTCCAATCCAGGTGCAGATCTTGTGGGGCGGCGCGGCAGACAACGACAACGTCTATTACCCGCTGCAAGCCGGCGCCGTTGCCGCTGTGCGCCTCTCGGACGGGAAAATCGTGTGGCGCGTTCCGATCAAGCCTTCCGACACGCATCTCGGTCCCGGCGGACGTCTGCGCAGCGGACTCGAAGCAGCCGTCACCGTGATCCCCGGCATCGTGTTCGCGGGCGGGTGGGACGGCGTGCTCCACGCGCTATCGACAAGCGACGGCCACGAACTGTGGCAGTACGACACCGCTCGCGCCTTCACAACAGACAATGGCGTCGCGGCGCACGGCGGCTCGCTCGGAGCGCCGGGTCCAATCGTCGCAGGGGGGATGCTGCTGGTCGGTTCAGGTTACGTCGGCACCGGCAACGGCATGCCCGGAAACGTCATTCTCGCTTTTACAGCGAACTAATCAGACGAAGCGCCGTCAGACGACGGCATCCTGCTCCGCGGGAGCGCGCGTCGATCGGCGGCTCGCGATGAAATAAGAGCCGAGAACCAGCAGCGCCGCGAGCGTCTGCGCGATCAGAGTCTCCGCAGTCGGAAACACGGAGAACCACAAGCCCATCCACGCCGGAATCACGTGCGCCAACGAATGAATCGTCGTCGTTGGAATCCATCCGGCCAGCTGCATTTCCTGCGCCTGTTCGCCGACCATCACGATCAGCACCACGCCCAGCAGGATTCCCGTGAATACCAGCATCTTTTTGTAGGGCAGCCGCCGATGAGCCACAAACGTTAGCGCGCCAACAATTCCGGTCAGAAGCAATCCGATCCCAGCGCCCCACAGCACGATTTCGTTTCCGAAACGCAGGCGGTAGCTCTGCAAAAACAGTACCACCTCCACGCCTTCGCGGTAGAGAGACGTGAACCCCAGCGTCCCCATTCCCCACAAAAACGCCCCACTCGACGTTCCCTGTTCGCCCGTACCGTCCAGAATTGCGCGCTTGCGGTTGGTGTGGTAAGAAATCCAACCGGTCCAGTAGAGCTTGTGAAAAAACCAGTTCATCACCACCAGCAGCACCGCGACAGCGAGCAGTCCCGTGGCCGCCTGCAGCGCGAGTGCAGAGACGCTGTTGCGAATGCCAGCCAATATTCGAACCACCACGACCCACGTGGCCAACGTGGCTAGAAATCCCGCCGCAGCCCCAGCCGCGATCGGGTTTCGAATGGATGCTCGCCGGCCGGCCGTCCCAGCGGTGATCGCAGCAAGCACCAGCACGCACTCGAGCCCCTCGCGGAAGACAAGTATGCTGATGTCGAGCACTGCCGCAGTGGTATCGGTACCGGGGGCAAGCGGATTCGGATTCCCGGACGCAATCGCCGCTTGCCAGATAAGCAGAGCGAAGGCCAACAGCGCCCCGGAAATCAGCAACGCCGTCCAGGCGCGCCTGCGATCCGGTTTGTTGGTCCGCCTGGAAGCAAAAGACTTATCGACCAATGGGCGCTGATCGCCAGAGGCAGCACGAGCGGACGCAGAGTCAAAGCTGCGGCCGCCGCGAAGTGCCTTGCTGCGTTCCGTACCGCCAGGAGGATTGGAGTGAGTTCCGATATGACCGCCTGTTGCCATGTACGGCCGCTCTCTTGAGGTCTTTGTAGTTGTAAGCCATTTACATCTGCGACTCCTCCATTCCACTCCATCCCGATCGGGAAGTCAAGGATTGATAGGATTGGATTTCGGGTTTTGAGCAAAAAGCTGCCAGCATTACAAACTGAACCGCGAAGCCACGCTGCGGTATTCGCGCGGGCTATTTGGGCGGAGGCGGAGCGGCGCTCGAAGAGGAGGGCGATGGAGCGGCTGGCTGCGCAGCGGGCGCGCTGGACTTGAATTCGCTCGATCGGATCACTAGCCGTACATGCAGCTCCGTACCGCCCTTTTGCTGGATGTACGCATCCGAGCTGATGTAGGTGGGAAACCAATACTTCCCCTGCAGGTTCTGGTAATAGATGTCGTACATGTCGAACGGCAGATTCGAATTATTTTCGTAGTATTCGCTGACGAATTTCCCGTAAGCCTCCACCACCGCCAGATCGACGTTATCAACGTAAATCACGCCCTGAAAAAAAACGCGCTTGGGGCTGAGTTCCTTTGGCTTCACCTGAAACACGTACGGCGAAAGTTGATCGAGCTGCGTCTGGCCGGCGTAGAGGAAATCGTAGTCGCCAACCTGATCGCTGGTCAGGAAGAACAGAGGCTTGCTGACGATTTCTTGTACGTCGTCCATCGTGAAGCTGGTCAATTTCAGATTCGATTGAATCGGCCGCAGCACCCGCCAGAAGCGCTTTCCGTCTGGTTTGGTATACATCTCGCCGAACACTTCGAAATTCCCGCCGCCATTCGACATCTCCTCGATACGCACATCCTGAATGAAATCGAAGTTCTCGTAGATTTTCTTCTCGGCGTCTTCGCCGGCCGCAAATTTCTGGATGATCGTGTCGACGGGAATCGGCGGAGGCCCCGGGTGCGGCACGGTCGGAATCCGCTGCACCTCAAACTTCGGCGGAGGCGGCAGCGGCCCTTCGTTCTGCGCGCACGCCACGCCCACCGCTCCCGGCGCCCCTCCAAATGCCGCCAGCACCACCGCCATCCCAATCGTCACTACAATCAATCTCTTAGTCATCGCGAACTTTAGATGCTCGCACGCAGGCCCGCGTTTAGCCGACACAATACTCGATTGGATCAGTAACAAGCTGTCCCGCCCAGATCTCGTCATTTCGATGCAGTCTCGGTGCGCGCAGCGCGAGACTCGGGCGGCAATGAATCTGCTGTTGGTTTGCCGGAGTGCCGGTTCACCATCCCGGGAAAGCACGTCCCGCCCGCGCTCTATGACTCACTCACCGTCAGCGTGCCGTCGATTCCAGCGGACGCACGTCGTGGGCAATTTTGGCGGCCTCGCGGTCCTCGGCAATCTCCAGCTCATACCGCCATTGCAGATTTACCCAGAAGGCGGCGGAAGTGTTGAAGTACCGCGCCAGCCGCAACGCTGTGTCGGTCGTGATGCCGCGGCGCTCATGGTAGATCTCCGCGATCCGCGTCACCGGCACGCGCAGGTCCATCGCCACCTTGTTCATGCTCAGCCCCCGCGGCAGCATGAATTCCTCTCGCAATATCTCGCCCGGATGCACCGGCTTCAGTTTCTTCGCCATTGCAGCCTCCTAATGGTAGTCCACAATCTCGACTTCAAACGCATCGCCTTCTTTCCAGACGTCGCGGTGCACGTTCTAGCGCGCAGTTTTCAGACATAAGCTCATCGCCAATCCGGGCTTGCTCGTCAGCCTACGGCGTCCAATTTCTAGCGCCTCGAACGTTCCCCCGTCTGCTAAAATCACGGGTTTGCGGGCTGCGGAGTGAACCGGCCGTGGATGATCGCACCATAGCGAAGAGGTATTTCATCAGCGGAATCGTGCAAGGAGTCGGTTTCCGCTACTTCGCGCAACGCGCTGCGGCGCGCCTGGGAATTACCGGCTATACGCGCAATCTTTCCGACGGGCGCGTGGAAGTATACGCCATCGGCTCTCCCAATGCGCTCAAAGCCTTTGGCAAGGAGATGAAACTAGGCCCGCGCGGTGCGTCCGTATCCAGCGTGAGCGAAGAAGACGCCACCGTACAAGAGGCTTACGCCCGGAGATTTTCGATCGAGTATGACGCGTGATTCGCTGGCCCGCCGCGCGGGGCACGGGGCGGGCCATGGAGCCGACCATGATCCGGGCGGCCTTGCGCAGTAGATGCGAGCGAGCGGACACCGTTCGCGCGAAGTGACAGCACCATCACACGAGGAAGAATGGACAACCTGAAAAAACTCATCCGTGAAATTCCGGATCATCCCAAGCCGGGCATTCTGTTTTACGACCTGACCACCCTTCTGAAGGATCCCGACGGCTTTCACGATCTGGTCGATCGGCTCTGCGATCATTACGAGGGTAAGCGAGTGGACGTGGTGGTAGGAATCGAAGCGCGCGGGTTTATTTTCGCGCCTGCGCTGGCCTATCGCCTGCACGCCGGTTTCGTCCCGGTGCGGAAGCCGAAAAAGCTGCCATGGAAGACCGCTAGCGAGACCTACCAGCTCGAATACGGCACGGACACGCTGGAAATTCACGAAGACTCGATCGCGCGCGGACAGCACGTGCTGATCTGCGACGACCTCCTGGCCACCGGCGGCACAGCTGCTGCGGCCACCGCGCTTGTCCGCAAGCTCGGCGGCGAGGTAGTTGGCGCGGCGTTTGCGGTAGAATTGAATTTTCTCAACGGGCGCTCGAAATTGCCCGGCGTGGATGTGTTTTCGCTGTTGAAGTACAACGAATAGATTCGGCCGCCTAACGCGAGCCGCGAGTTTTCGTTTCTCGCGCGCCGCGGCAGCCGGTGCCGCTTCGCAATCAATCGTCAATATGGACGCAAGCGAACATCCCGTAAATCCTACCGGCCGCTTCAGTGGCCGGGTGGAAGCGTATCGCCGCTACCGCTCGCGCTATCCACCCGAAATTATTCCTTTGCTGCGCGAAAAATGCGGGCTGACGCCCGAGTCCGTGGTCGCCGATATTGGCGCCGGCACCGGAATGCTTTCCGAACTGTTCCTTGAAAATGGCAACCGCGTATTTGCCGTGGAGCCGAATGCCGAAATGCGCGCCGCCTGCGAAGAGCTTACCTCCAAGTTCCCGGAGTTAACCTGCATCGACGGCACGGCCGAGCACACTCATCTCGCCGACCACTCCGTCGATCTAATCGCGGTTGGACGCGCCTTTCACTGGTTCGATCACGACAAATGCCGTCCCGAATTTCAGAGGATTTTGCGTCCCGGCGGCTGGGTGGTGCTCGCCGGATTGGGGCCACGCCGAAGGAAAGAGGCCGTCTCGCAAGACTATCAGGCTATCTTGCGCGAATACGGCATCGATTATTCCCGGCTTCACGATCGCTATAACGTGAACGAAGCAGTAAAACGCTTTTTCGAGGGCGGCACTCTGGAAGAAGCTCAGTTTCCCGGCTGGGAGGAATTGACATACGAGGGTCTGGAAGGCCACACGCTTTCTTTATCTGTGACGCCCAAGCCCGACCACCCGGGCTTCCCCGCCATGCAGGCAGCCTTGAAAAGTTATTTTGAGAAATATCAGCACGACGGAAAAATGCGCTTGCCGGTGAAGTGCCACATTCACATGGGACAGTTGCCCTAACTCGGTCGAAAAAAAGAAATGAGGCCATCCCGAGCGAAACGAGGGAACTGCTTTTGCTTTACGCCAAACCGCGAGCGCGCCGCTGCCGCATCACTTCAAACAGCATCACTCCCGCAGCCACGGACACATTCAGCGAGCGCACCGGCCCAACTGTGGGAATCGACACCAGAAAGTCGCAGCGCTTGCGCGTAAGTTCGTGCAGCCCCTCGCCTTCGCGCCCAAGAAGGATGCCGACGTTGCCAGTCAGGTCAACATCGGTGTGTTTTTTTTCGGCGCGCTCGTCGAGCCCTACCAACCAATAACCGGCTTCCTTCATCTGCTCCATGGCGCGAACCAGATTTTTCACTCGCGCCACCGGCAAGTGCGCCAAAGCTCCCGCAGACGCGCGCTCTACCGTATCGCTGAGCCCCGCGGCGCGGCGCTCCGGGATGATCACGCCTTGTGCTCCCGCGGCCAGCGACGTGCGCACGATCGCTCCCAAATTGTGCGGATCTTCGATTCCATCGAGCGCCACCAGCAGCCCTCGCTCAGCTTTCGCGGCCAGCAAGCTCTCCAAATCCGCGGTGGGCTTCGCAGCAGCCAGCGCCGCAATGCCCTGGTGCTCGCGGGTTCCCGAGAGACGGTCGACTTGCTGTCGATCCTCGAAACGCACCGGCACACCGCGCGTCTTCGCCAGCCGCACCACGGCTTCCACGCGCTCGCCATGACGCCCGCGCGCGATCACGATGCGATCCAGGGGACGGGCCGCGTTCAGCGCTTCTTCGATGGCACGAAATCCGGTTAGCCAATTCATAGAGGGAACCAGTTCATTGAAGAAAGTCGCGGGGATCAGTCGATGCTGACTGTGGCGATCGCGTGGCAAGCGATGGCATCTCCGCGCCCGATCTCTCCGCAGCCTTCGTTGGTTTTTGCTTTCAAGCTGATGTGATCGGAGGTAAGTTCCAACGCTTTGGCCAGCTCCGCGCGCATTGCGGGAAAATGCGGCCCCAGCTTGGGTCGCTCGCAGATCACTACTGCGTCCACATGGACGAGGCGCATTTTGCGATCGGCCAGCAGCTTGCGCGCGTGCTGCAGGAACAGCAAACTCGCCGCGCCCTTCCACTTCGGGTCGGTATCAGGAAAATGTGTGCCAATATCACCGAGCGCGCCCGCGCCAAGCAGCGCGTCGCACAGCGCATGGCAAAGCACGTCGCCATCCGAATGCCCCACCGACCCCTTGTCAAACGGAATCTCGATCCCGCCGATCATCAGCTTGCGGCCGGGTTCGAGCCGGTGCAAATCGTATCCGATGCCCGAAAAATTCATCCGACGGACCTGTTTTCCCGGCCCAGGCTGGGAGGCCGCCGACGAACAATCGCTTGCCATATCGCGACAGCCAGGAACGAAAGGAAAATGAACGCGAACGCGCCGACAAAATCGCGCAGGCCAACGTGAATCCCGGAATCCGGTCGTTTACTCCACAGGTACATGCAAACTACGATCGCCAACACCCAGAACTCAAACCAGCGAAATCCGAGCGGCACGGCCGCGTGTGTGGGCCGCTCGCGATATTCCGGAGTTGCCAGGAAAGGCCACCAGCGCACTGCAATCTCCCAGATCGTGTACAAAACCACCCAAGCACCGAAGAACGCAAACGCAAGTTCGAAATCGAGCAGATGCATGCCGCCCCGGTTCCTCAAATGCGGCGTGCTATGCCACACGTATATACCAGCCAACGTGTACAACAGCCAGGAGACAATGGACCGGAATCCGGGCCGCTTTCTATTCCGTGACTGCTGAGGTGCCACGAATTTCATTTTCTGGCGTCACGCCGTTCCTGCTCCAGATAAAACGCCGCCAGTTCCATATCGGCCGGCCGCGTGATTTTCAAATTGCGGTCCGAGCCGACCACCACGAACACATCGTGCCCGAATCGCTCCACGATCACCGCTTCGTCCGACGCCGTCACACCATCCTGCTGCGCTTTTTTGAACGCGTCACGCAGCAGTGGATACGCAAAAACTTGCGGCGTCTGCGCCAGCACGATTCGTTCACGCGGAATCGTAGCCGAAATCAGCGCCACGTCCTCCGGCAAACTCGCGCGCTTCACTTCCTTGACGGTATCGATCGCGGGAATGCCAAGAATCGCTGCTCCGCGCGCGCGCGCCTCGGCGATCACTCGCTCGATCTGCGCCACAGTCACGAACGGCCGCACCGCATCGTGCACCAGCACGATTTCCGTGGCGGGATCGACCTGCGCCAACGCATTGCCCACTGACTGCTGCCGCGTGTCTCCTCCGTGCACCACGCGGGCGGGCTTGCCCAGCCCAGCTTTCGCTACCATCGCCTGGAGCGCCATCACGTCGTCAGCGCGCGTGGAAATGAAAAATTCCGTAATCGCGGCGCACGCCGCCAGGCGGCGCAATGTGAAAATAATCAGTGGCACGCCGTCCAGCTCAAGGAATTGCTTGGGCTTGGGGGTGTCCGCGCCCATGCGCGTGCCGAGTCCGGCGGCCGGAACGATTGCAGCAATTTTGCTCATTGACGGTCTGCTAGTCTAGCGCATACGCACTTGGTGCGCGAGCGAATCGGGAGGGCCGAGGACCAGCTCAGCAGCGGTTCGAATCAGGATATAAGGGGCGTGGAGGCCGCTCTCCGCCGCCGGAGTTTTCTCCACCGCGGCCAGGGTGCGACTCCTGCGTCGTTGCCACGGTGGGCCCGGGGCGCGGCTGCTCGCCGCGTTCGTCATAGCGGCCGAAGATCATTTTTCCGGCAGTAGTCTGGTGGACGGACGTCACGCTAATGTCGATGGTCTTGTTGATCATCCGGCGAGCGCCGTCGACGACCACCATAGTGCCGTCGTCGAGATACGCGACGCCCTGGTTGTATTCCTTGCCTTCGCGCAGGATGAATACGCGCATCGTTTCGCCAGGCAACACCACCGGCTTCAGCGCGTTGGCCAGTTGATTGACATTCATCACTTCGATGCCTTGCAGAGTGGCGATTTTATTCAAATTGAAATCGTTGGTGACAATCTTGGCGTCATAGCGCTTGGCCAGCTCGATCAGCTTCAAATCCACTTCGGGGATCTGCGGAAAATCGTCGTCGGCAATCTGCACATCGAGCGCCGTCATTTTCTGGATGCGCTGCAGCACTTCCAAACCCCGCCGGCCACGCTGTCGCTTCAGCGGATCGGCGGAATCCGCCACCAACTGAAGCTCGCGCAGCACAAACTGTGGAATCACCACCGTGCCGTCCAAGAATAGAGTCTCCGCGATGTCAGCCACCCGCCCGTCGATGATCACGCTGGTATCCAACAGCTTTGCGGAATGCCGCGAATTGCGCTCGCTGCCAAATAGCCCTCCGAGAGCCTGCAAATTGAGCATGTCGCCCTTATTTGCTCCCAGCACCAGTCCGATGTATGCCATCACCAGGAAAATCGATAGGCTGAAAAACGATCGCGTCGCTTCCGGCATGGTCGTGTGCGTGAAGATCAGCGAGGTCAGGAACGCGCCAAGGATTCCCAAAATTGAGCCAGTAGCGGCCCCGATAAGCCGCCGTAAGCTCGCCTTCCGTAGTCGAATCTCGAACAGTATGATTCCGAACGCGAACAGGAACCCCGCAATGGCCCCATGCAACCGGGGCAAGCTGAACGGCCGGAAGTGATAGCCCGCGGCCGTGCAGACTGCGGCAAAAATCACACGCACTACCAGCATGTCCCAAAACGTGCCGACTCCGTCATGTTTGCGGCGAGAGATGACAACTGGCTTGCTGAGGGGCGCTTCAGGAACGGAACCCGAGGAAACATGATCGGGCGCATTGGAAACTCTTGGCATGGCTTACCACCTCTTCATCCTATAAACGTATGATCGTTATGAGGGCCCTTTTTTATCACTGCCGTCCGGGCGCTGAATAGCCTTTCCGCCCGCGGGGATTCAAGATAAACAAAGCCTAAACAACTGACGGAGTATAGCACCTCCAAGCAATCGAGAGTCAACACCTGAGAATCGCCTAAGGTCTTTACCTGAGGCAGCGTATATCTACAGTAAGGGAAAGAACTGTCAGAGGTAGTAGCGGGGAACGCGCCGTCCTAGAGCGCATAGAAGGTCGGACGTGACCGTGCCGATCTCGTGCGCCACATCCGAGACGCGAATTTCGTCGTTGCCGTCCTTGCCGTAAATTGTGACCACATCTCCTAGCTGCGCCTCCGGCAAATCCGTTACATCGAGCGTGGTCAAATCCATCGAAATGGTGCCGACCAGCGGCACCCGGCGCCCTCGAACCAGAACGCACCCGTGGTTGGTGCGCTGGCGCAAGATGCCGTCCGCGTAACCAGCGTTGATCACCGCAATGCGAGACGGCCTCGCGGTGACGAATCGCGCGGAATACCCTACGGGCTGCCCCGGAGGCAGCTCACGAAGCGAGATGATCCGTGCGCGCAGCGAAAGGCTCGGCTCGACCGGCAGCATCCGCCGGACCTCCTGCCCCTTCTGCGGCGGATCGAAAGATTGGTAGTAGCCGTAGAGAATGACGCCCGGACGCACCATATCAGCCCAGGTGCTCGGCCGCGCGCAGATCGCTCCGCTATTGGCCATGTGAACGATTCCCGGAGCGATGCCAAGCTCGCGCAGATGCGCCAACGAGCGCCGGAATACGTCTTCCTGATCGTCGGTTTGCCGGGCGCTGAAGTCTTCCGCCGAAGCGAAGTGCGTGAATGTGCCCTCGAGCTGCAAGTGCCGGCAATCAGCGAAGGCCGATGCGAAGGCGTCAAGCTCCGACGGCAACAGGCCCAGCCGGTTCATGCCGGTGTTAATTTTCAGATGGAACTTCAGCGGCGCTTTCACGCGCGAAGCCTTCGCCGCGCGTTCCAGATGCCGCACATCATCAAGCCGCGTCACGGTCGGCGTCAGCCGGTTGTCGATGAAGCGCTTCTCTTCTCCGGGCCAAAATCCGGTGAGTACCAGAATCGGCTTGCGAATGCCCGACTCGCGCAGCTCCACGCCCTCGTTCGCGCACGTCACTCCGAAACGGTCCGCGCCAGCCTTCTGCAGCGCTTTCGCCACCGGAACGGCGCCTAATCCATATCCGTTGGATTTCACCACCGCCAGAATCAGCGGCGTTGGACCAATGTGACGGCGCGTGACGCGCAGATTATTCGCAATGGCCTTCAGCGAAATTTCCGCCCAGACCGGCCTTCCCCCGCGATGAATTGTTCTCGCCATTTCGTTTAGGATGCCAGACTCCTCGAACGCGCGCGATGAAAATTCGATCGCTGAAATGCCCGCGCGGCGTTTAGGTAAACATCCGCTTCGCCATCACATCTGCATTCCGCAAGCCAAGTATCGCGTGCGCTCCGGCGCGCAGAAACCGGAAGGCTTAGCCCTGCCAATCGGCGAGTGGGCGAATATCCATTCAAATCGGAGCGCGCCACCCTAGACACAGCTGTGGCCCAGCGTGGACAGAATCGGCATTTGCGTGCGGAAAGATTACTCTTCCGGAGAGGAGTCCCACGCGTCCGGCGCCGCCTCTTCGAAGCGCGTGTACCGGCTGAGGAACACGAAGCTGAGCTTCCCCGTGGGACCGTTGCGCTGCTTGGCGATGATCAAGTCGGTCTTCGCGCGGTCCTCTTCCGGAGCGTCCGGCTTGTAGAAATTCGGACGGTTGATGAACAGCACCACGTCGGCGTCCTGCTCGATGGCGCCCGATTCGCGCAGATCGGAGAGCTGCGGATCGCGGTCTTCGCGCGCCGGAGCGCGGGTGAGCTGGCTCAACACCAGCACAGGAACTTGCAACTCTTTGGCCATGCTTTTGAGCGCCCGCGAAATATACGATACTTCTTCGGTTCGGTTTCCGAAGCGGCCGTGCGCGGTAATCAGCTGCAGGTAGTCGACGATCACCAAAGACAGCCCTTTATCTTTCTTCAGCCGCCGCGCCTTCGCGCTCATCTCCAGAACCGTGCTGGCGGCCGAGTCATCGATCCACAATGGCGCTTCGCCCAGCACCGCTAGCCCGCTCACGATCTTCTGCCAATCTTCCTTACCCAGCTGCCCGGTGCGAAATCGGTGCGAATCGATCCGTGCCTGCGAGCCAATCAAGCGCTGCAGCAGCGACTCCTTGGACATTTCCAGGCTAAACACAGCCACGGGCTGCTGCTGCCGAAGGGCCACGTTTTCCGCGATATTTAGTGCCAGCGCCGTCTTGCCCATCGAGGGCCGCGCCGCCAGGATGATCAGCTCCGACGGCTGCAAACCCGACGTTTGATTGTCGAGCTGCAGATAATTCGTCGCCAGCCCGGTGACGCGCCGGCCCTCTGTGAAAATTCGCTCGATGCGGCTGAAATTGTCCGAAACTAACTGCTTGATGCCGACAAACCCTGAGCGAATCCGCTGCTCGGCCAGCTTGAACACCCACGATTCCGCCTGGTCCAGAATCTCGTCGACGTTATCGCGCCCCTCGAAGGCGCGCTCCTGAATCGCTTCCGCTGCGTGGATCAGTCCGCGAAGCACCGCCTTTTCGCGGATGATCTGCGTGTAGTGCTCCACGTTCATTGCGCGCGGAACGCCGTCTCCCAGCTGCGAAATGTATGCGGCCCCGCCAGAAGCTTCCAGCTTACCGGTGCGATGCAGCAGCTCGGTAAGCGTCACCGCGTCGATGGGCTTGCGCTCTTCGTCGAGGCGCATCATCGCTTCGAAGACGTTGCGATGCTCGGGAAGGAAGAAGTCGTCGGAGGTCAGTCCCTTTTCGAGCGCGCCCACCAGCGCGGTATTGTTGAGCAGCACCACTCCCAAAAGGGTTTTTTCAGCTACCAGGTAATGCGGCAGGGGCCGCTCGATACTCGTATCAGCAGGCATTTCGGTTTCGCCCTATCTTCGCCTTTATTTCGACACACGTCAACGGCGATTTCGGGGCGTATTTCCGCCCTCAAACTCACAACCGTCCACGGCCGTTGGGAGTGCTTTTACACGCGAGGCAGGAATGTATTCCGAACGCGCACCGAGCGCAATCGCTCGATCGGGGCGGGTTCATCTTTTCTGATTAAAAAGTGTTTGAAACCTGTGAACGCGTGTGGATAAAACGCACGCACCACCCGCGCAAGCCCCTACTCTTCTTTCTTGACCATCAGCTTCACGTTCATCGTCATTTCGCGATGCAGCTTCAGCGGCACTTCGAATTCGCCCACCGTCTTGATCGCTTCGGGCAGCACCACTTTGCGCTTATCGACTGTGTAGCCCTGCGTCGCCAGCGCTTCGGAAATGTCCGCATTGGTCACCGAGCCGAACAGCTGATCGCTTTCTCCGGCGCGCCGCGTGAATTCCAGCGTGACACCCGCCAGCAGTTCCGCCAGCTTCTGCGCGTCCGCCTGTTCCACCGCTTCCTTCTTGGCGAACACGGCGCGCATCTTTTCCAGGCGCTTCAAATTTCCAGCGCTGGCTTCCAGGGCCAGCTTGCGCGGCAGCAAAAAATTGCGCGCGTAACCTTCCGCCACTTCCACCACTTGCCCGCGATTGCCGAGCTTTTCCACGTCTTCCTGCAAAATGATCTGCATTTCTCGACCTCGAAATTTGTCTGCCCCGCCGCGAGCGGCGAGGGACGTTTCTGAGAGATATTTTCGGCGGCGTTCAAACCGCAGTCCGCCTGTCCGACTGCCTTACAGCTCCGCGGAAAATGGAAGCAGCGCGATATTCTGCGCCCGCTTGATGGCCACGGCCAGCCAGCGCTGGTGCCGCGCGCATGTGCCCGTCATTCGCCGGGGCAAAATCTTCCCCCGCTCCTGAAGGAACGGAGCCAGGATTTCGGACTTCTTGTAATCGATAAAGTCGCTCTTATCGACGCAAAACCGGCAAACCTTCTTCTTGCGGACAAAGCTTCTCTTGCCGCGCCGCGGCCCACTTGGCCGTCCCTGCGGACGCGGACCACCCGGCCCTGACGGCCGCGGATGATATCCCGATGGAGCATGTCCAGCCGAGCTTGATGGAGCCTGTACCGCCGGTTGCTGATTTGGTGCCTGTTCGTCTGCCATTCGCTATCTCCCCTGCTAAAGTCTTTTGGTTACGCCGTCGCGGCGGAATGTTCTCCGCTAGTTGTGGCTGGCGCTGTTTTTCGCGGACGCCGCGCAGCGCGCTTTTCGCGGTGCTTCTGCAATTTCGCCTGCCGCTTCAGCTCTTCGTCGACGCGCACGGTCAGATACTTGATCACGGCGTCGGCCACTTTCAGCCTCCGTTCCAGTTCCTTGATCACTTCGCCGTGATCCGATTTCACCACCATGTAGACGTAATAGCCTTCGCGCAGCCGTTTCACGTCGTACGCCATGCGCCGGCGGCCCCACTTTTCGGTGCGCTCGATCTTGCCGCCCTTTTCCGTGGCGGCGTGCTCCACCGTGGCAATCACTTTGTCGATCTCCGGTTCCGGCGTATCGGGCCGGCAGATGAAAATCAAATCGTACTGGCGTTCTTCCATATGTCCTCTCGATTCCTGGCCGCCGCGCCCGCGGCGGGCAATCCCCTACTCCGAACTCTCTTCCGAAGGCGCCTTGCGATTGAATTTCGACATGGCCCTCTCCGCGCCCTCGGTCAAAACCACCTCGACAGCATCCGCCGCCGTTACCGCCATTTCCTCCGCGACCTGCCGCTCTTCGCGTCCCATTTGCGACAGCACGTAATCCCGGCGATCGCCCCACATTTGCTTCGGCTGCACGCCCATCCGCACGCGAATGAACTCATCGCCGCCGATCGCGCTGATGATCGACTGCAATCCGTTATGCGTGCTGTTCCGGCCGCGCGTCCGGATGCGCAGCATGCCCCAGGGCAAATCCGTCTCGTCCAGCAGCACAATCGTTTCCGCCGGATCGCATTCGTAGCGCTCCAGCAGCATCCGCACCGCCACGCCGCTCAGGTTCATCATCGTCTGCGGCTTGGCCAAAATCACTTCGTGTCCCGCGAACGGCCCGCGCCCGATCACTGATTTCGCCTCGGGACGCGTCACGCGAATGCCGCTCCGTTGCGCCAGAGCGTCAATCGCCAGAAACCCAACGTTGTGCGGCGTCCATTCGTAGTCCGGGCCGGGATTCCCAAGCCCCACAATCAATCGCATGATCCCGCCCGCTAACGATGCTGCGCGTCACTGCGGCCAGTCCCGGTGGGCGCCTACGCGAACTCGAGTCCCATGTCCCCAATAAGCAGCGAAAGGCCAATCGCGTTTACTTCGATTTCTTTTCCGCCGCTTTGGGAGCTTCCGTCGCGGCTCCTTCGGCTGCGCCCTCTTCTTCCTTCTTGCCCTTCTTAATGACCTCGGGCTCGGCTGGAGCAGTCTCCGCTGCCACCGCCACTTCCGGCGCCGGCTCTTCTTCCTTCTTCAGAATTACCACGTGCGCCAGCACGCGCGCCGGATCGGTGAACAGCTTCATTTTCTGCGGATCGATGGGCAGATCGCTGGCGCGCAACTGCTTGCCGATCGTCAACCCACTGATGTCCATGCGAAACTCTTCCGGAATATCGCCCGGCAAGCACTCGATCTCCACTTCGCGCGTGACCATTTCGAAAATGCCGCCCTGCAGCTTCACGCCTTCCGCTTCGCCAAACACGTGCACCGGCACGCGCACGCGCATGCGCACGTCCATGGCGATCCGCAGTAGATCCACGTGCAGCAGGTTGTTGGTCACCGGATCGACCTGCCAGTCCTTCACCATGGCATTTTCGTCGCCGCTGCCTGCAACTTGCACGGTAAAAATCGTATTGTGGCCGGACTCGGACCGCAGAATTTTCGTCACCTGTTTGGCGTTCACCGCCAGCGCCACGGAACTTCCGCGGCCTCCATATAGCACCGCCGGAACCATGCCGGTCAGGCGCGTGCGCCGCGCCGGGCCCTTGCCGCGCTCTTCGCGAACTTTGCCTTCTACTGTAAACGTCGCCATCGTATTCCTCTCGCCCTCATGTTCCAATTCCCGCCGCAATCTTGCCACTTCACCCGAAAAAACAAACCGCTCACATGAACAATTCGCTGATCGAAGTCTCTTCGTGAATCGACTGAATTCCCCGCGCCAGCAACGGCGCCACGCTTAGCACCTTCAGCTGCTTCAGCTTTTGCGCCTCGCAATTCAGCGGCACGGAATCCGTCACCACCACTTCCTCAATCTGCGACTTCGTGATTCGCTCCACCGCCGGCCCCGAAAGCACCGCGTGCGTCGCCGCGGCGAACACTTTGGTGGCGCCATTTTGCAGCAGCGCCTCGGCGGTTTTCACCAGCGTACCGGCCGTGTCGATGATGTCGTCAATCACCAGCGCCGGTCGCCCCGAAACGTCGCCGATCAGGTGCATCACTTCGCTCACGTTCACGTCGATTCGCCGCTTATCGACGATCGCCAGTGGCGCATCAATTCGCTTGGCAAATAGCCGCGCGCGTTCCACTCCGCCCGCGTCCGGCGAAACCACCGTGATCGGACCGAGCTTCTTCTTCTGAAAATATTCCACCAGCACAGGCGACGCGTACAGGTGATCCACCGGGATATTGAAATATCCCTGGATCTGCGGCGCATGCAAATCAAGCGAAAGGACGCGGCTCGCGCCCGCCGTCGCCAGCAAGTCCGCCACCAACTTGGCCGAAATCGCCACCCGCGGCCGGTCCTTGCGGTCCTGGCGCGCGTACGGGTAATACGGAATCACCGGCGTGATACGCCAAGCGGATGCGCGCTTAAACGCGTCCACCATCAGCAGCAACTGCATCAGGTGGTGATCCACCGGATGCGAGCACGGCTGCACTACGAAAACATCCGCGCCGCGCACGTTCTCCAAAATCTGATAGCGCGTCTCGCCGTCCGAAAACTGCCCGTGCTCCGCCTTGCCGAGCGGCACTCCCAGATAGCCGCAAATCGCGTCCGCCAATGCGGGATTGGCCTTCCCGCAGAAAACCTTGAACTTGCCGTCGCCCAAAGTTATCTCCTAGACGGTCGCGCGCTTACCTGCCCCCGCAGGTTCGCTCACCGCCGTGTCCGCCTGCCGGCAGACGGCGGCCAGCACATGGCGTGGCCGTACCTTTCCCTGGACAAGGTTTCTACTACGAAAACCGAATCTTCCGGGAACTTCCGAGCGGCTCGGCGCGCCTGCGCTGGGTTTCGGAAGATTCCGAACACCGCCGACCCGCTACCCGCCAGCGCGGCTTCTGCGGCTCCTACTTGGAGCAAGGCGTCCCGGATTTCTCCGAGTCGCGCATGGCGGCGGAAGACAGGCCCCTCGAAATCATTCGAGACCCTCTCCTGCCCGCTCCAGCACAGAGCACAGAACCTCCAAATATTAGGGGGATTGCCACGATTTGTCAATTCCGCAGAGAGCCATTCATAGGCTTCTTTGGTGCTGACTCCGATCTCTTTCGGTGACACGACCACCACCGTCCGCTTCGGCCCGTCCTCCAGCGGATATATCTCGTCGCCGCGATTCACCGCCAGTGCTCGCCCGCCGAACAAAAAGAACGGCACGTCCGCTCCCAGCTTCGACGCTATCTCCATCAATTTTTGCAGCGGGAACTCGCGCTCTCGGCCCGTGAGCCGCAGCATTCCAATCAACGCCGCCGCTGCGTCGCTCGAACCTCCGCCCAGCCCGCGCGCCACGGGAATGCGCTTGGTGAGTTTCGCGCGAACGCCCCCGCTAAAATCCATTTCGCGACCGATCGACTCGATCGCGCGATACACCAAATTGTCGGCGCCAGCCGAAAGTGTTTCATCGCTCACTTCCAGGTCGATTCCCGGCGCGCGCGTGAGAGAAAGCTCCAGCGTGTCGCGCAATCCGATCGTCTGAAAAATGGTGCGAAGCTCGTGGTAGCCGTCGGGACGCCGCCCGATCACATCCAGGCACAAGTTGACTTTGGCAAAGGCAGGCAGGCGAACGGAATTTTTCATGCGGAGAGATTACTGCGGCTTCGCCGGATCCGTCGACGATTTCTCCGCCAGCCGCTTTTTCAGCTTCTTCAGCTGCGCATCGAGTTCGTTCACTTTGCTTGGCTCGTAATCCGCCGGCGCGGCTTTTTGCCATTGTGCCAGCGCCTGCTCGAAGGTCTGCGCCGCTTGCTGGGTATTTCCCAGCTTCAGATAGACGTCGCCAAGGTGTCCCAATATCGTCGGATCGTTCCCTTGCCGCTCGATCGCTTCCCGCAGGTACTGCTCGGCTTCGGTCAGCCGGTTCTGCTTGTAATACGCCCAGCCCAGGCTGTCGAGATACGCGCCGTTATTCGGGTCCACTTTCAACGCGCGCTGAATCAGCGAAGTCGCCTCGTCCACGCGTACGCCGCGATCCGCCAGCATGTAGCCGTAATAGTTGAGCACCGGCGCGTTCTCCGGGTTCAGGTCCAGCACTTTGCGAAACTGCGTTTCGGCCTGCGAATATTTTTTCTGCCGGTCGTAAATGGCGCCCAGCATGAACCAAGCAGCCTGTTTGTCGGTCGATTCCTTCGCCAGCTGCTCCGCTTTTTGCGCGGATTGTTCCGCTTCCCCGAACTTCTTGCCGTTCTCCTGCACCTCGGCGATATCCAGATAGATACTCTGATCGGACTCATTGCCATTCAGCAGGCCGCGCAGCAGCTGTGTCGCCGTAGCCGTCTCGGACTTTTCGCCGTACAGCATCGCCAATGTAACGGTGAGATCCTGATCCTTGGGCGAAGCGGCCTGGGCCTTCTGCGCCAGTTCGATAGCGCGGTCGATCTGGTGATCGGCACGGTAGGTATCGATCAACAGCAGCTGCGCTCGCTTTGCCGCGTCAGGGCTCAGCTTGCCCATCTCGTCAAACGTATCGATGGCCGCGGAGTAATTGTGCTCCAGCCGGTAGGCGTGCCCCAATTGTTCGTAAAGAATTGCCAGCGCGCCAGCGTTCTGGCTGCCTTGCGCCTTGAGCGACGCAATGGCGTCCGTGAACATCTTCGCCGCCTCGTCAAAGTGACTCTGGTCTTCGTCGAGCAGCGCCTGGTTGTAAAGCACTTCCAAGCTCCCGGGAGCCAACTGCTTCGCGTGATCCAAGCTGGCCTGCGCTTCATTCATTTGCCCGAGCCGCCGTTGCAGCTCCGCCATGCGCAAATAATTGTCCGCCGAATTCGGCTCCAGTTCCGTCAGCTTCTTGAACTGCGCCAGAGCATCCGCATACTTCCCCTCGGACATCAGCGCCTGCGCCAGCCCGTGTCGGTGGCCGGCGTCCGTGGGATCGTTCTCAACCGCCTTGCGGTAAGCGTCCTCGGCCTTGGCGAAATCGTGCTGGTGCGCGTACGCGTCGCCCAGCATGCCGTATAGATCGGTCGAGCTCGTATCGTTCACGGCATTGCTCAGCAGCGCGATGGCCTCTTGCGCGCGCCCTTCATCAATCAGTAGCTGGCTCAATTGCTCGAGCGCCGGTTCGTTTTCCAAATCGCGCTGCAAAATGCTGCGCAGGACTTTCTCGGCCTGGTCCGGCTGGTTTTCGAATCCGTAAAGCCGCGCCAGCCACAGCGCCGAGTAGGTGTCTTTCGGGTCGATCTGCAGCACCGCCTCAAACTCCTGCACCGCCTTGGTCAGATATTCTTGTTGCGACGCACCCACGCCCTGGTCGCTCAGAGAACGCACGTAAATGCGCGCCAGTAGCCGGTGCGCGTCCACATCGCCCGGATCGGCCTGCAGGGCCGCCTGCGCTTCCGTGATCGCGTCCGCGGTATGCTGCGAATTTGCCTCAATCTCCGCCAGACGCTCCAAAATCACCGCGCCGTGCGGCGAAATCTGCAGGGCCTTCTTGTAATAATCGATCGACGCATTCGCGGCGTCAGCATTGCCGCTCTCTTCAAATTCCAGCTCTTTCAGGTGGCCCATCATGATGTCGTAATAGAGATCCGACTGCTGCCCGTTGGCGCTGGCCGTTTCCGTGGCCAGCGGCTGGATTTCGGCGTCGGCGTTCTTCTCTTGAGCCTGCGGAACCTTCGCGAAAACCGCGGGCGTTCCCGCCGCAAGCGCGAGCAGCACGACGATTAGTTTCTTTTTCATTGTGAGTTGAGGTGCTTTCATTATCGTATAGCCTGCGGAGTCCGTCAAAGCAATCCGGCCCTGGCCCCCTATCTAATCACGTACGACGCTCGAACACACTGTTAGGGATGCCACTTCTTAGACGAATTTGCGGGCCACTCTAGTACACTTATTTTGATTTGACCAAGGGCACCGGGGGGAACTTGAGGATGCGCACCGCACTCCCAGCGCGCGTGTTGCCAGTCGTGCTGATGATAATTGCTCTGTCGTCTGCTCTTGCTTCCCTTCCGATGCGAGCTTTGGCGCAGGAGCCGCAGGGCGCCGGCACGCTGCAGCCGCCTCCGACGCAGTCGACTGGTTCGCCTTCAGCACAAGCTGCTCAAGTCCAGCCGGCGCCGCCCAAACCGGCGCAAACTCAAACATCGGAGTCCGCTCCGAAGCCGGCAAAGCCGTCCAAATCAAAAGTGAAGCCAAAAACTTCGCCGGGCACTGCACCGTCGCCCGCGCATGAAACGCTTGCGGAATTAGCCTGGCTGGCGGGGCGATGGCAGGGAGACTGGGGCCCGCGCACCGCGCAAGAAATCTGGATGCCGCCGCAATCCGGTGTGATGGTGGGAGTTTTTCAGCTTACCGAAGATACCAAAACGCTGGTCATCGAACTGTACAGCATTATGGCCACGCCCCAAGGAATCGAGCTGCGGGTGCGTCACTTCACGCCTTCTCTTACCCCTTGGCGAGAATCCGAGCCTTCCCTTCTGAGGCTAATGACCTATGATTCGAAATCGTTCCTGTTCGTCAATCAGGACAACGAACAGCCAAAGCACTGGGTGATGAAACGGACCGATCCGAACACCTATCTGGCTAACTTCGAAATCGTTCCCGAAAAAGGCGAAGTGGAGAGCTCAGAGATTATCTTCCATCGTCAAGACATCCCCGCTCCCGCCAGCCGCTAAGCTGAACAGCGCGAAAGAAGCCGCGCGCAGTTTAATTGCGGTTCTGAGTTGCTAGTTTCGGTTCCTCGACGCGAATCTCCGACAATTCCGTGATCAGCGTTCCCGCCCAACGGTAGATATTATTTTCGCGGATGGTTCGACGCATGCGATGCATGCGTTCATGGCGGTCCTGCGAGTCCATTTCCAGCGCCAGCCGGATCGCGGCGCTCACTTGCTCGGTATCGTAGGGATTCACGATCAGCGCGTCGCGCAGCTCGCGGCTCGCGCCCGTGAACTGGCTCAAGATCAACGCGCCTTCCTCATCGTCGCGCGCAGCCACGAATTCCTTGGCTACCAGATTCATTCCGTCGTGCAGTGAAGTGACCAGGCACAAATCCGCCGCGCGGTAATACGGCACGATTTCTTCGTGGCTGTGATGCCGCGTCAGCAGCACGATGGGGCGCCAGTTCGCCGTCTGAAACCGCGCGTTGATGCGCGCCGCTTCCGCTTCCACGTCTTGCATGAACTGCTGGTAGCGTTCGATGCGCGTGCGACTCGGCGCGCCAATCTGCACGAACGTAAATTTGCCACGGTACGCCGGATTCGAGTCGATGAAATGTTCCACGCCCCTGAACCGTTCCAGTATCCCCTTGGTGTAGTCGATGCGATCCACGCCGATGCCCAGAAATTGCGAGGAGACACCGAGCGCTTTCAGCAGCTTCGCGCGCAGAAGATACGGCGAATCGCCGTCGCTTGTGTACAGCCGGTCGCGCACGTCCACGCTGATCGGGAACGGCCGCACCAGCGTCAGATGATCGTTGCGCCGCACCGCGAAGCGCTCCCACTCGATGCGCGATTGCAGCGCCTGATCGGTGGTCTCCAGGAAATTGTTGCAGTGCGCCTGCGTGTGGAAGCCGATCATGTCCGCGCCCAGCAATCCATCCAGAAGCTCCCGCCGCCATGGGCAGATCCCAAACGCCTCCGGATTGGGCCATGGAATGTGCCAGAAAATCGCCACGCGCACCTCGGGCCGCACTTTCTTGATCATGCGCGGCAGCAGCGCGAAGTGGTAGTCCTGCACCAACAAGAGAGGCTGCGCGGAATCTGCCATCTCTTCCAGGGCTGCATCCGCGAATTTCTGGTTCGCTTCCTGATACGCTTCCCAATCGCTGGCCCTAAATATCGGACGTGCATGTGCGATATGGCATAACGGCCAGAGCCCTTCGTTGGCAAACCCGTAGTAGTATCCGTCCTCGATCTTTTTCGCCAGCCACACGCGCCGCAGCGTGTATTCGCGCGTGTCGGGAGGCACGCGGATGCGCCCGCTCTTGTCCACGGTCTCGCGATCCGCGCTTCCCGAGCCGGACGCGATCCACGTGCCGTCGCAGGCGCGCAGCACGGGTTCGAGCGCCGTCACCAGACCGCTCGCGGGCACCTGCACTTCGATGCCTTTCGCGCCGTGTACGTGCGAATACGGCTCGCGATTCGACACCACAAAAAGCGAGCGCTGCTCCGTCTTGCTGCGAATCGTCAACCGCAAGCGCTCCGCCGTCCAAATCGCATCGCCGGACTCGCGCAGGCGAGCTTCTTCCTCAGCGGCCGCGCGCGCCTCCGCCAGGCTGCGTGCCAGATTCATCACCTCCGCGGAAAGCGGCCCCAGGAAATCTTCATCCGAATGCTTGGGACGCGGCGGCACTTTCCCTTTCCCGACGCGCAACTGCCGCACCCATTGAGTCGTCCGGGAGATGGGCACCACGATGGTCGAGCGGATGATCAGCACCGTCACGAACACGATCAGCAACACCTCCGCAATCACGTGCCATATCGTCTCGCGCCAGATGCGGTCGCTTTCCTGGTAGATATACGTGGCGTCGTGGAACACCGCCAGCACTCCCACCACCGCGCCATTATTGTGCAGCGGCATGTAATAAACGTGCATGGGTATCCCGGCGAGGTTTTCGAATTGGCCGATCGACCGATCGGTCTTGACGGTTACGAGGGGAGGCGCGGGAGGGTCGAATCGTTCGATCAGGCCGGGGCTTTCCGCCATCAGTTTGCCGCCCATGTCGTAGATCGCCACGCCCGCCAAACGCTCGCGGTTGCCGAAACGCTCCACGATGCGGCGCAGTTCGCGATGCGAGCGCTCCCCGAGCGCCGGCTCAACCAATTCTTGCAAGCTTTCCGCAAGAATTTCGGATCGTCGCTGCAGGTCGTCGCGAAGCCCGCGCTTTTCCGCGCGCACTTGATTGCGGGCCACCAAAAACGTGACAACGGTGACCCCGACCACCAGTAGCAGAATTAGCCGCAGGCTGAGTCGCAAGGCAATTCCTCGCTGGACATGGGTTCAAGTTATAAACAGTTATATACAGCCGGCAATCGAACCGGCCGGGCGAAATGCCATGCAAACTGCCTCGATACGCCAATCTCCACATTTGCTCATTTGCGCAGCGCGATTCCCATAACAATCGATTCATTCCACCAGTCAGGCGGCGGGTTATCTCGCTGCGGACGGCGTCGCTCGGGGCGAATTCGCTGGAGCCGCGGCTAAATGACTCACGGCGCGCGCCCGGATTGGGCGGCTGAGGCATCTTCTTCGACCCCGGCCGCGCCCCAGGCAGTGGGCTGGCTGGCGCACCGAAGACGCTCCAGGCAAGCACAGCGTGTCTAGAACGCTGATCCCGGTGCTCGATAGTACGTTCCATAGAATAGCATCTTGAAGTAACCCTCCGCCATTTTTCGGAGAAATTACGGTATTCGCCTGAGGATCCGCTCCGCGCATTAGTCGGTTGGTAGACGGCGCCGCCAACACGCCTCAAGGGGCCTAGCGCGCGAATGCTTCGCCCGATTCTGAATTTCAGATATAAAATCAGTCCAGCGTGTGGGGCTGTAGCTCAGATGGATAGAGCAGCAGTTTCCTAAACTGCGTGTCGGGAGTTCGACTCTCCCCAGCCCCACCACTCGAGCCCCCTTTTCGCCCGCGGAAGAGCGAATCGGTTCCATCCACAAGCAATCGTTGACACTTGCACCTCTGCCCGTATAATTTACCCCTTGGCCCACCCAACTCGCGGGTTCACCACGCAGTACGGTTTGAAAGCAGGGATCCGTTGACCTCGCCATACAGCATGGCCGCTGTGGCTTTTCTCCAGATGAGCCCCGTCACGCGCTATTGGCACCAGTTGACCGATCCCACGTTCCGCGGCCTTTACCAGGCGAACGCTTTCGACGTCTCGATCATGGTTCCTTACTTCCTGGTGATGGTAATTCTGGCCGTCTACGGAATCCATCGTTACACGCTGGTCTACAACTATTTCAAGAACCGCGCGAATGTGGCGCCGCCGCCTCCCGAAATAACGGAATGGCCGAAAGTCACCGTGCAGCTGCCGATCTACAACGAGCGCTACGTGATCGAGCGGCTGATCGAAGCTGTCGCGCAATTCGACTATCCGCGCGAGCTGCTCGATATCCAGGTGCTCGACGATTCCACCGACGAAACTCAGGGGGTGGCCAGCGATTGCGTGGAGCGGCACCGCGCTCTGGGCGTGCCGATCAGCTATATCCACCGCACCAATCGCGAGGGCTTTAAAGCGGGCGCGCTGCAAGAAGGCTTGAAAGTCGCCTCCGGCGAGCTGGTGGCCATTTTCGACGCCGACTTCATTCCCCCGGCGGACTTTCTGCGCCGCACCGTGCCGTACTTTGTCGATCCCAAGCTGGCCATGGTGCAGACGCGCTGGAGCTACATCAACCGCAATTATTCGGTGCTGACCGAAGTCGAAGCGATCCTGCTCGACGGCCACTTTGCCATCGAGCATTCTTCGCGCTTCCGCAGCGGCCTTTTCTTCAATTTCAACGGCACCGCGGGCATCTGGCGCTGCGCCGCAATCGACGACGCCGGCGGCTGGCAGCACGACACGCTGACCGAAGACACGGACCTTTCCTATCGCGCGCAGTTGCGCGGCTGGCAATTCCTCTACCTGCCGGAAATTGATTGCCCCTCCGAGCTGCCGGTGGAGATGAACGCCTTCAAATCGCAGCAAGCGCGCTGGGCCAAGGGGTTGATGCAGACGGCCAAGAAAGTCTTGCCGAAGGTGATGCGTTCGAACGAGTCGCCGGCGCGCAAGGCCGAAGCGATCTTTCACCTCACCGCCAACATCAGCTACCCGCTGATGGTTTTTCTCTCGATCATTTTGCTGCCGGCCATGATCGTGCGGTTTTATCAAGGCTGGTTTCAGGTGATGCTGATCGACTTCCCGCTGTTCCTGGCTTCCAGCTGCACCGTGTCGTCTTTCTATCTCGCGGCGGAGCGCGCGCTCTATCCCAAAACCTGGAAGCGCACGTTCTGGTATTTGCCCCTGGTCATGGCAGTGGGCATCGGCCTTTCGGTGAAGAACGCCTTCGCCGTGGTCGAAGCGATCTTCGGAGTGAAATCGGAATTTGTGCGCACGCCGAAGTACCGCGTCGAAGCAGGCGGCAAGACGAGCGGCGCGTGGGCCAAGAAGAGTTACCGCAAGCGTCCTGGGCTGATGCCGTTCATTGAGATTGCCCTCGGCCTCTATTTCGCCGCGGCCGTGCTCTACGCCATTCAAAACGAAAACTTCGCAACTATTCCCTTCTTCATTCTGTTCGTGTGGGGCTATCTCTACACCGGCGTGATGTCTCTGGCGCAGACTTATTTCAGCGGCTTCCGCCTGCGCTCCGCGGCGGTGCCCGCCACGCCCGCGCCCGCCGAAATTCCTGCTGCGACCACCGAGCAAATCTAAAACTGCCCTTCTCTGCATCTCGAGCCGAGGGTTCATTCCAGCGGCATGGAAGCGAACGAATTGCGAACTGAATCGTGCGCCGGGACGTGCCGGGTAGGCACATACCCGACCGTTTGTTTTCTGTGAGTTAAGTGCGTTTCTACTCGACTGACTGTTCCGGGTAACCTCCGCAAAACGCAGGGCGTTCCAGGGACCCCGGGCAACCACCCCAAAACGCGGAGCGTTTCGGGGACCCCGGGTAGAAATTGCCGGACAACTCGCAGAAACCGCGCCGAAAAACGGAAAAAGAAAATGCACCGGGAAGTTCCGCCCTTGCATGTTCCCGTTCTTTTGTTTTGTGTGACTTACGTGTGTGCGAGGTCGATTGACCGTTCCGCCCCCTGCGACGCGGGGAGAGCGAGCAAAAGGCGAAAGCTTCGCGCGGGTGAGGCAAGCGTCCCGGCAAGCTGGGATGCCGACTACGCACGAGAGGGAGCGCGCCGTTGCGCGCGTCTTTCCGGCGGGACTAAAGTCCGGCCCTCCTAAAATGCGCGGGACGGCTGCGGCGCAAAAGCTACCGGCGAGGTGTCCTTCCGCTTCGCTCAGGGGGAGAAAACCGAGCCGTTCCACGTGCTTCTGGCTGGCGTCGAGAAGTGGGAAGGTAGAAGGCAAAACCAAAGGCAACGCTCTCTGGCGGATGCTGAATCGCCTTGGCCCGTTCGCTCCGGCCGACGCTCGCCCGAGATGTTCGTTGGCAAACATGTTTCCAGACTGACGGTAGCAGAAGTGGTGGGACAGGTTTCTACTGGCCGGAAGTACAGAGGACTAGAACTGGCCTTGCCTTCAGGCACGGCACCTTCGGGGCTGACAATGGCAAACGCTTGGCGCGGTCGATGCGCTTGGGGCCACTGCACAAATCAGGCTAGAATCTTGCCATCTTGAGGATTCCACGATGACTACTGAAATTCACGGCGTGCAAGTATTCGAGCTGGCAGCGAAAGGCAAAAAACTGCGCACGGCGCGGGACGCGACCGACGTGATGGGCGAAGCGTTGTCGCAAGGCGCGCGGTGGATCGTGATTCCGGTCGAGCGGCTGGACGAGGATTTCTTTCGGCTGAAGACCGGCGTGGCCGGCGAGATTGTGTCGAAACTCGTTGTATACCGGGTGGGCGTCGCGTTCGTTGGCGATATTTCGCGGTACGTGGAGGCCAGCGACTCGTTTCGCGCTTTTGTGCGCGAAGCAAATCGCGGCAAGGATTTTTGGTTCTTGGCCGACGCCGAGGAATTACGACAACGACTGGCACGGGTTGAGGCGACGCGTCCGATTGACCAAGAGCAGCGATAATTCCGCAGCGGTCGAAAACATCGCGCGGGTGAAACGGCGCGAAAGGAAGCGCGCATCGCGCGCGTGTTGTTCGCAGGGCTGAAGCCCTGCGCTTCCACCTATTTCCGGAAAGGCGACGCGTGCCTACGTGTGTGAATAATGCTGTGTCGTTCTAGCAGCGCGTACAGGACCGATAAGCAGATCCCTCACCGCCGCTCCCGACTGAATGCGGTCGGGACCGGGTTCGGGATGACAACGTGGATGAATGTAGCTTTGAGCAGCGTCTTGACACTTCGCGCGAAGAACCCGTAGCATCGAATGCACCGCGGCGTGCGAGTTGGCGCGCCGCGCGCGTGTGTGTGCACGTGCCGGCGTAGCTCAGTGGTAGAGCGAGGGTCTCATAATCCCTAGGCCGTGGGTTCGATTCCCCCCGCCGGCACCATAAAATATCCTTGTTTTATTGGCTTTTTTGCTTGTTTTCAGACTCGTTCTTTTTGCGTGCCGTATGCGTGCCGGTCGCTGCCGACTTTCTTACGGGATCATCAGATTTTACGTACGCAGTCAGCACTGAAAATGCGTTCTCGGTTGGATAGCAGGTCGGACCGGTAACAGACTCTACAGTCAAATGTGAAACTGTGATTGGCGGCACAGTGGAATGATGATTTGACACCGAACTCTAGGTAAGTCCGCATACCGGACATTTCCAGTGGAAGTTGAATCGTCCGGCGGCCGCTTGACAACCGGGTTCGGCGGGCTCATCTTGGGTTTCGGAGTTTCGTCACGGCTCGCTGAACGCGACATCAACAGCAACCCTCCGGGCGGTTATCCGCTCGCCTCGCAATCCCGCACACTCTCAGCACGACAAATCTTCAAAAACTTTCACGAAAGCGTCTGCTAGGCATTGCTGGGAGTCGTGTTCCCAGACCGCTCATAAACTGAGGAGGAGAAAATGAAGCACACGAGGATCATCCTCATCATTCTCGTTGCCGGGATGGCGCTGACGGTTCTGGCTGGCGCCGTCCGCACGGCTCAGGACAGGTATGCCTTGAAGGTGCCGAATGGACTAGCGTTCTCTGATTTCAGGGGATACGACACATGGCAGGATGTCGCGGTCAGCGAGACGAAAACCAGCGTCAAGGCCATTCTCGGAAACCCCACGATGATTCGGGCCTATAGGGAAGGTATCCCGGAGAACGGAAAGCCTTTCCCCGAAGGCTGCAAGATCGTGAAAATCGAGTGGATCAAGAAAACGAATCCAGTGTCGCCGTATTTTGTGGAGATACCGGATACTCTAAAGTCGCTCTCATTTATCGAGAAGGACACGAAGAGATTTCCAAAGACCCACGGATGGGCATATGCACAGTTCATTTACGATACTGGGTCTAAGACGTTTAAGCCTTCCGTGACCGGATCCGAATGCGGATATACGTGCCATACGACTGTGGCGTCGAGAGATTACATCTTCACAGCATATCCGCCCCGGTGAACGCTTTTCTGCCGATGATCGAGATGCGCGACGGAGGTGATTCAAAAAATATCGAGCACCGCTGGCGCTTGCGTTTTGGGCTTCGCACCCACCCAATCTTCATTTCACGAACAGCTGAGACGAAAAATCGTCGGAGGGATTCTTCGGCGATCCTCGCCGGATCGCCTCAGAATGACAACGATTTCCGGGCGTTTGGTTTGTTGCTGTTGCGCGGCCGAAAGGCGAGGCACCCAGCGGGCGGTCGTCAGCTATCCCGCCAGACCGGATTAACGTTCGCGCCTCCGCGCCTGCGAGTCACTGTTTTGCGGCTTTGTCCTTCGCAATTTGCAGGTGCGCTTGGTGGATTAGGTAGGCGCGGATGGCATCGAGCTGCTTGTCGGAGACGGAACTGCCGAACATGGGCATGCCACCGGAGCGCAGCAGGCCGCCCTGGACGATCTTTCCCAGCAGCGCGCGGTTGTAAACCATCGGGGAGTAGCGCAGGTCCGGCACATCTCCCGCACTGATGCCCCAATAACCATGGCAGCGCAGGCACTGCCCGTATTGCGCTCTGCCGTAGGCGATCTCCGAAGCGGTGGCCGTATCCGGCGGAGGATTCAGCGCGAGTTTTTTAGGAGCCGGCACGGGCGGCAGTGCGTAGCCGCCGTTCAACTTGAAAGCAATCACGCGAGGAAGATTATTCGGCACGTGGTTGGCCATGCCGATCGGCCCTTTCAGCAGGCCGAGCGATCCGCCCCAGCCGACCGTCACGGCCACGTACTGTTCTCCCGCGACTTCGTAAGTGATGGGCGGCGCGATGATGGCGGTCTGCACGGAAATCGACCACAGCCGCTTTCCAGTGCTCGCTTGATACGCCAAAAAAGTGCCGGTGGATGTTCCCTGAAACACGAGGTTGCCGGCGGTGGCGAGCGTGCCGCCGTGCCACAAGCCTTTCAAATCCTGGTGCCACACTTCGCGTTGCGCAACAGGATCCCAAGCGGCGAGATGCGCGCTGTAATGCGAATTCACGCCAGCAATGATGCGGTCCTGATACTTCCACTCGGGCTCTCCAGGCTGCCTGATAATTTCCTTTTCCACCAGCGGGGCCATTTCGAAAATGTTGGGCATTTCCATTACCGGGATGTAGAGCAGTCCCGTGAGCGGACTGTAGGACATCGCTTGCCAGTTGTGTCCGCCCAGGGGACCGGGCATTACGATGAATGGCTCTCCGTTTTCCGTTCCCTGGCGGGCTGCGGGATTTACATCCGGGCGGCCGGTGCTCAGATCGATGCTGGTGGCCCAGTTCACTTTCGAGAAGAGCGGCTGCGCGGAAATGAGTTTGCCGGTGACGCGATCGAGGACGTACACGAAGCCGTCTTTGGGCGCCTGGATGAGCACCTTTCGCGTGCGGCCAGCGATTTTCAGATCGGCGAGGACCAATTGCGAGGTTGCGTCGTAGTCCCAAATATCGTTGGGCACTTCCTGATAGTGCCAAACATATTTTCCGGTTTCCGGGCGGACGGCGACGATGGAATCGGCGAACAGCCGGTCGTCGTCCTTTCGATGCTCGCCTCTGGACGGATTCCCCGTGCCGAAATAGAGAAGGTCAAGCTGCGGGTCGTAGGCGATTCCGTCCCATACATCACCACCACCGCCAGCATCGCCGCCCCAGGTTTTGGCGGCGATTTTCAGTGCAGGATTTTCGACTGGCTTTGACGGGTCGCCAGGGACGGTGTAGAAGCGCCACACCCGTTTGCCTGTGTCGGGGTTGTACGCAGAGATAAATCCGCGCACGCCATTGTCGCCGCCTCCAGTGCCAACAATCACCAAGCCTTTCACGACGCGCGGCGCGCCCGACATGGTGTATTGCGGAACGGGAGAGCCCGAGGAGGTGTACTCAACATCGGACGGAAACGTGAATGTGTTCCAGAGAGGCTTGCCGGTGCGGGCCTCGAGCGCGATCAGATGGCCGTCGATCGTGCCGACGTACACTTTTCCGTGCCAGACGGCGACGCCGCGATCGATTGGACCGCAGCAGCTATTCGAACTCCAGTCGCGAGGAACTTGCGGATTGAAATACCAGAGCTTTTTTCCCGTGCGCGCATCGAGCGCGTACACTTCGCTCCAAGCCGTGGAGACGTACATCACGCCGTCGACAACCAGCGGCGTAACTTCCTGGCCGCGAGTGGTGTGGAGAACAAACTGCCAGGCGGGTTGCAAATGGCTGATATTGTTGTCGGTGATTTGATCCAGGGGACTGAAACGCTGCTCGCTGTACGTGCGGCCGTTGGTTGGCCAGTCGGCGTCTTTCGTCGCTGCCGTGGAGAGGCGATCAGCATCGACGGTGACGGGCTTTTTCGCCGGCAGCGCCGAATCAGGTGAAGATTTCTTCGCATGCGCGTAGCTAAGCCCGAGCACAACGAAGAGCGCCAAAACCAGCACGGATGAAATGCGAGATGATGAGAGCACCTGTTTGCAATCCTTATTGGGAAGGCTTCCCGCTTCATTGGAAAGGCTTCCCCGCTCCGTTGGTGAACAGCGTTCGTAAAATATGCGAGCGCTGAGTCCGCGACCGGCACGGGAGCTTACAATGGGCGGCGCATCGGCGTCCACGGCTGTATTCCGGCGGCGACGATCGCTGAGAAAAAAACGCCGGCGGCCCTGATCGTTATCACAGGGGGGCGTCACAAGAATGTGCCCGAAGCTTCCCGTCGCTCGGTTGCGTACCACCTTGCGGTGGCGAGGCATTGGCGACCCTACTAGCGCGTGCAAGCTGCGAACAACGCTTGACATGTTTCGCGGCGTCGTATTAGCTAGCGGGTCCGGTTTGTGGCGCGCGAAGCGTGCGCGCGCCAGGACACGCGCGCGGCGTCCTGCCAGCGTGTGGCATGGATGGCGCGGAGCCGGTTGCAGTGCACATTTTTGCGAGCAGGTTGTTTGTATGCATCGAGCAGTTCTAATTGGGGGAATGGTATGTCCAAACTGAATTGGGTAGGCGCGGCTGGGATGCTGGCGCTGGCCGTGGCGTGGGGCGCGGTGCAACTGTCAGGACTGCCCGCTGTCCATGCGCAGGAGGGGCCGGGCGGAGGGGCTGGTCAAGAGACGCACGCGGCAGCGAAGACCGATCCGACCGAGAACATGACTCCGGCGGAGATCCAGATGGGCAAACTGAATTTTCAGGGATCTTGCGGCGAATGCCACGGAGTGGACGCGAGCGGCGGCGTCGGTCCGAACCTGCACGGCGTGGTGCAGAAGCTCGGAACGCAGGGCGTGTTTAGCGCCATTCGCAATGGAATTCCGGGAACGGCGATGGCGCCGGTGAGTTCGCTCAATGACAAGCGCGCGTGGCAAGTAGTTGGCTATCTGAAGACGCTGCACGCTGCGCCGGGATCGATGACCGTCAGCGGCGATCCGGCCGCAGGCAAGGAGCTCTACGAAAAGAACGGCTGCACAATGTGCCACGAAATTGACGGCAAAGGCGGCGCGGTGGGACCCGCGCTGACCGGCATTGGCTCGATGCGTTCACCGGCCTATTTGCAAGAGGTTCTGGTCAATCCGGCGAAAAATCCTCCGCCCGATCCAGCGGTGCCGGACCGGCGCATGTGGACTGGCTACGTCCTCACCAAAGTGGTCACCAAGGACGGCAAGACGTTTATCGGCTCGCGCGTAAATGAGGACACTTTCGTGATTACGCTGCGCGATATGGCCGGAAACTACCACACGTTCTACAAGAAAAATTTGCAATCCATCGACAAGCAGATCGGCAAGAGCTTCATGCCGAGCTTCAGCCATCTTTCCGAAACGCAGCGCAACGATCTGGTGGCGTATCTGATGACACTGAAGGGGGCTCAATGAAAATCGTACGCCGCATGGTAATTTCCGTGGGCGCGCTGGCGCTGCTGCTTCCGGCCGCATGTTTCGCTCAGAAGCCGGTTACGTTTGAGGATATCGTTCACTCGGCTGCCGCGCCCGATCCGGGCAACTGGCTCACGTACGGCGGAAATCTGGCCGCGCAGCGGTTTTCCGAGCTGAAGCAGATTAACGCGGACAACGTCAAATCGCTGAAAGTGGCATGGGTCTATCAGCTGGGCGGGCGCGGCGTGATCGAATCGGTGCCGCTGGTGAACGACGGCATCATGTACGTGACCGCGCCGCCGAGCACGGTGGTGGCTCTCGACGCGCGCACCGGCAAAGAGCTTTGGCAATTCTCGCCGGAACTTCCTCGCGATTTGGTCACCATCGGCCTTTTCCCCACCAACCGCGGCGTGGCGCTGCTTGGAAACAACGTCTACTTGAATACCATCGACGCGCATTTGGTGTGCCTGGACGCGAAAACAGGACGCGAGAAATGGAGCGTAGAGGTTGCCGACAACAAAAAAGGTTTTGCGGATACCGGCGCGCCGCTGGCGATCAACGGGAAAATAATCGTCGGCGTGGGCGGCGGCGAAGCGGGCGCGCACGGCTTTCTGAGCGCCTTCGATGCGAAAGACGGCAAACTGCTGTGGCGGCTCTACACCGTGCCGCGCAGCCCCGAAGATCCCGGCGCGAACACGTGGGCCAACGGAAGCTGGATCAACGGCGGCGGCACCACGTGGAATACCGGCTCGTACGATCCGGAAACCAACACGATTTACTGGGGCACCGGCAATCCCGCTCCGGACTGGAACGGCACCGGGCGCATGGGCGACAACTTGTTCACCTGCTCGCTGCTGGCCATCGACGCCAACACTGGAAAAATGAAATGGTATTTCCAGTTCACGCCGCATGAGGTGCATGACTGGGATTCGTCGGAGCCGCCGATTCTTTTTGACGCGAAAGTGGATGGGCAGATGCGCAAGCTGGTGGCGCTGGCGAATCGCAACGCGTTCTACTACGTGCTGGATCGCACCACCGGAAAATTCATCACCGGTGTTCCGTTTGCGAAGCAGACGTGGGCCAAGGGACTCGATAAGAACGGCCGTCCGATCAAATACCCGGCCAAGGACATCGATCCGAGCCCCGAAGGCACGCTGGTTTATCCGTCGCTTACCGGCGGCGTGAACTGGACCAGCCCGTGCTATAGCCCGCTGACCGGGCTTTTCTACGTGAACGCGCGCGATGCGGGAGCATGGTACATCCAGGGCGAGGCGAAGATGGCGCCGGGCAATTCCGTCGGCGTGGTGGGCGGCGGAGGCGGCGGCGGAAGGTTCATGATGGGCGATCAGGATACGACCACGATTCGCGCTCTGGATGCGGTTACGGGCAAGCGCGTGTGGCAATTCCCGATGACCGGCGATTCCTGGACGGGCGTGCTGGCAACGGCCGGGAACCTGGTGTTCTCCGCGGACGCGGAAGGAAACTTCTTCGCGCTGAACGCAACCAATGGCGATCCGCTCTGGCATCTGGAGCTGGGCTCGGCGCTGCGGTCGAACCCGATGACGTACGCGGTGGATGGCCGCCAGTACATCGCCGATTCATCCGGGAACTCGCTTTTCGTGTTTGATATTCCGCAAGACTGAAGCGCGAAGTCAGTCGGCCACGGCTTCGTACGAGCGGCGAATTTTCAAGTTCGCCGCTCGCGCTGAGTCGGAATATGTAAAATGCTACGCGGGGGGTAACGAAAAATGACCTCTGTAAGGCGATGGTATCCAGCCGTTCTGCTCCTGAGTGCCGCATTTTTAGCCGCAGCGCCATTCGCTTCGGCGCAAATTCCTCGAGGGCAAGCGCCGCCGCATGAGGCACGTCCGAAACCAACGCCGGCGATGGTGGCGCAAGGGAAACAGATTTTCGACGGCACCTGCGCGAACTGCCATGGAGTCGACGGCAGCGGCGCCAATGGTCCGAACATTCAAAGCGCCATCCGAACGATGGGTCCCGAAGGCCTGTACAACCGCATCTATGGCGGACTGATCGGTTCGGGCATGCCGAGCTTTGCTTATCTGGGCCAGGACAAAATTTGGGACGTGGTCGATTATGTGAGCACACTGGGCCAGGTGTCGAATGGCGCGATGACGGGCAACGCACAGCAGGGCCAGCAGGTTTACGACTCCAGTGGCTGCGCGCAATGCCACATGATCAACGGCAAGGGCGGCAGCTCGGGTCCGGATTTGTCCGACATCGGCGCGGAACGGACGGAACTCCCAACTTGCCGGATCGTTCCGCATATCAGGCCTATCGCATGTACCGCGTGACCCTGCCCGACGGCAAAACGATCGAGGGAATGCGCGTCAACGAAGATTCGTTCACTCTGCAGCTTCGCAACGCACAGGGAAACATCGTCTCGGTCAACAAGCTGACGGCAAAAAATATCGAGGCGCTGCCCGACAAGAGTTTTATGCCCAGCTACAAGGACAAACTCTCCGACGCGCAGCTGAACGACCTGGTGGCCTATCTCTCGAGCCTCGGAGGTGCACAATGAGATCTTCCAAGACGATCATTTGCGCGTGCGCGCTGCTGGCTGCCGGGCTGGGATTCAGCGCGCCGAGCTTCGCGCAGAATGTGACCTACAACGAAATCCTGCACGCCGATCAACATCCGCAGGACTGGCTGACGTACGGCGGCAACTATTCGTCGTGGCGCTATTCGGAACTCAAGCAGGTGGACACGTCAAACGTCGACCAGCTGAAAATGCGGTGGGTCTACCAGTTGAGCCATCAAGGAATTTTCGAGTCGTCGCCCATCGTGGTGGACGGGATCATGTACGTCACCGAGCCCCCTACAACCGTTACGGCGCTGGACGTTCGCACCGGCCGCCCCATCTGGACGTGGACCGCGAAGCTGCCGGCGCACTTGCTGACTATCGGTCTCTTCCCCACCAATCGCGGCGTAGCCATCCTCGGCGACACTGTGTACGTGGCGACCATCGACGCCCATCTGGTAGCACTTGATGCCAAAACGGGCGCACTGAAGTGGGAAGTTGAAATTGGCAAGAACTCGGACGGCATCGCCATCACCCAGGCGCCGCTGGCGCTCGATGGGAAGATCGTCGTTGGGATAGGAGGCGGCGAAGCGGGCATTCGCGGCTATATCGATGCGTACGACGCCAAAACCGGCAAGAGGCTGTGGCGAGTCTACACCGTGCCGATCGCAGGCGAATCCGGCGTGAACACCTGGGAGGGCGATAGCTGGAAATACGGCGGCGCTGGCACGTGGAACACGGGTTCGTACGATCCGGAGACGAACACCATCTTCTGGGGCACGGGAAATCCGGCGCCGGACTGGAACGGCAACGCGCGCAAGGGCGCCAACCTGTACTCTTGCTCGCTGCTGGCGGTCAACGCCGACACCGGCAAGATGAAGTGGTATTTCCAATTTTCTCCGCATGAAACGCACGACTGGGATTCGGCCGAGCCGCCGATCCTTTTCGACGCGAAAGTGAACGGCAAGATGATGCACCTGTTGGCGCAGGCCAACCGCAACGCCTTCTACTACGTGCTCGATCGTGACACCGGCAAATTCATTACCGGGCAGGCGTTTGCCAAGCAGACGTGGGCCAACGGGCTGAAGCCCGATGGTGAACCGATCGAGGAGCCCAACAATCAGCCCACCGTCAAGGGCAACCTGATCTATCCCAGCATCACTGGCGCGGTGAACTGGACCAGCCCGTCGTATAGCCCGCAGACCGGCTACGTCTACGTCAACACGCGCGAGCAGGGCGCTATCTATTACCAAGGGAATCCGACCATGGAGCCGCACAATCCCAGCGACATCGGCGGAGGCGGCGGCCAGAAAGTGATCGGCGGCGACCAAGCGTACAGCGCGGTGCGCGCTCTGGAAGGAACCACCGGCGACCGCAAGTGGCAATTCAAAATGGTTGGCGACTCGTGGACCGGAACGCTCGCGACCGCTGGCAATCTGGTCTTCTGTGCGGACGCGGAAGGCAATTTCTTCGCGCTCAATGCCGCCACCGGACAGCCGATCTGGCACGTGCAGCTAGGCAATTCCGTGCGCGCCAATCCGATCACCTATGAAGTGGACGGCAAGCAGTACGTGGAAGCTGCCGCCGGCAACTCCATCTTCACCTTCGCCCTGCCATAAATCGCCAGAGCCATTCGACACGGCGGGCGCCACCACGGCGCTCGCTGCGCTCGGCGCCTGACGCGTCTAGTCGGTGCGGTCTTAATTCGGACGCGGAAGACGCCGCCTTCCCGCTGTGCTACTGCCCGGCTTTTTTCTGATGCGAGAGTTTCAGCACAACTTCAATATCGCGGCGGGAATCGAAGCTGGATACGGTCTGCGTGGACGAGGTCAGGTCACCGTGTTCGGCGTGAATTTCGTAATCGATGTTGGGATCGAGGCCGCTGAAACGATACTGCCCGTTGGCATCGGCGATGTAGGTTCTCACGTCCTGCGTTTTGGTGTTGAGCAAATAGACGATGCTGGTGCCGACGGGATTGTCGTTCTTGTCGAGCACCACCCCGTGTACCGTGCGAAGTTCGGTTTGAGAATTTTGGTTTCGCGCTCTCGCGGCCGACGCAGCGATTGCCATAAGCGCAATCACCAGCGCGACCCGAAACACCCGGTTATCCTTCAATCGCTGCTCCTTAGCAGCGCGGCTACCCGACGAGCCGAAGCTGCGGCGTACAGTTTGGAAAAATCTTCATCACACGCCGCTACTTGCCGGCGCTGCAATGCAAAGCTCGCGCGATTGTGCCGAAGAGCTATTCCTCTTCTTCGTCATCGTGATTGGAATTCTCGCCGGCTTCCTCTTCCTCATCGTCCTCGTCGTCGTCTTCCTCTTCGTCCTCGTCGTCATCATCTTCTGAAAGGACGATCAGATGCACGGGATGAGTCTGAGTCACCTCCAGCTCGGCATCGCATTCCGGGCAGCTCAGAATTTCCCCTTCTTCCACTTCGTCTTCGTCGAGATCGATCTCGGCGTCGCATTCCGGGCATCTCGTCACGGACTCTCTCCTCCTGCGGCGAACTTGAACTGGAGGGCGTATTATATAACGCCCGTGTCAAGCTTTCTCGGGCCCGTGTCAAGGTTTCTCAGGCCCGCGTGAATGTTTCTCCGGAAGGACGCGCCAAAATGACCACGCGCCGCGAATATCCCAACCTGCCCATCGTCGGGGTCGGCGGAGTAATCATCTCGAATCATCGCGCCCTCTTGATCCAGCGCGGCAGCCCGCCGCTCGAGGGCCACTGGTCGATTCCAGGCGGACTGCTGGAGATCGGCGAGACGCTGCTGGAAGGCGTAAAGCGTGAACTGCGCGAGGAAACGGGTATCGAGGTGCGCCCGCTCGACCTCATCGAAGTTTTCGAGCGCATCGAGCTCGATGGCAGCGGCCGCGCGCGCTACCACTACGTGGTGCTGGACTATTTGTGCGAAGCGGTCAGCGGAGAGGCACACGCAGGCAGCGATGTGACGGATGTGGCGTGGGCCAGCGCGGAGGAATTGGCGCAATTCTCGCTATCGAGCACAGCCACACGCGTAATCCTGAAAGCGTTCGAGATGGCACGAGCAGCTCATGGGTAACTGCACGGGTAAAACGAACGGCGCGGTTCAGAGCATCTCCGCTGAGTCGGGCTCCGGAAGCCCTGATGAGCCGAGGCTAGTGAACGAAGGGAAAGATTTCGTCGGCGATCCAGTAGTTCGCCAGCAGCGCGGCAAACATCATCCCAAAGGTCCACAGCCCCCAGCGCCAGCGCAGCCATTCGCGCCGAAAGAACGAATACTGCATCACCACGTCGGCCAAGTACGCCGCGCAATAGCAGATGTTGGCCCACATGAACAGAATGGCCAGCAAAACAACGAACTCGAATTTCATCGCCGGGCGGAAGTGCGGCCAGCTAAGTGCCACCCACGCGATGACGATCGCCGCCAGGATCAGATTGTAGGCGATGCGGCGCGGCTCCCAAAAGCGGATCGCTTCGGTCAAGATGGCGCGAGCCGCATTCTGCGGCTTGTCCTCGGGGCCCTGGTGCGGATCGCGTGAAACGCTCATGAGTTTCCTCCATCGGAGAAATCAGCTGGCCGCGGCAGTCTCCGGCACGCGGCCGAAGCGGCGCTCGCGTCCCAGATAATCCTCGACGGCTGCTTCCAGATCGACCGCCTCGAATTCCGGCCACATGCGCGGGGTGAAGAAAAGCTCCGCATAAGCGCATTCCCACAGCATGAAATCGCTCAAGCGGCGCTCGCCTCCTGTGCGGATCAGCAGGTCCACGTCCGGAGCGGGCTCGCCGCCGTTGGTCACTTGGCCCAGGCGCCGCGCGAATTCACGCTCGGTAACTTCCAGGCTGGACATCATCCAGCAAGCGGCGCGCAAAATGGCGTCGCGGGAGGAATAATCAAGGGCGATGCGCACGTCCATGCGCCGCCCGTTCGAGGTTTTGCGCTCGGCAAGCTCGATGGCTTCCACCAGGGACGCGGGAATACGGTCCCGGCGGCCGATCACGCGCAGGCGGATGCGTTCCGCATCCAGTTCCGCGATGGAGTTGCGGAGAAAATCCTCGAGCAGCGCCAGCAGCGCGCTGACTTCAGCGGCCGGACGATCCCAGTTATTCGACGAAAACGCATACAAAGTGAGCGTGCCGATTCCGAGCGCGGGAGCGGCGCGAACGATGCGCCGGACGGCAGCCACGCCGGCGCGGTGGCCCTCCGGGCGCGCCAGGCCGCGCGACGCGGCCCAGCGGCCGTTGCCGTCCAGAAGAATCGCAACGTGAAGTTGCGGGTCGGAAATCACTCTCGCTTTGCTATTGCCCATGGAAACCAGATGCCTTTCTTAGCCCCGCCGCCTGACGAGCGTCCGGACAGCAGATCGTTCAAACATTGGTCGCGTGTGCGGTCTTGGAAGCTACCCAGTTCAGCAAGCCAGTGGCGCAAACGAAGTAGGGGAAAATGCCGTAGAGCGTGTCGCTCGCGGAATGCGAGTGCCGGTCGATCGCGTGAAACACCTGAAAACAGAAAAAGAGCGTGAAGAGCAGAAGGGTCCATCCCTGCCAGGAAACTGGCCTGTAAATCCAACCGAACGGCTTGAACCAACTGCGATTCATGGTGCACTCCCCATGCGAAATGCCGCGCGTTCAACCTTCCCGCGTGGCTCGAATCAGGGCCTCCATGTGATTCAGGTAGCGCTCAAGGGCGCGCCGGCCCAGCGTGGTAAGCCGGTACTCGGTTTTCGGAAGGCGCCCGGCGAAAGATTTGGTGCACAGGATATAGCCGGCGTCCTCGAGTTTGCGCGCGTGGACGCTCAGGTTTCCGTCGGTCACCCGCAACAGGGGCTTCAGTTCTTTGAAGGTGAGTGAAGGATTTACGGCCAGCGCGCTGACAATCCCCAGGCGGGTGCGCTCGTGGATCAGGCGGTCGAGTTCCGAGGCCGCAGCTTCCGGATCGCGCTGGTCTCCGGCCCGCGGTTCGTTGTTCCGCTGCGATGCGGCGCCACGCTTCGGTTTTTCCTCGCGAGCTCGGCTGAGCGCGCCGGATTTACCCACCATAATTTCTCGCAATCACAGCGCCGAAAATGATGTGCAGCCCGCCGAAACCCGCTCCCAGCAGCACGTCACCCCATGCGGCGGGCGAAAATAGCGCCACAGTGCCAATCACCATGAAGCACAGGCCCATCAAGGGCACCACTCGTATCGAGAATGCGCCGCCCGTTACCACGCCCGTTCCATACATCAGCAGCCACACGCTGGCTATCACGCCCAGGGGTTCGCGGCGCGCCAGAAAAAGCGTCAGTAATGCGCCGGCAAAAAGCGGTGGCGCAAAGCTATAAACGAAACGGCGGCCGGGACCTGAGAGGAGCGAGGTACCCGCTACGCGGGCCTTGGAGATCGTGGTCCAAATGGCAATCGAAACGGCGACCGCTGCCTCGATGATCCAGGTGGCGAACCAATCGAACGAAGAGGCCTGCCGCGAAGCGATTACCGCCGCGCCAACAGCGGTGATTCCCATGGCCACTCCGCCCCAGCCGGGGACGGCGGTGAAGGAGCCGGCGCGCTCCATGGTCTCGCGAATAAAGCGCAGATTGTCGCGCGCGTGATCGTCAAGGGCTACAGGCTGTGGGACGTGCGGCGGACGCGCTCCGGATTGCGGCATAGCCGCAGAGTAGCACCGTCCGGATTCCTGTCAAGTACTTTGCGGCGCAAAGTTCCTGGCTAGCGATATCGACTCAACGCCAGCGCCAACGGCCCGGAGTCCGGCGGGGCCGGCGGAATGCGGCTCGCGGTCCGTGAGGCACGGCGACGCGACGCGGCCACTTCGAATTGATTGGAATTGCTTGTGGCAACGAGGCGCGAGGGATATCCTTGGGGCGCAAAAATTCAGGGGGGCGCGATTGAGAGATATCTGCAAGCGCGGCATCGTCTTAGTGGCGATCTCCCTAGTACTGCTTGTCGTGATATTCGCGTTCGGCGAGCACAATCGAATCGCAGCTGGAGCAATCGCACCTACGCCGATGGTTGCGGTAGGGCCGCAATACGACTCGACTCACGTGTACGTGGCTCCCGAAGATTTCGCTCCTTTCGTGGCGAGTATCGTTGCCACTTTTGGGGGTACGGCCGGGAAAGAAGGCGTTTTTACCGTCACTCCAACACCTAGCAGCACAATGTCGCAACTGGTGATGACCCCTGCGGGAACCTTCTCGGTTTTCGGCTACAAGACACCAATTCCCTATCCATTCGGTCTGGAGCGGACCGGATACTTGGTAACGGACATGGGTGAGGCGATCCGCGCTGCGCGCGGCACAGGCGCGGCCGTGGTCGTATCCCCGTTCAAAGATCCGATCGGCCGCGACTCAATTATCGAATGGCCAGGCGGAGTTTTTACGCAGCTGTACTGGCACACAGCGGCGCCGCACTATGCTTCGCTGAAGACGATTCCCGAAAATCGAGTGTACGTATCACCGGACGCCGCGAATGCATTCGTCCGCAGCTTTCTTGCCTTCTCGCGAGGCAAGGTCATTTCCGACGATATGCACGCGCCGGGCATTGAAATCGGGCGTCCGGGCGAAACTTACCGACGACTTCGGATTGAATCGAACTTCGGCAGGCTCACCGCGCTTGTCACTGATGGCCATCTGCCCTACCCTTACGGTCGGGAAATAACGGGCTACGAGGTGACCGACCTCGATGCCACGCTGGCCAGCGCAAAGAGAGCTGGAGCCTCGGTTCTCGTGGCTCCGTACGAGGCTGGTCATCGACTCGCGACTATGGTGAAGTTCCCAGGTGGCTACATCGCTGAAATCCATTCTCGGAAATAAATCGTCAAGCTATGCTACTCAAAAGGGAGGTTGCGCCATGAAGAAGTGGACATTGGGGCTAGCGCTTCTGCTGCTGTTGGGCTTCACCGGCAAAGCACAAGCCGCCCAGCAGAGCGGCTCGAACCCCGTCTCAGACGCGCTGCGCGGACTGGTGACCAGGAACGCGGTGAATATGGTAGGAGCCGCGGAATCGATGCCCGCAGACAAGTACACGTATCACCCAACGCCGGCTCAGTGGACTTTCGCGCACCTGATGATTCACGCCGTGGGTGCGAACTACGGAATGTGCTCCGCGATCGGCGGAGTACCCGCGCCGAAACGGGAGGCGCTGGCCGATACGGATGCAAAGGACAAGATCGTATCCGCGTTGAAGGACTCGTTTCAATTCTGCGAGGATTCGCTGAAGAGCCTAACGGACGCGAATCTGGGCGAGGAAATCCCCTTCTTCGGCGGACGCAAGATGCCGCGCGGCGCGATGATGATCATCATGGCGGATGATTACGGCGACCACTACAGCCAAGCTTCAGGCTACCTGCGCCTGAACGGGATTTTGCCCCCCAGCGCGCGACAACACCGCATGTAAGCGCCGAATGCAAACATTTCCCGGCCGCGGGCGTGGGTTCCAGCGGATGCAGCTTTCGTGGAACCAGAAGAGACCGGCGGGCGCGCGATATGGCGCGTTCGCCGCGGTTAGCGCTGCTTGAGCGGATACCTGCCAATCGCGGCGTTGAGGCGAATTCTCAGCAAATCCAGAAACATCTCGATGCTGTGGCGGTAGATCTGTACTTTGGTGGCCGGATCGTGCGACCAGCAGACCGGCACTTCCGCTATGCGCAGCCCGTGCCGCCGGGCCAGAAACAATATCTCCGGATCGAATCCAAATCCGGCGATACGCTGCTGCTCGAAAATCACGCGGCACTCCGGCAGGCGGAATGCCTTGAAGCCGCACTGCGTGTCTTCGATCGACAATCCCGTAAACACGCGGACCAGGCGATTGAAAATAATTCCCGCCACTTCGCGAAAGCGCGATTGATGCACGGCGATCAGCGTGCGGTCGATCGCGCGGGAGCCGATGGCAATATCATTCCCGGACTCGATTGCCTCGAGTAAGCGTTCCCATTCGTAGATAGGCGACGAGAGATCGGCATCGGTGAAGAGCGCAATCCGGCCGCGCGCCTGCAGAATTCCATCCCTCACGCTGTAGCCCTTCCCGCGATTGCGGGCATTTGCGACTACGCGAACGCAGGGCGCCGCGCGGGCGAAATCTTGCGCCACCCGGACCGTGCCATCGTTCGAGCCGTCATCCACGACGATAATCTCCACTCCCGCCAGTGCGGGTTCGCGCGTCGCGAAGTATTCGCGAATGCGCGCGAGCGTGGCGCCAAGCCGCTTTTCTTCATTGAACGCAGGGATGACGATGGAGACTTCCGGTGCGGGGTTGTTCATCGCCGAAAAAATTCCCGCGCGAAGCGATCAATCAATGTGAACCGGGAATCAGGCTCAACAAAGCATGGGCAATGGTGCATGGCGCCGGTGCATGTAACCAGAGTTGCGCATCCGTTCGCAGATTTTGGCGCGGATATCCCGCAGGCAACCATATGGCTCCGCCATGCCTCGAAACCCCGACTACCGCCGGAAGCCCGATTGCACCCGGCGGCAGTCGGGAAACCAACAGGGTTCGTAACACGTCGATTGGCGAGAGGGCCCATATTCGAGTAAGCGCACGCACAGCTGGGACGCAAGCCGCCGCGCGGGAGATCACGTCCGCAAGCTATCACAATGCTCTCACAGTTGGCCATCGAAAGGCGGCAGGCCCCCGGATTGCAAGTGGCAGCTCCCTTGGGTACGATACCAAAACCCGGCGGACACTCCCATAGCTCGGCCCGGACCAACGAAACCCAGGAGATTACATGAAATTCAGAACGATGCTGATCGTAGCAGGATTGTGTATCGCAGGCCCGGCGCTGGGAAAGACTCCGCCATCGCAATTGCCGCAGGCCCCGGCCCCCGCCGCGCATCATGAATCCGCGGACGCGCCCAAACCCGCGCCGGCCGCGGATCAATCGACGGCGCCGGCTGCGGCTCAAATCGATCCCGCCAAAGAAGCGGCCATTCGCCACCTGATGGACATCACCCAAACCTCAAAGCTGGGCGACAACATGGCGACCTATATTTCGGGCCAGGTTCGCACGTTCATGAGCCACTCGATCGATCCGCAAACGCTGCCGAAGTTCATGGACTCGTTCAATCAGAAATTCGCCGCCAGCGCGCCGCCGCAAAACGTCACCGACGCGATGGTGCCCATCTACGACCGCGCGTTCACAACCCAGGAGATTCACGATCTGGTGCAATTCTACGAATCGCCGCTAGGACAGCATGTGGTCAAAGTCCTGCCGCAGGTTCTCGAAGATTCGCAGAATACCGCCGCAAAAATCGACCAGGAAGCGGCGCTGAATGTGCTTCGCGGCATGTCCAATGACTATCCGCAACTGAAGAGCATGCTGCCGGCCTCCAACCAGGCTGCACCAGAGGGGGCGCCAGCGCAGCAAGCGCCGCCTGCCGCGCCGCAACAGTAAGCCGCGATTCATTCGCGGAAGCAGTACGGCCGAGCTAATTAAAGCGGGCCCCGGCGAAGTGCCGGGGCGATCTCTCCGGAGCGCTCGGTCGTCAAAACATCTCGCGGGCCTCCGATTTATTTGAAGTGCCGCACCCACTTGACGTCGAACCCATAGATGCCGTTGATATCCCGCAAGAACTCGACGGAGACATTTTTCTTCACCGCATATTGCACCTGAATCAACTGGTACTGGTTGGTGGTGGCGGCATTGGTGGAGTACGTGATGGTCAGCCCGCGCGCCACTTGCTCGACGATAGTCACCCGCGCCGCCGCGTTCGACTCTGTGGTCGTTTCCGCCGCAAACGGATCGACCCGGAATTGGCTAATTCCAAAAAGATGCTCGATGCGCCCTCCGATGCCGCTGGTAATGGCTTCCGACAAGAGAGCTGTGGCGCCGTAATTTTGTGACGCGCCGTTCTGCGATTGCAGCGCGCTGGCTTGGCCAGGACTGCCGAGCGCCAGCAGTGCCACGATGTCCGTATCGGAAAGCGGCGGATCGGACCGGTAGTTCATCGTCAGCCGGTCGGCCGGGCCAGAAAAATCGATGGTCACCTGATACTGGCTGATCGTCGACGTCAACTCCACATCCAGCACCGGATCGAGCCGGAAGGGATTCGCAAAATTGATGTCCCCACGCGTGAGCTGAAACGTGTTGCCGCGAAACGGCATTTCGCCGCTTAGCAGGTGCACGTGGCCCAGCAGCACCGGGCGGTCCCAAGTTCCGCGCAGCCGCACGTTGCCGTCCACTTCGATATGCGCGCCGGTCCATTCAATCCGCGCACCCGGCGAGGTCTGCCCCTCCACGTCGAATGCCAGATTCTGCAGAAATGTCGACGTGGTGGGCGCGCCGCTGGATACTTGCGACGCCGCCGAACTGAAGAACGATGTGATATCCACGCCCTGCGCGAACAGCAACCGATCCACCTGCACGCGCCCGCTGAGCAGCGCCGCGGTGGTGGTTCCCGAAAAACGCAGTGTCCCGCCGGCAAGCCAGCTCATCCCTTCCGGGTAACGGATGCGCACCGTCGACGTCGTCGCCGTCACTTCGTAGCGCACCGGCCCCTCGCCATACGTCACGCTTCCGCTGAGAGACAGTTTCCCCCCTCCCGCTTCGGCTGTGACGCGATCGAATAGCAGCTGGCTGCGGTTGAACACAAAGTTGCCGTCCACTTTGCTCAAGCCCACGGGAAAGTCGGTGTAGTTTGCCGATGCGCCGCGCACGCTCGCCTGCCCGATCACCACGGGCCGCGAGATCGTGCCATTGATCGAGACGTTGACGTCCGTTCTTCCCTGCGCGTTCAGGCCCGGCAGCAACCCTCTGACCAGCCGCAAATTCACGCCACCAGCCACCGTGAAGTTCAGCGGACGGTCGCGGTCAAAACGCGCGTTTCCACTCAATCGAAAATCGGTGTCTGGTCCATGCAAGTGCGCCTGTTCCACGCGCACTTCGTTGCGTTGATAGGTCAGGCGAATGTCCTGGTCGTTGGTCAGCTGCACCAGTTCGTAGTTAAAGGAAATCCGCGCAATATCCGCCTGAATCTGGATCGAATCCGGTTCACGCAAATTGCCAGAAAGCGCGAAGGTGCCATCGGCCGAGCCGTGTCCACTCAGTTGCTTCAGATGCAGCCCCGAGCTGATGAACGGATCGAGGTCGAAATCCTTTACCGAGAGCCGGCCCGAAATGGGCCGGTCGTCTACGAAGCCCACCGTCAGTTCGCCTTGCAACCGGTCCGGATCAGGCTCTGAAGCGAGTGTCACCTGCGCCCGGCGCCCATCCGAATCGAGATGCCCTGAATAATTCCCTTCTGCCTCGACGCCAAGCTTCAATCCCGCCACATGCACCTCGCCCTGTGCCACCGGCGCACGCAACGGACCGCTCCCACGCAAACGAAAACTCAGCCGCCCGGCGATGGGCAGCGCCGATGTTTGGATCTTGCTGATGCTTTCGAGCGGAATCTTATCGCCGGTCAAATCGAAGACGGCTTCGCCTTCTTCGAAGTGGTACTCGAAATTGCCGCTCACGTCGCCGCCTGCTTTGCGCAGCGTCGCATTGGTCAGCTGGAACTCATCGTGTTCGGCGTGCAAGCGCCCGCTCAGGCTATCGAAGTGAAAACCTGCCGTATCGATGTCCTGATACGTAAGGTCAGCGTCGAATTCTGGCGACGCGCGTGTGCCTCGGCCGTGAAAATCGCCGCTCAGGTATCCGCGCACCGGATAGTGAGTATCGAAAATGGACTGTAAATCGTCGCTGGGTGAATGCAGCATGCGCGCGTCGAGCGTCCACGGACTCGACGGCACGAAGCCCCAGGTTCCGTCCAGCCCTAGATCCAAATCCAAATGCACCTGGCTCTGTCCGCGCCGAACCGTGGTGTTGCTCATGCGGAATTGGTCCGGTGAATAGACCATGTCACCATCAATCGCATTCCAGTAGAGCTTTCCGTACGTGGCGTCGGTCGCTATCACGTGCCCGGAAAACGTGGGCGCGGTGATCGGCCCCACGATGCTTCCTATCCAGCTGGCATCTCCGGCAATTCGCTCCGGCGTGGCATGTTCGCCGCGCAGAACCGTGATGAAATCGTCCCAGGCGAGCAGGTTGCTGGTTTGAAATCGCACGTTCAGATTCCCATGCGTGCCGCTGATCGTTCCGTCCATCTGCACGCGCGAGTCCGGCGTGTCAATTTCGCCGCCCTGCAAAATAGCCACTTGATGAACCTTATCCTGGTAGTCGTAACTGATGCGCGCGCTCACCGGAATCATTCCGGGCGCGACCGATGCAGGATTCGACCACTGCGTTTCGCCAACGGTGCGGAAATCGTGAAAACCCTTGTTCCACGTGTTCACGGAATCCACGTTCAGCAATCCATCCCAATGCAGCTTCTTGACGGGAAAGTCCGGATGATCGAGCGCCGTGAAGATCTGCGCCAGGTCCGCCCCGCGAAAGTGCGTCTCGGTACGGAAGCGCAGTCCGTCAAAGTCCATGTCCAGGCGGCCAGTCGCGGCGCCGCCCAGCGCTTCGATGTGAAGATTCGGCACTTGCAGATGGCCCTGCGCAACCTGGAAATCGCCCCACGTGGCAATGCCGCCGGTGTGAAACCATTCGTAGGGCAGGCGAATTCGCTGTACGTTGTAGTAGCCGCTAGCGGTCCATCCACTATTCGGCGCGCTGGACGATCGCTTCGCAGTCGCCTGGGCCCTCGAATTCGGCTGGTCCGGCTCGGATAACTCAGCGTTATTCGCCGCTGGCACATATTGCGCTTGGCCGGAAAACTCCACGCCGCCATCCGGTATCGTCCCCTTGCGGACAATCGTGCGCAGGTCGGCGAGCGAAAGATTCCCACGGTAATGAAAGTTCCAGCGGGGCGGGACGAAGCTCGCCAGCTCTGCCCGCAAACGAATTTCCGAATGCGGCAGCTTCCACACCAATTCATCGAGCGCAAACGAATCGCGATACAACGTGAACCTCGCCGAAAAATCGGAAGCGAACTGCCGCCACGCGCCCTTCTTCATTTCCACGCGCTGCCAATCCACGCGACCGGTGTAGTAATCCGCGGCGTTCGCCGGGGCGCTGTAGGCCAAATCAAACTGGAAATTCTTTCCGTTCACGGAAAGCGGCGTGCGGTGGTCGTTGAAGATGAAGCTGCCGTCCCGCAGAGCAAGCTGCCCGGCGCGCAGTTGAAATAGAGTTTCGCGCCACGGCCGATCGCTGGCGCGCTTCGGCGGGCTCGGTATATTGCTGCGGCCATTCGCGCCCACGCGTATGTCCACATCGGGCCGGTCGATAACCAGCCCATTGAGCGCTACTTCGTGGTGCAGCAACGAAACCACCCGCAGGTCCACATCGATGCGGTCGGCGTGAAAAAGCGGAGGCGAACCGGAAGGCTCCAGCCCGTGCAACGTCAGTCCGTCGATCTCCGCCTCGAGCTTCCAGTAATGGACGTGAAGCGCCTGCATCTGTGCGCGCATGCCGGTTCTCTTTTGGATCTCGCTGATCACCTTGTGCCGCAGCCATCGCTCGGCCAGCCCGCTCTCGTACAAGCCGATTCCCACGGCGATTGCCACCACGATGACGAACAGCGCGCCGAACACGCCATGGAACCACCGCACTTTCACTGCCCGGCTCCTTGCGACACAATATCGATGGTCAAGCCGCTGCGCGTGTCGTCCAGCCACTGTTTCGAAAGAGCGTCTATTTCCTGCTGGATCAGCGCTTCGCGAATTTGCGGCGCCACTTCCGCGAGCGAGGGAATCTTCTGGCCCTTGGCCCGCAGTTTGGCCACCAGCTGATCCTGGTAATAATTCCGGATTTGTTGCGCATCCACCTGCGCCGCCGGACGGAACCGGAAATCCAGAAAGCGCGTAAGATAAATCTGCCGCGCCAGCATGCGCCGCACCGCGTTTTCACTAATTCCCGCATCCGCGCAATGTTTCTTGAAATCAGCCGCCGTGCCGAACTGCTTTTGCAATTCCGCGTAAGCGTGGTCCACGTCAGCCGCGGAAGGCTGCGGGTACTGCGCCGCCTCCGCTTCTCCGCGCACGATCCACTGATCGATCAGCTCGCGGATCACATCGGCGCGAGGCTTCGCTTTGCCGTCCACCAGCCTCTGATATGCCGCGAGCTCCGCCACCTCGCTATCGGTGATGATGTCCGACTCGATGCGCACCGCGATTCCGTCGATGGTTTCGGGTGCGGACGATTCCGGTGTTGCAGTCGCCGCGCCGTTTTCCTGTGCGCGGGAGCCGGCCAGCGTCACCGGCGCGCAGATAAGAGCCGCCAGACAAGCGATCGACGCGATCATGGCGAACGCACGGCGCATCAGAACACCGGCCCTATGTTGAACGAAAATCCATATCGAGGAACGTTGTACAGCCCAGGGCCTAAGGTTTTGGTTGCGGGTATGTATGCGCAAGCGCTGCATTGGTATTCCGCGGGGTTCAGCAGGAAGCCGATGTCGAGCCGCACCGGCCCCACCGGCGTGGGATAGCGCAGACCAAAACCCACCGTATTGGACCAATAGTTGAGGTCCGTCAGCGATTTCGATTTCCACGCCAGAGTGATGTGGTAGATATCGTCGTAGACATTTCCACCGTCATAAAAGATTGTGCCGCCGAGCCGGTTGCCTATGAACGGGAGCCGCATCGGAAAGCGCAGCTCCTGGTTGAATATCAGCAGCGCCAGGCCGCCGACCGGGAAGCCGGTGGCCGGATCGCGCGGACCCGCTTGGTCGAGCCCGAATCCGCGCAGCGAGGTGCCGCCGCCCGCGTAAAACCGCTCCGGCAACGGAATCGTCACGCAGGAAATGGTTCCGGTGGTGTCCGGAATGCACGCCGGCGAATACGGCGGAACGGTATCGCCCATAGGCTCTTCAACGCCAAACCTTACCGACCGCGCAAACACGAACGCTCTGCCGAACGAGTAGAACGACGAGTTCTGGAAAAATCCGCGAACGAAGCTGGCGCTCGAACCGATGCTCTCGATGGCGTCGCTGAAATCCACGGAGTTGAAGTTCCCGCGCGTGGCATCCGCTGGATTGTCGCGGCGGTCGCGCGCGTAGGTGATGCCGAAGCCGGAGACCTGCGTGGGCTGGCTCAACAGCGGGATCTCTTCCAGACTGATCGTCGACGCCAAATTCGACGCTTCCACCTGGCGGTAAAAATACCGGTATAAAAACGAACTGGACGGAGTGAGGTGCTGCGCGACCTGCAGACCGCCCTGGAATTGCGTGGACGTAAACGTACTTACGTCCTGCGATTTTTCGGCAAAGGAGCTAAGCTCCAAAGAGAGCTTGCGGTCGTTTAGGAAATTACTGGCGGTGTAGGCCAGCGACGCGCGGTATTCGAGAGTGCTGGCGCGCGCCGTCAGCGAAAGTGTTTGCGCGCGGCCGAACATGTTGTTTCGCGCAATCTCAAAAATTCCGCGCGGGCTTGCTTCCAGATTGGTTTGGTTGGGCGGGCACACCGTAACCTTATTGTTGTTGATGGTCGTGATGGTCTGCGTGCAGTTCACTCCGATGTTCTGCATCTCGAAGCCGAATCCGTAGCCGAGGGTGTAGCGATCGCCTTCGGTCGTGTCCACCACAACCGCCTTTTCCGGATCGGTGCCGTCCGGATTCTGCGGCGCCACTTCCACGCGGGTAAACACTCCCAAGTTGTATAGCTGCCGCTGCGTCGTGGCCACGTCGCCTTCGCGCAGAGGCCCGCCGGGTTTGATGCTCACCTGCCGCGCGATAATTCCCCGCCGCGTGAATTCGTAGCCGGTCAGCAGCACGCTCGAGACGTCCACCTGCTGGCCTTCAATGATGTGATACGCAAGGTTCACTTCATGGTCACCGGCACTGGACACCTGATCGTCCATCCGCGCGTTGGGAAATCCCTGGTTGAAATACAGCGCCAGAATGTTGTTGCGATCGCTGGCCACGCCAGATTCCGAATAGGGCTGTCCCGGCGTCGACCCGCTCACGGAAAGCAGCGTAGCAGTGCTGATCGCGTGATTGCCTTCCAGTTTCAAGCTGGCGATGCGCGTCTGTGTTCCCTCCACAATATGAAAGGTCACGAACAGGTTGTTTTTTTTGCCGCGATAGCGATCGTTCACTTCCGTCGACACCTGGGCGTCCCGAAAACCGTTGGAAAGGTAGAGAGCGCGGATCGAATCGGCATCGTCGCGCATCATCTGCTGGCTGAACCGGCCACTGGACGCGAACGACGCGGGCTGCAGCTTCAGCCGTCCCGCCAGAAGATGCGTCCCGAAATATTTGTTGCCGTCAAACGCCACACCCGCCAGCCGGTAGCGGTCTCCCCGCGTGATTTGATAGCTGATCGTGCGCAGCTTGTCGGAGGGATCGACGTTTGATTGAACTTCCACGTCGGCGTCGAAATAGCCCTGGCTTTGAAAATAGTTGCGCAAGTTGCGGCGGCCCTCCTGCAACAAATCTTCGTCCACCGCGCCTTCGGCGTACATCGGCAGCAGCTTGCGGCTCCGCGATTTCCTTACCCGCGCGCCACTGATTTCGATGCGTACGCGCGGCCCCGCGGTCACGCTCACATCCAGCGGCACTCGGTTCGATTTAGGATCGTATGCTTGTGCAGCAATCACCACCCCGGCCCCCAGGTAGCCTTGATCGACCAGATATTTTTTCAGCTGCTGGGATGCCCGCGAAAGCAGCGCCGAAGTCAGCGAATTCTTGCGCGACAATTTCGTTTTCCGCAAGATACTACGGTCGGTATACGGGGTCTTGTTGTCGATCTGGATCGCGCCCACCTGCGCCCGCGGCCCCGGATCCACAGTTACGGTGATGTCCATCTGCCGCGTATCCACATGAGGCTCAAGCGACCACGTAATCTTGGGCAGATAAAAACCATCGTCTTTCAGCACGCCTCGCAGCCTCGCGATGGCCTCGTGGAACGCGCTTTCTCGGAACGGCTGCCCCAGCCCCAGCCGCATGGCCGCCAGAGCGGTGGATTCGCTCGGAGGCGGCTTCAGCCTGTCGACATGAATCACGTTGTTGTAAAAATTTCGATCGACGATGAAATCGATCTGTAAGCCGTTTGGTTGGTGTGACGCCGTCACGCGAATATCGGAAAAATCGCCCATGGCGTACAGCTGCCGAAGGCTCTCGCGCTCGGCCAGAAAGCCAAACGGTTCGCCCGGTTTCAACGCTAAGGGAGGTATTTTTTCCGGGACAGGGTGTCCCGACCCGTCCAACACTCGTATTTCCGCAACACGCTGGCCGTCGATCGGTGCGTTCTGCGCGAAAAGGGGAACCGCGCAGGCTAGCAGCATAGCCAGCAACATGGCCAGCCCACAGCAAATCGGCGACACCACGGGCCAAGGCAAGGCGCGGCCAGGTTGTGGGAATCGCCTAAACAGTCTCAGTCACCTCGCGCGACAACCAAGGTTAGCACAGCCATCTTGCCAGCCCGGGGCGAAATGGCGCTATCATGATCGCGGCGTTGCCCGCGTGCGATCCGCATGCGATCTACGTGCGAAATGCTAGGCTCACAGCATGACACCCGAAGAAGAAGAGAAATACTCGCGCCAGATTCTTTTCGGCGCCATCGGCCAGGCCGGCCAGCAGCAACTTCTGAATGCCTCCGCCGTTTTGGTTGGATGCGGCGCGCTCGGCACCTCGTCCGCTAATTTGCTGGTTCGCGCCGGCCTCGGCCGGCTGCGCATCATCGACCGCGATTTCGTCGAGCCCTCGAACCTGCAGCGCCAGACACTTTTCGACGAATCCGATGCCCGCGAAGCTCTGCCCAAATCCGTCGCCGCCGAGCGCCATCTCCGCGCCATCAACTCAGGCCCGCAAATCGACGCGATCACCAGCGATCTGACGCCGAAAAACGCAACCGAGCTTCTATCCGGTTTCGACCTGATCCTCGACGGCACCGATAACTTCGAAACCCGCCTGCTGCTAAATGACGCGGCAATCTCCCTCGCCGTTCCATGGATTTATTGCGCGGTGGTGGGAAGCTACGGCGTCACCATGACGATTCTTCCCGGCCAAACCGCGTGCCTGGCCTGCCTGCTCGAAAGCGGCGAAGATTCCGGCGCGGATCTCGGCGGCGACGCCACTTGCGACACCGTCGGCGTGCTGCACGCCGCCGTCGGCGCAATCTCCTCAATCCAATCGATAGAAGCCATGAAGCTGCTCGCCGGAAAACCAGAAGCTCTCAATCGCCGCCTGGTCAGCTGCGACGTCTGGACCGGGAAATTTCAGTCCGTCAGCGCGGAACGCAATCCCCAATGCCGCGCCTGCGTCCGCCGCGAGCTGATCTATCTAAATGGCGAAGCCCAGCCGCACATCACCATGTGCGGACGCGACTCCGTGCAAATCCACGAGCGCAGCCGCAAGCTCGATCTCGCCGAACTCGGCCAGCGCCTCAATGGCGCGTCCCGCGACGTCCGCTTCAACGAGTTTCTTCTGCGGTTCCGCGTCCCGCCGTACGAACTGACCGTCTTTGCTGACGGCCGCGCCATCATCAAAGGGACGAAAGATCCATCCCTCGCGCGCTCGCTCTACGCGCGTTACATCGGGGCGTAATCGCACCGCTCATTAAAATTCGCTCCGGACAATTGACGGGAAAATTCAAGGCAGGATTTGCGGAAGCGCCAAACTCCACTTTGGCAGCAAGATTTTCCGAAGCGCCGCGCTCACTTGTAGCGTCTTTTCTTGCGTCACATAACGAGCGGCAAAAAACTACGTATGAGGCGCGCGAGGAGTTTTCGGAGGCCAAGTCTCCAGCAGCTGCTCCTTGCGGAAGATCATCGCGTTGATGTCGTAGGGAGCCAGCTCGATACTGTGCCCGTGCGTGATCGCATCGGTGGGGCAAGCCTCGACGCAATAGCCGCAAAAAATGCAGCGAGAGTAGTCGATGTTGTACGTCTTCGCGTAACGATCGCCGGCGGAAACTCGCTTCTCCGCGGGATTTTCCGTGGCCTCGATGAAGATGCAATTCGCCGGGCACGCCGCCGAGCACAGAAAGCACGCCACGCACTTCTCCAAGCCGTTTTCGTCGCGCTGCAGCACGTGAATACCGCGATAGCGCGGCTGCACGCTGGCCGGGGTGGTCGGAAAATCCTCCGTGGTCGTCTTCCGGAGCATATTCCGAAATGTGACGCTGAAGCCTTTAATCAGCGCTCCAAAAGTTTCCGCTACGTCTCCAATGACGGATGGCATCGAGCCTCACTGTACCAAATTCGCTTCCAAGCAGCAACGCATCCACATCACACAATCACACGTTTCGCTACCTCCGCTCACTCACCCGGAGGCGCAACCGGCGCCGGCTCATTGATGCGTCCCTTGCCGGTCATCGCCGCGATGATCTGCCGCCCGTGGAAGCGCCCATTCTCAATGAAAATATCCGAGGTGTGCTTTCCACCCACCACCACTCCCGCCACATACATTCCCGTCACATTGGTTTCCAGCGTGTCCGGATTGCACTCCGGCCGCCGCGTCACCGGATCGAGCCGAATTCCCTGCGCTTCCAGGAAACTGAAATCGGGATGGTATCCGGTCATGGCAAACACCTGCGCGGCTGGAACGGGTTGCTCGCTATGCGAATTCTTTACCCACACGCGCCCCGGCTCGATGCGCGTGACGCTCGTCGAAAACATCGCCCGGATTTCTCCCGCGCGGATGCGATTCTCGATATCCGGCCGCACCCAGTATTTCAGCGTCTTCCCCAATTCCGCGCCGCGATGAATCAGCGTCACGCGCGCTCCCGCGCGATACAGATCGAGCGCCGCCTCCGCCGCCGAGTTCCGCGCCCCAATCACCACCACGTCCTCACTCCAGTACGGGTGCGGGTCGGTGAAATAGTGCGAGACGTTCGGCAGATCCTCGCCCGGCACGCCCATGTAGTTGGGCATGTCGTAGTAGCCGGTGGCTATGATCACCTTCGACGACCGGTATTCGTGCGTTTCGCCGCCCGCGCTTTCGGTGTGAACGCGAAAGCCCGGCTGCTTGTGGCCGTGCTCGATGAGCAGAACTTTTTCGTAAAGACGCGTGTCGATGCCGTAATGTTCCACGGCGCGGCGATAGTATTTCAGCGCCTCCGGCCGCGTGGGTTTGTCGCCGGAGCTCGTCATCGGCAGGTCGCCAATTTCCATGCGCTCCACAGTGGTGAAAAAATGCATGTTCACCGGGTAGTGGTAGAGCGAATTGCACAGACAGCCCTTGTCGATCACCAGCGGACGCATGCCGGCGCGCTTCGCGTCGATGGCGCAAGCCAAGCCGGTCGGCCCCGCCCCAATGCAGATCACGTCATGATGCGCGTTGTGATGCTTTTCCTGCATCGTCTGCGATTCCGTACGCAATTGCGTTCCCGCGCGCGGCTGCGCCTCGGTGCGCGCCCCCATCTGCTCTTTGGTGCCCGATTGTGTCTCCGAATTTGCCGGAGTCTCGGTCTGTATCTGCGATTCTGTTTTGGAATGTTCGGTCATATTAGTACGTTTCGCTGCGAATGAAGTTGAGTCGTCGCACTTCTACCCTATCATAAGATGCCAGCCCGTATAATCCGCCCCGCTGATTGCCCAGCATTCCACGGCCGGGGAGTCTAGGTTTAAACGTCGCGCTGCGGCCTTCCGCGTGGTTTGTGTACCGGCGCTTTATACCGGAAAGCGCCGGAACGTCCTGGCGCAAGACTTGGCACGGAAATGCACCGGTCAGAAGGCAGCCGCTAGATGCGGCCGGCGCGAATTACTGGGCTTTCTCTTTAACCAGGTCGCCGAATTCCAGTTTGGTGGCTACAGCGGTTTTGCGGAGGATGGGCGTGTCTTTTTGCGAGGCGGCAGCGTCTTTCACCGGCAGCGGGACTCGGGTTCGCTTGCGGTCGTACATGGCGCGGTCGGCTTGTTCCATCAATTCGCCCAGGCTGACCGGCTGCTGCGGGTCAAACCAGGCGGCGCCCACGCTGAGGCCAAGTTCATAGCGAGTCTCGTCGCGCGAAACCTTGTTGAGGGTCTTTTGCAGCCTGGCCAGCACCGTTTGTTGATGGCGCGGCGGCAAGTCCATAGCCAAGACAGCGAATTCGTCGCCACCGAGCCGCGCGATGATGTCGGAATCCCGAAAAACCTCTTCCAGGGCGTCGGCGGCGCGAACGATGGCGAGATCGCCTTCGCGGTGGCCGAACGAGTCATTAATCGCTTTCAATCCATCGAGATCGCAGAAAAGCAGCAGCGCCGGTTTCTGATTGCGGCGCGCCATTTTAAGCTGGTGCGTGGCGGCGGCAAAAAATCCGCGGCGGTTGTAAAGGCAGGTCAGATCGTCGCAAAGAGCCAAGTGGCGAAGCTCGCGCTCGAGCAGCGCGTGTTTCACCGCGTACCAAACGGCGGGATGCACCGCGACGCGCAGGACTTCCGCCTCGGGCTTGCCCGATTTCAGCGCGCTGGAGATTTCGTCCAGATCGTGCAGGACGTGCCCAAGTTCTTTATCGGCGGCGAGGACGGCCGAAAGAAGCGTTCCCTCAAGATCGCGTTCGGCGACGTTGCGCCGCGATTTGAACGCCAGCGTCTTGCGATGGGACGCGGGTGCGGTGCGGGGGATTTTACCGTCTGGATCGGAGTGGTCGGTCACAAACGACGTGCTTTGCACGGACATTTAGTTCTCCTAGGGCCAATCCTGGGGCAACAGTTACTGGTGCATGGTTCCATTACGCCCGGGGGTCGCACAAGCGGGCAGAGACCCGAGAGTTGCTACTGGTGATTCCCTTAGAACTATTTCCAGACGGCGGCCCCAGCGGGAATGAAAGAACCTTCCGCTAAGGTCTTCACTTCATATTGGATAGATGCAATCTCTCGCAATTGCGTTGGCATCCAATGTTGCTGCAGTGCAAGAAAACGTTTGCGAAGAAGTATCGCGGTTTCGCCCGGCCGGGAGATAACGATGGAAGGACGTCCTAGACTTTTGGTTTTCTGCTGTGGCGGCCCCGCGCGCAGTCTGATGGCCGAGGCATTTCTGCGGGCGAGCGCTGGAGAGCGAATTATCTGTACGAGCGCGGCATTAGAGCTTGCGCCCGTTCATCCGATGGCGATTCAAGTAATGAAAGAGGTTGGAATCGACATAAGCGCGCTGAAGCCCAGAAGTGCGCGACAAGTGCTGCGCCAAAGTTTTACGCACGTGGTCTCCATATGCGATCTATCGAAGGAGCGCTGCCCGATCTATCCCTTTGCGCGGCTAGCCTTCAAATGGGCCGCGGAGAACCCGGCCTCCGCGAGCAGCCCGGAAGAAAGCGCAGCCAGTTTCCGGCGGGTGGAGGAGTGCAGGTGCCTGGTTGGGCGTATCGGAAGGCCAGCGCCGTTGCTGCAAGCGTGGACAAATCGAAGCTATCAAGCAGATATCAGGCGGCTTTCGGGCGGCCATCCAGCGCAAAGCGCGCCAGCGCCCTTGCCCAAGCGGTACGGTTTAGGAGGCTTTGGCAGCTTCGATATTGATTGGGTCAAATATCGAAGCCCTTCTCTCCGGGAATGGCGATCGAACCGAAATTCGATCGCTAGCCGCCGGAGCGCCAGAGGTTCCAAAGTCTTTGTCCGTACCTAAAGAGCAAAGGCGCCGGACACTGTATGGGATGCGAGGGCCATGAGCGAGATTCAGCGTGCACTGGAAATGAGCGTTCGCAAATGGCGAGGAAATCCGAGGTTTGGAGCGGCAAAACAAATCGAGGGGGATGGTGAGAAGATTGCGTTCACTCGCCAGGGCAAGTGAGAGGATCAGTGAACGGTGAGGGTGACGTCAAATTTCGCGCTGCAATCGCTGGTGGGATCGTCGCTAACGGACTTCGATACCGTGCCGCTGCTGATCACGAAGTCCAGCGGCTTTTTGGAAAAATTCGGGAGGCCGGTGAAGCGCGCTTGACCGTTGGTATTGGTCGGCGCTTCGAGCTGCGTTTTGTGCAGGTTCATGAATCCATATTTTATGGTGACGTTGATCTTGGCATTGTAGACCGGCTTGCCGGAGCCGTCCTTCACGGTAAACTCCGCGCTGCAAGAGCCGATGTCCGCGTTCACCGTGGGCACGTCGGGCTGATTGGCGGCGCGCGCATTTCGCGCACAAAAGCTTGCCGTTCCCAGCACGATCAGCACCCACGCGAACCGCGACGCCAGCCTCTTCCGCAGCCTCATTCGGGTGATACCTCCCGGAAAAGATACGCCGTCTGGCCGCGGCGCGCAATTCCCTTCTGTCGTGCGCGTTACGCTAAAGTGACATCTGACTGGCAGAAACAGCCGTTGGGCACAAGGACTTAGACCACGTTTCGGGCCGTGCTATCATCATATTTCGGAACACCCCATGAAACGCCGGCTCGAACTCGATGCCGCCCGCGGGTTGATGCTGGTTTGGATCGCCCTCACTCACCTTCCGACTGTAGTCAGCACCTATAGCAATCAGCCTTTCGGATTCGTGTCCGCCTCTGAGGGGTTCATCATGCTCGCGGCGCTATTCAGCGGGCGAAACTACTTTAAGCTGGCGCAGCGCCAGGGCTACCCGGCCATGAGAAAAACAGCTGGGATGCGCGGGCTGAAGCTCTACGCCTACCACGTGCTGTTGCTCTGCCTGGCGTTTTTTCTGCTGGCGCCGTTGGCCATAAACGGAAGCCGTCCTGGCGTGTACAACCTGCTGGACTTTTATTTTGCGGCGCCTCATCGCGCGCTGCTGGACGCTGCGCTTCTGATCTACCGCCCGCCCCTGCTGGACATTTTGCCGATGTACATCCTTTTCCTGGCGGTGCTGACCCCCTTGGCACTGCGGCTCGGCGAAAGATTCGGATGGAAGTACGTGCTGGGCGTGAGCTTCGCGGTGTGGGTCGGCGCGCAGTGCGGAATGAAGGAGGCAGTTTACGCCCTGCTGACGCATATAACGGCCATGAAAATCCCGCTGAAGAACATGGGCGCATTTAATCTGTGGGCGTGGCAATTCTTGTGGGTAGCGGGATTGTGGCTGGGAGCACGCTGGGCGCGCAACGATTTGCCGATCGAAAAGTGGGCGCGAAAAATCGTGTGGCCCGCGGCGGCCATTGCGCTGGGTTTTTGCGCTTTGCGATACGCTGTGTTTCCCAACGTGCAGCCGGCAATATTGGGCGTTCTTTTCGACAAGTGGCATTTGGGCGTGGTGCGAATCATCGATTTCGCGGCGGTGGCAGCGTTGCTGGTGCGATTCAATAGCAAGCTGAGATGGACCGCAATTCGACCGCTGGTGATGCTGGGGCAGGCGTCGCTGCAGGTGTTCTGCGTCCATTTGCTCTTTTGCTTCGCGGGGCTGACGCTGATGGGCACCGCCGAGGTGGTGACTGGCTGGACGGAGGGTGCATTGATGGCCGCGACGCTCGCGGGCATGCTGCTGACGGCCAAGATATTCGAGAAGCGCGCGTCGGGCGGCGAAGGAAGGCCGCAGCCGCGAGTGCGGTCGCTGACGATGGAAAACGAGTCGGCGCAGAGCTGATTTGCGGCTGCGGCGATCGGCCCAAAGGCTGCCGTGCTTACGCGCGGCTCTATACAACCAGGCTCCGTGGTCGAGGGCCGCTAAGACTTGAGGGTGGCGATGGTGAATTGAGGGACGCGGAAGAAGAGCGCGCCATCGATGATTTCGATGCGTAAAGCTTGCGCCAGCGCGGGCGAGGCGGTGCGGAACAGGCGCTCGACTTCCGCTGCGGCATCGGGCTGAGTATTGATGCGGCGAATCCACGCGGCGAAGTCCATCGGACCGCCCTTTTCCGACACGGCGCCTACCTCTTCAGCGAAAATCTTCAGACCAGCGGCGGCTACGAATTCGCGCCATTCGCTCGGGCGATAATTTTGGACGTGCGAGGGATCGCGCAGTTTTTCGATGTGATTCCATGCGGCGGCGAGCGCATCATTTTCGGGCGCGGTGCTATCGAGGATGATCACGCGCGCGCCTGGACGAGCGACGCGAGCCATTTCACGGACCGCCGCGCGAACGTCGGCAAAATGATGCGGAGCCTGGCGGACCGTGACGATGTCGAAGCTGGCGTCCGCGAACGGCAGCGATTCGGCAGAGCCCTGGCGAGTGGTGACGTTTTTGAGTCCGCGCGTGGCAGCGTTCCGCGCCGTTTCGGCAAGCATCGGCTCGGTTAAATCATAAGCGACCACTTGCGCGACGTGTAGCGCTAGCGCGAGCGCAGTGTGGCCCGCGCCAGTGGCGATATCGAGCGCCACGTCTGTTGGCTTCGGGCTCGCCAGCGAGACGACGTGTTCCAGAGCAGCAGGGTCGCTGTGCGTCAGGCTGAGGGTGTAGGCGTTCGCTGCGGCGCCGAATTGCGCGGCCACGCGACCGTGGATTTCTGCGGATGACCCTGCGTGGTCCGTGTGGTTTTTCGTTGGCATCGAATGGCTCCTGCGAGAAGGCTACAAGGCGTTCGCCGACGTGTCCAATTGCACGATGTTATCGGTAGTTGCGTGCATTTATGGCGAGATAAAATGACCAGAGCCGCAAAACCTCAGTTGGCCACCAGATTTTCTGCGCCGGCATTGATCGCCTCCTATTGAAGTATGGCATGGCCGTGTACACGATGCGTAGGTATGTGAACATGGGGAGCGCCTGCAGCGAGCCGCATCAGCCGCAGTTCCGGCGCGGAGATTCCTCTTCCTCTCTACGGCGCTCGGTTCCGGCGCGAGCTTCGGGCAAGTGGCGCGAAGATCGAGCTGCTCGTCATCAGAATGACAATTCCGAGGGAGGGTGCGCTACGTTCGAGGTTGGGCACTCAGGGCTAGAATTCGCGTTACTTGTTGACCCATACGACTAGCGGTATATACTTCCGGCGGCCTGACACGCCACGGCGTGGGAATACCCCGGAACGTATGGGAGCGCACTTAGCTGCAGGCGCGTCTGCCCCAGCGCAGAAAAATGCGCCGGGGCGCCAAATCAGACGGTAGCGCGGCACGACGGAACCGGAATTCAACGCAATCGCAAAAGCAAGGAATCCTAAGGAGGCGGCAGATGAAGAAGTGGCTGGTGGTTATGGGGCTGGCGGCAGCAATGGCACTTCCCGCATTGGCGGACACCACGACGTGGCAGATCGACCCGAATCACGCCAACGCGCAGTTTTTCGTGAAGCACCTGGGAATCTCCACGGTGCAGGGCGAATTCACAAAGGTGACCGGCACGGTCACCGTCGATAACTCCGACATTACAAAGTCCACCGTGGATGTGACGATCCCAGCGGACACCGTCTACACGCGCGTGGCCATGCGCGATAACGATCTGAAGAGCCAGCATTTTCTGGATGTGGCGGAATACCCAAACATCACCTTCAAATCCACCAGCATCAGCAAGACCGGCGACGATACGTACGACGTGAACGGCGATCTGACCATCCGCGGCGTGACCAAGCCGGTGACGCTAAAGGTGAGCGACCTGAGCAAGCCGATCGACGTCAAGATGATGGGTGGCTGGCGGCAAGGCGCTTCCGCAACGTTGACGATCAATCGGCAGGATTTTGGCGTTTCCGCCGATCCGGGGATGGTTGGGAATGACATTCGCATACTGATCGACATCGAAATGACCCACAAGTAAGAGCCGGAACTTTATCCGGCACGAATAGAAGCACGCCTTTGGATTCCGGTGCGGGGCTTCGAGAGAGGCCCCGCGCGCAGTTCCGTACCGGGCTCGTCAGCTGTACAAGGCTCGATCCGGTATTTCCGGCTGCGCAAATGATAGCGGAACCCGTGGTAGCCAAACCCGCCTAAGCGTTCTTCACAACCTTCCGTCTCCGCGTGACATGTTCCGCCATGTAAACCCCTAGCAGCACGAGCGCGCTGCCCGCGACGAAATTGCGCGTGGGATGCTCTCCGAGAATCGGGATCGACAGCAGCACCACGAGGATTGGCTGGCAGTAGTTCAAAACCACCACGCGGGAAGCGTCCATGTAGCGCAGAATCCAGTAGAAAATCATGTAGGCGGTGGTGGAGCTGAGCGCGGCCATGTAGAACATGCCGGTCCAGCCGACCCATCCGACTTTGCCCCAGTCGAGATGCAACGCCTGACGCACGGCCAGTGGCGAAACCAGAATCGCGGCGACGACGATATTGAAAGCGGTCATGGAAACGGCGTCGTAGTCGGCGGCGACGCGCTTGCCGAGAACGGTATAGGTGGCGAAGCCGGTGACGCCGCCGAGAGTGATTAAATCTCCGAGCAGCAGCGGCGAATGCAACGACCCGCCGCGGCCGGTTTCCAGCAGCAGGATTCCGGCGATCGAGATGGCCATGCCGAAAGCTTTGCCCGCGGTAAGCTTTTCCAGTTTGAGCAGCCAGGCAAAAATCAGCACCAGCAGCGGGCCGAGCGCGACCACGATCACGGAATGCTCCGAACTGGTGAAGCTCAGGCCGATGGTGAAACAGCCCTGGTTGATCAGGATGCCGAAGAAACCGAGATAGATGAACGTCCAGAGATCGCGCAGACGCGGGCGAACGCGGTTCTTGCGCGAGAAATAGATCGAAAGCGCCACGAGCGCGGCCACCGGGAAGCGAAACGCGACGAGAGTGAACGCGTCGATATGGCGCAGCGTGATTTTTCCGACGATGTAGTTGCACGACCAGATCAGCAAGGCGAGTACCAGCGACGCTGCGATTACCACTGGCCGGGGCCGATGGCTTGCTGAGTCGAGATCGGCGGACGTGATTTCTTGCCGCGGGGCGCTCAAGATTCCATGCTTTCCAATGGCTATGCGAGGACCTCGCGGCGAACGGTCAGCGATTCGATGCGATCGACGCGGGGCATGTAACCAATACCCGGACCGGTGGGCACGTGAATCGCGCCTTCGCTGGAAACGACCACTTCGGGCTCGATGATGTCTTCGTCCCAATAACGCTTGCTGGCGGAAACGTCGCCCGGCAGCGAGAAATTCGAGAGCGACGACATGGCGATATTATGGGCGCGGCCGATGCCGGATTCGAGCATGCCTCCGCACCAGACCGGGATCGAATTTGCTTCGCAGATATCGTGCACTTGCCGGGCGGGCGTATGGCCGCCTACGCGTCCGAGCTTGATATTGATAATGCGGCAGGCGCGCAGTTCGATGGCGGCGCGGGCGTTTTCCACGTCGTGAATGCATTCGTCAAGGCAGATTGGCGTATCGAGCTGGCGCTGCAGCGCCGCGTGCGAGTAGATGTCGTCATAGCCGAGAGGCTGCTCGATCATCATCAGGTGGAATTGGTCGAGCTGCTTGAGCAGCGGCGCGTCTTCCATGCGGTAGGCAGAATTAGCATCAACCATCAGGAGAATTTGCGGAAAGCGCTGGCGCAACGCGCGGACCAGATCGAGATCGACGCCCGGCTTGATTTTAATTTTGATGCGCTGGTATCCGTCGGCGAGTTCCTTCTGCACTTTGGCGATTAGCGCATCGATGGATGGCTGGATGCCGATGGAAACGCCACAGGGAATATCCGTGCGCGTGCCTCCGAGCAATTTCGCCAGCGGTATGTTTTTCTGCTTGGCTTCCGCGTCCCAGAGGGCGGTTTCAAGCGCTGCTTTGGCCATGTTGTGGCCGCGAATGGGCGCGAGCAAGTCCCAGACGTCCGCTGCGGAGGTAAATTCCCTGCCCTTCACTAACCGCCAGGCGTGGTCGCGCAAGATGTGCCACGCGGTCTCCACCGTTTCGTAGCAATAGAACGGGCCCTCGCCGGCCGTGGATTCGCCCCAGCCGATTATGCCGTCCACATCGGCTTCCAAGAGCACGATGCGGCGAATATCAGTTTTGCCGAAGCTGGTCTCGAAAGGCGAAAGCAGGCGCATGTGAATTTCGCGCAGCGTGACTTTGCGGAGTTTCATTCGGTCCCTTTCGGCGCGGCGAGCGGAGGGAGGTGCAGGCCGGCGATGGCGTCGACTGGTTCGAGAATGTAGTCGACCGACTCGCCGTGTTTTTCGACGGCCGTAGCAGCGTATCCCCGGGCCAACCATTTTTGAAACTGCTCGCGGGCTTCGCCCTGGATTTTCAGCGCGCTCGCGCGGTCGGACGATTTGCGCAGCGAGATATCGGCGGGAAGCGTGATGCGCTCAATGTTTTTCCCGCGCGGCGCGCGATGCCCGTCAACGATCGACTCCACGCGCTCCGACGCGAGCCACCATTCGGCCACCAGGCGGTCGGTGGGAATTCCGGCGTGCAGCGCGCTGGCCGTGATTCCATAGAAATTGGGGATGAAGCGGCGGACGACCACGCCCAGACGGATGAGATTGAAATACGCGTTTTTTAGCTCAAGCGGGTCGAACGTCCATTCAATGAGGCCGATGCCCTGCGCGCGCGCATCCTGCCGCTGGGCGATTTTCAGGCTGCGGCCAACACCGCGGTCGCGATATTCCGGCAAAACGGCGGCGAAGTGAGAATGAAAGAAGGGGGTTTCAACGCGCTGCGCGGAACCGGACCGAGCGGGAAAAAGGCGCCGGCCAAGAAACGCCAGCGAGCAGCCGACCATGCGTTCGGCTTCGAAGGCCCCAAGAACCTGTCCGCCCGCGTGATGCACCGCGGCGATCATCGGCACCGGCACGGCCAGTTCGTCGCCCCATACGCATTTCTGCACATGGACGCAGGCCTGAAAATCTTTCACGCGCGAGCATGGGCGAATCTGGATGGCGCGCGGGGCGGTGGTGCTTGTCATGCAGGACCGCCGGGCGCGTGGCTGCGAGAATCCGCCGGCTTTAGGCCGCTGAAGAGCGCCAGCTCACGCCATTTCCAGTGGCAGTCGACGTCCTCGAAGCCAATTTCGCGCAGCCAGCGCAACTGAGTGTCGAGGTCGAGCAGTTTGTTGGAGGGATCTTCGTCCTCCCAGCCGATGGCTTTCAGAAACGCGCGGTGAAGCCGACGAGAGGGCGAGTCGACGTGCTCGAGATTAGCGAAAACCCCGCCCGGGATGAGTGCGCTAAACGCTTCGGCGTAGAGAGCGCGCTTGCGTTCGTGATTTACGTGATGAATGGCGAAGCTGGAGACGATGGCATCGAAACGGCCGAGGTCCGGAAGCGGGCAATCGAAATCGTGAGAGACAATTTTCACAGCGGAATCGCTGTCGAAGAGGCGATGCAATTCCTCCAGCATGGTGGCCGAAAAATCCAGCGCGACGAGCTGAGCGTGGGGCCGCGCGGCTTTGACGAGCGCGAGCAAGCGTCCAGCGCCGCTGCCGAGATCGAGAATACGGTCCGGGTTTTCGGGGAGCAGCTCCAGCAGCGTGGACTCGCCTTCAACGCGGTGCGGGATCGAGTCCGCGCGGCGGAGATATTCGAGCGCGTGGTCGGCGGTGGACCACAGATTGACGTCAGATGATGCGGTCATGGCTTCAATTCTCTCCGGAGAGCATTAGGCCCCGCCGGGAGCTATAAGTCCAATTTCTAATTCTTGCGAGCTGCATAACAGCCGCTTATGCTCGTTCGACTGCGGACTTCGATTCGTTCCAGAGATCTTCCATGCGGTCACGAGACACTTCGGCGAGGCGATGGCCCTCGCGGGCGGCGGCGGATTCCATCCACTCGAAGCGCCGCTTGAATTTACGATTGGCTTTTTTCAGCGCGCTTTCGGGATCGATGCCGATGAAGCGAGCCACGTTGACGCCCGCGAAAAGCAGGTCGCCGACTTCCTCTTCGACCTCGGGAGTGAGGCGCTTCGCGTGAGATTGCGCGTCGGAGTGCTCGGCGGTGGCGTCGCCGCTAGGCAACGTCGCTAGAAGCTCGCGGCGCTCCTCGTCCATTTTGGCGAGCACGCCTTCGAGGTTATCCCAATCGAAACCGATGCGCGACGCGCGACGCGTGAGCTGATAGGCTTCCAGCACGCCGGGAAGCGAGCGCGGCACCCCAGCGAGTATCGATTCGGGTTCGTTTGCTTTGGATTTCGCGCTTGATTTCCCGTTCGTGCCCTGCTCGGCTGTTTCCGCGGCACGTTCAGCAACACGTTCGGCGGCCTTGATTTGCTCCCAATTTTTCAACACCGCGCCCGGAGTTTCGGCGACCACGTTGCCGAACACGTGGGGATGGCGGCGAACCATCTTCGTGTAAACGGACTCGATCACGTCCGAGACGTTGAAACGGCCGTCCGCTTCGGCGATATTCGCGTGAAAAACGACTTGCAGAAGCAGATCGCCCAGCTCGGAAGCAAATTTCCGCGGATCGCTTGAATCCATGGCATCGAGGACCTCGTAGGCTTCCTCGACCAGGTATTTGCGCAACGACGCGTGCGTTTGTTCGCGGTCCCACGGGCAGCCGTTGGGCGAGCGCAGGCGCTCCTGCAGCGCCACGAGCCTGGCGAACCATTCGCCGGCGGCTTTATCGCGTTTCGTGACTCGAACTTCTGATCCTGGCATTCGGGTGCGTTCCAGCGGGCGCTTCGCTGGCGCGCGCCTGCGAGCCGTTTTTCGTTTGGCGGACACTGGCAACTCTCTTTCCGGGCAGCAATAAAATTTACGGGAGTACGCGAAATTTCACAAGGCCAGCGGCATTTCGCAGCCAAATTGGCGCAAAGGAAGCGGCTGAGCGATGCGATTAGCGCGTTCCCAACGCGCGGCGGCATCTGCTATGCTGACGCTTCGCGCCTATCAGATGCACGCGGCTGACGCGGCCCGTCTGCCAAGAGGCAGACAAATCACTCAAACGGGAGAATTACCACTGTGAGCTCGACGACGATTGCCAGCAAACCTACGCCTACAAAACGGGCGTTCAACTTCAACGCCGGACCGGCCGCGATGCCGCTGCCCGCGCTCGAAAAAATGCGCGACGAGATGCTCGATTATGGCGGCACGGGTATGTCGGTAATGGAGCTGAGCCACCGGTCGGCGGAGTTCGAGGCGATCAACGACAAGACGGAACAGTCGCTGCGGCGGCTATTGGCGATTCCGGAGGATTACGCGGTCGTGTTTTTGCAGGGCGGCGCGAGCCTGCAATTCGCGATGGTCCCGATGAATTTTTACGCGCCCGGCAAGCCGGTAGACGTGCTGCACACGGGCGCGTGGACGGCGAAGGCCATCGAGGAGCTAAAAAAAGTGGCGGAGTGCAGGCTGGCCGCCTCGGGCGAGGCACAGAAATTTTCGCGGCTGCCGAAGGCCAGCGAGATCTCGTTTGACGCGAACGCGTCGTATGTCCACATCTGCACCAACAACACCATCGAGGGCACGCAGTGGCATTCGATTCCGGAAGCAGGAAGCGTGCCGGTGGTGGCAGATATGTCTTCGGACATTATGTCGCGGCCGGTAGACGTGAAGCGCTTTGCAATGATTTTCGCCGGCGCGCAGAAAAATATGGGGCCGTCGGGCGTCACCGTCGCGATCATCCGCAGAGATCTAGCTGAGCGCGGCAGCGACAAGATCGCCAAAATTCTGCAATACCGCACATTCATTAAAGATCGTTCGCTTTATAACACGCCGCCGACCTTCGGAATCTATGCCATGGGGCTGGTGCTGGATTGGATCGAAACGCAGGGCGGGCTGGCGGGAATTGAAAAGCGCAACGAAGCCAAAGCCAAGCTGCTTTACGACGCGCTCGACGCAGGCAGCTACTACAAATGCCCCGTCGAAAAGGATTCCCGCTCGCGGATGAACATCGTGTTCCGCGTGGCTGGCGGCGACGAGGCCGTCGAAAAGAAATTCGCGAAGGAAGCCACGGCTGCCGGGCTGGTCGGAATCAAGGGACACCGCTCGGTCGGCGGGATGCGGGCTTCGCTATACAATGCCGTGAGTATCGAAGCGGTCGAAGCTTTGGTCAGCTTCATGCGCGATTTCGAGAAAAAGAACGGCTGATTGCGGTCGCCTCAGGAACCGACTCCCATTCGCAACGTCTAGTTTAAGGGCAGGTACACGTCCGTGATCATTTCTTCTTCCCGAAGGTTTGGCCCGACGTTGACGTAATGGAAGAAAATCGGGAAGCTCCCAACGGATTCGCCGCTCCGAGGCAGCCATTCTTCATACAGGTAAACTGCGGCCTTGTTGTTGAAACGCGAGCCGATGTGCCGCGCGAGCGCGCAACGGTTGCGGGGAATTATTTTGTTTACGATTCCGAAGGCGTTTGGGCCGATTTCGTGTTCGACGGACAGGCAAAAGTCGACGTGGTGATCGGACGGCGGCGTCGTGCGCGGGTCCGTGTAGTGAACTCCGTAGCTGCGGTGCTTCAACGGATCTAATAGCCGCTGCTCAAGCTTCCAGGCGATCAGTTTCTGCACACTGCTGTGCTCTAGATCCGGCGCACCAAAATGTTCGAGCGCGGCGACTTTCGTTTCTGGAAAGACGACGATCTGAACGTTCATGAAGTCTCAGCCTCTGCTGTTCTCCCAGGTGACGGGCGCAATCGCGTCGCGCCAATGCTAACATAAGCATTCCGCGTTTCCCATTTGCCTTTGAGGCGCGGAAGCCACACTGGTGTTGTCAAATGGCCACGCGGATGCCTTGACTTGGGACTCAGCCGCCGCTATCTTGGCGAGGTGACCAGCACGGTCGCTTCATCTGAAATAATTTTGCAGGAATCAGGGCCACGCGCGGGCGACGGCGGGCGGCAATCTACGGCTTCCCCGCTCGCCAACAGCGGTGCCTCTGAGCCGGTGTTGCTGCCTCGGGCTGCGCACGCATACCCCCCGCTCGATGAGTACTACAACGGTCTTTTCACGCACTTTGGGCCGCAGCACTGGTGGCCGGGCAAGACTCCATTCGAAATCATCGTTGGGGCAATCCTGACGCAGAACACGTCGTGGACGAATGTTGAGAAGGCGATCGCCAACTTACGCGCCGCAAAACTGCTTAGCCATGCTGCCATCGAGAAAGTTCCTTTACGGAGGCTCGAACGCCTGGTGCGCCCGTCCGGCTATTTCCGGCAGAAGGCGCGCAAGCTGAAAGCGTTCTGCGCGTTCCTGCGCGGGGAATATCGCGGATCGCTGAAGCGAATGTTCGCCACTCCGACGATTGTGCTGCGGGAGAAACTGCTCGGAGTATTTGGCATCGGCCCGGAAACCGCGGACTCAATTTTGCTATATGCCGCCGGGCATCCCGTGTTTGTGGTGGACGCATACGCAAAGCGCATGCTGGCGCGCCACGGATGGGCGGACGAAAGCTCAAAATACGAGGACATCCGCTGGATGTTTGAGCGGCAATTCCCGGGAGACGCGCGCCGCTTCAACGAATTGCACGCCTTGATCGTCCAGACCGGAAAACAGTTTTGCCGCCGCAGCGAGCCTTTGTGCGATCGCTGCCCGCTGGGCCGCTATCGCGAGGAGGAGCGATGAACGCCGCACGCCCACACGGCAAAAACACGTGGTGGCTGATCGTTGGCGCGATCATCGTGGTGCTGCTGGCGGCCTTCGTTATCACCCTGGGATCGTTCAACCCTCCATTCCGGCCCGAGCAAGGAACTCAATTCGCCGTCTCCGTAGCGCTGTCGACATTCATCGAAGTCGCCCTGCTGGTTTTCGGACTGATCCTGACGCGTTCGATCCTTCGGACTCTATCAGAGCGGCGAGCCAGGAAAATTGGTTCGCGGTTTAAAGCAAAGATGGTATTGGGCGCAATGGGCGTATCGCTGCTGCCGGTGGTGTTCCTGTTTTTCTTCAGTTACGCGCTGGTGAATCGCACGTTGAACAACTGGTTCCCGCGTCCGCTCGAAATTGCCAACCAGCAGAGCCGCGCGCTACTCAACGAGTTCACCAGCCGCGGATATTCGCGCATGTCCGCGCAAGCAGCGGCAATCTGCCAGTTGGTCGCGCAGGAGCATGTGGACTGGGCGGACGCGGCACACGCTGCCGCGCCCGATGCCGATGCGGTGTGGCGCGTGACCGCAACCGGCGCGATCGACAAAGAGTTCCCCGAATCGCTGGGCTCCGCGGATCAGATTCACCGGCACGCCAGCCCGACCGGCACGCTTCCCACCGGCGCGGAAATATGGACCGGCAAAAACGGCTCGTACCTCGCGGGCCGCGCGCCGTGCGGATCGGGAACGATCGTGGTGGCACGGCAAGTCCCCGGCGATTTCTTGCTGCGGTACAACGAGATCGAATCGCAAACGCGAGTCTACCAACAGCAAAAAGAGCACTTGCGTCTTTACAAACGCGAGATTCTGCTCGCGCTATTTTTGATTACGCTGCTGCTGGTTTTCAGCACCACATGGGTCGCGCTGTTTCTATCCAAGCAGGTGACGGTGCCGATCCAATCGCTCGCCGAAGCTACGCGCGAACTTTCTCGCGGGAATTTCGAGCATCGCATCGACGTGCAGGCGCAGGACGAGCTAGGCACGCTGGTGCGCTCGTTTAACCGCATGGCCGAGCAGCTTGGCGAGGGCCGCCGGCAGATCAACGAGTTCACGCATAGCCTGGAACAGGCGGTGGAAGAGCGCGAGCGGCGCCGCAAACTGATGGAAGCGATTCTGGAAAATATTCCCACCGGCGTCGTGTCGCTCGATCCTTCGGGCGCCGTGGCGCGAGTGAACAGCGCGGTGAGCAATATTCTGGGCGAATATGCGCGCGATGCGCACACTTTGCCGGAATTGCTCGGCGAGGATGGGGCGCGCGCAGTACAGCATCTGATGCGGCGATCGCTGCGGATGGGGGCTGCTTCACGCGAACTCGAGATCGCCACGCGCGGGCGGCTGGCGCGCATGGCCGTCACGGTGAGTTCACTGGGGCCGCGACGGTCGAATCCAGGATTCGTGGTGGTGGTCGACGATTTGACCGATCTATTGCGCGCTCAGAAAGCCGCTGCATGGCAGGAAGTGGCGCAGCGAATCGCGCACGAAATCAAGAATCCCCTCACGCCGATTCAGCTTTCGGCACAGAGAATTTTGCGATACCTGGATCGCACGAACGCCATGAAAGAGCCTTCGTCGCGCAGCGACTTCGAAAAGCTAGCTGCGGAATGCGCGTCGTTGATCGAGCGCGAGGTGCAGACGCTGGAATCTCTAGTAGGGGAATTTTCGCGATTCGCGCGCTTCCCGGCGGCGCGGTTGGCGCCTTCGGAGATCAATCCGGTGGTCCAGAGCGCGATTGCTCTTTTTCACGACCGCCTCGAAGGCATCACGGTGCGCACCGATCTGGCCGACTCGCTGCCTCAGGTGAAAGTGGATCCGGAGCTGATGTGTAATGTGCTTGCGAATCTGATCGACAACGCCGCGGAGTCCATGGAAGGCTCGCGCATACGGCAACTGCGATTGGCGACGCGCGCAGTGGGCGATGGCGATGCCGTGGAAATCGAAATTTCCGACAGCGGCCACGGAATTTCTCCAGCCGATAAAGATAAGCTGTTTCTGCCGCATTTTTCGACCAAGGATCGAGGCACAGGCCTCGGTTTGGCGATTGCCAGCCGCATCATCGCCGAACATAACGGCACCATTCGCGTGGAGGATAATCTTCCCGCGGGCACGCGCATTTTGATTCGCTTCCCCGCCGTCGATGCGGTTGCTTCCACGCCCGCGGGATAAAGGCTCGGGACATGTCCACACGAATCCTCATTGTTGACGACGAAGACGGCATCCGCGAATCGCTTGGCGCGCTGTTGCGCGATGAGGGCTATCAAGTCGAGGCCGTTTCGTCGGGCGAAGAATGCCTACAGCGCATTGTCCGTGAGGAATTTGATCTGGTGCTGCTCGACGTATGGCTCACTGGCATGGACGGCCTGGAAACCCTGGAGCGGCTGCAAGCGCGCGAGGGCGCGCCCATGGTGGTGATGATCTCCGGGCATGGGAACGTCGAAACAGCCGTGCGGGCCACCAAGCTTGGAGCGTTCGATTTCCTGGAAAAGCCGCTGTCCATCGAAAAAGTGGTTCTGGTGGTGCGCAACGCGCTCGATTTCATGCGGCTGGACGAGGAAAACCAGCGCCTGCGCGCCGAGTTGGAGGAGCGGTATCAGATCCTTGGCACCAGCGTGCCAATGAAAGCGCTGCGGCAACAGATTGCCCTCACCGCGCCGACCGCCGGCCGCGTGCTGATTTTCGGCGAAAGCGGAACCGGAAAGGAACTCGTCGCGCGAGCGCTGCATGCGAATAGTCCACGCAGCAGCATGCCCTTCGTGGAAGTAAATTGCGCCGCAATTCCCGAAGAACTGATCGAGTCCGAAATGTTCGGTCATCGCAAGGGAAGCTTTACGGGCGCCTCCGAAGACAAACCCGGCAAGTTTCAAAAGGCCGATGGCGGCACGCTGTTTCTCGATGAAGTCGGCGACATGAGCCTGAAAACTCAGTCAAAAGTGCTGCGTATTTTGGAACAGCAAAGCGTGGAACCGCTCGGATCGAACCAGGCCGTAAAGGTGGACGTGCGCGTACTGGCCGCGACCAACAAAAAGCTCGAAGACGAAATCGCGCGCGGCAATTTTCGCGAGGACTTGTTTTACCGGCTCAATGTAATTCCCTTCTACGTCCCGGCGCTTCGGCAGCGAACCGAGGATATTCCCATACTGGCGGCCGCATTTCTGGCCAGCTTTTGCGAGGCCTACGGCAAGAAACAGAAGGAATTTAGCCAGGCGGCGATGGACATCCTGCTGGCATATCCCTGGCCCGGAAATGTCCGCGAGCTGAAGAATTTGGTGGAGCGGCTGGTGATTATGTCTCCCTCGAATCGCATCGAGCCGCACCATCTGCCGCCCGAACTATTTCGCGGCGCGCCCAAGGACACGGAGAAAGCTTACGAAACGCTCCACGAAGCTCGCGAGGCCTACGAGCGCGAGTTTGTGCTGCGCAAGTTGCAGGAAAATCGCTGGAACATGACCAACACGGCCGCCGCGCTGGGTCTGGAACGCAGCCACCTCTATCGCAAAATGCGCGCGCTGAAGATTGCTCCCTCCAAAGCGTCCTGAGGGCTAACTTTCCGGTGGCTCGTCATCGAACACTTGCGGTTCATCTGCTTCGTCGCCGTCTGCGCCGGCTCCCATTATTTCGAGTTGGCGGTGCCAGTCGAGGTTGCGGACGATGGCGCGGTTGCTGCGCCAATTCGGCTGCACTTTTACCATCAGCTCCAAAAGGACGTGCGAACCGAGCATCGTTTCGATTTCCTTGCGAGCCAGCGTGCCAATCTTCTTGATGGCTTCGCCGCCCTTGCCGATCAGAATTCCCTTCTGGCCCTCGCGCTCGACGTAGATCGTGGCCATAATTTTGATCAAATCTTTTTTTTCCTCGAAGCGATCGACAAAAACGGCTACCGCATGCGGCACTTCCTCTTTGGTGGCTCGAAGCGCTTGCTCGCGAACCAACTCCGCGGCCAGAAAGCGTTCCGGCTGATCCGTGAACTGGTCCTGCGGAAAATGTGGCGGCGCTTCTGGCAGCCGCGCGATCCACGAGTTCACTAACCCGGCGCAGCCTTCGCCGGTCATGGCCGAAATGGGGAAAATTTCAGCGAACTCGAATTCCCGCCTCCAGCGGTCAATGCTCGGCAGCAGCAGCGCTTTGCGAACGCGATCTACTTTGTTCAGCAGCAAAAAGACCGGTCCGCGAAATTTCCGCAGCCATTTCGCCGAGAAGCGGTCGCCCGCGCCGAATTCCGCGGTCGCGTCCACAATCAGCGAAACCGCGTCGACATCCGCCAGCACATGCTCGGTTTCGCCCATCATCTGGCGGCTCAGAATATCGTGAGCCTTGTGGATGCCGGGTGTGTCGACCAGGACAATTTGCGCGTCGTCGCGATTCAGAATTCCCTGCACGCGGTTGCGGGTGGTTTGCGGGCGCGGCGAGACAATCGCCACCTTGCGCCCTACGATGGTGTTCACCAGCGTGGATTTGCCGGCGTTGGGCCGGCCTACGATCGCGACGAAACCTGATTTGAAGGGCATGCTAGTCACGTCTTCCAAGCTTGCAGACTGCCGCCGTCGGCGACCGGTCCTCCTGGGCTGAAGAAACCGTGTGGTTGAACGGAAGTTTCAGCGCCTGAAGGCGTTTTGATTTTTCCGATCTCTTTATCGTGGCTGAAGCCATGACTCACAAAGATTCGCCGATTTTCACTCAGATTCTGAACCCCATGCGGTGCCGGGCACGATGTGTTGCGCTTCCGCCAGAGATCGTGGACCTTTCATGATGGGACGGCGGCGTCGCGAATGATTTTCACGCGCAGTTCGCGGGCGCGCGGGCCGTCGAACTCCGCGAAGAAGATCGATTGCCAGCGGCCGAGAGCGAGGCACCCATTTTCAATCCATACCGATTCGGAGGAGCCAACGAGCGCCGTCTTGATGTGCGAATCGGAATTTCCTTCCGCGTGTGTATAACCAGCGTCGCGCGGTACAAGCCGATCGAATGCGGCTTCCATATCGCGCGCGACGGCGGGATCATCACCTTCGTTGATCACCACGCCAGCCGTGGTGTGCGGAACGTACAGAATGCAGGTGCCGCTGGCGCACTCAGAATCGCGCACCGCTGCTTCGATTTCGCCGGTTACGTCTTTCAGTTCCGTGCGGCGCGAGGTGCGAATGGTCAGCGTTCGCGTAAACGCACGCCCTGCTCTACCTGTGCTCGAAGGCATCATCATCGAAGATGCCATTCGCGGCAGCGAAGATCAACAGAAGATCGACGGTCTTGATCGGCTTCGCCCTGCTCGGTCTTCAGTAGGGCCTGATTGGAAACTTCAGGATGTGCGTGGGGCGCGGCAGGAATGATTGTTGTGCTGCCCCAGGAATTTGCAAGCGCATCTCGGGATCGCCGAATAGAGTCCACGTGCGGCGAACGTCCGGATCGGTGATGCCCAACTTGGCCGCCAAAATAACCGTCCCGATCGGCAACTTTGGATTGGCTGCCCAGGCGCTCAGGAACGCTTGATCCATCGTCGCTTGCGGCGGCTCGTCGGTGAATCCCGACGATGCCCACACCGCAACGGCCCCGCCATTCGGGGCGAGCATCAGCGACGTGGAAAGGCTGGTTGCATAAACATCCTGGAAGAAACCGTTCAAGCAGTCCATCAGCAGGAACATGGGCAAGCGGTTGCCGTTGGTCAGCGACGCCGCGCTGGTATCGTCAAAGAAATCGGAGAACGACCACTGCTCTTCCGAACCGTGGCCCGTGTAGTTCACCAGCAGCGCGCCGCTATTTAACGCGTTGAGGATCTGCTGGGTCACGGCGCTTGTCGATTGCCCGTCCGCCAGGATTTTGGTGACCTGCAAGGACGAGGGCAGCAGTGCCGCCGCGGTGTTGGCCTCGGTAGTGAAATCCGTATCGATGTTCTGGTCCGCTATCACTACGGCCTGGTTGTTCCAACTGCCGCTCGATTGGCCGCTTTCGTAATTCACGATCTTCGAGATCACCAGCGCCGCCTCGGCGGGCGTGCGGACGGGCAGCCGTCCAGTGGGAATGGTGGCATAGCCAGTCTGATTGAAGTCCGTCAGCCAATCGTCCGAGGCGGTCTTAAACGCCTGCGTTTCGATCAGGCGCGTGGGCACGAAATCAAAGTCACCGAAGCCCAGATAATTGCGCGGATCGAAGGACGCATCGCCCACGAGCAAAACCGCGCTCGGCTTCACCCGCCACTGCGTTGCGGCGAATTGCAGGTAGTCGCGTATGGCAAACGGACTGTTCTCGCCGTAATTGTAGGCATCATAAATCTGGTCGGTGGTCACTACCGCGACGGTTTCTCCGGCCTCCTGATGCAGCTTCACCAGCGGCGCCACGCTCGACAAAAAGTCCGGATGGGTGATGACGATGTAGTTCGCACCCGAGCGGTCGGTATCGACCGAACTGGGGGCGTGGAACGCAAGCGCATCGGGCGCGGAAACCTGGTCGCCTGCAAACGCCAGCAGCGTGCGTTGCGATCCAGCGGGCCCATCCACGTCGATGGTGACGCCATAGCTCGATCCATCGTACGTTACCGGTGTATTCAATTGCACGATCGAGGTGGGATTGGTGATGTCGAATACCTCGACGGAGGGTTGCGAGAATCCGTCAATTCGAATGTTCGAGCCGGCTTGGGCGGTGGCCTTAAGCCAGTCCGAATCCGCGGTGTAGGTATGCGCGTAGGTTAGCTGTATGGATTGCACCAGGCTCACATCGTTCTCGCCATCGAGAGCGGTGAGAGTCATAGTGTTGGCGCCGTTTTGAATCACACCCGCGCTCACCGGGAATGTGGTGCTGCTATTCGCTTCGCCCGTGAAATCCATCTCGCCGACCGGCATTCCGTTTAACGCCACGGAAACACGGTGCTCCTGGCCGTCGGTAACGCCTTGCAGCGTGACGTCGAGTGTGGTCGGAATGGTCGAATTGGGATCCACGTGCGCGACGGTCAGCACCTGATCGACCGGTGTGGTCGTCACGATCGCGCCAAAGAAGTTGTCGTTGTTCTCGCCATTCAGCAACGCTGCGAAATAGGTAGTCCTCTGCTGCAGCAGAACGCTGAATGGGAAGCTCTGCGCGCTCGAAGGACCGCTGCCGGACGCTGGAAGCGTCGCGATTCTATTTTCCAGACCGTAATCGCTGACCAGCCAATAGACGCGTGTCCCGGAGAACGGCGTATCGATTCCGGTTCCATAGAATTCGATGGAATCGTTTGGCAGGAGCGTGCCAGCTACCGGGCCAGAAATTAGGATTGGCTGCTGCACGCCCTCAGCGTAGAGCTGCAGACTTCGGACGCTCACGTTCGACGGGAAACCCGCCGCCGCAAGCTGCGCGCCCGTTACGGAATACCATCCTTCCGCGGAGACGGATATCTCCACGGCGGTGCGGCTATCGAGCGAAACAGGGTATGCGCCCGCGGCCGTGGGAGGAACCGGCGGCGTCGGCACCGACAGCCTTGCCATCGAGTGCGCCGGGGAGTTTACCGGTGCGGGAATCATAGCTTGATTTAGTTCGGTCATCAGCCGCGCCTGCGCAACCGGCGCAGAGGATTGCAAGCCAGACTGTGGATAGATGGGACCATGCAGCGTGCTGGTACCGTTCAGGTCTAGGTCTTGGAGGTAGTAGGACGAACCGCTGCCGCCCTGCGGATCAATCCACGCGTAGCTGTGCGCGCGGTGCTGCGGAAGTCCTCCCCGGAATAGCAGCGCCGAGCCTGCTATCAGCGATGGATCGACCTGGTGCCGCCCGGTGGCATCTTCCCGATAGACGTGGAAGCCCAAATTGCGGGTTTCTTCGCGCGTACTCCACTGGAGCACCACCCCCCCGCCAGTACGCAGTTGCGCCGTGAACGAGTCGAGGTCCACGGCCGTGGGCGAAAGGATCGTGGTAGTAACCGACGACGAATTGTTTGCCGGATTCGGATCGCCAGTGGTGGCGCTGACGGACGCGGTGTTGGTCGCGGTCGTCGCCGAGCTGAACGTATCCGCAGTGGTGTTGATGGTGATGGTCGCGACTCCGCCAACGCTCAAAGACGGAATGGTACACGACACCGTCACCGTCGATGGATTCTCCGAGCAGGTGCCCTGCGACGCGGGAATCGACACGGAATCGAACGACACTTCCGTGGGAAGCGGATCGTTCACCGTGATGTTTTGGGCCACAGCCGGACCGTTGTTGGTTACCTGGAGCGTGTAGGTCAAGTTGGTCTGTTGCGCGACCGGATTGGGAGACGCCGACTTCACGATGGCGACATCCGCCTGCGTTGGCGAGGCGACCACGGTGGAGACAGTTGCCGTGTTGTTAGTCAGGTAGGGATCGGTGCTGGAGTTGTTCGTCACGTTCTCGGTGTTGGTAAGGATCGTTCCCAACGGCGTTCCAGCGTTCACTTGCAGCACCATGGTGAAGGTGCTCGTTCCGGTGGGCAGCGAGGTATTCGTGCACTGCTCGAAGCCGCCGGAGGCCGCTCCGCACGTCCACGTGCTGCCGGTGTTCTGGGTCATCGAGACGAATGTGGTATCCGCCGGTAGCGTGTCTTTCAGCGTCGCGTTGACGCCCGTCGCCGGGCCGTTGTTGGTTACGGTGATCGAGTAGGTAATGTCCCGGCCGGCGGCGACGGAACTAGGCGATCCCGTCATGGCTACAGCCAAATCGGCGTCCGAGCTGCTGCCGACCACCAGAACGGTAGCCGTCGCAACATTATTCCCCTCATTCGGATCGCTGGTGCTCGACGATGCGTAAGCCGTGTCGGTGATCAGGGTGCCCACAAGAGCGGGGTTGTTGTTGACCAACACCTTCGCCTGGAATGTCGTGACGCCCGGCGGAAGAGTCGCGATTTTGCAGGTGATCGAAGACGCCGAGCAAGTCCAAGTGCTCGCACCGCTCGTTTGAGTCATCGACACAAAAGTGGTGTTCGCCGGCGTGGCCGAAGTGAATACCGCACTCGTAGCGCTTGCGGGTCCCGCGTTTGTGATCGTGACGGTATACGTGATGTCGTTGTTGGGCAGCACCGTGGGCGCAGCGGAAATCGAAATCTGCAAATCAGCGGAATTCGCCGCCGCAACCGTCACCACTGCCGTGGCCGAATTGTTGCCAAAGTTTGGATCGTTGGTGCCAGAGGCGATCGAAATCGTGTCCGCGATTTGCGTGCCGCTGGGCGTTGCCGGATTTACGGCAACGACCACGGTAAGCGTCGCTGCACCCGACGAGCCAGCCGGCACATCGGGATTCGTGCAGGTGATCGTGCCACTGACCGGAGTTGGGCAGCTCCAACCGCTGCCGTCCGCTCCGGAAAGAGTGATCGACTGGAACACAGTGTTGGCCGGAATCGGTTCAGTGATGGTCGCATTGAGGGCGTCCTGCGGCCCCGCGTTGGTCACGTTCTGGGTGTAGGTTATGCTGGCGCCGGCAAGGACGGGATTCGGCGTAGCCGAATTCGTCACGGCCAGGTCCGCGCCGGCGCAGTAGGCGCCCGACTGCGTGCCGGGCGTTTCCGTAATTGTTTCTCCCGGAGCTACAACGCCCATCTGTCCCGATGTCGCTCCGTAGGCGTCATCGGCCAGCGTGGAGTAGCCAGGTTGACCGCCCGCCACCTCTGTGTAACCCGGGCCCGAAGACGCAAAGATCACGCCGCCACCGCCGCCGCCTCCCGGCCCGTGCCGGTTGCCAGGGAACGGAGTGCCAGGCGTCTCGTTCGGCCAAGTGCTGCCGCCATTGCCGCCGTCGGCATAGGCCGAGAGGCCGGTTAGAGTGCCGCTGTTTGTGTAAAAGAGAATCGACCCTCCAGCGCCACCACCGCCCCCGCCGTCGTTCTCTTCATCCAGCGCATTTTGGCCATTTGCGGTGATCGTTCCAGTGCCAGTGACCGATCCGGCGCGAATGATTACGATTCCGCCGCCGGCCGTGCCGCTCGAGAAGACGCCAGTGCAGTCCGCGCCGCAATCTGCGTTGCCGGTGTTAGTGACCGGGTTCCACCAGGCGCCGTTATTCGCAGTGCCCGCGCCGCCGCCTCCGCCCAAGACGATTGCGCCCGTATTTGCGGGGAAATAGAGCCCGCCAAATCCGCCGACGGTGTTGGCGCTATTCCAGGCGAAGCCTCCCTGGCCACCTGTACCACCGTTTCCGCCTCCACCGCCGCCATCGTTCTGATCGTTCGCGGCTGGATCGGCGTCCGTTGCGCCGCCTCCGGCATTGCCTGGAGCGCCGCGCGAAAAGCTACCATTTGGCAGACCCTCGAGATACGACTGTCCGGTGCTGACGGCAGTCGCGGCGCCCCCGGGAGTGATTGTGCTAAGAGGAGGCGCAATCCAGTGAGGCGTGCCCGCGATTCCTTCGCCCTTCGATCCGTCCGCACCGCTATGGGCGGGCGGATCTGGAGTTAGAGTGGGCAAAGCAGCCGGAGAACTGGTTACCGTATCCGTGCTTGCTCCAGTTGTCGAACCCCCCAGCGTAATACCGCCGCCGCCGCGGAAACCGTCTCCATCCAAGCTCACAGTGCCGCCGAGGGTCAGCTGCGACGCCACGTCCAGCACCAGCACTCCACCCACCGAGCCATTCCAGGGGTATGCGGCGAGCGAACTGCTCATGATCGCCGACGCATACTGCGGAACGCGGATCACTTGGAACGCCTGCGCACCCTGCGTGGCGCTTGCAGCCGCGGTGGTATAGGTATTCAAAAGTCCGCCGCTGGCACCGCTACCCATGATCGTCAACGTGTCCGTGGTCGCGTTCGTGACGACGCTCGAAACCGTGACGAATTCGAACTCACCCGAACTGCCCAAGCTGAGCCAACCTGCAGAGGGGTAGCCGGGATTCCCGTTGCCATACGAGCTTGTGTTGGTGGAATTGATGGTCGCGCCTTGCATCTGAATCACCACGAGCAGATCGCCCACGCCGACCTGCGTAGACGCTCCCAACGAAGGAGTCGTGACTGTGATCGTGGAGGTGCCCGCGCCAGCTGTGCCCACGCCAGCGTAATAAGTGTTCACGTATCCGCTGAGCGGCGATCCAGGAGTTCCGTCCTTGCCGGGCGTAGCGCAAACCAAGGGCTGCACCACCGTCAACACCGTTGCGGTATTGTTGGATGAAACCGGGTCTGTGCTGCCGGTTGCGACCGTCGCGGCGTTGGTGAGGGTCGTCGCGGTCGCGGGAGTTGTGCCTGAAATGGTGATGGTGATCGGCGAAGTCTGAGGATATGCAACTGTCCCGAGGGTACAAACGATTTGCCCACCCGATGGAGGTGCGCAAGTCCCTTGGGTCGTGGTTGCAGTTGCGCCCGCCAGCGACGCGGGCAACGTGTCGGTCACTGTCACGGTGGATGCGGATGTAAGACCGAGATTTTGCACCTGAATGTTGTACGAGAGCGCCGATGAAACGAACACGGGGGTGGGCGCGGCATTCATCGACACCGACATGTCCGCACCGGTGGCGCTTTCGACCAGCACCGAAGACGTGGTCGTATTGTTCGAGGGCACTGAGTCCGTGGTCTGCGCAGTCACGTCAGCGGGATTGATTATCGTTGTTCCCGGCGCCGTGCCTGCCGCCACGGTGACCACGTAAGTGAAAACGTAGCAGTTGTTGCTGCCGCAGGTGTTCGGTCCGCTATTCTCCGCAACGTTTCCGGTGGCAGTGCAAATCACCTGCCCGGTGGCGCCGACTGCGGGGTACGTGCAGGTCCAACCCGCGGGCGCTGCAATCGATGAGAAAGTGGTGTTCGCCGGAGTCTCTTGATATAGCACCGCGCCGATCGCCGCATCGGGGCCGTTGTTCATCACCGTCTCGGTGTACGTAATCTGCGCCCCCGGGGCGACGGCGGTCGGCGAAGGTGTCTGCGTCATCCCCAGATCGGCGCCGCTTACAATGGTGGTGGTCGTGGTCGTGTTATTGCCCGGATTCGGGTCCGTTCCAGTTTCGCTCACCGTGGCAGTATTCGTGATCGTCGAGTTCACCGGCGCGGCGGCCATGACGGTCACGACGATCGTGAAATTTCCGCTGGTGCTGTTGGCTGCGAGCGCCCCAGTCGCCGTGCAAACGATCGGTCCGGTTGCGCCCACTGCGGGAGCGGTGCCACACGTCCAGCCCGTTGGCGCCGTCACCGAGGCGAAAACCGTATTCGCCGGCGTATTTTGCGTCAGGGTCGCGCCACTTGCAGCGACCCCGCTGAGGTTACTCACCGTCTCGGTGTAGGTGATGTTCGCGCCCGTCGCCACCGGATTCGGCGACTCGGTCTGAGTCATCGACAGATCCGGCAGCTCTACCGTCACGGTTGCAGTTGCGCTGGCGCTGCCCGGAGAATCCGTGACCGTATCGGTGATCACCGTGCCATTCGAAGCGCCAGCCGAAACCGTCACGGTAACTGTAAACGTGGTGGTGTTGTTAATGGCATACGCCGTCGCGTTGCTCGTGTCCGAGCAATTCAGGGTGCCTGCTGTCAACGTGCACGCCCAATGCGTGTTGGCCGTTCCGGCTACCGCATAGCTCACGTAGGTGGTGTTGGCGGGAATCGCCTGGCTGGTCGTCAGCGGATTGCCGACCGACGGTGTGTACGCTTCATTCGCCGTCAAAACCTGCGTGTAGACGATCGTTCCGCCCGGCAGGACGTCCGCGACGTTCGCTGAATCAGTGATCGAGAAAGGATATACGACGGTGACGTTGACGCTCGCGCTAGCGCTACCCGGTCCGGCTGTGACTGTGTCTGTAATCACCGTCCCAGCGGTTGCAGTAGCCGATACCGTGACGGTGATCGTGAACGTCGTGGTGTTATTAACAGCGTATGCCGTCGCGTTGCTCGTGTCCGAGCAATTCAGCGTGCCTCCCGTCAACGCGCACGCCCAATGCGTGTTGGCCGTTCCGGCCACGGCGTAACTCACATACGTGGTGTTGGCAGGAATCGCTTGACTGGTCGTCGCCGGGTTGGCAGCGGAAGGCGTGAAGGCCGTAGCTGCGGTCAAAACCTGCGTGTAGACGATGGTTCCACCGGGCGCAACGGTCGTGGGTGCTGCCGAATCGCTGATGGAAAAAGGAAATTCAACTGTGACGCTAGCGCTCGCGCCAACACCTCCCGGTTCGGGAGTAACCGTATCGGTGATCACACCACCATTCGTTGCAGTGGGCGATACTGTCACGGTGATCGTAAACGTCGTGGTGTTATTCGCGGCGTATACGGTTGCTCCGCTCGTGTCGGAGCAATTCAACGTGCCTGCCGTTAATGTGCACGCCCAATGCGTGCTGGCCGTGCCCGCCACCGCGTAGCTTACGTACGTGGTGTTAGCGGGAATCGCCTGGCTGGTCGTCACCGGATCGGCAACCGACGGCGTGTACGCCAGATTAGCCGTCAAAACCTGCGTATACGTAATCGTTCCTCCGGGCGCAACGGTCGTCGGGGCTGCCGAGTCGCTAACCGAGAATTGCGCGACAACCGTAACATTCGCAGCGGTCGCGGTGCCGCCACCGGGACTGGAATTGACCGTATTCCCGATCACCGTACCAATGGTTGCGGTCGCTGACACCGTCGCGGTGATCGTAAATGTTGTCGTATTCCCGGTGCGATATCGCGTCCCTCCACTTGTGTCCGAACAGGTCACCGTACCGGTCGCCGGCGCGCATGTCCAATTACCCGCCGCTGTTCCGGTAACAACGAAAGTCGCATTCGTTATGCTCGCGGGAAACGTTTGTGTGATTTGCGCCGGGGTTCCAGCAGAAGGCGTGAAATTCCGAGTAGCTGTTATAACTTGCGTGTAGGTGATGGTCCCGCCGGGCGCAACCGTAGTTGGGGTCACCGTATCCGTGACGGTGAACTGCCCGCGCGCGCCGCCCGCCTGCAGGAAAATCCCGGAAACGAGAAACAAGAGCGGCAAAAGAAATGAACGGCACCGCCGCGCTCGCCGGTAAATCGCGCCCGCCAGTCTGCGGGAGCGCCTGCGCGCCGCATGAGCCAGAATCGTCCTGCGCCGCCCGATGGGCATCACCTTGCCGTCGCGTTCGATGGACACAACTTTGCCCAGCACCGCTTCTGCCGGCCGGTCGTCCGCCAATCCCGCATCGCCGCGGGTGATGATCGCCCCGCCGGCCGAATCACGTCCGACCACGCGATGCAGCAGAAACTTTCCGCCACTGCGCGTGAGTGCGATATCGCCGCGTCGCAAGTCCGTATCCGTACCCGGCTCGATCTCCACGATGTCGCCGTCCAGCACGTTTGGCTGCATACTCTGTCCGCACGCACGAAAACGGATGCGCGCACCCGAAGTCAGAGCCAACTCGCATGCGACAGAAAATCGCCGCGAATCTGCCAAATCCAGAATCTCAATAGGTCGCACGGCAGATCGCCTCCACGGCGCTTTTGTCTGGGAGAAATTTAAAGGCGAAGCATGGCGTCTGGTGCGCCACTCGTTCCAGGAATTCGAGCGTGAACGCCATCGAATCAGCGGAATAGTGCGGGACAAAACAGCGCGCCAGAAACTCCGCGGTCGCGCGGCCTTTGGAAACACCAACGAGCTCCGTCTTGCTGCCGTGCTCGATCAAATAGGCTCGGTGAAGCGGAGCGGCCTGCGGTGAAGCGATGCCGGCGTCGCCATGCCACGGCGTACCGTGCATCCAGATGCGCCCGCCGCGCTCGCGAAGAATGATTCGATCGTCGCTGAGGATCAGCGCGCGCGACTCCCGCTGCCAGAGCCGTGCTGTGGTACTTTTCCCCGCTCCCGAATGCCCCAGGAACAAATGTCCGCGCCCGGCCTCGTCCACCAGGCCCATGGCGTGCATTTCCACTCCTTCTCCACGGCCCAGGCGATGGATCATCAGCAGTTCATCGAGCGGATATTCCAACGGATAGAGCGCGCGCGAAGAATCCAAACAGGCGCGGCTCAGCAGCAGCTCACCATGCCGGAAATCTCGATCGATCGCTAAGGCTTTATAGGGAGCAGTGCCAAGGTAAGGCGTAGCGAAATAAAATACCGAATCAGAGCCATCGTGGAATACGGTCCAGAGACCGCCCGAATCGAATGTCGCTTCGCGTGCTGGACGAGTAATCTGGTTGGTCCAGCGCACATCGATGCGTACGTCGCACTCGCCGGAATCCGCCGCAAAATCGCGCAGTTCGGCGTCGAGAGTCAGCGGCATGTCGTCGCTCCCAAAAATCCCGAAGCAAGTGCCGCCCACGCGAAACGCGATGCTGCCGCCGGTTTGCATGCGTTTCGTGCGCGCACCGTCCAGACCGGCAGTTCCCGCAGTCATGGGCATCTCGTCATTTCCTTCCGATCGCTTCTCGTTCACGAACCGGGAACAAAACAACCGGGCACGGTGCAGGACCCGCTCGCGGGTCCTGCCGAGCCTGAGACCTTGCAGTGCCCGAGCACCGCTTCCTCGGGACGCAGGTTCACGCGAACGACTTTGGGAGGTTCGTACGGGCGTGCGCTCTTCTGCCCGTCCTGATTTTCCTCGGGGCCGCGCAGTTCGCCGTTTTTGATTTCGTCGCTCATCCGTTATGCACCGCGCACGAACCACATCCGCCGCTGCCGCATCCATCGCTCGACTGCAAAATGTTCAGGGGATGCGATACGGGCGTGCTAGCGCTCCAAGTGCTCGGACCAACCGAGTGATTGCGAATGCGTTCGGCCGAAGCCAGTAGCGAGACGTGCGTTTCCCCCGCCTTGCAGCAACCGCAATCTCCGTGTTTCGGCACCTCGTACCCAAGCGTGTAGGCGCGCAGATGCGCCACCTGGCACAAGAAATCCACCGGCGATTCGGCGTCGCCGCTCTCAAGTTCTCCATTCGCGGCGCACATGCTGCAGAGCGACTGAATACGGCAATTTGTGCAGATGGTGGCCCGCTTACGCTCGCGCGAACGAATCTCGCGCAGCGGACCATCCCAGCCTTCGCGAAAACTTCCTTGGCGCCAGTCGTAGCTTTCCTTGTGCGACAGCACGCAGATGGTCATTTTTCCCGCCGGATCGATGGCGCACCCGCGATGCCCTCCGCCGCAGGCGTACACCGTGCCCTCCGCCTGCTTGTCGCTCACTTCGCGTTTGCTATCCATTTCCGCCAGGCGCCGATATTCCGATTCGCGCCGCGGATCGAAAAATTCCAGCGCGACGGCGTCTTCGGGCGAAAGCCGTACCGCCAAAGGGCTCTGCGAACAGTCGATTCGCGGGTTGACCAGCGGATCGAATTTGAATTCGACCCCGAACTGTTCCTGCGCCATCCGCTCCATCGCGTACACCTCGTGCTGGTTGACGGTGGTCGGGACGGTTTTCAGCTTCAGCGGAAGATTGCGATCGAGGAGCAGGCGGATCCCCCGCATGCAGCGGTCATACGAGCCAGGAATCTGCGTCAAGGCTTCGTAGGTTTCGCGCGTTGCGCCGTAGAGGGTGATTTCAATTGCGAACGGGCGCCATTCGGCCAAATGGTCGGCCACGCGCGGAGTAATCAGCGTCCCGTTGGTGAAAAGCGTCACCAGGAATCCGCGCTTTTTCGCTTCGGTATAGATATTCAGAAAATCGGGGCGCGCGAACACTTCGCCGCCGGTGTAAAGAATCCACAGGCAGCCCGCTTCAACCAACTCATCAAGCAGCCTGCAATGCTCTTCGAAGGTAAGTTCTTGCTTGCGTGCGTTGGTGTCGCCCATCGGCAGGTTGTTGTAGCAGTGGAGACATTCCAGCGGACAGCGGCGCGTAACCTCAATCGACACCTCCAGCGGTGCGCGCTGGCCAAAATAGCGCTCGTGAATTGCGCGACTGAACGCCGCGTACGTTGCGTCGTTGGTCATCCCAAGCCTCGGCTGCCCAAGCCGTGGTAACTACCTGCCTGCGAGAGTTAATCCGTTTCGATCAGCCCCGCTGCCGCCAGATTCTCTACAAAAACTTGCGTGTCGTCGGCGGCCTGTTCGGGGGTAAGCCCGTACTGCAATTCGAGAAATTCGCTCATCTCCGAACTGCTGCGATTCGCTTCCACCATGGCCCACAGAGCGGTGCCCGCCTCGTTGAACGTGAAAATCGAGTCCAAATCGGCAGCGCCGCGACGAATCGGCACCACGATCGCCTCATTCGCAACCACGCGAGACACCACGTTGCCGCTTTTCCTGATATTCCCGAGCGCCTTTTTACTGATTGTTACATTGGCATTGCCCGCAGGCGCGCTCATATGCCTATGCTTCCCTTTGCAAGCACTCTGGCCTGTCTCCTCGGATCGTTTGACTCTAGAGCTGAATCACTGGTGCAAGCTTTGCATGTATCAGGTTGAGAACAAGCGGGAAAACGGGGCGAAAGTGTCTAAACGTCAACGTCTAGCCCGGACGGGAATGTAATGGCAATGTGGTCCAAGGCTTTGCATAGCAAGCGTCTAGAGCCTGCGGGGGTTCTAGAACCTAGGGTCATTCCCTGATTATTAAGAACGCAACAGGGTCGCAAAAAGGAGGGGGTAGCGTAGTCGCCGTGGACGAACGGGGCGAACATCGTTGAGAGCGGATATAGGTATTCCGTATCTGGTATTTCTAGACGGACGTTGCGCGCTGCGGCGATCCGTCCGAAGATGCAGCGCCCACAGGCTGCCCTGCGGAAAGCTCGCGGACAAGGTCGCCGACGAACGCTTTTGCGTCTCCGAAAAGCATCAACGTCTTGTCCATGTAGTAGAGAGGGTTGTCGATACCTGCGAATCCCGGGCTCATGCCCCGTTTGATCACCATCACGGTTCGCGCTTTGTCGACGTCTAGAATTGGCATGCCGTAGATCGGGCTGCTGGTATCCGTGCGCGCTCCTGGGTTGGTAACGTCGTTTGCGCCGATAATCAACGCCACGTCCGTCTGCGGCAGGTCCGAGTTCACGTCTTCCATCTCGCGCAACCGGTCGTACGGGATGTCCGCCTCGGCCAGCAGCACGTTCATGTGCCCCGGCATGCGCCCGGCCACCGGGTGAATCCCGAACGACACGTCCACACCCTTGCGCGTCAAGATGTCGAACAGCTCGCGCACTTTGTGCTGCGCCTGCGCCACCGCCATTCCGTATCCCGGAACGATCACAACCTTGTTGGCCGCTCCCAAAATCTCGGCAGCTTCTTCCGGACTGGCGCTGCGCACCGAGCGCTGCTCCGTCTGCACCGCCGCCGTGGGTTGCACCTGCCCGAACGCGCCGAACATCACGTTGGTAAACGAGCGGTTCATGGCCTTGCACATAATCACGGACAGAATGAAGCCCGATGAGCCGTCCAGCGCTCCCGCAATTACCAGGACCTTGCTATCCAGCACGAACCCCAGCATGGCCGCTGCAATTCCGGCGTAGGAGTTCAGCAGCGAGATCACCGTCGGCATATCCGCGCCGCCAATCGGCGTAACCAGCAGGATTCCGAAAACCAGCGAAACGCCGATCATGATCGGGAACAGGATCGCTTGATCGGGGTGCACCACCATCGCCACGGCCAGCAAAAGCGCGGCGGCCAATACGGACAGGCTCACCACGTTCTGCCCTTTATAGACCATCGGGCGAAGCGGCAGAATTTCCTGCAGCTTCCCAGCCGCGATCAGGCTCCCGGTGAACGTCAGCGACCCGATGATCACTTCCAGGCTGATTTCGCCCATCCCAAAGCGAGTTACGTGCGGATATCCGACGTAATATTCGGCGATTCCGATCATCGTGGCGGAAAGCGAGCCGAACGTGAGCGCCATGGCGGTCCGCTGCGGGACCGCCGTCATCTTCACCATGCCCAGCGGAATGCCCACAGCCGCGCCGACAATCAGCGCGATGGCGATCCATTTGTATTGGGTGACTTGTGGATCGGCAAGAGTGGCGGCAACCGCCAGCGCGCCGCCAATTTCCGCCATCAGGACGCCTCGCCGCGCGGTTGCCGGCGAGTTCATCCACTTGATTGCCAGAATGAAAAGAACGATAGCGACGAGGTACGCGCTATCCATGATTTGGGCGATGGCCACGCTGCTCATTATCGCTTCGCCTTGCCCGCTTTAAACATTCGCAGCGTGCGATCGGTGATGAAAAATCCGCCCACCATGTTGCTGAACGATGCCGTCACCGCAATCAGACCCAGCACAACGGAGAGCTTGGACTCATGCCGCCCGGCGATGATGATCGCCGCCACCACCACGATGGCGTCCAGCGCGTTGGTAAGCGACATTAAAGGAGTGTGCAGCAGTGGAGAGACCCGCTTGACGATCTCAAACGCGAGGAAACCCGCGAGGATAAATACGTAAAGATTCGATAAAAAATCCGGTGGCACGCTTGCCTTCCTGTCCCTGGCGAACTCTTCCTACCGCGATGCCTGCAGCTGCAGCGCCGGAAGCGAGAAAAACTCCCGGACGCGGCTCTGCACGATCTCTCCGCCTCGCGTCAGCAATGTTTCGCGCGTAATTTCGTCTTCGGTATTGATTTCCAGTTGGCCCTTTTTTACGATGTGCTGCAGAAAAGCGGTCACGTTGCGCGCGTACATCTGGCTGGCGTGATACGGCACCCGGCTGGCCAAATTGATCTCGCCGACCACGGACACTCCGTGCTCCACCACCGTTTTTTCAGGCTGCGTCAATTCGCAGTTTCCGCCGCGCTCAGCAGCCAAATCAACGATCACGGATCCCGGCGCCATCCCGCGCACCATCTCAGCCGTTACCAGCACCGGAGCTTTCTTCCCCGGCACAACCGCGGTGCTGATCACCACATCGCTCTGCCCTACCACCTGCTTCATCAACTCGCGCTGCCGCGCATAGAACGTTTCGTCCTGGGCTTTCGCGTAGCCGCGCGCATCCTGCGCACCCTGGGCTTCGATGGGCAGCTCGACGAATCGTCCGCCCAGGCTCTGCACCTGTTCCTTAACCGCCGGCCGCAAATCGTATGCGGACACCACCGCGCCCAGCCGCCGCGCCGTGGCAATGGCCTGCAAGCCCGCCACTCCCGCGCCGATCACCAGCACGCGCGCCGGCGTAATCGTGCCAGCCGCCGTCGTCATCATCGGAAAAAGTTTCGGGAGAATATCCGCGGCAATCAGCACCGCTTTGTAGCCGCAAATCGTGCCCATCGACGAGAGCGCATCCATACTCTGTGCCCGCGTGGTGCGCGGAATCAGCTCGACTGAAAACGACATTACGCCGGTTCCAGCAATCTCCTGCAAAATTTCCACCGAGCCCATCGGACGCAGAAAGCCGATCAGCACCTGGTCGCGGCGCATCAGCGGAAGGTCCGACTTCCCGACGCGTTCGTTTGAGCCGTAGCACAGCACCTGTACAACGATATCCGCTGCGCTGAAAACCGCGGCGCGATCCGCGACGATTTTCGCGCCTTTGTCCGAGAACGCCGAGTCCGGATAGCCGGCCTCCACGCCGGCGCCTTTTTCGACAATCACTTCCATTCCGGCCTTCGCGAGGGTCGGCACCACGATGGGCACCAGCCCCACACGCCTTTCGCCCGGAAAGCTTTCTTTGGGAACGCCAACAATCATTGCCAGTTTTCGCTTTCAGTCCTGAAGCCTGTATCGATTATGACCCTGCCGTGCACGGCCACGACCGGCGAGAGCCGTTCACGTGCCGCAATCGACATGGTATCCAAAGCGACCATTCTAAACATACCGCGACAAATGTTGTCCAGTAGAACTCCGAAAATAAAATCGATCATGTTGCCGTTTTGCGCGATTTTTCCCTCTTTGGCGCATCGGCTCCACGTTGACTTTCGCGCCTTCCAGGCATATGTTCCGCCCGTAATCGGGCCAAGCTCGGAAAACTCACTGAATCTGAGAGGTGGCTCATGGTTTCCATCCCGGCCCCAAGCCGTCGTTCAGGCCGTACTCCATTTCGATCGCATACGATTCCGCCGTTTGCGCCAACACACTCCCGTAGGATTTTGCTCGCGAAAGCAGCGCCGCTCGCGCTCGCCGCAGCGTTCTTAGCGTTTGGCCCAGGCTCTTCGGCGTTGCACGCGCAAGGCGCCGCCGCGGAAATATCCACCATCACTCCCAACACCGGCAAAGCCGACGATTCCATAACCATCGTGGGCAAAAACCTGGAGAAGAAAGTGGTCGCGGCGGTCTATCTATCCGACGCCAAGCTGGACCACAAAGCCGAGGTCGTCGATCAGGAGCCCACCAAGATCATCATCAAGGTTCCGGCGCTCAAGCCCGGCGACTACAACATTTCCGTCGAAGAGTCCGGCTCGATCTACATCCAGCCGGTAATCTTCAAAGTCAAGACGTAGCGGCCGTTCAGAACTGATTGTCGCAGTCACCGGTGGCCTTGACTCGGTGTGCCCCGCCAGTTTTTTGCGCGAGCAGGCGCGGCTCCGCGCTTGAACCTGTTATTTGAGTTTCCCCGCGCGATGTGCGACCTTGTCTATCGGTCCTGATTCCACGATGACTTTGTTCCGGCCACGCCTCCATTCGATCGCTCTCGTGGTGATCGCCTTGGGCTGCTCGCTCGCCGGGTCTCCCTCCGCGCGCGCCTGGGGCTGCGAGGGACATCAAATCATCGCCTACATCGCCGAGGCGCACCTGAATCCTCGCGCCCGAGCTACGGCGCTGAAAATTCTCGCCGCCAGCCCCATCGATCCCTCGCTCCCGCGCTGGTGCCAGCCGCGCGCCACCAATCCATTCGCGGACGCCTCCACGTGGGCCGACGATTACCGCACCCAGCATCCCGAAACCGGTCCCTGGCACTTCATCGACATTCCTCGCGGCGCGCATCAGGGCAGCCTCGGCCCCTATTGTCCGCACGCCACCGGCTGCGTCGTCAGCGCTCTCGAAGCACAAATTCGTATACTCACAGATCGGCATGCCTCCGCCCACGATCGCGCCGACGCTCTGCGCTTCATCGTCCACTTGGTAGGCGATATGCACCAGCCGCTGCACGACGTCACCAACGACGACTTGGGAGGTAACTGCGTCCCCGTCGAGTTTTTCGGCCGCCGGCCCAGGGAAACAAACGGCCAGTACGAATCTTTCAGCCCCAATTTGCACGCCATTTGGGATGTCGGCATCATCGAGCACTTCGACCACGGCGACTCGCCGCAGCAGACGGCCAAAGAACTCCAGCAAAAATTCCACGCGCAAATTGCCGTGTGGGGAAAGCCGCCGATCAATTTCACAGCGTGGGTGTGGCAAAGCCATGCGCTCGCCGATTCGGTGGCCTACGGCAAGCTTCCGAATCCAATCCCGGTAGAAGCGCCGACGCCAATCTCTTCGTGCGCGGACGGCAACATCAGCCTGCACATGCTCGCCTATCACGAAGACCTCGGCGCTGCCTACGAATCGGCCGCCTCTCCCATCGTCGAACTTCAACTCGCGAGAGCTGGCGCCCGCCTCGCCGCCGTCTTGAATTCTATTTGGCCATAGCGCGATTCTGTGAGACCAGCGTTTTGCCGGCTGTTACTTGTGGGTGGCAGCACGCCGTTCAACTACCTTGAGACGCATCTACTTCTCTGGTAATATGCCCGCCGATGAAACATCAATGCCTGCAAAATTTCGTCGTGCACGTGTGCGCGCTTACGGCGGCGCTTATTCTGGTTCCCGTTTGCGCCCGTGGGCAAACGGCTGCGCAGCCGGGACCGGCAGGCGCAGTCGCGGCGGTCGCACCATCGCCGTATCAAATGCTGCATGCCGAATCCGGAACCAAAACAATACAGCGCGATGGTCAAATGTATTTTCAAGACCCGCGCCCAGTCTTCCGAGTCGGCGACGACCACCAGATTATGGTCGAGTTTCAATGGCAAGGCCCGGTCGGCCCTCACAAATTCGTCGGCATGTGGAAAGATCCGACCGGACAGGTAGTCGTCGTCTCGAACTTCCAGTTTGCGCCCACCACCTCGCCGTACTCCGGATATTTCACCTTGCTTCTCGGCGATACCGTTCCCACCGGAATCTGGACCATCGATGCCACCATCGACGGCCAAACCGCCGGCAGCTACTCGTTCGAAGTCGTTGGATCGGGCATCGCCCTGCCGAAAACTCGGCCCGAACGGGTTCCGCTCGATACGAAAAACCTCTACAGCCAGATGCAAGCCGCGTCGGTATTCGTCGACAAGCTCGACGCAGACGGCGCGCCGGTCAGTCGCGGTTCTGGATTCTTCATCACTCCCTCGCAGATCCTCACCGCGTTCGAGAATATTGACGGCGCGAGCAACCTTCGGATTGTTTTCCCGAGCGGCCAGACCGCCCCTTCCAATGAGGTACTCGCGTGGAACCGCTGGCAAGATTGGGCGGTGCTAAAGGTTGACTCCGCGCAGGCGGCGCCATTGAAATTGGCAGCCGCCAAATCGTGGAACATTGGTGATCGCTGCTATTCGCTCGGGGCCGCTGACGGAGGACGTACGATTCTCTCCGGGGGCATCGTCGGACAGTCAAATCAGTCTCCCGTCGGAGAACGCATGACCATTTCGATTGTCGCGGCTCCGGACGAGATCGGAGGCCCGGTAATAAACCAGTTTGGCGAAGTGATCGGCATGATTGGGGGAAATGTGCTTCCCGGCGTAGCCTTCACCAACTCGTCGCCGAGCGTCAGCGCGCCAGGCTCGCTCGCGCCATCCTATTCCGCACCGGGAGTTACTATTCCCGCGGAAATCGTCAAGATCCCTCCCGCGAGTCAAACCGCGAGAACTCTCGGGCAGCTCTTCGCCACTGGGGTGTTTTTTCCGCCGCTTACCGCGAACGATCAAGTCGGCTTCGCCGCCCTGGCTCTTCAGATCGACCGGAGAAATGGCCCGGCCTGGCCCCGTGACGTGCGCAGCCAGTTTTCACTCGGTCAGCAATCCATGTCGATTTTCGTAAACTGGAAAGGAAAAGCAAAATACAAAGGCACCGCCAATGTCCACTTCTTCGATCTTGAAAGCAATGAAATCGCCCACACTTCCCCGCTAAAGGTGAACATTCATCCGGGACACATTGATTCCGCTTACTGGACCGTAGCACTAAAGACGTTTTCTCCGGGAATCTACCGCGTCGATGTCGATCTCGGAGACGCACCTGCCTGGCGCCAGTTCTTCCGAATCACTCCTTAGCACCCTCTGCTGTCTGTCATCCGCCCGTAGCAAAACCCGGATACAGCGTCATCCCGCCATCGACGTACAGCGTAGTGCCCTGCACGTAATCCGAATCATCCGACGCCAGCCACACCGCCGCGCGCCCAATATCCTCGGGCTGCCCGATGCGCAAATCCGGTATCAGCGTGAGCAGCTTTTTCAGCGCCTCGGGCGTATCCCACGCGCTGCGGTTGATCGGCGTTTGAATCGCGCCCGGCGCGATCGAATTGACGCGAATCTTGTGCGGCCCCAGCTCCTGCGCGATCGTGCGCATCAGCATATCGACGCCGCCCTTGCTCGACGCGTAGTTGGCGTGCCCGGCCCACGGAATGATCTGGTGCACCGAGCTCATGCAGATAATTTTCCCCGCGGCCATCGAGATTTCCGGCCGCACCCCGCGCCGCAAAAATTCCTTGGCCCCTTCCCGCGCGCACAAAAACTGCCCGGTCAAATTCACCCCGATCACGTGATTCCATTTCTGCAGCGTCATTTCCGTGAACGGCGCGTCGTCCTGCAATCCCGCATTGGCGCACACAATATCGACCGTGCCAAACGCGCGAATCGTCTCCGCAAACATGGCCTGCACTTCGCCTTCGTTGGACACGTCTGCTTTCACGCCAATCGCTTCTCCGCCCTTCTTCTTGATGTCCTCGATGATCACGTTCGTAGCTTCTTCGTGCGTGATCCAATTAATGGCCACCTTGGCGCCCGCGTCGGCGAAAGATCGCGCCACCGCTTCTCCGATTCCCGAATTCGCGCCGGTCACCAGCGCCGCCTGCCCCGCCAACGGTTTCTCCCGCATCAGTCCTCCCCTTGAATTTGGCTATGAGTATTCGTGAATATGAATGCCGCTCTTTGTCTCGCCCCGCGCAGCAGTCAGCCTGCCGCGCCTTTTGCCTGCGCTGATGTTGCCCTTCGATCCACTCGCCGCGGACTCCACCGCGACTCCCGTCCGTGCCGATGATAAGCGCTTCCATTCTATTCCCCCGCTCCCCCGCCCCGAAAAATCTTCCGTAAATTCCCGCGGCCCCGCGCCGCGCGACGCGCCTCAAGTATTCGGTCCGTCCGCCACTTTTGTCTCTGCCTAGAGAGCGCCCGCTCGCATTCGGTGTAAGATACGCGCGCGAAGTATGTTGGCCGCATGACGCGGTCGAGAGCCGATGACCCGCCTTCCGGCTCCGCCAACGGCGCAACACCATTCAGTTAGCGAGGTTCCTCATCCATTTTCCCTTCTATTTGTCGCTCGGCCGCGCTCAAATCTCCTTTCATTTCATCTTTGAAATGCTGGCGTACCTCTGCGGTTTTCTTCTGTATCGTCGGCTTCGCGCCTCCGCCGGTGACGTAATTCCCGAGGGCACGCGCTGGACGGTAATCGCGGCCGCGGTCGCTGGCGCTGCAATTGGCGCACGTCTTCTGAATGCCCTCACCGCTCCGCCGCAGGATCTTCTCCACTGGCACGCTCTCGCGCCCTATCTCGCCGGCAAGACAATCGTGGGCGCTTTGATCGGCGGCCTCGCAGCGGTCGAGCTTACCAAGCGCATCGTTGGCGAGCGGCATTCCACCGGTGACCTGTTCGCCGCCCCGCTCGCGCTCGGCATCGCCATCGGTCGCATCGGATGCTTTTTCGAAGGGCTTCCCGATCAAACCTACGGCATCGCTACCAAACTCCCGTGGGGAGTCGACTTCGGCGACGGCATTCGCCGCCATCCCACGCAACTCTATGAATGCTTTTTCGCGCTGCTCCTGCTGCCATTTCTTTTGAAGATGCTCCGTCGCCCCCATCACGAAGGAGACGTCTTCAAAGCCTTCATGGTCGCCTATATGGCATGGCGCTTCGGCATCGACTTCCTAAAGCCGTACCCCGTATGGTATGGCCTTCAAGGAATTCAGTGGGCGAGCCTATGCATGCTGCTGTATTATTCACCGGATATATCCCGTTGGAGCCTAGTCCGTAAGCCTGTTCCGGAGAGCCCTGGACGTAGTGCGTCTTAGTGCGCCTCCGAAGCAACCTCGCACCACGGCCGGGTGCGGCCAGGCGACTGGATCGAGTGAGCGTCGTTTTCTGCGCGAGCATTGCCGAGGAGCCATGCCCGAGCCCACAAAACAGCGGTTCCCGACGTGGTGGCAGGCTCTCATCCTGTTATTCGGTGGCCTGGTCTTAGGCTTCACTTCCTGCGGCGCGGCGCTCAGTTCCGGTTTCGGCGGACGTCCCTCTTCATTTGGGTCGCTCTTCGTTGTCGGTTTTTTCGTCGGTGCTGCTGGGTTCGTCGGCGGAGTAGTCTTGGTCGTCTTCCTAGGTCTGAGAGCTGTTTTTTCTCCGCTTGGCGCGGAGCAAATTCCCGCCCCGGCCCCAGCGGGCCAACCGCACCCGGTCGTCTCTCGCGCCGCGACTCCGCAGCTATTTCCACAGCCGCTGCACGCGGCGAAAGTTAAGCCTGACGAAAACAGCTCGCTCCTTGCGTTCCGCTTCGCAGTGATTCTGGCTATTGCGTTTTTGGCTTGGAACACATTTTCGCGGCTCGGTTTCTACCGCCAACTCCATCTGCCGATCTGGCCCTATTTTGTCGGCTTCCTGTTAGTGAATGTGCCGTATGCCATTGCCCTTGTCCGAACTCGCAAAGACGCGGATACGGTGGGCATATCCCTCGCTGCGGCGGTCGCAATCATTTCGTTGTGGGAGTCATTTTCGTCGTTTGATACGTTCGTTCTCCGCATGCCGATATCTAGGACTTGGTGGGAATATCTGCCATTTCTCATTGACGGCGCGATTCTTGTGTCCGCCTATCGCTCGCGCACGGGCGTGTGGCGCTCGGGCTCGTCGTGGGGGCGCTTGCTCGTCCTCGTGATCGGGCTAATCTTCTATTTCGCTTTAATCTTTCTTCTGATGCGCGCCAACCGGGCCTTTTACGGACTGAACCGGTGGATTCCGTGAGCCGCGCGGTCCGCCCGTATCTCTTTTACGACGTCGCCGTCTCCATCTGCTCGCGCTGCTTTCGCAAAGTCGAAGCGAAGATCGTCTTCGAAAACGATCGTGTTTTCATGCTGAAGCAATGCCCTACGCACGGCGCCGAAAGAATTCTGATCGCAGACGACGTCGAGTATTACCGTCGCTGCCGCGAAATCTTCATCAAGCCGCCGGAAATGCCGCGCCACTTCAACACGCCGGTCAAGTACGGCTGTCCCTACGATTGCGGCCTCTGCTCGGATCACCAGCAGCATTCCTGCCTTTCGCTGATCGAAATCTGTGACGCATGCAATCTCCGCTGCCCGGTCTGCTACGCCGAAAGCGGCCCCGACCGCCAGCAGTACCGCTCGCTCGACCAGATCGAAGCCATGCTCGATGCCGTCGTGCGCAACGAAGGCGAACCCGACGTGGTGCAAATCTCCGGCGGCGAGCCCACGCTGCATCCGCAATTTTTCGAGATTCTCGAAGCCGCCAAGCGCCGTCCCATTCGCCACTTGATGCTCAATACCAATGGCGTGCCGATCGCGTCGGACGAAGCCTTTGCCGCGCGCCTCGCCGAGTTCATGCCTGATTTCGAGGTCTACCTACAGTTCGATTCATTCGAGCGCAACGCCCTGGTAGCGCTTCGCGGCGCCGATCTGCGCCGAGTCCGCGAGCAGGCCCTTAACAGACTCAACGAACTTGGCGTTTCGACTACCCTTGTGGTCACCCTGAAAAAAGGGCTCAACGATCACGAAGTCGGCAAGATCATCGACTTCGCGCTAGCGCAGGACTGCGTCCGCGGCGTGACGTTTCAACCGATTCAGGCCGCCGGCCGCCTCGAAAATTTCGATCCAGCCTGCGACCGCCTCACGCTCACCGAAGTCCGCCGCCGCATTCTCGAACAGACCTCCGTCTTTCGCCCTGAGGACGTCATTCCTGTCCCCTGCCATCCGGACAGCTTAGCCATGGCCTATGCCCTGAAAATCGGCGGGCGCGTGGTGCCGCTCACCGGGCTGATCGATCCCGGCGTGCTCATCAATGGCGGGTCTAATACGATCATTTTCGAGCAGGACAACGCTGTCCGCGAAGGCGTATTCAAGCTGTTCGCCACCAACCATTCTCCCGAGTCCGGCGCGCGCTCGCTCCGCGATCTGCTCTGCTGCTTGCCTCACGTCTCCGCGCCTCCCGATCTTGGTTACGACAATATCTTCCGCATCCTGATCGTCCAGTTCATCGACGCGTTTTCCTTCGACGTGCGCTCCGTAAAGAAAACCTGCATCCACATCGTTCATCCCGATGGCCGCCTCATTCCCTTCGACACCTACAACCTCTTCTATCGCGACCACTTGGAGCACGACCGCATTCAGCCTCTGCGCGACTGGGCGCTTCGCTCCGCCGAACCCGCATAGATGTGGCTCACCGCCCAGATGTACCTTCCTTGCGCTCCGCGTCCACCCGTCACATCTCACACTCATTCTCTAGACGGGGCGCAATCCGCGTGGCCTTCGAATGTTCTGTCACCGCCCTTTGATCGGCGAGATCTGCACGTGAAATCCGTCGGGATCCAGCAGATTGACGGTGGTAACCCCGTCATTCGCCTGAAACGCGGATCTCGCTTTTGCGTCCGGCAGTTCTTCGTTGATCTTATCCGCCAGTTCTTTCCCCGATTTCTGGTCGATATGGTCGATTGAGATCGAGAAGTGCGTGATAACACTTTTCCGCTCTGGCACCGAATCGACGCTGATGTACCCGGTCGGAAAATCCAGATGGACGCCCTTTCCGGTGTTGGTTGCCGGCCAGCCTTTCTTGACTCCAAACAGCCGGTGATAAAACGCGTACGAGCGGTCGATGTCGCCAACCAGAAGGCCCACATGGTTGACGCCCAAACCGCGAACGATGGGAGTCGACTCTGCGGCGGCATCTGCCCCCAGCACCTTCGCAGGCAGTGCCAGTATGGCCAACGCTTGCATCAGACCCCGCCGTGTCATTTTCCCGCTGTCATACTGCTCGAACAACTCGTCAATGGAATTCATCGGCGCCCCTCCCTCGCATCAAAATCGCGGGATTATAGCACCGCCCCGGCGCTTCCATGGCGCACGGGCACGGCGGTCCTACGCCAGCCGACACAAGCGTCGCTAACACACGGGGCTGCTCAGCGCGCGTGGCAGCAGGGCAAATCGCCGTCGTGAAATACGACCCATCGAATCCCAGCAATTCCATCCACTCAGCCGACGACTGGTCCGGGATTGCATTGATCCACGCCATTCCCGCATCGCACGGTCGTGGAGCCACGATTCGCTCTTCGTCACGCGCGCAGAGGACCGCCGTGATTTCCAGTTCGAATGAGCTCGCGCATCGGAACTCGAAAGCTCGGCGCCACGTAGTCTACTCCGAGCAGCAAACGCAAATTCGTTCGGCGCCGGCGACGCCCTGCGGCGGGCTATTACTCACCGGATGAATCGGCAAACTGAGGCTGGATTTCGGTCCACATTTCCAGTACTATCGCCCGGATTTGTTTAAGCCATCGTGGGGCGGGGATTCTTGGGAGGTCCGACTAGGCGTATGTACAAGCTCCGCAAAGAAGTGCGTCCGAAAACGTTTCTGGATTCGCTGGACGCCCTGATCGCAGAACATCACCTTCTGAAACATCCGTTTTATCAAGCGTGGATCGAGGGAACTCTTCCGAAGGAATCGCTGCAGGTGTACGTTGAACAGTATTACCAATACGTTCGAGCGTTCCCTGAAAATTTGAAGCGGCTGGCGAGTCGCGCGAGCATGCCTCTCGCGGCCTTGGTTCGCGAAAACCTGGCCGAGGAAACCAATCCCGTTGCGTCGCACCCGGTGCTGTGGCGTCAATTCGCGAATGCCGTCGGTGTGAGCGAGAGCGCGATGGAAGGCGCGCGTCCGCTGCCGGGAATGGCCGCCATGCTCGACACTTTCGACGAAATTTCCACGCACGGCTCTATGTCCGAAGCGGTGGCCGCGTTTTACGTCTATGAAGCGCAAGTGCCGGAGATCGCGGAACGGAAGATCGTCTGCCTGCGCCGCTTTTATGACGTGTGCGAGCCACGCGCTCTGGCGTACTTCACCGCGCAGCGGGAGGCGGATGCCCGGCGCCGGTCCGCTTGGCGGTCATGGCTTGTCACTCAGCCACAAGTCGAGGAATTCTACGGGATCTGTTCCGCCGAGCGGACGCTGAAAGCGATCTGGGGCGCTCTAGACGCCATCTATCCACAGCCCTGCGCCGCTGCCGCCGTCTGACGCGCAACTGCAAGTTGCTGCACCACGGAGTACCCCAGGGGTGGGGGCCGGGGAATGATTCGGGCTGCCGGCGGGTCACCGTTGGCAGCCCTTCCCCGATGCGGGGCGCCTTCCGAAATTCAACTGCCGGATTTTCGGTACGTCTTCACGCCATCCCGAGTGCCAACGATAGCTTCGCTCGCATATTTCAGAAACAAGCCGTGTTCCACCAGGCCGACGACGTGATCGAGATGATGGGCGATCTCTTTCGGGTCGCCCATCGGACCGAACGCACAGTCCATGATGAAATTCCCGCCGTCGGTGAGGTATGGCGTGTTTCCTTTTCCCATCCGCAGCGAAGGTTTCCCGCCAATCTTCGCCAGGCTTTTCGCTGTGGCCTGCCAGCCGAAGCGCACGATTTCCACGGGCACGGAGACGAGCGATCCAAGCCGATCGACCAGCTTCGTCTCGTCCGCGATTACCACCATCCTGCGGCTGGCCGCTGCCACGATCTTTTCACGCAGCAACGCGCCACCGTGGCCCTTGATCAGGAACAGCGTGCCGGGCTCGATTTCGTCCGCACCATCCACGGTCAGGTCGATCTCGCTGTGCTCGGCAAAGCTGCTCAGCGGAATTCCAGCTTCGCGGGCCAGCTGATCCGTGTGATCTGAAGTAGGAATGCCGGTGACGCGCAAACGGTTTTCGGCCAGCCGGTGTCCCAGGGCGGCGATGAAGAAAGCAGCCGTGGAACCGGTGCCCAGCCCCACGACCATGCCGTCTTCGACCAACGCCGCGGCGGCTTCCGCAGCGGCTTTCTTGCAGGCGTCTTGTTCAGCGGGATTCATGCGACTCACGCGTTTATCATTGCAGCTAATCACGCACGGTTGGATGCGCTCGCGCCATCAGTAGGCGCTTCCGCCCGCGAGCCACGTCCTGCCGCGCTCATACAGTTTCTGCGTGTCCGCGCCCTTCAGCCCCGGCATATCGGGCTTCACTTTGTAGCCGATCAGCGTTTGCAGATATGCGAGATGGCGGTAGCCTTCGGGAAATTTATTCAGCAGCTCGCCATCCAGCGTCAGCTTTGCGGCGGGATCGACGGGGTCCATGCGATCCTTTTCATAGATGGGCTGACGCAGAACCAGCAGCCAGTGGCCGTCACGCTTTTCGAAAAAGTCGAAGAATCGCCCAATGCAAGTCACGTCCACCAGCACGTCGTGGACTTTGGCGCGCTGCATGATCGACATTTTGGTCTGCGAAATCGCGCGATTTTTCGACACTTCCACTGTGCACGCGCCCAGCGTATGCAGAATGTTGACGCCCTTGTCCCACCCTTCCTTGCTCACGCGAATGAACTCGTCGCCCGTGCCTTGAAACCACGTGGCCATCATGCGGCCTTCATCCGCCCACACGGTGCGAAACCTTTCCCAATCGCCCGCATCGCGCCACACCACCCAGTTCTGCAGCGTCTCGCGCACGGCCAGCTTATCTAAAAGTTCCTCGTTCATGAATTGCCTCCGGTATGTGCCGCATCGCCGAGCGCGGCGCAAGAATTCTCGCGGCCCGGATGCTAAATTGCAAATCTAATTTGAATCGGGAAGCTTGCCGGCGGACTCCAGAATTTCGCGCGCCAGATAATTTGTGACGTGCGCTTCATCGCGCGCCTCAATCAGATACGCCGAGCGCAAAAGCTGCTCTTTGCGCGTGCGCAACGCGTTGCGGATCGCTTGCTGCACTTGTGGATCGGAGAGCTGGCGGTCTCCGGCGGGTTCGACCGCGATCAACTTTAGAATGGTGTAGCCGCCGTCTTTGGTGTGAATTGGCTGGCTGAACTGCCCCGCCTTCAGCGAGAGCACCGCCTTTTTCAGCGCCGGATCGGAGCGGCTGAGGGACGATTCCGGAATAAAGCCAATGTCTCCGCCCGTGGACGAGCTGGGATCCTCCGAGTAGTCCATCGCCAGCTCGGTAAAATCGGCGCCCGTGTCGAGTTTATTGATGAGCATGGCCGCCTTTTCTCCCGCCTGGGCCTCATTGGCGGCTTTGCTGTTCTTGCGATTGTGGACAGTGGGATCGGGGCGGGGAGTGACCACAATTTCCGCGATGTGGTACTGCGGCTCCGCGACGTCGAATTCCGAGCGGTTCTTGTTGTAGAAATCAGTGATGTCCTGATTGGTGATGGAGATTTTAGCCACCACCTCGCGGTTCAGCAGCTTGTCGATGGAAAGCTGGCGGCGGATATCGCTCTTCAGGTCGTCAATCGTCAGGTCCGAGGCTTGCAGCTTCTGCTGAAATTCCTCCTCCGTGTAGGGCGCTTTCGATTCGGTGAACTTATCCTCAACTTCTTCGTCGCTGGCGATCAAATTCATCTTCTGCGCGCGATCCAGCAGAATTTGGCTGTTGATTAGCTCATCGAGGATGTTCAGCTTCAGAGAGAGCGCCTCCTCATGCGACGGTGCAGGCGCTTCGGAATTGACGCGCGAACGATAGACCCGTTCGACGTCCTGCTGGAGAATTTGCTTGCCGTCCACCACGGCCCAGACGTCCGGGCCGGGGGCGATTTCCTTCCGGCATCCCGCGGCAAGCGCGCAAATCGCCAGAGCCGCGATGACCAGAATTCTCCGCGTCAATCAGAGCTCCTTCGGGTGCTGATGGTTTAGGCGGCTTTCTTTACGCGGCCGGAGCGGATGCAGGAGGTGCAGACCCGAATCTGCTTGCGCGCTCCGTTGACCACGGCGCGGACGCGGCGGAGATTGGGATTCCAGCGGCGGCGCGTTACGTTGTGCGCGTGGCTGATCGAGTTGCCGAAGTGCGGCTTCTTGCCGCAGATTTCACATGCCATTGCCATGATTCAATTGCTCCACGATTGAAAATTGGATAGTTGGCGACACTTGATGCTAACAGACTTCCGCGCTCGCGGAAAGCGCTTTAGCCTCTGGCGGATAATCGTGTGCCAAGTCGCGAAAGCCCTCTGCCTTTGCTGAACCGCATACTGGCTTCGCGCCCTCACAAAAGAAAAGGCCCCATCCCCGGTCAGAGGATGGGGCCTTTTCACCGCGCCTTTATTTAGAAGTAGTACTTCAAAGCAAACTGCATAATCCGCGGCGGCACCGAGCTGTTTTGAATTTCACCGAAGGTGCTGTCCGCAGCGTTGTTAACCGGCGGATTAAACTGCGGATGGTTCCAGACGTTGTAAAACTCAGCCCGGAACTCGATGCTTGTGCCTTCCGTTACCTTTGTGTTCTTGATCAGAGAAATGTCCCAGTTGAATTGGCCCGGCCCCATGATTGCCCCCACGCCGGAGTCGCCGAAACCTGTGCCTCCGTTGCCAGGCCCGGCGGTGGCGCAAGTGCCCGGGGTCGTACCGCCAATGCAAGGAGCCATCCCAACGTCCGAGAAGCCGAAGAGGCCGCAGCTGCCGTAAGCCGCCGTATTGATCCAAGTGCTGTTCGCGCCGCAGTTCCCGCCAGTAAGTCCGCTGATTACCCGCGACGTGGTGCTTCCAGTTGTGGCCACGCCGATCGACTGGCAGACACCATACGAATTGCACTTCCCTGTATTCGACGCTCTCAGCTCGGCTCGGACGCTGCCGGTGGCTCCATAGATCGTACCGGCGTTGCCATCGATCACCGTAAACGGTTCTCCGTCCTGGACGGTCGTCACACCTGAGACCGTCCAGCCAGAGAGCAGGTGACCGGAGAAGCCGTGGGTCTCCTTATAGGGCAGATCGTAGCTGTAGGCGACGATCAGGCGCTGTGGACGGTTAAACGCTGCGAGACCGTATTGCTGCGCCATATCGAGCGGGTCGTTGCTGTTTCCTCCGCCGGAAAGGACGTTGCCAGGTGCGGCAATGCCTCCACCAGCTTCCGACGAGTTGATGTTGGTGATTAGCTTGCTCCACGTGTACGAAGCCTTGAGCAAAAAGCCGTTTGCGAACTGGTGGCTCAGGCTCGCCTGCAAACTGTCGTATAGCGAGTCACCTTTAGTCGTGGTGTTAGACAAGCCTCCGGTCGAGAAGCCGAGGTACGGTACGCGTCCCATTCGATTACCCGGATACGGCGCGCCGCTTCCGGTATTTTCAATGATCTGAGTCGAAGGATTGGTGTTGGCAGGGTCATTGAACACGAATGAGTTCGGCACCCCGGGAGCACCGGAACCCAAAATCATACGGGTGTCTTGCAGATCCGTCGCCGCCGGCTCGTTAGGAGCGCCTGCCGCAAGGTAAGCATAGTTGACCGGGTACGCCCAGTTGTACAGATGGGTGCCATGAGAGCCGACGTAGCCGATGTCCACGATCCAGTTCTTGGCCACCGCATACTGTGCGTCCAAGTTGTACTGCTGAATCAGCGGGACCCCGATCCCCTCGTTGATTGAAGTTGGTCCTATGCCGAGGCCGCCGCTGTTGTCTTCGATGAGAGTTGCCCCCGTAGCGGAGCTTCCGGCAAGCACCTGCATGGTGCGCGGCGTCCATCCCAGGATGCCTCCCGTTGCCCCAGCGGCGATCGGAATATCCAGCGAGTTCCCTGGATAAGAGCCGTTGACGTATGCGTTGTAGGGGGGATTCCCCGCGTTGTTGTTGGCCAGTAGGTTGGCGTAGACGGCGTCGTAGTAAATGCCGTAGCCAGCACGGATAACGAAGTTGCTGCTAAACGGTTGCCACGCAAGACCAAGTCGAGGAGCAAAGTCGTTGATCGGTGCGCCGTGCACCAGAGTCTTGTTCGTGTTGACGTACACTCCGGTCGCCCCACCCGGATAACCGGGGAAAATGCCGACTGGCGCGGTCAGCCCGCAGGCCGTGGGCGCTAGCGGAGCACCGCATTCTTGAGTGTTGGGGTTGTAGTTCGACTGAACGACCAACCCGGCCAAAGTCCCAACCTGGTTGCTCGGCGTGCCTGGGCCGCTTGTCACTTCAGGGCCCAAGAAAAATGATCCGGTGTTCACCAGGGCCGCTGTCGAAGCCCAGCCATTCGAGAAGAGTCCGCTTACGTCGGAAGGATACCCGTCGTATTCCCAGCGCACGCCGAGGTTCAGGGTTAGCTTGCTTGTAGCCTTGATGTCGTCTTCCAGGTAAGCCGAAAACTGGTTCGCTCGTTGGTCGTGTTTATTGCCATTCGTGGTTGTTTCGCCATAGAAATTGACAAAAATGCCGTTGGGCGCGCCACTTGAGGGCGTACACGCCGGCGACCCGGTACCGTACTCGCAGTTGGAGCCCGGCTGGCCACTAGCGCTGGTGAGGAAATCGGCGACCGTGGGGAAAAAGACTCCGCCTCTTCCCGGCAGCGTCCAGTTGTACTGAATGCGGTCCACTTCGGCGCCAGCACGAATCGTGTGAATGCCGTGATTCCACGAAATGTTGTCCTTAAATTCGTAAGTGTTGAAGTAATTGGTGGCGGAGGCGAAAAAGTTCCCCCCGGTGTTGAGAGGGCCGGTACCATAGCCCACCAAACCGTTCATGGGCAGACCCGAAATCGTAATCGTAGGAATCTGCAGCTGGATTGGATTGATGCTGTTTGTGCTCGGGATGTTGGAGCAATTGCCATTCGCCAGTGGTGGAACAATGCCCACCGAGCAAGCGGTGAGGTAGTTCCCCGGCACCGCGACCGTTGTCGACCGAACGAATGAGAATAGAGCCTCGTTGACCAGGTTGCTGGTCGCTACCGTCGTCAGTTTGAGCGTCTCATTCAGTGATGTGTAGTTCACGTCTTCCGGCGCGCCGGGAGCGCAGCTGTTAACCAGGTTTCCGATTCCATTCAAACAAACGAACGATTGATCCTGAGGATCTCTGGAGTAAAAGAACTTCTGAAAAAACGTATTCTTCGGCGACATTACGTACTCGATGTTGCCAAGGTATTGGTCTTCGTTTGCGCGGGTCGGCACAGCAGATACCGCGCTGGAGGTCGAAACGGGCAACCCATTACTCTGGAAGGGCGCGCCGGGAAAGTAATAGCCGTTGGCGAGGCCGCCCTTGGGTCCGGCAAGCTGAAGGGCATTGATGGCAACTTGATTGATGTTAGATCCATCATTTGCGACGGGAACGCCAGTTCCGAGTCCAGGAATTCCGGAGGCGAGTCCGCCAAACGCGCAACCCAAATATTGCCGATAAGTTGTGTAGCCGCAGGCCGCGTTTGTCGGAACGTAATCGAGGGGAATCGAACCGCTTACGCTGTTACCGCGCCCTCCGTTCGGGCCGGGTGCGGTAAACGGATACAGCGTAATTCCGGTGCTTAATCCTGTGGCAAAACCGTTCGTGCCGACGGCGTTGAGCTGGCGGAAGCCCTGATACGACCCAAAAAAGAAGAGCTTGTCCTTCTTTATCGGGCCTCCAAACGTGCCGCCGAACATATTCTCGTTCAGAGTTTCGGGCTTATTGGCCTCGTGCAGTACATTCAGCTGGCTGTATTTGTTGAAGAAGTCGTTGGCGTCCAATGCGCTATTGCGGAAGAATTCCCACACGTCGCCGTGAAACTGATTCGTGCCGTCCTTGGTGGTGACGTTGACGCTGGCTCCGGGGTTGCGGCCGTATTCGGCGTCGTACTGCGCCGTCTGAATTTTGAATTCCTGAATAGAATCGGGATTCGGAATGGCGATGCCGGGAAAGTTGCCGGATTGCGCGCCGCCGCCGCTGCCGTAGTTGGTGATCGTCGCGCCGTCCATCATGTAGTTGTTCTGGTCGGAACCGTTGCCGTTGACGTTGATGTCCTGAGTGCCATTGCCGACCGCTGCGGCGCTGGCAACGTTGACAACAACGCCCGGAGACAGATCGATGATGTTCGTGTAGTTCCGCGAACTGAGTGGCAGTGTCGTCACCGTTTTCGATCCGACGAGTGTGCCGACCGTGGCGTTGGTCGTCTGAATAGCCTGAGTGGTTGATTCCACAGTGACCTGCTGGGTTTGGGCGCCGACCTCGAGCTTGCGATTGACGACCGCGGTTTCCGTGATGCTGATGGTAATCGAGGGCACTTCAAGGCTCTGGAAGCCCGAAGCGGAGAACGTTACCGAATAATTGCCCGGCTGCAACTGATTGAACTTATAGGAGCCATTCGAATCCGTGGTTACAGAGCGCGCCTGGCCCGTGCCCAAATTGGTGATCGTCACGGTAGCGCCGGAAATCACCGCGCCGGAGGGATCGGTGACCGTTCCGGTCAAGCCGCCCGTCGTGGATGATTGCGCCATCGAGACCGGAGCGCTGAAGGCGAACAGCGCTGCGGCAACCAGCAGCAGCAAAATCGCGCGAAACGATTTCATGGGTTCTCCCTGAATTACGGCGCGACACACGAGCGTCAGCGCCAAGCACTATCGTTCGGGATCAAATGCGGTTTGAACGAGGAAATAGCAGGGATAACCCAAGCGTGTCGCCAGAAGAGATTTCTCCCCCAAGCATCCACCCTTCGAGACGGCCACCCGGCCCCGTAACAAGCCACTCCGAATCGATGGGCGACACTAAATCGAAATTCAACCGATATGTCCATTACTTATATCGACTATAACTGTTACCTTCTGCGACTAACTCAAATCTGAGGGTTTTGCCGCTGTGCATTGCGCGGAAAACGCCGAATGCAGAGAGGCTGGAGACGGTGCCGCTCCCCGGCATTAGTAGCAATCATTTGCGCCGGCGACATTCCAGCTCTGCCGTCAGAACACCGCTCATGATTGCCTCCAAAATCGCCGCCGTGCTATGTAAAATGATAGCCATCGCTCGGGAGGTATCATGTTGCGCGTAGGTATGATCGGCTGGCGAGGAATGGTGGGCAGCGTCCTGATGGAGCGCATGCGCGCCGAGGGCGACTTTAACGGTATCGAGCCGATTTTCTTTTCCACGTCCAATGCCGGTGGTAACGCGCCGGCCGAAGCCTCGGGGGCCGCGCTAAAAGACGCGCGCAGACTTGCCGATCTTTCCGCCTGCGACGTCCTGATCAGCTGCCAGGGCGGCGAATACACCACTGAAGTGTACGGCTCGCTGCGCAAGTCCGGCTGGAGCGGATATTGGATCGACGCCGCCTCCACGCTCCGCATGAGGGACGACGCGCTGATCATTCTCGATCCCGTGAATCGCGGCGTGATCGAGCGCGGCCTCGCCACCGGCATCCGCACTTACGCTGGCGGCAACTGCACCGTCAGCTTGATGCTGATGGCCGTCGCCGGACTGTTCAAAGCGGGAATCGTCGAGTGGGTCACCTCGATGACTTATCAAGCGGCTTCTGGCGCAGGCGCCGCGAAAATGCTGGAGCTGGTCCGGCAGATGGATCGCCTCACCGAGCCCGCGCGCAAATCTCCGTCCGAAAACGCGCTGGAGGTGGATCGCATGGTGCTCGCGGTGCAGCGTTCGTCCGCGCTGCCCACCGAAGAATTTGGCGTGCCACTCGCAGGCAGCGTCATTCCCTGGATCGACAAAGAAATGCCGGGCGGCCAAAGCAAAGAAGAATGGAAAGGCATGGCGGAAGGAAACAAAATCCTCGCGCTGAATCCGCCGGTGCCCATCGACGGTATCTGCGTCCGCATCGGCACCATGCGCTGCCATAGTCAGGCGCTCACCATCAAGCTGACGAAAGACGTTCCGCTCGCTGAAATCGAGCAGATGATCTCCGCCTCGAACGAATGGGCTCGCGTGATTCCCAACAACAAAGATGCGAGCATCCGCTGCCTCACTCCCACGGCTGTTTCGGGAACGCTGAATGTCCCGGTCGGCCGCCTGCGCAAACTAACTCTCGGCCCGCAATATCTGGGCGCCTTCACCGTGGGCGATCAGCTTCTGTGGGGCGCGGCCGAACCGCTTCGCCGCATGCTCGGTATTTTGCGCGGCCATCTCGGCGCGTGACTTGTTGTCCAACGGGTATATAATCCCGCTGCCCGTGGGTGGGCGTGGCTGTATCCGGCAAGACATTTCAGACATTCGCAAAGCGGCGAGGAGGAGTGCGATGTACAGAAAAATTTTGCTGATCGGGTGCGCGGTGGCGCTATTCGCTCTGCCCGGCATGGGGCAAAGCTCCCAGTTGAACGGCACCTGGAAACTGAACGCATCGAAGAGCGATATGGGACGGATGGGCGGGGGCGGAAGCGAGACGGACGTCATCACCATCAGCGGCGACCAGTTCACACAGAAGGTCACCAGCACATCTCCCCGCGGCACGCAGAGTTACACGCGCTCTTGCACCATCAATGGCCAAGAAGAAAAGCTCTCGGCCGACAGTCCGCGCGCGCACATTGGCCCCGTGGTCATCTCGAGCGTCAAATGCGAGAAGAATGGCGATTCGATCGTGTTTACTGAAGGATTCGACATGCGTGGCACGCCCTCAACCGATCAGATGACTTTCACGCCCTCCGCCGACGGCAATAGCATGACCATGTCGCGGCAAATCTCGGGCGCGATGACCATGCAACAGAAGATGGTCTTCGACCGCGCGGGCGATGCCTCTTCCGATAATTCGGCTGCTCCTCCGGCGAATGGCGGCATGGCTGCCACTCCCGGCGCCGAAGCGATGATGCACATGGGCGGTTCGCATCCCGACCTCAGCGGCACGTGGAACCTCGACATTCCTAAAAGCAATTTCGGCCAGGGCCAGCCTCCCGCCAGTGAAGTCGACACCATCACGGAATCCGGCGACTCGATGAAAATCGTGGCCGCGCAAAAGGGCGGCATGATGGGTGACACGAACAATACCGAGACGTTTACAACCGATGGGAAGCCCTCCACCTGGGACGGCATGGGCAACACCAAGGTGAACGGCACGGCGCAGTGGGACGGAAACAACCTGGTGGTCGATGCTAAGACCAGCTTCCAGGGTTCTGACGTCACGATCAAGCAGACCTACAGCCTTAGCGCGGACGGTAAGACGCTCATGTGCGTTCTGCATGCCGGGACGAGCATGGGCAACTTCGACTCTACTTCGGTATACGACAAGCAGTAGCGATTCCATCTGCGCGGGCCGAAGCGGTCGCAAGTTTTGAGCGTGTGCCGTTGCGCCCGCTTCCGCCGCCTTCCCATGACGTTGTCTACAGGTCACCAAGATATTCGGAAGCAATCCAGGGCGTGCTCTACCATACATGCCCACCCCGCTGCTCGCACCTCCAACGCCGCAGTTGCCTCTCGCGTCGAAACTCGAATGGACGGAGATGCGGATCGATTCGCAGCCAAATGCAAAAATCTGCTGCGGAGCGAAAGGCAAATTTGAATGCCGAGTGAAATTGAATCGCCGAGATTAGCCGCTGCCGGCGCGCCGAAGCGCAAGCGCTGGTACGCGCAGCTTTGGATACAAGTGCTCTTCGGCATGATCGCCGGAATCGTGCTCGGCATCGCCGATCCGCGGCTCGGCGCGCGCATGGAGCCCTTCGGCGACGCGTTCATCAAAGCCATCCGCATGCTGATCGGGCCCATCATTTTCTGCACCGTGGTTCATGGCATCGCGCGGATGATGAACGTGGCGCGCGTCGGGCGCGTGGCACTGAAAGCAATCTTGTATTTTGAAGTGCTCACCACCGTGGCGCTGTTCATCGGGCTCGCCGTCGTGAACCTGTGGCAGCCGGGGCGAGGGATGAACGTCGATCTGTCGCACGTGGACACTTCCGCGGTGCATACCTACATCGCACATCCCGGCGCAACCAACGTCACGCAGTTTCTGATGAACATCATCCCGCGGACGTTCGTGGGGGCATTTACCGACGGCAACGTGCTGCAGGTGCTGCTGATTTCCGTGCTGTGCGCTTTTGCGCTTACGGCCATCGGAGACCGCGGAAAGCCGGTAGTCAATTTTATCGAGTCTGCGAACCGGATGCTTTTCGCGGTAGTGGGAATCGTGATGTGGGCGGCGCCGATTGGCGCATTTGGAGCGATCGCCTTCACTGTGGCCAAATTCGGCGCGGGATCGCTTGTGTCTCTGGGAAAATTGCTCGGCGGATTTTACGTTACTTGCCTGATTTTCATTTTCGGCGTGCTCTGGCCAGTGGCTAGCTGGTGCGGCTTCAGCATTTTCAAGCTGATTCGCTACATCCGCGAAGAACTGCTAATCGTGCTGGCCACCACTTCGTCGGAAACCGTGTTGCCGCAACTGATGGAGAAGCTGGAAACGTTGGGCTGCGAGGAGACCATCGTCGGCCTGGTAATCCCGACGGGTTACTCATTCAACCTCGATGGCACTTGCCTCTATCTCGCGACAACGGCCGTGTTTTTGGCGCAAGCAACCAACACATATCTAAATTTGTGGCAGCAACTCGGATTGCTCGCCGTACTGCTGCTTTCCTCCAAAGGCGCGGCCGGAGTCGCGGGCGCTGCGTTCGTGGTGCTGGCGGCGACGATCGCTTCCACCGGAATTATTCCCGTGGCGAGCATTGCGCTGGTGCTGGGAATTCATCGGCTCATGTCCGAGGGGTTGACGCCCACGAACGTGGTTGGAAACGCGGTGGCAACAATCGTGGTGGCAAAGTGGGAGCGCGCTCTTGATGAAGAGCGTCTGCATTCCGCGCTAAACGGCGGAATCGAGACGGCAGTTCCGTTGACGCAAGCGTAGCGCTTGCGATTGACTGGTTTCGGTGGTTGCGCCGCGACAAATGATCGCGACCACGAGCGCCAGCGAGACGCCGGCGCTGCCAGAACACCGAAACCAGCGCTTACGCAGAAACTTTTGCTTGCGCCTTAGCTGAAGAGTTCAGAATGTTATCGAGGCGGTCGAGCACCTGCATCGCAGTGAAGCATTGTTGCACGCTGGCGTTCGGTTCGCGATGTTCCTTGATCGCGGCGAAAAATTCGCGGTCCTGCAGTTCAATTCCGTTCATCGACACGTCCACTTTCGTCACGTCGATCTTGTTGTTCTCGCCGTCGACCAGATCATCGTAATAAGCGACGTAGGTGCCGTTGTCGCCGATGTAGCGGAAATGCGTCCCCAGCGGGCCTTTGTTGTTGAAGGAAAGCGATAGCGTGCAAATCGCCCCGGACGGAACCTTCATCACGATGCCCATGTCCATGGCAATTTTCAGCTCCGGATGAATGGGACCCTGCACGGCATAGCAATCAGAAACCAGCTGCCCGGTCTGATACTGGAACAGATCGACGGTGTGGCAAGCGTGGTGCCACAGAAGGTGGTCGGTCCAGCTGCGTGGCTTGCCCAGCGCGTTCATATTGGTGCGGCGGAAAAAGTAGGTCTGCACGTTCATCTGCAGCACCGTCAGTTCTCCGGCCCTAATTTTCTTGTGCACGTACTGATGGCTGGGATTGAACCGCCGCGTATGCCCGCCCATGCAAACCACGCCGGTTTCCTGCTGCACTTTCACCAGGCGCTCGGCGTCCGCCAGCGAATCGGCGATGGGAATTTCAATGTGCACGTTCTTGCCGGCGCGCATGCACTGTATGCCCTGCTGCGCATGAAGGGGCGTGGGCGTCGCCAGGATCATCGCTTCCAGGCCTGGCTGCTTCAGGCTCTCGGCCAGATCGGTGGTCCAGTGAAGGATTTTGTATTTCTTGGCGACTTCCTCAGTGGACGCTGGGTTGCCGCCCGCGAGGGTAATCACTTCAACGCCAGGAATATTCTTCAGCGCGTCCAGATGCTTTTGCCCGAACGCACCTTGCCCTGCGACGCCTACCTTCATAGCACCCCCTGGAACGGGATATGAGATCAGCCTGCTTTTTCGACTTCCGTTTTGCCGCCGCGAAGCTTGCGCAGCTCGGAATGGATGCGAATCACCGCCATCCACATGCCGAGCGGATGTGCGCCGGCTTCGACCAACGGATGAATCTGCCCGTCGCGGAATTTCTCGATGTCGTCGTCCTGCAAAGTTTCCAGAACTTTCGATTCCTGCGGCGACATACCGTATTCCTTGGCTACGGACGCGTAATCATTGATCAGCTTCAAGCGCAATTCACGGCTGAAGCGGCTGTCGTAGAGAACTTTGTTCAGCTTGTACGCCGAAGGCGATGGATGCTTGTAAAACTCGAAACCGCCCTTGAATTGATAATTGGCGGGGGCCGACTTTCCTTCCGCTGACTGTCCAATTCCCTTGTGCGGCAGGAATCGCATCACCGCGTGGCCGTGGTGCCATGTCGGCTGATAGGTGACCAGTTCGCCGGGCAAATTGCCGATGGCGCCAAACATGATCATCCACGAAAGCAGCTCCGTATTGCCCACTTCGTCGAGCTGCTCGTTGGTCAGGTTGATCAGCGCCTGCTCGTTCCCCTTCTCCATTTGCGCGATGGCCCAGTGGTCGAAGTCGAAATCCGGCTTGGGATATTTCCAGGTGCCCGGAAAATGCGACATGCCGCCGCTGGCGACGATGGCGACGTTTTCCTTCCGGCCGGCAATCACTTTCGCGATTGCCTTGCCGAGTTCCGCGCAGCGCTGCGCCGTCGGCAATGGTGGAAGGTAGGCGTTCACGAAAATTGGGACCACGGGAATCGGGCGCTTTTCGATCACCCATTCGTAGACAGCCGCGAACGCGTGGCCGAGAACGGCATCCTGCGAGTAGCCGAGGTCGAATCCGGCTTTCATCAGCTTATCCAGCAAGTCTTCCGCAAGGCCCTGATGAATCGGCAGCTCGTATTTGCGGCCGGCAAACTCAGCGTGCGAAAACTCTCCCGAGAGGATCGCGAATGTTGGCACGGACGTGAGAAAGAACGTCTCGAGGTGATCACTGCCAATTACGATCACGGCATCCGGCTTGGTTTCCTCGAGCTCCTTGCCGATCTGCCGCATGGCAGCCACATCAGCATCAAGCTGTTTGGGATCTTCACTGGGCGGACGGTCGAAAAGCTGCGGTGCGTGAACGGTCCCCATCGCTGCAACTATCTTTCCCATGGCTAATTACCTCTTTTCCGTGCGGTCAGAGCGTGCGGGAGGGGCTGCTTGGCCCCACCTTGCCTAAGCAGAGTTCTGTCGGCTCGAATCCGCTGTGATTGATTGTTGCGGAAACGGGCGGATTCCGTCAAGAGAAACGTCTCGACCGCCGAATCTTAGCCCCGAACAAGCGCCACGAACCACGGCTTGTCATTCTGAGGAGCAAAGCGACGAAGAACCTCTCTCGCGGCTTTGCGGCCGAGGCAAATAGAGGTTGGCTAGGCCTCAGGTAGTTAGCGGGTCGGGCTTCTCAAGATTGATGTCGAGATCCTTGATCGCTTTCTGCACCACGGAGGCGTCGATTTTTCCTTCGCACAGCAGTTCGTGCAGCGTGGAGAACGCGATGAACCGCGCGTCCACTTCGAAAAAGTCGCGAAGCGACGCCCTGCTTTCGCTGCGTCCGAAGCCATCCGTTCCCAGCGAATTGATTCCCCGCGGCGTCCACTTGCTGATCAGATTCGGCAGCGCCTTCAAATAATCGCTGGCCGCCACGAACACTCCCGGAGCGCCGGAAAGCGCGTCCGTGACGTACGGCACTCGCGGTTTTTCAGTGGGATGAAGCATGTTCCAGCGCTCGGTCTCGATCCCGTCGGTGTAAAGCTGTTTGTAGCTGGTGACGCTCCAGACGTCCGCCGCCACGTGATACTTCGAGTCCAAAATTTCCTGCGCCTGCAAAACTTCGCGGAGAATCGAGCCGCTGCCGAAAAGCTGCGCGCGCAATTTTGATTTGCTGCCCGCAGCGGACCGGAAACGGTACATGCCTTTGAGAATCCCTTCGCGCGATCCCGCAGGCATCGTGGGCATTTCGTAAGGCTCGTTCATCACCGTGATGTAATAGAAGAGGGCTTCTCCCTTGTTGTACATGCGATCGATGCCGTCTTCGATGATCGTTGCGATTTCAAACGCGTACGCTGGATCGTAGGCGCGCAGCGTAGGAACGGGCAGGGCTAGCACGTGGCTGTTGCCGTCCTGATGCTGCAAACCTTCGCCCGCAAGTGTGGTTCGGCCGGCGGTGCCTCCCAGCAGGAAGCCGCGGCAACGCGAATCAGCGGCCGCCCAGATCAGGTCCGCTACCCGCTGCAGGCCGAACATCGAGTAGAAAATAAAGAACGGAATGGTATTGATGCCGTAGTTGGCGTACGCCGATCCCGCGGCGATGAACGACGAGATCGAGCCCGCTTCGGTAATTCCCTCTTCAAGAATTTGGCCGTTTTTCGCTTCCTTGTAGTAGAGCAGCGTGTTCATGTCCACAGGTTCGTAGAGCTGCCCTTGGCTGCTGTAGATGCCCACAAGTCGGAAGAGCGACTCCATGCCAAAGGTGCGCGCCTCGTCCGGAACAATGGGCACCACCAGCTTCCCGATTTCCGGATCGCGCATCATCTTTCGAAGCATGGCGACGAAAGCCATGGTCGTGGAAACTTCGCGGCCCTCGCTGCCGGTCAGAAATTCGGAGAAAAGTTCGCGGCGATCGCCAACCAGCGCCTTCGCGCGTACCCGGCGCTGCGGTACGTAGCCGCCGAGTTTCTTGCGGCAATTCTGCAGATATTGAATTTCCGGGCTGTTATCGGGCGGGCGGTAGAACGAAACTTCTTCGATCTGATCTTCGCGGATTTTCAGGCCGAAGCGCTCCCCGAAATGCCGTAGCGCGTCTTCATCGAGTTTTTTCTGCTGGTGCGTGACGTTGCGGCCCTCTACCGCTTCACCAAGCCCGTAACCTTTGATCGTGCGCGCCAGAATAACGGTCGGCGAACCCTGGTTATCGACCGCCGCTTTGTACGCCGCGTACACTTTCTTCGGATCGTGGCCGCCGTGGCGCATTTTGTGCAGTTGCTCGTCGCTGTAGCCCTCCACCATCTTCAGCAGGCGCGGATCGGAACCGAAGACGTGTTCGCGGATGTATGCGCCGGATTCCACCACGAACTTCTGATATTCGCCGTCGACGATTTCGCCCAACCGCTTGGCCAGCAGCCCCTCGGTATCTTGCTCGAAGAGCGGATCCCAATCCGAACCCCACAGGCACTTGATCACGTTCCAGCCGGCGCCGCGGAAAGCCGCTTCGAGTTCTTGAATGATGTGGCCGTTGCCGCGCACCGGACCGTCGAGCCGCTGCAGGTTGCAGTTGATCACGAAAATCAGGTTGTCGAGATGCTCGCGCGAAGCCAGCGTGATCGCGCCGAGTGTTTCGGGCTCGTCCGTTTCGCCATCGCCCACGAATGCCCAGACTTTGGCGTCCGACGGCTCTTTGAGCCCGCGATCTTCCAGATAGCGCTTGAAGCGCGCTTGATAGATGGCGGTGATGGGTCCGAGGCCCATGGAGACCGTCGGAAATTCCCAAAAATCGGGCATCAGCCACGGATGCGGATACGACGACAGGCCGCCGCCGGGTTTCAGTTCGCGGCGGAAATTTTCGAGCTGCGCGGCGCCGAGCCGGCCTTCCAAAAACGCGCGCGCGTATACACCCGGCGCAGCGTGGCCCTGCAAGTAAACCGAATCGCCTTCGAACTGTTCGCTGCGGGCGCGGAAGAAATGATTGAAGCCCACTTCGAAAAGCGTGGCAATGGAGCCGTACGTGGAAAGATGTCCGCCGATGTTGTGTTCCAGGCGATTGGCGCGAACCACCATGGCCAGCGCGTTCCAGCGAACCAGGCTCTTGACCTTGCGCTCCAGCTCCTGGTCGCCCGGAAATGGCGCCTGCTCGTTAAGGTGAATGGTGTTGACGTACGGCGTGTTGGCGGCGAACGGAACGGGAACGCCACGCGACGCGGCGCGCTCGCCAATTTCTTTGAGAATTCTTTCGGCTAAACCCGGCTTGCCTTGATCGACGATGGCGTCGAACGATTCAATCCACTCCCATACTTCCTCAAGTTCATCGATTTCCGACGGTTGTACGTCAGCGCGCGTGACCATTTTCCCCAGACCTTTCCGATGGCCAGTAAAGCAATTCCATCAAACCTGTTGTCGTCTAATTACAATATAGCTCATTTTCTGGCGGGCGATTCGCAAATGCGTGGCGTGTTGATACAAAATGTGCATCTCTTCGACAAGAATTTTGAATGGGAACCGCGGCGCGCCGCTCTTGAACTTTGAAATTGGTTGAAAGCGGCGATTTATCCCGATCGCCGGCGCTTTTCTTCTTGCCCGTGATGTTCCTCGCTCTTCTCATGCGGGCGCGGCTTGTGGTGCGGGATGGGAAAATCCTCAACCTTTTCTCCGCGTTCTCGTTCCTCGCGCTGACGTTTGGGACGATACCACTTGAAATAGACCAGCGCGCCGATTCCGGCAAGTACCGCCAGTCCAATCAACGTGTACAGCAGCGGCTCATAATATTGCGACACGGATGAAATGATCGTCCGGCCATACGCGTGTCCTAAATAGGCCACGCCCAGATAGCGGATCGATCGTCCCAGGGCCAGCGACGCAAAAAATTTCTTCCGCGGATAATGCAGCGCCCCGGCCGCGATCAGAACCGGGGACATCGGAAACGGTGGCGGCATGATCGAGCTGATCACGATGGTGGAAAATCCGCGCTTTCGAAAGCGCGCATAGACCTTCTCGGCCCGCGTTTTGCCGATTCGCTTTTCGAGTACTTCTTCCTCGCCCTTTTCGCCCAAGCGAAAGGTCAGAAACCCGCCCAGCACAGCGCCCACCGCGGCCATAAACGCGTAGTAAGCCCACAGGGATCTCGAATAGGACGCCAGAAGGATCACCATCGCGTCCATGCTGCCCGGCAACGGAATCACGGAATTGTCCAGGATTCCTACCAGGATCAGGCCCGGCCCGCCCAGGCCGCGCAACCAGCTCCAAACGTCCAAAAGCGAGAGCGAGACTAAGTATTGGAAGCGCACTCCGGGTGCGACTCTCCCTTCAACGTACCTCTCACCTAGTAGATGCTTTGCGAATGCACCCCGCACCTGCGTGATGTGTGCACGTTTCGCCGCGATGCCATTCTCAGCGGGACGCCTTCGGAAGATCGCAATTGAACGTTCGCTCGAGCTGCCGGCGGAGCCGCGAGCCTTTCCCGACGCGACCCCGCAAACCCGTTGCGCAGTTATGATACAATTTTCTCCGCAACTGCTCGTCTTGCACTGCCTCCACTCGCGAGTGCGCCCGTAGCTCAGCTGGATAGAGCGTCTGGCTACGAACCAGAAGGTCGGGAGTTCGAATCTCTCCGGGCGCGCCACTTTTCCAATAAAAACGATGGTTTGTGAGTAGCAGCTAGCCGGGCGAGAGGTTAGTTTTACCTTGGTTTTACCGTAGGTAGCCATCCCCTGTGGATCCCCGTGGCATGCGAGGCCCAGCGCGTAGGCCGACTCCCATCGTGGCCTACGAACGAGTTCTCAGCGTCACCAGCCGGTGAAGCGCCCGTATTCGCTGGCCAATGCGATGATGTCTCGCGTCAGTGCGTCCTCGTCGGTTCGGTAGAGCACTTCGTAGCGTTGCGTTCCTCTCCACTGCCCCAGCAGCCGGCAGGCATGTCGCTCCGATACTTGGTAGCTTTCGCGGACATGCCTGACCGCGCCACGCCGCCGCTCAGGGCTTAGAAGTTTCCCTCCGCGACGTCTTTCAGAATTTGCTTCTCCAAAGACAGCTCCGCCACCAGCCCCCGTTCCAGTTCCTTGAGTCGTTTGGCTTGATCCAGCTTTAGACCGCCGAACTCTTTCCGCCAGCGGTAGTAGGTCTGCGCGGTGATTTCGGCTTCCTTGCAGGCTTGCGGGGTGGTTTTTCCGTT